>VFQR01000034.1_pt1 | contig 451193 bp, 432 predicted proteins | sample 3512321 | NCBI WGS metagenome assembly VFQR01 (sample SAMN10412374, study PRJNA504923) | tailings metagenome | isolation source: Relicate 3 Philex TSF1 revegetated site | place: Philippines: Tuba, Benguet | collected 2017-08-29
TCACCCGGCGGCTCGCAAGGGCCTGAAATGACTGAGGTCATTCTGATTCAGGCACTAAAGGGGGAGCCCTTCTGGCATTACATCGTTCAGTGCGGCAAGGGCGGCCCGGCACGCTCCGCGGCTGCCTGGCTCGATTTCTCCGAGCAGGCGCGCAAGATCTACTCGGCATTCGAGGCGGAGCGGGAAGAAATCGAGAAGGGCGAGAAGATTGCCAGGCTGCGGTTTGCCGCCGCGAACGGATCGCCCATAGTCGAGCAGGTTCTGCACGACCATGAAGACCATGCGGACCAGGATACCGGTCGCCTTCCGATCGTCGGCATCCTCGACTGGCTCGTGTCGAGGGCGTTCGAGGGCGTGATCGGGAAGCCGGGCAATGCTACGACGGACTGGGCCCGCCTCTTCGAATTGCGCTGCGACGACCGCGCCCGCCTCGTGCAGTCGATCGTCCTGCCCGGTGACATGCCCGGCAAGGACACGCCGGCCCTGAAGGCGCTCGGCCCGTTTCACGCACGTGCCGTCATGGTCGACGCCTGGGGCGCTCGGCACGCATACGACCCGACATTCGCCAGGAGGGAGACCGATGCGGGCGGCTACGACCGCTACCGCTCCTTCGGAACGAGGTTCCTGGTCAACGACCACTGCTTCGCCTTCGTCGGCTTCGGCGCCTTTGCCCGCGACCCGATCCACCTGGATCACATGCCCGGCAAGTATCGCCCCATGATGCTGCTGATCCTCCTCAACGAGGCGGTCCTGAGGACGTTCGCGCGCGAGATCGCCCGAGCCCTGTCGCAGTGGACGCCAGGCAGCCGCGACGAGGGGACGGGACGATACCACGAGGTGCTCGGCACCTACCGCCGCCTGATGCCGCGCTTCGTGAAATTCGCCAACATCAACTGGCTGGAGACGGTGTCGTCCCAGGTGCAGGGGATCGCGCTGTTCGACCGAATGCTCGGGCGGTCGCAGGCGATCCGGGACTACCGCTTCCTCAAGGACGAGATCTCGAGGACGGACAGCTATCTCGCCCTGGAGCAGGAAGCGCGGGAGCGGGCGATCGAGGCGCAGAACGCGGCGTCTAAGGAGTGGATCACCACGCTGGGGACGATCGTCGCCTTCTTCATCGGCGCGCTGACCGCCATCACGACGAACACACTTCCCTTCGTCCCGGCCGCGATCGTGGCGGGCCACAGCCTCCTCGGGGGAACGCCGTCGCCGTTGCTCCTGAGCGAGTGGGGCGGCGCGATCGCCTCGACGGCGACGCTTCTGGCATCCGCTGTCGTGATCGCAGTTGGACTGGTCAGCCTCCCGGGCGCGCACGATCGGCGCCTCTCCATGAAGGGGTGGTACGTTCTGGCGGCCATCGTCCTCGCGGCAGCCTGGCCGTTTGCAGGACCCAGGCTCGGCGCGCCCCCGGCCGCCGCGGTCGCCTTTCTCCTGCTCTTTCCGCTCCTCGCCTACGCCGCCCGACCCTATTGGCGGCAGGCGACCCCCGACGCTTCCGGCCGGTCGAACCTGCGCAACATGTGCCGCGCCTGGACCGTGCTGGCATTGATCATGTGGCTCCACATGGCGGCCGTCTCGGCCCAGACCTGGGGGTGGGTCGATGTCGGGGCGTGGCTGACGGCTTCGTCATCCGGGTAGGCCGGGGCAGAGCGCCACGCGCTCGCCCTGGAGGGTGGCGGCGAGCAGGGACGCTCCGCACGCTCGCAGACCCTAATGGCTTGTTAAGGCGAAGGCATTGGTGCCAACGAGCAGGGACGCTCCGCACGCTCGCAGACTCCTACGGCAAGCGCTGAATGATTCGCACGGTGCCAGCGAGCAGGGACGCTCCGCACGCTCGCAGACTGTAACAGTACGAGGGGTTTGTAATGCGTGTGCCAACGAGCAGGGACGCTCCGCACGCTCGCAGACGCAGTCGTGGCGTTGTTCTCGATTTGTGGTGCCAACGAGCAGGGACGCTCCGCACGCTCGCAGACTGAGCGCCCGCAAGCCCTTCGTCAAGAGCGTTGATCCCGATGCTTTTCCAATGGGTCGCGCGTTCTTCGCGGCAGCAGCGGCACGAATTCGGCATGGGGACAGAAAACGAAGGGTTTTCAGCATCATCGTAAATCCACAGGGTCCCCAGCCTACAGCAGCCAGTAGCGCGCGCCGTCGGCAACCGGCGCGCCGCCGTGGATGCGGCAGCGGGGCAGCGCGTTCTCCGGCACCGTATAGGCGCGCAGGCTGTCCTCGGCGGTGGCGATCCGCGACAGCCGGCCCATCAGGCTGTCGAGCTGGCGGGCGGACAGCTGAACGACGTTCTTCTGGAATAGGCTGACGTAGTCGATGGTGTCGTTCATGCGGACAACCCAGGTCATGCACTCGACAAGGCGCTGGCGTGCGCGACGATAGTCGGCGGTCCTTAACGAGGCTCTATAGAGCGAACGGCCTGCGAATGCGGCGACATGGGGAGCCAGGCGCGCCTGCACGTAGTAGCGCCCTTCGCGCCGCATGAGATAGGAAATCCGGGCCATCACATCTCCACGTACGTCCATGGGAGATGTCACACAGCCGACCGAACCTCCATTCTGTCGTAACTGACTGATTATGCTTGATCTTGAACGATGGTAGCGGAGGAGGGACTCGAACCCCCGACACAAGGATTATGATTCCTCTGCTCTAACCGACTGAGCTACTCCGCCGAGGCTCGCGGCGCTGCCGGCCCGCGAGGTCGCGCGGATATAGAGGTCCGGCTTGGGAACTGTCAAGCAGCGCGGCCGCCTCTGTCGTAAGCACACAAGTTGTCCGGATTCGGTCGCACACGAGCTGTCCGGTTTGATGCCCAGCGAATGGAGACTGGGGACGAGACGCGCCGTGGCAGAGAAGTCATCGCCGATATCGGCTGCAGCCCGGGCAACCGGCCCGGATCGCCCCGGACTTCGTCCAGCCGGGCCACACGGCGGCACTGGCACGGAGCGTCGCCATCGAGGCGACGCCTGACGGAGAACGGGCTCCCCGGACAGATCCTTCGGCACGGCCATGGAGGGCCGGTCGCAAAGGCGCTGCCGCCATCCGGAACGGATTCCGCCGGCGGCATGGGGTTCATGCGCCGGCGGATGAACAGGTTGAGAAAGTGCCGGCCACGCTGCGCGCGGAGCGGCAGGATCAGGCCGCCTTGGCCTTCCTGTTCGCGCCGGCGTCGGCCAGCTTGGTCAGGTTCTCGTCGGTCTTCATCTCCTCCTTGAGCGTCTCGTCGAGGAGCCGGACGGCGTCGTTCATGCCGAGCTCCTGGGCCCAGCGCTTCAGCGTCCCGTAGCGGGCGATCTCGTAGTGCTCGACGGCCTGCGCGGCGCCCACGAGGCCGGCATCGAGAGCGGGCGACTCCTTGAACTCGTCGAGGATCTCCTCGCCCTCCTCGACGATGCCGTCGATCGCCGGGCAGGTCTTGCCGCGCGCCGCCTTGCCGATGATCTCGAAGACCTTCTGCAGGCGCTCGACCTGTCCCTCGGTCTCCTCCTTGTGCTGCTCGAAGGCAGCCTTGAGCTGCTCGGATTGCGCGCCGCGCGCCATCTTGGGCAGTGCCTTCAGAATCTTGCGTTCGGCGTAGTAGATGTCGCGCAGACCGTCATGGAAGAGGTCGTTCAGCGTCTTGGTGGCCATGGATGGTGCTCCCTGGAAACGAAATGTCGTGGACGAGCAGAAGCCGGAATTGGCTCTGGCGCCCTCCAACGGCGATGCGCGGCTCATTGTTCCTGCTGCCTCGACGCTGGGAGGCGGTCAACGGATGTAGCGCGGCCTGATGCGCAGGCGCGGCACCGTCCTTGCCGGCAGATGCCGGTTGAGGCGCCGGTTGACGAGGCCGAAGAGCGCCATGATGGCGAATGTCAGCAGCACGAAATAGATGCCGACGATCGGATAGCTGACGAAGGGATTGAAGGTCTGGTCGGCGAAATAGCGGGCGTAGTAGAGGGCGTCGCCGCTCTGCTGCCAGGCCGGGAAGCCGGAGAAGAAGACGAGGGTCGTGCAGTGGGTCAGGAAGATCGCCTCGTTGGTGTAGGAGGGCCACGCGAGCCGCAGCATGGTCGGCCACACGATGCGCCTGAACTTCGCAAAGCCGCTCAGGCCGAAGGCGTCCGCCGCCTCGAGGTCGCCGCGCGGGATCGCCTTCAGCGCGCCGTGGAAGATCTCGGCGGTGTAGGCGGAGGTGTTGAGCCACAGGACGACGAGCGCGCCCGCCCAGGCCCGCGTCAGCCAGCGCGTCTCGGCGGTGATCTCGACGAAGCCCAAGTTGAGTTCGAACCCGGCTCGCGGCAGGAGCACGAAGGCCTCGTAGGCGAAGAAGAACTGGATGAAGATCGGCGAGCCGCGGAACAGGAAGATGAAGCCCGCGGCAGGCCTCCAGAGGATGGCCCTGTCGCTCGACCGCGCAAGCGCCAGCGCGGTGGCGAGGAAGAAGCCAGCAACGAGCGCGACTACGGCGAAATAGATGTTCCAGATGAGGCCGGAGCCGATCAGGAAAATCTGGTCGCAGAGCGTGATGTCGAGGCCGCGCGGCAGCAGCGTCTCGCCGAACTCGCGGCCGAGCGAGCGCAGGACGTATCCCTCGAAGGATTCCCAGCACGTCCTCATGCGGCCGCCCTCCGCAGCCGCTCGCCGGCCGCCGTCGCTTGGCCGACCGAGAGCCGGTTCATCAGCGTGCCGAAGGCGCGCTCGCTCGCCCAGGTCAGGGCAAGGTAGAAGACGAGCACCGCGAGGAAGTACCAGACGCGCCAGTCCGGATGCGGGTAGGTGTAGAAGTCGGTCTTCGAGCCGCCGAGTTCGCGCGCCCAATAGACGACGTCGCGGATGCCGAGCAGGAAGAGGAGCGGCGTCGCCTTGATCAGGATCATCCAGAGATTGGAGAGGCCGGGCAGCGCGTAGACCCACATCTGCGGCAGGAGGACGCGGCGGAAGGCCTGGCCGCGGGTCATGCCGAAGGCCTCGGCCGTCTCGATCTGGGCGCGCGGCACCGCGTTCATCGCGCCGTAGAGCGTGTTGGCGGCGAAGGCGCCGAACACGAGCGCGAAGGCCAGCAGCGCGAGAAGGAAGGCATAGAACTCGTGCACCCAGGCGGCGGCGGAGGCGAGCGGCACCTTGGCGGCGGGGCAGACGAGGAAATCGTTGCCACGGCGGATGGGCAGGTCCCAGTCCGGGCAGCGTATGTGGTGCATGAGGAACTCGAGCCCCTGGTCGACCGCGATGGGCACGAACAGGAAGAACACGATGTCCGGCACCCCGCGCACCATCGAGGTGTAGCCGAGGCCGAAGAGGCGCAGCGGCGGCAGGTTCGAGCGCAGCGCCAGCGCGCCGCCGAAGCCGAGCAGCAACGAGGCCGGCGCGGCCAGCAGGATCAGCACGATCACGACGACGAACGACCAGTAGAACGCCAGATGCGTCCCGCTCGTCAGGTAGCAGGCGAACCACTGCCACTGCGGCAGCGCGGCCGGGTCGGCGCAGAAGGCGAACATGGCGGGTGCGGGTCTGTGGCTGCGGGGCGGGCCGCCTTACGCGGCCCGCCTTTTTGCCGTCAGAAGGTCTGGGCGTCGTCGCCGAACCACTTCAGGATCAGCTCGTTGAGCGATCCGTCCGCCTTCATCTCGGAGATGATGCCGTCGAAGGTCTCGCGCAGCTCGTTGTCGGACTGGCGCACGCCCATGCCGACACCGCCGCCGATCACCACCGCATCGCCGATGAAGACGAGCTCGCCGCCGGACTGGTCAACGATCGGCTGCAGGAAGGCGCGGTCGGCGAGCACGGCGTCAGCCTCCCCTGAGCGCACCGCGGCGATCGTCTCGTCGGGGGTCGGGAACTCGACGAGCGTGGCATCCGTCTCGGCCACATGGGCTGCCTGGATCGTGTTCGACTGGGCCGCAACAACGCCCGAGATCACCGCTTCATCGGCACCGGCCAGAGCGACATACCCAGACGGATCCGGCGGGTAGTACTCCTGCGTGAAGGAGATCACCTGCTGGCGCGCCTCGGTAATCGACATGCCGGCCATGATCGTATCGTAGTTGCCGGCGACGAGATTGGGGATGATCGTGTCCCAGTCGTTCACCACCCACTCGCAGGTGAGGCCCGCGCGTTCGCACAGCGCATCGCCCAGCTCGCGCTCGAAGCCGTCCAGCTCGTTGTTGTCGTTGATGAAATTGTAGGGAGGGTAGGCGCCCTCCGAGCCCATGCGGATCACGTCCTGGGCAAATGCCGCCGGCGAGGCGAGCGCCAGCGCGACCAGTGCGAGTGTGAGCTTCTTCATTTTCTTCTCCTCTTCTTCAGTTTCGTGTTCCCTATTCGGCGCTGGCGCTCAGGAAGCCCCGCAGCCGCTGCGTGCGCGGGTTTCCGAACAGCGCCTCCGGCGGCCCCTCCTCGGCGACGCGGCCCTCATGCAGGAAGACCACGTGGTCCGACAGGTCGGCGGCGAGCCGCATGTCGTGAGTGACGAGAAGCATGGTGCGCCCCTCCTCCGCAAGCGCCCTGATGACGCGCACGACCTCCTGCTCCAGCTCCGGATCGAGCGCCGAGGTCGGCTCGTCGAAGAGCAGCGCGCGCGGCTCCATGCAGAGCGCGCGGGCGATCGCCGCCCGCTGCTGCTGGCCACCCGACATCTGTGCCGGATACACGTCGGCCTTGTCGGCGATGCCGACCTTGTCGAGCAGGCTCCGCGCCCGCGCCTCGACTTCGTCGCGCGGCTGGCGCAGCACGGTGAGCGGCGCCTCCATCACGTTCTGCAGCACCGTCATGTGGGACCACAGATTGAACTGCTGGAACACCATGGCGAGGTTGGTGCGGATACGGATGACCTGGGCACGGTCGCCGGGGTGGCGGTGCGGGCCGTGGCCGCGCCAGCGCACCGGCTCGCCCTCGAAGACGATGTCGCCCTGCTGGCTGTCCTCGAGCAGGTTGCAGCAGCGCAAGAGCGTCGACTTGCCGGAGCCGGACGAGCCGATGAGCGAGACGACGTGGCCGCGCGGCGCGACCATGTCGACGCCCTTGAGCACCTCGAGCGAGCCGTAGCTCTTGTGGAGGTCGCGTATCTCGATGACGGGCGGTTCCGCGGAAGCCACGTTGGCCTTTGTCTTCTTGTTCCCCGCCCGCAATAGGGCGCAAAACGAGGCCGATTGCAACGCTTCGCGGCTTCCGCTGCGTCGCCTGCGGGAAGCCGCTCCGGATTGACGCGAGGCGCTGGATTTCCCATGACGCTTCGAGGCTCGTTCGCGGTCGCCGGCGTCGGGAGTGTTTCGGCAGTGTCCCTTCATCCAGCCAGGAGGACTTCCCGCAAGCCGCTGCTCGATCCGCGGGCCGGCGACGTCGAGGACGACGTATCGAGCCCGGCCGACCGGTCGCTGCTGTCGATGGCCGGCAGCCTGATCGCCGAGATCAACCTGCTCAAGGTCGGGCTGGCGATCGCGATCATGATCCTGATGCCGGCGATCGTGCTGGGCCTGGCCCCCCTTCTCGTGACCGGGTGGTACGGGCTCCTGTCGCGGCGGATCGCGTCGCTGGTGGCCGGCATCGGCCCGATCCTGTCGCTCGTGCTGATCCTCGCGGCGGCCTGGATCGGCGGGCGGCCGCTCTTCCGCACCGCCGAGCGCAGCTTCTGGTCGCTCACGTCGCTCATCGTGCAGCCGGCCTATGTCCTCTTCAGGGAAGCCCTGCGCGACGTCGCGCGCCGGCTGCTGCCTCGGGACGCCGAACTCGCGCGGCGTGCACGCGCACGCCAGGTTGCGACGGCGGCGGCGGGCTTCATCCTTGCCGCGCTGGCGCTCTGGGCGGTCGTCGCGCTGTGGCCCTCGACCAGGTGGATCGGCCAGTTCTGGGACCTGCGGTTTCCCCAGCGGCTGGTGCTGCCGACGCTCGCCAACAGCGGTGTCCTCATCGGCCTCTTCCTCGCCGGCGCCTCGCTCTACTGGGCGGTTGCCGACGCCACGATGCGGCTGCCGGTCGATCACGAGGCTTTCGACGAGGTGCCCCCGGACGGCCGCATCTGGCGGGTCGCGCATGTCTCGGACCTGCACGCCGTCGGCGGGCGGCACGAGTTCCGGATCGAGAGCGGCCGTCTCGGGCCGCAGGGAAACGGTGCGATGCGCGACGCCTTCGGCCGGCTGTCGGCGATCCACAAGACGTCCCCCCTGGAAATCGTGCTCGTCACCGGCGACATGACGGATGCCGGGCGCTCGGTCGAGTGGGCGGAGTTCCTCGACGCGGTCCAGGAACACCCGGAACTCGGCGAGCGCATGCTCCTCCTCCCCGGCAACCACGATCTCAACGTCGTCGACCGCACCAACCCGGCGCGGCTCGAACTCCCGACGAGCTGGGGCAAGCGCCTGCGCCAGATGCGCGCGCTCTCGGCGATGGCGGCCATCCAGGGCGACCGGGTGCTCGTCGTCGACCGCGAGACCGGCCGCTTCGAGCAGACGCTCTCGGCGATGCTGGAGCTGCACGCAGACGACATCCGCGCCTTTGCCGATACGGCGAGCTTCCGCCTCTCCTCGCGCCTCGCCCAGCTGTGGGACGACGTCTTCCCGATGGTCCTGCCGCCTCCGGGCGGCGACGGTCTGGGCGTCATCATTCTCAATTCCAACGCCGAGACGCATTTCTCCTTCACCAACGCGCTCGGCCTGGTGCCCGCCATCCAGGGCAACGACATGATGGCGGCGACGCGGCAGTTCCCGCGCGGGCGCTGGATCGTCGCGCTCCACCACCATCTGGTCGAGTATCCCCGCTCGGTGGCGCCGTTCGCGTCGCGGGTGGGGACGGCGCTCGTCAACGCCAGCTCCTTCGTGCGCCAACTGGCGCCGCTGCGCGAGAAGGCGATCGCGATGCACGGCCACCGCCACGTCGACTGGATCGGCGCCTATGGCGACATGAGGATCGTCTCGGCACCTTCGCCCGTCATGGGCGGCGGAGGCGGCGCGCCGTGCTTCTATGTCCACAGGCTGGCCCCCGGCGAGGGAGGACGGTTGCTCCTCCTGGAGCCCGAGCGGGTGGAGCTGGAGGAAGCCCCGCCTGCCCGACGGGCGAGCGGGTGAGGATTCAGCGGGCCGTCGACCAGCCGAACCACAGCGCCACGAGAGCCAGCAGGGCGGCGAGGATACGCCGCGCGACCCGCTCGCGCGCCGGCTCCGACAGGAAGGCCGCGAGCGAGCCGGCAAGCGCCACGATGCCGGCATGGACCAGCGTCGCGACCGCCACGTAGATCGCCGTCAGGAGCAGGCTCTGCGCGAGGACCGAGCCGCCGGGCACGAGGAAGGTCGGCAGGACAGCGACGTAGAAGACGGCCGCCTTCGGGTTGAGGAGGTTGGTCGTCAGGCCGCGGACGAAGTAGCGCCGGTTGACGTCCGTCGGGGCGCGCACGACGTCCCCCTCTCCGCGCCAGCCGTCCCAGGCGAGGTAGAGAAGGTAGAGGATGCCGGCCCAACGCAGCAGCTCGTAGGCGAGGTCCGACGCGGAGACGAGCTGAGCCACGCCATAGGCGGCGGCGAGCCCTATCGCGCCGAGGCCGAGCGCGACGCCTGCGACCGCCGCGAAACCGGCGCGGCGGCCCTGGCTCGCGGCCACCAGCGCGAGATAGGTCATGTTGGGCCCGGGCGTCAGCTCGATCAGCAGGGAGGCGAGCGCGAAGGACAGGATCGCCGACAGCGGCAGCGAGCCGAAAGCGTCCACCTCAATGGGCCTCGTCCCAGTTGGTCGCCGCGCGCGCGTCGACCTTGAGCGGGACGCGCATCTCGAGCGCCGGCAGGGCGGCGTTCTCCATCACCCGGCAGATCACCGGGATCGCTGCCTCGACCTCCTCCTCCGGCGCCTCGAAGACCAGCTCGTCATGGACCTGGAGGAGCATGCGCGTCCGCTCGAGCCCCGCCTCCTCAAGCGCGCGCTCCATGCGGATCATTGCCCGGCGGATGATGTCGGCGGCCGAGCCCTGGATCGGCGCGTTGATCGCCGCGCGCTCGTTGAAGGCGCGGACGGATGGGTTAGGGGAGCGTATCTCCGGGTAATGCGCGCGGCGCCGGAAGATGGTTTCGACATAGCCGTTCGCCCGTGCAAAGGCTTTGGTCTCGTCCATGTAGTCCTTGATGCCGGGGAAGCGCTCGAAATAGCGCCTGATATAGCTGCCCGCCTCATCGCGCGGGATCGAGAGCTGGTTGGCGAGGCCGAAGGCCGAGATTCCGTAGATGATGCCGAAATTGATCGCCTTGGCGCGTCGCCGCACCTCCGAGGGCATGCCCTCCACCGGCACGCCGAACATCTCGGATGCCGTCATCGCGTGGATATCGATGCCGTCGGCGAAGGCCTGCCGGAGCTGCGGGATCTCGGCGACATGGGCGAGCACCCGGAGCTCGATCTGGCTGTAGTCGGCCGAGATCAGAAGGTTGCCCGGCTCGGCGATGAAGGCCGTCCTGATGCGCCGCCCCTCGGCGGTGCGGATCGGGATGTTCTGAAGGTTGGGCTCGGACGAGGAGAGCCGCCCTGTCGTCGTCGCGGCGAGCGCGTAGCAGGTGTGCACGCGCTTCGTCTCGGGGTGGATGTAGCCCGGCAGCGCGTCGGTATAGGTCGACTTCAGCTTGGTGAGCTGGCGCCAGTCGACGATCTTGCGCGGGAATTCGTGGCCCTCGGCGGCAAGGTCCTCGAGCACCTGGGCAGACGTCGACCACTGGCCCGTCTTGGTCTTCGAGCCGCCCGGAAAGCCCATGCGGCCGAACAGGATATCGCCGAGCTGCTTGGGCGAGCCGATGGTGAAGCGCTCGCCGGCAATCTGGTAGATCTCGTCCTCGATCGCCGCCGCCTTCTGCGCCAGCTCGCCCGAGATGCGCGACAGGATCTGGCGGTCGACGGAGATGCCGGCCTGTTCCATGCGCGCAAGCACCGGCACCAGCGGGCGCTCCAGCCGCTCGTAGACAGAGACGAGCCCCTTGGCGACGAGGCGCGGCTTCAGGACCCGCCACAGGCGCAGCGTCACGTCGGCATCCTCGGCGGCATAGGCGGTGGCCCGCTCCAGATCGACATAGTCGAAGGTGACGCTGTTCCTGCCGGTGCCGCAGACGTCCTTGAAAGGGATCGGCGTGTGGCCGAGCCAGCGCTCCGAGAGCGCGTCCATCCCCTGCCCGCCGGTGCCCGCATCGGTCACGTAGGAGATCAGCATCGTACAGTCATAAGGAGCAACGGCGATGCCGCGCTGCGCCATGATGACGAGGTCGAACTTCATGTTGTGCCCGATCTTGAGCACCGCGGGGTCCTCGAGCAGGACCTTCAGCTCGGCGAGCGCCGCGTCCTCGGGCACCTGGCCCTCGATAAGCCCGCCGCCAAGGAGGTCCCCGGCGCCCGACTTGTGGGTCAGCGGCACATAGGCCGCCTTGCCGGGCGCAACCGCGATTGAGAAGCCGCAGAGTTCGGCCTGCATCGGGTCGATCGACGTCGTCTCGGTGTCGAAGGCGACGTAGCCGACCTCTCGCGCTTCGGCGCACCATGCCCTCAGCGTCTCGATGTCGCGGATGGTGACGTAGCCCGAGCGGTCGACCGGCTCCGACGCCGCCGCGGCAGCACGAGCATCAGCGAGCGCCGATGGCGTTTCGGTCTCGTCGGCGATGTCTCCCGCGGCGGGCGCCACCTCGCCCTCCTCGCCGGGCGAAGCCATTCCGGACGCCGGCACGACGAGGTCGGGCCCGTGCGCTTCGGCCGCCTTCTGCACCTCCACGGAAGCCGCATCGATCGCGGTAGCGTCGGCGCCCGTCGCCTCCGCCACGCGGCGCGTCAGCGAGGAAAATTCCATCGCCTTCAGGAAGGCGATCAGCCGCGGGCCGTCTGGCGGATTGAGCACCAGCGCGTCGAGGCCGTCCTCGACCGGCACGTCGTCCTTCAGCCGCACGAGCTCGCGCGAGATGCGCGCCTTCTCGGCATGCTCGATGAGGTTCTCGCGGCGCTTCTGCTGCTTGATCTCGCCGGCGCGTGCCAGCAGCGTGTCGAGGTCGCCGAACTCCTCGAGAAGCTGGGCCGCGGTTTTCGGTCCGATGCCCGGCACGCCCGGGACGTTGTCGATGGAATCGCCCGTCAGCGCCTGCAGGTCGATCATCTTCTCGGGCGGAACGCCCCATTTCTCGATGACCTCCGGAACCTTGATCTCGCGGTCCTTCATCGGGTCGTACATCGACACCGTCGGGCCGACGAGCTGCATCAGGTCCTTGTCGGACGAGATGATGGTCGTGTCGCCGCCGGCCTCGCAGGCAAGGCGGGCATAGGTGGCGATCAGGTCGTCGGCCTCGAAACCCTCCATCTCAATGCACGGCAGGTCGAAGGCGCGGGTCGCCTCGCGGATCAGGCCGAATTGCGGGACGAGGTCCTCCGGCGGCGCCGAGCGGTTGGCCTTGTACTCGGGGTAGAGCTCGTTGCGGAAGGTCCTGGCCGAGTGGTCGAAAATGACGGCGAAATGGGTCGGAACAACGCCGACGCTGGTGTCGCGCGCGTCGCGCATCAGCTTCCACAGCATGTTGCAGAAGCCGGATACGGCGCCGACGGGCAGCCCGTCGGACTTGCGGGTCAGCGGCGGCAGCGCGTGATAGGCGCGGAAGATGTAGCCGGAACCGTCGACGAGGAAGAGGTGATCGCCCTTTTTCATGCGCGAAGGCCTAGCGCGGCGGCAGGTGGCTGTCCATCGCCAAGCCGGCCCGCCATGGCAGTTGGAAAGCCACGGGCCGTTTCCTCCTGACGCCACATGAAATAAGAGGTGGCGACACGCCCGTTTTCCCGAGGGATCGCCATGGCAAGCAGAGCCGACGACATGATCGACCGCAGGCGTCTGCGGCGCAAGCTGACCTTCTGGCGGGTCGCCGCCATCCTCCTCATCGCCGCCGGCATCGCCTGGCTGGCGAGCCAGACCTTCGGCGGCGGGGCGCTGGTCGCCGACCACATCGCCCGCATCCGCATCGAAGGCACGATCACCGACGACAGCGAATTGCGCGAGCGGATCGAGCGGATCGCGGAATCGACTTCCGTGAAGGGCGTCATCGTCTCGATCAGCTCGCCCGGCGGCACGACGACTGGCGGCGAGGCGATCTTCGAGGCGCTGCGGAAGCTCGCCGCCAAGAAGCCGCTGGTGGCGGAAGTCGGCACGCTGGCTGCCTCCGCCGGCTACATGATCGCGACGTCGAGCGACCACATCGTCGCCCGGCAGTCTTCGATCGTCGGCTCGATCGGCGTGCTGGTGCAGTTTCCGGACGTCACCGAGCTGATGGAGAAGATCGGCGTGCGCGTGGAGGGCGTGAAGTCCTCGCCGCTCAAGGCGGAGCCCTCGCCCTTCACGCCGACGACCGAGGAGGAGCGCGAGGTGCTGCGTGCGCTGGTCATGGACAGCTACGACTGGTTCGTCGGCCTGGTGACCGACCGCCGGCCGCTGACGCGGCAGCAGGTGCTCGCAGTCGCAGACGGGCGTATCTTCACCGGCCGCCAGGCCCTCGACCTCGGCCTCGTCGACCGGCTGGGCGGGCAGGAGGAGGCGGTGGAGTGGTTGGCCTCGCAGGGGGTCGACGCCGATCTCGCGGTTGTCGAGTGGAAGGCGCGCTCGTCCGGCACCGGGCTGCTCGGCATATCGAGCGGTGCCGAACTCGCCGCCTGGATGCTCGGCCTGCCCGGCCAGGGAGAGCTCCTCGCCCGCATCGGCGCCGACCGCATGTTCCTTGACGGCCTCCTGTCGGTCTGGCAACCTGACCCGTCCCTCGCCAGGGAATAAAAGATCAGCAAGAACAGGCGTCTAGGGACCCTTGAGGAGGCGGACAGCGCAATGATCAAGTCAGAGCTCGTGCAGACGATTGCCAACAGGAACCCGCATCTCTTCCTTCGCGACGTCGAGAACATCGTCAATGCGATCTTCGACGAGATCACCGACGCGCTGGCTCACGGCAACAGGGTCGAGCTGCGCGGGTTCGGCGCCTTCTCGGTCAAGAACCGGCCGGCCCGCACCGGGCGCAATCCGCGCACGGGCGAGGCAGTCGACGTCGAGGAGAAGTGGGTCCCCTTCTTCAAGACCGGCAAGGAACTGCGCGAGCGGCTGAACGGGAACGGCGGCTAGTTGCGGGGCGGCGCGCCCTGACCTAGAACGGACCCATGCTCTACCGGATCTACGTCGTTCTCGTGGTTGTGCCGCTGGCGATCGTGCTGATCGCGCTTGCCGTGGCCAACCGTGCGCCCGTGATGTTCACCCTCGATCCGTTCGATCCGGGCAATCCCGGCCTGAGCATCGAGGTGCCGCTCTTCGCGCTCCTGATGGCTGCGCTCGCGCTCGGGCTCGTCGTCGGCAGCGCGATCACCTGGCTGAAGCAGGGCCGCTACCGGCGGATCGCACGCGAGCGCGGCCGCGAGCCGGAGCTGCGGGCGCCGCCGCGGGGCACGGCACTACCCGGCCCCACAGCCTGACGTCCGGCCCGGAGGAAGCCATGCGATTCGTCTCGGCCGAGGAGGTCGATGCCGCGCTCGACCCCGCGGGGCTCGTCGCGACCTTGCGCGAGGCGTTCCGGCTCGGGGCGATCCAGCCGACGCGGCACCACCATACGATCGAGCGCGCGGGCGGGGCGGATGCGACCCTCCTCCTGATGCCGGCATGGACCGACACGGCCAAAGGTGAGGATGACGGCTTCATCGGCGTCAAGATCGTCACCGTGGCGCCGGACAACAACAAGAAAGGCCTGCCGGCCGTGATGGCGGTCTATCTGCTGATGGACGGCGAGACGGGCGAGCCGAGAGCGCTGATCGACGGCCAGCGGCTGACGCTATGGCGCACGTCCTGCGCGTCGGCGCTCGCCGCCTCCTACCTGGCGCGCGAGGATGCGTCGCGGCTCCTGATGGTCGGCGCCGGCGCGCTAGCCCCCTTCCTCATCCGCGCCCATTCGTCCGTGCGGGCCATCGTCGAGGTGAAGGTGTGGAACCGCACGCGCGCCAACGCCGAGAAGCTGGTCGAGCGGCTTGCGGCCGACGGCATCGCGGCATCGCTCGCCGACGACCTCGACGCGGCGGTGGCCGAGGCCGACATCGTCAGCTGCGCGACGATCTCCTCCGAGCCGCTGGTGCGCGGGGCGAGGCTCCGGCCCGGCACGCATGTCGACCTCGTAGGCGCCTTCTCGCCGTCGATGCGCGAGAGCGACGACGAGGCGATCCGCCGCGCCCGCGTCTATGTCGACACGCGCGCCGGCGCGACGAAGGAGGCGGGCGACATCGTCCAGGCGCTGGCCAGCGGCGCACTCACGGCCGACGGTATCGTGGCCGACCTGCACGAGCTGGCGCGCGGGCAGAAGCGCGGCCGCGGGAGCGCGGACGAGATCACGCTGTTCAAGTCGGTGGGGGCAGCCATCGAGGATCTGGCGGCCGGCATCGCAGTCTACCGCAAGGTCGCCCCCGGCGGCTAACCGGGGCGGCGCCTGGTCTCGGTTGCGCCGCCGCGCCGGCCTATGGCAGAAGCGGGCGACCCGTCAGCGGAGCTTGACTTGACCGCGCATCGACCAGGAAAAGAACGCCGCCGTTCCGACGGGCGGCAGCGGCCGGACCGTCACCGGGACGGCGCGGCGGCCGCGTCTGCGCGCCCCCCGACGGTCGCGGTAGAGCAGGACGGGGCCGGCCCCGCGCGTGGCCTGCCGCCGCGGCGCACGGGCGCGTTGCCGGCGGAGAACATCCCGCTCATCCTCGAGCTGCAGCCCGGCGCCGACTACGCGCTCATCGATTCTGGCGACGGCAGGAAGCTCGAGCGCTACGGGCCGTATCGCATCGTGCGGCCGGAGGGCCAGGCGATCTGGCGCCCCGCTCTGCCCGAGCGCGAATGGACCAATGTCGACGCGGTCTTCACCGGCGACACCGACGAGGAGGGCATGGGCCGCTGGCGCTTTCCGAAGATGCCGCTCGGCGAGACCTGGCCCATGAAGCATGACGGCATCGACTATCTCGGCCGCTTCACCTCCTTCCGCCATGTCGGCGTCTTCCCCGAGCAGGCGTCGCACTGGCGCCACATGGAGGGGCTGATCGAGACAGCGCGGCGGCCGGTCCGGGTGCTGAACCTGTTCGGCTATACCGGCCTCGCCTCGCTGGTCGCCGCGCGCGCCGGCGCGGAGGTGACGCATGTCGACGCCTCCAAGAAGGCTGTCGGCTGGGCACGCGAGAACCAGGAGATGGCGCGGCTCGCCGACCGCCCGGTGCGCTGGATCGTCGAGGACGCCGTGAAGTTCGCCGAGCGCGAGGAGCGGCGCGGCAGCCAGTACGACATCATCCTGCTCGATCCGCCCGCCTTCGGGCGCGGGCCGAAGGGCGAGGTCTGGCAGCTGTTCGAGAACCTTCCGTCGATGGTGGACCTCTGCCGGCGCATCCTGTCGCCAAGGCCGCTCGCCGTCGTCTTGACCGCCTATTCGATCCGCGCCTCCTTCTTCGCCACCCACGCGCTGATGCGCGACGCATTCGCCGGCATGGGCGGAACGGTGGAATCGGGCGAGCTCGTCATCCGCGAGGAGGCGGCGGGGCGGGCGCTCTCCACCTCGCTCTTCTCGCGCTGGGTGGCGAGATGAGCGACACCATCCGCGCGCCGGGCAAGGTGAAGGAGGTCACCAGCCTCGCCAATCCGATCGTGAAGGACCTGAAGGCGCTGGCGCTCAAGAAGAACCGCGACCGCGACCGCGTCTTCATGGCCGAGGGGCTGAAGCTGGTGCTCGACGCGCTCGACGCCGGCTGGGCGATCCGCACCCTGGTCTATGCCAAGGCCGGCCGCGGCAACGCGGCGGTCGAGAAGGCGGCAGCGCGCACGGTGGCGGCCGGCGGGTTGGTGCTCGAAGCATCGGAGAAGGTGGTCGCGGCGATCACCCGCCGCGACAACCCGCAGATGGTCGTCGGAGTCTTCGAGCAGAAGCTTCTCAACCTCGCCGAGATTCGGCCGGGGCCGAGCGACCTCTGGGTCGCGCTCGACAGGGTCCGAGACCCCGGCAATCTCGGCACGGTGATCCGCACGGTGGACGCGGTCGGCGCGAGCGGCGTCATCCTCGTCGGCGACGTGACCGACCCGTTCGCCATGGAAACGGTCCGTGCCACGATGGGCTCGGTCTTCTCCGTCCCGATCGCGAAGGCGAAGCCTGAGGCCTTCCTTGCCTGGAGCCGTACGAGCGGCGCCCGCCTCGTCGGGGCCCATCTCGAAGGCGCGGTCGACTATCGCAAGCCCGACTATGCGGAAGGGCCGCTCGTGCTCCTGATGGGCAACGAGCAGCAGGGCCTGCCGGGGGAGCTTGCCGAGGCCTGCGACTTGCTCGTGCGCATCCCTCAAGCAGGGCGGGCGGATTCGCTCAACCTCGCGGTCGCGACCGGCGTCATGCTCTACGAGATGCGGCGCAGCCTGCTGCCGCCTGCGGGCCAGGAGACTCCATGAAAGGCATGCCCCTCTACCTGCTCCTGATCGCGCTCGGGGTGATCCTCGACCAGGCGATCAAGCTCGCCGTGGAGGCGTGGATGCCGATGCACCAGATGATCGACGTCCTGCCCTTCCTGGCGCTCTACCGGACCCACAATACCGGCATAGCGTTTTCCATGCTCGAATGGCTCTCGGGGCCGCTCCTCATTCTTCTGACGCTCGCCGTCATCGGCTTCGTCATCTGGCTCGCCGTCCGCTCCTCGCCGCACCAGACGATCGCGCGGATCGGCTTCGCGATCGTGGTCTCCGGCGCGATCGGCAACCTGATCGACCGGGTGTGGCTCGGCTACGTGGTCGACTACGTGCTCTTCCACCTGCCCGGCTGGTCCTTCGCCATCTTCAACCTCGCCGATGCCTTCATCACGATTGGCGCCGGGCTGATCATCCTGCAGGAGGTGATCGACTGGCGCCGCGAGCGGCGAAGCCGGGAGAAGGAAGGCTAGGCCGCCGCGACCCGGCGCCAGGCGTAGCGGCCGCCGGCCTCGGCGCGCGCCGCCGGTTGGTAGTGGAGCGGAAGACCGCCAAGGCGGCCGGCCTCCAGCCTTGCCAGGGTCGTGGGGTGAGTGATCTCGAACTCGGTGAAGCCGACGCGGATCATGTGCGGGACGAGATCGATCAGCACGTCGCCGGCGGCCCGCAGCGCGCCGCGGTAGCCGTGCCGCGCGACGAGCAGCGCGGCCTTGGAGAAGCTGCGGCCGTCGTTGAAGGCGGGGAAGCCGAGCGAGACGAGGGGGACGGCGTGAAGCGTCGGCAGCAGCGGCGCGATCGCCTCGCCGGGCGCGACGTGGACGCCGGCGCCGGCGCGGCGCGCTGGCTCGAGCGCTATCCAGACGGCGAGCGGCAGGATGAGGCCGGCCGCTGGCGCCCCGTCCTCGAGTGCCTCCGCCCGCGTCCAGAGGTCGGCGACGAAGCCGTCCGTGGTCCAGAGCCGCGCTGCGGGTCTCTCCTGATCGATCGCCTCGCTCATGCCGCAGCCTTCACCTGGTCGCCGTAGAGCGCCTGCTTGAAGGGCGAGGCGCCGACGCGGCGATAGGCTTCGAGGAAGGTCTCGGACCCGTCCCGGCGCAGGCCGAGATAGGTCTCGACGATCGTCTCCACGGCATCGGTGATCTCTTCCGGGGCGAAGCCGCGGCCGACGATCTCGCCGATCGTGGTGTGCTCGTCGGCCGAGCCGCCCAGCGTGATCTGGTAGAGCTCGGCGCCCTTCTTCTCCACGCCCAGAATGCCGATGTGGCCGACGTGGTGGTGGCCGCAGGCGTTGATGCAGCCGGAGATCTTGATCTTCAAGTCGCCGATCTCCTCCTGCCGCCGCTGGTCGCCGAAGCGTCGCGAGATTTCCTGCGCGACGGGTATCGAGCGGGCGTTGGCGAGGGCGCAGTAGTCGAGCCCCGGGCAGGCGATGATGTCGGTGACGAGGCCGGCATTGGCGGTCGCCAGTCCGATCCCGACCAGCCGGTCGTAGACTTCGCGCAGGTCGGCGCGCGCCACGTGCGGCAGGATCAGGTTCTGCTCGTGGCTGACGCGGATCTCGTCGAAGGCCAATTCCTCGGCGAGGTCGGCGACGGCGTCCATCTGCTCGTCGGTGGCGTCGCCAGGGACCTCGCCGATGCCCTTGAGCGAGATGGTCACCGAGGCATAGTCCGGATGCCGGTGCTCGTGGACATTGCGGCGCAGCCAGTCGGCGAAGGCCGGCTCCGACTTCTTCTCGGCGGCGAGCTTGCCCCAGCCTTCGGCCCGGTCAGGCAGCGCGGGCGGCGCGAAATAGCGCTCGATTGCCCTGATGTCCTCCGACGGCAGCCGGAGCTCGCCGTCCTTCAGCGCCTCAAACTCCGCCTCGACCTGGGCGGCGAAGGCCTCGGTGCCGGTCTCGTGGACGAGGATCTTGATGCGCGCCTTGTACTTGTTGTCGCGGCGGCCGTGGAGATTGTACACGCGCATGATCGCCGTCGTGTAGGTGAGGAGGTCCGCCTCGGGCAGGAAGTCCCTGATCTTCTTCGCCACCATCGGCGTGCGCCCCTGCCCGCCGCCGACATAGACGGCGAAGCCCGGCTCGCCCGCTTCGTTTCGCTTCAGATGAAGGCCGATGTCGTGGGTCTGGATCGCGGCGCGGTCGCGCTCGGCCCCGGTGACGGCGATCTTGAACTTGCGCGGCAGGAACGAGAACTCCGGGTGGACCGACGACCACTGGCGCAGGATCTCGGCATAGGGGCGCGGATCGGCGACCTCGTCGGCGGCCGCTCCGGCGAAATGGTCGGCCGTCACGTTGCGGATGCAGTTGCCCGAGGTCTGGATCGCGTGCATCTCGACGCTCGCGAGGTCTGCCAGGATCGCGGGGATGTCGGACAGCGCCGGCCAGTTGAACTGGATGTTCTGGCGGGTGGTGAAGTGGCCGTAGCCCTTGTCGTAGGTGCGCGCGATGTGGGCAAGCATGCGCAGCTGCCGCGAGGAGAGCGTCCCGTAGGGTATGGCGATCCTGAGCATGTAGGCGTGGAGCTGGAGGTAGACGCCGTTCATCAGCCGGAGCGGCTTGAACTGGTCCTCCGTGATCTCGCCCGCCAGCCGGCGCTCGACCTGGTCGGCCAGCTCCGCGACACGCGCCTTCACGAAGGCATGGTCGAACTCGTCATAGCGGTACATGGCGCTTCCTCCGGAAAGCGGGGTCAGGCGGCGGTGCTAAGCTGCGGGCGGGCCTGCTTGCCGAACATCGGGTGGGTGGTCGGGCCGGCGGCGCGGATGCGCTCCCTCAGCCGCGTCGGGCGGGGCTCGCCGTCGACGATTTCGATCTCGATCAGGTTCACGTCGACGACCTCGTTCTTGCACAGCGCCGCCTTGCCGGCGCGCTCGAGCTTCTCGACGGTGGCCTCGTCGCGGGCGATCTCGGCGCCGTGGATCGTCTCGGTCCAGCTATGATCGGCGGCGAGCCAGATGGCCTCGCCGTCGGTCAGCCGATTTGCGGTAAGTATCTTCATCTTCGATCTCCTCAGGCCGCCTGCGCGGCGAGCGCCGTGGCGAGCGGCTCGGCATTTTCGAGATTTGCGGCGGCGACGGCATCGCCAATCAGCGTGAGCACCGGTCCGGTGAGGTCGTCGCGGGATTCCACCCGGGCCAGTTCGGACAGCGCGCCGGCCAGGAGCCGGCGGTTCGCCATTCCGGCGTTCTCGACCAGCGCGACCGGGGTCTGCGGGCTCAGGCCCGCCTCCATCAGCCGCGCGGAAATCTCGGCGGCCACCGAGCGGCCCATATAGACCGCCACGGTGGCCCCACCGACGGCGAGCCGCGCCCAGTCGGGAAGCGTCCCGCCCCTGAGATCGTGGCCGGTGGTAAAGACGAGGGAGGATGCAACCCCGCGCAGGGTCAGCGGCAGCTCGAGATCGGCGGCGGCGGCGAAGGCGGCGGTCACGCCCGGCACGATCTCGTAGGAGATGCCGGCCTCCCGCAACGCGGCCATCTCCTCGCCGGCGCGGCCGAAGACCAGCGGATCGCCCGACTTCAGCCGCACGACGCGCCTGCCTTCGCGGCCAAGCGACACCAGCAGGCGGTTGATCTCGTCCTGCGTCATCGAGTGGGCGCCCTTGCGCTTGCCGGCAGGGATGCGCTCGGCGTCGCGGCGGCCCATGGCGACGACGGCGTCGGGGACGAGCGCGTCGTGAACGATGACGTCGGCCTCCATCAGCAGGCGGTGGGCGCGGAGGGTCAGGAGGTCCTCGGCGCCCGGCCCGGCGCCGACCAGCGCGACATGCCCTGCCGTCCGGCCCTCGTTGCGCAGGAGGCGGGTCGCCGCGCGGCGCGCCTCGGAGATGTGGCCGACCTCCATGGCGCGCGCGGGCGCACCGGCGAAGAACTCGCGCCAGAAGCGGCGGCGCGCGCTGCCCTTGGGCAGCAGCTTCTCGGCGGCGGTGCGATAGCTGTTGGCCAACGCAGCCAGCGCGCCGAGCGACGGCGCCAGCATCCGGTCGATGCGGGCGCGGATCATCTGGGCGAGCACCGGCCCGGCGCCCTCGGTGCCGATCGCGATGGCAACGGGGGCGCGGTTGACCAGCGCCGGCGTGTAGAAGTCGCAGATGTCGGGCCGGTCGACGGCGTTCGACGGAATCTTGAGGTTCCGCGCGTCGGCGATCACGCGGCAGTCGAGCGCCTGCTCGCCGGTGGCGGCGAAGACCATCGCCGCGCCCTCGATGAGGTGCGGCGCGTAGGACGTCTCGAGAAGCTCTGCGCCGTTGTCCCGCGCCCATTGGCGCAGCTCGTGTTCCGGAGCCTCGGCGATCAGCCGCAGGCGGGCGCTCGATTCGCCGAGGAGCCTCGCCTTGGCCAGCGCCTCATCGCCGCTGCCGACGATCGCGACCACGCGGCCGGCGACCTTCAGGAAGACGGGGAAGGCGTCAAGCTTGCGCTTGCTGACGTCGGACATCATGCGGCTCCAAATGCGGTCCGCCATTGTCTGCCGGCGCGCCCGGCGGATGAAGCAATGCGCTCGCGCGCCGCCGCCGGAGGGGCAATCCGTTTTCCGCGCCGGCGCCTTGCGGCGGAAAACGGTTCCCGCCCCTGTCGCAGATCAAGGCGGAACGCGACCGCGCGCGGCACGTTGTGGTCGCATTCGCAAGCCCATCATTCACGGAGTTACGACATGTCTGCGGTTCGGCTGGAACACGACACCTGGGTGCTGGTGGCGGACGGCGAAAAGGCGCTCTTCCTGCGCAACGAAGGCGACCACGAATATCCGCATCTGGAGGTGTTCCGGGAGATGCACGAGGAGAACCCGCCCTCGCGCGAGCAGGGCACGGACCGGCCCGGCCGGCTGCACGACGCAACCAACATCCACCGCAGCGCGGTGCAGGAGACCGACTGGCACCGCATCGAGAAGGCACGCTTCGCCAAGGAGATTTCTGACCGTCTCTACAAGATGGCCCATCGCGGCGACTTTGACCGCATCGTCATCGTGGCACCGCCGGTCGTGCTCGGCGAAATGCGCAAGGAACTCCACAAGGAGGTGACGTCCCGCGTCACGGCCGAGGTCGCGAAGACGCTGACCAACATGCCGGTCGACCAGATGGAAAATGTCCTGAAGAACGGGTGATACCGGCAGCGATCGGATAGCCGCCGGCCGCATGCCTTACGAGGTGTCGTTGGGCTTAAGCCACCAGCCGACGGGAGCGCGTTCGGAGCCCGGTGCGACGTGACCGGATGCGAAGCCGCGCCGCGCGGGCCGGCCGAACAGGCACGAGTCGGGCAGCATGGCGGCGAGCGCCGCGGCCAGTGCCCTGAAATGCGCGGCGAGGCGAAGCGCATCCACGGGGCCGTTGCCGACCGCCGCGAACCCCTCGTCCGGCAGCGGCTGGCCCGTCTCCTCGAACACACATTCCGCTGCCACGGCCGCTGCCTGTCGCAATATCCAGAGTATGAGCAGGCGGACCGGCGCGGACAGGTCGGCGACGCGCTCGGCCAGGACGGCGAACGCGACGAGCAGCGCGATGATGCGCCGCAGCATCCTGTCGTCCCTCATTGCCGCATGCCCGTACATGTCACCGCCTTCCGTTTCACCGGCGGACATTGTCGCGCGGGTCGGGGAGGCGTTGACGAGATCGACTCAGAATTCGCGGAAGTCGTTGATCCCGCTGGAGAGGGCGTCGGAATCGATCCACGCGTGCCGTGGGCAGGAGCCGGCTACCCTTCCAGGAAGGCCCGCAGGAGCGCGATCTCGTCCTTGCTGGCGAGGGTCGGCGCGTGGCCGCAGCCCGGCATCGTGACCAGCCGCGGGCGCGGTCCGCGCCGCGTCATCTCATCGGCCACGGCAGACGAAAGGACGTCGGAATCCTCGCCGCGCAGGAGCAGCGTCTTCGCCGTCACCGCATCATAGGCGTCCCAGACGTCGAGATCGGCCTTGTGATGCGTGAACTGCGCCATGATGCGCGGATCGTAGTGGACGGTGACGCGGCCGTCGTCGGTGCGGCGCGAGGAGAAGTCGGCCATGCGCCGCCAGAAGGCGTCGCTGTTTTCCCCGAAAGGCGCGTAGCTCCGCCGCAGCCAGGCCTCCAGCTCCGACACGCTGTCGTAGACGGGCGGGTTGCCGACATAGGAGACGATCCGCTCGACGCCCGCCTGCGGGATGTCGGGGCCGATATCGTTGACGACGAGGTGGCTGATGCGGTCCTTGAGCATCCCGGCCGCCAGCGTGACGCCGATCAGCCCGCCCATGGAGGTGCCGACCCAGCGCGTCGTGCCGAGGCCGTAGTGGTCGAGCATCGCGCCCGCGGTCTCGCCAAAGACGCGATAGGAATAGTCGACGGCCGGGTCGCGGGCCCAGCTCGACTGGCCGCGGCCGAGCGTATCGGGGCAGAGGACGAAGTAGGTATCGGACAGCGCCTCCGCCGCCTCGTCGAAATCGCGGCCCGTGCGCGCCAGCCCGTGCCACATGACGAGCGCCGGCTTGCCTGGATCACCCCACTCGGTCACGTGCAGCTCGAAGCCGAGCGCCGGGATGTAGGCGGAGCGTGGGGTCACTTCTTGCTCCCTTTGCCCATCATCGTGCCGGCGATGCCGGCCGGGAAGAAATAGACCAGCAGGATGAAGGCGATGCCGAGCCACAGCAGCCAGCGCTCGGGATGCAGGAGCTCGGGCAGGAGCGGCAGATGGCCGACCGCCGCGCCGCCGCTCGCCATCAGGTCCTTCAGGTAGAACTGCGCGAGCACCATCAGGACGACGCCGATGATCGAGCCGAAGAGCGTGCCCATGCCGCCGATCACCACCATCAGCAATATGTCGATCATGATGTCGAAGGAGAGCGCGACGTCGGGACCGGTGTAACGCAGCCAGACGGCGCGCACGACGCCGACGGAGGCCGCGATCACCGCCGCGATGCAGAAGATCGCCGTGCGGTAGGCGACGACGCGGTAGCCGATCGCCTCCGCCCGCGGCTCGTTCTCGCGGATGGCCTGCAGCACGGTGCCGAGCGGCGAGCCGACGATCCGCATCATCAAGAGGAAGAGCGCGAGGCAGGTCAGGAAGACGAAATAATAGAGCGCGACGCGGCCGGTGAGGGCGATGCCCCAGAGCCGGATCACGTCGCCGTTCGCGTCCTCCAGCCGGTTGGCGGGCGCGAAGAAGCGCGGGATCTGGTAGGTGATCCCGTCCTCCCCGCCGGTGAACTCGGAAAGCTGGCTCGCCAGCACCATCATCACCGAGGCCGCGGCGAGCGTGATCATGGCGAAGAAGATCGCTTTCACCCGGAGCGACAGGAGGCCGATCAGCACGGCGAGCACGAATGCCGCCAGGATGCCGAGGCCGCCGCCCAGCAGGATGGCGTCCCAGCCCGGCCCCATCGTCTTCAGCGCGATCGCCGTGCCGTAGGCGCCGAGGCCGAAGAACATGGTGTGGGCGAAGGAGACGATGCCGGTATAGCCGATCAGGAGGTCGTAGCTCGCCACCAGCACGATGAAGACGCAGATGCGCGCCGCCACCTCCTGCGCCCGCACGTCGGGGAACAGGAAGGGCGCGAACATCAGCGCGAGGCAGACGGCGAGCGAGATCGCGTAGACGGCCATGCGGCCGGCGCGCGCCCGGTCGAAGGGCTCCGCCGTGCCGGCGGGGGAGCTTGCGGTTTCCACGCTCATGCTTTCACCGCCGGCTTGAGGCCGAAGGGGCGCCACAGGAGCACCGCCATCATCAGGAGCATGTTGGAGGCGAGCGACAGCTTCGGGAACAGGAAGGCGACGTAGTTGGCCATCAGCCCGACCAGGATCGCGCCGAGAAGCGAGCCCTGGATCGAGCCCAGCCCGCCGATGATGACGACGATGAAGACGAGCACCAGGAGCTCGGAGCCGACATGCGTCGTGATCAGGCCCTGGTAGCCGGCCCACATCGCGCCGCCCATGGCGGCGAGCGCGGAGCCGGCCATGAAGACGGCGATGAAGAGCCGGTCGATGCGGAAGCCGAGCGCCTCGACCATCTCGCGGTTCTCGACACCGGCGCGGATGAGGAGCCCGATGCGGGTGCGGTTGAGCACGAGGTGGAGCGCGACATAGACGGCGAGGCCGAGCACGAAGGCGAAGACGCGGTAGACCTCGATCGCCACGTCGCCGATGATGAAGGAGCCGGTCAGGACTGCCGGGCGCGGGACCGGGATCGGCGTCCCGCCCCAGATCATCAGGAGCAGTTCCTCCGCCACGATGAGGGCGCCGACCGTGATCAGGATCTGGCGCAGATGGTCGGTGTAGACGGGCTTGACGATGACGCGCTCGAAGAACCAGCCGGCGAGCGCGCCGAAGGCGGTCGCGGCCCCGATCGCCGCCATCAGCGCGAGCATGTTGAGGAAGGCGCTGTCGGCGCGCACCCAGAGGCCCAGCATGGCGAGCACGCTGGCGGCGATGAAGGCGCCGAAGGAGACGAAGGCCGAGTGGCCGAAATTCAGGACGTCCATGAGGCCGAAGATCAGCGACAGGCCGGACGCCATCAGGAAGATCATCATGCCCATGGCGAGGCCGGCGACGGTGAGCGTCACCCAGGTCGACGGGCGGCCGATCAAGAGGAAGGCGACGAGGCCGAGGATCACCGGCAGGAGGTAGACCCCGCCATAGCGCTCGAAATGGTTGGAGAGGGTGGTCATGCGCGACCTCCGGCTGCTGCTTCGCGGGCCAGTCCCGGGCGTCGCGCACCCCCACCCCTTACCCCTCCCCACAAGGGGGAGGGGGATCGTCGACGCCCAGCCTTCGGCAATGCCGACGCCATCGAAAGGATCGCGACGCCGATGACCCCCTCCCCCTTGTGGGGAGGGGTGTGGGGTGGGGGTCGGAGGCGAGGATGGGTCATCAATGTGCCTCGAGCGACAGGCTGAGGAGCCGTGCCTGGAGTGCCTCGTCGGCGGCGAGGTCGGCCATCGTGCCGCGGTGGACGATGCGGCCGTCGTCGATCACCGCGACCGTCTGGCCGAGCGCCCTGGCGAAGCGGAAATTCTGCTCGACCAGCAGGATCGTCGTCTCGGCGGCGATCTCGCGGAAGGCGGCGATCATGTTGTTGATGATCGAGGGCGCCAGGCCCTTGGTCGGCTCGTCGATCAGGATCAGCTCGCGGCGCTCGATGATGGCGCGCGAGATGGCGAGCATCTGCTTCTGGCCGCCCGACAACGCGTGCGCCTGGCGCTCCCAAAAAGTCTTCATCGCCGGGAAGATGGCGAACACGCGCTCCAGCCGGTCGCGGTCGAAGCGACCGCCGGAGGCCGCCAGCTTCAGGTTCTCCTCGACGGTGAGCCCGCCGAATATGCCCATGTTCTCCGGCACGTAGGCGATGCCGAGCCGAGCGATCTCCGACGTGTGCATGGCGGTGATGTCGTGGTGGCGGAAGACGATGGCGCCCTTCCTCGCCCGCCACAGGCCCATGATGGTCCTGAGCGTCGTCGTCTTGCCGGCGCCGTTGCGGCCCAGGAGAACGTGGACGCCGCCCTCCGGCACGTCGAGCGCGATGCCGTGCAGGATGTGGTACTGGCCGATGTCGGTGTGGACGTCGTCGAGCCTGAGGATGGCGCCGTTCATGCGACCTCCTCCTCGCCCTCGGCGACGCCGAGATAGATCTCGCGCACCACCGGCAGCGCCATGACCTCGGCCGGCTCCCCGTCGGCTATCAGCTCGCCATTGTGGAGGACGACGATGCGGTCGGCGAGGGCGCGCACCACGTCCATCTTGTGCTCGACGAGCAGGATGGTCTTCGTGCGGTCCTTCTTGATCTCGGCAATCAGCTCCAGGATGACCGGCGCCTCGTCGACCGACATGCCGGCGGTCGGCTCGTCGAACATGAAGATGTCGGGCTCCATGGCGAGCAGCATCGCGACCTCGAGCTTGCGCTGGTCGCCATGCGGGAGGGCTGCGGCCGGCAGATGCGCGGCATGCGCGAGCCGTGTCGCCTCGAGATAGCGGCCGGCCTTCTCCTTCAGCTCGGACAGGGCCGAGGCGCGGCGCAGGATCGAAGGCCCCTGCCCGGCGCGCGCCTGGACGGCGAGGCGGATGTTTTCCAGCACCGAGAGGCGCGGGAAGAGGTTGGTGAGCTGGAAGGCGCGGCCGATGCCGGCCTTGGCGCGCGAGGAGGCGGGCAGACGCGTGATGTCCGTCTCGCCCTTGAAGACCCGGCCCTCAGTCGGCCTCAGCTGGCCGGAGACGAGGTTGAACCAGGTCGTCTTGCCGGCGCCGTTGGGGCCCACCACGACCGCGAGTTCGCCCGGCACGAAGGCGCAGGTAACGCCGCTGACGGCCGCATGGCCGCCGAAGCGGATCGTCAAATTCTCGGTGCGGAGGGAGGGTGTGGGCATCTTCGAGCGTGTCGCGCGTGAGTTGCCCCTCATCCGTCGCCTGCGGCGACACCTTCTCCCACAAGGGGGGAAGGAGGGGCGCCCTTCCTTCTCCCCTCGTGGGAGAAGGTGGCCGAGCGAAGCGAGGTCGGATGAGGGGTATCCGGAGACACCCCTCGGCGACGGCTACTCCTGGTTGTTGCGGCCGATGGGGATGTTCATCTCCTCCGGCTTGATCTCGCGCACCAGCTCGGGGATCGCCCACTCGATGTCGTCGTCGACGCGGATCTTGAAGTGGTACATGGACTGCAGCGCCTGGTGGTCCTCGGGGCGGAAGGTCATCGTGCCCTTCGGGGTCTCCCAGCTCATGCCTTCCATGGTCGAGATCAGCGTCTCGGTGTCCCACTCGTCGGCGGCTTCGAGCGCGGCGGCGATGGCGAGTGCGGCGCTCATGCCGCCGGCGGTGAAGAAGTCGGGCGGCGAGCCGAAGCGCTCCATGTGCTGGTCGACCAGCCAGTCGTTGATCGCGTTGTCCGGCGCCTCGTAGTAATAGTAGATCGCGCCTTCCATGCCGGGCACGGCCTTGTAGCTCGCCATGGCGGGCAGGATGTTGCCGCCGGTCGAGATCTCGATGCCGTAGCGGTCGAGGCCGGCGGAGGCGAGCGGCGTCATGGCGTCGATGCCGGCGACGTAGATGACGATGACCTTGCGGCCTTCGCGGTCGCGCAGCGCGTCGGTCAGCCGCTCGATCGTGGCGGTGAAGTCGGTCGTCTGCTGCGGCACGTATTCCTCGGCCACCAGATTGGCGCCGGTGCCCTCGAGCGCTGCCTTGAAGGCGGCGATGCCGTCGCGGCCGAAGGCGTAGTCCTGGGCGAGCGTGGCGACGTAAAGGTTCTCGTCGGGCTGCAGGGCGAGTGCCTGCGCCTGCATGTCCATCGAGGAGTTGCGCGAGGTCTTGAAGACGTAGCGGTTGGAGTTCGGGCCGGTGAGGCCGTCGGCGACCGCCGGCTCGATGACCAGGATGCGCTCGTATTCCTCGGCGATCGGCAGCATCGCGGTCGCCACGCCGGACGAGGTGTCGCCGACGGCGATCAGCGCGTCGTCGTCGCCATAGGCCTCGGCGAGCAGCGCGCGCGCCACGTCGGGCTGGAACTGCGAATCCTTCTCGATGATCTGGATCTCGCGACCCTTGATCTCCATCGTGCCGTTGGTGGCGTATTCGAGGCCCATCATGAAGCCGGTCCGCGTCTGGCGCGAGTAGGCCTCGAGCGGCGAGCCGGACATGCCGTGGATGAGCGCGATGCGCACCGGCCCGTCCTGGGCGCCGAGCGGTGCGACGGCGGCTGCGGACAGAACAGCGGTGGCGAGCGCCAGCGCCGACAAGAACCTCTTCATCTGACTTCCTCCCTGTTCGCGGACATGCCGCGGCTGCGCCCTGCGGCGACATCGAAGCTTCGTTCGGAGGAAGAGCGGCCCGCGCCGAAGGCGGGCCGGCCGATCAAGGCCGCGGCTGCTGCTTCTCCTCCCGGACCGCGCGCCCAGCCATGGCGCCGCGATCATTGGGGGCATTATCGAATTGAGGGCGAAGCGGGAGCAATATCGTATAAATACCGATCATGACCCGCGACGAACTCCACCTGCTGGCCTTTGAAAACGCTCCCGTCGGGATCGTCATGACGGAGAGCCGCGTCATCCGCGCCTGCAACCCGGCCTTTGCGGCGATGTTCGGCTATGCGCGCGAGGAGCTGGTCGACCAGTCCTTCGCCATCCTCTACCCCTCGTTCGAAGAGTTCGTGCGCATCCGCGACGTGGGCGTCGAGCCGCTGAAGAAGAACAACCGCTATTCCGACGAGCGCATCATGGCGCGCAAGGACGGCTCGCTGTTCTGGTGCCGGACGCGCGGCCACTCGCTGACCCGCGACGACGACCCGCTCCGGCGCGCCGTGTGGAGCTTCGCCGACCTCTCCGAGACGCGCCAGGTGCTGAAGCTCTCGACCCGTGAGCGGCAGATCGTCATGCATCTCGGCGAAGGCCGCACCTCGAAGGAGATCGCCCGCATGCTGGAGATATCGCCGCGCACGGTGGAGGCTTATCGCGCGCGGCTATTGCGCAAGTACGCGGCGGCGAACGTGGCTGAGCTGCTGTCGCATCTCAGCACGATGCCTTCGTGAGGGAACTTCCAATGTTCGACATTTTGTCTGTGTCAGGGTTTCGGCTGGGACTAGACATAGTGCGTTCGGATGGCGCTATCTGCGGCGAAATAAAAGAAACCTCAGCGCACGAGAGAAACTCGAACTTAGGCAAAAATGGAAGAACAGATTTCACGACTATATCCTCCAGAATGAAGAAAATTCTTTTAGCTTGGATGCTATAATGCGAGATGTCCGACGGATTGACAGCTCTCCAAACGAAAGACTAGCCTCAAACCGCGTCTCGTCTTGGTTTCGATTTGGCCTTGTGGGAACATACGAGCGGGGGTTCCTTGCACTGTTGGGCATCGGCGAACTAATTGAGGATAAGAAAACTAAGAAGTGGCGCTATACTGATTGGAAGAACGGGCAAAGAGGAGAAAAATTCTTCCTCGTTGGATATGTCCCGTTTGAGTCAGTTGAGGATGTCGACTGGCGAGGTGACCAATTCTACAACTATCCACATGTATTCTGCTACTTTGACGGAGTTCGTGGCACCCCTTATGAACGGCTGTCGTTCTGCCAAACTTTCAAGCTGGACAAACACACCTATTACAAAGAAGTTTTTGATTCAGATTACATCCGCAAGAACAGCAAAGGCCATGGCCTCCGTTGGTTCGGGTAGCAGGCAGATCCTATTTTCGTCCTAGGCCAATATCGAGATGGTTTGCTAATTCCCCAAAATCACATCCATGATCGAGCCGATGCGGCCCTGTTGGGGGCCGACGTCGGCCTGGGGGACGGGGTGGGGGATGGAGCCGGTGGCGCTTTGCGGGTCGTGGGTCACGGGGACCACGGGGCGCGGGGCGTCGGCGGGTTGGGCGCGGAGGATGTCCTCTATGCGGTCGAGCGTGCCGGGCTGCCAGTCGCCGGGGAGTGCGGCGACCGGCACGCCCTGGTGGGCGGCCTCCATGAACTCGCGGAAGGCCATGGCCGGCAGCGCGCCGCCGGTGACGTCCTTCATCGGCTTGCCGTCGTCATTGCCGAACCAGACGCCGGTCGTCAGGTTCGCCGTGTATCCGACGAACCACGCGTCGCGCGAGTTCTGGCTGGTGCCGGTCTTGCCGGCCGCCGGCCAGCCGCCGATCGCCGCGTTGCGGCCGGTGCCCTCGCGCAGCGTCTCGGTCATCATGGCGTTCATCATGCCGACGATGTTGGCGCGCACGACCTGCGGCCCGCGCAGCGGCCGGTGCTCGTAGAGGAGCTGGCCGGATTCGGTCGTGATCCGGCGCACGAAATGCATCTCCGGCCGGTAGCCGCCATTGGCGAAGGGCACGAAGGCGGAGGTGAGCTCGAGCGGCGTCACCTCCGAGGTGCCGAGCGCGATGGAGGCGTTGGGCTCGAGGTCGGACTGGATGCCGAGCCGCCATGCGCCCTCGACAACGGATTCGGGCCCGACTTCCATGACGAGCTGGGCGGCGATCGAGTTCGACGACTTCGCCAGCGCGCGCGACAGCGTCATCGGGCCCTCGTAGCGGCCGCGGAAATTCTCCGGCGCCCAGCGGCCGAAGCGCACCGGCTGGTCGTTGCGCATCGTGTCGGGGAACATGCCGCGCTCCAGCGCGGCCAGGTAGACGAAGGGCTTGAAGGCCGAGCCGGGCTGGCGCCGCGCCTCCGAGGCGCGGTCGAACTGGCTGGTCGCGTAGTCGTAGCCGCCGACCATGGCGCGCACGGCGCCCGACGAGTCGATCGAGACGAGCGCGCCCTGGCTCACCTCAAGCTTGGTGCGGTTCTCGTCGATCAGGCGGCGGATCGAGCGCTCGGCGAATTTCTGCAGGTTGAGGTCGATGGTGGTCTCGACCACGATATCCTGGCGCACCTCGCCGATGAGGCGCCGCAGCTCCCCCATGACGCGGTCGGCGGCGTAGTGCTCCGAGCCGGTCCAGTAGGCGGTGGCGCGCACGGCCGGGGCGCTCATCGCGGTCGCGAGCTCGCGGTCGCCGATCATGCCCTGGTCGCGCATGGCGGCCAGCACGAGCTGGGCGCGCGCCTCGGCGGCATGCGGGTCGCGCGCCGGCGACAGCCGCGAGGGCGCGACGAGGAGGCCCGCCAGCATCGCGGCTTCGGAGAGGGAAACGTCGCGGGCGGACTTGCCGAAATAGCGCCGCGACGCGGCCTCGACGCCATAGGAACCGGAGCCGAAATAGACCCGGTTGAGATACATCTCGAGGATCTGGTCCTTGCTGAACTCGCGCTCGAGCCAGAAGGCCATCAGCACTTCCTGCACCTTGCGCTCGATCGTTCGGTCGGGCGACAGGAAGAGGTTCTTGGCGAGCTGCTGGGAGATCGACGAGCCGCCCTGGACGAGACGGCGGTTGACGACGTTCTCGACCATGGCGCGGCCGAGGCCGATCAGGTCGACGCCGAAATGGGAATAGAAGCGGCGGTCCTCGATGGCGACGACGGCGGCCGGGATGAAGGGCGACATCTCGTGCAGCCCGACGGCCTCGCCGCCCGTCGTGCCGCGATTGGCGAGGAGCTGGCCGCCGACGGCCATGATCTTCACGTTGGGCGGTCGGTCGGGCACCGCCCAGGTGGTGGCGGCCGGCATGCGCGCGCCGTAATAGGCGACGAGGCCGGCGCCACCGATGCCCGCCCACAGGGCCAGCACCAGCGACCAGTAGATCATGCCGCGCACGAGGCCGAACAGGCCGCCGCGCCGCTTCGCCCGCCCGGACCCGCCGCGGCGGGACGACTTGCGCTCGCCGGATCTGCGTCCGGAGGTGCCCTTGCTGCGTCGCTTGGCCGGCAAGACGCGGTCCTCCTCGCTGAGGGCGAGGCCTTCCACGGCGCGGTGAGGCGCATCGAAGCTCGGTTCGATCCGTCTGGTACCGTTGCGGTCGGCCATCCCCATGTCCCCCGTGTCCCTGCCGCGAGCCACGGACGGCTGGAGGCTAAATGCGGCGATTTAAGGGGGGGTTAAGCCGGGGCGCCGGGGGCTTCTGCCCCTCAGCTGTGGGCGAAGATGTCCTCTTCCGCCCAGCCCATCAGGTCGAGGCGGGCACGGTCGGGCAGGAAGCGGAAGCAGGCGTCCGCTACCTCCGTCCGCCCCTCGCGCGCCAGCCGCTCGGCGAGCTTCTCGCGCAGCCGGTGGAGGTGGAGGACGTCGGAGGCGGCGTAGTCGAGCTGGTCCTGCGACAGTTCGTCCGCTCCCCAGTCCGACGACTGCTGGACCTTCGACAGCTGCACGCCGAGGAGCTCGCTGCAGATGTCCTTGAGCCCGTGCCGGTCGGTGTAGGTGCGCGTCAGGCGCGAGGCGATCTTGGTGCAGAACACCGGCTCCGGCATGACGCCGAAGGCGTTGAAGAGCACTGCGAGGTCGAAACGCGCGAAATGGAAGAGCTTGGTCACGCTGCGGTCGGCAAGGAGGGCGGCAAGGTTGGGCGCCTCGCGTTGGCCGCGCGCGATCTGCACCACGTCGGCCGTGCCGTCGCCGGGCGACAGCTGGACGACGCAGAGCCGGTCGCGATGCGGGTTGAGGCCGAGCGTCTCAGTGTCGATCGCCACCGCATCGACGCGGTAGTTCTCTAGGTCCGGCAGGTCGCCGCGGTGGAAACGGACGGTCACGCCTCGCCTCCCTTGCGCGTCAGCGCCGCCAGGATGCGCGCCCAGCTGCGCTGGCCCTTGTGGAAGGAGGCGAGGTCGTATTTCTCGTTCGGCGAGTGGATGCGGTCGTCGTCGAGGCCGAAGCCGACGAGCAGCGATTCCATGCCGAGCATCGACTGGAAGTCGCCGACGATCGGGATCGAGCCGCCCATGGCGATCATCACCGCCGGCTTCTCCCACTCGTCGGTCAGCGCCACCTTCGCCTTGCTGAGCACCGGCGAGTCGTAGCCGAGCTGGATCGCCGGCGAGCCGCCGTGCGGCTCGAACTCGACCGAGCAGTCGGCCGGGATGCGGGCGCGCACGAACTCGCGGAAGGCCTCGCGGATCCTGTCGGGGTCCTGCTTGTGGACGAGGCGGAAGGAGATCTTCGCCGACGCCTCGGCGGCGATGACGGTCTTGAAGCCCTTGCCGGTGTAGCCGCCGGTGATGCCGTTGAACTCGGCCGTCGGGCGCGCCCAGATGAGCTCCAGCACCGAGCGGCCCTTCTCGCCGGACGGCTCCGAGAGCCCGATCGGCCCGAGGAAATCCTCCGCCGTCAGGCCGAGGCCCTTCCAGGATTCCAGAATCTGCGACGGCGTCTCCTCGACGCCGTCATAGAAGCCGGGGATGGTGACGCGGCCGGTCTCGTCGTGGATGTCGGCCAGCACCTTGGCCAGGATGCGGATCGGGTTCGCCGCCGCGCCGCCATAATGGCCGGAATGGAGGTCGCGGTTGGCCGCCTTCACCGTGATCTCCTCGCCGACAAGGCCGCGCAGGCCGACGGAGATCGCCGGCGTCTCGCGGTCCCACATGCCGGTGTCGCAGACCAGCGCGAAATCGGCCTTCAGCTCCTCGGCGTTTTCCGCCAGGAACGGCCGCAGCGAAGGCGAGCCGGATTCCTCCTCGCCCTCGAGCAGGATCGTGATGCGGCAGGGCAGCTCGCCATGCACCGCCTTCCAGGCGCGGCAGGCCTCGACGAAGGTCATCAGCTGGCCCTTGTCGTCGGCCGAGCCGCGCCCGGTGATGACGCGCACGCCCTCGCGCTCGGTCAGCTTGGGATCGAAGGGATCGTCGTGCCAGAGGTCGAGCGGATCGACGGGCTGCACGTCGTAATGGCCGTAGAAGAGGAAATGCGGGGTGTTGGGCGAGCCGGACTGGTGGGCTACCACCATCGGGTGGCCAGGCGTGTCGCGCACGCTCGCGTCGAAGCCGATGCCCTTCAGATCCGCCACCAGCCACTCCGCGGTCCGCCGGCACTCCTTGGCGTAGGCCGGATCGGTCGAGATCGACGGGATTCGCAGGAGCTCGAACAGACGCTCGACGCTGTGGTCCAGATTGGCGTCGAGGGCTTCGAGGACGGGATTGATGCGGGACATTGGCAGCCTTTCAGTTTTCCGGCGCGGACACTAGCGGCGGCGGCGCGGAAATGGAACGGGTGGCGGGACGGCCGGGGCTTCCGCTCCGGCAGGAAGCCGATCCCTACGCGACGTAGCCGGCGAACGGGCCGGGGTCGACATTGCCGCCGGTGATGACGACGGAGACCGTCTTGCCGCGGACGTCGAGCTTGCCGGAGAGGAGGGCGGCGAGGGCCGCAGCCCCCGACGGCTCGACCACCAGCTTGAGCTCGGCAAAGGCGTAGGCGACCGCACGCCGCGCCTCCTCGTCGGAGACGACGAGGCCGCGCGTCACGTGCTCGCGGTTGATCGGGAAGGTCAGCTCGCCCGGCATCGGGCTCAGGAGCCCGTCGCAGATCGAGCCCGAGAGACGATCGTTCGACAGCCGGCGGCCGGCGGCGAAGGAGCGGGCATGGTCGTCGAACCCTTCCGGCTCGACGGTGAATATCTCGGCCGACGGCATCCTGTCGTGGATCGCCAGCGCGCATCCGGCGGTCAGGCCGCCGCCGCCGCAGCATATCAGCACCGCGTCGAGCCCGGCGCCCATGGCCTCGACGTCCTCGGCGATCTCCAGCCCGACGGTGCCCTGCCCCGCGATGATGTGGAAGTCGTCATAGGGCGACACGAACACCGCGCTGCGCTCCTCGGCAAGCGCCAGTACCCGGGAGAAGCGGTCGTCCCTGGCGCGGTCGAAGGACACCACCTCGGCGCCGGCGGCAATCGTACGCTCGCGCTTGGAAACCGGGCTGTCGCTCGGCATCAATACGGCGGCCGGCATGCCGAGCAGCTGCGCCGCGGTCGCCACGCCCTGCGCATGGTTGCCCGACGAGACGGCGACCACGCCGCCCGGCTTCTGCTCCTCCGTCAGGCGCGACAGCCGGTTGTAGGCGCCGCGAAACTTGAACGAGCCCGTGCGCTGCAGGCATTCCGGCTTGATGAGGACGCGCGCGCCGGTCAGTTCGTCGAGCACGGCGAAGGAGAGGAGCGGCGTGCGACGCGCCACCGCGGCGATCACGCGGGCGGCATCGGCGACATCGGCCGCGGAAGGGAGGTTGGGCATGCGCTTTGTCCGATCCTGGCTGGATTGGCGGCAAACTAGCCCGCCGGCGCTCGACAGCATAGGAAGGACGGATGGTCCAAAAACCGCAGCCGGCGCTGACTGTCTCGACCGCGGGATGCTGGATGATGATTGATGCTTGATGCGAGGCTCCGTTAGTGCGGACGACGTTGACGACCGACGATGACGTATTGGCTGCTGCCAAGGCAATTGCCGAGCGCCAGAGGCGACCAATAGGAAAAGTCGTTTCCGAACTGGCGCGCCGCTCGCTCCAAAGCCCCGCCTCTACCGAAAGACGCCACGGCGTTCCCCTCTTGCCGGCGAAAGCTGATGCCAGGCCCGTCACGCTGGAGACCGTGAACCGGTTGCGGGACAACCTCCCTTGACCTTTCTACTCGACGTCAACGTCTTGATCGCGTTAATCGATCCGAACCACGTCGCCCATGATCAGGCTCACGAGTGGTTCGGCGCCACAGGACATTTGAGCTGGAGCACATGCCCGATCACCGAGAACGGAGCATTGTGCATCGTCGGGCATCCGAGCTATCCGAACACCCCCGGCTCTCCCGCTGCCGTGGCAGAGATCCTGCACGCAATGCGCGATCTTCCAGGGCATGAATTCTGGCCTAAGGACATGAGCCTGGTGGCGGCGCCTATGGTCGACCCCACCCGCTTACTGACCTCCGGCCAGGTGACCTATTGGCTCTTGCGGTGAGCAGAGGCGGCATGCTCGCGACGCTGGATCGGCGGCTGTCCACGGCCGCTGTCGGCGGCGGCGGATCGGCGTTGCACATCATCGGCATCGGCTGAAGGGAAGACCCGGACAAAAAAGTGCCGCCGTGGAGGAGGGGGATCCACGGCGGCCTTACTGTAAACCGAGCGGCAGCCCGGAGAGGGGGATGAGGCTGCCGCTCTTGTCCGGTTCAGGCGGGGGACGGGCCTTGGTTCCGGACTCGGCTGTAATTGCCGATGACCGATATTTGGTTTTCCAACATGGCGAATCAAGGGCACGAAGATTACAAGTGCGTAACATGGGCGTGATGAAGAGGATGAAGGTCGGCAGCTCCCGAACCCATGGTCCTAAGCAGTCGACGCAGGTAACCCAGGCGACTTAACCCCAAAATTACCATATTGCGGTGCAAATCGCGCTTTCGGGGCTCTGGCGGGCATAGTGCCTGCCGCCGGGCGCGTATCACAGGGGCAGCACTGCAGATGCGGTCGACCGCCGATCAGCGCAGCTACGGATCGCGGGGGCGCCGTCGATGACGACCGCCAGCACCGCGGCGAGCGTGGCACGCGGACCGGCCGCCGGGACCGAGGCCCGCGCGAAGGCCTTCCGCGAGGCGCGGCGCCATTCGTTCAACGTCCGGCTCATGAAGCTCGCGCTGCCGGTGGCGGCGGTGCTGCTCGGGCTCTCCTTCATCGGCTACTCGTTCCTGGCCACGCCTCTTGGGGTCAGCGTCGACATCGGCGGCACCGCCATCGAGGGCGGCAAGCTGGTGATGTCCAACCCGCGGCTCGACGGGTTCACCCGCGACAACCGGCCCTACACGATGCGCGCCGAGCGGGCGATGCAGGACATCGGCAATGGGAGCGTGATCGAGCTCGAGCGGCTCGACGCGCGGGTGCCGACCAACGATTCAGGCTGGGCCGATATCGTCGCCGAGTATGGCGTCCTCGACCGGAACGCCAACACGCTGGAACTCACGCAGGGAATGACGGTCCGTCTGGAGAGCGGCGTCGTGGCCCACTTCCAGACGGCCACCGTCCACATGACGACCGGGGAACTGGACAGCGACGACCCAGTCAGTATTGAACTGGAAGGCACGCGCATAGATGCGGATTCGATGCGCATTGCGGAACGGGGCGCGGTGATGATCTTCGAGAACCGGGTCCGGATGGAAATCGAGGGCGGGCGGCTGCAGTCCGGCGCCCGTGATGCGGAGAACACCAGTGTCGAATAGCTTCGCCAGGGTGGCGGTCGTCGCAGTGGCCGCGGCCATGTTCGGCACATCGTCCTTCGCCCAGAACAGCGGCAGGATGACCGGGCTGCGGCTGTCGGGCGACCAGCCCATCCAGATCGAGAGCGACCGGCTGGAGGTTCGCGACAGCGAGAATGTCGCCATCTTCAGCGGCAACGTCTCGGTCGTCCAGGGACCCACGCTGCTGCGCTCGGGCCGCATGACCGTCCACTATGCCGGCGAAGGCGGGCCGACCGCCGGCGGAACGACAGATATCGAGCTGCTCGAGGTGGAAGGCGGCGTCTATGTCGAATCCGAGAACCAGGTCGCGACCGGCGACCAGGGCAGCTTCGACATGCGCACCGAGGTCCTCGTGCTCACCGGCCGCGAGGTCGTGCTGACCGAAGGCGACAACGTGATCGTCGGCTGCAAGCTGACCGTCCAGATGGGCACCGGACTGGCCGAGCTCGACGGATGCCGGGAGGGCGGCGGCAGCGGCCGCGTCAGGATGCTGCTCAATCCGGGGTCGCAGAACCGCTGATGAGCGGCGGCGGATCCTTCCTCTCCCGGCTTTCGCGCCGCTCGCAGCCTTCAGCCGCGTCGGAGCCCGTTCTCACGGAAGCGGACGCCGAGCGCTTCAAGGGAACCCTCATCGCCCGCGGCCTGTCCAAGAGCTACAAGGGCCGGCAGGTCGTCAGCGGCGTCTCCTTCGGCGTGCGCGCCGGCGAGGCGGTGGGACTGCTCGGGCCAAACGGTGCGGGCAAGACGACCTGCTTCTACATGGTGACCGGCCTCGTGCCGGCCGACGAGGGCCGCATCCAGATCGACGGCTACGACGTCACCGGGATGCCGATGTATCGCCGCGCTCGGCTCGGCATCGGCTACCTGCCGCAGGAGGCGTCGATCTTCCGCGGCCTCTCGGTCGAAAACAATATCCGCGCCATCCTGGAAGTGACCGAGAAGAGCCGTGCCGAGCGCCGGCGCCGCCTCGACGAGCTCCTGGAGGAGTTCCACATCGAGCACCTGCGCAAGTCGCCCTCGATCTCGCTGTCGGGCGGCGAGCGCCGACGGCTCGAGATCGCCCGCGCGCTCGCCAGCAACCCGAGCTACATGCTGCTCGACGAGCCTTTCGCGGGTGTCGACCCGATCGCGGTCTCCGACATCCAGCAGCTGGTGCGCCACCTGACCCGCCGCGGCATCGGCGTCCTCGTAACCGACCACAATGTACGCGAGACGCTCGGCCTGGTCGAGCGCGCCTACATCATCCATGCCGGCCAGGTGCTGACGCACGGGACGCCTGCCGACATCGTCAGCAATCCCGACGTGCGGCGCCTCTATCTCGGCGAAGCCTTCACCCTCTAAGGGTTCGTCACGCGATAGACGTCGAGGATGTCGCCGGCGTCGACGCGCGTGAGCCAGGACGGCGCGGTGCCGGCGGCCAGTTCGGCCAGGAAGCCGTCCGGCGCCTGCCGCGTCAGGAGGCCGATCTCGGGGAGGCCGGGACAGAGCACGACATAGTCGATCGCCTGGTCGCGGACGACGGATCGCGCGGCCTCCTCGTCGCCGAGGAAGGCGTCTAGGGTGGCGAGCTTGCCGATCCCGTTGCGATGGTACGGGCCGGACAGCGCGCGGTGGCCGGAATAGAGCACGATCGGCGCGCCGAGGTCGGAAGGTGCCAGCACCGCCCCCGGCGCAAGCCCGGCGAGCGGCGCGTAGGCCGTCCTGTCGTGGCAGCGGGCCGCGGCACCGGCGCCCTCCGTCGTGGGCGCCGGGAAGACGAGGCCCCCGGCGATCCCCCAGGTGACGTTGAAGCAGGCGATCCAGGCGGCCGCGAGTCCGACGGCGGCGAGCGGCGACTGATGGCGGGCGAGCCGGAGCCGCAGCGGCGCGAGGCAGATCGCCAGCACGATCGCGGCGAGCGGCAGCGAGAAGGTCGCGCCGCGCACCTGCCAGGCCGAGACGGCGAGCGCGGTCACGAGCAGCGCGGCAAGCGTCGCGTCGGCGAGGCGGGCGCCGCTGCGGACCATCGCGAGCCCGAGCGCCAGCAGGCCGAGCACCGGCGTCGCGTAGTAGGCGAAGACGAGATCGGGTTCGGCAGCGGCGATCGCCGCGAGCGATTTCGCCTCCGACACGTGATCGAGCCAGTGGAGGCGCAGCCGCGGGTCGAGATCGGCATAGGGCGAGGCGAGGCACTGCGGGAAGGTGGCGACCACCATGGCGAGGACGACAGCGCCCAGGGCAAGGAGCCCCAGGACGCGCCGCAGCGGCGTGACGTTGAGGCGCGGCGTCAGCGCGAGCAGCGCGAGACCGCCGCCGCCCGCGACCGCCACGGTCAGCTGGAACGACGACAGCGCATCGCAGCTTGCCCGCAACCAGGCCGAGGGGTGGACGAGCCCGGCGAACGCCGCCGCGGTGGCGATGGCGAACGCCGCGCCGAAACCGGCGGCGAAGCCCGCCTCGCGGGGGCCGCGGAGGAGGAACGCGAGCGAGGCGACCATGCCCGCCGTCGCCGCATAGGGCGCCGCCTCCATGCCGATCGCGAGCGTCAGGGCCGCGCAGGCGCCCGCGGCCGCGCCGGACGAGGCGAGCCGCCGGGGGTCGAGGAGCGCGGCCGTCATGGCGAGCACCAGGACGAGCTGCACATTGTGGTGGTCGATGGAGCCCGGCGCGAACTGGCCGCTGAAATAGAGCGCCGCCGCGCCCAGCACGGCCGCCGGCAGCACCGCCGCCTCGCCGCCCGCGCGGCGCGCCGCGAGCACGATGAAGTAGATCGCGGTGCCGAAGAGCCCGAGCGGCCAGAGCGTTCGCGCGACGTCCTCGGCCGCCCCCTGCGACAGGCCGAGCGCCTGGCCGGCGAGGATCATCAGCGCGATCGGCAGGTCGACGAGGCGCGACCAGTGGAGCGCGAAGCCGCCCTCCGGCCCCATCCGGTACATGTGCAGGTCGAACCAGCTCTGGCCGCCGAGCAGGTCGCGGATCTGCACGAGCCGGAGCAGGCTGTCGTTGTCGGCGCCGGGATCGGCGATCGTGCGGAAGCCGGTCGACGCGTGCAGCGCGGCGAGCAGCAGCGTGAACAGGAGGGCTATGCGGAACTCGGACCCGACCTCCAGGCGCGGCAGGCGCTGGGCGACAGCTCTCAGTGTCTGCATTCGGCTTCCTGCGGGCTCGGGGCGGTGCGCTAAACCTAGCCTTAACGCCTTCAACAAATAGTAAAGCGGCAACCCGCCCGCTCCCGAGGCGGCATCGGAGCCCTCATGCACGCCGTCGAGACTGCGCGGCCCTCGGTCGCGATCCTCATTCCCTGCTACAACGAGGCGCCGACCATCGGCGACGTGGTGCGGCGCTTCGCCGAGGCCGTGCCGGATGCCTGCATCCACGTCTACGACAACAATTCGAGCGACCTGACCGCGCTTGCGGCCCGCGCGGCCGGAGCGCTCGTCCACCGCGAGACGCGGCAGGGCAAGGGCCACGTCGTGCGCCGCATGTTCGCCGACGTCGATGCCGACATCTACGTGATGATCGACGGCGACGGGACCTACGCGCCCGAGGACGCGCCGCATCTCATCAACACGCTGATGACCGAGCGCTGCGACATGGTGGTCGGCACAAGGCGCGGCGTCACCGACGATGCCGGCCGCCGCGGCCACGCCTTCGGCAACCGGCTCTTCAACTGGCTTTACCAGCACCTCTTCGGAAACGATTTCTCGGACATCTTCTCCGGCTACCGGGTCTTCACAAGGCGCTTCGTCAAGAGCTTTCCAGCCGTCTCGGGAGGCTTCGAGATCGAGACCGAGATGTCGGTCCATGCCTCCATCCTCAAGCTGCCGGTGGCCGAGATCGCGCTCGACTACGGCCGCCGCCCTGAAGGCTCGACCTCGAAGCTTTCGACCTTCCGCGACGGCGCGCGCATCCTGTGGATGCTCGCCATGCTGATGAAGGAGACGCGGCCGGCGCGCTTCTTCGGCTTTCTCTCGGCCATCTTCCTCGCGGCCGGCATCGGCTTCATGACCCCGGTCCTCTACGAATATGCGGTGACCGGCCTGGTGCCGCGCCTGCCGACCTGGATTCTGGCCATCGGCATGCTCGTCCTCTCGACCATCATGATGGTGGCGGGGCTGGTGCTGGATTCGGTGGCCCGAGGTCGTGCCGAGCAGAAGCGGATGCACTATCTGTCGCTGCCGGCGCTGTCGTCGCGGCGGGACGAGAGGCAGAGCGTGGCCCCGCGGCAGCGCCACGGCCGGGCCGCATGAGGCGCATCGCCAGCTTCGGCCTCGTCGGCGGCACCGGCTTCCTGGCCGATGCGGCGGCGCTGTGGCTGGTGCTGGCGCTGACGCCGCTTGATCCCTTCCTGGCGCGGGTCTTATCCATCGCCTTCGCGCTCTGCGTCACCTGGGCGCTCAACCGCACGCTCACCTTTGGCGCGAGCAGCCGGCCGCTGGCCATTGAGGGCGCGCGCTATGGCGGCGTCGGGCTGGCGGGCGCAGCCGTCAACTTCGCGGTCTATGCGGTGGCGCTCATCCTCGTGCCGGCGATGCCGCCGCTCGCCGCGCTCGTCATCGCCTCGGCGGCGGCGATGGTGTTCTCCTATCTCGGCTACTCGCGGCTCGTCTTCGACCGCTGACGCCACCATCTCGACGCCGGAAGGCGGATGGGCTACCTGCCTGCAGCACAACCGCCCAAGGGAGTCCTGCATGAGCCTCACCGTGGCCATTCAGATGGATCACGTCTCGTCGGTGTCGATCGCGGGGGACACGACGTTTGCGCTGGCGCTCGAGGCGCAGAGGCGCGGGCACGCGCTGCTCCACTACACGCCGGACCGCCTCTCGATGCGCGGCGGCCGCGCCGTGGCGCTCGCCGAGCCGCTCGAGGTCCGCGACGTCAAGGGCGACCACTACACGCTGGGCGAGCGGCGCATCATCGATCTGGCCGAGACGGACGTCGTGCTCCTGCGCCAGGATCCGCCCTTCGACATGAACTACATCACAACGACGCATATACTCGAGCGCGTCCACCCGAAGACGCTGGTCGTCAACGACCCGGCCTGGGTGAGGAACAGCCCGGAGAAGATCTTCGTCACGGAGTTCCCGGACCTGATGCCGGAGACGCTGATCACCCGCGATCCGGCGGAAGTCGATGCCTTCCGCCGCGCGCATGGCGACATCATCGTCAAGCCGCTCTACGGCAATGGCGGCGCCGGCATCTTCCACATGCAGGAAGCCGACAGGAACCTCGCCTCGCTGCTCGAGATGTTCATGCAGATGTTCCGCGAGCCCTTCATCGTGCAGCGCTACCTGAAGGAGGTGCGCAAGGGCGACAAGCGCATCATCCTGATCGAGGGCGAGCCGGTCGGCGCGATCAACCGCGTGCCGGCCGAGCACGATTCGCGCTCGAACATGCATGTCGGCGGCCGGGCCGAGCCGACGGAGCTCACCGCGCGCGAGCGCGAGATCTGCGCCCGCATCGGACCGGCGCTGAGGGAGCGCGGCTTCGTCCTGGTCGGGATCGATGTGATCGGCGACTACCTGACCGAGATCAACGTCACCTCGCCGACCGGGGTGCGCGAGGTCAGGCGCTTCGGCGGCGAGGACATCGCCAGCCTGTTCTGGGACGCGGTCGAGGCGCGGCGCGGATAGAAGCTTGTAGGATCGCGGATGCCGCGCACGTCCTCGGGGCACGGCAAAGCGAAAGGAGCAGCCACGATGTCGAACGACGAACGCGAACTGACCCTCACCCGCCTGATCGACGCGCCGCGCGAGAATGTCTGGCGCTGCTTCACCGACCCGGAACTCCTCAAGCGCTGGTTCGTCCCGCGGCCGTGGACGATCTCCGAGGCGCGGGTCGACGTGCGGCCGGGCGGCACCTCCTACACCGTCATGCGCGACCCCGACGGCAACGAATACCCCAACTCCGGCGTCTATCTGGAGGTCGTGCCGAAGGAACGGCTCGTCGTGACCGACGCCTACAGCGAGGCGTGGAAGCCATCCGACAAGCCCTTCTTCACGGCGATCATGACCTTCGCCGACGAGGGCGGCAAGACGCGCTACACCGCAATCGCCCGCCACTGGACCAAGGAAGACACGGAAGCGCACGTGAAGATGGGTTTTCACGAGGGCTGGGGGAAGGCCGCGGACCAGCTCGAGGAGGTGGCGAGGAGCTTGTAGGTCTTCCGCCATCTGCTTTTGTTCCCTAAACGTTCTTGCCGTAGCGTGGCGTTATTATACTTGACAAACCCAACGAGAAGGACGATATTCGGGACAAGGAGTTAAGCCCATGTCGATCCTGTCCCGCCCCTACTTCCACGACGAAGCCGCAGCCTTCGCTCATGTCGAGTCGATCCTGTGGCCGCAGGGTCCGGTCTGCCCCCACTGCGGGAACATGGACAAGCACTACAAGCTGGTCGGCGTCCGCACGAAGCCGTCGAAGAAGAACCCGAACGGCGTCGAGCGCCACGGCCTCTACAAGTGCGCCGAATGCCGTAAGCAGTTCACGGTTCGCATCGGCACGATCTTCGAGGAAACCCACCTGCCGCTGCACAAGTGGCTCCAGGCCATCCACCTGATCTGCTCGTCCAAGAAGGGCATCAGCGCTAACCAGCTCCACCGCGTCTTGGAAGTGACGTTGAAGACGGCGTGGTTCCTTGGCCATCGCATCCGCGAGGCAATGCGCTCTGGCGATCTGTCGCCCATGGGCGGCGCTGGCGGCATCGTGGAAGCCGACGAGACTTTCATCGGCCGTCTGGCCGGCGTCGGCGAGTTGAAGGGCTCCGGCACGAAGAACGCCGTTCTGACGCTGGTCGAGCGTGGCGGTCGCGCCCGCTCCTTCCATATCGACGGCACCACGGTCGGCCAGATCATCCCGATCGTGAAGGAGAACATTCATCGCGAGTCGATCCTGATGACGGATGAAGCCCGCTATTACGAGCGCATCGGCCCCGAGTTCGCCGCACATGGCAAGGTGAACCACGGCGAGAAGGAATACGGTCGCAGCGTCAACGTCCTTGGCGAGCGCATCAGCATCAGCACGAACACCGTCGAAGGCTACTATTCGATCTTCAAGCGCGGCATGAAGGGCGTGTACCAGCATTGCGCCGAACACCACCTGCACCGCTATCTGGCGGAATTCGATTTCCGCTACACGTATCGCGTCGCTCGCGGCGTGGATGACAGCGTTCGCTCGCTGCTGGCGCTGGAAGGCGCCAAGGGCAAGCGCCTCACCTATCGGAGATCTGTGTGACGCAAAGCGTCAGCACTATCGAAAGCCGGTGCAACTGATTCTTCCACTCTGGAAAGGCGATAGGCGTTGGCGCGGTCGCAGATAGAGGTCGCGCAGAAAAATTGCTGGAGTCTTTCAATGGGTTAGCTGGTCTAAAGCCGCCAACTCTCAAGAGACTGATTCAGCTACGTTTTTCGGTAGGCGCCATTGAAACCAAACCGGGATGGTGCTATATGCGGTTAGGCAGCCATGCGCCGGAACAACCCAAAGCAGTCGCAAGACTTGCAGGCGAGAAATCGCAATTATGGGCCGGGGGGCTGCCGCTTCATTTCCAAATCTCGAGCATTTTCAGCTGCTGCGGGTTAAGCCCACACTGGTCGTGCGTCGGCACCAGTTTCACACCGTAGCTCAGGTAGTTCTTATTTCGATTGTAGGTGACCGGCTTTAGCGTTTCCGCGTATCGCGGCTCGCAGTTCCCATACCTGTCAGGCTCAAACCCGGCGGCAAAAGCCGATGCAATCGCGTCGGCTAACTGCAGACTCGCGCTGCGGCTGTGATCCGCCGCAGTAACCGCTTCGATGTCGACCACTGGCCAATGAATGCGCACTTCACCGGAGGTGTCTGCCTTTAGCCTCTCAAGGTAAGCTTGAAATTCGTCGTACTGCATTCCGCCGCGTCGAGAGAAGGTAATCGCAACCCGCCCGTCGCCTTCCGGTGCCTTCGGACGATGGTCCCGGCAGAGCCACGAAAGCCGTTCGATGAGATAGCGGGTCATATAGAAATATAGCTGGTTCTTGTCGGTGTAGATGCCTTGAGGGATAGGCTCCTTCGCCGCAAGGACGCTCAAAGCTCGCAGTGGCTTCGTTGCGATGGTTTGGACAGTAGCCAGTTTCTGGCCGTGGCCGAGCTTGGCGAAATGGAGGGTTCTAGATTGACGCTCAGGCATCTTGGCGCAAATCTCGTCGCGCCAGCGAACGGCATCTAGGCTATAGGTCTTGCGGAACAAGCAGGCGGATATGACCAGCCATTTCGATGAGCCTCCAGCATTCCCAGGCTGGCGAAACGGCTTGCCCAGTCCATCATCGCCTGACTCATCGATGAATGCTAAGTAAGTATGAGACATGATGGGTGACAATATGACGGGCAACAGCCCAAAAAAGCAAATCGACAAATTCCGTGAGGCCGCTCGCGAACTGGAGACCGACCAGTCAGAGGAAGCCTTCGACGCAATCTTGAAGAAGGTGGCGAAGGCACCGCCGCCGAAGGAAGACATAAACAGGGAGAATGACATGCCAAGTGTGACTGCTTACGCGTTAGCGGCGTTCAACATGTCGATTGCCGCTATCGCGCTTCAGGTCGACTCGAAAGCGATTACGCGCGCGCAGGCGGTGGAACAGCTTCGTTTTGTCCGGGATCACGCAGGCCTTCCGTCGGGCGCCGATGGGGACGGCGCACGTGAGTTGATATCTTCCCTAATTCGGAGCTACCGGAAAAGCGATCCGTCGATCCCTTCTGACCCTAAAGACGATTGACCGGCTACGAGAAGTCTCCCGACTCTGGCGGCAGGAAATAGGCGAAACGTGTGCCCGAACTACGCCTTAAGGTTTGATGGCGCCACGAATTGCTACGTGGAAGGCAATTTCAAATTCACAGGCTGGGACGGAGATGCCCTTATCAAGGATAGCGATGAGCTGTATTTTGACGGGATTCAAAGCGACAGCCCGACAGCGTTCGCCCTTGAAGGGCGCAATGGGAAGATCAGCGTCAAGAACAGCAGATTCCGGGCAGATCACAGAAGTACCCAGCCGTCTGATTGGCTGGTCGTCGCCCTTTTCGACAGCTCTCTAAGAGCACTGACGAACTCAACCGCAGTTCGGTTTTTTATGTGAGCCAGACTTCGGTGCGCCATCGACGGGCGCCCCATCAACAGTGAACCGCTCAAAGGTGGTGCTTCCTACTTCTGCATCTTTTCCCGCAGTTATACCCTGAACGTCGTCGTAATTTTGGACGGATATATCTTTGGCGATGGCCTCCTTTATCGAAGCGCCTTCAGCCAAGTTGAAGAGTGTGAATTTCTTAGCCATTGTCGCTGATCCTTGTTCTTGCGTCTCTTGCTGGTCGGCAAGGTTGCGCAACAGGATACGAATAATCCCTACGGCAATCATTATTCCAAACAGTGCAAGGCCGGCATACAGGAACGCATCGCTGGCCCATGGGAAGCGCTGATAGAGCCCTGTCACAACGAGCCCTCCCGCCAGTCCACCGGCGATGCCGAACCACTCCTTCGCCATCGGCGATTCATATCAGAACCGCCCCATCGGGCAATGGGTTTGCGAAGTATAATAACGCCCGTAGCGTCACTTCTGTGCTTCACTCGTCCTAAGCCTTCGGACCGGCGGTGCGGAGGCGGCGGATGCAGGGGACGGATATGGTCGCTCACGTGACGACGATCGCCTTCGAGGGGATCGAGGCGGTGCCTGTGGACGTGCAGGTCATGGTGGCGCCGGGCAAGACGAACATGCATATCGTCGGGCTGGGCGACAAGGCGGTGGCCGAGAGCCGCGAGCGCGTGCAGGCGGCGCTCCACGCCTCCGGCCTGTCGATGCCGGCCAAGAAGGTGACGGTCAACCTGGCGCCGGCCGACCTGCCCAAGGAGGGCTCGCATTACGACCTGCCGATCGCGCTCGGGCTGATGGCGGCGCTGGGCGCGATTCCGGGCGATGCGCTGTCGGGCTTCGTGGTGCTCGGCGAGCTCGCGCTCGACGGGACGATCGCGCCGGTGGCGGGCGTCCTGCCGGCGGCGATCGGTGCCAACGGCATGGGCCGCGGGCTGATCTGCCCGCATCAATGCGGCTCGGAGGCCGCGTGGGCGGGTGCCGATGTGGATATCCTCGCGCCGCGCAGCCTGATCGCCATGGCCAATCACTTCCGCGGCACCCAGGTCCTGTCGCGGCCGGAGCCGATGATCCAGCCGGCGGCGGAAGGCCTGCCCGACCTCGCCGACATCAAGGGGCAGGAGACGGCCAAGCGCGCGCTCGAGGTCGCGGCGGCCGGCGCCCACAACATGCTGATGATCGGGCCGCCGGGCTCCGGCAAGTCGATGCTGGCGCAGCGGCTGCCCTCGATCCTGCCGCCGCTCGAGCCGCGCGAGCTGCTCGAAGTGTCGATGATCGCCTCCGTCGCCGGCGCGCTCGGCGGCGGGCGGCTGACCGACCGGCGGCCGTTCCGCGCGCCGCACCATTCCGCCTCGATGGCGGCGATGGTCGGCGGCGGCCTGCGCGCCCGGCCGGGCGAGGTGTCGCTCGCCCATAACGGCGTCCTGTTCCTCGACGAACTGCCGGAATTCACGCCGCAGGTGCTCGATTCGCTCCGCCAGCCGATCGAGAGCGGCGACAGCGTCATCGCCCGCGCCAACCACCGGACCACCTATCCCGCCCGCTTCCAGCTCGTCGCGGCGATGAACCCGTGCCGCTGCGGCATGGCGGGTGAGCCCGGCCATCGCTGCGCCCGCGGCGAGCGCTGCCGCAGCGAGTACCAGGCGCGGCTGTCGGGACCGCTGCTCGACCGGATCGACCTCCGGATCGAGGTCGGCGCGGTCTCGGCCGCCGACCTCATCCGCCCGGCGCGGGCGGAATCGAGCGCCACAGTCGCCGCCCGCGTCGCACGGGCGCGCGCGATCCAGTCGGCGCGATACATCGAGCAGGGGTTCGGGCCCGGCATGACCAATGCGCGCTGCCCGACCGGGCTGGTCGAGGAGGTGGCGGCGGTCGATGCGGCCGGGGTCGCGCTGCTGCGCGAGGCGAGCGAGAAGCTCGGCTTCTCGGCCCGCGCCTATCACCGGGTGCTCAAGGTGGCGCGCACGCTGGCCGATCTCGACGAGGCCGCCCGTGTCGGGCGCATCCACCTCGCCGAGGCGATCTCCTATCGCATGGCCGGCGAGAGGCTGGCGCAGGCGGCGTGAGGAGCGCCTGGCCGGCTAGCGGAGGGCGCCGACCAGCATATTGGCGTCGTGCTTGAGGCTGACCCAGCGGCCGGTGTGGTCCGACGCCTGGCGCTTGAGGAACTGGTAGCCGGTGTTGCTCCACAGCCGGACCTCGTCGGTCAGGTTGTCGAGGATGTAGTCGCCGCGCTCGGTGCGGACGGTCAGCACCGCATGGCCTTCGCCGTCGCGCTTGCGCACCACGGTGATCAGCAGATTGGCGAGCGAGATGCCGGCTTCCATCAGCGTGCGGCGCTTCTCCAGCGCGTAGTCCTCGCAGTCGCCGAAGCCCTCGTCGGGATAGGTCCAGTATTCGACCTGGCCGTAGCCTTCCATGTCGCTGACGGCGGTGATCGCGGCGTTGAGCGAGACGTTGATCGCCTTGATCTCGTCCCACAGCTCGTCGCTCAGCCGGAGCGGGCGCTGGTCGTCGGGCTCGATCCCGCATTCGGCCGGCAGACGCTTGCAGAAATCGTAGTGGCCGATCGGCTGCGACGTGATGTCGCCGGTCGTCATCGAGGGATTGGCCAGAGCGGGCGCGGATAGCGCGCATGCCATAGCCATCGAAACCGCGGCATGCGCCAACGGCCGGCCGAAGCCGGAAATGCCACCCATCTGCCCACCCCGTTATCGGTGTATTATTTCTTAATCGAAGGTAAAAGGTGATTTGCTGGCGAAGTCAATTAAGACCATTGGGCGATTTCGTGGCCATCCCCAACCGGCGCACGCAGTGTTGCATGTCGCCCACACCTGCAACGGCGGCGAGTGCAGCCCTCCAGAGGGCGCGTGAGCCGGTCCGGACGTCGCGTCTCGCCGCACTTGCACAGGGCCGTTGAAATCTGCAACGATATCGACAAACCTGAACCCGAAGACGGGGCCGCCCGCAGCGATGCGGGAAGAGCCAAGGGGAACGAAGGACCGCATGAGCAACACCAGCGTCGCAGACGATGGGACTGGATTCGTTCGCTTCGAGAACGTCCAGAAGAGCTACGACGGCGAGACGCTGGTCGTCAAAAACCTGAACCTCGAGATCGCCCAGGGCGAGTTCCTGACGATGCTCGGCCCCTCGGGTTCCGGCAAGACGACCTGCCTGATGATGCTGGCGGGCTTCGAATCCGCCACCCATGGCGAAATCCGGCTGAAGGGCGAGCGCATCGACAACGTGCCGCCGCACAAGCGCGGGATCGGCATGGTGTTCCAGAACTACGCCCTCTTCCCGCACATGACGGTCTACGAGAACCTCGCCTTCCCGCTGCGCGTCCGGCGCAAGGGCAGGGCCGAGATCGAGGAGCGGGTGCGCCGCGCGCTCGGCATGGTCGAGCTGGGCGCAATGGGCAGCCGCATGCCCGCCCAGCTGTCGGGCGGCCAGCAGCAGCGCGTCGCGGTCGCCCGCGCGCTGGTGTTCGAGCCGGCGCTCGTGCTGATGGACGAGCCGCTCGGCGCGCTCGACAAGAACCTGCGCGAGCAGATGCAATACGAGATCAAGCACATTCACGAGAGCCTCGGCGTCACCGTCGTCTACGTCACGCACGACCAGTCCGAGGCGCTGACGATGTCGAACCGCATCGCGGTGTTCAACGACGGCGTCATCCAGCAGCTCGCGACCCCCGCGGACCTCTACGAGCGCCCGCACAACGCCTTCGTCGCCGCCTTCATAGGCGAGAACAACCGGCTGCGCGGTCGGGTCGAGAAGATCGAGGGCGAGAGCTGCCTCGTCCGGCTGGACGACGGATCGGCGGTGACGGCGCTGGCGGTCAATGTCGAGGGAGAGGGGCGTCCGACGACGCTCTCGCTGCGCCCCGAGCGGGTGTTCATCGCGCCCGCCGACGGGCGCTACCCAAACACGTTTGAGGCGCGGGTCGAGGAACTCATCTATCTCGGCGACCACATCCGCACCCGCGTCAATGTCTGCGGCGACGACGACTTCATCATCAAGGTGCCGAACGCCCACCGGCATGCGGGGATCCAGCGCGGCGAGAGTGTCCGCATCGGGTGGGCGATGGAGGATTGCCGCGCGCTCGATGCGGCCTGACAATTGGCGCCGCCATCGCCCGAGGCGGCGCCGGGACTTGAAAAACAGGGTAGTGGAACACGGAGAACCCAGATGAAACTCAGACTCCTCTTGAGCGCGGCCGCGGTTGCGCTGATGCCTGCCAGCCTGATGGCGCAGGACAGCGGCGAGCTGCCGCCCTGCGAGAACTGCGCAGACTCGATGACGGTCGTCTCCTGGGGCGGCGCCTATCAGCGCAGCCAGGACTTGGCCTATCTGCAGCCCTACGCACAGATGACCGGCATCAGCGTGACCTGGGACGAGAGCTCGAACGAGGCCGTCGCCAAGATGCGCGCCATGTACGAGGCGGGCAACGTGACCTGGGACCTGGTCGACGTCGAAGGGCCCGACAGCCAGCGTCTCTGCGACGAGGGCCTGGCGATGGAGATCGATTTCGAGGAGGCGCTCGCCCCCGGCGACGACGGCTCGTCGGTGACCGAGGATTTCGGCGATTCGCTCATCAATGAGTGCTTCATCCCGCAGATCGTGTTCTCCACCACCTTCGGCTACCGCACCGACGTGCCGGAATGGGAAGGCCGCGAGCCCGACAGCCTCTGCGCACTGTTCGACATCGAGAACTTCCCAGGCAAGCGCAGCCTCGAGCGCCGGCCGAAGAAGAACATCGAGTGGGCGCTGATCTGCGACGGCGTGGCGGCGGAAGACCTCTACGACGTGCTCGATTCGGACGAGGGGCTCGAGCGCGCACTGGCCAAGCTCGACACGATCCGCGACCACGTGATCTGGTGGTCGGCCGGCGCCGAGACGCCGCAGCTCCTCGCCGACCGCGAGGTCGTCATGGGCTCGACCTATAACGGCCGCCTCTTCTCGGTGATCGAGGAGCAGAACCAGCCGGTCAAGATGCTGTGGGACTGGCAGGTCTTCGACTTCGACGGCTGGATCGTGCCCGCCGATCTCCCCGAGGATCGTCTGAACCGCGTCATGCACTTCCTGAAGTGGGGCACGGACACGCAGCGGCTCGCCGACCAGGCGAAGTACATCTCCTACGGCCCGGCCCGCGCCTCCTCGCAGCCGCTCGTCAGCACGCACGAGACGCTCGGCATCGAGATGGCGCCGCACATGCCGACCAACCCCGAGAACCAGGAGAACTACCTGGTCAACAACATCGAGTGGTGGGCCGACAATCAGGACGACGTCGAGGCGCGCTGGCAGGTCTGGATCGCGCAGTAAGAGCCTCCATGCGACAAGGCGGCAGGCGAACCATCGCCTGCCGCTCCCAACCGAAGGACGTCGATGACCGTCATCACCGCAGGCGAGCCGGCAATCAACGTGCCGCCCGCCGACCAGCCCGCCAACCGCAGGTCGCTCAAGCAGCAGTTGCGGCGATCGCTGCGGATGCAGAAGCTGCGGGCGCTCATGCTCGTGCTGCCGCTCCTGGCTTTCGTCCTCATCACCTTCCTGATGCCGATCGGCGAGATGCTGTTCCGCTCGGTCGAGAACCAGATCGTGCCGGACACGCTGCCGCGCACGGTCGCGGCGCTGCGCGACTGGGACCCGGCGAGCGGCGAACTTCCCGAAGAGCCGGTCTACGCCGCCCTCTACGAAGACATCACGGCGGCCGTCGCCGCCCGCACCCACACGCGGCTCGGCTCGCGGCTCAACTACGAGAACGCCGGCGCATCGGGGCTCTTCCGCAAGACGGGGCGGGAAGTCGGCGACATGGACCCCAGCCAGCCGCTGAAGGAGCAGTTCATCGCGGCCGACCGTCAGTGGGGCCGCCCCGGCATCTGGCAGACGCTCCACATCTTCTCGGGACCCTATACGTCCGGCTACCTGCTCAATGCAGTGGACCTCCAGCGCACGGTGGACGGCGTCGAGCCGAAATCCGAGAGCGAGCGCATCTATATCCGGCTGTTCGTGCGGACGCTGGTGATGAGCCTGGCAATCACCGCGCTCTGCGCGCTGCTCGGCTACCCCGTCGCCTACCTGCTGGCCAGCCTGCCGCTCAGGACGTCGAACCTCCTGATGATCCTGGTGCTGCTGCCGTTCTGGACGTCGCTCCTCGTGCGCACGGCATCGTGGAAGGTGCTTCTCCAGCAGCAGGGCGTCATCAACGACCTGCTCGTCTGGTCCGGCCTGATCTCCAATGCCGGACGGCTGGCGATGATCAACAACGCGACCGGCACGATCATCGCCATGACGCACATCCTGCTGCCGTTCATGATCCTGCCGCTCTACTCGGTGATGCGCGGCATCTCGCCCTCCTATGTGCGCGCGGCGAAGTCGCTCGGCGCCACCGACTGGACGGCGTTCTGGCGCGTCTACTTCCCGCAGAGCGTGCCGGGGCTCGGCGCCGGCGGCATCCTCGTCTTCATCCTGTCGATCGGCTACTACATCACGCCGGAGCTGGTCGGCGGCACGAGCGGCATCTTCATCTCGAACCGCATCGCCTTCCACATCTCGTCGTCGCTGAACTGGGGGCTGGCGGCCGCGCTCGCCACGCTGCTGCTCGCCGTGGTCCTGATCCTCTACTGGACCTACGACCGGATCGTCGGCATCGACAACGTGAAGCTGGGGTAGACCGATGGCCCTCCCCTCCTACGCCACTACCGGCCAGCGCATCTGGCACTACGGCTTCCGCGCGATCTGCGGCGCGATCTTCTTTTTCCTGGTCATGCCGCTGCTTGTCATCATCCCGCTCAGCTTCAACGTGCAGGACTTCTTCACCTTCACGCCCGGCATGCTGGCGCTCGACCCCGAGGCCTATTCCATCCGCCACTACCGGAACTTCTTCAACGACCCGAACTGGCAGAACGCGCTGCGCAACTCGTTCTCCGTCGCGCCGGTCGCGACGCTCATCGCTGTCGCGCTCGGCACGCTGGGCGCGGTCGGGCTCAGCCAGCCGCACGTGCCGTTCCGGGGCACGATCATGGCGCTGCTCATCTCGCCGATGATCGTGCCGCTGATCATCTCGGCCGCCGGCATGTATTTCTTCTATTCAAGGGTCGGGCTGCAGGGGACCTATTGGGGCATCGTGCTGGCACATGCCGCGCTCGGGGTGCCGTTCGTCATCATCACGGTGACGGCCACGCTGGTCGGCTTCGACCGCAGCCTGACGCGCGCCGCGGCCAGCCTCGGCGCCGGGCCGCTGCGCACCTTCTTCCGCATCCAGATGCCGCTGATCCTGCCCGGCGTCGTCGCCGGCGGGCTGTTCGCCTTCATCACCTCGTTCGACGAGGTGGTGGTGGTGATGTTCATCGGCTCCGCGCAGCAGCAGACGCTGCCCTGGCGCATGTTCACAGGGCTGCGCGAGCAGATATCGCCGACCATCCTGGCCGTCGCGACGATCCTCGTGGTGCTGTCGGTGCTGCTTCTGACGACGATGGAGCTGCTGCGACGCCGCTCCGAGCGACTGCGCGGCATAAGGGCGACCTGACCGCCGCTACCGGCTGCGGCGTCCCTCGCCGCGCTTGATCCCCATCGGCCCCGTGGCGTCGGCGCGCTCGGCCGGCTCCGCGACGGGCTCGTCCTCCTTCCCAAGGCGGCGCGTGCCGGTCATGCCGGCGCGTGCGCGCTCGGCGTCAGCCGGGTCGGGGGCGTGGTGATCGAGATCCACTTCCTGCTGGTGGCGGATGATCTGGTCTTCGGTGCTGCTGCGGCCGGACATGGCGGAGCTCCCTTTCGGAGAGCCCAACGCGACCGCAGCCGCGCCGGTTCCCGTCAGTGGTTGTGGCTGCCGTGGCCTCCATGCCCGGCCTGCTGTCCCATGGCGCAGTCGTCGGCGACGCCGGCGACCTCGGCACCTTCGGCATCGGCCCCGGCCGAGTGGTCGTGGCCGCCTCTCCCGTAGCTCGCGCTGCGGACGACGAAGCTCAGCTCGGCGGGACCCGCCTTCTCGAACTCGACGGTGACGGGAATGCTCTCGCCCTCGCCGAGCGGGGCCGCGACGTCGATCAGCATCAGATGGAGGCCGCCCGGCTGCAGCCGCACCGTCTCGCCGGCCGGGAGTTCCAGGCCACCTTCCAGCGGACGCATGCTCATGACGTCGTCGACGATCTCCATCGAGTGGATCTCGGTGCGGCCGGCGCGAGGCGAGGAGGCGTGGACGAGACGGTCGTCCTCGGTGCCGCGATTGACGATGGTGACGTAGCCGCCGGCATTTGCCTGGCCGGGCCGCGTGGCGCGCGCCCAGGGCGCGCCGATCTCGATGTCGCCGACGACGACCTTGTCCAGGACGACACAGCCGTCGCCCGTCGCGGTCTGGGCGTCCTGGGCTGCGGCGGAGAGGGATACCGCAATGCCTGCGGCCAGCATGGAGACGAGGGTGAGGCGGCGCATGGTTTTTCCTTTTCGCCTGATCTGCAGTAACGCCCGAGGGCGCGAATCTTTCCAGTGGTTCAGGCCGAAGGAGGCGCGCGGATGCTTGACGCCAATCCAAGTGCCGGTCGCGGCGGCGGCTCCCCCCGGCCCGGGCGCAGCCGCAAGGGGGTGACAGAGGTCGGCGACCCCAGCCCCTCCGCCCCGCCAAGATCGATCGCCGGCGCCGCGCAGCCGCCCGGAACGCGGCAGGCGAGGCACGGATCGGCCGGGGAGCGCTCCGCCTCACCGTCGTAGAAGGAACAGATCGTCCCGCTCGGACGGTCCGAAGCGGCAAGGAGCGGCTGGATCGATGCGAAGAGGACGACGAGCGATGCGACTGCCGTGAAGAGGCGCCCGTCGCGCCTCAGCGTCGCAAACCAGTTGCCGGGGTGGTTGCCGTCCATGGCGGTCAATAGCCCAGGACCCGAGGCCAGACCAGCCCGCTACTCGTGCCCGTAGAATTTCGCGATCACGCGCCAGGCCTCCTCGGCCGTGTCGACCGGCTCGATGATGTTCTGGTCGCCGGGCGAAATCGTGCCCTGCTCGGCAAGGAAGTCGATGTCGATCGCCCGGTCCCAGAACTCCTTGCCGAAAAGCAGCACCGGCACGCGCTCCATCCGGCCGGTCTGGATCAGCGTCAGCGTCTCGAACAGCTCGTCCATCGTGCCGAAGCCGCCCGGGAACACCGCGACCGCCTTGGCGCGCATGATGAAATGCATCTTGCGGACGGCGAAATAGTGGAAGTTGAAGCAGAGCTCGGGGGTGACATAGAGGTTCGGCGCCTGCTCGTGCGGCAGCACGATGTTAAGGCCGATCGAGGGCGCGCCGACATCCGTCGCGCCGCGGTTTCCCGCCTCCATGACGCCCGGCCCGCCGCCGGTGACGACCACGTATTCCTGGTAGCCGGAAGCGGCCGAATGCTGCGAGCAGAGCCGCGCGAAGTTGCGCGCCTCGTCGTAGTAGCGGGCGTTGGCTTCCAGGTTCTTCTTCTGCGTCTCGTTCTTGGCCGCCCAGGCAGGGCCGCCGGGCTCGGGGATGCGCGCGCCACCGAAGAGGACGATGGTCGACTTGATGCCGCGCTCGGCCAGAATCATCTCGGGCTTGAGAAGCTCGAGCTGCAGCCTGACCGCGCGCAGCTCGCGCCGGGTCATGAAGTCGGCGTCGTCCCAGGCGAGGCGATAGGTCGCGGCCCGGGTCTGCGGTGTGTCGGGCACGCTCTTGGCGCGCTCGCGATCCTCAGGCGAATGGGGCAGGGGCGACCAGCCCGCCCTGTCCATGGAACTCATCCTATCCCCGTCCGGAGCGCCGGGCGCGCCCCTTGTCCCGCGATTGACCGTGTTGGGCGCATGTCATAGTTTCCGCGCCGGCTCGCGGCAACCGCCATGCCGACCCTACGGCCGAGCACTTAACAGCATGTGTAGCGGAGCATCCTCATGACAAGGCCGGACCACTCCGCCCTCGAAACGGCGATCGAGAAGGCGTTCGAGGGGCGCGACTCGATCGGCACATCGACCAGGGGCGAGGCGCGCGATGCGGTCGAGGCCGCCCTCGGCCTACTCGACCGCGGCGAGGCGCGCGTGGCCGAACGCCTGGACGACGGCTCGTGGCACGTCCACCAATGGCTGAAGAAGGCGGTGCTCCTGTCCTTCCGGCTGAACCCGATGGAAGTCATCAAGGGCGGGCCGGGGCAATCGGTCTGGTGGGACAAGGTCGATTCCAAGTTCGAGGGCTGGGGCGCGGCCGAATTCGAGCGTGCCGGCTTCCGCGCCGTGCCGAGCTGCGTCGTCCGCCGCTCCGCCTTCATCGCACCGGGTGCGGTCCTGATGCCGTCCTTCGTCAATCTCGGCGCCTATGTCGGCGAGGGCACGATGGTCGACACATGGGCAACCGTCGGCTCCTGCGCCCAGATCGGCCGCAACGTGCATCTGTCGGGCGGCGTCGGCATCGGCGGCGTGCTCGAGCCGCTGCAGGCCGGGCCGACCATCATCGAGGACAACTGCTTCATCGGCGCGAGGTCAGAGGTTGTCGAGGGCTGCATCGTGCGCGAGGGCGCCGTCCTCGGCATGGGGGTCTTCATCGGCAAGTCGACCAAGATCGTCGACCGCGAGACCGGCGAGATCCACATGGGCGAGGTCCCGCCCTATTCGGTCGTGGTGGCGGGATCGATGCCCGGCCGCAACCTGCCGGGCGAGAACTGGGGCCCGAGCCTCTATTGCGCGGTGATCGTCAAGAAGGTCGACGAGCGGACACGCGCCAAGACCTCGATCAACGAACTCCTCAGGGACTGAGCGGGCGGGGCGGGCGCGGAGACGGGCGATGAACCAGAGCCCCTTCATCTGGCTGTTCTTCGGCTTCTCCGGCCGCGTCAGCCGGCTCGCCTATTTCCTGGCCGGCCTGTTCCTCGCCGTCATCCAGGCCTTCCTGCTCTATCGCCTGACGCTGGTCGCCGAGGCGAGCGCTGCCGAATCCTTCTGGGCGTCGCTGTTCTGGGTCGCCGTCGTCGTGTCGATCTGGTCGAACGTCGCGCTGGGCATCAAGCGGCTGCACGACATGGGCCGGCCCGGCATCTTCGCCGTGGCGCTCTTCATCCCGGTGCTCTCAATCGTCGCCTTCATCGCGCTCTGCCTGTTTCCAGGCGAGCCGGGACCCAACCGCTACGGAAGCGCGCCCAACCGGCCGAGTTGAGGGGACGGGCCATGGCTTCCCCCCGCAGCAGGGAGTGAGAACGGCATGGATCTCTATCCGATCGCGAAGCTGCTCCACATCGCCTCCGCCATCGTCTGGGCAGGCGGGATCGCCGGGCTCCTGATCGTCGGGGCGATCGATGCGCGAACGGGCGCTGCGGGAACGCTCGCGGCGGCAAGGCGCGCCGCCCTCTTCGCGCGCGTCGTGGTCGGGCCGGCGGCGATCGGCGCGCTCGTCTTCGGCGGGACGATGGTCTATCTCGCCTGGAGCTTCCTCGACCTCTGGATCCTGCTGGCGCTGGCCGGCTTCCTCGCCACGTTCCTCGTCGACGCGCTGCTCATCGGCCGGCTGGAGAGGCGGCTTCCAGGCCCGGACGGCGTTCCGTCGGCGGAGGCTCTCATGGCCGCGGGGCGCATCCTCAGGGCGGTTGCCTTGACCTCCTCGTCCTGGCGTGCATCCTCGTCCTGATGGTGATGAAGCCGCATGGGGGCGATGTCGTCCTCGTCGCGGCGCTCGCCGTAGTCGTGGCCGCGGGAGCCATCCTGCTCCTGCGCCCGCACAGGGCGGCGCGGCGGCGTCCGCCTGACGCGTCGAATGCCGGTCGCAGGCTGCCGCTGCCCGCGTGACAGCCCCGGCGGCTTGGATTATCCCTTCGCCCCATGAGCCTGCCCGTCGATCCCGCCGCCAATCTCGCCCAGCTGGTCCGCTGCCCGTCGGTGACACCCGCCGAGGGCGGCGCGCTCGCGGCGCTGGAGGCGATGCTCCGCCCGATCGGCTGCGAGGTCGAGCGGCCGGTCTTTTCCGAGCCCGGCACGCCCGACGTCGAGAACCTCTACGCGCGGCTCGGCCGGGAGGGGCGGCACCTGATGTTCGCCGGCCACACCGACGTCGTGCCCCCGGGCGACGAGGCGCTGTGGACGCATCCGCCCTTCGGCGCGGCGATCTCCGGCGGCCGGCTCTACGGGCGCGGGACGGTCGACATGAAGGGCGGCATCGCCTGCTTCGTCGCCGCACTCGCACGCTGCGTCGATGACGGGCCGCTGCGCGGCTCGGTCTCGTTCCTGATCACCGGTGACGAGGAGGGACCCTCGATCAACGGAACTGTCAAGCTGCTCGAATGGGCGGCGGCGCGCGGCGAGACCTGGGATGCCGCGATCGTCGGCGAGCCGACCAATCCGGACGCGCTGGGCGACATGATCAAGATCGGCCGCCGCGGCACGCTCTCCGGCATCTTGAAGGTCAAGGGGCGGCAGGGCCACGTCGCCTACCCGCATCTGGCCGACAACCCCGTGCGCGGCATGATCACGCTGCTCGACGCGCTGCTGCACCCGGCGCTGGACGACGGGACGCCCGAGTTCCAGCCGACCAATCTCGAAGTGACGAGCGTCGATGTCGCCAACCCGGCGGTCAACGTCGTGCCGGCTGCCGCAAGCGCGGCCTTCAACGTCAGGTTCAACGACGGCTGGAGCGTCGAGAGCCTGCGCGAGGAACTCGCCGGACGTCTCGCCAGGGCCGCGCGCGAGCGCCGGCTGCGGCCGCACGCCTCGGCCGACATCGACTACGAGCTCGCATGGCGGGACCGGCCGAGCCCGGTCTTCCTGACCCGCGACGAGCCGCTCATCGACACACTGTCGTCCGCCGTCGAGGAGGTCGTCGGGCGCAGGCCCGCACTTTCCACCTCGGGCGGCACGTCCGATGCACGATTCATCAAGGATTACTGTCCTGTGGTGGAGTTCGGGCTGGTGGGCAGGACGATGCACATGGTCGACGAGCATGTGGAGATCGCGGATCTGGAGACGCTGACCGAGATCTACCGGCGGTTCATCCTGCGGTGGATGGCCTGATGCCACCGGTCGAGGAGGTCAACCGGTCGCTCTACGCGTCGTGGCGGATGATGCTCGGCCACCGCGACGCGCTGCGCATGCACGATCTGTCGGCCGACGGGTTCTGGAACTCCTTCTTCGCGATCGCCGTCGCGGTGCCGGCGCTGGTGGTCGGCTGGGTGGCGATCGCCGACGACCTTGCCGCCAACCCGACGCTTTTCGCGAGCCGGCTCTCGGTCGTGGTGCGGCTCGCCCTGGTCGACCTGTCGTCGTGGATCGTGCCGCTGGTGCTGCTGGCCTTCGTCGCGCCCTACGCGCGCATGCGGGACCGCTTCGTGCACTATGTCGTCGCGACCAACTGGGGCAGCGCGATCTTCGTCTGGATGATGCTGCCGCCCGCGCTGCTGCGGCTCGTCTTTCCCGGCGCCGGCCAGGGCGTGACGCTTCTGTCCGTCATCATCTTCCTCGTGACGCTGGTGCTGGGGTGGCGGCTGACCAATGCGGCGCTCGAGCGGGGACCGGCGGTGGCGACGGCGGTCTTCAGCGGGATGCTGTTTGCCTCCCTCGTGGTCCTCTTCACGCTGCAGGCGCTGCTCGGCCTCTCGCCCTGACCCGGAACGCATGCCGATTGACGGCGTTGCGCCGCGGCCGCAATCTCCCCGTCCACGCCTCTCAGGAACGTGCCAATGTCCGACACATTCAAGGCCCTGCTCGTCTCGCGCGACGAGAACAAGAACCAGTCCGTCGCCTTCGTCGACATGAGCGAGGACGACCTGATGGACGGCGACGTCACCGTCGAGGTCGAGGCGACCACGGTCAACTACAAGGACGGCCTCGCCGTCACCGGCCTCGCCCCGGTCGTCCGGCGCTGGCCGATGATCCCGGGCATAGACCTCGCGGGCACCGTCCTGTCGTCGGATCATCCGAGCTGGGGCGCGGGCGACAGGGTGATCCTCAACGGCTGGGGCACCGGCGAGACGCATTACGGCGCCTATGCGCGGCGGGCGCGGGTGCGCGGCGACTGGCTGGTGCCGCTTCCCAACGGGATGAGCGCGCGCGACGCGATGACGATCGGCACCGCCGGCTACACGGCGATGCTGTGCGTGATGGCGCTGGAGCGCCACGGCATCGTGCCGAGCCGCGGACCGGTGATCGTGACGGGGGCCGCCGGCGGCGTCGGCTCGGTGGCGATCGCGCTGCTCGCCGGCCAGGGGCACCAGGTCATCGCGTCGACCGGTCGCGCAAGCGAGATCGACTATCTGCGCCAGCTCGGCGCGGCGGAAGTGATCGACCGCAACGAGCTCGCCGCGCCGGCGAAGCCGCTGGCCAAGGAGCGCTGGGCCGGCGGCGTGGACGCGGTCGGCAGCCATACGCTGGCCAACGTCCTGTCGATGACGGCCTATGGCGGCGCGATAGCCGCGTGCGGGCTGGCGGGCGGCATGGATCTCCCGACCAGCGTCGCCCCCTTCATCCTGCGCGGCGTGAGCCTGCTCGGCATCGATTCCGTCATGGCGCCGCGCGACATCAGGATCGAGGCCTGGCGCAGGCTGGCGGCGGAGCTCGACGCGACGAAGCTCGGCTCGATCGCCACGGTCATCCCCTTCGCCGATATTCCTCAGGCGGCGCGCGACATCGTCGGGGGCAAGATCCGCGGCAGGCTGGTAGTCGACATGGACGCCGATAGCTAAAATTGCCGCCGGCGGACGAAGCCTTCATCAAGCGCCGGTTGCTAGTCTGGCCTTATGGGGGCGGACCCGAAATCGGCTGACCGGCAGGAAACGAGACGCGACAAGCGGCGACCCGCAATCGCGGCGCCGGCCGTGCGCCGGCGGATGGACGCGCCGCCGCTCGTTCCCGTCCTCGACCCACCCGGCATGGTCGCGCCTCTGCGGGCTCTGGTCGCCGCGGTGGTCGCGGTCGGCTTCGTCGCCCAACTCGCCACCGGCTCCTCGGTCCTGACCGCGCTGCTCGTCATGATCGGCTGCGCGGGCATGGCGGCGATCATGCGCGCCCGCGACGAGAACCGACGCCTTGCGCGGCTCCTCGAAACCTCCGGCGCAACGGCCGCGCTCGAGTTCGAGCGGCTGTCCGACCGCCTCTGGGAACTGCAGGAGCGAGAGGAGCGGCGGCGCGCGCGCCTCGACGCCATCGGCGATCTCGTCGTCCGGGTGGATCGCGACGGCCGGATCGTCGAGGCGAACCGCGCCTTTGTCGACGCCATGGGGCGCGGCGCCGACGGCGTTCTCGGCCGAACACTCGCGGAACTCGGCGTTGATGGCGCAACAGACGCGGCGCTTTCGGACAGCCGCTCCGCGGGGGTCGAATTCTCGGTGGCGAGCCCCCGGGGCCGGCGATGGTACTCGTGGCTCGACCTTCCTGCCGGCGACGACGAGGTCGACGCCCGCCTCGCGATCGCCCGCGACATCACCACCCACAAGGAGGCGGAGGCTGCGCTGACGGCCGCCCGCGACCGCTCCGAGCAGGCGAGCAAGGCCAAGTCGCGCTTCCTCGCGACAGTGAGCCACGAGATCCGCACACCAATGAACGGCATCATCGGCATGGCCAAGCTGCTCGCCGATACCGAATTGCAGCCGGAGCAGCAGACCTATGTCAGTGCCGTCACCACGTCGGCGACCGCGCTGCTCGCGCTGATCGAGGATCTTCTCGACTATTCGAAGATCGAGGTCGGGCGGCTGGACATCGAGCCGCGGCCGATCCAGCCGCGCGAGCTCGTCCAGAACGTCGTCGAGCTCCTGTCGGCGCGCGCCTATGCCAAGGGGATCGCGATCGGCTGCCATGTCGCGCCGGACGTTCCCGAGATGCTGGTGGCCGATCCCTACCGGCTGCGGCAGGTGCTGCTCAACCTCGCCGGCAACGCGGTGAAGTTCACCGAGGCGGGCGGCGTGCTGGTGTCCGTGACGACGGTGCCCTGGTCGCGGCGCCTTCGGATCAGGATCGACGATACCGGCCCGGGCATCGGCAGCGATCACCTCGCGCGCATCTTCGACGAGTTCGAGCAGGTCGATTCGTCCTCGACCCGTCGCCACGGCGGCGCGGGGCTCGGGCTCGCCATCTCTCAGAGGATCGCCCATGCGATGGGTGGCAGGATCGAGGTCTCGTCACTTCCGGGCACGGGCAGCAGCTTCGTCGTCGATCTGCCGATGGAGGAGATGCGGGCAGCCGAGGGCGGGTTCGAGCGGCTGCTGGCCGGCCGTTCCATCCTCGTCCTCGCGCCTGACGTCGAGGCACGCGCGATCGAGATGACGCTTGCAGCCCACGGCGCGGACGTGATCGTCGCCTCCGAGGTCGAGGAGGCGCTCAGGCTGGCGAAGGGGAAGGACGGCGTGCGGCTCGCCGCCGTGCTCGTCGACGCGGACATGGAGGAGGCCGGCGGCCTGCTCCTGCAGCGCCTGTCGCTGCATGGCGTACGTGCCGAGCTTGCCGTCATCCTCGTGGCGCCCGCGCAGCGCGGACGGCTGGGCGAATTCCGCAGCGTCGGCTATGCGCGGTTCCTCGCCCGCCCGGTGCGCTGCGAGACGCTGCTGCGCGTGCTTCTCTCTCCGGTCGAGCCCGGTGCCGGGCCGGTGCGGGCGGTGAAGCCGCGGCGGCGGAAGCAGAGCACCGAGACCGGCCTCTCGATCCTCGTCGCCGAGGACAACGAGATCAACGCGCTGCTCGCCCGCAGCGCGCTGGAGAAGGCGGGGCACCGGGTCCGCACCGCGAGCGACGGCCGCGCGGCCGTGGAGGCCTTCTGCGCGGCGGATGCCGTCTTCGACCTCGTGCTGATGGACCTCCACATGCCGGTGATGGACGGGCTCGACGCGATCTCGCAGATCCGGCGCGGCGAGGAGGCGCGGGGCAGCCGAGCGGTCCCGATCCTCGTCCTGACCGCGGACAGCCAGGAGACGACCAGGAGCGAGGTCATCGCCCATGGCGCCGACGGGCTGCTGACCAAGCCGCTCGACCCCGACCGGCTGTGCGAGACGGTGGCTTCCTTCGCCCGCAAGCCGCAGGCCGCCTGATCACCCCGGGAGGCGCAGCCGCGGCCGGCAGCCTTGATGGCCGGGCGCCCCACCCACCGGTGTCCCCTTCCGCCTCTACGGCCGCCGGCTCATGGGCGGCCGGGCGCCGCGAGATCGAGTTCCTCGCCGAGCGGGGCGAAATAGGCGTCGATCGCGGACGGCTCGACGTCCTCGACACGCGACGGCTGCCAGCGCGGCGCGTTGTCCTTGTCGACGATCACCGCCCTCACCCCCTCGAAGAAGTCACGTCCCTTGACCACCCGGTTGACGATCCGGAACTCGGTCCGCATGCATTCCTCGAAGTCGAGCGCGACCCCTTCCCGCATCTGGCGCAGCGCGATCGCGAGGCTCGTCGGGGATCTGGTCCGGATCGTCTCGGCCTGCGCCGCGGCCCAGCCGGCATGCTCGCCCTGCTCGGCATCGAGCCGGCCGAGGATTTCGGCGAGCGTGTCGCCCGAGAAGCAGCGGTCGATGACGGGCATCAGCGCCGGCAGCGCCGCTTCGCCCTGCGGCGCGTCCGCGAATGCCGCCAGCACCGGCTCGATGCGGTCGGCCGCAGCCAGCGCATCGACGACCTCGTCGAAGCGTCCGGCCGCGAGGCATTGGGTGGCGATGCCGCACCAGGCGATGTCGGCTTGACCGAGCCGCGCCCCGGTCAGCGCAAGCCACGTGCCCGAAAAGCCAGGAAGGCGCGGCAGGAACCAGGTCGCGCCCACGTCCGGGAAGAAGCCGATGCCGGCCTCGGGCATGGCGAAGATGGTGCGCGCGCCAGCAATGCGATGGCTGCCGTGCACCGACAGGCCGACGCCGCCGCCCATGACGATGCCGTCGATCAGGGCGACGTAGGGCTTCGGGTAGCGCTTGATGAAGGTGTTGAGCCGGTATTCCTCCCGGTAGAAATCGATCACCGCCGGGTCGTCCGCCAAGCCCCATTCGCGCAGCTGTCTAATGTCGCCGCCAGCGCAGAAAGCCTTTTCGCCCGCCGCGCGGATGACGACATGCGCCACGGCCTCGTCCTCCGCCCAGGCGGCCAGTTGCGGGTGCATCTGCCGGACCATGCCGAGGGACAGCGCGTTGAGCGCCTTCGGCCGGTTGAGGGTGACGATGCCGGCGCGGCCGCGCCTCTCGAACAGGATCTCGGCTTCGCTCGTCATGGGGGTCGACATGTCTCCTTCGCGGGCACGGACAATGGCAGATGCGGGCATCGCGTGGCAAACCGTCCTCCTCCCCCGCCTTTGGCCCTCTGGCCACTTTCCCGCAATCCAAATCGAGGCTATTGCGAGACAGGCCATTCGCCACAGAACTTCGCAACGGGAGACGATTCATGACGCTTTTCGATACCCTGTCGTCCAGGCGCGGCACCAACACGGCGCTCGTGAACGTGCTGCTCGTCGTCGCCGGCTCGCTGCTCATGACGCTGGCCGCCAAGGCGCAGGTGCCGTTCTATCCCGTGCCGATGTCGATGCAGACCTTCGTCGCGATCGGTCTCGGCCTGGCGCTCGGCCCCGTGCGCGGCACGGCGGCGATCCTCTTCTACCTCGCGCAGGGCGCCGCCGGCCTGCCGGTCTTCGCCGGCACCCCGCAGCAGGGCATCGGCATTGCCTACATGGTCGGCCCGACCGGCGGATACCTCATCGGCTTCGCCATGGCGGCGATGGTCGCCGGCTTCCTTGCCGAGCGCGGCTGGGACCGGGAGCCCGTTGGCGCGACGGCGGCGGCCGTGATCGCCGGCGCGGTGGTCTACATCCCCGGCCTGATCTGGCTCGGCCAGATGGTCGGCTACAACGAGACGCTGCTGCAGTTCGGGCTCTATCCCTTCGTCCTTGGCGACCTCGTCAAGGCAGTGCTCGCCGGGCTCGTCTTCCCTGCCGCATGGTCCCTGGTGAAGGCCGGAGAAGGCCACTGATGCGCGCCATCCTCGGCGAGCTCGAGGAGCGCAGGGCAAAGGCAAGACTGGGCGGCGGCGAGAAGCGCATCGCCGCCCAGCACGGAAAGGGCAAGCTGACGGCGCGCGAGCGCCTCGAGGTGCTGCTCGACGAGGGCTCCTTCGAGGAGTTCGACATGTATGTCGCGCACCGCGCGACCGATTTCGGCATGGCGAGCCAGAAATATCCGGGCGACGGCGTCGTCACCGGCTGGGGCACGATCAACGGGCGGCTCGTCTACGTCTTCTCACAGGACTTCACCGTTCTGGGCGGCTCGCTGTCCGAGACTCACGCCCAGAAGATCTGCAAGATCATGGACATGGCGGTCCGCAACGGGGCGCCGGTCATCGGGCTTAACGATTCGGGCGGGGCACGCATCCAGGAGGGCGTTTCCTCCCTTGCCGGCTATGCCGATGTCTTCAAGCGCAATGTCGACGCCTCCGGCGTGGTGCCGCAGATCTCCGTCATCATGGGCCCCTGCGCGGGCGGCGCGGTCTATTCGCCAGCCATGACCGACTTCATCTTCATGGTGCGCGATTCCTCCTACATGTTCGTCACCGGGCCGGACGTGGTGAAGACAGTCACCAACGAGATCGTGACGGCGGAGGAACTGGGCGGCGCGCGCACCCATACGCAGAAATCCTCGGTCGCCGACGGCGCCTACGACAACGACGTGATCGCGCTGGAGGAGGTGCGGCGGCTGTTCGACTTCCTGCCGCTGTCGAACCGCGACAAGCCGCCGGTCCGGCCCTTCCACGATGATCCCGGCCGCATGGAGATGCGGCTCGACACGCTGATCCCCGATTCGGCCAGCAAGCCCTACGACATGAAGGAGCTCATCCTGGCGCTCGCCGACGAGGGCGACTTCTTCGAGATCCAGGAGGCCTTTGCCAGGAACATCGTCACCGGCTTCATGCGCATCGAGGGCCAGACGGTAGGCGTCGTCGCCAACCAGCCGATGGTGCTGGCCGGCTGTCTCGACATAGATTCCTCCCGCAAGGCCGCGCGCTTCGTCCGCTTCTGCGACGCCTTCAACATCCCGCTGCTCACGCTGGTCGACGTGCCGGGCTTCCTGCCGGGCACGGCGCAGGAATATGGCGGCGTCATCAAGCACGGCGCCAAGCTGCTCTTCGCCTACAGCCAGGCGACGGTGCCGATGGTGACGCTGATCACGCGCAAGGCCTATGGCGGCGCCTACGACGTCATGGCGTCGAAGCATATCGGCGCCGACATCAACTATGCCTGGCCGACGGCCGAGATCGCGGTGATGGGGGCGAAGGGCGCGACCGAGATTCTCTACCGCTCCGAACTCGGCGACCCGGAGAAGATCGCGGCGCGCACCGCCGAATACGAGAAGAACTTCGCCAACCCGTTCAAGGCGGCTGAGCGCGGCTTCATCGACGAGGTGATCATGCCGCATTCCTCGCGCAAGCGCATCGCCCGCGCCTTCGCCATGCTGAGGACCAAGAAGCAGGAGCAGCCGTGGAGAAAGCACGACACGATGCCGCTGTGAGGAGGGGGAGACGTGCCCGTAATCCTTCGCTGGCGAGGGCATCGCTTCCTCTTCTATTCCAAGGAAGTCGGCGAGCCGCCGCATATCCACATTCTCAAGGACCGAATGCAAATGAAGGTCTGGCTCTCCGATCTGCGCGTCGCCCGGAACGTGGGTTTCGCTGCGCACGAGGTGAATGATATTCTGCAGGTCGTAGCCGATAACAGGCGAAAGCTTCTGGAGGCCTGGAATGACTACTTTGGAAATTGACGAGAAGCAGTTGCTCATTTCCTCTGTCGAGGTCACGGACGAATTCATCATCTTCGGCATGGCCGATGGGCGCAGAATCGAGGCGCCGCTCTGGTGGTATCCGCGACTTCATGCTGCCAGCCCCGAGCAGCGCGGGAAATGGGAGATCTTGCCCTTCGGCGACGCCGTGGGATGGGAGGGGATAGATGAATATATCAGCGCGAAGGCGCTGATCGTCGGAGGTTCCGCACCGGGCGCCAGGCCACCCGCCGAGGCGGCTGAGTAGCGTCCCGCATGTTCCAGAAAATCCTCATAGCCAATCGCGGCGAGATCGCCTGCCGGGTCATCCGCACGGCCAGGAAGCTCGGCATCGCGACCGTCGCCGTCTATTCCGACGCCGACCGCGACGCGCTGCATGTGCGCGAGGCGGACGAGGCGGTGCATATCGGGCCGGCGCCGTCGTCCCAGTCCTACATCGTCATCGACAGGATCATCGAGGCGATCCGCAGGACCGGCGTCGACGCCGTCCATCCGGGCTACGGCTTCCTGTCCGAGAACCCCCTCTTCGCCGAGGCGCTGGAGAAGGAGGGGGTGACCTTCATCGGCCCGCCGGTGGGCGCGATCCAGGCGATGGGCGACAAGATCACCTCGAAGAAGCTGGCGGCCGGGGCCGGTGTCTCGACCGTGCCGGGCCACATGGGTCTGATCGCGGATGCCGACGAGGCGGTCCGCATCGCGTCCTCCATCGGCTACCCGGTGATGATCAAGGCGTCGGCCGGCGGCGGCGGCAAGGGCATGCGCATCGCCTGGAACGACGAAGAAGCCCGCGACGGCTTCCGCGCCTCCAAGGGCGAGGCAAAGGCGTCGTTCGGTGACGACCGCATCTTCATCGAGAAGTTCGTTACCGAGCCGCGCCACATCGAAATCCAGGTGCTGGGCGACCGGCATGGCAACATCGTCTATCTGGGCGAGCGCGAATGCTCCATCCAGCGCCGCAACCAGAAGGTCATCGAGGAGGCGCCGTCGCCGTTTCTCGACGCGGCGACGCGGCGCGCCATGGGCGAGCAGGCGGTCGCGCTCGCCCGCGCCGTCGGCTATTTCTCCGCCGGCACGGTCGAATTCATCGTGGATGCCGAGCGGAACTTCTACTTTCTCGAGATGAACACGCGGCTGCAGGTCGAACACCCGGTGACCGAGCTGGTCACCGGCATCGACCTGGTCGAGGAGATGATCCGCGTTGCCGCAGGCGAGAGACTGCGCATCGCGCAGGAAGACGTCCGGCTCGACGGCTGGGCGATCGAGAGCCGGCTTTATGCCGAGGACCCCTACCGCAATTTCCTGCCTTCGATCGGCCGGCTGTCGCGCTACCGCCCGCCGGAGGAGGGCCGGCGCGAGGACGGCACGGTGATCCGCAACGACACCGGCGTCTTCGAGGGCGGCGAGATCTCGATGTATTACGACCCGATGATCGCCAAGCTCTGCGCCTGGGCCCCCACGCGCGACAAGGCGATCGATGCGATGAGCGCCGCGCTCGACGATTTCGAAGTCGAGGGGATCGGCCACAATTTGCCGTTCCTGTCGGCGGTGATGGAGCACCCCCGTTTCCGGGAAGGCAGGCTGACCACCGCCTTCATCGCCGAGGAGTGGCCGGAGGGTTTTGGCGGCGTCGAGCCGTCGGAGGACGATGCCAGGCGCCTCGCTGCGGTGGCCGCGCATGTCAATCTGCGCGTCCAGAAGCGCGACGTGCTGATCTCCGGCGCCATGGACAACCATCGCCGCAGCGTCGGGCGCGAATGGGTGGTCAGCGTCGCCGGCCGCGAGTTCGAGTGTTATTTGCGTGAGGAGGGCGGGCGGACGCTCGTCTCCTTCGGGCCGGAGCGGGCGATCGCCGTCCAGTCGGACTGGCTGCCCGGGAGGCCGCATGCCGCCTTCGTCGTCGAGGGCGCGCGCATGGGCGTCAAGGTCCAACGGGTCAATTCCGGCTGGCGGCTGCGCTGGCGCGGCATGGACGTGAAGGCGCATGTGCGCAGCCCGCGCGTCGCGGAACTCGCCCGGCTGATGCCGGAAAAGGCGCCGCCGGACACGTCGAAGATGCTGCTCTGCCCGATGCCCGGCGTGATCACCGGCATCGCGGTCGAGGTCGGCGACGAGGTCGAGGCCGGTCAGGCGCTCGCAACCGTGGAGGCGATGAAGATGGAGAACGTGCTGCGCGCCGAGCGCCGCGGCACTGTGAAGCGCATCGCCGCCGCGGCCGGGGCGAGCCTGGCAGTCGACGAACTCATCATGGAGTTCGAGTGATCCGATGAGCGAAGAACTGGCCCGCTGGCGCGCTGCCGCCGAGAAGGAACTGAGGCGCGATCCCGACACGATCGTCTGGAAGACGCCGGAAGGCATCCCCGTCAAGCCGCTCTACACGGCCGACGACCTCGCCGGCATCCACCATCTCGGCTCGCTGCCCGGCGAGAAGCCGTTCGTTCGCGGCCCGCGCGCGACCATGTATGCGGGGCGGCCGTGGACGATCCGCCAATATGCCGGCTTCTCCACCGCCGAGGAATCGAACGCCTTCTACCGCAAGGCGCTCGCCGGCGGGCAGCAGGGCGTTTCGGTCGCCTTCGACCTCGCCACCCACCGCGGCTACGACAGCGACCACCCGCGCGTGGAAGGCGATGTCGGCAAGGCGGGCGTGGCGATCGACTCAGTCGAGGACATGAAGATCCTCTTCGACGGTATCCCGCTCGGCGAGATTTCCGTCTCGATGACGATGAACGGGGCGGTCATCCCGGTGCTGGCCTCCTTCATCGTTGCCGGCGAGGAGCAGGGTGTCGCGCGGGGTCAGCTTTCCGGGACCATCCAGAACGACATCCTGAAGGAGTTCATGGTCCGCAACACCTACATCTATCCGCCCGTGCCTTCGATGCGGATCGTCGCCGACATCATCGCCTACACGGCGAAGGAAATGCCGAGGTTCAACTCGATCTCGATCTCCGGCTACCACATGCAGGAGGCGGGCGCGACGCTGGTGCAGGAGCTCGCCTTCACGCTGGCTGACGGGCGCGAATATGTCCGCGCCGCGCTCGCGAAGGGGCTCGACGTCGACGAGTTCGCCGGCCGGCTCTCCTTCTTCTTCTGCATCGGCATGAACTTCTTCATGGAAGCGGCCAAACTGCGCGCGGCCAGGCTCCTGTGGACCCGCATCATGGAGGAGTTCGAGCCGAAGAAGGCCTCGTCCCTGATGCTGAGGACGCACTGCCAGACGTCGGGCGTGTCGCTGGCCGAGCAGGACCCGTACAACAACATCGTGCGCACCGCCTATGAAGCGCTCGCCGCGGTGCTCGGCGGCACCCAGTCGCTCCACACCAACTCCTTCGACGAGGCGCTGGCGCTGCCGACCGAGTTCTCGGCCCGGATCGCGCGCAACACGCAGCTCATCCTGCAGCACGAAACGGGGGTGACGAAGGTCGTCGACCCGCTTGCCGGCTCCTACTATGTCGAGAGCCTGACGAGCGAGCTCGCCGACGCCGCCTGGGCGCTGATGGAGGAGGTCGAGGCTATGGGCGGCATGACGAAGTCCGTCAACGAGGGATATCCCAAGCGCCTGATCGAGGAAGCGGCGACGCGCCGCCAAGCGGCGATCGATCGCGGCGACGAGGTGATCGTCGGCGTCAACCGCTTCCGGGTCGAGAACGAGCCGCCGGTCGACATATTGCAGATCGACAACAAGGCGGTGCGCGAGAGCCAGATCCGCCGGCTGGAGAAGGTCAGGCGCCAGCGCGATCCCGCCAAGGTAGCCGAGGCGCTTGCCGCGCTGCACGACGTGGCGCGCACCGGCACCGGCAACATACTCGAGGCGGCGGTGGAGGCGGCGCGGGCGCGCGCGACGGTCGGCGAGATGTCCGACGCGCTGCGGCGCGCCTTCGGCGACCACGCGGCGCAGCCCGAGGTCGTGTCGGCGATCTACGGGCCGGCCTATGACGACGACCCGGAATACAGGACGCTGGTCGCGCGCCTCACGGACTTCCGCAAGTCGCTCGGCGTGACGCCGAAGGTGATGGTGGCGAAGCTCGGGCAGGACGGCCACGACCGCGGCGCCAAGGTGATCTCGTCGGCCTTCGGCGACATCGGCTTCGATGTGGTCGCCGGGCCGCTCTTCCAGACGCCGGAGGAGGCGGCCGAGATGGCGGTCGCGGAAGGCGTGCACGTCGTCGGCATGTCCTCGCTCGCCGCGGGCCACCGGACGCTGGCGCCGCAGCTGGTCGAGGCACTGAAGGCGAGAGGCGCGCGGGACGTCATCGTCGTCGTCGGCGGCGTCGTGCCGCGCCAGGACTACGACTACCTGAAGGAGCACGGCGTGGCAGCCATTTTCGGCCCCGGCACCAACGTGCTGGACGCCGCCCGCGCGGTGCTCGACCTCATGGAGGGAAAGCGACGCAATGCCTGACCGAATCTTGTTCTCGAGCCGTCGATGAAGGACGCCAACCATCCGTGGTTCAGGCCGCTCTGGGTGCGCGTGCTGCTCGTCGCCATCGCCGCCGGCTGGGGCCTGTTCGAGTATCACAGCGGCTCGGAGGTCTGGGCAATCGTATTCGGGGCGATCGCGGCCTTCGGCGTGTGGAGCTTCTTCATCGCCTACGACCCGGAGGACGGCGGGCCGGGCGACAAGGGCGGCGCCTGACACGCCGCCTGTGCCTGGTCACAGCTCGAACTGGTAACTCGCCGGCACGAAGCGAAAGCCGCCGTCGACGGCCTCGGCGAAGCCGATCGCCGGGAACGGCATGTGGTAGCCGATGAAGGGGATGCGCTCGGTGGCGACCATGTCGAAGACCCGCCGCCGCGTTGCCGCAGCCTCCTCCTTGTCCATGTCGAAGCGCACGTGCCAGTCGGGCCGCATCAGCGAGGCGACGTAGTGGTTGGCCGTGTCGGCGGTCAGCAGGAGGCGCTGGCCTTCCGATTCGAGATGGAAGATCAGGTGACCCGGCGTGTGGCCGAAGGCGGCCATCGCGGTCACGCCGGGCACCACCTCGTCGCCATCGCCGACGAAGGTCATCGCATCGGCCAGCGGCACCACATTGTTCCGCACGCCCTGGGCGGCGTTCTCGGTGGTGCCCGAAAGCCGGTCCTCGTGAGTCCAGAAATCGTACTCGGCCTGGCCGGCGACGTAGCGCGCATTCGGGAAGGCCGGCTCGCCATCCTCCATCAGCCCACCGATGTGGTCGCCATGGAAATGCGTGAGCACCACCACGTCGATGTCGTCAGGAGCGTGCCCCGCCGCCTCCAGCCTCTCGCGCAGCCGGCCGAGGCCGCCGGCACGCGCGCCGGCGCCGAGCCCGGTGTCGAAGAGGATGCGCTCGTCGCCCGCCCGCAGCAGCACCGGGGTGAAGGAATTGACGAAGCGGTCCGCCGGCAGGAAGTTCTCCTCGAGCAACTCGGCCACGGCCTCGCCGTCCTGGTCCTCGCCGAAGATCGGGTGCGGACCCTCGCCGGCGCGAGCGCCGTCACGGATTGCCAGGATTTCGAAGCTGCCCAGCCTGAAGCCGTGGATACCGGCGTGGAGATCGGTCGCGTCCTCCGCCTGCGCCCGCGCCGCCCTCATGGCGAGCGGCGATGCCGCGATCCCCGCCAGCACCACGCCGCCCGCCTTGAGGGCCGTCCGTCGATCGGTCGATAGCCTCATCTACCCTTCTCCCTTTGCTGCTCGTGATGATGGCGACCAATTGGAGCCGATCGCCGCGATGGCAACCGATTCACGGCATCGTGACGCAGCGTGAGGTGAGACGGGTAAAGCCCCGCGGAGCTACGGCGCCTGCACGCCCGTCGCCGAGACGTAGAGCGAATAGAGCGAGCGCGTGGCGGTGATGAACAGCCGGTTGCGGCGCGGTCCGCCGAAGGTCAGGTTGGCGACGATCTGCGGCACGAGAATCTTGCCGAGCAGGCGGCCCTCGGGCGACACGCAATGGACGCCGTCGCCGGCGCTCGTCCAGACGTTGCCTTCAGTGTCGACGCGCAGCCCGTCGGGCACGCCGCTCTCCATCGCGTAGAAGATGCGGCCGTTGGTGAGCCGGTTGCCGTCGACCACGTCGAACACCCTGATATGGCGCGGACCGGCATCGTCGTGGCTGGCGCCGGAATCGGCGACGTAGAGCCGCGTCTCGTCGGGCGAGAACGCAAGCCCGTTCGGCTGGACGAAGTCGTCGACGACCGCGTCCAGCGCGCCCGTCGCGAGATCGAGGCGGTAGACGTTGCGCGTCGGCTGCTCAGGCTCCGCCCTGAAGCCCTCGTAGTCGGAGAGTATGCCGTAGGTGGGATCGGTGAACCAGATCGTGCCGTCGGAACGAACCACGACGTCGTTGGGCGAGTTGAGCCGCCGGCCCTGGTAGCTGTCGGCCAGCACGGTGATCGAGCCGTCGGTCTCGGTACGCGTCACGCGCCGCGTGCCGTGCTCGCAGGTGATCAGCCGGCCCTGACGGTCGCGGGTGTTGCCGTTTGCGAAGTTCGAGCCGCTGCGGAAGACGGAGACGCCGCCGTCGGGCACCCAGCGCAGCATGCGCTGGTTCGGAATGTCGCTCCACAAGAGGCAGCCGAGGTCTCGGAACCAGACCGGGCCTTCCGCCCAGCGGCAGCCCGAATGAAGCTCCTCCAGCCCGGCGCCCGGCAGCACCAGGGCCCGGAAGCCCGAATGGTGGATCTCGTAGAGGCTCGGCGAAAGCATGGATGCAACCCGGTCTAGCGCGTTGAGGATCGTCGGCCGCCCGCGACCACGATGATGAAGGTGATGATGAGGCCGGTCATGATCAGCCGGACGCCGGCGCCGAGCCCGTAGGTGTTGAGCATCGAGACGACCAGGAACATGAAGAGCGACGCGCCCCAGATGCCCGGGACGTTCGAGTCGCCGCCGGTGACGGCGGTGCCGCCGATGACGACGACGGCGATCGACATCAGCAGGAACTCGGCGCCCATGTTGAGCGCTGCTCCGCCCGAGAAGCTGGCGAGCAGATAGCCGCAGATCGCGGCCAGCACGGCCGACAGCACGTAGGTCGCGAGCCGCACCCCGTCGACCGGAACGCCGGCGAGCCGCGCGGCACGCAGGTTCTGGCCGATGGCGCAGGTCCAGCGGCCGTAGATCGACCGGTTGAGGAGGACGAAGATGACGGCGCTCAGCGCGAGCGCCACCCAGGCGAGGTTCGGCACGCCGAGGAAGGACGAGGTGGTGAAGGAGGCGAGGCTCTCCGGCGGCTTGATCCTGAGGCCGCGGTTGCTCCAGATCGCCGTCGACTGGATGATGAAGCTGGTCGACAGCGTCGCGATGATCGGCGGAATGCGCAAGAGCCGGATCAGCGCGTAGTTGCCGAGTCCGACGCCGATGCCGATGCCGATCGCGATGAGGAGACCCGGGAGGACGAGGGCGTCGTCGACATTCATGAACTTGAGCGCCAGCGTGCCGGCGAGCGTCATGGTCGCAGGGATCGAGAGGTCGATATTGCCGGGCCCGAGCGTGATGACGAACATCTGCCCGAGCCCGACGATGATCGAGAAGGACGCGAAGGTGAGGGCGGCGTGGGTCAGCCCGCCGGCGCTCGCGCCGCCGGTGAACATCACCGTCGCGACCCAGACCAGCCCGGCGGCGAGGAACGACCATATCCACGGCTTGCCGCGCAGGACCTCGAGCGGCTTCGGGCGCAGACCGGAGATGTCGGCGGCCTTGCTCATGCCCGCGCCTCCCGGCGCTGCCGGCGGTGGAAGAGCAGCCGCACCGCAAGCACGATGATGAGGATCGCGCCCTGCGCGCCGATCTGCCAGTCGGGCGAGATGCGCAGGAAGGACAGGAACGAGCCGGCGAGCGTCAGCGTCAGCGCGCCGATGACGGCACCGATCGGCGAGACCCGGCCGCCGACAAAATCGCCACCGCCGAGGATGACGCCGGCGATCGAGAGGAGAGTGTAGCGCAGCGCGATGTTGGCATCGGCCGCGGTGGTCAGCCCGACCAGCGTCATGCCGGCAAGCACGCCGAAGAGACCGGCGAGCGCCCAGGCGCCTGCCCTCACCCTCAAGACCGACCAGCCGGCGCGCTCGACGGAGCGCTGGTTGCCGCCGACACCGCGCATGACGACGCCGAAGGCCGACTGCATGACGATGAAATGCGCAACCACGGCGATCGCGACGCTGGCGACGATCGCCATCGGCACGAGCGGCGGGCGCGACGTCATCAGCCAGCGCAGCCATTCGGGCGCGGAGCCGCCGGGGCTCGGCAGGATCAGGATGGCGAGCCCGCCCCAGACGAAGCTCATGCCGAGCGTGACCACGATCGACGGCAGGTTGCGGGCGTAGATGACGACGCCGAGCAACGCATAGACGCCGATGGCGCCGGCCAGGATCAGGACGCCGAGGAGCGGGTCGCTCTGCAGGAAGGTCGCCGTCACGCACGCGACGAAGCTGACGAAAGTGCCCATCGACAGGTCGAGATCGTTGACCGTCATGATCATCATCTGGGCGATGGTCGCCAGCGCGATCGGGACCGCGAGGTTGAAGAGGAGGTTGAGGCCGAGATAGCTCATCGAGCGCGGCTGCAGCCAGAAGACGGCGCCCAGCAGCACCGCCAGCGACACGGCCGGGATGAGCACCCTCAGCAACTCGGGACCGGGACGCCAGCCCATCACGCGGCCCGTGCGAAGGAGGCGGACAGGATGTTCTCCTCGGTGATGTCGGCGCCGGCGAGCTCCGCCACCGGCGCGCCGTCGCGGAAGACATAGACCCTGTCACAGAGGCAGATCTCGGCCGTCTCGGTCGAGTACCAGAGGAAGCTGCGGCCCTTCCCCGACTCCTCGCGGAGCATGTCGTAGACGTCCTGCTTGGTGCCGACATCGACGCCGCGCATCGGGTCGTCCATCAGGACAAGTGGCGCGCGGGTGCCGAGCGCGCGGGCGAACAGGCATTTCTGCTGGTTGCCGCCGGAAAGGGAGGTGATGGGGTTTGCGAGGTCGTCGGTGCGAATGCCGATGCGCCGCCGCCAGGCCTCGCCGCGCTCCGCCTCGTCGCTCTGGCCGATCAGGAAACGGCGGGTGATGTCGGGCAACTGCGCGATGCTCATATTGGCGAGGATGGACCAGATCGGGAAGACGCCGTCGACGTTCCTGTCGCCTGCGACGAAGGCCGCCTCCGGTGCGCCGGACGCCACCCAGTCACCGCTCCGCGCCAGGTAGGCGTCGACCAGCATCCTGGTCTGGCCGTGACCGCCGAGGCCGGCGAGGCCGACGATCTCGCCCTCCCTGACGGTGAGCTCGAGGCCGCCGGTCGCGGCGGCAGGGACGGTCATGACCGGCGCGTGCCCGGCCTGCGCCGTCCCCTCGCGTCTGGCGGCCGCGGCGCGGGCGACGCTGCCCATCGCCTGAACGAGCCCGCCTTCATCGAATTCCGTCGCGGCGCGATCGGCGACGATCTTGCCGTCCTTCATGACGACGACACGATCGCTAACGGACAGAACCTCCGACAGGATGTGCGAGATGAAGATCGCCGCTCCGCCGCCGGCGAGGAAGCGGCGCACATGGGCGACGAGCTGAGCCGCCAGGCTGGCATCGAGCGAGGAGGTCGGCTCGTCGAGGATGACGAGCCGGATCGGCCGCTCGACATGCGAGAAGGCACTGGCGATCTCGACCATCTGGCGCTGCGCGATCGAGAGGTCGCCCACGAGGCGCCGGCAGTCGATGCCGTGGCCGGGGAAAATCTCGTCGAGCTTGCGGCGGATCACTTCTCCGGCCCGCGCCCGCCAGCCCCAGCCGCGCAGCGACGGGTGGTTGACGCGGCAGTTCTCGACCGAGGTCAGGTTGGGGCAGAGCGACAGTTCCTGGAACACCGCCCGAATACCTGCGTCGCGGGCCGTCGCGATGGAGTAACGGCCGGTCGCGTCGTTACCCTCGACGGCGATCGAGCCGTCGTCGGGGGCCAGCCCGCCATTGATGACGCCGACGAGCGTGGACTTGCCGGCCCCGTTGTGGCCGACAAGTCCAACGCACTCCCCCGCCTCAATCGCGAAATCCACCCCGTCGAGGGCCCGTACGGCGCCAAAACGCTTGCTGGCGCCGACGATCTCGAGCAGGAGCTGCCGGCCCTGGTCCATTCGGCTAGCGGCGACGGCTACTGCGCCGACTTGATGACCGCAATCGCGTCTTCGAGCGAGTACTCGACATTGGCCACGCCGCCCTCCTGGGTGTTGGCGAGGTTCTCCTCGAGATTGTCCTGATCGATGCGCAGGAACGGCACGACGAGGTCCTGCGGCACCTCACGCCCGTCGAGGATCTGCTGGGCCACCCAGAAGGCGAGCGTCGACACGCCGGGCGCGATCGAGACCGACATGGTCTCGTAGCCATTGGCGTCCTTCTGCTCCTTCCACCAGACGAGCTCGTCGTGGCGGTTGCCCATCACGATGATCGGCATGTCGCGGCCGGCCGCCGCGATCGCCTGGGCGGCGCCGTAGCCGTCGCCGCCCTGCGTCACGACGCCGACGATCTCGGGCAGGCTTGGGAGGATGCCTGCGACCGCGCGCTGTGCCACGTCCTGCGCCCAGTCGCCATGGACCGAGCCGACGATCGTGAATTGCGGATGCTCCGATACGCCCTGGTGGATGCCGGCCGAGATCTCGTCGTCGACGAACACGCCAGCGAGACCGCGAATCTCGAGCAGGTTGCCGCCGTCCGGCAGCCGTCCCGCGAGATAGTCGACCTGCACCCGGCCCATCTCGTGGAAGTCGACGGCGATCCTGTAGGCGCAGGGCTCGGTCACGATGCCGTCGAAGGAGACGACCACGATGCCCGCGTCGCAGGCTTCCTTGACTGCGCCGTTGAGGGCGGTCGGCGACGCGGCGTTGAGCACGATCGCGTCGTAGCCCTGCAGGATCATGTTCTGGATCTGCGCGGCCTGCTCGGTCGCCTGGTTCTCGGCGGTGGTGAAGGCATCCGCCGCCGCGACGACGCCATCGGCGACGGCGGGCTCGGTGACGGTGGCCCAGCTGGTGAGCATGGCCTGGCGCCATGAGTTGCCGGCGTAGTTGTTCGACAGCGCGATGCGCTTGTCGGACGTGTCGGCGAAGGACGTGGCGGGGAATGCGATTGCGGCGACCGCCGCCGATGCCAAGAGCATCTGAGCGAATTTCATGTCTCTCTCCCTGGTATGTCCGGCTCCCTCGAGCGGACGCAAACTCGGCGGGCTGCTCTTTCGGCCGCTCCGTAGGGTCAGGATGTCGCCTCGCCCTTGCGAAGTACAGGAGGCGGACGGCAGGACGGCTGCGCGCACCCGCACTTCGGATGCGGGAACCCGCAAGGCATCCGCATCCTGTGCAGTCGCGGGCGGCGTCGTTTGCCGCTATGCTCGGCCCGGGAGGAATAGCAGGCATGCCACTTGAAGCCGCCATGGCGGATGCCAAGCTGCTCAATCACTATCTCAACATCACGCGCCTTCTCGCGGGCCAGCTGGATTTCCGCTCGGCGATCCGCGCCGTGGCGGTCGAGATCGCCCACATCCTCCCGCACGATCATCTCGACGTCTGCATCACGATGGACGACGGCAAGTACCACACCGCCTACGAGACAGGTCTCGACACGGAGTGGGGGAGGACCGACAGCGCGCCCGTCGCCAACAGCCCGATCCGCTCGCTGCTGTGGGGCGAGCAGGACTTCATCCTCACGATGGACGCGAGCCGGGACCCGCGCTTCCATTTCGAGGGCGCGTTCGACGGGCCGATCTTCCAGCAGGTCCTGCGCAGCCGGGTGCATGTGCCGATCAAGGTGCGGGGCGAGACGATCGGCGCGCTCTCCTGCTCCTCGCACCAGCCGGGGCTCTATGGCGAGCGGGACGTCGCCAATCTGCGCTCCGTCGCCGACCTCGTCTCGGCCTATTTCTTCGCGCTCCGCGCGGCCGAGCAGGCCCAGCGCTCGGCGATCGTCGAGGCCGAGGCGCGCGCCCGCGAGGAAGGCCTGCGCCAGGGTGCGCTCAACCTTACCGAGGCGCTGGAGCGCGAGCGGCAGCGGATCGGCATGGACCTGCACGACCAGACGCTCGCCGACCTGACGCGGCTGGCGCGCGGGCTCGAAAGGCTTACCGGCCAGGAGGCGCCGTCCGGCGCCGCGCTGGGCCCGCTGCTGCGGGCGCTGCAGATGTCGATCAAGGACCTGAGACAGATCATCGAGCAGGCGAGCCCCTCCGTCCTCCAGCTCTTCGGCTTCGCCGAGGCGGTGGAGAACCATCTGGAGCGGGCGATCAGCGAGAGCGGCGGGCAGATCGAGCCGCATCTCCACGACGAATCCGGCGGCCTCATCGACCGGATGGACCAGACGATCAGGATCGCCCTCTTCCGCATCGTGCAGGAGGCGATCAACAACGCCGTTCGCCATGCGGGGGCCGCCAATATCAAAGTGCATCTCGGCTGCCGTGTGGACTCTCTCTGCATATCGGTAAGCGACGACGGACGCATGGACCGGCCGGCACGGCCGCGGCCGGGCGGCGGCATCGACAACATGAAGACGCGCGCACGCCTAATCTCGGCCGCGCTGACAATCGGCAGGAACGGCCAGGGCAAGGGCACGCTCGTGCGGGTGCGGCTGCCCGCCGCCGAGCGCGGCGCCGCCGCCGCGCCGGCGCCGGCCGCGATGGAACGGGCATGAGGGCGGCATGAAGGTCCTGATCGTCGAGGACGACCCGCTGCACCGCGCCTATCTCAGCGAGGCGGTGAGTGCGGCCCTGCCCGAATGCGAGGAGGTGCTGGAGGCGGAGAACGGTCTCGCCGGCGAGCAGCTGGCACGCGAGAGCGGCGCCATGCACATCGTCATGGACCTCCAGATGAACGTGCAGACCGGCACCGAAACCGCGCGCACGATCTGGCGCGAGCGCCCGCAGACCTGCATCCTGTTCTGGTCCAACTATTCGGACGAGGCCTATGTGCGCGGCGTCTCGCGCATCGTGCCGCCCGGGGCGGCCTACGGCTACGTGCTCAAGACCGCGTCCGACGAGCGCCTGAAGCTCGCGCTGCGCGGCATCTTCATCGAGGCGCAGTGCGTCATCGACCGCGAGGTGCGGGGGATGCAGCAGAAGAGCCTCGACCACAAAGGCGGCTTCACCGACGCCGAATACGCCATCCTGCTCGACGTGGCGCTCGGCCTCACCGACCGCGCCATTGCCAGGCGCCGCGGCCTGTCGCTGCGCAGCGTCCAGAACCGGCTGCAGCAGCTCTACGACAAGCTCGAGGTCTATTCGACGCCGTCGGGCGACATGCAGGAAGCGGCCTTCAACCTGCGCGCCCGCGCGGTTTCGGTCGCCTATCTGCGCAAGCTCCTCAATTACAACGCCCTGCAGGAGGCCGAGGCGGAGCTCGCCAACTGGCTCGACAGGCAGCAGCCGGCCTGAGGCGGGCGGAGCCGGGCGCTACAGCGTGGCGCCGATCTGCCAGGGCGCGAATTCGGCGACGCCGAAGCCCGACTGCTCGCTCTTGGTGCGCTCGCCACCGGCGACCGCGAGAATCGTCTCGAAGATGCGCCGGCCCGCCTGCTCGACCGTCTCGTCGCCGTCGAGGATGGTGCCGCAATTGATGTCCATGTCCTCCTGCAGGCGCTCGTACATCGGCGTGTTGGTCGCGATCTTGATCGAGGGCGACGGCTTGCAGCCGAACATCGAGCCGCGGCCGGTCGTGAAGCAGACGACATTGGCGCCGCCGGCCACCTGCCCGGTCGCCGAGACGGGGTCGTAGCCCGGCGTGTCCATGAAGACGAAGCCCTTGGCCTGGACCTTCTCGGCATAGGCGACGACATCGACGAGGTTGGTGCTGCCTGCCTTCGCCATGGCGCCCAGCGACTTCTCGAGGATCGTCGTCAGTCCTCCCGCCTTGTTGCCGGGCGACGGGTTGCCGTTGATCTCGGCACCTTCCTTGCGCGTGTAGTCCTCCCACCACTTCATCAGCGCGACCAGCTTCTCGCCCACCTCCTGGCTGACCGCACGGCGGGTGAAGAGATGCTCGGCGCCATAGGTCTCCGTCGTTTCCGAGAGGATGACCGTGCCGCCGTTGCGAACGACGAGATCGCTCGCCATGCCCAAAGCGGGGTTGGCCGTGATGCCGGAGTAACCGTCAGATCCGCCGCATTGCAGCGCCACGACCAGCTCGCTCGCCGGCACCGGCTGGCGCTGGACGTCGTTCGATTCGCCTAGCACGTCGCGCACGAAGGCCATGCCGGCCTCGACCGTCTTGCGGGTGCCGCCCATCGTCTGGATGTCCATGTTGCGGATGCGGCCCTCGAGCCCCTGCTCCCTCAGGAGCCCGGAGATCTGGTTGACCTCGCAGCCGAGCCCGACCACCACGACGTGCGAGAAGTTCGGGTGGCGCGCATAGCCGGCAAGCGTCCGGCGCAGGAGCCGCAGCGGCTCGCCCTCGGCCATGCCGCAGCCCGTCTTGTGGGTGAGCGGCACGACGCCGTCCACGTTCGGATAGTCGGCGAGCGGATCGACGCCAGTGAAGGGGTTCTGCCGGAAGGCGTCTGCGATGATGTCGGCGACATGCGCGCTGCAGTTCACGGTGGTGAGGATGCCGACATAGTTGCGCGTCGCCGTGCGCCCGTCGGGCCGGCGGATGCCCATGAAATGGTCCGGCTGCGCGACCGGCTCGGTCGGCCGCGCATCGGCGCCGAATGCGTAGTCCCTTGCGAAATCGCCCATGCCCAGATTGTGCACGTGAACGTGCCTGCCGGGCTCGATCGCCTCGCTGGCGAAGCCGATGATCTGGCCGAACTTCAGGACGGGCTCGCCGGCCGCATGCGCCCGGACGGCGACCTTGTGCCCGGCCGGGATCCGGTCCAGCGCGACCACGCCCTCGGCAACGGCCGTGCCCGGCAGGAGCGTCGCGCGCGCGATCGCGATGCCATCGGCTGCGTTCAACGAGATGACGGGATAGTTGGCGGCCATGGAGCTTGCTCGCGTCGTGCTGGTGGAGGCGGGGATCAATGACACAAGTGCGCGAAGGCGGGAAGTGCCGGAGAGGAGACGCGGGGAGCGGAACCGCGCTCTCCTATCCCTTCGCAACGTAGAGATCGCGCGGCAGGCTGGACAGGATCTCGGGGCCGTTGGCACGCAGGACGACGATCTCCTCCAGCCTGATGCCGAAGCGGCCGGGCAGGTAGATGCCGGGCTCGATCGAGAAGGTCATGCCCTCCTCCAGCACCGTCTCGGACGTCGCGGTGATGTAGGGCGGCTCGTGGCCGTCGATGCCGATGCCGTGGCCGGTGCGATGAACGAAATACGCGCCGTAGCCGGCATCGGCGATGACGCCGCGGGCGGCCGCGTCGACCTCCCTCGCCCTCACGCCCGGACGGGCGGCGGCGAGCGCGGCCTGCACGGCGCTTTCCACGATCCGGTGCACGTCCTCGTAGCCTTCGGGCAGACGGCCGACCGCGGCCATCCGGGTGATGTCGCTCGGATAGCCCTTCTTGCGGCCGCCGATGTCGATGACGATGGCGTCCCCGATTTGCAGCTTGCGATCGCCGGTCTGATGGTGAGGGAAGGCGCCGTTCGGCCCGCTGCCGACGATCCAGAAGGCGGGCGCCGCGCCCTCGGAGGCGAAATGGGCCTTCACGACGTCTGCGATTTCACGCTCGGTCCGGCCCGGCGCCAAAGTTGCGAAAGCCGCCTGCATCGCGCGGTCGGCGATGGCCGCGTTCATCTTCAGCGCCGCGTGCTCGCCGGGGTCCTTGACCATCCGCAGCGCGCCGAGCGTATCGCCGGTGAAGGCATGGCCGGCTCCGGGGAGGTTGTCGAGCACGAGGAGGGCGAAGTCGGCGCGCATCGTCTCGTCGAGCACGATTTTCCTGGCCGTCGCCGCGCCGACCGCCTGCAACGCCTCGACCAGCGCGCGCTCGGGGCCTTCGTCGTCGCTCCATTCGTGGAAGGGGATCTGCGTCTGCTCGCGCGTCCCCTCGGCATTGAGCGCCGGCATCAGGAAGGCCTCGCTGGCGCGCCCGACCAGGAGCAGGCAGGGCCGCTCGTCCGGATGCGGGTGGAAGCCGAGCAGCCAGTCCATGTGCGAGCCGGGCGCGATCGCGACCAGGTCGACCTCGGTGGCGGCCATCTTGTCACGCAGCCTTGCGAGCCGCCGGTCGGTATCGGTATTCATGTCGGGGGATGCTCCTTGAACTCTCATGGCGTCGAGATAGCCGGCGCCGATCCTGCGCGCCGCGGCCGGCGCGTCAAGCCGCCCTAGAACCTCAGCGCATAGCGGATGCCGTCATAGATCGCCGCGTGGATGTTGCGCGAGGCGACCGCGTCGCCGATCCTCACCAGCCGGAAGCGGCCGTCCGCATTGCGGCGCGGTAAGATGTCGCCGCCATCGACGAGCGCGCCATAGTCGATGGCGCCAAGATTGGACGAGGCGGGCTTGAGCGCGCGATAGAGCTCGTCGTTCGCCTGCGTGCCATGCTCGACCACCACCTGATCGACCACCCTCTCCGCACTCCAGCCCTCGGCGAAGTCGGAGCCGAGGGTCGCGACCAGCATGTTGCCGTCGCGCCGGACGGATCTGAGCCGCGTGTTGATGGTGACGGTCACGCCGCTCTCGTGGAAGGCGCGCATATAGGGAACATGGTTCATGCCGCCCATCTCGGGCGCAAAGAAGCGCTCGGGCGACACGAGCTCCAGCCGCGCGCCGGCCTGCGCGACCGCGACCGCCGCGCTCATACCCTGATGGCCGCCATTGTCGTCGTAGAGGAGCACGCGCTCGGCCGGCTTCACCGCGCCGGACAGGATGTCCCAGCTCGAGACGACGAGGTCGTCGCCCTCGGCCAGCGGCGGGTTCTGCGGGAAGCCGCCGGTCGCCACCACGACGATTTCCGGCTCCAGCGACAGCACGTCGTCCGCCTCGGCATAGCAGCCGTAGCGTATCTCGACGTCGAGCCGCGCGAGCTCGGAGAGCCGCCAGTCGACGATGCCGATCAGCTCCCGCCGCAGCTTGTTCTTCGTCGCCAGCACGATCTGTCCGCCTGCCTGGCTCGCGGCTTCGAGGACGGTGACGGCGTGGCCGCGTTCCGCCGCGACGCGCGCCGCCTCCAGCCCTCCCGGTCCGGCGCCGACGACCACGACCTTCGCCAGCGGGCCGTCGCTGCGGGCGATGACGTGCGGGATCGACGCCTCCCTGCCCGTCGCGGCGTTGTGGATGCAGAGCGCCTCGCCGCCCTCGTAGATGCGGTCGAGGCAGTAGGTGGCGCCGACGCAGGGACGGATGCGGTGCTCCTCGCCGGCGGCAACCTTGGCGACGACATAGGGGTCGGCTAGATGCGGCCGTGTCATGCCGACCATGTCGAGCTTGCCGGAGGCCACAGCATGGCGCGCCGTCGCGACGTCGGCGATGCGCGCGGCATGGAAGACGGGAACCCCCGTCTCCGCCCTCACCTCGCCGGCGAAGTCGAGATGCGGCGCCGAGCGCATGCCGGCGATTGGGATCACCCTGGTCAGCGCAGCGTCGGTCTCGATCGTGCCGCGGATGATGTTGAGGAAGTCGACCTTGCCGGACCGCGCCAGCCGCCGCGCGATCTCCACTCCTTCGTCGCGCGAGAGCCCGGTGGCCAGGTCCTCGTCGGCCACCATGCGGATGCCGACGGCGAAGTCCGGTCCGACCGCCTGGCGCACGGCGTCGAGGACCAGGAAGGTGAAGCGCAGCCGGTTGTCGAGCGCGCCGCCGAAGGCGTCCCCGCGCCGGTTGGTCGCCGGCGACCAGAAGGCGTCCATCAGGTGGCCGTAGGCCTCGAACTCGATGCCGTCGAGGCCGGCCGCCTGGCACCGCTGGGCGGCGGAAGCATAGTCGGCGACGATCCGCTCGATGTCCCATTCCTCGGCCTCCTTGGGGAAGGCACGGTGGGCGGGCTCGCGCACCGGCGAGGCGGACAGCACCGGCAGCCAGTCGCCCTTGTTCCAGCCGGTGCGGCGGCCGAGATGGGTGAGCTGGATCATCACCTTGCAGTCGTGCTGGTGGCAGGCCTCGGCGAGTTCCGAAAGCCACGGCACGATCGCGTCATCCCACGCGTGGAGATTGCCGAAGGCTGGCGGCGAATCGCGGCCGACGATCGCCGAGCCGGCCGTCATGGTCAGCGCCATCCCGCCCTTCGCCTTCTCGGCATGGTAGAGCCGGTAGCGCGCCTTCGGCATCCCGTCCTCGGAATAGGCCGGCTCGTGGGCGGTCGACATGACGCGGTTCTTGAGCGTCAGGTGCTTCAGCCGGAAGGGCTGGAGGAGGGGGTCCGTCGTGGCGGTCATGGCTCACCTGTAGTTTGGGCCGCCGGGCGTCGGATTTCGACCGCCCTTTGGTTGCGTCACTTCAGGATCCCATTCGCCTTCTGCTCCGTCCACCAGGCGCCGTGCTTCTTGCCGGCATACTGCAGTCGCTTGTTGGTGAACTGTCCCTGCGTGCAGTATCCGCGATAGTCTTCCACGCGCAGGCCGGGACTTGCCTTCACGATCCTGTCCACGACCGTCGGTCCGGTCATCTTGTAGACGGAGGTCAGCGTTGCCTCCTCGATGTTTGTGCGGATGGCATCGGCGATGCGGGCGAGCACCTCATGCTCAGGGGCTGCTGCGATGAAGTAGTTGGTGATCTCGCCATTTCCCGCCTGCAGGAAGATCTCCGTCGTGACCCCCCCCAGATAGTCGGCCGGACGGCGCACCAGGTTGGAATCGATGTCGAGGTAGATGCCGCCATGCTTCAGAAGCACCAGCACGCGCCAGAAATCAGCCCTCGCCGCCCCGACGTTCAGCCGTGCATAGGCCTCGTGAACGGCGCCGGGATAATTCTCCCGCACGAAGGCGTCGCAGGCGTCGTCACTCGAATAGCGGTATTCGAATTCGGGCGTAAGCCAGCGGTTGAAGAGGTAGTTCACATAGAGCGACAGCGTCACCTGGTTCGAATAGTTCGTCTGCCAGATGATGTACGGCACACGATCTCGCGCGGGCCGGGGGCGGCGAGCGGGTGCAAATTCCGGGATGAGAAACCGCTTGTGGGGAAACAGCCGGTGATGAAGCTCAAAGACGGGTTTTAGCCCGTTGCCGAGTATCTTGACCGCCTTGTGGCGAATGGCGCGCCTCAAGCTCTCAACCGCATGCATGGAACCCTGTTCCTTCTTCCGCCGCGCCGGCACACCGTGGCGTCTACGCTCTCGCCATGATGGGTGCAAGGCGGCCGCGACACCGGCGGCGCGAACCCACATGCCGGTGAACCCGTTTAGACGACAACCCATCGGGCGCGGACGGATGCCGGCCCGCTGACGCACGCGTGGTTATCAACAGAGGCGGCGAGAAGAACCAAACGAGAGGAATTCGTATAGGTCGTTCGCCTACCTCAATACCACGCATCGTCCATCGAGGCCTTGCGCCGGGCCATGAAGTCCCGCAGCGCCTCGTCGATGCCCTCGTCGAGCGGCGGTGGCTCGTAGTCGGCGAGCATCTGCTTCCAGCGCCGGTTGGCGCGGCCCGCGGCATCCGCGCTGCCGGCCGCTTCCCATTTCTCGAAGGGCTCGTTGTCTGCGAGCGCGCTATCCCAGTAGGCCGTCTCGTAGTTGGCGATCGTATGGGCGCAGCCGAAGAAGTGGCTGCCAGGCCCGACCTCGCTGAAGGCGTCGAGCGCCAGCTGGTTGTCGTCCACCCGCACGCCGTCGAGATAGGTGTGGAGCGCGGCGCAGAGGTCGAGATCGAGCACGAACTTCTCGTAGGACATCGACAAAAGCCCGTCGAGGAAGCCGGCCGAATGCAGGATGAAGTTGGCGCCGCAATGCACCGCCGCCAGCATCGACATCGACCCTTCGGTCATCGCCTGCGCGTCTGGCAGCTTGGAGGTGGTGAAGTTGCCGGAGCAGCGGAGCGGCAGGCGGAGCCGGCGGGCGAGTTGGCCGACGACCATCGAGCCGATCGCCGGCTCCGGCGTCCCGAAGGTGGGCGAGCCGGAGCGCAGCGATGTCGAGGAAAGGAAATTGCCGAAGATGACCGGCGCGCCGGGCCGCTCGAGCTGGGTCAGCGCGCAGCCCGCCATCGTCTCGGCGAGCGACTGCGCGATGGCCCCGGCATTGGTGACCGGACCCATCGCGCCGCCCAGGATGAAGGGCACGACGACGGCGGCCTGGTTGGCACGCGCATAGGCGCGCATTGCCCGCGTCATCGTCCCGTCCCAGACCAGCGGCGAGTTGACGTTGACGTTGCCCAGGATGACGCAGTGGCGGTCGACGAAGTCGGGCCCGAAGACGATGCGCGCCATGTCGATCGAATCCTCGGCGCGGGACTCCGCCGTCACTGAGCCCATGAAGCCGCGGTCGGAGAAGCGGATATGGGCGTAGACCATGTCGAGGTGGCGCTTGTTGACCGGCAGGTCGACGGGCTCGCAGATCGTGCCCCCCGAGTGATGCAGCCAGGGCGACGCCTGGGCGAGCTTCACGAAATTGCGGAAGTCCTCGATCGTGCCGTAGCGGCGCCCATTGTCGAGATCCATCACGAATGGCGAGCCATAGGCGGGTGAGAAGACGACCGAATTGCCGCCGATCTCGACCGAGCGGGCGGGGTTGCGCGCGTGCTGGGTGAAGGTCGCCGGCGCGGTCTTCAGGATGTCGCGCAACAGGCCCGGCTCGAAGCGGACCAGCCGCCCGTCCACCCGCGCGCCGGCGCGGCGCCAGTGCTCGAGCGTGACGGGATCATCGCGGAACTCGATCCCGACCTCGGCCAGGATGCGGTCCGCCGCCGCCTCGATGCGGACCAGGTTCTCCTCGGAGAGGATGTCGTAGGTCGGGATGTTGCGGACGATGTAGGGCCGACCGATCCCCTGGGGACCGTGGCCGCGCTGCTCGAGCCGCGCCCCGCGGCCTGACCGCTGCCTCCTGACCGCCTCGTTCATGCCCGGCGCCTCCTCGATCGCGCATCGAGACTACGCTCAAGTCGCAGCCCTGTAACCGGGCAAAATGCGGTCGCTCGCGGCTGGCGCATTGGCCGCACAAGGGCCGTCCGATTTGGAACAGATCGGCTGCCGGACGCTGCCTTCGCGAAATCCCATTCCTTCTGCTGCGGCTTCTTTTGCCTGATGACTCCGGCGAGGCGCGGGGTCTAATGTCGCCGAACGGGCGACGGACACGGGCGTCCTTCCTCAAGCGTATTCGAATCGGAGCTTCGCGATGAATTCGTCAGTCAGGCTGGGTGCGCTGGCACTCGTGGCATCCATCTTCGCTCTTCCGGCGGCAGCGCAGGAGGTGACGGAGTGGAGGTTCAACAACAACTACGCCCCGACGCGTCCCGAATCGCAGCATATCCGCGACTTCGCGGCCAATGTCGAAGAGGCGTCCGGCGGCACGCTGAAGATCACGGTGATCGAAGGCGGCGGCATGAACCTCAAGGACGCCGATGCCTTGCGCTGGATGCAGACGGGCACGCCCGAGATCAGCTTCATCTGGCCGCCCTTCATCGGCCGCGACGCGCCGCAGCTCGCCAATCTCTATGTCTACGGGTCGGTCTCGACCGCCGAGGAACATCTGAGGGCGCTGCCGACGGTCAAGGAGATCCTGTCCGAGGGCTTCGAAGCGCAGGGCATTCCGGTGGTAGGCTTCATGGGCCTGCCGATCATCGACGCCTCGCTGTTCTGCCGCGAGCCCGTGCGCTCGCTCGACGAGCTCCGCGCCAAGAAGGTGCGCGTCGGCACGCGCGAACAGGTCGAGACCTACACCGCGCTCGGCGTCGCCGCGCAGATCATCCCGCAGAACGAGCTCTATTCGGCGCTGCAGACCGGCGTCGTCGACTGCGCGCTCTATGCGGCGCGCTTCGCCGAGAGCATCTCGCTCCAGGAAGTGGCCAAGCACGCCGTCTATTCGGGCTTCCCCTTCCCGCCGGCGCCCTATGCAATCGTCGTGCACAAGGCGAGCTACGATGCACTGAGCGACGAGCAGCGCGCTGCGATCGCCTCGGCCGCCGAGACGCTGGAGACGAACTCGACCGACTTCTCGAAGGATGCCGAGGCGGAGGCTGCCGCGCGCGCCAAGCTCGCCGAGGCCGGCGTCACCTGGTACGACGACTTCTCGGATGCCGACAAGGAAGCGATCCGCGAGGCGGCGGCGCAGACCTGGCTGACGATCGCCGAGGAGGCGGGACCGGAGGCGGTCGCGATTCGCGAGCGCATCCTGGAAAGTCTGCAATAGCGCCAGCCCGGCAACAGGCTGTGGCCGCAAGCGAGCATGTCGAGATCCAGGGATCGCCGGCGGTGCCGCCGGCGATCTTTCACGTCACGCGGCTGCTGGCGGCGCTTTCGGGCGCATGCATCGCGGCGATGGCCGGGCTCACCGTCGCGGCCGTCGTCATGCGCTACGGCGTCGGCTCACCCTTCCGCTTCACCGAGGATCTGGCTGGCCTGCTTCTCGTGGTGAGCGTCTTCCTCGCGCTGCCGCACGCCTTCTCCACCAACAGCCACATCCGCGTCACGCTCCTGTCGTCGCGGGCGCGGGGGCCGCTGCGTCGCCTGTTCTGGGTGCTCGGCCAGGCGGTGTTCATCGCCTTTGCCGCCGCCTTCATCCATGCCGGTTGGGGCGAGGCCGCCTTCACGCTGCGGCTCAACCTCAGATCCGAGGTCGCCCGGCTGCCGCTCGCACCCTTCGTGCTGGCGATGCTCGGCGGAATGGCGGTCGCCGGCGCGGTCGCCGCCTGGCAGATGCTCGCCCCGCCGCCCCAAGCAGCCGAACCGTCGCCGACGCCATGATCTGGACGATCCTCGGCGGAACTCTCGTTGCAAGTGCGGCGACCGGAGCCGTGCTCGGCGGCGCGCTCGGCCTCACCGGCTTCATCATCCTCCACTTCTTTTCCGGGGGAGCGACGCAGCTCGGCGTGCAGGCGGTCTGGAACACCTTCAACTCGTTTACCCTCACGGCCATCCCGCTCTTCATCCTGCTCGGCGAAATCCTCGTGGCGAGCGGCCTGGCGCGCAATGTGTACCAGGCCCTGTCGCCGCTCTTTGCGCGGCTGCCCGGCGGGCTACTTCACACCAACATCGCCGTCTGCGGCGTGTTCGGGGCGGTCAGCGGCTCGTCGATGGCGGTCGCCGCCGCCGTCGGATCGGTCGCCTATCCCGAGCTCACCCGGCGCGGCTACGACCGCGGCGTGGTGATCGGCAGCCTCGCGGGCGGCGGCACGCTCGGCCTCCTCATCCCGCCGAGCCTCAGCCTGCTGATCTACGGCGCCTTCACCGAGACCTCGATCGGCCGCCTGTTCCTGGCGGGCGTCGTGCCCGGCGCCATCGCCGCCCTCGGCTTCATGGCCTATGTCGGCTGGCGGGCATGGCGGCATCCCGCCACCGCGCCGCGCGCGCCCGAGGACGATGTCGGGCTTCGCCGGGCGCTAATCGGCCTTCTGAAAATCTGGCCGCTGGCAGCCCTCATATTCGCCGTCCTCGGCTCGCTGTTTGCCGGCCTAGCGACCCCGACGGAATCCGCCGGAATGGGTGTGGCGGCGGCGATTCTCATTGGCTTCCTCGTCGGCGACCTGACGCTCCGCGGCCTCGGCCGCGCGCTCCTGGCGACTGTCGCGACCTTCGGCGTGATCTCGATGGTCTTCATCGGCGCCGTCATCCTTGCCCAGTCGATCAGCGTGCTCGGGCTGCCGCAGCGCCTGCTCCTCGGCCTGTCCGAGCTCGGCATCCCGGCGCTGGCGACGCTGCTCGTCATCGTGCTCGTCTACCTGGTGCTCGGCTGCGTCTTCGACGGCCTGTCGATGATGATCATGACGCTGCCGATCGTATTCCCGCTCCTGGTGGGGCTCGGGTACGACCCGGTGTGGCTCGGCGTGCTGATCACGCTCCTGATCGAGATCGGCATGCTGACGCCGCCGGTCGGCATGAACCTCTTCGTGCTGACGGGGATCGCGGGCGGGCGTGTCACGCTGAGCGAGACGGCGCGCGCCGCATTCCCCTACTGGCTCGTGCTTCTGGCCGTGGCGGCGCTGATCACAGCAGCACCGGGCATCGTCCTCTTCCTGCCGTCGCTCGCGACCTTCTGACCATCCGGAGCCCGCCATGGCCCATCTCGACCGCGCCCGCGCCTCGCGCCTGATGCAGGAGGCGGAGATCGACGCGCTCGTCCTCCTCACGCCCGAGAGCTTCACCTATGCGACGGGCGCGCCGGCAGGCGTCGCGACGATGTGGCGGCGGGCGGGCGCGGTTGCCGCGATCGTGCCGGCCGATCCGTCGCTGTCCGAAGCTGCACTGGTGAGCGACCTCTTCCTGCCCGCCTTCCGCGCGGCGAGCCATATCGAGGACGTGAGCGTCCAGCCGCTCTGGGTCGAGACGGCGGATCTGCGCGGACTGGCCGCGGAAGGCGACGCGGCCGAGCTGGTTCGCGAGGCCTTCCGCCGCCAGGGGCGGTATGCGGGCTTCGCCCGGCCGGAGACTTTTGACGCTGCCGGCGGCTTCGCGGCCATCGCTCAGCTTCTCGACGACAGAAGGCTGGAAGCAGGGCGGATCGGCGTCGAGATGGCGGACATCTCGGCGCTGGAGCTCGGCATGCTGAGGCGCGCCCTGCCCAACGCCGAGATGTGCGACGCGAGCGAGGTCGTGCGCCGGCTCAAGATGGTCAAATCCGAGTCGGAGATCGGCCATCTCAGGACCGCGGTGCAGCTGGCGGAAGCCGGCATCGCGGCACTCCAGGCTGCCGTGCACCCGGGAGCGAGCCGCGCCGACCTTGCCGCTGCGTGGAGGGCGGGAGCGGCCGCGGAAGCCGAAAGACGGGCCGTCGGCAACCTCACCGGCATGTGGGAATACGTCTCGGTCGGGCCCGATCCGTGGTCTGGCGGCGGCATCGTCAAGAAGGGCGCGCTGATAAAGGTCGATGTCGGCTGCCTCGTCGCCGGCTACACGTCCGACAGCGGCCGCACCTTCGTCTTCGGCGAGCCGTCGGCTCTTCAGCGCAGGATCTTCGGCGCGCTGCATTCCGCTTTCTGCGCCGGCCTGGCCGAGATCAGGCCCGGGCGGCTCTTGTCCGACGTGCACCGCGCCGCGAGCGCGGCGATGGCATCGGCGGGCTTCCCCGATTATTCGCGAGGCCATTTCGGGCACGGGCTCGGCGCGAGCCTCGGCAGCGAGGAGTGGCCGTTCATCTCCGCCTCCGCCCACGTCCCTATCGAGCCGGGCATGGTGCTCGCATTCGAGACGCCGTGGTACATCGACGGTGTGGGCGGCTTCATCATCGAGAACCAGCTTCTGGTCACCGCGGACGGGCACGAGGTGATGAACCGGCTGCCCGAGGAACTGGTCCTGCTCTGATGATCTCGCCGTGCGGGGCGCTTGGCGCCCGATGCGACGCGGCATGTCGCAATACCGAAGGTGCGCCGCGCGCGGATGGGGTCCATTCGACATCGGGGGAAGCAGATTGAAGACGATCGTCGAATTTCCGCGCAGAGTCGTGGAACATGCCGATTACGGCATCGTGATGCCGGACGGCTGCCGCCTGTCCGCGCGCATCTGGATCCCCGACGACGCCGAGCTGGATCCGGTGCCCGCCATCCTCGAGCACCTGCCCTACCGCAAGCGCGACGGGACGGTCGCGCGGGACAGCCTCACCCACCCCTATCTGGCCGGCCACGGCTACGCCTCGATCCGCGTCGACATGCGCGGCAACGGCGATTCCGAGGGGCTGATGGACGACGAATATACCGAGCAGGAGCTTGAAGACGCCTGCGAGGTGATCGCCTGGGCGGCACGGCAGCCCTGGTGCAACGGCAGTGTCGGGATGATGGGCATCTCCTGGGGCGGCTTCAACGCGCTCCAGGTCGCGGCGAAACAGCCGCCGGCGCTCAAGGCGATCGTCACGCTCTGCTCGACCGACGACCGCTATGCCGACGACATCCACTACAAAGGCGGGCTGCTCCTGACCGAGAACCAGGGCTGGGGCGCGACCATGCTCGCTTATTCCTCGGGCCCGCCGGACCCGGCGCTCGTCGGCGAGCGCTGGGGCGACATGTGGATGGAGAGGCTGGACAACGAGCCCTTCCTGCCGGCCGTCTGGCTGCGCCACCAGCGGAGGGATGCCTATTGGCGCCGCGGCTCGGTCTGCGAGGATTTTTCGCTGATCAAGGCGGCGACGCTGGCCGTCGGTGGCTGGGGCGACGGCTACAAGAACACGGTGTCGCGGCTCGTGACGGGCATCTCGCCGCATGCGCCGGCGAGGGGCATCGTCGGGCCGTGGATCCACAAGTATCCGCATTTCGCAGTCCCAAGACCGGCAATCGGCTTCCTGCAGGAAGCGCTGCGCTGGTGGGACCGGTGGCTGAAGGGCATCGACACCGGCGTCGAGAACGATCCGGCGATGCGGCTCTACCTGATGGATTCGGTGCCGCCGCGCGAGTGGTACGAGTCGCGCGACGGGCGCTGGATTGCCGAGCAGGAATGGCCGTCGCCTCGCATCAAGACCCGCGTTCTCGAACTTGGGGACGACCTGAGGAGCCCAGCGGGGGCGCTGCCGGCCGCGATCGCCTCGCCGCAGGATTGCGGCCTGCAGGGCGGCGAGTATTGCGCGATATGGCTCGGCCCCGACATGCCGGGCGACCAGCGCGAGGACGACGTCCGCTCGCTCTGCTTCGACCACGTGCTGGGCGAGGCGGTCGACATCGTCGGCGGGCCGGTCGTGCGGCTACGGATCAGCGCCGACAAGCCGGTCGCCATGGCCGCCGTCCGCCTGTGCGACGTCGGCCCGGACGGCGCCTCGACGCGCATCACCTACGGCGTCCTCAACCTGACGCACCGCAACGGCCATGCCGACCCGCGGCCGGTCGTGCCGGGCGAGGTGATGGAGGTCGCGCTGCGGCTCGACGATGTCGCCTACCGGGTGCCCGAGGGTCATGTGCTGCGCGTCGCCCTCTCCTCGGCCTACTGGCCGCTGGTATGGCCGTCGCCGGAGCCGGTCACATTGACGGTCCACGGTGGCGCGCTCGATCTTCCGGTGCGCCCGCCGGCGGAAGGTGACGAGGTCGCGTTCGAGGCGCCGGAAGCCGCCGCGCCCTGGGCGGTCGACGTGCTGCGCGAGCCGGCGCACGGGCGCCGGATCGAGTGCGATGCCGGGACGGGACGCGTGACGCTGCGGATCGACGACGATTTCGGCGAGGTTCGCGACCGCGGGCACGGGCTCGCCACCGGCGGCGTGGCGCGGGAGGTCTGGACAATCGATCCGGCCGATCCGCTCTCGGCGCACGGCGAGACGCACTGGACCGAGACGCTGCGGCGCGGCGACTGGTCGGTCCGCACCGAGACCTTCACCACGATGCGCAGCGATGCAAGCCAGTTCCACCTGACCGGCCGCATCGAGGCATACGAGAACGACGGGCTCGTCTTCGAGCGCGATTTCCGGGAGGCGATCGAACGGGACCACATCTAGGCGCGGCGGCTTTTTGGCGTCGGCGCGCTCATCGCTCTTGCAGCCCGGGCGGGGCTGCTGGATAGTCTGGCAAGGGAATGCGAGGCGAAAACGCCCGCGACAATGGGAGAAGCGATAATGTCGAAAGAACTCGAGTATCTGAGCCACCGCGTCGCGCTCGGCAGGCTGAGCCGCCGCGACTTCCTCGGTCGTGCGGCCGCACTCGGCATCGCCGCGCCCTTCGCCGGGAGCCTGCTCGCCTCGGCCGCGCATGCCGCCGGCCCGCAGCGCGGCGGCATCATGCGTGCCGGCCTCGTCGGAGGCGAGTCGACCAACAGCCTCGATCCGGCGACCTTCATGACGCAGGTGCCGTTCGCCTTCGGCAAGATGTGGGGCGAGTACCTCGTCCAGATCAGGCAGGACGGCGGGCTCGAGCACCGTCTGGCCGAAGACTACGGCGCCGACGACGACGCGCTCGTCTGGACCTTCAAGATCCGGCGCGGAGTCGAATTCCACAACGGCAAGACGGTGACGGCCGAGGACGTCGCGCAGACGCTGATCCGCCACTCCAACGAGGAGTCGAAATCCGGCGCGCTCGGCATCATGCGCGGCATCGACCGCGTCCGGGCAGAGGGTGACGACCTGATCGTCGAGCTCAAGGAGGCCAATGCCGACCTCCCCTACCTGATGACCGACTACCACCTGATCATCCAGCCGAATGGCGGCATGGACAATCCGGCGGAGGGCATCAGCGCCGGCCCATACAGGGTGGTCGTCGACGAGCCCGGCATTCGCCATGTGGGCGAGCGTTTCGAGAACTTCTGGCAGCCTGACAAGGAAGGCTTCGCCGACCAGGTCGAGGTGATCGTGATGAACGACGCCACGGCCCGCACCTCGGCGCTGCAGAGCGGCCAGGTCCACATGATCAACCGGGTCGAGCCGCGCATCGTCAGCATGGTGAGCCGCGCGCCGGGTGTGAAGATCGTCAACTTCGCCGGGCCCAGCCACTACGTCTTCATCATGCACTGCAACACGGCGCCGTTCGACAACCGCGACCTGCGCATGGCGTTGAAGCTGGCGATGGACCGGCAGCAGATGGTCGACACGATCCTCCACGGCTACGGCTCGATCGGCAACGACATCCCGGTCAACGCGTCCTACCCGCTGTTCCCGGACGACATCCCGCAGCGCGAGTTCGACCCGGACCAGGCGAAGTTCTACTACGAGAAGTCCGGCCACGACGGACCGATCCTGCTGCGCACCTCGGAGGTCGCCTTCCCCGGCGCCGTCGACGCCGCGCTGCTCTACCAGGAAAGCTGCGCCAAGGCGGGCATCCCGATCGAGGTCCGGCGCGAGCCGGGCGATGGCTACTGGAGCGAGGTCTGGAACGTGCAGCCCTTCAGCACGTCCTATTGGGGCGGGCGGCCGACCCAGGACCAGATGTACTCGACAGCCTATCTGTCGACCGCGGACTGGAACGACACGCGCTTCCACAACGAGCAGTTCGACCAGCTGCTCATCGCGGCGCGGGCCGAACTCGACCAGGACAAGCGTAAGCAGATGTATCGCGACATGGCGATGATCGTGCACAATGAGGGCGGCCTGATCTGCCCGATGTTCAACGATCTGATCGACGCCGTCAGCGACAAGGTGCAGGGCTTCACCACGGGCCGCACCCACGAGCTGATGGACGGCTACGCGCTCGCCCGCTGCTGGCTCGAATCGTAGCCGATACATCACTCCCCTCGATGCCCGGCGCCGTCGCGCCGGGCATTTTTCGTCGAGGACATCGTTCCATGCCGGACTACAGCCAGCTCATCGACGCCGAGACCTGGGCGTTCATCGAGCGTACCAACGGCTTCTATCCGCCGGACGCGACCGGCCTTTCGGTGGCCGGCCAGCGCGCGGTGTACGACCGCATGTGCCGGGCGTTCTTCGCCGGCTATCCGGAAGGTGTCTCAGCAACCACCGGCGCCATCGAGGCGGAGGGCCGCAGCATCCGGATTCGCACCTACAGCGTGACGCAGGGCGGGGAGGAAACGGTCGTCGTCTATTTCCACGGCGGCGGGTTCATCCTCGGCGGTCTGGAAAGCCATGACGACGTCTGCGCCGAGCTCTGCGCCGGCACGGGCTACCGGGTCGTGTCGGTCGACTACCGCCTGGCGCCGGAGCACATCCACCCTGCGGCCTTCGACGACGCGCTAGCCGCCTACCGGCACGTCTGCGCGTCCGGGCCCCGAACCGTCCTGCTCTGCGGCGATTCGGCCGGTGGCAATCTCGCCGCCGCCGTCGCGCACGCCGCGCGCGACACCTCCCGCCCCGCCGACGGTCAGCTTCTCATCTATCCGGGGCTCGGCGGCGACGCGTCCGCAGGCTCCTATGTCGAGCATGCCGAGGCGCCGATGCTGACGACCGCCGACGTCCTCTACTACGACCGGGTTCGCACCGGCGACGCGACGCCTGCCGCCGATCCGACGCGCGATCCTCTGTCCGACGGCGACTTCTCGCGCCTGCCGCCGACGGTCGTCGTCACCGCCCAGTGCGACCCGCTGTCGTCCGACGGCGAGGCCTATCGCGACCGCATCCTCGCGGCGGGCGGCAAGGCGGTCTGGATCGAGGAGCCGGGATTGGTCCATGGCTATCTGCGCGCGCGGCATTCCGTCGGGCGCGCGAGGGCGAGCTTCGACCGCATCGTGAGGGCGCTTGCGGCGCTGGGGCGGCGGGAGTGGCCGGCGCTCGGCTGAAGTCTCCTGGGCCGCGGGACTCAGCTCACTGCCTTCTCCAGGGCCGCTTCGGTCTCCGCCCGGCGCGGCATGGGCGCCACGGCCCCGTATCCCCGGGTCGAGAGCGCAGCGGCCGCATTGGCGAAGCGGCCGGCGCGGAACGGGTCGCCATGACGCAGATAGTCGGCCAGGAAGTTGCCGTCGAACGTATCGCCGGCCCCGGTCGCGTCGACCGCGTCGACGACGATGCCGGCCACACGCCGCCGCTCGTCCGGGGTCGCGATCAGGCTGCCCTCCTTGCCGAGCGTCAGCGCGACGAGCTTGGCGCCGAGACGGAGATAGTGGTCGGCGATCGCATCCGGATCGGTCAAGCCGGTGAGCTGGTGCGCGTCCTCCATGCCGGGCAGGGCGATGTCGGCCTTCGCCATCGCGGCTTCGATCAGCACGCGGGCGCGCTCGAGCGGCCAGAGCCTGAGCCGCAGATTGGTGTCGAAGGAGACGAGCACGCCGGCCCTGCGCGCCACGTCGATCGCCTCCAGCACGGCGTCGCAGGCCGAGGCGCTGATCGCCATCGAGATGCCGGAGAGATGCAGGATGCGCGCACCGCCGATGTAGTCGCGCGGCAGGTCCTGCGGGCGCATGCGGCTCGCCGCCGAGCCGGCACGCAGGTAGGAGAAGACATGGCCTTCCTTGCCGTGACTGACGAAATAGACGCCCGTATGCGCCTCGCCGTTGCGGACCACTTCGGACGCGTCGACGCCGTTCGCGGCCCACATGCGCATGAAGCTGTCGCCGAACTCGTCCTGGCCGATCGCGGTGAAGTAGCCGGTGCTGGCGCCCGCCCGTGCGGCCGCCACGGCGCAGTTCGAGGTGTCGCCGCCATGGCCGAAGAGATAGCGGCCGCTGTCGTCGATCTGGTTGAACTCGACCATTGGCTCGCCCATGCAGACGATCTCGGGCTGCGCCATCGCCACTCTCTCCGTTCAGCTATGGCCGTGCCCGGCCGCACCCTCTCCCGCGCCGTCGCGGCGGCGGGGAGGCACGGGCGCAGCATTGGCATGAAGCGTGCGGAAATCTCAAGCCGCCCGTTGGCGGCCGGTCGTCGCCGGCGAGCCGCCGTTACACGGCGACGGCGGCCGGCTGCGTCTTGTTGGGTATCTGGATGTCGATCTCGAGGGTCGACATGGTCTTGCCCCTGTCCATCGACACCTGGACGTTGTCCTGGTCGACCTGCACGTGGCGCGTGATGACGGCCATGATCTCCTCGCGCAGGATGGCGACGAGATCGGGCTTGCCGCCGCGATTGTCGCGCTCGTAGGCGAGAAGGACCTGCAGCCGCTCGCGGGCGACGGGCGCGGTCTCGCGGCGCTTGAAGAAGTCGAAGAGGTTCATGCTGCCTTCCTTCCCAGGATGCGATCGAGGAAGCCTCTCTTGTCGACGGGGAGGGCGACCGGCAGGTCCTCGCCCTCGAGGCGGCGGGCCGCTTCGGCATAGGCGCGAGCGGCGGGGTTGGTCGGCTCGTTGATCGTGACCGGCGAGCCGACATTGGAGGCGCGCAGCACGCCCTGGCTCTCGGGGATGATGCCGAGCAACGGCGTCGAGAGGATTTCGAGCACGTCGTCGATGGCCAGCATCTCGCCGCGCGCGGCGCGGGCGGCATCATAGCGTGTCACAAGCACGTGCTTGGCGATCTCCTCGCCGTTCTCGGCCTTGACCGTCTTGGCGTCGAGCAGGCCGATGATGCGGTCGGAATCGCGCACCGAGCTGACTTCCGGATTGGTGACGATCACCGCCTCGTCGGCGAAGCGCATCGCGAGCTGGGCGCCGCGCTCGATCCCGGCGGGGCTGTCGCAGAGCACATAATCGAACACATCGCGCAGCTTGCCGACCACCTTGGCGACGCCGTCCTCGGTCAGCGCGTCCTTGTCGCGGGTCTGCGAGGCGGGCAGCAGGAACAGCGTCTCGATCCGCTTGTCGCGGATCAGCGCCTGGGAGAGCTTGGCAGTTCCCTGGATCACGTTGACGAGGTCGAAGACCACGCGCCGCTCGGCGCCCATCACCAGGTCGAGATTGCGCAGGCCGACGTCGAAATCGATCAGGGCGACCCGCTTGCCCGTCTGCGCCAGCGCGGCGCCGAGTGCGGCAGTCGAGGTCGTCTTCCCGACGCCTCCCTTGCCCGACGTGATTACCACCACCTTGCCCATGCCTGTTTTCTCCAGCCTTGTTATTTGAGTGCGGTCACGCGCACGACGTTGTCGTCGAGAGAGGCCTGTATCGGTCCGCCGCGCGAAGACGGGTCCATGTCCTCGGCCGTCCTGTACCAGCCGTCGATGGCAAGCAGCTCGGCCTCGTTGCGGCGGCAGAAGATGCGCGCCCTCTCCTCGCCCGTCGCGCCCGCGAAGGCGCGGCCGCGCAGCGTGCCGTAGACGTGGATCGAGCCGCCCGCGATGATCTCCGATCCGGAGGCGACCGAGCCCAGCACGATGACGTCGCCCTCCGGGTGGAAGATCGACTGTCCCGAGCGCACGGGGGCCTCGATCAGCAGCGAGTTGGGAGCCCTGGCTTCCGGCTCCTCCTCTTCCGCATCGCCCGCTTCCTCTTCGACGAGCTTGGCGAGCAGGCTCTCGATGCTTGCTTCCTTCGCCCCGGCAAGCAGCGGCGGGAGCTCGGGGTCGAGCCTGTCCGCGCCGTCGAGCTCGATCGCGTAGATCCTGATGCCGCGCTCCGCCAGCGCCTTGCTGACGGCGGCGATGCCGTCCTCGTCCGGCTTGAGCAGGTTGAGGTCGAGCACTACCGGCCGTCCGCCGAAAAAGCCCGGCGAATTCTCGATACAGCCGTCGAGGTCGGCCAGCCAGGTCTCGAGCGGCGCCTCCGGCGTCAGCGCGAAGGCGACGAAGGAGCGCGCCCGAAAGCGTATCGACTTCCTTGGGACTGATGCGGAACAGGTCACCGATGCCAATCCTTACCGAATTCTTAAGCTAGGAGCAGTATGGTTAACGAATGGTTAATTCGGGCCGCTCGGCCGCCGTCGTTCCGCTGTCGCCCGTTCCACCTTCATCGAAGAATTGCGAATCATCTGGCTCCGGCCTCCGCTTCGAATCGGGAAGGCTAGGAGCCGCTCCTTGCGCTGGGCTTGCCTCGGCGGCTCGGGAGCGGGCGGCGCCAGGTTGCCAACGCCCTTCCGCTCCGGCAAAGTGGCTTCCTGTATACATGAGCGGCCTGCCCGCTCGCCCGGGAGGAAGACGATGAACGTGATGTCCGTGCCGACGACGGCGCTGCCGAAGGCGCCCGAATCCTTCTTCATTGGCGGCCGCTGGCGCGAGCCGATCTCGCAGCAGCGGCTGAAGGTGGTCTCGCCCTCGACCGAGGAGGTACTGCTGAGCTACCCCGAGGCGGGGCCGGCCGATATCGACCGGGCGGTCGCGGCGGCCCGTGACGCCTTCGACAACGGCCCATGGCCACGCATGGCCCCGTCGGAGCGCGCCCGCCACCTGCGCCGCGTGGCCGAGCTTCTGACCGAGCGGCTGGACGAGATCGCCAGGGCGTGGACGCTCCAGGTCGGCGCGCCGATCTCGCTCACCAAGAAGCTGGTCGGCCAGAACCCGACCCTGTTCAGCTACTATGCCGGTCTGATCGAGACCTATTCCTTCGCCGACGACCGCAGCCGCGACGATGGCGGCAAGGTGAAGGTGGTCAAGGAGCCGGTTGGTGTCTGCGCGGCGATCACGCCGTGGAACGCGCCGATGGTGCTGCTGAGCTACAAGGTCGCGGCGGGCCTCGCGGCCGGCTGCACCATCGTTGCGAAGCCGTCGCCCGAGACGCCTCTGGAAGCGTATATCCTGGCCGAGTGCATCGAGCGCGCAGGGCTGCCGGAGGGCGTCTTCAACCTCGTCCCGGCGGGGCGCGAGGGCGGCGACTACCTGATCCGCCACAAGGGGATCGACAAGGTCGCCTTCACCGGCTCGACGGCTGCGGGCAAGCATATCGGCGCCGTCTGCGCCGAGCGCCTCGCGCGCGTCTCGCTCGAGCTCGGCGGCAAGTCGGCGGCGATCCTGCTCGACGATGCCGACTTCGCCACCGCGCTGCCGAGCCTGATGGTCTACTCGATGCCGATCACCGGCCAGGTCTGCTTCTCGCTGACCCGCATTCTGGTGCCCGAGCGGCGCGAGCGCGAGTTCCTCGACATGTATGTGGGCGCGGTGAAGAACATCAAGGTCGGCGACCCGTTCGACCCGGCGACCCAGATGGGGCCGCTGACCATGGCGCGCCAGCGCGCCCGCGTCGAGGGCTACATTGCCGCCGGACGCGGCGAGGGCGCGCGCATCGCCTGCGGCGGCGGCCGTCCGTCGGGCTTCGACAAGGGCTACTATGTCGAGCCGACCGTCTTCACCGACGTCCATGCCGACATGAAGATCGTGCAGGAGGAAATCTTCGGGCCGGTCGTTTCGGTGATGACCTATCGCGACGAGGACGAGGCTGTGCGCAAGGCCAACAACTCGTCCTACGGGCTCGCCGGAGCCGTCTACACACGCGATCCCGAGCGCGGCTACAAGGTTGCGCGGCGGGTGCGCACCGGCAGCCTGACGATCAACGGCATGATCGTCGACCCGAAGCACCCCTTCGGCGGCTTCAAGCAATCGGGCATGGGCAGGGAAGGCGGGCCGGAAGGCCTCGACAACTACCTGGAGACGAAGACCATCCACTTCGCGTGAGATGGGGCGGGGCGGCGGCTGCTCCTCCGCCCGTCAACGCGCTTGGCAAAACCGCCACTTTGTATACATTGGCACCGGCGGCACCTCGTCGTGCCGTGAAGCCGTTGAGATGGCAGGGAGGATTACCATGATGAAGAAGATCGCCGCGGCGATGGCGCTCGGGCTCGCCCTGAGCGTTTCGAGCGCCGCCATTGCGCAGGAAACGCTGAGGATCGGCGTCATCCTGCCCTATTCCGGTCCGTTCGCCGACGCCGCCAACCAGCTCGAGGCGGGCATCCGCCTCTATATGGAGAAGCATGGCGACGAGGTCGCCGGACGCAAGATCGAGCTGGTGCGCAAGGACACGGGCGGCCCGGCCCCCGACGTCGCGCGCCGCCTGGCGCAGGAACTCGTCGTCCGCGACAATGTCGATATCCTGGCCGGCTTCGCCCTGACGCCCGAAGCGCTGGGAGCGGCCGAGGTCGCCACCGAGGCCGAGAAGATGATGGTGGTGATGAACGCCGCCACCTCGATCGTCACCGAGCAGTCGCCCTTCATCGTTCGCACCTCGCTGACCATCCCGCAGGTCCAGTATGCTTTCGGCCAATGGGCGCATGAGGAGGCCGGCGTCGGCCAGGCCTACACGTTAGTCTCCGACTACGGACCGGGCCACGACGCAGAGACGTGGTTCTCGCGCGGCTTCACCGAGGCCGGCGGCGAGATCATCGGCTCCGACCGCACGCCGGTCGCCAATCCGGACTTCTCGGCCTTCGTGCAGCGCGTGCGCGACGCCGATCCGGAAGCCGTCTTCATCTTCGTGCCGGGCGGCGCGCAGCCGGCGGCAATCGGCAAGGCGCTTGCCGACCGCGGACTGGCGCCGCCGGACGTCAAGATCTTCGCGCAGGGCGAGCTGACCCTCCCCGAAGCGCTGGAGAGCATGGGCGATACCGCGAACGGGATCATCACCACCTTCCACTACACGCTGGAGCGGGACGACCCGATCAACAACGAGTTCGTCGAAGGCTACCGTGCCGCCAACAACGGCCGCAGCCCCGACCTCTTCTCGGTCGGCGGCTATGACGGCATGCACCTCATCTATGAGGCGCTGAAGGCGACGGACGGGGACGCTAGCGGCGAGGCGCTGGTCGAGGCGGCCAAGGGCATGTCCTGGGACAGCCCCCGTGGTCCGGTCTCGATCGACCCCGAGACGCGCGACATCGTCCAGACGGTCTATATCCGCGAGGTGCAGGACGTGGATGGCGAATTGCAGAACGTCATCATCCACGAGATCCCGGAAGTGAAGGATCCGGTGCACGGAACGAACTGACCGACTGAACCCTCCACAGCAGCCGGATTCGCGCCGTGCTCGGCAATCTCGTGATCGTGCTCTTCGACGGCTTCGCCTTCGGGATGCTTCTGTTCGTCCTGTCGGTGGGGCTTTCGGTGACGCTCGGGTTGATGAATTTCATCAACCTCGCGCACGGCGCCTTCGGCATGCTGGGCGGCTACATCGCCGTCATGGTGATGCGCACGCTCGGACTGCCTTTCCTGGTTGCCCTGCCGGCCGCCTTCCTGGCCGCCGCGCTCGTCAGCGTCGTCTTCGAGCGGACGCTCTTTCGCCGGCTCTACCGGGCCGGCGAGCTCAACCAGGTCCTCTTCACGATCGGGCTGGTCTTCGTCGCGACCGCGGTTGCGACATTCTTCTTCGGCACGGTCCAGCAGCCGATCGTGCTGCCGAGCTGGCTGCGCGGCTCGGTCGAGATCGCCGGCCTGCGCTTCGGTATCTATCGCATCTTCCTCATTGCCGTCGCGCTCGCCATCGTTGCCCTCCTCGTCTTCGGCATTGAGCGCACGCGGCTCGGCGCGCAGATCAGGGCGTCGGTCGACAACCAGCGCGTGGCGCAAGGGCTCGGGCTCGACGTCGAGCGCGTCTTCGCCATCACATTCGCGCTGGGCAGCGGGCTCGCGGGCCTCGGCGGCGCGCTGGCCATCGAGATCGTCGGCCTCGACCCGTCCTTCGGCTTCCATTTCCTCGTCTATGTACTGATCGTCGTCTCGGTCGGCGGGCTGGGCTCCATCACCGGCTCCTTCGTCGGCGCGGCGCTGCTCGGCATCGGCGACGTGGCGGGCAAATATTTCGTGCCCGAGATGGGCTCCTTCCTCATCTACCTGCTGCTGGTCGCGATCCTGCTCGTGCGGCCGCTCGGCCTGTTCGGCAAGCGATAGGGAGCGGCATGACGAGCCTACCTGCCCACGAAGCGCTGGCCGGCCGCAACTGGCTGAAGCAGCAAAGCCGCTGGTCGCCGATCGAGATCGCCTTCTGGCTCGCGGCGCTCCTGCCCTTCGTCCTCTTCCCGACCTATCTGCCGCTCGCCAGCCAGATCGCGATAGCAGCACTGTTCGCCATCTCGGTCGACCTTATCCTCGGCTATGCCGGCATCGTTACGCTCGGCCATGCGATGTTCTTCGGCCTCGGCGCCTACACCGCCGGCATCTTGAGCGCCCGCTATGGATGGGGCGAGCCGATCTCGGGACTGCTGCTCGCCGGCGCCGTAGCGGGCGTCGTCGGCTTCGTGGCGAGCTACCTCATCGTGCGCGTCCAGCACCTGGCGCTCATCATGGTCACGCTCGGGCTCGGCTTCCTCACGCTGGAGCTCGCCAACGCCATGACATGGCTGACGGGCGGCACCGACGGCCTGCGCGGCGTCCGCACCTGGCCGATCCTCAACACGTGGCGCTTCGACCTCTGGGGCTACACCGCCTATTCCTACGCGCTCGCGACGTTGTTTCTCGGCTTCCTGATCAGCCGGCGCATCGTCAACTCCTCCTTCGGGCTGGCGCTGCGCGGGATCCGCGAGAACGTAAACCGCATGCCGGCGATCGGATCCGAGTATCGCTGGCACCTGCAGAAGATCTACACGCTGTCCGCGGTGTTGGCGGGCATCGCGGGCGGGCTGCTCACGCAGACCACCAACTCGGTGGCGCTCGACGCACTAAGCTTCCAGCGCTCTGCCGACGTCGTGGTGATGCTGATCCTCGGCGGCACCGGCCGTCTCTACGGCGCGATCCTCGGCGCGATCATCTATTTCATTGCGCGCGACCAGCTTGCCGGCGCCAACCCGCAATACTGGTATTTCGGCATCGGCATTCTGCTGATGCTCGTCGTGCTCTTCATGCCGAAGGGCATCCTCGGCGGCCTCTCGCGACTGGTCGGGAGGGGCTGATGGAGGAGGCAAGGCCGATCGTGCTCAGCACGCAGGCGATCTGCAAGAAGTTCGGCTCGCTGGAGGTCGCGCGCAGCATCTCGATCGACCTGCCGCGCGGCGCCCGCCACGCGCTGATTGGGCCGAACGGCGCCGGCAAGACGACGCTGATCAACCTGGTGACCGGCCAGCTTCGGCCGGATTCCGGCTCGATCCTGCTTGACGGCGAGGACGTCACCGGCGTCGCCGTCGCGGGCCGGGTCAGGCGTGGGCTCACCCGTACCTTCCAGATCAACACGTTGTTCCCGGCGCTGACGCCGCTCGAGGCGGTGACGCTCGCCGTTCTGGAGCGCGAAGGGGCGGCCGGCCAGTTCTGGCGCGGCCTCAGCGCGCAGGACGCGGCGATCGATGAGGCCTTCGCCATCCTGCAGAAGCTCGGCCTGGCCGACGTCGCGACGCGCGAGACCAAAGTGCTCGCCTATGGACAGCAGCGGCTGCTCGAGATTGCGCTGGCGCTCGCGACCAGGCCGAAGGTCCTGCTCCTTGACGAGCCCGCGGCCGGCGTGCCGAAGGACGAGAGCGCAATGCTCTTCGAGGTCGTCGCCGCGCTGCCGGAGGACATCTCGGTTCTCTTCATCGAGCACGACATGAACATCGTCTTCGCCTTCGCCACGCGCATCATCGTCCTCGTCGCCGGCGGCGTGCTCATCGAGGCCGAGCCGTCGGTCGTGCGCAGCGACCCGCGCGTGCGCGAGGTCTATCTGGGCAACATGCACCATGGCTGAGGCGCTGCTCGAGCTCGACAACGTTCGCTCCGGCTATGGCGAGGCCGTGGTGCTCGACGGCGTGTCGCTCTCCCTGCCGGCGAGCGGCAGCCTCGCCGTTCTCGGCCGCAACGGCGTCGGCAAGACGACGCTGCTGCTCACCATCATGGGCATCGTCGCCGTCTCGCGCGGCACGATCAGCTTCGAGGGCAGCGACGTCACCGGTCTCCAGCCCCACAAGCGGGCCAGGCTCGGGCTCGGCTGGGTGCCGCAGGAGCGCGAGGTCTTCCCCTCGCTCACCGTCGAGGAGAACCTGACGGTCGCCGCCCGTCCCGGCAGCTGGTCGCTCGACACGATCTACGGCCTCTTCCCGCGCCTGAAGGAGAGGCGCGGCAACATGGGCAACCAGCTTTCGGGCGGCGAGCAGCAGATGCTGACCATCGCCCGCACGCTGATGACCAACCCCAAGGTGCTGCTGCTCGACGAGCCGCTGGAGGGACTGGCCCCGATCATCGTCGAGGAGCTGACGGCCGCGATCCGGCGCATGTCGCAGGACGAAGGCATCGCGCTGATCCTCGTTGAGCAGCACGCGGACGTGGCGCTGCAATTGACCGACCAGGCGATCATCATCGAGCGCGGCGCGATCGCCCACCGGGCCGCCTCGGCGGCGCTGCTCGACGACCGCGAGACGCTCGACCGCTACATCGGCCTGAACCTGAAGGACACGGCCTGATGCGGCAGGATGTATACATGAGGACGGCATGAGCCAGCATCGGCAAGACCTCGCGCGGCTGAGACCGGCCGGCACGCATGCCAAGCGCGCAGTGATCGAGCTGCGCCAGAGGATCATGAGCGGCGAGCTGCCGGGCGGGACGCGGCTGTTCGAGGTTCCCGTGGCCGAGGAACTCGGCATCTCGCGCACGCCCGTGCGCGAGGCGATGTCGCGGCTCGCCGAGGAGGGCCTGCTCGACCGGGCGCGCAGCGGCGGCTTCGTCGTCCGCAGCTTCAGCTTCGCCGACGTGGTCGACGCGATCGAGCTGCGCGGCGTGCTGGAGGGCACCGCCGCCCGCCTCGCCGCCGAACGCGGCGTCGCGCCCGAAGCGATGGCGCGGCTGCGCGCGATCCTCGCCGATCTCGACGGCTGCTTCGGCGCGGAGGCCGGCGAGGTGGATTTCGAGCGCTATGCCGAACTCAATGCCAGCTTCCATTCGGCACTTGCGGCGCTGTCGGGCAGCGAGACGGTGCGCCGCGAGGTCGAGCGCATCAAGCAGCTTCCCTTTGCCTCGCCATCGGCCTTCCTGCCCGACAGCGGCAACATCGCGGGCTTCCACCGCTCGCTGGCGACGGCGCAGGAGCAGCATCGCGAGATCGTCGCCGCGATCGAGGCGCGCGAGGGCATGCGCGCCGACCTGCTCGCCCGCGAGCACGCGCGGGCGGCGCGCCGCAACCTCGACTACCTCATGTCGCAGGAGCGCGAGACCGTGCGAAGGATGCCGGCGCTGGCGCTGCTCGTGGGCTGAAGAAGCAAGATTCACCTTGCACCCGGATCGCTGCTGCGGCAGATGGAATGTATACAAGCTGTTCGTCAGGGAGGACAATCATGGCGGCTTCCAGCCTCGCGGCGCTGATGCGCGAGAAGGGCAACGTGGTCGAGATGCTGCGCGGCTCGCAGATAGGCATGTATGTCTATCCGGTCGTCGCGGCGGAGTTCACCAACTGGCGTGACGAGCAGCGCGCCTGGCGCGACACGGCCGTCCTCTTCGACCAGACGCACCACATGGACGAGTTGATCGTCGAGGGGCCGCAGGCAGCCGAGTTCCTCGACCATGTCGGCGTCAACTCCTTCGCCAATTTCGACCTGAACCGCGCCAAGCACTTCGTGCCGGTGACGCCCGCCGGCCATGTAATCGGCGACATGATCATCTTCCGCGAGCGCGAGGACAAGTTCGTCCTGGTCGGCCGCGCGCCGACCGCGAACTGGGTGCAGTTCCAGCAGGCCTTCGGCAAGTGGAACGTGCGCCTCCACCGCGACCCTCGCTCGGATTCGCGCCCCGACGGCAAGGCGATCTACCGCACCCACTACCGCTTCCAGATCCAGGGCCCCGAGGCCGACAAGGTGCTGGAGAAGATGAACGGCGGGCCGGTGCCCGAGATCAAGTTCTTCCACGTCGACTGGATCAATGCCGGCGGCAAGCGGGTGCAGGCGCTGCGTCACGGCATGGCCGGCGCGCCGGGCCTCGAGATCTGGGGCCCCTACGAGGACAAGCCCTACGTCCAGTCGGTGATCCTGCAGGCGGCCCGTGACGCCGGCGTCGACCTGCGCCGCGTCGGTTCGCGCGCATATTCGACCAACACGCTGGAATCGGGCTGGATCCCGTCACCGCTGCCGGCGATCTATTCTGGCGAGGGCATGCTGGCAGAGTACCGCCAGTGGCTCGGTGCCGATTCCTACGAGGCCATGGGCTCGATCGGCGGCAGCTTCGTCTCCGACCGGATCGACGACTACTACACCAACCCGTTCGAGCTGGGGTACGGCTTCTATATCGGCTGGAAAAAGAAGGACTTCATCGGCAAGGAGGCGCTCGCCGCGATGAAGGACGGGCCGAACCGCAAGAAGGTCACCTTCGAGTGGAACGACGAGGACGTCATGAAGGTGATCCACTCGGCTTTCCGGCCGGGCGAGGAGAACTACAAGTGGCTCGACCTCCCGCAGCCCAACTACGCCTCCTCCGGCTTCGACCGGGTGATGATGGGCGACAGGCTTGTCGGCCTGTCGATGTTCAACGGCTACTCCTTCAACGAGCGCTGCATGCTGTCGCTCGGAGTGGTCGATGCCGACGTCAATGAGGGCGACGTCCTGACGCTGATCTGGGGCGAGCCGGACGGCGGCAGCGCCAAGAGCTCGACCGAGCGCCACCGCCAGGCCGAGATCCGCGTCCGCGTTTCACCCACGCCCTATGCGCGCGAGGCGCGCGAGAACTACGCCGACAGCTGGCGCACCAAGCGCGCCGGCTGATCAGGGAGGCGGCATCCGGGCAAGCAGGATCGCAGTCACCGCGACGAGAGATACGAGACCGGCGGCCGTCGTCACCGCGATGGCCGCCGCCGCCATCTTCTCCAGCCCGTAGCGCGCCGCCAGCAGCGGGTAGATCGTCACCATCGGCACGGCGGCCAGCAGGATGCCGGTGACAGCGAGCTCCGGGGGGATTCCGGGCAGCGCCAGCATCGGCACCGCGACCGCCAGCGGGTGGATGACCAGCTTGCCGGCGGCGATCCACCAGGTGTCGGCCGACATGTCGCCAAGGCGCAGCTCGGCGATCATGCCGCCGACGACGAAGAGCGCGCAGGGCGCGGAAGCAGCGGCCAGCACCTCGAGCGTGCGTGTCGCCGGCGCGGGCAGCGAGACGCCCACGACGGCCAGGGCCGCCCCGACGACGATGGCGATCACGATCGGCATCCGCAGCAGCCGCGCCGCCGTCTGCCGCAGCACGGTGGCGACCGAGCCGCCGCCGCCCGCGCCGGCCTCGGCAAGCGCCAGCGCCAGCGGAACGACCAGGATGTTCTCGACCAGCATGGTGAGCGGCAGCGCCGTCATCGCAACCGGCCCCATCGCGAGGAGCGCGACGGGGAAGCCGATGAAGCCGCTATTGGAGGCGGAAGCCCCCATCGCACCGATGGCAGCCGTGGCGAGCGGCCGCCGCTGGACGACGCGCAGCGCGGCGAAGACGGCGCCGAAGGCGACCAGCGATCCGATACTGTAGGCCGCCACGTAGAAGAGGCTGAAGGAATCGGCCATGCCCTGGCGCGTGAAGCCGAGGATGATGACGGCGGGCAGGGCGAAGTTCAGCACCAGGCTGGCGAGGCCCGCCCGCTGCGGCGCCGGCATCACCCCGCCGCGCGCGGCCGCAAAGCCGAGCACGATCAGCGCGAAGATCGGCAGCATGACGTAGGCGACGTCGAACATCTCGGAACTATCGGGGCGGGTGTGTCAGGAAGGACGGCTGGTGCCGGCATAGCCGGTTCGGACGCCATGCGGTAGGCCCTCGCCTTCCCCGATCAGGGCTCACGAAAGCCGAGCGGCCGGACCGTCAGCTCCGAGGCCGCAGGATCAGAGGAGAACAGGAGCGTGCCGCGCCGCTCCGACTGCTGCGGCAGGAAGTCGAGCACGGTCTCGCTTTCCTCGACGGTCGCACCGTCCTGCCGCAGTTCGCCGCGGATCGCGACCTCCGCGGCGGTCGCCTGGCCGGCGTTGCGGGCTACGAAGCCGACGTGGTGGTAGGTTCCGTCATGCTCGATCGAGACGACCTCCACCGTGATCCGCGGGATGCCGGATGGGTGGGCGACGGCATTGTAGAGCATGTAGCCGATGCCGAGTGCGAGCAGCGCGCCGCCGAGCGCCGCGACCGCCCATTCAAGCGGCGAGGTGCCTTCCCGTTGCTTGTGCCCTCGCCCGCTCACAGGATCAGCCTCGCCGCAGCCGCCCCGATCGATCCGGGAAAGGCCAGCACGACGCCGGCGCTCAGCACCTCCTCCGCCGCGAGGCCCTCCAGCCGGCCAAAGATCCACAGCATCCCGAGGCTGATCGCGACGACGAGCACATAGCCGACGACAGTGAAGCGCGCGAAGAGCCCGAGCTGTTCCCGGCCCTCGCCCGCAGGCGAGCCGCCGCGGAAGTTGGCGGCGTAGACGAAGAGGTGCATGAGGAAGAGCGACAGCAGGACGAGGCCTATCTCCTGCCACGGCGACATCAGGTAGGCGATCAGCACCATCTCCTCGGTGGGTGCGAGGTTGAAGGACAGGAAGAGCGCGCCGACGGCCATCAGGAACAATTCCTCAGGGTAGGTCGGGTCGCGCTTCTCCGCCTTCAGGTCCTCGTCGCCGCTGCCGAACTGGCTGCGCGCGAGCAGCGCGCCGATGCTGCCCGGCACGACCTGCACCACCACCTTGCCGATGAGTTCTCGGGCCGACATCTCCGCCGTCAGGAGCCCGAGGATCGACAGCACGAGAAGCGCCGCGACTGCGGCCACGAAGACGGCGACCAGCGCGTCGGCGACATCGTCCCAGATGCTCACCGTCTGGCGGAAGCCGACTACCCGCGACAGCGCGACGAGAAGCGGGAAGGTGGCGGCCAGAAGGAGCGCGATGCGCGCCGGGTCGGCGTGGAAGCCGAGCCACCACATCTCCATGGTCATCAGCATCGGCAGCGCGAAGATCAGCGAGCCGGCGAAGGCGCGCGCCACGCCGCGGCCGAACTCGCCGGCGGACGGTGTGTAGGGGGCGTTCTCCCTGGCGCTCACGGACGCGTGCTGCATCGTCTACAGGAACGGCAGCAGGATCAACCGGTTCCAACCCGCCCCGGGGCCCGCCGCTCGTCCGCTCAGCCGAGCAGCCAGAAGAGCAGCACGACGATCACCATCACCGCGAGGCCCGGAAGCAGATAGCGCGGCAGGCGCGGCCCTTCCGCGCCATCTCCCTGCAACTCGGTCGGGCGCATCGCGTTGCCGTAGCCGAGCGCGCTGCGGTCCGGCGCCGGCGCTTGGGTAGCCCGACGCGCCAGGTTGACCTCTTCGGCCGTCATGCCGTTGCCGCCGGCCTCGCCGTCGGTCTCCAGCGGTGCGGCGGCGGGGTCGAAGCCGGGGCGCTTGTCGCCGGTCGCGCCGGCCTGGATGTCGCCGCGGATGGCGCCGGCATTGGCGCCGCGGTCCGGCCTGTCGCTCATGTCCGTGGCTCCCGGTTGGGCGGCAGCCGCAGCTCCCGCGTCTCCCGCCTAACTCCGGCGCCCCCGCTATGTTCGCCCTACAGGCTCCGGCGGTCGACGAGCAACGTCCCCTGTTCTAGCCGGTCGCCCGGATGGAGCACCACACGATCGCCGGGCGACAGCCCTTCCGTGACCTCGGCGACGAGCGCGGTGCGGCGGCCGAGCCGCACCGGCGTCAGCTCCGCGCGGTCGTCCAAAACCCTGAACACGGCCCAGTCGCCGTTGTGGCGGAACAGCGCACCAAGCGGCACCTGGAGCACGTCCTCGCCACGCCAGAGCACGATGCTGGCGAAGACGCGGAAGCCGTCGCCGAGCCCCGGCCGGGCCTCGGGCGGGGTCAGGAGATCGAGCCTGACCCGTACACGCTGCTCCTCGATGCCGAGCGTCGAGACCCGCGTATGGCCGGAGGGCTCGATGCGGCGGACCCGCGCCTCCAGCTCGTCCTCGCCGCCCCAGCGGCTGATGCGCGCCTCCGCTTCCGGCGGGACGCGCACGGCGTCTGCCGAGAGAAGGTCGACTTCGATCTCGAGATCATCGGGCTGCCCGATGGTGAGCAGCGGCGCGCCAGCCTGTACGACCCGGGCGCTCGCATTCTCGACCGACAGGACGGTGCCGCTCGCCGGAGCGCGGATCTCGACACAGCATTCCTGCGCCTGTTCCGGCGGCGCCTCGGTGTCCGGGCCGACGAGCTGGGCGCGGGTCCGTTCCAGCGTGGCGCGGGCGCGGTCGAGCTCGGAGCGCGCGGCCTCCACCGCCGTCTCCTGCGTCCGGAGCTGCAGGAGCGCGTCGTCCAGCATGCGCTGCGGGATCGTGCCCTGCGCGGCCAGCCGTCGGCTGCGCTCGTGCTGGCTCTGCTGGTACTCGAGATCGGCCTCCGCACGCCTCACATTCGCTTCCGCGAGCCGCACGCTGGCCTCCGCCTCCGTGACGGCGGCCTCCGCCTGAAGCCGGGCGCGGGCATCGAGGAATCCCGGAGCGGCAGGCTGGATCGTCGCCACGACCGTCTCGCCCATGCGCACCTGATCGCCGACCTCGACCGGCGAACGGGTAGTGGTTCCGGATATCGGCGCGCTGACCAGGAAGGTGTCGCGGATTCGCGAAACGCCCTCCGCCTCCACCGTCACCTCCATCGGCGCCGCGCGTATCTCGGCGATGTCGACCGGGACAGGGTCGGGCCAGAACGACCAGACGACCGCTCCGACGAGCACGAGAGCTGCGGCGCCCCAAAGTGCGATGCGTCTCAGCGACATAGTCACTCCTTCTGCTTCAGCGCGGTGGCGATTTCGATGCGGTCGAGCCGGCGCTTGACGATGAGCGCAGAGGCGAGCGCCGAGGCGAAGACGATGATGGAGGCAAGGCCGTAGGTCCGGCGCTCGACGACGAGCGGGATCGTGAACAGGTCGGAGGAGAAGCCCTGCGCCGTCAGCCAGGCGAAGCCATAGCCGAGCACCCAGCCGACGGGGAGAGCGAGGACGGCTAGCAGCATGATCTCGCCGACCAGCATGAAGGCCACTTCGCCGCGCCGGAAGCCGAGCACCCGCAGGCTGGCCAGTTCGTGCATCCGCTCCGAAAGCTGGATGCGCGCCGCATTGTAGACGACGCCGAAGGTGATCAGGATGCCGAGGATCGAGTAGATCAGCGTCATTCGCAGAAGGTTCTCGTCCGTCATCTCGCGGAAGCGGGCGAGCATGTCCGGCCAGACCGACATGCCGCCGATCGCCGGGGTCCGCTTCACCTCCTCGTTGAGTGCGGCGATCATCGCCGGGTCGACAAGCAGGTCGAGCCGGTTGAGCTGCGGGGCGCGGCGCATGGCGCGGAAGAGCTCGTCGCGGTCCATGTGGACGTCCTGCCCCATCGCCTGGCGTGTGATCGCCGCAAGCGGCACGGTGATCGTCTCGCGCGGCGGCGCGAGTAGCTCGATCTCGACCGCCTGCCCCACCGCGAGCCCGAGCTTGCGCGCCAGGCTCTCGGGCATGGCAAGCCCCGCCTGCGGCAACTCGATGGGCTCCCCGTCCTCGTCGAGGAGGCGGGCGAGCGTTGCTCCCCGGGGGCGCCCTTCGAGCGCGCCGAGATGCGACAGATGCCCGGTCACCACCCGAACAGGAACCGTGAAGATGCCCTCGGCCCGCATGACGCCGGGGAGCGAGAGCGCGTGCTGCAGCACGGCCTCCTGCCGCGCCTGCGAGAGTGTCAGCGTCACGTTCTGCCGGTTCGCCTGGCCGAACATCTCGTCCATCATCTCGTTGACCGAGTCGAAGGCGAAGAAGGACGCGATCAGGACGGCGACGGCCGCCGACATGCCGAACATCGTGACGGCTGCGCGGCCCGGCCAGCGCGCGATGCTGCGCAGGATCATCATGCCGGTCTGGCGGATGCGCAGGAGGTTGCCGATCCGGTCGAGCATGCCGCGCGAGAAATGGGGCGGTGCGGGCGGCGACATGGCGACGGCCGGGCTGAGGCGGACGGTCGACAGGACGCTCCGCAGCGCGCCGGCGACAACCGTCCCGACGCCCAGCAGCCCCGACCAGACGAAGACGCCGGGCGACGGCACGAAGAGCAGGAAGGGGAAGCGGAAATACTCGCTGTAGAGCGCTGTCAGCTGCGAGCCGAGCCACGCGCCGACTACCCAGCCCGCCAGCACGCCGATAATGCCGATGCCGACCGTCATCTTCACATAGTGGAAGGCGATCTCGCGCGTCGTGTAGCCGACCGCCTTCAAGAGGCCGATCTGCGGCCTCTCCAGGCTGATCAGCCGGCCGAGCACCATGTTGACCAGGAAGGCCGAGGCGATGAGGAAGACCGGCGGCAGGATGCGGGCCATGGCCGCGAGCTGCTGCAATTCGTTGTCGAGGAAGGCGTGCGACATCTGCTGTTCGCGCCCGTGCGCCCCGGTGCCGCCATAGGGGTCGAGCAGCCGGTCGATCGCCTCGATGACCGCCTCCTGCGAGGCGCCCCGCGCCAATGTGACCGAGACCTCGTTGAAGGCGCCGTCAAGACCGTAGGCGGACGCGGCCGCGTCGTGGCTCATCCAGACGATGCCGTAGGCACGGTTGTCTGGGATGAAGCTGCCCGGTCCGGTGACGTAGATGAACTCGGGCGAAAGGAACATCCCGGTGACGCTGAGCGTCCTGCGCTGCCCGTCGAGGATGGCGTCGAATCGGTCTCCCGGCACCAGCCCATGCGCCTCGGCGAAGGCTTCCGAAACCGCGACCTCGTCCACGCGTAGCGGATCGGGCAGCCGCCCCTGGCGCAGGACGGGAACGTTCAGCACCGGCTCGCCTGCCACCGGCAGGGCGATGATTCGGGCCGTCGCGGGCGCCTCCATGCCCGGCATGTCGAGGACCGCGTGGCCGGCGATCCGCGTGTCGACCTGCGCCACCCCCTCGATCGCGGCGATCCCGGACGCGAGCGACAGCGGCACGCGCGTGGCGGCAGCGAAGATCTCGGCGAAGCGGTTGCGCTCGTAATAGGTCTCGCGGGTCTCGTCGAGCGAGCGCGCGGCCCCCGTCGCCAGAACCATGACGGCGATGCCGCAGGCGAGCACGAGGCCGATGGCAAGCGCCTGCGCCCAGATGCGCAGGAGGTCGCGCAGGAGCTTCCGGTCGAGCGCGCGCAGCCTCACCATGTCAGTTCCGCCGGTTCGCGCCTTACGTCGTTTTCGGAGATGCGCACGATCCTGCCGTCGGCGAGGAAGATGACCCGGTGGGCGATCTCCTGGATCGAGGCGTTGTGGGTGATGACGGCGGTCGTCGTCCCGAGGTCGCGGTTGACCGCGGTCAGCGCCTCCAGCACCGTGATCCCCGTCTTGCTGTCCAGTGCCCCCGTCGGCTCGTCGCAGAGCAGCACGTCGGGCCGCTTGGCGATGGCGCGGGCGATCGCGACGCGCTGCTGCTCGCCGCCCGACATCTGCGCCGGGAAGTGGTCGAGCCGGTGGCCGAGCCCGACCCGCTCCAGCGCCTCCTCGGGCGTCATCGGCCGCGCCGCGATCTCCGTGACCAGCGCGACGTTCTCGCGCGCCGTCAGGCTCGGCACCAGGTTGTAGAACTGGAAGACGAAGCCGACATGGTCGCGGCGGAAGGCGGTCAGGCCGGCGTCGTCGAGGCGGGTCAGCTCGGTTTCGCGAAAGAAGACGCGCCCGTCAGTCGGGGTGTCGAGCGCGCCGAGGATGTTGAGCAGCGTCGACTTTCCCGACCCGGAGGCGCCCAGGAGCACCACGAATTCGCCTGCCTGCAGCGCGAGGTCGATACCGCGCAGCGCGTGGACCTCGACGCTGCCGGTGCGGTAGACCTTCGTGATGCCTTCGGCGCGGAAGATGGCGTCCGTCAACAGACTGCTCCATGGCTGCGTCCGCCTATGGAGGTGAAGTCAAACGGTGTCCATGACGAAGGTCAACCCGTACCGGTTGCAGCGGCCCGCCCGCTGTCTCAGTGCTTTGCGGTCACGCCCTCGGTGCCGGCGCGGGCGAGGAACTGGCCGGTGATCGTCTCGATGTGATCCTCGAGCCATTTCGCCATCGCCATCTCCTCGTGCAGTATGTCCTCGCAGATGCGCTGGGTCTCGGTGTCGCCGGCCTGCTTGGCAGCGGCGATCAGGATCCTGTAGCTGGCGATCTCCATGTGCTCGAAGGCGTAGCTGGCGAGCACGCCCTTGACGACCTCGTCGCCGGTGAACACGCCGCTCAGCGCCTGTCCCAGGCCCAAGAGCTTGCCACCCGCCTCCTTGACCGCGGACGGGCTGCTGCCGAGCTCGCGCAGCCGCTTGTCGAGCTTGGCGCTCTGCTGCTCCGTCTCGCGCACGTGCTGCTCGATCCGCGCCTTGAGGTCCGGATAATGCTCGATGCGGCGGGCCATGTTGCTCAGCATCGTCACCGCCTGTTCCTCGGCCGCATGCGCGTCGCGGAGCCAGGCCATGATGTGTTCGTTGGGTTTCGTCATCGGGAACTCCTCGTGTTTGCGAGGCGCTAACCTGTCCCGCAGACGCATGTTCCCGCCGCCCTTGCCGATTGGCCGGGGACGCTCGACATCCGCCATCCGCCATTTTCGATATACCCGCCTTCCTGAAACGCTATTTGACTCCGCCGCCCTCGCGGGCTGTCCTCCCCTTCGGACAAAGCTGGCGAGGATCGGATTGGCGGGAGCGCTCTCTGGATTGACTGTCGTGGCGCTTGAGCAGGCCGTGGCGGCGCCGCTCGCGACGGCGCGGCTTGCCGATGCCGGCGCGCGCGTCATCAAGCTCGAGCGCAAGGAGGGCGACTTCGCGCGCGGCTACGACGCCTATGTGCACGGACAGTCGAGCTACTTCGTGTGGATCAACCGGGGCAAGGAATCCTGCACGATCGACCTGAAGGACCCGGACGACCTGGCGCTCGTAGAGGCGATGATCGCGGGCGCCGACGTCTTCGTCCAGAACCTGGCGCCCGGCGCGACCGAGCGCCTGGGGCTCGGCAGCGCGGCGCTGCGCGCCCGCCACGAGCGTCTCATCGTGTGCGACATCGGCGGCTTCGCGCCGGACACGCCGGATGCAGGGCGCAAGGCCTACGACCTGCTGATCCAGGCCGAGGCGGGCCTTGCCGGCATCACCGGCACCGAGGCATCCGGCCCGAGCCGCGTCGGCATCTCGATCTGCGACATCGGCACCGGCCAGGCCGCCTATGCCGCGATCCTCGAGGCGCTGATCCTGAGAGAGCGGACGGGAAAGGGCAGCCACATCAGGCTCTCGCTCTTCGACACAATCGCCGAATACATGAACGTCCCCTACCTCGCGCGCCGCTATGGCGGCAGCGAGCCTCGGCGCGTCGGCCTCGCCCATCCTTCGATAGCGCCCTACGGCCGTTTCGAGACATCCGACGGCGCGGTGCTCGTCTCGGTCCAGAACGAGCGCGAGTGGAAGATCTTCTGCGACAGCGTGCTGAAGAGCCCGGAGCTGGCCGGCGATCCGCGTTTCGCCCGCAACACGCTTCGCGTCGAGCGGCGGGCGGAACTGGACGCCATCATCGCCGGCAGGCTCTCCGCGCTCTCGAGCGCCGATCTCACCGCGCTGCTCGACGAGTCGCGGATCGCCTATGGCCGGATCTCCACCGTGGGCGAACTGGCCGAACATCGCAGTCTCGCCGTCGCGACGGTCGCCACGCCCTCGGGCGAGGCGGAGATCATCGCGCCGCCGGTTTCCTTCGACGGGCTGCGGCCGCAGCCGGGACCGGTGCCCGCGCTCGGCGCGCACGACGAGGCGCTGCGGCGCGAGTTCGGATGCGGCCTCGGGAAGCCAGCCGAAGGCAGCCGGGCGGAAGGAGCGCGACGATGAGCCTGACGCGTCAGCTGGTGCGGCTGATCCGCTCGAAGCCGGTCACCGAGGAGGACCGCCGCTGGGCGGCGATGTTCGTGCTCGACACGCTCGCCTGCGCCCTCGGCGCGCTGAAGACGGAGCCGGCGCGCATTCTGGCCGCCGTGGCTCCGCACGAGCGTTCCGACGTGGCGCGCCGCGCCTTCCATCTCGGCGGGCTGAGCCACATCCTCGAGATGGACGATTTGCACCGCGATTCCGTCACTCATCCGGGCTGCGTCGTCATCCCCGCCGCCTGGGCGCTGGCCGAGGAGCGCGATCTCGGCGGCCGCGCCTTTCTCGACGCCGTGCTCGCCGGCTACGAGGCCTGCTGCCGCGTCGGCATGTCGGTCGGCAAGGCACACTACCGGGTGTGGCACAACACCTCGACCTGCGGGCCCTTCGGCTCGGCGATGGCAGCGTCCGATCTCCTGGGGCTCGACGAGGAGGGGACGGTCTGGGCGCTGGGCAATGCCGGCACGCAGTCGAGCGGGCTGTGGCAGTTCCTGGAATCCGGCGCGATGAGCAAGCATCTCCACACCGCGCGCGGTGCCGAATCCGGGCTGATCGCGGGGCTGCTGGCGGCCGAAGGCTTTACCGGCCCTGACGCGATCCTGGAAGGCGAGAAGGGGTTCTACGCCGGTCTCTGCTCCGATCCCGTTCCCGATGCCGTGACCGCCGACCCGGAAGCGCAATGGCAGCTCGTACGTACCTCGATCAAGCCGTGGCCGTGCTGCCGCCACACCCATCCGGCGATCGACGCGGCGCTGGAACTGCACGGCGCGCTGGGCGGCGCGGAGATCGCGTCGGTCGCCGTCGGCACCTACCGCGCCGCGATCGACGTCTGCGACCGGCCGCGGCCCGAGGACCCCTACAGCGCAAAATTCTCGCTGCAGCACACCGTGGCGGTGGTGCTGGCCGAAGGCCGCGTCGACCAGTCGAGCTTCGACGCCGATGCCCGCGCCCGCATGGCGGGGCTGCGGGAGAAGGTGACGCTCGACGTCGAACCGGCGATCGACGCCGCCTATCCGCGAGCCTGGGGCACCGCGATCGAGCTGCGCGCCGCCGACGGCCGCACCTTGCGAGCACTGAGGCGAGAGGCCAAGGGCGATCCCGAGAACCCCGTCACGCCGGAGGAGGTGGCGGTCAAGGCGCGGGCGCTGCTGGTGGAGGGAGGCATGGACGAGGCGAGGGCGGACGCCTTCATCGCCGCTGTCGCCGATCTCGCCGGCGACCGGCCGGTGCGCGATCTCGGCCTCTTCGCCCGGCCGTCGGATGCGTCGCGCATGGCACGGATCGCCTGATGTTCGAGGCCGAGGACCACAGGGAGATCAGGGAGGCCGTCGCGCGGCTGTGCGAGCGCTTCCCGGGCGAGTACTGGCGCAGGCTCGATGCCGAGCGCGCCTATCCGTCGGAGTTCGTCGAAGCGCTGACCGAGGCGGGCTACCTCGCGACGCTCATCCCGGAGGAATATGGCGGCGCCGGGCTGACGCTGTCGGCGGCGGCCGCGGTGCTGGAGGAGATCCAGCGCGCCGGCTGCAATGGTGCGGCCTGCCACGCGCAGATGTATGTGATGGGGACCCTGCTCCGCCATGGCAGCGAGGAGCAGAAATCGCGCTACCTGCCGGGGATCGCATCGGGCGACCTGCGGCTCCAGGCGTTCGGCGTGACCGAGCCCGGCAGCGGCACCGACACGACGTCGATCCGCACCTTCGCCCGGCGCGAGGGCGACCGTTACGTCGTCAACGGCCAGAAGATCTGGACGAGCCGCGCGGAGCATTCCGACCTGATGCTGCTGCTTGCCCGCACCACGCCGCGGGAGGAGGTCGCCAAGCGGACCGAGGGGCTCTCCGTCTTCCTGCTCGACATGCGCGAGGCGCTCGGCAAGGGCCTGTCGATCCGACCGATCCGCACGATGATGAACCACTCCACGACGGAGATCTTCTTCGACAATGTCGAGGTGCCGGCGGAAAACCTGATCGGCGAGGAAGGCCGCGGCTTCCGCTACATCCTGTCGGGCATGAATGCCGAGCGCATCCTGATCGCGGCCGAATGCGTCGGCGACGCAAAGTGGCTGATCGAGCGCTCCGCCCGCTATGCCGGCGAGCGGCAGGTGTTCGGCCGGCCGATCGGCGCCAACCAGGGCATCCAGTTCCCGATCGCGCGCGCCTACGCCAACATGCGCGCGGCGGAGCTGATGGTGAAGGAGGCGGCGCGTCGCTACGAGGCGGGGGAGGATTGCGGCGCCGAGGCGAACATGGCCAAGCTGCTCGCCGCCGACGCCTCGAACGAGGCGGCCAACGCGGCCATCCAGACGCATGGCGGGTTCGGCTTTGCCGAGGAATACGATATCGAGCGCAAGTTCCGCGAGACGCGGCTCTACCAGGTCGCGCCGATCTCGACCAACCTCATCCTCGCCTACCTGTCCGAGCACATTCTCGGCATGCCGCGCTCCTACTGAGGCGGGAGGATGGGATGACCGACGCGGCAAAGCCTTTCGCGGAATGGATCGGCCGCAGCAGCGAGAGCGAGGACTGGGTGAGCGAGCGCCTGGTCGATAGTTTTCGAGCCACGCTCGCGCCGAATCTGACCGAAGTCGGCGCGGGCGAGGCCCCGCTCGGCATCCACTGGTGCCTGTCGCCGGCGATCGCGCCGATGGAGGCGCTGGGGCTGGACGGCCATCCGGCCAAGAACCTGCACCTGCCGCCCGTCCCGCAGCCGCGGCGCATGTGGGCCGGCGGCCGGATCGAGACGCTGGCGCCGATCAGGGTCGGCGACCGCGTCCGCCGCGTCTCCACCATCGCCGACGTCACGCGCAAGGAAGGCCGCAGCGGCGAGCTCTGGTTCGTCGCCGTCGACCACGCGTACGGGACGCCGCGCGGCCTCGCCATCCGCGAGCGGCACGACATCGTCTATCGCGAGGCGGCCGGGCCTGCGAAGGCCCCGCGGCCCGAGCCCGCTGCGGCGCGGAACGAACCTGGCCGAGAGGGCGCTGCGTGGACGCTCGAGACCCCGCCGACGCTTCTCTTCCGCTACTCGGCCCTGACCTTCAACGGCCACCGCATCCACTACGACCTGCCCTACGCGACCGAGATCGAGGGCTATGAGGGGCTGGTCGTGCACGGGCCGCTCCAGGCGACGCTGCTCTACAACCTCGCCGCGGCCGAGGGAGGCCGCCCGCCCCGCCTGTTCGACTATCGCGGCGTAGCCCCCGCAATCGCCGGCCGGCCGCTGCGCTTCGTCGCCGGCACGGGGGCGGCCGCGGGCAGCTTCTGGAGCGAGGGCCTCGACGGCCGCCGCCATATGGAAGCACGCGTCGGGCCGTAGGTCTTACGCCCCCGAGTTGTAGGCGGCGATCGCGGCCATGTTGACGAGGTCGGAATCCTTCGCGTTGAGGGAGACAATCTGGACCGGCTTGTTCAGGCCGACGAGCAGCGGCCCGATCACCGTGCAGCCGCCCAGTTCCTGCAGCATCTTGGTCGAGATCGAGGCCGAGTGGAAGGCCGGCATGACCAGCACGTTGGCCGGTCCCGACAGCCGGCAGAACGGATATTGCTGCTGCATCAGCTTGTGGTCGAGCGCGACGTCGGCACCCATCTCGCCGTCATACTCGAAGTCGACCCGGCGCTTGTCGAGGATCTGCACCGCCTCCTGGACGCGGGCCGAGCGCTCGCCTGGGGGGTGGCCGAAGGTCGAGTAGGCGAGCATGGCGACGCGCGGCTCGTAGCCCATCCGGCGTGCCATCCCTGCCGCCTCCTCGGCGATGTCGGCAAGTTCCTCGGCGTTCGGCATGTCGTGGACGGCCGTGTCGGCGACGATCACGGTGCGGCCTCGGCAGAGCGCGATCGTCACACCGATCACTCGGTGGCCCGGCTTGGCGTCGATGAAGCGGCGCACGTCGTCGAGCACGGTCGAATAGTTGCGGGTCACGCCCGTCACCATCGCGTCGGCGTCGCCGAGTGCCAGCATGGCGGCGGCGAAATGGTTGCGGTCGGTATTTATGAGGCGCTGGCAGTCGCGGAACAGGTAGCCGCGGCGCTGCATGCGCTCGTAGAGGTGGTCGGCATAGATGGCGTTGCGGCGCGACAGCCGCGCGTTGATGATCTCAATGCCGGGCTTGTCGAGATCGACGCCCGCATTGCGCGCCGTCTCCTTGATCTGGTCGTCGCGGCCGATCAGGATCGCGGTGCCGAGCCGCTGGTTCACGTAGGAGACGGCGGCGCGCATCACCTGCTCCTCCTCGCCCTCGGCGAAGACGACGCGCTTCGGCTGCCGGCGGACGCGATCGTAGATGCGCTGCAGCGTCGAGGCGATCGGGTCGCGTCGGTGCGACAAATGCTGCTTGTATTTCTCGAGGTCGACGATCGGCCGCCGCGCGACGCCGGAATCCATCGCGGCGCGTGCGACGGCAGCCGGGATCGCCGAAATCAGGCGAGGGTCGAAGGGGACGGGGATGATGTAGTTCGGCCCGAAGCGCGGCCTGAGCCCCTGATAGGCGGCGGCGACGTCGTCCGGCACGTCCTGGCGCGCAAGTTCGGCCAGCGCATGGGCGGCCGCAACCTTCATCTCGTCGTTGATCGTCGTCGCCCGCACGTCCAGCGCCCCGCGGAAGATGTAGGGGAAGCCGAGCACGTTGTTGACCTGGTTCGCATAGTCCGAACGGCCGGTGGCCATGATCGCGTCGGTGCGGATCTCGCTGACCTCCTCCGGCGTGATCTCGGGATCGGGATTGGCCATGGCGAAGATGATCGGGTTCTTCGCCATCGACTGGACCATGGCTGGCGTCAGCGCGCCCTTGGCCGACAGGCCGAAGAAGATGTCGGCGCCCTCGAGCGCCTCGGCCAGCGTGCGCGCGTCGGTCTTCACCGCATGGGCCGACTTCCACTGGTTCATGCCCTCGGTGCGGCCCTGGAAGACCACCCCCTTAGTGTCGCAGAGGATGACGTTCTCGGGCCGGAAGCCGAGCGACTTGACGAGCTCGATGCAGGCGATGCCGGCCGCTCCCGCGCCGTTGCAGACGAGCTTGGCGCTTTCCATGTCGCGACCGGTCAGATGGAGCGCGTTGATCAGCCCTGCCACCGCGATGATCGCGGTGCCGTGCTGGTCGTCGTGGAAGACGGGGATGTCCATGATCTCGCGCAGCCGCTGCTCGATGATGAAGCAGTCCGGCGCCTTGATGTCTTCCAGGTTGATGCCGCCGAAGGAGGGGCCGAGGAAGCGCACGCAATTCACGAACTCGTCGATGTCGGCGGTGTCGACCTCGAGGTCGATCGAATCGACGTCGGCGAAGCGCTTGAAGAGGACCGACTTGCCCTCCATCACCGGCTTGGAGGCGAGCGCGCCGAGATTGCCGAGGCCGAGGATCGCGGTGCCGTTGGAGATGACGGCGACCATGTTGCCGCGCGTCGTGTAGTCGAAGGCGCGGCCGGGGTCCTCTGCGATCGCCTTCACCGGAACGGCGACACCGGGCGAATAAGCGAGCGAGAGATCCCGCTGCGTCGCCATCGGCTTGGTCGGATTGATCTCCAGCTTTCCCGGCCGCCCCATCGCGTGGAAGTCGAGGGCCTCCTGGTCGCTGACCGAGGGTCGCGTGCGGTCGGGCTTGTTCTTGTCGAGCATGTCGTTCCTTCCCTGGCCGCCCACTTGTTGTGGAGTTCGAGGCGTGCTGCTTGCATAAGGCTACACTTGGCCGCAGCAAGTCGCCAAGCGGCAGCGATCGGATTTTCGGCGAGCGATGAACGATAAGGTGTCCATCCCGACCAGCGAGGCAGGCGTGGCCCGCCTGCCGTCGGCCGATGGCGCGACGCCGATGATGGAGCAGTTCATCGAAATCAAGTCGGTCAATCCCGACTCGCTGCTCTTCTACCGCATGGGCGACTTCTACGAGCTGTTCTTCCACGACGCGGAGGTGGCGAGCCGGGCGCTCGGCATCGCGCTGACCAAGCGCGGCAAGCACCAGGGTGAGGACATCCCGATGTGCGGCGTGCCCGTGCATGCCGCCGACGACTACCTCCAGAAGCTGATCGCGCTCGGCCACCGCGTCGCCGTCTGCGAGCAGATCGAGGATCCCGCGGAGGCGAGGAAGCGCGGCTCGAAGTCGGTCGTGCGGCGCGACGTGGTGCGCCTCGTCACGCCGGGCACCATCACCGAGGACAAGCTGCTCGCGCCGGGCGAGGCGAGCTATCTGATGGCGCTGGGGCGCACGAGGGGCGGCGAAGGCGGCGACCTGGCGCTCGCCTGGATCGACATCTCGACCGGCGCCTTCCGGGTCGCTGCTACGGCGCCGGACCGGCTCCTGGCCGACATCATGCGCGTCGACCCGCGCGAGCTTGTCCTTTCGGACGCCGTCTTCGCCGATCCCGAGCTGAGGCCCGTCTTCGATGTCCTGGGGCGGGTCGTGTGTCCGCAGCCGCCGTCGCTCTTCGATTCGGCGTCGGCCGAAGCGCGGATTACGCGCTTCTTCGGCGTCGCGACCACGGCAGGCTTCGGCGCCTTCTCGCGCGCCGAGCTGTCGGCGATTGCCGGCGCGGTCGCCTATGTCGACAAGACGCAGAAGGAGAGCCGTCCCGCGCTGCAGCGCCCGGCGCGGCAGGAGAATGCGGCGACGCTCTTCATCGACGCCGCGACGCGCGCCAATCTGGAACTGGTGCGCACCCTTTCAGGCCAGCGCGAGGGCTCGCTCCTCTCCGCCCTCGACCGCACCGTCACCGGCCCAGGCGCGCGGCTCCTCTGCGAGCGGCTGACGGCGCCGCTGACCGATGCGGGCGAGATCGGAAAGCGGCTCGATTCCGTCTCGCTTCTCGCGGCCGAGCGGTCGTTGCGCGAGGGCGTGCGGCAGGAACTGAAATCCGTGCCGGACATCGCGCGGGCGCTGTCGCGGCTGGCGCTCGGCCGCGGCGGCCCGCGCGACCTCGGCGCGATCCGCGAGGGGCTCGCCGCGGCCGGACGCATCGCTGCCGTGCCCGCCACGGCCGAGCTGCCTGAGGAGCTGTCGCAGGCCGCAGCGACGCTCGCCTCGCTGCCCCGCGAGCTCCAGGCGCGGCTCGCGGCGGCGCTCGACGCGGATCTGCCCCTGTTCGCCCGCGACGGCGGCTTCGTCCGCGCCGGCTTCAATGCCGAGCTCGACGAGTCCCGCGCACTGCGTGACCGCGCCCGCCGGGTCATTGCCGAGATGGAGCGGACGCTGGCCGAGGAGACGGGCGTCCGCTCCCTCAAGATCCGGCACAACAACGTGCTCGGCTACTACATCGAGGTCACCGCCAATCACCGCGAGGCGATGACCGGCACGGATGCGGCGCGGGCGCGCTTCATCCACCGCCAGACGATGGCGAACGCCATGCGCTTCACCACGACCGAACTGGCCGACCTCGAGCAGCGGATCGCGGGCGCGGCAGACCGCGCGCTCACCATCGAGCTTTCCGTCTTCGAGACACTGCGCGAGGCCGTGGTGGCGGAAGCCGATGCGCTGCGCTCGGCCGCAGAGGCGCTCGCGCTCGTCGATGTCTCCGCCGCGCTCGCGCTCCTGGCGGTGGAGGAGAACTACGCTCGGCCGACGGTCGATTCGTCGCTCCGCTTCGCCGTCGAGGGCGGGCGTCATCCGGTGGTGGAGCAGGCGCTGCGGCGCCAGCTTGGCGATCCCTTCGTCGCCAATGATTGCGATCTGTCGCCGCCGGGGGACGCGCCGCACGGCGCTATCTGGCTGCTGACCGGGCCGAACATGGGCGGCAAGTCGACCTTCCTGCGCCAGAACGCGCTGATCGCGATCCTTGCCCAGGCGGGCAGCTTCGTGCCGGCCAGGTCGGCCCATGTCGGTGTCGTCGACCGGCTGTTCAGCCGCGTCGGCGCGTCCGATGACCTCGCGCGCGGACGCTCGACCTTTATGGTCGAAATGGTCGAGACCGCTGCCATCCTCAATCAGGCGGGCGAGCGCTCTCTGGTCATCCTCGACGAGATCGGCCGCGGCACCGCGACCTTCGACGGCCTGTCGATCGCCTGGGCGACGCTGGAGCATCTGCACGAGCACAATCGCTGCCGGACGCTCTTCGCCACGCATTTCCACGAGATGACGGCGCTGGCCGAGCGGCTCTCGCGGCTTTCAAACGTCACGATGCGCGTCAAGGAGTGGGAGGGCGACGTCGTCTTCCTGCACGAGGTCGCCCGCGGCGCGGCCGACCGCTCGTACGGCGTCCAGGTCGCGCGCCTCGCCGGCCTGCCGGCGCCGGTGATCGAACGCGCGCGGGACGTACTCAAGAAGCTGGAGGAAGGCGAGACGAGCGGCAGGCCGAGCCGCATCGTGGACGACCTGCCGCTCTTCTCGGTCGCCGCCCGCCGCGAGCCGCCGCAGCGGCAGGCCGATCCCGTGGCCGAGGCGCTGGCGGGGATCAACCCTGACGAGATGACCCCGCGCGAGGCGCTCGAAGCGCTCTATCGGCTGAAGGCGATGTTACCGCGCAAGGATTGAGTCACCAACCAAAGTCGTTTCGGCCTCCTGCAAGCCGCCATTAACTCCGCCTTGATGGTAGCGCCCTTTCCTGCGGTGCGTCAGGAGTTGCTGCTTGCCAGGGATCGCCGCCATCTTCGTCGCCGACAGCCGCCGCAGGGTCGCGGCAATGCTGCTGGCGTTCCTGGCCTTCGTGCTGGTGCTCGCCCTCGCGTTCGCGGTGGGCTCGCGGCATACGGCCGGGCTGATCGAGACCGAGGCGCGGGAGGAACTCGCCCGCTTCACCGTCCTGAAGCGCAGCGCGATCTCGACCTTCGAGGTCATGCATCGCGAGGTGACCGCCGAGCCGTGCAGCCTCGCCTTCCTCGACCAGCTTCGCTCGATCGCCTACCTGCCGGACGGGCTCAGCCAGTTCTTCTACGCGCCCGGCGGCGTCGCCAGGTGCTCGGCGACCGTCGCGAGTTACGACCCGCCGATCGATTTCGGGCGACCCGACGTCGAGGCCGACGAGAATGGCGGCCGCAGCCTCTGGCTCGACCGCGACCTCGCCTTCGCCCAGCTGCCGGGCCTCCAGGGCCACCTCCTCGGCAGCGAGCCCTTCGCCGTCGTCGTCCCGCGCCACGATCTGGAGCCGTCGGTGCCGGACTGGCTGAAGGTGGAGCTGGTGCTCGCCGCGCCGTCAGGCCAGTGGTGGCATCGCAGCGGAGAGGCGGGCGTCTACACCTCCGTCCTTGAGCGGACGAATGGCGCGCAGGCTCTCGCGTCGCTGCGCCGGGCCTTCAACCAGCTCCATTGCGACGATCGGCATTGCGTCGCCGCGACAATCGATCCAGCCGCCTTCGTCAGCCATGTTGCGCCGCAGATGTTCCTCGCGCTGCTCGCCGCACTGTCGGTGGCGGCGGGCGTCGGCGCGGCGGCGCTCAGGATGATCCGCCGCTATTGGGCGTTCGAATCGCGTTTCCTCCGCAATCTCGGCCCCGACAGCATCGTCTGCGTCTACCAGCCGGTGCTTCAGGTGCGCGACGGCGGCGTCTGCGGCTGCGAGGTGCTGGTCCGCTGGCGCGATCTCGACGGCACGATCGTCTCGCCGGACCGGTTCCTCGGCATCGTCGAGCGGCGCCAGCTGACGTTCCGGCTGACCGAGCTCGTCGTGCAGAAGGCTTATCGGGAGCTGGCGCAGATCGTCCCTCCCGGCCGCCCGCTCCAGATCAGTTTCAACATCTTCCCGCGCGACCTCGACCACCGGCGGCTCGTCCCGCTCTTCGAGCCGTTCCTGCGCGAGCGCGAGCGCTTCTCGGTGGTCGTGGAGGTGATCGAGTGCGAGGAGATGCCGCTCGAGGTCGCGCAGGCCGAGATCGAGGCGCTGCTTGCGGCCGGCATCTATACCCATATCGACGATTTCGGCGTCGGCTTCTCGAACATCCACAACCTCGCGGCGCTGTCCGTCCATGCCGTCAAGCTCGATCGCGCCTTCGCCATGGCGCAGGAAGGCGAGATGCTCGACCGGATGCTGCTGCCCGCCATCGCGATGATCCGCACCTGCGGCCATCTGGTCTGCGTCGAGGGCGTCGAGAACCGCGAGCGGCTGGAGCAGCTCGTATCCGGCGTCGGCGCCGACTACCTCCAGGGCTACCACGTCTCGCGGCCGCTTTCGGCTGCGGACTTCGTCGGCTTCCTTACTGCGCAGCACGGCGAGGCTCGCGCCCTCGACCGGGCGGCCTGAGGGGAGCCGCCGCCCCCGTATTCAAGGCAATCAAATCGCGCTATAGACCGCGCCGGAAGCATCGACCGGCGAAATGGCCAGAATCTCCCTCAGACTCGACGAGATGGTAAACGGCGATATCCTGCGCGCCGAGCTGACCGCCCTGACATCGCCGTCGGGCGGCGACGGGTCGGCGGCCGCGGCCCGTGCCGGCGTGGTCGAGCTCCTTCGAGCGCGGCTCGCCGAGGGCCGGGCTCGCGCCGAGAAGATGTTGATGGAGGACGGCAGCGGCACCGCCTGCGCCTCGCGCCTGTCGCATCTGATGGACGAGCTGATCGGCGCGCTGCTCGACTTCGCGGTCACCCATGTCTACCGCTCCAAGAACCGGTCCTCCGGCGAGCGCATGGCGGTCGTCGCCGTCGGCGGCTACGGCCGCGGCACGCTGGCGCCGGGCTCCGACATCGATCTCCTCTTCGTGCTCCCCTACAAGCAGACGCCGTGGGGCGAGCAGATCGTCGAATACGTCCTATACCTCCTCTGGGACCTCGGGCTGAAGGTCGGCCACGCGACCCGCAACATCGACGAGTGCATCCGCCTGTCGCGGACCGACACGACGATCCGCACCTCAATCCTCGAGGCGCGCTTCCTGTGGGGAGATCGCGAGCTGTTCGCCGAGCTCCTGCGGCGCTACGACACCGGCGTCGTCAGCGACACGGGCAGCGAATATGTCCAGGCCAAGCTCGCCGAGCGCGACGAGCGTCATGCCAAGGCGGGCGAGAGCCGCTACCTCGTCGAGCCCAACGTCAAGGACGGCAAGGGCGGCCTGCGCGACCTCCACACGCTGTTCTGGATCGGCAAGTACCACTACCGCGTGCGCACCGGCGAGGAGCTGGTCGAGAAGGGCGTCTTCACGCGCGGCGAGTACCTGCAGTTCCGCAAGGCCGAGGACTTCCTCTGGGCAGTACGCTGCCACATGCATTTCCTCACCGGCCGCGCCGAGGAGAGGCTGCATTTCGACATCCAGCGCGAAATCGCCGACCGGCTCGGCTATACGCGCCACCCGGGCCTCTCCGCGGTCGAGCGCTTCATGAAGCACTACTTCCTGACCGCGAAAACGGTGGGCGACCTGACGCGCATCTTCTGCGCAGCGCTCGAGGAGGAGCAGGCCAAGCACGTACCGGGCTTCAACCGGCTGTTCCTGTCGTTCTCACGGCGGCGGCGCAAGATCGCGGGCACCAGCGACTTCATCACCGACAACCACCGCATCAACGTCGTCGACGACAAGGTCTTCGAGCGCGACCCGGTCAATCTCCTGCGCCTCTTCTGGCTGGCCGACCGGCACGGGCTCGAATATCACCCGGAGGCGCTCAAGCTCGTCACGCGGTCGCTCAAGCTGATCGACCGGAACCTGCGCCGCGACGAGGAGGCCAACCGGCTCTTCCTCGACATCCTGACCTCGGACCGCAGCCCAGAGCTCAACATGCGGCGCATGAACGAGGCCGGCGTGCTCGGCAAGCTCATCCCCGACTTCGACAAGATCGTCGCGATGATGCAGTTCAACATGTACCACCACTATACGGTGGACGAGCACCTGATCCGCTGCATAGGCGTCCTGTCGGAGATCGAGCATGGCGGCGCGGCCGAGCCGCATCCGCTCGCCCATTCGCTGATGCCGGCGCTCAAGCCGCATCGCGAGGTGCTCTATGTGGCGCTGCTGCTGCACGACATCGCCAAGGGCAGGCCCGAGGACCATTCGAGCGCCGGCGCACGCATCGCGCGGCGGCTGTGCCCGCACATGGGCTTCAACGCCGCCGACACCGAGACCATCGCCTGGCTGGTCGAGCAGCACCTGACGATGTCGATGACGGCACAGACGCGCGACCTGAACGACCGCAAGACGATCGAGGATTTCGCCCATCTGGTGCAGTCGGTGGAGCGCCTCAAGCTCCTGCTCGTGCTGACCGTCTGCGACATCAGGGGCGTCGGTCCGGGCGTGTGGAACGGCTGGAAGGGCCAGCTCCTGCGCACGCTCTACTACGAGACGGAACTCGTTCTGACCGGCGGCTTCTCGGAGATCTCGCGCGCGCAGCGGGCGGAACTTGCCCGCGAGTCGCTTCGGCTCGGCCTCCACAACTGGCCGGATGCCGAGCGCGACCGGCTGGTCGGCCTCCACTACGACAACTACCTGCTGACGGTCGACGTCGCCGACCAGCGTCGGCACGCCGCCTTCATCCGGGACGCGGACGCGCATGGGCGGCGGCTCGCGACGATGATCAAGACGCATGCTTTCGAGGCGGTGACCGAGATCACGGTACTTTCGCCCGACCATCCGCGCCTCCTGTCGATCATCGCCGGGGCCTGCGCGGCGGCGGGCGCCAACATCGTCGACGCGCATATCTTCACCACCACCGACGGGCGGGCGCTCGATACGATCCTCATCGGGCGCGAGTTCGAGCGCGACGAGGACGAGGAGCGGCGGGCGCGGCGGGTCGGCAAGCTGATCGAGGACGTGCTCTCGGGCAGGAGCCGTCTGCCCGAGATCCTCGAGAAGCGGACGAAGCCGAAGCGCGGCGCGCGCGCCTTCCGCGTCGAGCCGCGCGTCGAGGTGCGCAACGCGCTCTCCAACCGGTTCTCGGTCATCGAGCTGGAAGGGCTCGACCGGCCGGGGCTGCTGTCCGAAATCACCGGCACGATCTCGGACCTGTCGCTCGACATCGCCTCGGCCCACATCACCACCTTCGGCGAGAAGGTGATCGACACCTTCTACGTCACCGACCTGACGGGCGCGAAGATCGAGAACCCGACGCGGCTTGCGGCGATCCGCGCCCGGCTGATCGGCGTGCTCGACGGCGGCAGCGCCAAGACGGCCGGGAGAGCGGCCGCGGAATGAAAGAGCCGTACCGCTTCAGCGTCGCCGGCCGCGTCCAACCGAGGTGGATCGCCTTCCCATGAGTCTCGTCAGGAAATTTGCCACCGTCGGCGGTGCGACGGGTGCGAGCCGCATCGTGGGCTTCGTCCGCGAGGCGCTGATCGGCGCGGCTCTCGGCGCGGGTCCGGTGGCGGACGCCTTCTATGCCGCGTTCCGCTTCCCCAACCTGTTCCGGCGCCTCTTCGCCGAGGGCGCCTTCAACACCGCCTTCATTCCCCTCTTCGCGAAGGAACTGGAAGGTGGGGGAAGAGAGGCTGCCCGCCGCTTCGGCGAAGACGTGCTCGCGGTGCTGGTCGTCAGCCTGCTCGGCATCTCGGCGCTGGCCATGATCTTCATGCCGGCCCTGGTGGCCACCATCATTGCGCCCGGCTTTTCGGATGACCCGGACAAGTTCGACCTGACGGTCGCATTGACGCGGATCATGTTCCCCTATCTCTTCGCCATGTCCCTGGTCGCGATGCTGTCGGGCATTCTCAACTCGATGCGGCGCTACTTCCTGGCTGCATTCGTGCCGGTGCTGCTGAACCTGATCCTGATCGCGGCGGTTCTCGCCGCGTTCGCCACCGACGCTGATGCCCGCGCGACCGGCATCTGGCTCGCCTGGGGAGTCTTCGTGTCGGGAGCGGCGCAGCTCCTGCTCCTGGTCTGGGGCGTCCACCGCGAGGGCTTCTCCATGCGCCTGCGCGTTCCGCGCCTCTCGCCGGACGTGCGGAAGCTGCTGGTGCTGATGGGGCCGGCGGTGCTGACGGGCGGCGTCACCCAGATCAACCTCCTGGTCGGCCAGATCATCGCTTCGGTGCAGGAGGGCGCCATCGCGCTGCTCAACTACGCCGATCGCATCAACCAGCTGCCGCTCGGCGTGATCGGCATCGCCATCGGCGTCGTCCTGCTCCCGGAGCTGTCGCGCGCGCTAAAGGCCGGCGACTTCGACGACGCGCAGCATCTGCAGAACCGTTCGCTGGAATTCGGCCTCGTGCTGACACTTCCTGCAGCAGTCGGACTGGTCCTTTTGCCTGGTCCTATCGTCAACATCCTCTACGAGCGGGGCGCCTTCACCGCGGAGGCGACGGCAATGACGGCGGCCGCGCTCGCGGCCTTCGCTTCGGGCCTCCCCGCCTATGTGCTGATCAAGGTCTTCCAGCCCGCCTATTTCGCCAGGCTCGACATGAAGACGCCGATGTGGTTCTCGGTCGTCGCCGTGGTCGTCAACATTGCCGGCAGCCTGATCATGTTCGCTTATCTCGGCCATGTCGGCATAGCGCTTGCGACATCGATCGCTGCCTGGATCAATTTCGTGCTGCTTGCCGCGACGCTCTGGCGGCGGGGCGACTTCCGGCCCTCCGCCAAGACCCTGCGCCGGGTCGTGATGATCGTCGCAGCGAGCGCCGCCATGGGACTCGTGATCCTTGGTGTCGGCTATCTGTTCGCCGACTGGCTGTCATCATCCCGGCTTTTCGTCCGGCTCGCCGCCACGATGTCGGTGATCGGCATTGCCGCCCTCTTCTATTTCGTGCTGGTCCTTGCCACAGGCGCGGTGGACCGGGACGAACTGGCCGGGCTGATGAGGCGGCGGCGCGGGAGGTGAGTGCGGCTGCCGCCTTGATCCCGATCGTACCCTCGTCCATAAGGCGCGCGACCAACCCGAAGGCCCCTGCGAGGCCCTCCACAAGCTCCGGAACCACCCATGTCCTCCTTCCGCCCGCTCGTCTTCTCCGGCGTCCAGCCGACCGGCAACCTGCATCTCGGCAATTATCTCGGCGCGCTGCGCAGGTTCGTCGCGCTGCAGGAGAGTCACGACTGCATCTACTGCGTGGTCGACCTCCATTCGATCACCGCCCAGCTGGTCCATGACGACCTCGCCGAGCAGACGCGGGCGATCACGGCGGCGTTCATCGCCTCCGGCATCGATCCCGAGAAGCACATCGTCTTCAACCAGAGCCGGGTCGCCCAGCACGCGGAGCTCGCCTGGATCTTCAACTGCGTGGCGCGCATCGGCTGGATGAACCGCATGACGCAGTTCAAGGACAAGGCCGGCAAGGACCGTGAGAACGCCTCGCTCGGGCTGCTCGCCTATCCGAGCCTGATGGCGGCCGACATCCTCGTCTACCGCGCGACCCACGTGCCCGTGGGCGAGGACCAGAAGCAGCATCTGGAGCTGACGCGCGACATCGCCGCCAAGTTCAACAACGACTTCTCCGCCCGCATCGGCGAGCTCGGCGTCGGCGTCGACATGATGGTGGGCGAGGAGCGGGTGAACGGCTTCTTCCCGCTGACCGAGCCGCTGATCGAGGGGCCGGCGACGCGCGTCATGAGCCTGCGCGACGGGACCAAGAAGATGTCGAAGTCGGACCCGTCCGACCTGTCGCGCATCAACCTGACCGATGACGCCGACGCGATCGCGAAGAAGATCCGCAAGGCCAAGACCGACCCGGACGCGCTGCCTTCGGAGGTCGAGGGGCTGAAGGGACGGCCGGAAGCGGAGAACCTCGTCGGCATCTATGCCGCGCTCTCGGATACGACGCCGGAGGAGGTGATCGCCGATTTCGGGGGGCAGCAGTTCTCGGTCTTCAAGCCGGCGCTGGCCGACCTCGCCGTCGAGGTCCTGGCGCCGGTCTCGGCCGAGATGCGCCGCATCTCCGACGACCGCGCCTATATCGACGGCGTGCTGCGGCGCGGCGGCGAGCAGGCCTCGGCGATCGCCGCCGAGACGATGAAGACGGTCCGCTCCATAGTCGGCTTTATCGGCGACTGACGCAGCGTCGCCCCGGGCGGCTTGTGCGGTGTCTGCCGGGGTGGCAGATTGCGCCGCTTGTCGCCCGGCGCAGGAGTGACCATGGTTTCCAAACGACTGAGCCGCGAGGCGGGCCACCGGCGCAAATTCCTGGCCGTCGTCGACGAGACGCCGGAATGCGAGCGCGCCATCGCCTATGCGTCGAGGCGCGCGAAATCGACCAATGGCGGCGTCGTCCTCCTCTTCGTCATCGTGCCGGACGATTTCCAGCACTGGCTGGGGGTCGAGGAGATCATGCGCCAGGAGGCGGAGGCGAGCGCCAGGAGCGCGCTCGACGGCCACGCGACGCGCGTGCGCGAGCAGGTCGGGATCGAGCCGGAGCTCGTGATCCGCGAAGGCAAGCCCGCCGAGGAGATCACGCGGCTGATCGAGGACGACCAGGACATCGCGATCCTCGTGCTCGCCGCCGGCAACGCCAAGGAAGGGCCGGGGCCGCTGGTCTCGTCGATCGCCGGCAAGGGCGCGGCCTTCCCGATCCCGGTCACGGTCGTCCCGCCGACGCTCAGCGACGAGGACATCGAGAACCTCACATAGTAGCGATCGACCGGCAGGCGTCGCTTGTAATCGTCCGCTGTCGGCTCTATTTTAGAACGGTTCCAAACACATTGGCAGGAGCGCGGACATGTTCATCCAGACCGAGGCGACGCCCAATCCGGCGACCTTGAAATTCCTGCCCGGCGTGGTCGTGCTCGAGGACGGCACTGCCGATTTCCGCGATGCCGAGACGGCCGCGGAGGCGTCGCCGCTCGCCGGCCGGCTGTTCGAGGTCCCGGGCGTGACGGGCGTCTTCTTCGGCTACGATTTCGTCACCGTCACGAAGGACGGCCCCGACTGGCAGCACATCAAGCCGGCGATCCTCGGCGCGATCATGGAGCACTTCATCTCCGGGAAGGCGGTGATGGGCGCCCATGCAACCGCTGCCGCCGCCGCGGCAGCATCGGGCGAGGAATTCTACGACAAGGAGGACGAGGAGATCGTCCTCACCATCAAGGAGCTGCTTGACACGCGTGTGCGCCCGGCCGTGGCGCAGGACGGCGGCGACATCACCTTCCGCGGGTACGAGAACGGCACCGTCTTCCTGCACATGAAGGGCGCCTGCGCCGGCTGCCCCTCCTCGACTGCGACGCTGAAGCACGGCATCCAGAACCTGCTGCGCCACTTCGTGCCCGAGGTCCAGCAGGTCGAGCAGATCGCCTGACGCCGGCCGGTTCACGGTCCTGAAAACGAAAAACCGGGCTGCGAGGCCCGGTTTTTCGTTTGCGAACGTCGTTGCCTGGACGGTTCGCCTACTTGACGACGACCTTCGCTCCGACCTGCACCCGGTCGTAGAGGTCGATGATGTCCTGGTTGATCAGCCTGATGCAGCCCGACGAGACGTTGCGGCCGATCGAGTTCCACTCGGGCGAGCCGTGGATGCGGTAGATCGTCGAGCCGATATAGAGCGCCCGCGCGCCGAGAGGGTTGTTCAGCCCGCCTTCCATGTAGGCAGGGAGTATGTTGCCGCGGGCACGTTCGCGGGCGCGCATGGCGGGCGGGGGCGTCCAGCCCGGCCATTCCGCCTTGCGGGTCACGCGATGGGTGCCGGACCAGGTGAAGCCGTCGCGGCCGACGCCGATCCCGTAGCGCATGGCCTTGCCGTCCTCGAGCACGAGGTGCAGGAACTTCGCCTGGGTATCGACGATGATCGTGCCCGGCCGCTCGCGCGTCTCGTAGTCCACGACCTGCCGGCGGAAGTGCGACGGCAGCTGCGTCAGCGGGATCGCCGGAAGCTGATATCCGGCGTCGGTCCGCGCACCGTAGTCCTGCGCGAACATCCTGCCCGCCCCGTCGGTCGTGCAGCCGGCGAGCGCGGTCACGAGACCGAGCAGGCCGGCAATCATCAAGCTTCGAAAACCTCTCATGAAATCAGATCTTTCCCCTCGGGTGGGGCCCGAATCGGGCCTCATTTCCGCCACCGTGTGTACTATGCGCGGCCACAATGCTTGCCAAGTTCAATTCGACGTTACGGCAGCCCGCCGGCAAAGCTGCGCGGAACCTATGGCAAAGGAGCAACATCAACGTGTCGGTAGGCGGCAGCGGCGTTTCGGCTACGTTGCGGCAATACTTCAAACATGGGGCGCAAGCTGGCATGGTGGCACGATGACGATCATCGCCCCCTTCCGCCCCAATCCGCTCGCCGACGGGCGCCAGTCCGACAACGCGATGCGGGTCCGGCGCGGCGTCCAGCGCATGCTCCTCGAGCTCGGAGCGGCGGTCGTGCCGGAACTGTCGCTGGCGAGCGGCCGCCGCGCCGATCTCGTCGCGCTTACGCCGAAGGGCGACATCTGGATCATCGAGATCAAGTCGTCGATCGAGGATTTTCGCGTCGACCGCAAGTGGCCGGAATACCGCCTCTTCTCCGACCGGCTGTTCTTCGCCACGCATCCCGACGTGCCGGCCGCGATCTTCCCGGAGGAGTGCGGCTTCATCCTATCCGACGGCTACGGGGCGGAAATCCTGCGCGAGGCGCCGGAGCATCGGCTGGCTCCGGCGACGCGCAAGGCGCTGACGCTGCGGCTGGCGCGCGCGGCAGCCGGCCGCCTGTGCGCCGCCGAACTGGCGGGCCTGTCGCTTCCCGCTACAGAGGATTGAGGGTCAGCGCGGCGCGCGCTTGGCCAGGATGCGCTGCAGCGTGCGGCGGTGCATGTTGAGCCGCCGCGCCGTCTCGGAAACGTTGCGGTCGCACATCTCGTAGACCCGCTGGATGTGCTCCCAGCGGACGCGGTCGGCCGACATCGGGTTCTCGGGCGGCGGCGCGTTCTGGCCCGAAGGCCGGGTCAGCGCGGCATGGATTTCGTCGGCATCGGCGGGCTTCGACAGGTAGTCGATCGCGCCGAGCTTCACCGCGTTCACCGCCGTGGCGATGTTGCCGTAGCCGGTGAGGATGATCACGCGCGAATCAGCCCGCTTCTCACGGATCGCGGCGACGACGTCGAGGCCGTTGCCGTCACCGAGGCGCATGTCGATGACCGCGAAGGCGGGCGCCTTGTCGCGCACGCTGGTGACGGCCTCCTCGACCGATTCGACGCTCGACACGTCGTAGCCGCGTCCTTCCATGGCGCGGGCGAGCCGCGTCAGGAACGGCTTGTCGTCGTCGACGATGAGGAGCGTCCGGTCCTGGCCGGGCGACCAGCTGTCTTCTGTAGTGTCCATTTCGTCCCAGGCTTTCTTGTCGCACCTATTTAGGCTCGAAAGGCCGAAAAACCAAACGTCATCCCGGTATCTCGGCGAACTCGGCGGGGCCGAGGAAGGAGGACCGCGGCCAGGTCACGGTGACGATCGCGCCCTGACCCGGCGCCTGCGCATTGCCGAAGCTGATGGTCGCGCCCGAGCGCTCCAGCAGCGTCTTGGCGATGAAGAGCCCGAGGCCCAGGCCGCCGCGCCAGCCGCCGAGCGGACGGCGCGTCATATATGGCTCGCCGATCCGGTCGAGAATCTCGGCCGAGAAGCCCGGCCCGTCGTCGATCACCTTGAACTCGACGCGCTGGTCGTCCCAGCGCCAGCGGACCGTCACCGCGTCCCGCGCGAAATCGACCGCGTTCTCGACCAGGTTGCCGAGCCCGTAGATGACGCCGGCATTGCGCCTCCCGACCGGCTCGGGGCCGTCGCTGCGGTCCTGCTCCAGCTGGATGGAGACGCCGAAGTCGCGGTGCGGGGCGATAACCTCCTCGACCAGCGAGGTCAGCGGCAGCCGCGCCATGTGTGCCTCGCCCTCCGACGACAGGCTGGTCAGGCGTTTCAGGATCTCGCGGCAGCGCTCGCTCTGGGTGCGCAGGAGCTGGAGGTCCTCCTTCAGGCGGGGATCGTCGCCCAGCACCTTTTCCATCTCGCGGGCGACGACCGTGATGGTCGCGAGCGGCGTGCCGAGCTCGTGGGCGGCGGCCGCCGCCAGCCCGTCGAGAGCCGAAAGGTGCTGCTCTCGCTGCAGCACGAGTTCGGTGGCGGCGAGCGCGGTTGCGAGCAGCCGCGCCTCTTCCGCGACGCGATAGGCGTAGATCGCGGTAAAGCAGAGGGTGGAGACGATGGCGATCCAGATGCCCGCCAGATAGATGAAGGGCATCGCGAGTTGGGTCCCTGGATACCAGGGCAGCGGCATGTGGAAGACGACGAGGGCCGTCGCCACCGCCACGACCAGGATGCCGAGCACGAGGGTGAGGCGCAACGGCAGCGACGTCGCCGAGACCACCACCGGCACGGTGATCAAGAGCGCGAAGGGGTTGGTGAGCCCGCCGGTCATGTAGAGCAGGCCGCCGAGCTGCAGGCTGTCGAAGGTGAGGATGCCGAGCGCGAAGGGTGGCGGCAGGCGGTAGGTCGCCGGATAGACGTAGCCGAGATAGAGATTGAGCGCGGCCGAGATTGCAATCAGCGCGAAGCAGGGCACGACCGGCAGCGGGAAGCGCAGCCAGAAGGCGACGATGAGCACCGCCGCGCTCTGGCCGACGATGGCGAGCCAGCGCAGTCGGATCAGCGTGTTGAGGCGCAACCGGTGGACCGGCGCTTCCCTGAGTGCGGTCGCGTCGTGCAGCATCCGGCCTATATGCGCCGGCTCGCCGGTCGCGCCAAGCTCTATCGGCTGCGCGGCTTCGCGCGCGTCGTCGCCTGCGCCTCGAGCGGGTTCTCCGGCCAGTGGTGCTTCGGATAGCGGCCGCGCATCTCGGCCCGCACGTCTGCCCAGGAGCCTTTCCAGAAGCCGGGCAGGTCGCGCGTCGTCTGGATCGGCCGGTGCGCCGGCGACAGGAGCTCGAGGAGCAGCGGCACCTTGCCGTCGGCGATCGCCGGATGCTCGGCGAGGCCAAACAGTTCCTGGACGCGCACGCCGAGCACGACGTCGTCGGCCCGGTAGTCGAGCGCGATCGAGCTGCCGGTGGGCACCGTGTAGCGGAGCGGCGCCAGCCGATCGAGCCGCCGGGCGAGATCGTGCGGCAGGCGGGAGGCGAGCGCATCCGCGAGCTTCTGGTCGCTGAGCGCATCCATCGACGGGCTGCCCGGCAGGAAGGGCGCCAGCCACTCCTCCAGCGTCGCGAGCAGCGCCTCGTCCGACATATCGGGCCACGGCTCGCCGAGTCTCGCGTGCAGCCAGCGCAGACGCTCGCGCATCGCCTCCGACGCCTTGCCCCAGGGCAGGATCGCGAGCCCTCGCGCCCTGACGGCACCGAGGAGGGCCTCGTCCGCGTCGCGGCCTCTAGGCGGCGGCAGCTGGCGCTCGTCGAGCACGATCGCCCCCAGCCGGACGGCCTCGCGGACACGGACGCTGCGGCTCGCGGGATCATAGGTGCCCTCCCGCCGGGCGACGATGCGGTCGTGCAGCGCCTCCCTTAGTTCCGCTTCCTCGATCGCCGCTGCCGAGGCGATACGCGCATTCTGTGCCCGGCCCTGCAGATCGGCCACGACGAGGAAGGGCCGGCCGGCGAGCGGATGCGCAGAGTCGATCACGCCGCCCCGGCCATTGGCCAGCACGAAGCGGCCATACTCGCCGCGCGCCTTCGCCACGCGGTCCGGGTAGGCGTGGAGGAGCAGGCTGCCCGCTCCCCCGCCCTTCACCTCCTCCGTGCCATCCGCCGCACGCGCCAGCCGCTCCGCCAGGCTGCGCGCATTCTCGGCGCGCGGGCCGCTCTCGCGGGCGAAGCGTTCGAGCCGCCGGTCGAGGTCGATGTCGTCGCCACCGAGCCCCCGCTCGCCCAGCAGCACAGCGAGCCGCGCCGCGGCGTGGGCGCGGCCGATCTTGGCCGCCTCCGCGACCATGTGCGCGAGCCGCGGCGGCAGGGCGAGCCGGCGCATCGCCGCGCCCGCCTCCGTCAGCCGTCCCGCCTCGTCGATTGCCCCGAGTTCGCCGAGCAATGCACGTGCCTCCGTGAGCGCCGGCGCCGGCGGGGGGTCCAGGAAGGCGAGAGCCGTCGGATCGGAGACGCCGAAGGCGGCGCAGTCGAGGAGAAGTCCGGAAAGGTCGGCCTGCAGGATCTCGGGCGGGCTGAAGGCGGGAAGCGCGGCCGTCTGCTCCGCCCGCCACAGCCGGATCGCGACACCCGGCTCAGTGCGCCCGGCGCGGCCGGCGCGCTGGTCGACCGAGGCGCGGCTCGCGCGCACCGTTTCCAGCCGCGTCAGCCCCGTCGACGGCTCATAGACCGGCTGCCGCGACAGGCCGGAATCGACCACGATCCGCACGCCCTCGATCGTCAGCGAAGTCTCGGCGATCGATGTGGCAAGCACCACCTTGCGTTGGCCCGGTGGGGCCGGCCGCACGGCCGCATCCTGCGCCCTGGCCTCCAGGCTCCCGTGCAGCCGCACCAGATCCGTGTCGGCGGCGAGCCGCCCTTCGAGCAGCCGCCCGGTGCGCTCGATCTCGCGCGTGCCGGGGAGGAAGACGAGCAGGCTGCCCTGCTCCTCGCGCATAGCGGCCGTGACGGCCTCGGCCGCCGCCTCCTCAACCGGCATCGCGGGCCCGCGCTCGCGATGGACGATCCGCACGGGATGGGCTCGGCCCTCGCTCTCCACCACCGGCGCATCGCCCAGCAGGCGCGCCACCCGCGCGCCGTCGAGCGTCGCCGACATGACCAGCACGGCAAGGTCGGGGCGCAGCGCCGAGCGGATGTCGAGCGCCAGCGCCAGGCCGAAATCGGCGTCGAGCGAGCGCTCGTGGAACTCATCGAAGATGACGGCCGAGACGCCCGCGAGTTCGGGATCGTCAAGGATCATGCGCGCCAGCAGCCCCTCGGTGACGACGAGGATGCGCGTCGCCTTCGACATGCGCCGGTCCATGCGCATCGCGTAACCGACGGTTCCGCCGACTTCTTCGCCGAGCAGCGACGCCATCCGACGCGCCGCGGCGCGGGCGGCCAGACGGCGCGGCTCGAGCAGCAGGATGCGGCCTTCGCCGACGAAGGGCTGGCCGAGCAGTGCGAGCGGCACCAAGGTCGTCTTGCCGGCGCCAGGCGGCGCCACGAGCACGGCCGAGCGCCGCCGCTCAAGCGCCTCGACGAGGGGCGGGAGCACGTCGACCACCGGCAGCCCGCTGTCGCGGACCACCGATGGCAGAGCAGGTTCTCCTGGGGTCACCTCGGCGCCGCCGCGTTGACCGGCCGGATCGTCCGGCCGGGTCGTGGCCAATTCGCGGGCCGCCCTTCGCCTCGGCCTATTCCGCGTCGTCGGCCGATGCGGCGTTGAGCAGCGCGTACTTGTTCTCGCCGAGCGATTCGTAGAGGTCGAGCTGGGTCTCGAGGAAGTCGATGTGGCCCTCCTCGTCCTTCAGGAGTTCCTCGAACAGCTTCATCGTGACGTAGTCGCCGAGTTCCTGGCAGATCTCGCGGGACTTCTTGTAGGAGGTGCGGGCGTCGTACTCGCCGGCGAGGTCGGCCTCCAGCACTTCCTTGATGTTCTGGCCGATGCGGAGCGGTCCGACCTTCTGCAGGTTCGGATGTCCTTCGAGGAAGATGATGCGCTCGATCAGCTTGTCGGCGTGATGCATCTCCTCGATCGATTCCTCGCGCTCCTTCTTGGCGAGCTTCGCGTAGCCCCAGTCCTCGAGCAGCCGGTAGTGCAGCCAGTACTGGTTGACCGCTCCGAGCTCGAGGAAAAGGGCTTCGTTAAGCCGCTCGATGACCCGTGGTTCGCCCTTCATTCGACCTGCTCCCGTCTTGGCCGCGCAACCCGCGCACGCGGTCCAGGAATGTAACGACATCACCGCCGCCGTGGTTCACGCGGGCGTGATATTCCTCGGTGACGCGGATGATCGTTTCCACCACATTCGGGAAGCAGCCGCAACAGCGGCCACGCTGGCGCATGGAATGATAGACCTTGGCCGGGACGATCAGCTGCCACGGATCGGCATCGAGCAGGGCGACGATCGCCTGCTCGATCTCCTTCTGCGTGATGATGTTGCAGTGACAGACCAGCATGGGGCACTCGCGCGGCCATTCACCCGCGCACCGGGGACACAGGACACATATAGCCATCCCGGCAGATCGTTGCGAGTGAGGCCGAAGGGCGGGGCCTCCTCGCGGACAGCCGGGACCGCCGCACAAAAACGCGCTTCGACGCCGTCGTCAATGATAAACTTGACGCACCTGGTCCAGAATATCAGTCCGCGCGCATCACGAGATCGTCACGATGAATCATCGCCGCGCGCGGCTGATAGCCGAGTAGCGCGGCGATTTCCTCGGTGCGCTTGCCGGCTATCCGCACCGCGTCGCTCCAGTCGTAGGCGACGAGGCCGCGGCCGATCTCGTGTCCGTCCGGCGCCAGGACGGCAACCGTATCGCCGCGCGAGAACTCACCGGAGAGCCCCGTCACGCCGGCCGGCAGCAGCGACTTGCCCGAGCGCAGCGCGCGCACCGCCCCCTCGTCGACGCTGACGCGGCCGGCCGGCTCCAGCTGCCCGGCGATCCAGCTCTTGTAGCCGCGGACCGGCGTCGGCGAGGCGCTGAAATAGGTGGAGCGCGCGCCTTCCGCGATCGAGGAGAGCGGGTTCATGCGCTTGCCCGAGGCGATCATCATCGCCGTTCCGGCGCGGGTTGCGATCTTGCCGGCGTCGATCTTGGTGCGCATGCCGCCGCGTGACAGTTCGGAGGCCGCCGCCCCGGCCATCGCCTCGATCTCGGGCGTGATGCGCTCGACGAGCGGCAGGAAGCGCGCGCCGGGGTCGCGCTCCGGCGGCGCGGTGTAGAGGCCGTCGACGTCCGACAGCAGCACGAGGAGGTCGGCGCCCATCATCGTCGCGACACGCGCGGCGAGGCGGTCGTTGTCGCCGTAGCGGATCTCGCTCGTCGCCACCGTGTCGTTCTCGTTGATCACAGGCACGGCGCCGAGCTTCAGGAGGGTGGAGATCGTGGCACGCGCATTGAGGAAGCGGCGGCGTTCCTCGGTGTCGCCCAGCGTCACCAGCACCTGGCCGGACTTCAGGCCGCAGCGGGCAAGCTCCTCCGACCACGCGCCGGCGAGCACGATCTGGCCGGCAGCAGCCGCTGCCTGGCTCTCCTCGAGCTTCGCCCCGCGCCGGCCGAGGCCCAGAACGGTGCGCCCGAGCGCGATCGCCCCCGACGACACGACGAGCATGTCGACGCCCGCCGCCCGCAGCGCCGCGATGTCGGCGCAGAGCGAGGCCAGCCATTCGCGCTTAAGCCCGCGCTCGCGGTCGACAAGCAGCGCCGAGCCGATCTTGACCGTGATCCGCCGGTGGGCGGAAAGGGCGGGAATGTTCACCGAAGAGACCTTGGACACAGGCGAGAGAGCAGAACCGCCCGGAGATGCGGATCAGCGCTGCGCGTCGACATAAGCCCGCAGGACCGCGTTCATCCGGGTCAGATGCCCTTTTCCCTGTTTCTTGAAGAAGTCAAGCACGTCGGTGTCGACGCGCAGATGAACGGACGTCTTGCCGCGCGGCTCGACGATCCTGGCGTCGCGCCAGAAATCGGGACCCAGTTCCTGACCGTCCGGCGCGTCATCCCGCGTGCGGCCCTTCATCCCATGCAGGGCGTGCAGCGACACTCTCCTGATATTTTCGTCGGTCATTCCTGCCTGCCTTCCATGCCGAGATGAGCCGGATCCTGCCGTTCCTTTCGGTGAAGACGACGACATATGCCTGCTCCGCGTGCATCCCGATGGCGATCATACGCACCTCGCCATAATCTTCGCGATGATCCACGGACTCGAGCGTGTACCCTGCGAAGATGCGCGCCGCATCGACGAAATCGACGCCGTGCTTGGCGAGATTGGTCGCCGCCTTGTCCTCGTCCCACTCGAACTCGAGAGGCATGCGACGTTCCCGACCTGCGCAATTTAGTACACAAGTGTGTACACGATCAAGCCCGGAACCGGCTGCTCCTACGCTCCGTCCCCGCCACTCCATCTCGGGTCAGGCGCGGCGGGCGGGGTGGCCTCCTCGCGCGCCTCCGATATCGCGGCCATCAGGAGCCTGAGGCAGGCCTCGACACCTTCGCCCGTCGCCGAAGAAAGGAGCTGGACGTCGCGGCCGGTCTCGGCGCGCAATGCCGCGAGCTTCTCGCGCCGCGCGTCCTCGTCCAGCGTGTCCGCCTGGCTGAGCGCGACGATTTCCGGCTTCCCGGACAGTCCGTGGCCGTAGGCCTCCAGCTCGCCCCGGATCGTGCGGTAGGCCGCCGCTGCGTCCTCCTCGCGCGCCGAGACGAGGTGGAGGAGCACGCGCGTGCGCTCGACATGGCCGAGGAAGCGGTCGCCAATGCCGGCGCCCTCATGCGCGCCCTCGATCAGGCCCGGAATGTCGGCCAGCACGAACTCGCGCTGGTCGATGCGCACGACGCCGAGCTGCGGATGAAGCGTCGTGAAGGGGTAGTCGGCGATCTTCGGCTTGGCAGCCGTCACGGCGGCGAGGAAGGTCGATTTGCCGGCATTGGGCAGGCCGACCAGTCCCGCATCGGCGATCAGCTTCAGCCGCAGCCAGATCGATTTTTCGACCCCCGGCAGGCCCGGATTGGCGCGCCGCGGCGCGCGGTTGGTCGACGACTTGAAATGCTGGTTGCCGAAGCCGCCATTGCCGCCCTTGGCGAGCAGGAATTTCTGCCCGACCTCGGTCAGATCGCAGATCAGCGTCTCGTTGTCCTCCTCGAAGACCTGGGTGCCGACCGGAACCCGGAGCACCGCGTCCCCCCCCCCGGCGCCGGTCTTGTTGCGGCCCATGCCGTGCACGCCCGTCTGCGCCTTGAAGTGCTGGCGGTAGCGATAGTCGATCAGCGTGTTGAGGCCTTCGACGGCCTCGACCCACACGTCGCCGCCGCGTCCGCCGTCACCGCCGTCGGGGCCGCCGAACTCGATGAACTTCTCGCGCCGGAACGACACCGCGCCGGCGCCGCCGTCGCCGGATCGGATATGCACCTTGGCCTGGTCGAGGAATTTCATCGGATTGACAGGTTCGGCATTTATCGGGACATCACCCGGACCCGCCGGGCGGGGCGAGCGATACAGGAAGCGACGGTCCTCCGCAATCTTGGCGGAACCGCGAGGGTAAGGCCGGACATGAAGTGCGTCAGCTACAACATCCAGTACGGGATCGGTCTTGACGGCCGCTACGACATCGGCCGTATCGTCGATCGGATCAGGGGTGCGGACGTCATCGCGCTGCAGGAAGTCTCGCGCAACAACCCGCAGAACAAGGGCCACGACATGGTGGCCGAAATCCGCGAGGCGCTGCCCGACTACTTCTCCGTCTACGGCCCGAATTTCGAGGTCGACATGGGCTCGCACCTCAAGGACGGGCGGGCGGTCGATATCCGCTTCACGTTCGGCAACATGGTGCTATCGCGGCAGCCGATCATGTCGTCGCGCAACCTCCTCCTGCCGCGCCGGCGCACCTTCGATACGCTCAACCTGCAGCGCGGCGCGCTCGAGGCGCTGATCCAGGTCCCCGGTTTCGGGCCGATGCGCTTCTATTCCGTTCACCTCGACCATCGCGGGCCGGAGGAGCGCGCGATGCAGATCCGCTTCCTGATGGATCGCGTCGTCAACTATCCACGCGAGGGCGGCGCGGTCACCGGCGTCAGCGAAAACGGCTTTCCCGAGCCGCCGCTGCCGGAGGCCTTCGTGCTGATGGGCGACTTCAACATGATCGAGGGCTCGGCCGAGTATCGCGAGATGGCGGGCACCCGCGACCCGGAGTTCGGCGTGCCGCGCGTCGCCGACCGCGGCGTCGACGCCGCGCTCCATGTGGCGGAGAAGGCCGGAACGAAGCCAGCCACCACCTGGGTCGAGCCGAAGGCGCCCGCCGACACGAGCCTGCACAAGCGGATCGACTATTGCTTCGTCTGGGCCGGTCTCGCGCATCGGCTGAAGTCGAGCCATGTCGACCAGGAGGCCGAAGGCTCCGACCACCAGCCGGTCTGGATCGAACTCGCGTAGCCGCTCAGCCGAAAGCCATCACCGAGCAGACGACGATCCCGATCAGCGCGACGCGCATCGTCATGCCGAAGACGCGCGGATTCAGCTGATCGGGCCTGAGCACGAGCCCGGCCACCAGAGCGGCAAGGATCACGCCGACGAAGACGAGCTTGGCGATGAACCAGGGACCGAGCGCGCCGACGGCACCGTCGTAGCGCATAAAGAGCATGGCGATGCCGGTCAGCACCAGGAGGCCGAGCGCGATGCGGGCGTTGAGGTTGAGCTGCCGGGCGATCGGCCCCAGCCGCGCGGCGGCCTCGGGCGAGGCGCCGGCCATCTGCCGGCCTACCAGGGGCATCGCGACATTGGTCGCGCCGCCGACGACCAGCGCGCCGAGATGAACAATGAGGATGAGGTTGAAGGCAACGTCCATGGGAATCCCCTGATCAAGGTCGATGCCCCGGCCGCTACGTCTTCAAGCAAGCTTGAGGTCAACTGACAAAACCCGCCGCGGCCGCTCCCCCCAGCGGCCGGCGGCGGGTCTGCCTCATCCTTCGCGGCCCCAGCTCTTCAGCGACAGCCAGGTCTTGCGGTCGAGCTGGTAGCGCTCGACCGGCACGCGGCCGGCGGCGATCGAGTCGATCATCCCCTGGCCCACATACTGGAAACCGCATTTCTGGATGACGCGGCGCGAGGCGGGGTTGATCACCCGGCACGACGCCGCGACAGCGTCGACGTCGGTCGCCCGGAAGGCGAGGTCGATCAGCGCATGCGCCGCCTCGGTCGCGTAGCCGCGGCCCCAGTAGCGGCGGCCGATCCAGTAGCCCAGCACCAGCCCGCCGTCGCGCGGCGTCAGCCCCGCAGCGCCGAGGAAGGCACCGTTCTCCGCATTGGCGACCGCATACTGGCAACCGCCCGTCTCCACCAGCGAGCCGGAGATGAAGGCCCGCGCCTCGGAGGCGCCGTAGGGGTGCGGCATGCGCGCCAGCATGTCCGCGATCTGGCGGTCGTTGGCGAGTGCAACGAGCTCCCTCAGGTCGTCGCGGTGCGGCGGGCGCAGGACCAGCCGTTCGGTGACCAGGACCGGACAGTCGATGCGCCGACTGTCGTCCTCGACCTCTTCCCTCTCCAGAACCATCGTTTCGTCCTCCAGTTGAAACAAAAAGGGGAAATGGCGACCCATCTCCCCTGATGTTCTTCTGGAAGCATCCAGACACCGGTCCCGAGATGGGGCGCCGGTGTTGAATTGCGGAACCGGCTACTCCGCTGCCTCGATATTGGCGTCGACCGATACGTAGGTTCGGCCGCCTGCTTTGCGCGCGAAGGACACGGTGCCTTGCTCAAGCGCGAAGAGCGTGTGGTCCTTGCCCATGCCGACATTGGCGCCGGGGTGCCACTTGGTGCCGCGCTGACGCACGATGATGTTGCCGGCCAGGACGCGCTCGCCGCCGAACTTCTTGACGCCGAGGCGCTTGGACTCGGAATCGCGACCGTTGCGCGAGGAACCGCCAGCTTTCTTGTGTGCCATCTTTCTACTCCTTCGCCCCGAGGGACGATTCTGTTCGCATTATGGGTGCCGCCGCACCCGAATTCCACCCGGAAAGCGTCAGGAGGACTGATTTCCTGCCTGCTCCCGCCATTCCGTGATCTGCTCAGCCGAAAACGGCAGCGCGGCATCCAGCTCGGCGATCCTGTCGTCGGTGAGCGCGGCGAGCTCGGCGAGCGTCGTCACGCCCTGCTCGGCCAGCTGCTCGGCCGCCTTCGGCCCGATGCCCTTGATGACCGTCAGGTCGTCGGCCTTGTCCTTCTTCGCCTTCTTCGGCGCGGCCTTGGCCTCGCCGGCATCGGCTTCCGCCTCGGCCTTCTTCGGCTGGCGCTTCTCGGCCGCCTTTTTCGATGGCTTGGCGCCGTCGAGCAGGATCTCCGAGATGCGGACCGTGGTCAGCAGCTGCCGGTGGCCGCGCTTGCGGCGCGAGTTCTGCCGGCGGCGCTTCTTGAAGGCGATGACCTTCTCGCCGCGGCCCTGCTCGACCACCTCGACGGCGACCGATGCGCCCGCGACCAGCGGCGCGCCGATCGAGACATCCTCGCCGTTGCCATAGGCGAGAACCTCGCCGAGCTGCACGATATCGCCGACCTCACCGTCGATCCTACCGATCTTCAGGACGTCCTCGGCGGCAACGCGATACTGCTTGCCCCCGGTCTTCACGACTGCGAACATTTTTGCACCTTTCGCTGTTCGGCCGGCCTCCCGCGCATGCCGCGCCTGGGCCGTCTTCTTGTCAGTCTGGTTTCGGGTTCCTCCGGCGCATGCGCCAAAGATGAACCGGCGCGGAGAACCCTCCACGCCGGAATGCGCCGCTCATAAGCCAGGCGCGGCGGGATGTCAACGAATGCGGGCTGCGGTAGTGAGTTCAGTCCGAAATAAGAAGCGCATTCAGCCCCAAATGTGCAGGGCAGAGGAACCCAGTAGCATAAGCCTCTAAGAGAGCGCGTAGACGAGAATCCTCAACTTCTATGAAGCGAAATTGATGCCCAGTCCTGAGTTTCGTGGCGTCCCTTTCATAGTATTTGGTCACAAAGGACGAGCGACCGTGAAGATGGTTTCTCAGCCTTTGGAAAAGACCGTCTTTGCCGCGGCTGGACCTCCCAACGTGTAGGACGTGGCTCTTTGGCCCGTAGATCACGTAGACGCCATGTCTGCGTGGAACATTTAATGAGCCGCCAATACTAGGAAAAGTATGGACAGGGGCCTCGATAAGTTTGACAAAAAGTGACTGAACTCGCTTCTGTTCACGTGTCATTGGTCGATGCCTTCTTGTACCGTGCTCGTCGCCTCGGTTGGGTGTAACTCATCCTTTGTCGCAAGAAACCAACTCCACCAATGGCATGGCTGCTCCCGCCCGCGCATGCTCTTCAGTTCATCGCCAGCGGCCTGGCGGCGCCGGAGCGTTGGCTGGCCATCGGCATCCAGGCCTGAAGCAGCCGTTCCATGTGCTCGTTGCGGCTCGCCGCCGTTTCGCCGCCCATGACGACGGCGACGACGCTGCGCCCGTCGCGCGCGGCGGAGGTGGCGAGGTTGTAGCCCGAGGCGCGGATGAAGCCGGTCTTCAGCCCGTCGACGCCCGCGACGCGGCCGATCAGGTCGTTGTGGCCGCGGATCTCGCGGCCGGCGTAGGCGAAGCTGCGCTCGCCGAAATAGTGGTAGTGGTGCGGGAAGTGGCGGCGGAGCGCGATCGACAGCTGCGCCATGTCGCGCGCCGTGGTCACCTGCTCGGGGTCGGGCAGCCCGGATGCGTTGCGGAAGACGGTGTTCGGCATGCCGAGCGCGCGTGCCTTCGCCGTCATCATGGCGGCAAAGTTCTCCTCGCTGCCGCCCAGGAACTCGCCGACCGCGCAGGCCACGTCGTTCGCCGAGCGCACGACAAGCGCGCGGATCGCGGTGTCGACGTCGATCGTCTCGCCGGCGCGGAAGCCGATCTTGGTCGGCGGGCGGCCGCGGGCATGGTCGGAGACGGGGATGCGGCTCGCCGCCGTGATGCGTCCCTGGTCCATCGCCTCGAACAGCATGTAGAGCGTCATCATCTTGGTGAGCGAGGCCGGATGCCGGCGGGCGTCGGCCGCATATTGATGCAGCACCCGCCCGTCATGCGCGTCGACGACGATCGCGGCGTAGCGCGGGTTCTGGATCGGCGCCGGCGGCGGCGTCAGCACCGCGGTGGTGGTGCAGCCGGCGAGAAAGGTCAGGACGAGGAGCGTCGCGAGCACCCTCAGGCGGGCAACCCCGTCACGCTGGTAAAGTCGATGCAAGGCCGCCCCGCAACTGATTTGCCCCTCATGCCATCATGACACGTAGCGCCGCGGACGCAACGTGGCAAAGCGGCATCGCCAAAGCGTCGTCCCGCCTCCGGATGCCGGATCGCCGGCGGTCCGGCGGCAGGCTTACGCCGGCTGCAATCCGGCTATGCGGCTCGCGCGGCAGATGGCGTCTTCTTCGCCGGCGCTGTCGAAGCTATGAGGGAGTGCCGCGGTTGGAGCCGGCACCGCGGCAAGCGGGGGAGCGGAGGAGATCGCGATGGCCGAGGAATACGATTACATCGTCGCGGGCGGGGGCTCGGCCGGCTGCGTCCTCGCCAACCGGCTGTCCGCCGACCCGAACGTGCGCGTGCTGCTGCTCGAGGCGGGCGGCCGCGACAACTGGATCTGGTTCCACATCCCGGTCGGCTATCTTTTCGCGATCGGCAACCCACGCGCCGACTGGTGCTTCAAGACCGGCGCCGAGGAAGGCCTCAACGGCCGGGTGCTGTCCTATCCGCGCGGCAAGGTGCTGGGCGGCTCCTCGGCCATCAACGCGATGATCTACATGCGGGGCCAGGCCGGCGACTACGACCACTGGCGCCAGCTCGGGCTCACCGGATGGGGCTGGGACGACGTGTTGCCCGTGTTCAAGCGCCATGAGGATCACTGGCTGGGCGCATCGGAGTTCCACGGCGCGGGCGGCGAGTGGCGGGTCGAGCCGCCGCGCATCTCGTGGCAGGTCCTCGACGCGTTCCGCGATGCGGCCGAGGAGCTCGGCATCCCGAAGATCGACGACTTCAACCGCGGCGACAACGAGGGCTCGTCCTACTTCCAGGTCAACCAGAAGCGCGGGCGGCGCTGGTCTGCGGCGCGCGGCTTCCTGCGCCCGGTGCTCGGCCGCGCCAACCTCACCGTGGAGACCGGGTGCCTGGTCGACCGGGTAGGCGTCGAGGGGGATCGCGCCACTAGCGTGACCTGGATCCAAGGCGGCACGCGGCGGGAGGCGCGGGCGCGGCGCGAGATCGTGCTGTCCGCCGGCGCCGTCGGCTCGGTCCAGATCCTGATGCGGTCCGGCATCGGCGACGGCGAGAGGCTGCAGTCGCTCGGCATCCCCGTCGTGTCGGAGCGCCCGGGCGTTGGGCAGAACCTGCAGGACCACCTGCAGCTCAGGCTGATCTTCAAGGTCTCAGGCGTGCGCACCCTCAACCAGGACTACGCCAATCTCCTGCGCCGGGCGTGGATGGGCGCCGAATACGCGCTCTTCCGCCGCGGACCGCTCACCATGGCGCCGTCGCAGCTCGGCATCTTCGCGAAATCCGCCCCGGAGGTGGAGCGCGCCGACCTCGAGTTCCACATCCAGCCGCTCTCGCTCGACCGTTTCGGAGAGCCGCTGCACGCCTTTCCGGCCGTCACCTCCAGCGTCTGCAACCTGCGGCCGTCGAGCCGCGGCAGCATCGCGATCCAATCGCCCGAGCCGGACGCGCTGCCGGTGATCGCACCGCGCTACCTGTCGACCGACGACGATCGCGCGACGGCGGCACGGGCGATCCGGCTCGCGAGGCGCATGGCGCGCAGCCGCGCTCTCGCCCGCTTCAGGCCGGAGGAATATCTGCCCGGACCGGCGGTCGGAGATGACGACGAGGCGCTGGCACGGGCGGCAGGCGACATCGGCACGACGATCTTCCATCCGGTCGGGACGGCGAAGATGGGCCTCGCCTCGGACAGGATGGCGGTCGTCGACGAGCGGCTGCGCGTCTTCGGGCTCAAGGGGCTGCGGGTGGCCGACGCCTCCGTGATGCCGACCATCACCTCGGGCAACACCAACTCGCCGACGATCATGATCGCCGAGAAGGGCGCCGAGATGATCCGGGCCGACTGGCGCGGCTGACGCGGCCGGCTATTGCCAGCCGTCCTTCCACTTGATCGAGCAGCCGATCGAAGGGATCTGCTCTTCCGGCCCGCGGCCGCTTCTGGCGACCTGAACCATCGCGTCGTAGAGCTCGCGCTTCATGTCCGCGGGCGCTTGGCCGGTGCGCGCGGCATCGAGCCGGCCGCGATAGCGGAGCTTCAAGTCCGCGTCGAAGCCGAAGAAATCGGGCGTGCAGACCGCGCCATAGGCCTTCGCCAGCCGCTGGTCCTCGTCGTGGAGATAGGGGAAGTCGATCCCGTGCTCGCTGGCGAAGAGCTTCATGTTGTCGAAAGAATCCTCCGGATAGGCATCCGCATCGTTCGAGTTGACGGCGACGAAGGAGACGCCCTGCTCGCGCAGCGCCCGCGCATCTCGGATCATCCGCCCGATCGACGACTTCACATAGGGGCAGTGGTTGCAGATGAAAACGACGACCAGTCCGCCCGGCCCGGCGATCTCGGAGATCTGGTGCATGTTGCCGTCGACGCCCGGCAGGCTCGCATCGGCTGCCGCCCACCCAAGATCGCCCGCCGATGAAGTCGCCGCCATGCTCGCCTCCTCTCCGGCGGCGTCAGACGGCGCGCCCCACCGCCAGTTCCGCCGCGTTCCTGATCGCGTCGATATTGCCACGATAGCTCGCCGCGGTGCCACCCCTGAAGACGGCCGAGCCGGCGACGAGCACGTCGGCGCCGGCCCTCGTCACCAGCGGTGCCGTCTCCGGCGTCACACCGCCGTCGATCTCGATGTGAATCGGACGGTCGCCGATCATCGCCTTGACGCGCCCGATCTTCTCGATGACGGCGGGGATGAAGGCCTGGCCGCCGAAGCCCGGATTGACGGTCATCAGGAGGATCAGGTCGAGCCGGTCGAGCACGTATTCGATCGCGCTCTCGGGCGTCGAGGGATTGAGCGAGACGCCCGCCTTCTTGCCCAGGTTTCTGATCGCCTGAAGCGAGCGATCGAGATGCGGGCTGGCCTCGGCATGGACGGTGATGATGTCGGCGCCGGCATCGGCGAAGGCGGCGAGATAGGCATCGGCCGGTGCGATCATCAGATGGCAGTCGAAGACCTTGTCGGTGCGGCCGCGGATCGCCTTGATGACAGGCGGGCCGAAGGTGATGTTGGGCACGAAGTGCCCGTCCATCACGTCGAGATGAATCCAGTCGGCACCAGCCGCGCACACAGCCTCGACCTCCTCGCCCAGCCGCGCGAAGTCGGCGGAGAGGACGGAGGGCGCTATGATGAGTGGCTTCGGCATTCGGGGCTCCCGGAGGCTCGCCGCTGCCTAATGGCATGCGGCGCGCTTGTCGAGACGTTCCCTATTGCGGCCTCAATCATTGCTTCTAGACTGACGTATGGGAAACATGGTGCGCGGGCACTCTCCCGCCGCGCATCGGGGCTTGGGAGCAAGTTCATGATCCGCAAACTGACGCGGCGCCGGCTGCTTGCCGGTTCGGCCGCCATGGCCGCCTCCGCCGCGGCGATCGGGGCGCTGCCCCGCCTTCCTGCCGCGCGGGCCGAGGCGGCGGCGCGCACCAACCACGCGCTGCTGGTGGCCGTCACGATCTACCCGGAGCTGCCGGAAAGGACGTGGCTCATCGGCCCGAACAATGATGCGCGGCTCGCGCGCCACTTCCTCCTCGGCCAGGAGGGCGTCCCCTTCGCCGAGGAGAACGTCCGTGTTCTCGCCGACGGGATCGACGAGTTCGAGGTGGCGGGATCGCCGACGCTCGCCAACATCCGTAGCGAGCTTGATGCGCTGGCGGACCGTGTCCGGGCGGGCGACTTCGTCTATCTGCAGTTCGGCGGCCACGGGACGCAGCAGGTCGCCATCGACCCATCGACCGAGCCCGACGGCATGGACGAGGTCTTCCTGCCGGCCGACACCGGCCGCTACGACCGCGAGCTGAAAGCCAACCCGAACGTGCTGCGCGACTTCGAGATCGGCGAGCGGCTGCAGAAGATACGGGATGCAGGCGCCTTCGTCTGGGTCGTCTTCGACTGCTGCCATTCGGGCACCATGACACGGGCGATCGAGCTGGAGGACGAAGTCGAGCGGCGGCTGGAGCCTTCGGATCTCGGCATCCCGCCGGAGGATATCGCAGCCGCAGTCGCGGCCGCAGCCGGTGGGGCAGCGTCCCGCAGCCTCGCCGCCGACGCCGACGAGCGGCAGAACATGCTGGGGATCGAGGGATCCTTCTCCGACCCGGAGACAACGCGTTCTGCGGCCGAGGAGGGCGCCGTCGTGCCGGGCGGCATGGTCGCCTTCTTCGCCGCCCAGACGGTCGAGACGACGCCCGAGCTGCCGCTCCCGCGCGGGGCGGAGGACGCACGGCGGCTCGGCCTCTTCACCTTCACGCTGTTCTCGCGCATCGCCGACAACCCCTCCGCGACCTACCGGCAGCTCGCCGACGGCATCATCCAGTCCTATGCCGGCCAGAACCGGACGAAGCCGACGCCGCTCTTCGAGGGCGACCTCGACGCGCGTGTCTTCGGCACGACGCCCGAGCCGCGCATCGCGCAATGGCCGATCCGCGTCCGCGGCGCCGGCATCGAGATTCCGGCTGGCAGCGTCCACAGGCTGTCGGCCGGGGCCAAGCTCGCCATCGTGCCGGAGCCGACTTCCGGCGACGACGAGGCACTCGGCTATGTCGAGGTGGTGCGGGCGCAGAGCCTGTCGAGCGCGGTGCGGCCGATCGACCACAACGGCATCCCGGCGCTGGCGCCAGCCGCGATCCCTGCCGGCGGCTTCGCCCGGCTCGTCGAGCTAGCCGTCGACCTCGAGATGACGGTGGCGCTGGCGCCGGCCGATACACACGGCGAGCGAGCCCGCGCCGTCAACGACCTCGTCGCCGCGATCGCCGCCGACCAGTCGCTGCCCATGAACCTCAACATCGTCGAGCCGGGACGCTCGGCCGACCTCGCGCTCGCCGTGATGAGCGAGCGCGACGTGCTGTCGCGCACCGCAGACGAGGTGAAGGACGGGGCGGCCGCGTTCTCCAGCGAGGGCGCGGCGTCGCCGGCACCGCGGCTCTGGCTCCTCCCGCCGTCGCTGCGCCTGTCGCTGCAGCCCGGACGCCGGGCGCCGTCGATCGACCTCGCGGCGGGTGGCGGTCGCCAGCCCGCGGATGCCGGCGGCGGCAGCCTGCCGGCCGGCCTCGGCGAGACGCTCGCCGACAATCTCCTGATGATCTACCGGGCGGTCAGCCTGTCGCGCATCGCGCTCGCCTCCGACTACCGGCCGGACGAATTCGACGTCCGCTTCCGCATCGTGCGCATGCCCTCCGGCGAGGCCGAGTATATCGACCCGACGCAGGTTCCGATCGTGCATCCCGACGACGAGGTGCATCTCGAGGCGTCGAACGACTACAACCGCCCGGTCGACATCAACGTGCTCTATGTCGGCAGCGACTACTCGATCACGCACATGGTCGCCGAGCGGCTGCATCCGCGCAGCAAGCTCGACCTTGGCCTCTTCTACTTCACGCCGGACAGCTTCGGCATCGAGCGCATGGTGGTGGTCCTGTCAGAGGGCGAGGCGATCACCGCCACCCAGGACCTTTCCTTCCTCGCGCAGCCCGGCGTGCGGCAGCTCTCGCGTTCGGTGGGCGACGGCCCGCCGAGCTTCATGGACCTCGTGACCGATCTCGGCATGGCGCCGCCGACCCGCGCCGCCGCGCCACTCGCCGGCAGGGGCAATGCCGGATCGCGCGGCTCGGTCCTGGTGTTCCCGATGGAGAACGCCCCGCGCGCCTGAGGCCCGGCAGCCGTCCGGGCTTGGCTTGCCATCCGTGCCGTGCCGCGTTTTGATGTGGCATGGCGATCGAGACCGAGCGGAAGTTCCTCGTCGAGGGCACTGGCTGGCGCGCACGCGCCGGGGCGGCTGTCTCGATCCGGCAATTCTATCTCGCCGCCGGGGCCGACCGCTCCGTACGGGTCCGAATCCGCGATGGACAGGCTGCACGTTTGACCCTGAAATTCGGCGAGGTTGCGCGGAGCCGCCACGAATACGAATACGACATCCCGCTCGACGAGGCCGGCGAGATGCAGGCATTCGCGCTCGGCACGCCAATCGACAAACTGCGCCACATCGTGGTGGAGGACGGCAGGAACTGGGAGGTCGACGTCTTCGCCGGAGCGCTCGACGGCCTCGTGCTGGCCGAGATCGAGACGGCTGACGAGCTGCCGTCCGGGGCGCTGCCGGGCTGGGTGGGGCGCGAGGTGACCGAGGACGCCGCCTACTACAACGCCTCCCTCTCGCTCAACGGCCGGCCGGTGATCTCGTGAGCCTCGCCCTTGATCCTACCCGCGGCCTCGGCCCGGAGCTCCGCCGCCGCGCGATCGACCAGGCCGGACGCGTCAAGAAAGCGGCGCACGCCATTCCGACCGATCCGGCGCGCGGGCCGCATGCGGCGCGCAAGGAGATCAAGAAGCTGCGGGCGCTGATCCGCCTTCTGTCGCGCTTCGACGAGCCGCGGGCGAGCGCGGAGAACGAGCGCTGGCGGCTCGTCGCGACCTCGCTCGCCGGCCTGCGCGAGGCGGCGGCGCTCGTGGAGACGGTCGACCGCTTCCTGCCGAGGATCGGCGAGCGCGACAAGCTCCGCCCGGAACTTCTGGCGCTGCGAGGCCGGCTGGAAGCACGGCTGGCAGAGATGGCGGCCGACGAGCGGTTCCTGCGGGCACTCGAGGAGAACTGCGTCGAGGCGGCGACGGCCGGAGCCGAGGCGCTGGGGGAAATCTCCTTCGAGGGTGACGATGCCCGCGCGGCGGAGCTGCTCGCCGACGGTGCCCGCGCCAACTGGAAGGAGGCGCGCGCCGCGATGCGCAGGGCCGGCCGGCGCGGCCGCGAGGACGACTTCCACGACCTCCGCAAGGCGGTGAAGCGCCACGCCGCCGACCGCGAGTTCCTGCGCCGGCTCTGGCCAGGCGAGAAGCGCCGGCGCCGCCGGGCGGACAGGTTGGGCGACGTGCTGGGCGAACTGAACGACGTCTTCGTCATCGCCCCGCTGCAGGACGAGCTTGCAAGCTCACGCGCCTTCTCCAAGCTGCTTGCCCGCATGCGCCGGAAGCTCGCCGCGAGCGCGCTCAAGTTGGCGCGCAAGATTTTCGACCGGCGCCCGCCGAAGCTCGCCGGCCTCTTCGCCAAGGAACTGGCGAATCACAGACCCTCCATCCCCCAACCGGCCGAAATGACGCCGCGGGCGGCCTGATCGACGCTTAACGAAGAGTTAGGAGCCGGCAGATAACTTTACGGAAGGTCGTCGAGACGGCTGATGGAGAGCGGGGAGGTTCGGGCCGGGGAGCCCAGATTCCGGCCTGCGCCGCAGGGCGGCATCCACGGCTCGCGGGGGTGTGGGACGTGCGCGGACAGCAACTGGCTTCTCCATTGGCGCCTGCTTCGGTGCAGGTTGACCTCGGCACCGCGGTGGTATCGACCATGAGCCGACTCGGCGTGCCCGCGCTGCCGCAGAACTACGAGCTGTTCTACGAGACACTCGCCGCGCCTGACGGCGAGCTCGCGGCGGCGGTCGCCGCGCTCGGCACCAACCCGACGCAGAAGCATCTCGACGATATCGCGCGCAAACATTTCGGGCGCCAGTCGACGAGCATCATGGAGGAGGCGCACCAGGAGATCTCGGGCAAGCTGGACGAGATCCTGGCGCTTCTCAAGAGGGAGCAATCCTCACTCGAGAAATACGGCCGCCTGCTCGGCGAGGCATCGAACGGGCTCGACGGGCGCACCGACGTGAGCCGGGAATTCCTGCAGCGGATCGCCGCGCTGATGTCGGCGGCGACCGACACGACGATCGACCAGGGCCGCAGGACGGTCAGCTCCATGCACGACAAGTCGAGCGAGCTCGCCGAGGTGCGCGCCAAGCTGGAGCAGTACAAGAAGCTTGCCGAGGTCGACAGCCTGACCCAGCTCAGCAACCGGCGGGCGTTCGACAACGCCATGGCGCGCCTCTTCGACGACAAGCGGCGGGTGCTCTTCGCCGGGCTGATCCTGGCCGACATCGACAGCTTCAAGCCCGTCAACGACCGATACGGCCACCCCGTCGGCGACCGCATCCTGCAGATCGTGGCCGGCGTCTTCGCCTCGCGGGTGCGCGCCAACGTGCTGGCCGCACGCACCGGCGGCGAGGAGTTCGCGCTGATCGTCGACGGCACCAACGAGGAGGCGGCGGCGAGGCTCGGCGAGGAAATCCGCCTGGCCGTCGAGCAGACGCCCTTCGTCAACGTCGCCAACGGCACCAATTACGGGCCGATCACCATCTCCTTCGGGCTCTGCATGGCGGCCGAGGCCGAGGGTCCGGACGACCTCTACGTGAAGGCCGACCGCGCGCTCTATGCCTCCAAGGCTGCCGGGCGCAACCGGCTCACCCGCTTCTCGAGCCTCGCCGAAGGCAAGTTCACCAAGAACTGGCTGCTCTATCGACGGGATTAGGCGGGATCGGCCGTCTCCTCCGCGAGCCAGTCCGCATAAGCCTGGTCGACCAGGACAAGCTCCGTCGCGATAATCGAGGGTAGCTCGTAGGGATGGAGGGCGCGCACGGCCGCGCAGACCTCATCGAACAGTTCCGCCCGCGTCTTGAGCACGAGCGTCACCTCGGTCGCCCGCTCGATCTCGCCCTTCCAGCGATACACGCTCTCGATCTCGCCGAGGATGTTGGCGCAGGCCGCCAGCCGCCGCCCCACGCAATGCTCGGCGATCTCGCGCGCGGTGGCGCGTTCCGGGCAGTTGATCCAGACATCGACGAAGCGCATCCCGCTCATCGGCGATCTCCACCGTTCAATTGATCGTGTGCCGCGCCTGCGGGATGTCGAGCGAGAAGGCGGGGATGGCGACGTCGAACACGTCGCCCTGACGCGAGCGCATCGTATAGCTGCCCTCCATGATGCCGGAGGTGGTCGTCAGCGGACAGCCGGACGAGTACTGGAAGCTGTCGCCCGGCCCGAGCACGGGCTGCTCGCCCACCACGCCCGGACCGCGGACCTCCTCGACCCTGCCTTTCCCGTCGGTGATGCGCCAGTAGCGCGATAGGAGCTGCACCTCATCGTCGGAGTGGTTGACGATCGTGATCCTGTAGCCCCACACATAGCGCCCCTGGTCCGGGTCGGACCTCTCCTCGAGATAGAAGGGCTGTGCCTCGACCTCTATGCCACCTGTCCGGCTTCGATACATCTTCGCGACAGTTCCGCCTTCGTGCAGCCGCTCCCGGCGCGGCCGGGCGGCAAAGGATTTCAGTCATACCCAAATGAAGCAACAATCGGGCCATTGGTTGCCGTCCGGCAGCGCCACGATGCCGGCGGGACCGCGCTAGGCGATGCTGGACGGCTGGGCGAAATCGATGGTCGAACCGGCGCTCGACCGCGCCGGTGCGGCCCTCTCAGCGGCGGGGCTCACCGCAAACCAGCTCACCGTTGCGGCCTTCGCGATCGGGCTTGGCGCCGCGGCTGCCATCGCGAGCGAGGCCTATCTGCTCGGCCTCCTCCTCATCCTGCTTAGCCGGCTGGGCGACGGTCTCGACGGAGCGGTCGCGCGGGCGGCCGGCGCGACCGATCTCGGCGGCTATCTCGACATCGTGCTCGACTTCGCCTTCTACGGCGCGATCCCGCTCGCCTTCGTGCTGGTTGCGCCGCAGGAGAACGCAGTCGCCGGCGCCGTCCTTCTCCTCTCCTTCTACGTCAACGGCGCGAGCTTTCTGGCCTTCGCCGCGATCGCGCAGAAGCGCGGCCTGTCGACGGAGCGGCGCGGACGAAAGTCGCTCTACTTCACCTCCGGCCTTGCCGAGGGAAGCGAGACGCTGATCTGCTTCTGCCTGTTCTGCCTCTTTCCGGACTGGTTCGCGCCGATCGCGCTCCTCTTCGCCGGCATGTGCTTCTGGACGGCGGCGTGGCGGGTCGCGCTCGCCGCCCGCACGTTCCGTTGAGCTTCAGCCCGCCCGCGCGAGCGCCCGGTCGAGGTCCGAGATCAGGTCGTCGGCATCCTCGAGCCCGACCGAGAGCCGCAGCGTGCCGGGATTGATGCCGAGCTCGGCGCGCGCCTCTTCCGCGAGGTTCTTGTGGGTCGTGGTCGCCGGATGGGTGATCAGGCTCTTGGCGTCGCCCAGATTGTTGGAGATGCGCACGATCTCCAGCGCGTTCTGCAGCGCGAAGGCCGCCTTCTTGCCGCCCTCCACCTCAAGGCAGACGAGGGTCGAGCCGCCCTTCATCTGGCTGGCGATCACGCCGGCCTGTGGATGGTCCTTCCGCCCCGGATAGATCACCCGCCGCACCCTGGGGTGGTCGGCCAGGAAGTCGGCGATCCTCGCCGCGCTCTCGCTCTGCTGGCGCACCCTGACCGGCAGCGTCTCCAGCCCCTTGAGCAGCGTCCAGGCGTTGAAGGGCGAGAGCGACGGCCCCGTGTGGCGGAAATAGTCGTGCAGGTTCTCGTCGATCCACTTCTTGTCCGACAGGATGATGCCGCCGAGACAGCGGCCCTGGCCGTCGATGTGCTTGGTCGCCGAGTAGACGACGATATGCGCGCCAAGCTCCAGCGGCTTCTGCAGGAGCGGCGTGGCGAACACGTTGTCGACCACGACGCGCGCCCCAACCTGCCGCGCCAGCGCCGATACGGCCGCGATGTCGATCACCTCGAGCGTCGGGTTCGTCGGGCTCTCGAGGAAGAAGAGTTTTGTGTTGGGCCGCACCGCACGCTCCCACTCCTCCAGACGCGTGCCGTCGACCAGCGTCGTCTCGACGCCATATTGCGGCATCAGCTTCTCGACCACCCAGCGGCAGGAGCCGAAGAGCGCGCGCGCGGCCACGACATGATCGCCGGCCCGGACGCTGCACAGCAGCGCGGCCGAGACCGCCGCCATGCCGGAGGCGGTGGCGCGGGCATCCTCTGCGCCTTCCAGCGCGCACATGCGCTTCTCGAACATGTCGACGGTGGGATTGGCGTAGCGCGAATAGATGAAGCCGGGCTCCTCGCCCTTGAAGCGCGCCTCGGCGGCTTCCGCGCTGTCATAGACGAAGCCCTGCGTCAGGTAGATCGCTTCGGACGTCTCGCCGAAGCCCGACCTCGCCGTGCCGCCATGGACCAGCGTGGTGGCCGGCTTCCAGTTGCGCTCTCTCTCTCCAGACATGATGTCCCCACGACACAAAAAAACCGGCCGCGAAGTCGCAACCGGTCCGTTACTCGGCCCCTTTTAGCGACTTGTTTTACGTGGCTGCAAGCCGGCCGGCAAATCACCACGGGATAACGCTGCTTTAGACCCGGCGCGCACTTGCGTCAACGGGCACCCTCCGCAATCGTCGGCGCCGTCCGCGCCAAGGCCTGGCAGCGAGGAGATCGAAGACGTGCACAAGGCGGGTATCCTACCGGACGGCGAGATCGCGGCGTTGTTCGCCGGCGGCGCGCTGATGGCCGACGGCCCGCTCGACGACGACCAGATCCAGCCGGCGAGCCTCGATCTGCGGCTCGGCAAGGTCGCCTACCGGGTGCGCGCCTCCTTCCTGCCCGGGCGGAGCCGCAGCGTGTCGGAGCGGCTCGAGACGCTGAAGCTGCACGAATTCGCATTGGGCGGCGGGGCGGTGCTCGAGACGGGCTGCGTCTATGTCGTGCCGCTCGCCGAGCGGCTCGCCCTGCCCGATTGGCTGTCGGCATCCGCCAACCCGAAGAGCTCGACCGGCCGGCTCGACATCTTCACCCGCGTCATGACCGACCATGGCGAGGAGTTCGACAAGGTGCCGGCCGGCTATTCCGGGCCGCTTTTCCTCGAGGTCAGCCCGCGCACCTTCCCCGTGGTTGTGCGCAGCGGCTCGCGCCTGTCGCAGCTGCGCTTCCGCGCCGGCGCGCCGCGGCTCACGGGCGCCGACCTCCAGGCGCTGCACGAGCGCGAGGTGCTGGTCGCCTCCGAGCGGCCCAACATCTCTGGCGAGGGGATCGCTCTCTCGATCGACCTCGGCGGCGATGCGGACGGGCTCGTCGGCTATCGCGGCAAGCGCCACACCGGGGTGATCGATGTCGACCGGCGCGCGGCGCACGAGGTTCTCGACTTCTGGGAGCCGATCCGCGTGCGGGGCGCGCGCGAGCTGATCCTCGACCCGGACGAGTTCTACATCCTGGTCTCGCGCGAGGCGGTGCACGTGCCGCCCGACTATGCCGCCGAGATGACGCCCTTCGATCCGCTGGTCGGCGAGTTCCGGGTCCACTACGCCGGCTTCTTCGACCCCGGCTTCGGCCATTCGGCCGCCGGCGGCACGGGCAGCCGCGCGGTGCTCGAGGTGCGCAGCCACGAGGTGCCGTTCATACTCGAGCACGGCCAGATCGTCGGCCGCCTCGTCTACGAGCGGATGCTGAGGCGCCCGGACAGGCTCTACGGGTCGGATCTGAAGTCCAACTACCAGGCGCAGGGGCTGAAGCTCTCCAAGCATTTCCGCGCGGCCTGACGGCGTTCCACCGTCAATGGAAGTCGCGCGACTTCGGCAGGATGCGCACGTCGCGGGGATGGCCGTTGCGCTGGTAGGCGGGCTTGAGCATTTCGTCGGCATAGGAAAGCTGGGGCCTGGCTTCATGCGTAGAGGAAAGCCGGCTAAGTTCGTGGGTCCGGTCGTGAATGCGGCTGGCGATCACGTGCACCACGCCTTCCTTGCTGCTCTGGACCCTGCCCTCCACGAGCGCGAGCCGCGCCGACATCACCTCGCGGCGATAGCGCTTGAAATTCCGCGTCCAGATCAGCACGTTGCAGATGCCGGTCTCGTCCTCCAGCGTCATGAAGACGGCGTTACCCTTGCCCGGCCGCTGGCGCACCAGCACCACGCCCGCGACCCGGACGAAGGCGCCGTCGCGCGCCCCGTCCGTCTCGGCACAGGACAGCACGCGCTCGGCGCGGAAAAGACCGCGCAGGAAGGACATGGGATGCGCCTTCAGGGAAAGCCGCGTGGTCTGGTAGTCGGCCACGACATGCTCGGCGAGCGGCATTGCGGGCAGTCTCGCATCGGGATCGCTGCCCAACTCGCGCGCGGTCGCCGCCGCGAAGAGCGGCAGGGGATCATCGTCCGGCAGGCGGCGCACGGCCCAGAGCGCCTCGCGCCGATCGAGGCCGAGCGAGCGGAAGGCGTCGGCATCGGCGAGTTTCTTCAGCGCCGGCAGGCCGATACCGGCGCGGCGCCACAACGTCTCCACGCCGTCATAACCCGCGCCGCGATGGCGCACGATTTCATCCGCCCAATCCTCCTCCCGAAAACCGTCGATGTTGCGGAAGCCGAGCCGCAGCGCCAGAGCCCCGTCCTCGCGCCTTTCCAGCGTGTTGTCCCAGATGCTGTGATTGACGTCGACCGGGCGCACCTCGACGCCATGCTCGCGCGCGTCGCGCACGATCTGGGCCGGCGCGTAGAACCCCATGGGCTGGGAATTGAGCAGCGCGCAGGCAAAGGCCGCGGGATGGTGGCATTTGAGCCATGAGGAGACATAGACCAGTTTTGCGAAGGAGGCGGCGTGGCTCTCGGGGAAGCCGTATTCGCCAAAACCCTTGATCTGGTCGAAGCAGCGGCGGGCGAAATCCGGCTCATAGCCGCGCCTGACCATGCCGCCGATCATCTTTTCCTCGAATTCGTGGATCGTGCCGTGATGGCGGAAGGTGGCCATGGCGCGGCGCAGCCCGTTGGCCTCCTCCGGTGTGAAGCGGGCCGCCACCATGGCGATCTTCATGGCCTGCTCCTGGAAGAGCGGCACGCCGAGCGTGCGGTGCAGCACCTGGCGCAGTTCGTCCGGCGGTCCGTGCTCGGGCGCGGGCGCGGGGTAATTCTCGCTTTCCTCTCCGTTCCTTCGCCTGAGATAGGGATGCACCATGTCGCCCTGGATCGGGCCGGGACGCACGATTGCGACCTGGATGACGAGATCGTAGAAGCATTTGGGTTTCAGCCGCGGCAGCATGTTGATCTGGGCGCGGCTTTCGACCTGGAAGACGCCGATGGAATCGCCCTTCTGGAGCATGGCGTAGACGGCGGGGTCCTCCCTTTCCACGCTGGCGAGATCGTGCCTGACGCCGGTGTGATGCTCCAGAAGCTCGAAGCCCTTGCGGATGCATGTCAGCATGCCGAGCCCCAGCACGTCGACCTTCATCAGGCTGAGCGTGTCGATGTCGTCCTTGTCCCATTCGATGAAGGTGCGGTCCTCCATTGCCGCGTTGCCGATCGGCACCGTCTCGTCGAGGCGTCCGCGCGACAGCACGAAGCCGCCGACATGCTGGGAGAGATGGCGGGGAAAGCCGAGCAGCCTGCGGGCGAAGCCGACCGCGCGTCGGATCAGGGGATTGTCCGGATCGATGCCCGCTCCGCGCAATTGGGAATCGGGTATCTCGTCGCCCCAGCTTCCCCAGACCGTACCGGCGAGCTTCGCCGTCACGTCCTCGGAGAGGCCGAAAACCTTGCCCACCTCGCGAATGGCGCTGCGCGGCCGATAGGAGATCACGGTGGCGGCGATGCCGGCGCGCTCGCGGCCGTAGCGCTTGTAGATATGCTGGATGACCTCCTCGCGCCGCTCATGCTCGAAATCGACATCGATATCGGGCGGCTCGCGGCGCTCCGAGGAGATGAAGCGGGCGAACAGGAGTTCGTGCTCGCCGGGATCGACAGCGGTGATGCCGAGCGCGTAGCAGACGGCGGAATTGGCCGCCGAGCCGCGCCCCTGGCAGAGGATCCCGTGATCCTCGGCGAACCGAACGATGTCGTGGACGGTCAGGAAATAGCGCGCATAGTCGAGCTCGGCGATCAGCGCCAGCTCGTCGGTCAGCAGTTTCTCCACCTTTTCAGGAATGCCGTCGGGATAGCGCCAGCGGGCGCGGTTCCAGGTCAGTTCCTCAAGCCAGCTCTGCGGCGTCCTGCCTGGCGGGATCGGTTCGTCAGGATATTCGTATTTGAGTTCGCCGAGCGAGAAGTCGACGCGGTCGAGGAATTCCGTCGTCGCCTCGATCGCCTCCGGCGCGTCGCGAAAAAGCCGTGCCATCTCGTCCGGCGCCTTCAGGTGCCGCTCGGCATTGGCCTCGAGCAGTTTTCCGGCATTTTCGAGGGTGACACCCTCGCGGATGCAGGTGACGACATCCTGCAGGTCGCGCTGGGCCGGCGAATGGTAGAGCACGTCATTGACCGCGATCAGCGGCACGCGGGCGCCCGCCGCCTCTTGCCTCAGCCCGGCGAGCCTGCGCCGGTCGTCGCCGCGATGGAGCATGGCGGCGCCCAGCCAGACGCCCGCGGCCGCCTCCCGCAAGCGCGGCAAAAGAGGCTTCAGTTCCTGCCGTGCCTCGTCCGGCATGACAATCAGGAGGAGATCGGCGGTTCGCGCCAGGAGGTCGTCGAGACGCAGGATGCAATCGCCCTTCGACGCCTTCATCTTGCCGACAGTCAAAAGCCGGCAAAGGTCGCCCCAGCCGGCGCGGTTCTGCGGATAGGCGATGATGTCGGGCGTGCCGTCGGCAAAGACCAGCCTGGCGCCGACCACGAGTTTCAGGGAAGGAACCGCCGCCGCGCCATGCTCCCCGGCGATCTTTTCCTTGATCCGCTTCACCGCGTCATAGGCGCGGACGACGCCCGCCACCGTATTGCGGTCGGCAATGCCGATGCCGGCATGGCCGAGCCTCATCACCTCGCCGACGAGATCGGCCGCCTGCGAGGCGCCGCGCAGGAAGGAGAAATTGCTGGTGACGGCGAGTTCGGCGTAGGCGGTCATGCGAACACCCCGTGCAGGAACCAGCGCGGAACCGTCTCTTCCGTAAAAAGTCCTTCCCGGAAGACCCAGAAGCGGCGGCCGGCGGCATCCTCAAGACGGTAATAGTCGCGGGTGAGCCCGTCGCAGCACTCGTGGCGCCACCATTCCGGCGCGATGCGCTCGGGCCCCTCCGCGCGCGCCACCTCGTGCAGCACCTTTCGCCAGCGGAAGCGCAATGGCGGGCCGTCCGGCACTTCCGACAGGGCCTCGACCGGCTGCGGCGGATCGAAAAGATGGATTGGCCGGAGCGGCGGAGAAGATGCATCCGCGCGCGGCCAGACGCATTCGGCGCGGGAAAAGGAGGCGGCCGGAACGGCATAGGCCGCCTGTTCGGGGATATGCGTGTCGGCGGGAGCGAAGCGCGTAACAGCCTCCATGCCGAAACGCACGCCGAGCCGGTCGACCAGTTCGGCTACTGCCTCCTCTTCCACCTCGCGGCCGTCGAGGCTTGCCTGGGCGGGCGTGAAGGCCTGCGTGCGCATGACGGAGAGCCGGATCAGATCGAAGCCGAAGCCGGCATCGAGCGGATCGGCAAGCGAATCCAGCCGCTCGCGGAAAAGCCGCATGACGGATTTCCGGTCACGGGTCGGCCGGCTCGTCGCAACGGAAAGCCGCTGCACCTTGCCATCGGTGCGGAAGAAGGACGCCTCGAAGGCGCGGCCGCCCTCCCCGCGCTCTTCCAGAAGCCTTGCCGCCTGCGCCGACAGCGCCTCCAGCGCGTCCTCGACCCAGATAACGGGTTCGGCGAAACGGCGCTCGACCATGCAGGCCGGCAGCGGCCGGCGCGGCGAGATGCGGATGTCCTCCTCGCCAAGGACGCGGGAAAGCCGCGCCACCAGCTCCGCTCCGAAACGGGCGGCAAGCGCGGAACGCGGGCGGGCCGCGAGATCGCCCACCGTCTTCAGCCCGGCGCGCAACAGCGCCACCACGCTTTCGCGGTCGATGCCGAGAGCGGCGGCGGGCAAGGGACCTGTCGCCTCGGCCTCGCCGCCGCATTGCACGATCTCTTTCCCGCCGAAACGGGCAAGCGCCCGGGCAGCCTCTGGCGTGCCGGCAATCGCGGCGCGTGTCTCGATGCCTGCCCTGCCGAAGCGCTGCAGAAGATCGGCCCAGAGTTGCGCCTCGCCGCCAAGGAGGTGGGCGCAGCCGGTGATGTCGAGCACGAGACCATGCGGCGGATCGAGGGTGACCAGCGGGGTATAGCGGTCGCAGAAATCGGCGAGCCGCTCCAGCAGCCGGGCATCGGCGGCCGGATCCATCTCGACCACCTGGAGATCGGGAACACGGGCGCGCGCATCGGCAAGGGTAAGGCCGCGCGTCAGGCCCAGCGCCAGCGCGCTCCTGCCGGGGGCGGCGAGCCGCAATGCATTGCCCTCCTTCTCGATGAGGGCGAAGGGCTTCTCATCCCGCGCGGGCGAGCGGGAGGACTTGCGCCGCAGCCGGTCGACGGGAAGAAATGGAAACCACAGCGCCAGATAGCGGCGCGGCCTGACGGAATTGATGGTGCTCATGATCCCATTCCAGGCGCCAGCCCAGTCCGGCCGGGCCGGCGCGGTGGCGCGACAAGGTGATGTCGAAGGCGGGCCGCCCCGGCGCGTTGGCGAGGAGCGCCCGCGATGGGGCCGTCGCGACGAGCCAGCGCGTGCCGGCGGCGCTGTGGCGCGTCTCCGCGACATGCCGCAGCAGGAGGACCGGCACGCCCGAGCGCTCCGCCGCGAGCACGAGCCGGCGGGTGGCGGTGAAGTCGAGCGCCCTGTGGCTGCCCCAGGGCTCCATCACCACCGCGCCCAGCGCCGTGCAGCGCACCGCCTCGACGCCGGCACGCAGCACGCCGACCACGTCGCGGACCCGCACCATGACGAGCGCTGCCGGGTCGAGCCCGAGGGCGGAAAGCCCCGGCGCGTGGAGGGCCCCGGTCTCGCTCTCGGCATGGGCCTGCCGCACCCAGACGACGGTCCGGCCGGCGGGGGCCGCCCGCATCGCGAGCATCGCCGCGAAACCCGCCGCCGCACTCGCATCGGCGAGGCCAGCCGGCATGATCTCGTGCAGGGCCGCGCGCGCGAGCCCGCCGCCGAGCAGGGCGTCGATCGCGGGGAGGCCGAGGCCAAAACCATCGCCTCCCGGCCGTGCGGCGGCCGGGCTGAGGGCTTCGAGCCTGCGCCTCAGGGACTGAAAGGTCTCGTCCATGGCGCTTGTGTTCTACATTTGTTCTATAGAAAGCGCGGAGTCCTCCGAGAGTCAAGGGCGACCTCAGCAGAGTCTTGCGCCGGTTGACATCGGGCCCGCCGCGCCATCTATCTCGCCACCTGTCGAAGATGCGAGGAACAAGATGACCAATGTCGCGCCGACCGGGCTTGCCCGCGATCTCGCCCGCCGGGCCGAAGAGGGGCGGCCGGTGCGCGTCGGGCTGGTCGGCTGCGGCGAGATGGGCACAGACATCGTCACCCAGGTCGCCCATATGCGCGGCATCGAGATCGCGGCTATCGCCGATACGCGGACCGAGCGCGTGCACGAGGCGATCCGCATCGCCGGACGCGACGCCGGCAGCGCAGGCGAGGCGGAGAACGCGGCAGCGGTCGCGGCGCTCGTGGAAGCCGGGCGCACCGCGATCGTGCCGGACGGGGCGCTGGTGGCCATGTCCGAACATATCGACGTGCTGGTCGATGCGACCGGGAAGCCCGCCGTCGGGGCCGAGATCGGCCTTGCCGCCATGGAGCACGGCAAGCACCTCGTGATGATGAATGTCGAGGCCGACGTCACCATCGGCGCCTGGCTGAAGCAGGCGGCCGAGCGGCTGGGCGTCGTCTATTCGCTGGGCGCCGGCGACGAGCCCTCCTCCTGCATGGAGCTGATCGAGTTCGTCTCGGCGATGGGCCACCGGGTCGTCGCCGCCGGCAAGGGCAAGAACAACCCGCTCAACCACGACGCCACGCCCGACGCCTACGAGGAGGAGGCGCGGCGCCGCAACATGAACCCGCGCATGCTGGTCGAGTTCGTCGACGGCTCGAAGACCATGGTCGAGATGGCGGCGATCGCCAACGCGACCGGGCTCGTGCCGGACCGGCCAGGCATGCACGGCCCCGCCTGCTCGCGCGAGGAACTGTCGCGAGTGCTGTGCCCGGTCGAGGACGGCGGCATCCTGTCGAGGAAGGGCGTCGTCGACTTCTCGATCGGCAAGGGCGTGGCGCCGGGCGTCTTCGTCGTCGCCGAGATGGCGCATCCGCGGCTGCGCGAGCGCATGGGCGACCTGAAGCTCGGCGAAGGCCCCTACTACACCTTCTACCGTCCCTATCACCTCACCAGCCTCGAGGTGCCGCTGACCTGCGCGCGCGCCGTGCTCTACGGCAAGCCGGACATGGTGCCGCTCGACCGGCCTGTGGCGGAGGTCTGCGCGCTCGCCAAGCGCGATCTCGCGCCGGGCGAGCGGCTCGACGCGATCGGCGAATACAGCTACCGCTCCTGGATCATGACGGCCGAGGAGGCGCGCGCGCGCCGCGCGGTTCCCTGCGGCCTGCTCGAGGGCGGGACGACGACGGCGGCCATCGGGAAGGGCGAGCTCCTCACCTACGAGAACTGCCGCCCCGACCGGGAATCGCGTCTCGTCCGGTTGCGGGAACTGCAGGACGAGATGGTTTTCGGCCGCGCCGCCGCCTGATCTTCCGCGATGTCAGGGCGGTCTCGCCCCGAATCACCGTCGGCGCTATGATGAAGCTGCTCAACGGAGGGCTTCGACATGGGCATAGAAGGTCTGATCATCTTTCTTGTGATCGGCGCGATCGCCGGCTGGCTTGCCGGCCTCATCGTCCAGGGTTTCGGTTTCGGTCTGATCGGTAATATCGTCGTCGGCATCGTCGGCGCATTCATCGCCGGGTTGCTCTTGCCGTGGATCGGCATCGCGATCGGCGGACCGATCCTCTCGGCGATCATCAACGCCACGATCGGCGCGGTGATCCTGCTTCTGATCATCGGCCTCGTCAGACGCGCGGCATGATCCCTGCGGCGTCGCCGTCGACGCCGCGTTAATACTGAATATCCTGCGGGTCGGGCGCCGTGTTGCCTGGCCCGCAAGGCTGACTTATGCTTCCCCTGCGGCAGATGGGCAGGGGTTTGTTTGATGATGCGTCGCGTTTGGCTTGGCGTATTTGCGTCTCTGCTGTTCCTGCTTCAACCGACATTGTCGTCCGCAGCATCGCTCGTCGCGCAGGTCTCGCTGTCCGGCCAGACGATGACCGTCATCCACAATGGCAGGGTGATCCACAACTGGCGTGTCTCCACCGCCCGTCGCGGCAAGGTGACGCCGACCGGCAGCTGGACCGCGAAGTGGCTGTCGCGCAACCATCGCTCGAGCCGCTACAACAACGCGCCGATGCCCTATTCGATCTTCTACAACGGCCACTATGCCGTGCACGGGACGGATCAGGTCGGACGGCTGGGCACGCCGGCCTCGGCCGGCTGCATCCGACTGCATCCCGAGAACGCCGCGCGGCTCTACAGGCTCGCGCAGCAGGTCGGCCTGCGCAACATGCGGGTGGTGGTGCGCCGGTAGCGCCTACTCCTCCGCGGCGCCGATCGCCGCGGGATCGAACTCCGCCTGCTCGGCTTCCTGCATCGGCTGCTCGGGAAAGCCCTCGATGCCCGGCGTGACGTCGCGGACGTCGCGCTCGATCTCGAGCGGGCTCGCGACATAGGCCGCGATCAGCTCCGCGATCGAGGCGAGCGCATGGACATGGATGCGCTCGTAGCCATGCGAGGCGTCGACGCCGAAGGTGACGAGCGCGGTGCGCACGTCGTGCCCGGCCTCGATCGCAGAGGCCGAATCCGAGCGGTAGTAGCGGAAGATGTCCTTCTGGAACGGGATCTTGCCGTCGCGGCAGAGCTCGACCAGCTTCTTCGTCAGGTGGTAGTCGAAGGGTCCCGACTGGTCGGCCATGGCTATCGTGACGCCGAACTCGGACGAGTTCTGCCCCGGCGCCGTGGTGCCGTTGTCGATCGTCACCATGGAGGCGACTTCGGGCGCCAGGATCGAGGCCGCACCCACTCCCACCTCCTCGGCAATCGTGAACAGCCAGTGGACGTCCACCGGCATGCGAAGCTTGGCCTCGTCGATCGCCTTCAGCGCCGCGAGCATCACCGCCACGCCCGCCTTGTCGTCCAGGTGGCGCGAGACGATGAAGCCGTTGTCGAGGAACTCCGGCTGGGTGTCGATGCCGACGAAATCGCCGACGTCGATGCCGAGCGCCAGCGTCTCCTCACGCGACTGGGTGACTGCGTCGATGCGCAGCTCGACATGGTCCCAGCCAACCGGCTGGGTGTCGATCTCCTCGTTGAAGGTGTGGCCCGAGGCCTTGAGCGGCAGGATCGAGCCGCGATAGCTGCCGATCTCGGTATAAAGCGTCACGCGCGCGCCTTCCGCGAAGCGTGCCGACCAGTGGCCGATCGGCACCAGCGCCAGCCGGCCGTTCTCCTTGACGCGCTTCACCTGCGCGCCCAGCGTATCGACATGGGCGATAATCGCCCGCGCGCCGCGGCGGCGGCTGCCCTGAGCGACGGCGCGGATCGCGCCGCGCCGCGTCAGCTCCGGCGTCAGCCCCAGACGCTCCAGCTCGCCGCTGCAATAGCGGACGACCTGATCGGTGTAGCCGGTCGGGCTGTCGATCGCGAGCAGCGCCTTCAGCTGGGCGACGAGATAGGCTTCGTCGATCTTCAAGGCCGCGTCTTCTCCGTTCAGCCCCGCGCCAGCGCCCGCTCGGCCGTCTTCTGGCCGGAGAGCGGGAACAGGAGGTCGAGGAAGCGCTCCGCGGTCGGCTGGGGTTCGTGGTTGGCGAGGCCGGGCCGCTCGTTCGCCTCGATGAAAACATAGTCCGCCTCGCTTGGCGAGCGCACGATGAAGTCGATGCCGACCACAGGGATGGCGATCGCGCGCGACGCCTTGACGGCGGCCTCGACCAGCGCGGGATGGACGATCCCTGTCACGTCGTGGATCGAGCCGCCGGTGTGGAGGTTCGCCGCCTTGCGAACCATGACCTCGCGGCCCGAGTCGAGCACGTCGTCGAGGGTGAGTTCCTGGCCGGCCAGGCAGCGCTCGGTCTCCTCGTCCTGCGGGATGCTGCTCTCGCCGCCGGTTGCGGCCGCCCTCCGCCGCGACTGCGCCTCGATCAGGTCGCGCACCGTCGACCTGCCGTCGCCCACGACATGCGGCGGCCGCCGCACCGCTGCCGCCACCAGCCGGTGGTCGATGACGACCAGCCTCAGGTCCTGCCCCTCGAAGCAGGCTTCCACGAGCACCCGGTCGCAGATCTCGCGCGCCACGGCGATGGCCTGCCGTGCGGCTTCCACGCTCTCGATGCCGACCGCGACGCCGCGCCCCTGCTCTCCGCGCGCCGGCTTCACCACGACCTTGCCGTGCTTCTCGAGGAAGGCGGCGAGTGCCTGGTCGTCGTCGACGGCCTCCATCTGCTCCGGCACCTTGAGCCCGGCCTTCTCGACCACGCGCCGCGTGACCGCCTTGTCGTCGCAGATCGACATCGCGACGGCCGAGGTCATCTCCGACAGGCTCTCGCGGCAGTGGACGGACCGGCCGCCATAGGAGAGGCGGAAGAAGCCGCCCTCGGCATCGGTGACCTCGACATGAACGCCGCGCCGGCGGGCCTCGTCGACGATCAGCCGCGCATAGGGGTTGAGGCTCTCGTAGCCGGTGATCGGGCTGGCGAAGAGCTTTTCGTTGAACGGGTTCTTGCGCTTGATGGCGAAGACCGGCACGCGGCGGAAACCGAGCTTCTCGTAGAGACCGATCGCCTGCTCGTTGTCGTGCAGGACGGAGAGGTCCATGAAGGCCGCGCCACGGGCCTGGAAATGCTCGGCGAGGCGCCGCACCAGCATCTCGCCGATGCCCGGATGGCGCGCCTGCGGATCGACGGCGAGGCACCAGAGCGAGGAGCCGAGCTCGCGGTCGTTGAAGGCGCGGCGGTGGTCGATGCCGGTGACGGTGCCGATGATCTCGCCCGACACCTCGTCCTCGGCCACCAGATAGGTGATCGCGCGGTTGTCCCTGTTCGACCAGAAGATGTCCGGCCGCACCGTCACCATGCCGCGAGAGGCGTAGATCGTATTGACCGCCTCCGCATCGCTTTCGGAGGAGAGCCGGCGGATGAAATAGCCGCGCGGCTGGCGCCGGCCGGCACGGTAGGTGGAGAGCTCGAGACGGAAGGTGTGCGAGGGGTCGAGGAAGATCTCCTGCGGCGCCATGGCGAGCAGGACGTGCGGATCGCGAACGTAGAACGCGATGTCGCGGCGCTGCGGCCCTTCCCCGCGCAGCGCCTCGACCAGCGACTCGTTTGTCGGGAAGGTCTGGGCGAAGATGAGCCTGCCCCAGCCGCAATCTACCACGGCGGCCTCTTGCTGCGCGTCAGAGCCGCTCTCGGGGATGTCGATGCGCGGCTTCATCGATTCATTGCGCAGCCGCCGCAGCCTGTGCGCCAGCGCCTTGTCGCTGCGGCTGCGCGCCGCGCGCTCTTCCCCCGACTTCCTGGACATGATCTCAGATCCCATGCGTCTGCAGCCAGAGTTCCAGTGTCCCGACCTGCCACAGTTCCGAACCCTGCAGCGGCGTGATGTGTTCGGAGGGGTTGGCGAAGAGCGTGTCGAGATAATCCTGACGGAAGATGCCGCGCTCGCGCGCCGCGGCAGTGCCCAGCGCATCGCGCACCATCTCGAGGTACGGCCCATCGACATATTTCAGCTGCGGGACGGGGAAATAGCCCTTCTTGCGGTCGATCACCTCGTGCGGGATGACCTTGCGGGCAGCTTCCTTCAGCACACCTTTGCCGTTCTGCTTCAGCTTCTCCTCGGGCGGGACCTTCGCGGCGAGTTCGACGAGGTCATGGTCGAGGAACGGGACGCGCGCCTCCAGGCCCCACGCCATCGTCATGTTGTCGACGCGCTTCACCGGGTCGTCGACCAGCATCACGTGGCTGTCGAGCCGCAGCGCCGCATCCACCGGCGTGTCCGCCCCCTCGCGCGCCAGATGCGCGGCGACGAGCTCGCGGCTGAAGTCCTCGTCGGCCAGCCAGTCTGTGTTGATCTGGCGGGCCAGCGTCTCGTGCGAGCGGTCGAAGAAGACGCGGGCATAGTCGCTTGCGACGTCGTTGGAACTCGCCAGCGGCGGATACCAGTGATAGCCGCCGAAGACCTCGTCCGCGCCCTGGCCGGACTGAACGACCTTGATGTGCTTCGAGACCTCCTGCGACAGGAGATAGAAGCCGACATTGTCGTAGGACACCATCGGTTCCGACATCGCCGCGAAGACGCCGGGCAGCGCCTCCATCAGCCGCTCGGAAGGGACGAATATCTTGTGGTGGTTGGTGTCGAAGCGCTTGGCGATCAGGTCCGAATATTCGAACTCGTCGCCCTTCTCGCCATTCGCTTCCTCGAAGCCGACCGAGAAGGTCATCAGCCCGTGCTGGCCTTCTTCGGCGAGCAGCCCGACGATGACCGAGGAATCGACCCCTCCCGACAGGAGCACGCCGACCGGCACGTCTGACACCATGCGGCGGCGCACCGCGGTGCGCAGCGCGTCGAGCACCATGTCGCGCCAGTCGTCGGAGGAGAGACCGGAGAGCGCCGCGTCGCGCTGGTAGGGCGGCTGCCAGTAAAGCCGGTCGCGGCTCGTGCCGTCGGCATCGATGATGCGGATCGTCGCCGGCGGCAGCTTCCTGACGCCGTTCAGAATCGTGCGCGGCGGCGGTACGACGGCGTGGAAGGTCAGGTAGTTGTGAAGCGCCCTGCGGTCGATCGAGGTGTCCACCCCGCCCGCCGCCAGGAGCGCCGGCAGCGTCGAGGCGAAGCGGATCGCCTGCGGCGTCTCCGAGAGGTAGAGCGGCTTGATGCCGAAGCGGTCGCGCGCCATCGCGACGCGGCCGGAATCGCGCTCGTGGATGACGAAGGCGAACATGCCCTTGAAGCGGTCGACGCATTCCTCGCCCCAAGCGTGCCAGGCCTTGAGCACCACCTCGGTGTCGCCGGTCGAGAAGAAGTCGTAGCCCTTGCCTTCCAGTTCCGAGCGGAGCTCCGGATAGTTGTAGATGCAGCCGTTGAAGCAGACGGTGAGCCCGAGTTCGGAATCCACCATCGGCTGCCTCGCCTTCACCGACAGGTCGATGATGCTGAGCCGCCGGTGGGCGAGCGCCACCTGGTTGTGGAGCACGAGGCCTGAGCCGTCCGGCCCTCGGGAGGCGATTGCCTCCATCATCCTCGAAATGGCTTCGACCGACGGCTGCGCGCCGTCGAACCGGATCTCACCGCAGATACCACACACTGTTCCTGAATATCCTCGCTTGTCTGTTGCCCCGAAACCAGCTAGTTATATATCTGATCATTAGATGTCAAATTATCGGCCCTGGATGCCGGCCTGACTGGCAAACACGATGAGGAAGAGGAAGTTCCCGGAAGACGAGCTGAAGGCGCTGGAAAAGGCGGTGCGCCGTATCGTGCGCGCCCATGATCTCAACTCGCGCGTGGTGACCAGGGCCTGCGGCCTGACCTCGGCGCAGCTCGTCGTCATGAGAGGCATCGCCGAGCTCGGCGAGGTGACCAGCACAGCCCTGTCGGATTATGCCGACATCTCTCTCGCAACCGTTGTGACGGTGCTCGACAATCTCGAGGAGCGGGGGCTCATCCAGCGCTACAGGTCAGGGCGCGACCGGCGCATCGTCCACACGCGGCTGACGGAGGCGGGCGCAGCGCTGGTCGAGCGCGCGCCGCCGCCGCTCGGCGAGACGTCCGCGGCGCGGCTTGCGGCGCTCGAGGACGGGCCGCGGCAGGCGATGATCGACGGCGTGGTGCAGCTCGCCGCCCTGCTCCAGAACGACGTGCCGCGCGACACCGTGGCGCGGGACCGGCAGCCCGGCCCCCTGCTGCAGGACGGACTCTAGGACGCCCGGGCCGGGGTCAGGCGGGAGCGTTCCAGCTCCTCCATCCGGACGAGCTTGCGCTCCCATTCGAGCGAGCTCGACACGATGGTGTCGAGATCGTCGAGCGCCGGAACCCAGGCGAGCTCCCGGCGGATGCGGTCGGTGCGCGCGATCACCTCGGCCTGGTCGCCGTCGCGGCGCGCGCCGAGGCGGATGTCGAGCGGCCGTCCGGACATGCGCTCGACGCTCTCCAGCACCTGCAGCACCGAATAGCCGTGGCCGTAGCCGCAATTGACCGTCAGGCCCTTCGCCCCGCCGCGCAGCCTGTCGAGCGTCAGGCGGTGGGCCCGGACGAGGTCGGAGACGTGGATGAAGTCGCGCACGCAGGAGCCGTCGCGGGTCGGGTAGTCGCTGCCGAAGACCTCGATATGCGAGCGCTTGCCGACGGCAGCCTCGACCGCGACCTTGACGAGATGCGTCGCGCCGGGCGTCGCCTGGCCGGTGCGGCCCTTCACGTCGCAGCCCGCCACGTTGAAATAGCGCAGGATGGCGCAGGAGATGCCGTGCGCCTTCTCCGCGTCGCGCAGCATCCACTCGCTCATCAGCTTGGAGGTGCCGTAGGGCGTCTCCGGCCGGGTGGGTGCGTTCTCGTCGACCGGCCCGCCCTCCGGCGCGCCGTAGACGGCGGCGGTGGACGAGAAGACGAAGTGCTCCACGCCGCACTTCACCGCCGCCTCGATGAGCGTGCGCGTCTTGCAGGTATTGTTGGCGTAGTAGGTGAGCGGATTGGCGATCGATTCCGGCACGACCACGGAGCCGGCGAAGTGGAAGATCGACTTGATGCCCGTCGTCTCGATGACGTCGGACAAGAGTGTCGCGTCGCCGACGTCGCCGACGATCAGCCGTACCGCAGGCGGCACCGCCCAGGCGTGCCCGGTCGACAGCCGGTCGAGGACGACGACTTCTTCCCCCGCATCCAGCAGTTCGAGGACCATGTGGCTACCGATGTAACCGGCGCCTCCGGTGACGAGCACGGCCATGACGCACCCCTTTCGGCGTCGGTCCCGGCCGCTCCGGGACCCGACTTCAGGGGAAGCCTAAGGCCAAATGACTAAGGAAGACCTTCCGGCGCTCAGCGTGTTCTTATCCATTCCGCCAGCCGGGCGGACGCTTCCTCGATTTGGTCGAGTCGCCTGTGGAAGCAGGCGCGCAGGAAGCTCTCCCCGCCCGCGCCGAAGGCCGTTCCCGGCGCCAGGCCGACATTGGCCTCGTCGACGATGCTGATCGCCGCCGAGCGCGGATCGTCGACGCCGTCGACCTCGAAGAAGAGGTAGAACGCGCCTTCCGGCGCCAGCGTGCGCACGCGGCCGGTGGCGGTCAGCGCGCCGCTCATGATGTCGCGCGCCGCCCGCGCCCGCTCGACCTGCTCCGCGATGAAGCCGTCGCCCTGGTCGAGCGCCGCCACCGCGCCCTTCTGCAGGAACTGCGGCACGCCGGACGTCGAATACTGGATGAGGTTCTCCAAGGTCTGCTGCAGCTCCGGATGCACCCTCATCCAGCCGATGCGCCAGCCGGTCATCGCCCAGTTCTTGGAGAAGCTGTTGACGTAGATGATGCGGTCCTCGTCCTCCGCCACGTCGAGGAAGGAGGGCGCGCGGCCGGCGCCGTAGTGAAAGAGCGCGTAGATCTCGTCGGCCACGATCCACAGCCCCTTGCGGCGCGCGAGCTCGAGGATCGCCGCGAGCGTGTCCCGGTCCGCCGTCCAGCCTGTCGGATTCGACGGCGTGTTGACGAAGATCGCCCTGGTGCCAGGCGTGATCGCCGCCGCCAGTCTGTCGACGTCGCACCACCAGCCCTGGCTGCCGCGCTCCAGCTTCACCGCAACCGGGCGCGCGCCGGCCACGCCGGCGGCCGCCGGCAGGTTGGGCCAGGCGGGACTCAGATAGACGAACTCGTCGCCGGCGCCCGCCACCATGTCGAGCGCCAGCTGGATCGCGTGCATGCCGGAGCCGGTGACGATGAATTCCTCCGCCGCGAAGCTGCGGCCGAAATGGCGCCCGTAGTATCGCGCCAGCGCCTCGCGCAGCTCGGGGATGCCGCGCTGCCAGGTGTAGAAGGTCTCGCCGGCGCGTAGCGCCTCGATCGCCGGCTCGACGATGAAGGACGGCGTCGCGAGATCGCCTTCGCCCGCCCAGAGCGGGATCAGGCCGGGCTTCAGCCGCCCATGGTTGATGACCGAGACGATGCCGCTCTCGGGCGCGAGGCGCGCCTCGGGGCGCAGGTGGTCGAGGATTGACATGAAAACGTACCGGCGGCTGGAGGATGCGGCCCGCACGGGGGCGGGCCACCCAGCGCTTAGATCGGCCGCTGCCTGCTGGCAAGGAGGTCGCGGATCTCGGTCAGCAGAGCGACGTCGGCAGGGGGTGCCGCCGGCACATCCGGCGCGACCTTCTCCTCCGACGCGAGCCGCCGGCGCAGGTTGTTCACTGCCTTGACCATCAGGAAGATGATCCAGGCGAGGATGAGGAAGTTGATCAGCACGGTGATGAAGTTGCCGTAGGCCAGCACCGCGCCCTGCTCGCGCGCGGCCTGGAGCGTGTCGGCCGTCACGCCGCTCGCCAGCGGGATGAAGTAGTTCGAAAAGTCGAACCCGCCGAAGATCGCGCCGACGATCGGCATCACGAGGTCATCGACCAGCGACGAGACGATCAGCCCGAAGGCGCCGCCGATGATGATGCCGACGGCAAGATCTATGACGTTGCCTCTGGCGATGAATTCCTGGAACTCCTTGAGCACCTGTCCCTCCTATGCGTGCGGCGGCGACGCGCCGGGCGCGCGGAGATTATCAGATGTTGCCGCGCCGATAAGCGGGGATTTGCGGACGCCGGCCGGCGCCCCGATTGGACAAGAAATCAAAGCTGTGGTTGCGTTGGTGCCGGCGCGCGGGGGCCGCCAGGGGAGGAGCGACACGTGCAGGGCTGGGTCATCGGCATCGTCGCGATCGCCTATGTCACGCTGCTGTTCGCAATCGCGCGCATCGGCGACCGGCGCAGCGAGCGCGGCGGGGCCAACATCGCCCGACCCTATATCTACGCGCTCAGCCTCGCCATCTACTGCACTTCCTGGACCTTCTTCGGCTCTGTCGGCTTCGCGAGCGAGCGCGGCTTCGAGTTCCTGGCGATCTATATCGGCCCGATCCTGGTCTTCTTGTTCGGCTACCCGCTGCTGCGGCGCATCGTCCGGCTGGCGAAGTCGGAGAACATCACCTCGAGCGCCGACTTCCTCGCCGCCCGCTACGGCAAGAGCTTCGCGGTGGCGACCATCGCGACGCTGATCGCGACGATCGGCTACATCCCCTACATCGCGCTGCAGCTCAAGGCGATCTCGGGCACCGTCAACCTGATGGTCGAGCACTACAACGGCGCGCCGCCATCGATCGACTTCTTCATCAGCGACATCTCGCTCCTCGTCGCGCTGCTGCTCGCGCTGTTCGCGATCCTGTTCGGCACGCGCCACGCCGACGCGACCGAGCATCAGGACGGCCTGATCCTCGCCGTCGCGGTCGAATCGATCGTCAAGCTCTTCGCCTTCCTGGCGGTCGGATTCGCGGTCTGCTTCGTCTTCTTCGGCAGCCCGCACGAGCTCCTCATCGCCGCCGGCGAGAGCGAGCGGGTGATGGCCGCCTTCACCTACCCGACCAGCCTCGCGACCTGGATCGTGCTGACCATGCTGAGCGGCTTCGCGATCATCCTGCTGCCGCGCCAATTCCACGTGACCATCGTCGAGAACCGCAGCGAGGCGGAGCTGAAGACGGCCACCTGGCTCTTCCCGCTCTATCTCGTCCTGATCAACCTCTTCGTCCTGCCGGTCGCCTATGCCGGCCTGCTCCTCGTCGGCACAGGCACCGACGCCGACCTCTACGTGCTCTCGCTGCCGCTCTCGCACGGCTACGACCTGCTCGCGCTCCTCGTCTTCATCGGCGGCCTGTCGGCGGCCACCGCCATGGTGATCGTCGCCACCGTCGCCCTGTCGATCATGATCTCGAACGACCTCGTGCTGCCGCTCTTCGTGCGGCGGCTGCACCGGCCGGACCTGCGCAACAAGGAGGACTGGTCGCAGGTCATCCTGAACGTGCGACGTGCGGCGATCTTCATCGTGCTGATTGCGGCCTTCCTCTATTATCGCGGCACGACCGGCAACGCCCGCCTGGCGGCGATCGGCCTCATCTCGTTTGCCGCGATCGCGCAGTTCGCGCCGGCCTTCTTCGGCGGCCTGATCTGGCGCGGCGCCAACAGCCGCGGCGCGGTGCTCGGCATGACGGCGGGCTTTTCGGTCTGGGCCTACACGCTCCTCTTCCCTTCGGTTGCGCCGCTCGACACGAGCGTCGTCGTGAACGGCCCGTTCGGAATCGAGGCGCTCAGGCCGCAGGCGCTCTTCGGCACCGAGGCGGAATCGCTCAATCACGGCGTTCTCTGGTCGCTCGCCGTCAACACGCTGTTCTTCGTGCTCGGCTCGCTGTCGCGCGGCTCGGTGCCGCTCGAGCGCATCCAGGCTGCGCTGTTCGTGCCGCGCGATTCGGGGCCAATGCCGAGCCTCAGGCGCTTCCGGACCGCGGTCACGGTCAACGAGCTCAAGGATGCGATCGCGCGCTATCTCGGCGTCGAGCGAACCGAGCGGTCGTTCGAATCCTTCGCCCGGCGCGAGGGCCGCGCGCTCGTCGGCAACGAGCAGGCGAGCGCCGAGGTGATCCGCTTCTCGGAGCAGCTGCTCGCAAGCGCCGTCGGCACGTCCTCGGCACGGCTCATCCTGTCGCTGCTCTTCCAGCGCCACGACACCTCCTCGCGCCAGGCCTACCGCCTGCTCGACGACGCGTCGGAGGCGCTGCAGCAGAACCGCGACCTCCTGCAGACCGCGCTCGACCAGATGGAGGAAGGGGTCACCGTCTTCGACCGCGACTTCCGCCTGACCTGCTGGAACCGCCAGTTCCGCGCCCTGATGGACCTGCCGGACGAGATGGGCCAGGTGGGCGTGTCGCTCCACCACGTGTTCCGCTTCCTCGCCGAGCGGGGCGACCTGCCCGAGGGGTCGGAGCGGCAGCTCCTCGACCGCATGAGCTGGTTCGGCAAGGTGTGGACGATCGAGCTCGCCCGTAGCGGCCACATCATCGAGGTGCGCACCAACCCGATGCCGGGCGGCGGCATCGTTGCCACCTATACCGACATCACCTCGCGCGTCGCCGCCGACCTTGCGCTCAAGCGCGCCAACGAGACGCTCGAGCAGCGGGTCGTGAACCGGACTGCCGAGCTGGTGCGCGTCAACGAGGAGCTGGCGCAGGCGCAGATGCTCGCCGAGGAGGCCAATCTCGGCAAGACGCGGTTCCTCGCCGCAGCCGGCCACGACATCCTCCAGCCGCTTAACGCCGCGCGGCTCTACTGCTCGTCGCTGCTCGAGCGCGCAGACCGGTCGGACTTGAAGGAGGCCGCGGTCAACATCGAATCCTCGCTGGAATCGGTCGAGACGATCTTGAGCGCGGTGCTCGACATCTCGCGGCTCGACACCGGGGCGCTCAAGCCGACCGACACCGTCTTCAGGCTAGACGGACTCCTGCGCCAGGTGCAGACGGACTTCCTGCCCCAGGCGGCGGCCAAGAACCTCGAGCTGCGCTTCGTCGCCTCATCGCTCGCCGTCTCGACCGACCGCAACCTCTTCCGCCGCCTGATCCAGAACCTCGTCTCCAACGCGATCAAGTACACCCGCAACGGCCGCGTGCTCATCGGGGTGCGCCGGCGCGGCGACCTGGTCGAGATCCAGGTCCACGACACCGGCATCGGCATCGAGGGCGAAAAGCTGAACACCGTCTTCCGCGAGTTCACACGGCTCGACGAGGGCATCCGCGAGGCGCAGGGCCTCGGACTCGGCCTCTCTATCGTCGACCGCATCGCGCGCGTGCTGCGCCTCGAGATCCGCATCCATTCGATCAAGGGCAAGGGATCGTGCTTCTCGGTCCTGCTGCCGCGCAGCGACGCCATGGTGCCCGCCCAGATTGGAGAGGCCCGGGCCGAGGCCGTACCGATCGCGCAGCCCGAGGGCGTGCGGGTCATCTGCGTCGACAACGATCCGCGCATCCTGGAGGGCATGCGCACGCTGCTCGAGGGCTGGGGCTGCGACGTCCGCACGGCCGGCGGCTCGTCCGGGCTCGAGGAGATCACGCGCTCGGCCTTCCGCCCCGATCTCGCCCTCGTCGACTACCACCTCGACGCCGAGGACGGGATCGCCGTGATCGGCCGGCTGCGCGCCATCTACGGCCCCGACCTGCCGGCTGCCCTGGTGACGGCGGACCGCACGAGCGAGGTGCGGGAAACCGCGCGCCGGCTCGACGTGGTGGTGATCCAGAAACCGGTCAAGCCGGCGGCGCTCAGGTCGATGCTGTCGCGCTACCGCAAGATCATGTCCGCCGCCGAATAGGCTCAACCCTCGGTGCCGAGCGGCTCCGCGCCCAGCCGCGCGAGCCGAATCACGGCCTGGGTGCGGCTGTCGACGCCGAGCTTCTGGAGGACGGCCGAGACATGCGCCTTCACCGTCGCCTCCGACACGCCGAGCTCGTAGGCGATCTGCTTGTTGAGCAGCCCTTCGCCGAGCATCGAGAGCACCCGCGTCTGCTGTGGCGTCAGCATGCGCAGCCGCTGGATGAGGTCGGTCACCTCGGCATCGCCCTCTTCGCCCAGGTCGACGCCGCGCGGCGCCGCGATGCCGCCGTCGAGCACGGTGCGGACCGCCTGGCGGATCTCTTCCATGCTCGCCGACTTGGAGACGAAGCCGGAGGCGCCGAGCTCAAGCGCGCGCCTGATCGTCGCCCCATCGTCGTGCGCGGAAACCACCACGATCGGCAGCGAGGAATCGATGCCGCGCAGCGCCACGAGCCCCGACAGGCCGCTGGCACCGGGCATCGAAAGATCGAGAAGCACGAGATCGATCTCGCCGTCGGTTGCGACCAGCTGCTTGACGCCGGCGAAGTCGCCGACCTCGACCACCCGGCTGCCCTCCGCCAGTCCCGTCAGAGCCTGCCTCAGCGCACCGCGGAAAAGCGGGTGATCGTCGGCGATCACGAAGCTGAAGCCTGACGTCAATCTCTCATCCCCCTTGCCGTGCCCACACGGGATTGTCCGCACGGCCCGGCGCCCGAATTGTCGCCTTTCGGAGCCTTCAATTCAAGTCGATTGCCTATTTTGCGAACAGCCAATCCCTCGGCGAACTGAAGCGGGTTCCGGTGCGTTAGGCGTGAAGCCGGACCGGCCGGCAATCCCGTATTCGTGAATTGCGGAACTTATACTTTAGTCGAATATTGTTCCGGCATACCTCAGGGAGCATGCGCCATGGAGAAGGTGCGCCAACTGGCTGTGATGTGCATCGGCCGAGCCGTCCTTTTCGGCAGCCTCGCCATCTTCCTGGTGATGTTCTCCTTCTCCTTCGATCCCGCCTGGGCCTTTCGCAACGGCGCCATCATGACGCTGGTCATGGCCGCCATCCTCGTATGGAAGGCGCAGGCCACGTTCCGGCAGAATCCCAAGCGCACTGAAGTGTGGATGTATCTCGACGAGAAGTCGCGTCCCCAGAACGACAATGCCCGGCGCTTCTTCTGCGCCACGCTGCGGGAGGTCTATGGCCGATTCGCCAAGGTGTCGCTCGCCGCTGCGTGTCTGATGTTCGCGGCCTCGATGGGCCTCAACGCAGTTGGATTCCAGCCCTTCGAGCAGGCTCCAACCTATGCTGCGCTCGACCGCGGGATCAACTGAGGTCCCAAGGCCTGCCGCACTACCTGCCGAGTTCGACCGAACGGGCCCGCGCGGCCTCGACCGCGTCGGTCAGCAGCCGCTCCAGCCGGCCGTCGCCCATGAGCACCTGCAGCGCGGCATGGGTCGTGCCGTTGGGGCTCGTCACCTGGCGGCGCAGTTCGGCCGGATCCTCCATGGTCTCGACGACGAGGCTCGCCGCGCCGAAGGCGGTCTGGCGGGCTAGCAACGCCGCCGTCTCCTCGGGGAGGCCAGCGGCCCGGCCCGCGGCGGCGAGGCATTCGACGAAATGGAAGAGATAGGCCGGACCCGAGCCAGACACCGCGGTCACCGCGTCCATCAGCGCCTCGTCGGCGATCTCGGCCACCTCGCCATTGGCGCTCAGGAGCGCGCGCACCAGCGCCCCGGTCTCTTCACCGACCCGCTCGTTCTTCACCACCACCATCATGCCCTTGCCGATCGAGGCGGGCGTGTTCGGCATGCAGCGGATGATCGCGGCATCTTGCCCGAGCATCGCCTGGAAGGCGCTGATCGGCGTCCCGGCGAGCACGCTGAGAAACGTCGTGCCGCGGTCCGCGAGCGGCCGCCAGGCAGGCGCCACCTCGGCAATCCCCTGCGGCTTGACGGCGAAGATGACGAGCTCCGGCGCCAATCCCTCGTCCATCGCCGGCGGCTCGCCCACCGTCTCGACGCCCAGTTGGCGCGCGCGATGGGCATTGTCATGCGAAGGCTCGACGACCAGTACCTCCTCCGGCCCCACCCGCCCGGCCGCCAGCCAGCCGGCGAGCATCGCGCGGCCCATATTGCCGCAGCCGACGAGAACGATCCTGGCGCTCATTCCGATTCTCCGCGTTCGAGGCGCCGCAATCCTATCGGGGCGGATCGCTCGTGGCGACGGGGAAGCGCGCGGTCATCCGCAGTCCGAGTGCTGCCATGACGAACAGCAGCCAGACCGGGTCCGCGCGGCGGAAGAAGAAGCTCTCCAGCAGCGCATTGAACAGCGTGTAGGCGAGGATCATCAGGAAGAGGTCGGCCAGCATCTGGTTCTCGCGCAGCGGCGGCACGCGCGCATAGTCGCGCAGCGGCACGACGATGAAGGCGAAGAGCGCGACGAGGAGCGCGGGCAGCCCCATGCCGAGCGCGATATCGAGATAGCCGTTGTGCGCATGAACCGAGTTGCGCACGTCCCAGGCCTGGTCGAAATGCAGCACGCTCACCCGGTTCGGCACGTGCTCCCAGAAGCTCTCGTAGCCGTAGCCGGTCCATGGCCGCTGCGCGATCATCTCGGCGGCATACTCCCAGAGGGTGAGCCGCCCGGTATAGGTCAGGTCCGGCGCGTGGAGCGCCGCCAGCCGCCCGATCGGCTCGATCAGCACGATGCCCACCGTTGCCAGCGCGCCGAGGACGAGGCCTGCCGCGACGATCAGCGGCGCCGCCGCCCGCAAGCCCAGGAGGCGCGGCAGGAACACGACCGCGACGGTGAGCGGAATGAGCCCCGCCGCCGTCTTCGAGCCCGTGTTCATGACGAAGAGGAGCGCCGCCGCCATGATCAGCCCGCCGGCCAGGCGGCTGCCGCGCAGGAAGAGATAGAAGCCAACGAAGGCTAGGCAGGCCATCACGGGCCCGGCGATGTTCTTGTGCGCGAAGAGTCCCCGCCAGAGCCCAGCATGCTCTGATTCGACCTCGAAAGACTGGTGCACGGCTGCATCGGGCAGAAGGACGAGGCCGGCGAAGGAGAGGCCGAGAACCGCCGACGCGGCGACAAGGAGGGCGAGCGCATAGGAATCGGCGCTGCGCGGCAGGCTGAGAAATGCCGCGACCGAGATCACCGCGACGGTCGTGAACATGAAGGAGCGCAGCGCATCGCCGGCCTCGGGCGCGATCGCGACCGACAGCGCCGCGAGGCCGAACAGCGCGAGCCACCAAGGCGCGGCGAGCGCCGCCAGCCGCCGGCGGTCGACCAGCATGGCAAGGCTCGCGATCGCCACGGCGCCGAGCATGCCGAAGCCAAGCTGGTTGACGGTGTCGCCGCCGCCGCTGTCGGCCACCACCGCGACGGAGGAGAAGGGGCGGAAGGTGACGAGGAGGACAGTGAGGATGAGCCCCGCGACCCAGGCCGCCGCCTGCGCCGCCCTGCCTTCCGTCCAGGCCGACGCCTCAGTTCTTCTCGGGCTGTCGATATTGCTCATTCACATATCCGAACTCGGCGAGCAGCCGGCCGATTGCGACATAGACGGGATAGGCGGCCTCGGCCGGCCAGCGACTCCGCGCCAGGCGGAGCGCGGCGCGCGCGGGCGACGCCGCGAGCAGCGCGAGGCTCTTGCCGATCACACGGGTGCGGGCCAGCGGCTGTCCGGCCCGGAAGCCGCGCTCGACCAGCGTCGAGATGACGCCGTTGCGCAGCGAGCGCGAGCGCACCCAATCGGCTTCGACCCGGCGCGGCGGCACGGTTTCGAAGACCTCCGCCTCGTGGCACCATGCCAGCCGGAAGCCCTTGGCCGCCGCCCGGCTCAGGAAGTCGGAATCGCCGCCGCCCATGAAGTTGAAGCGCAGGTCGAGGAACGGGCGCGGCATCGCTTCCAGTACCTCACGCCTGATCATGAGGTTGCCTGAGGAAAAGAGCGCCGGCACGCTGCCGCTCTCCCTGTAGGGCGGCGCGAAGACCGGATGCGCGGCCCAGCGCTGATGGCCGGCCTCCGCGAAACGCGGCACCTGCGGCCCGCCGACGATGTCGGCGCCGTATTCCTCCGAAGCGGCGCACATGCGCTCCAGCCAGTCGGGCGCGGCCTGCTCGTCGTCGTCGATGATCAGGATGCGCCGGCAGGACGGGAACTGCTCGAGCGCCGTGGTGAAGCCGGCATTGTAGGCGCTGCAATTGCCGCGCTCGTGCGCGATGATGACGAAGCCCGCGGTCACGCCCTGTTCGAACAGAGGCGCGACGGCTGCCAGTCCCTCGCGACCTTCCGCATCGTTCTCCACCACGATCACGGCGAAGGCGCGCGCCGTCTTCTGCGCGCGCAGGGATGCGAGCGTCTCGAGCACCGGGCCGGGGCGGCGGAAGGTCGGCAGCACCACCACGCATTCGGGTGCCGCCGCGTCGATGCCGGGCGAGCGCTGCTCGATCGAGACTGGCGCGGTGTTCATGGGTCGGAGGCCTCTTCTGGCGACCCACCTAAAGCCCGAGGCGCTTGAGGTTTCGTTAAGGCTTGTTCCCGCAGTCGCTCGACAAAGCGAAAATGCGAACTGATTCCTTAGATCGGGCTTGAAGCTTGGCTGCTATCTGCTCGCGGACAATAGGATCGACATGAAGCTTCTCTTCGCCACCTCGATCGTCCCCACGGACGCCCCGACCAGCGGCTACGAGATCGCCACCCGCGCGATCCTCGACGGGCTGGCGCGCGCCGGCGCGGATGTCACCGTCCTCGGCTTCGCCTGGCCCGGAACGCAGCCGGCCGGCGGCCTGAAGACAATCGTGCTGGGCGAGCGCGAGCTGCGCACCGACCGCGCCGACCTTTCCGAGAAGCTCGCCTGGATGGCGCGTGCTCTCGGCACCGGCACAACCTTCTCCTCGGCCAAGCTGAAGGAATACCCCGAGCAGCGGCTTCGCGACGCGATCGCCCGCGCCGGGCCCTTCGACGGCGTGATACTCAACTCCGTCCAGTTCGCCGGCGCCTTCGAGGACGTCTTCCGCGACTGGCCGGCGATCTATGTCGCCCACAATGTCGAGCATGTCTCGGCGCGTCAGAACGCCGAGGCGCTCGGCGGCCTGCGCGGCCTGATTTTCCGGCGGGAGGCGCGGCTTCTGGAGCGGCTCGAGCAGCGCCTTTGCGAAGCGGCGCGCTACGTCTTCACCCTCGCCGAAAACGACCGGCAGGCGCTCAACCTGTCCGCCGCGCGCGCGGCCACCCTGCCGCTCACCGTCTCGCGCACGCCGCCCGCTCCGATGCGGCGCGAGCCCGTCTTCGACCTCGGCCTGATCGGCAGCTGGACATGGCAGCCCAATCTGATCGGCCTGCAGTGGTTCCTGGACGAGGTCGTGCCCCTCCTGCCCGCCGGTCTCGACATCCGCGTCGCGGGCGACGTTCCGCAGCACGTGTCGCCGCCGCGGCGGGGGGTCCGCTTCGTCGGCCGGGTGCCGGATGCCGCCACCTTCCTGCGCCAGGCGCGCGCCGTCCCGCTGGTCAGCCGCGCCGGCACCGGCGTCCAGCTCAAGACGATCGAGGTCTTCGAGCTCGGCCTGCCCTGCGTCACGACGACTTTGTCGCTACGCGGGATCGAGGCGCTGCCGGCGAGTTGCCGCAGGGCGGACGATGCGGCCGAATTCGCACGCGCCTGCGTCGAACTCGTCGCCGCGCCGCCGGCCGATCTCGACGGCCGTGCCTTCCACAAGGCACAGCAGGATGCTCTCGACCGCCAGATCCGGCTCGGCCTCCTCTCGCTCGCCGAGGCGCGGAGGCTTGCGGCATGAGGACCGCCACGGCATCGGCGGGGCACCGCCTGTGAACGCCCCCGTCTTGATGTCGGGCGCTCACACCGCGCTGTCGGCCGAGACCCGGCCCGCCATCTCGGTGATGACGGCGAGCTATGCCGGCGACTTCGAGCGCTGCCGCCTGCTCTGCGAGACGATGGACCGCCACACCACCGGCTTCCGCAGGCACTATCTCCTCTGCGCCCCGCACGACGTCGAGCGCTTCCAGGCGCTTGCCTCGCCCAATCGCATCGTCATCGACGAGCGGGAGATCCTGCCGCGCTGGCTGCGCGCCTTTCCGGACCCGCTCAGCCTCGGCAGGCGCCACATATGGCTCAGCCTGCGCACGCCGCCTTTGCGCGGCTGGCATGTCCAGCAGCTGCGCCGCATCGCGCTCGCTTCCGCGGTCGACGAGGACATCCTCGTCTCGATCGATTCGGACGTGGTCTTCCTCCGTCCCTTCGACGCCGGCCAGATGGCCACGCCACACGGCGTCAGGATGATCCGCAGGCAGGGGGCAGCGCGCGAGGCTTCGGCCGAGCACCGCGGCTGGATCGCCGACGCCGGCCGCGTCCTCGGGCTCGACGAGAACCCGCCCGCGATGAACGACTATGTCGGGACGCTGATCGCGTGGCGGCGTGAGGACGTGCTCGGCATGTGCGCCCGCATCGAGGCGCTGCATGGCCGCCACTGGGCCACGGTCGTGGCCGCACGGCGCAGCTTTTCCGAATGCATGCTCTACGGGCGCTATGTCGACGAGGTGCTGGGCGGCGCCGGCCACGTCGCTGCCGAGACGGAGCTCTGCCGCGTCCTCTGGACTGGCGACGAGCCGAGCGACGACGAGCTGAAGCGCTTCGCCGGCTCGCTGGAGGAGGGGCAGGTCGCGATCGGCATCCAGTCCTTCATCGGCGTCGGGCCCGAGCGGCTGAGGCGGCTCCTCCTGCCCTCTGGCTGAGATTTCGCCCGCTTCGGCAGGCATCGGCTTACGCGCGCTCTGGCCAGGCTAAAACGATTAGACTATATGGCTGGCTTCTCCCAAGGGCCCGGGACGGGACTCCCATGACCAGCCAGATCATCCCTGTCGATCCGTTCGACATCGTCATCTTCGGCGCGACCGGCGATCTCGCCGAGCGCAAGCTCCTGCCCGCGCTCTACCAGCGCCAGCGCGCGGGGCAGTTTTCCGAGCCGACGCGCATCGTCGGCACCTCGCGCGGGGCGCAATCGACCGAGTCCTATCGCGAGTTCGCAGCCCAGGCGATTTCCGACCACATCCGGCCGGACGAGTTCGACGAGGGCCAGCTTCGCCGCTTCCTCGACCGCGTTTCCTACGTCCAAGCCGATGCTGCCGGCGGCGACGGCTTCGACCGGCTGCGCGAGGCGCTCGACGGTGACGGCCGCATCCGCGCCTTCTACCTCGCCGTCGGTCCGGCGCTCTTCGGCGACATCGCCAGGAATCTGCAAACCCACGGTCTCGTCAACGACAAGGCCCGGATCGTGGTCGAGAAGCCGATAGGCCGCGATCTCGCCTCGGCCCGCGTGCTCAACGACGTCATCGGGAGCGTCTTCCGCGAGGACCAGATCTTCCGCATTGACCACTATCTCGGCAAGGAGACGGTGCAGAACCTCATGGCGCTGCGTTTCGCCAACGCGCTCTACGAGCCATTGTGGAACTCCGCCCATGTCGACCACGTCCAGATCACGGTGGCCGAGACGGTGGGGCTCGAGGGGCGGGCCGGCTACTACGACAAGGCCGGCGCGCTGCGCGACATGGTGCAGAACCACATCCTGCAGCTCCTCTGTCTGGTGGCGATGGAGCCGCCCTTCTCGATGGACGCCGACGGCGTGCGTGACGAGAAGTTGAAGGTGCTGAGGGCGCTCCAGCCGATCACCAACGGCTCCGCCGCAAAGTGCACGGTGCGCGGCCAGTACCGGGCGGGCGCTTCGGCCGGCGGCGCGGTGAAATCCTATCTGGAGGATCTCGGCAGCGGCGGCAGCGACACCGAGACCTTCGTCGCGCTGAAGGCCGAGATCGCCAACTGGCGCTGGGCGGGCGTGCCCTTCTATTTGCGGACCGGCAAGCGGCTCGCCGAGCGCGTCTCCGAGATCGTGATCGCCTTCAAGCCGATCCCGCATTCGATCTTCGGCGAGGCGGCCGGCCCGGTGGTCGCGAACCAACTCGTCATCCGCCTGCAGCCCGACGAGGGGGTGCGGCAGTGGATCATGATCAAGGACCCGGGCCCCGGCGGCATGCGTCTCCGCCACGTCCCCCTCGACATGAGCTTCGCGCAGTCCTTCAATGTCCGCAATCCGGATGCCTATGAGCGGCTGATCATGGACGTGATCCGCGGCAACCAGACGCTGTTCATGCGCCGCGACGAAGTCGGGGCCGCCTGGGCGTGGATCGACCCGATCCTCGCCGCCTGGGAGGAGAACGGCCAGCAGGTGCAGGGCTACACTGCGGGGACCTGGGGTCCCTCGGCTGCCATCGCGCTGATCGAGCGCGACGGCCGCACCTGGCACGAGAGCAACTAGCCCGGCGACGGGAGAAGGAGCCGACATGACGGCGACGCGCGAGATCGAAGCCATCACCATCCGCATCCGCGAGCGCTCGAAGCCGGCGCGCGAGGCCTATCTGGCGCGCGTCGATGCGGCGGCGGGGCAGGGCGTGCGCCGCGGCGCGCTCTCCTGCGGCAACCTCGCCCACGGCTTCGCCGCCTGCGGCCCGGCGGAAAAGTCGGCGCTCGCCGGCGACGTCGTTCCCAATCTCGGCATCATCACGGCCTATAACGACATGCTGTCGGCGCACCAGCCCTACGAAACCTATCCGGACCTGATCCGCGCCGCCGCGCGCGAGGCGGGCGGCGTGGCGCAGGTCGCGGGCGGCGTGCCGGCGATGTGCGACGGCGTCACCCAGGGCCGGCCGGGCATGGAGCTGTCGCTCTTCTCGCGCGACGTGATCGCCATGGCCGCCGCGATCGGCCTGTCGCACAACATGTTCGATGCCGCCGTCTATCTGGGCATCTGCGACAAGATCGTGCCCGGTCTCACGATCGCCGCGCTCACCTTCGGCCACCTGCCGGCGATCTTCATCCCCGCCGGGCCGATGACGAGCGGCCTGCCCAATGACGAGAAGGCGAGGGTCCGCCAGCTCTACGCCGAAGGCAAGGTCGGCCGGGCGGAGCTCCTGGAAGCCGAATCGAAGTCCTATCACGGGCCGGGCACCTGCACCTTCTATGGCACCGCCAACTCCAATCAGATGCTGATGGAGATCATGGGGCTCCACACGCCTGGCGCCTCCTTCGTCAATCCGGGCACGCCGCTGCGCGACGCACTCACCCGCGAGGCGGCGAAGCGCGCGCTCGCCATCACCCAACTCGGCAATGAATACACGCCGGCCGGCCGCATGATCGACGAGCGCTCCGTGGTCAACGGCATCGTCGGGCTGAACGCCACCGGCGGCTCGACCAACCATACGATCCACCTGATCGCCATGGCTGCCGCGGCCGGCATATCGATCACCTGGCAGGACATTTCCGACATCTCCGACCACGTGCCGCTGCTCGCCCGCGTCTATCCGAACGGGCTGGCAGACGTGAACCATTTCGCTGCTGCCGGTGGCATGGGCTTCCTGATCCGCGAGCTGCTCGATGCGGGGCTGCTCCACGAGGACGTCCGCACCGTCTGGGGCGAGGGCCTGCGGCCCTATGCGGTCGAGGCCTATCTCGCCGGTGATGGCGCGGTCGCGCGGCGCCCGGCGCCCGCGACCAGCGGCGACGAGAAGGTGCTGGTGCCGCATCCGAAGGCCTTCCAGCCGAATGGCGGCATCAGGCTGCTCTCCGGCAATCTGGGCAACGCCATCATCAAGGTCTCGGCGGTGAAGCCCGAGAACCGGGTGATCGAGGCCCCGGCCAGGATCTTCCACGACCAGGAAGAACTCAACGCCGTCTTCAAGGCCGGCGAGCTGGACGGCGACTTCATCGCCGTGGTGCGCTATCAGGGCCCGAAGGCCAACGGCATGCCCGAACTCCACCGTCTCACCACGGTGCTCGGCGTGCTGCAGGATCGGGGCCACAAGGTCGCGCTGGTGACGGACGGGCGCATGTCGGGTGCCTCGGGCAAGGTGCCGGCGGCGATCCACGTGACGCCGGAGGCGCTGGACGGCGGGCCGATCGCGCGGCTGCGCGACGGCGACATCGTCCGCGTCGACGCCGAGGCGGGAACGCTGGAGGCGCTGGTCGACATTGCCGATTTCGCGGCGCGGCCGACGGTGCTGCCCGATCTCTCGGCAAACGGCTTCGGCATGGGGCGCGAGCTCTTCGCCGGCTTCCGGGCCATGGCCGGCCGGGCCGACGCCGGGGCTGCAGTGTTCTGAAGAACGCGTTCAGAAGGAGGAGGGGAAGATGTTCAGATGGGGGGTACTTTCGACGGCCAAGATCGCGCGCGAGCAGCTGATCCCGGCCATCCAGGATTCGGAGAACGGCGTCGTGGCGGCGATTGCCAGCCGCGACGAGAAGCGGGCGGCCGCGCTGGCGCGCCGCGTCAACGCCGCCCATGCCTTCGGCTCGTATGAAGAGATGCTGGCATCGGATACGATCGACGGCGTCTACATCCCGCTGCCGACCGCGCAGCATGCCGAGTGGGCTATCCGCGCCGCCGACGCCGGCAAGCACGTGCTGGTCGAGAAGCCGCTGGCGCTGAAGGCCGACGAGATCGAGGCGGTCATTGCCGCGCGCGACAGGAACCGCGTCGTCGTCGCCGAGGCCTTCATGGTCTTCTACCACCCGCAGTGGCACAAGCTGCGCGAGCTCATCGCCGACGGCGCGGTCGGGCGGCTCCGCCACGTTCAGGGCGCCTTCAGCTACCACAATGTCGATCCGGCCAACATGCGCAACCGGCCCGAGCTCGGCGGCGGCGCACTGCCCGACATCGGCGTCTATCCGATCGTCACCACCAGGCTCACGACCGGCGAGGAGCCGAAGCGCATCCAGGCGCGCATCGAGCGCGATCCGACCTTCGGCACCGACATCTACGCGTCGGTGAAGGCCGATTTCGGCGGCTTCGAGCTCACCTTCTACGTCTCGACGCAGATGGCCGCGCGCCAGACCATGGTGTTCCACGGCGACAAGGGCTTCATCGAGGTCGCGTCGCCCTTCAATGCAGGGCTCTACGACCACCACCGCATCGAGCTCCACGACCAGTCGCGCGGCGAGACGCGTACCTTCCGCTTCCCCGGCGCCAGCCAGTACCGGCTGCAGGTCGAGGCCTTCGTCCGCGCTGCGCAAGGCGAGTTCTCGCCGGTCTTCGCGCTCGAGGAATCGGTCCGGAACCAGCGCGCGATCGACGCGATCTACCGCGCCGCCGCGGGCGACGGCTGGGAGCCTGTCTGAGCCGTCAGTTGCCGAGGATGCCCGGCAGCCTCAGCCCCTGCTCGCGGGCGCAGTCGAGCGCGATGTCGTAGCCGGCGTCGGCGTGGCGCATGACGCCGGATGCCGGGTCGTTCCACAACACGCGCTCCAGCCTCCTTGCGGCGTCGGGCGTGCCGTCGGCGCAGATGACCATGCCGGCGTGCTGCGAGAAGCCCATGCCGACACCGCCGCCATGGTGCAGCGATACCCAGGTGGCGCCGGAGGCGGTGTTCAGGAGCGCGTTGAGCAGCGGCCAGTCCGACACCGCGTCGGAGCCGTCCTTCATCGCCTCGGTCTCACGATTGGGCGAGGCGACCGAGCCGGAATCGAGATGGTCGCGGCCGATCACCACCGGCGCCTTCAGTTCGCCCTTCGCCACCATCTCGTTGAAGGCGAGGCCGAGCCTGTGGCGGTCGCCGAGCCCCACCCAGCAGATGCGCGCCGGCAGGCCCTGGAATGAGATCCGCTCGCGCGCCATGTCGAGCCAGCGGTGCAGATGCGCATTGCCGGGGGTGAGTTCCTTCACCTTCCCGTCGGTCCTGTAGATGTCCTCCGGGTCGCCCGAAAGCGCCGCCCAGCGGAACGGCCCGACGCCGCGGCAGAACAGCGGCCTTATGTAAGCCGGCACGAACCCTGGGAACGCGAAGGCGTTGTCGAAGCCCTCCTCCTTCGCCACCTGGCGGATATTGTTGCCGTAGTCGAGCGTCGGCACGCCCTGGTTCCAGAAGGCGACCATCGCCTCCACATGCTCGCGCATCGAGGCGCGCGCCGCCTTCTCGACCGCCTTCGGGTCGCTTTCCCGCTTGTCCCGCCACTCGGCCAGCGTCCAGCCCTTGGGCAGATAGCCGTTGAGCGGGTCGTGCGCCGAGGTCTGGTCGGTCAGGATGTCGGGCCGCACGCCGCGCCGCAGGAGCTCGGGCAGCACTTCCGCCGCGTTGCCGAGAAGCCCGACAGACTTCGCCTCGCCCGCCTTCGTCCAGCGGTCGATCATCTCCAGCGCCTCGTCGATCGAGGTCGCCTTCTCGTCAACATAGCGGGTGCGCAGGCGGAAATCGATGCGGGTCTCGTCGCATTCGACGGCAAGGCAGCAGGCGCCTGCCATGACGGCGGCGAGCGGCTGCGCGCCGCCCATGCCGCCGAGGCCAGCCGTCAGCAGCCACTTACCTTTCAGGTCGCCGCCATAGTGCTGGCGCCCGGCCTCTACAAAGGTCTCGTAGGTGCCCTGCACGATGCCCTGCGTGCCGATATAGATCCACGAGCCGGCCGTCATCTGGCCGTACATCATCAGCCCCTTCCGATCGAGCTCGTGGAAATGATCCCAGTCGGCCCAGTGCGGCACGAGGTTCGAGTTGGCGATCAGGACGCGCGGCGCGTCGGGATGGGTGCGGAAGACGCCGACAGGCTTGCCCGACTGGACGAGCAGGGTCTCGTCCACCTCCAGCGTGCGCAACGCCGCGACGATGCGGTCGAAGTCCGTCCATGTGCGCGCCGCCCTGCCGATGCCGCCATAGACGACGAGCTCGTTCGGGTTCTCTGCGACGTCGGGGTCGAGATTGTTCATCAGCATCCTGAGCGGCGCTTCGGTCAGCCATGACTTCGCGCTGATCTCGGGCCCGCGCGGACTGCGGACCTCGCGGATGTTGTGGCGGGGATTGTTCATGTCCGGTCTCCGGTTGCGGCCGCCATGCCGAGCGCGACCGTTTCGATCCGCTCGAGGATGGCGCGAAGGTGGAGGCGCAGCATGCGCGCCTTGTCCTCGTCATAGGCGAAGGGCGGGGCCTCGCTCGCGAGATAGGCCGACTGCGCGATCTCCATCTGGATCGCATGCACGCCCTCGTTCGGCCGGCCATAGTGCCGAGTCGTCCAGCCGCCGCGGAAGCGGCCGTTGACGACGTGGCTGAAACCCTCCGCCGCTTCCGCCATGCTGGCGGCGGAGCTCTCGATCGTCTCGTCGCAGGTGCGACCGCCGTCGGTACCGATGTTGAGGTCGGGCAGCCGTCCCTCGAACAGGAACGGGCAGTGCGAGCGGATCGAATGGCAGTCGTAGAGGACGGCGATGCCATGAAGCGCCTTCACGCGCTCGACCTCGGCGGCGAGCGCCGCGTGGTAGGGCCGGTGGAATGCCTCCACCCGCCGCGCCCTCTCCTCTTCGTCCGGCTCCGCGCCGTCCTTCCAGATCGGCTGGTTGTCGAAGTCGGTTAGCGGCACGAGGCCGGTCGCGTTCTGTCCCGGATAGAGGCTGAAGCCCTCGGGATCGCGGTTGGCGTCGATCACGTAGCGGTGGAAGCGCGCCGCAACCACCGTCGCCCCCGGCAGCAGCCCGTCATAGAGCCGCTCGATGTGCCAATCCGTATCGCGCAGCTTCCGCCCCTCCGCGTTGAGCGCCGCGAGGATGTCGTCCGGCACGTGCGTCCCGACATGCGGCATTCCCAGTATGACCGGCGAGGGGCCCTGGGTGACGGTGACGGGGGTCATGGCGAGCCTCCGGATATGGCGGGGCGGCGAAACGCGTAGTCTCCCCCCTTGTGGGGGAGATGTCCGGCAGGACAGAGGGGGGCGCTGTCCCGCAAAGCCCTCGAGCTGCTGGCAGAGACCGAAGGAGAAAGTCGGCTTCTTGATCGAGAGATGGCGCTCCTTCTCGCCCCCCTCTGCCTACCGGCATCTCCCCCACACGGGGGGAGATCGCCAATCTCGACGCGCACGCTCACCCCTCCAACCCCGGCAAAATGCCCGCACTCACGCTGGCGTTGAGTGCGCCGGAGCGCACCAGTTCGGCTGCCGCCTCCAGGTCGCCTGCCATGAAGCGGTCCGTCTCCAGCGTGGACACGACGGCGCGCACTGCCGCATGGGCGCGCGTCAGCTCGGCACTGGTCGTCAGCGGCGCGCGGAAGTCGATCCCCTGCGCCGCCGTCACCGCCTCGATGCCGATGATGCCGAACAGGTTGTCGGTCATCTGGACGAGCCGCCGCGCGCCGTGGCAGGCCATCGAGACGTGGTCCTCCTGGTCGGCCGAGGTCGGCGTCGAATCGACCGACGCCGGATGCGCCATCTGCTTGTTCTCGCTCATCAGGGCTGCCGAGGTCACCTCGGCGATCATCATGCCCGAGTTCAGCCCGGCGTTCTTGGCCAGGAACGGCGGCAGCCCGTAGGAAAGCTTCGGGTCGACCATCAGAGCCACGCGCCGCTGCGCGATCGCGCCGACCTCGCAGATCGCGAGCGCGATCTGGTCCGCGGCGAAGGCGACCGGCTCGGCGTGGAAATTGCCGCCGGAGACGACGGATCCGTCCGACAGCACCAGCGGGTTGTCGGTCACCGCGTTCGCCTCCGTCGTCAGCGTCGCCGCCGCCGTGCGCAGCATGTCCAGGCAGGCGCCGTCCACCTGCGGCTGGCAGCGTATGCAGTAGGGGTCCTGCACGCGTTCGTCGCCTTCCAGATGGCTTTCGCGGATTTGCGAACCCTCCAGCAGCCGCCAGAGCGCGGCAGCCGTATCGATCTGCCCGCGATGGCCGCGCAGCCGGTGGATCTCGGGGTGGAACGGCGCCGACGAGCCCATCGCGGCGTCGGTCGACAGCGCGCCGGTGATCAGCGCCGCGTTCGCGGCCCGGTGCGCGCGGAAGAGGCCGGCCAGCGCCAGCGCGGTCGAGACCTGCGTGCCGTTGATGAGCGCCAAACCTTCCTTGGCGGCGAGCCGCACCGGCGCGAGGCCGGCCCTCGCCAGCGCATCGCGCCCCGGCATGCGCTCGCCATCCAGCCACGCCTCGCCCTCGCCGATCATGACGGCGGTCATGTGCGCGAGCGGCGCGAGATCGCCCGATGCGCCGACGGAGCCCTTCTCGGGAATGACCGGCGTGACACCGCGCTCCAGCATCGCCTCGATCAGCGCCACCGTCCGCGGCTGCACGCCCGACGCGCCGCGCCCGAGCGAGATCAGCTTCAGCGCCATGACCAGCCGCGCGATCTCGAGCGCCAGCGGCGCGCCCATTCCGCAGCAATGCGACAGGATCAGGTTGCGCTGCAGTGTCTCGAGATCGGAAGGCGGGATGCGCACGCTGGCGAGCTTCCCGAAGCCGGTATTGATGCCGTAGACGGCCGCGTCGCCTCCCGCGATCTCGCCGATCCGTGCCGCAGCGGCCGCGATCCCGTCACGAAACCCATCGTCGAGCCGCGCGCTTGCACCGGTGCGCCAGATCGTCTCGAGGTCGGCCAGTGGAACCGAGCCGGGAGTGAGAGTGATCGTCATGCCACGATCCTGCTGTGGAGCGGATTGAAGCCGATGCGGTAGGCGAGTTCGGCCGGATGCTCGACGTCCCAGACGGCGAGTTCTGCGCGCTTGCCCGCTTCGACCGTGCCGATCTCGGCCTGCAGCCCGAGCGCGCGCGCGGCGTGGCGCGTGACGCCAGCGAGCGCCTCCTCGGGCGTCAGGCGGAACAGCGTGCAGCCCATATTCATGGCGAGGAGCAGCGAGGCGAGCGGCGAGGAGCCCGGGTTGCAGTCGGTGGCGAGCGCGATTGGGACACCCGCCTCGCGCAGTGCGGCCACCGGCGGCGCCTGCGTCTCGCGCAGCGTGTAGAAGGCGCCGGGCAGAAGCACCGCGACGGTTCCCGCCGCGGCCATGGCTGCGACGCCGGCCTGATCGAGATATTCGAGATGGTCGGCCGACAATGCGTCGAACGAGGCCGCAAGCTTCGCGCCGCCGAGATTCGAAAGCTGCTCGGCATGGAGCTTGACCGGAAGCCCCAGCTCGCTCGCTCGCTCTAAGACGCGACCGATCTGGGCGGGTGAGAAGGCGATGCCCTCGCAGAAGCCGTCGACGGCGTCGGCAAGTCCCTCGGCCGCCGCTTGGTCGAGCCCGGGCAGGACCACCTCGTCCAGATAGGCATCGGCACGGCCGGCATATTCCGGCGGCACGGCATGGGCTGCGAGGTAGCTCGTGACGACGCGGATGCCCGCTTCCGCGCCAAGCCTGCGCGCCGCCCGCAGCATCCTGAGCTCGTCCTCCACCGTCAGCCCGTAGCCCGACTTGATCTCGACGGTGGCGACCCCCTCCGCCATCAGCGCCCGGAGGCGCGGCAGCGCGCTCGCCACCAGTTCGTCCTCCGACAGCGCCCGCGTCGCGGCGACCGTCGAGACGATCCCGCCGCCCGCCCGCGCGATCTCCTCGTAGCTCGCGCCCTCGAGGCGCAACTCGAACTCGCGCGCCCGGTTGCCGCCGAAGACCAGATGCGTGTGGCAGTCAATTAGCGCCGGCGTCACCAGCCGGCCGCCGAGCGGTTCCGGTTCAGCCCAGCGGGCGGCTTCCCCCGCAGGCCGAACGAAGGCGATGCGCCCGTCCTCGATGCCGATCGCGTGGCCGTCGCGCAGGCCGTAAGCCCCGTCGCCCGCCATCGTCGCCACCCTCAGGTCGGTCAGCAGTCGCCTTGACATTCGGATCGGTTGCTCGCTCTATAAGGCGAGGATAAGCCTAATATGTCTGCACATAATCAGTCAACTCCATCTGCCGCCCTTCATGCGGAACGCGCGCTCCTCCCTTCCGGCTGGGCGCGCGAGGTCGCGGTCACGATCGCGCCGGACGGCCGCATCGCCTCCGTCCAGTCCGATGCGCCGCGCGATCCCCGTGCCCTCGCCGTTCCCGTCCTCCTGCCCGCGATCTCCAACCTCCACAGCCACAGCTTCCAGCGCGCAATGGCCGGGCTCTCGGAGGCGCGAAGCCCCGCCGGCCGCGAGAGCTTCTGGACCTGGCGCGAGATCATGTACCGCTTCCTCGACCTCCTCTCGCCGGAGGACATCGAGGCGATCGCCGCCTTCGCGTTCATGGAGATGCTGGAGGCCGGCTTTCCGGCCGTCGCCGAGTTCCACTACCTCCACAACCGTCCGGGCGGCGCGCGCTACGACGATCCGGCCGAGCTTTCCGCCCGCATAGTTGCGGCGGCGGCCGGAACGGGCATCGGCCTGACGCTTCTCCCCGTCCACTACGCGCAGGGCGGGGTCGACGGCCGGCCGCTCGCCGGCGGACAGCTTCGCTTCGCCAACACGCTCGACAACTTCCTCGATCTCGCGGCGAAGGCGGAAGGGCTGCTGCGCAGCCTGCCTGCCGACGCCCGCTTCGGCATCGCGCCGCATTCGCTGCGGGCCGTCGCGCCGGCCGACCTCGCGCGGCTCGCCGTGCTGGCGCCGAACCGGCCGCTCCACATGCACATCGCCGAGCAGGAGAAGGAGATCGAGGAGACCTTGGCCGTCCTTGGCCATCGCCCGGTCGAATGGCTGCTCGACAACCACGCCGTCGACGAGCGCTGGTGCCTGATCCACTGCACGCACATGACGCCGGACGAGACCCTGCGCCTTGCGGCGACCGGCGCGGTAGCGGGGCTCTGCCCGATCACCGAAGCCAATCTGGGCGACGGCATCTTCGACGGCGCACGTCACCTCGATGGCGCCGGCAAGATCGGCGTCGGCACGGATTCCAACATCCAGATCTCGCTCGCCGGGGAATTGCGCCAGCTCGAATATTCGCAACGCCTGCGCGACCACGCGCGCGTGGTGCTGGCGGAGCCCGGCCGCTCCGTCGGCCGCCGCCTCTGGGAGGCCGCTCTTGCGGGCGGGGGGCGCGCGCTCGACCGAGATGCGGGGGCGATCGCCGAGGGCCGCTACGCCGACCTCGTGGCGATCGACCCCCCCTCCGGCGGTTTCTTCGGGCTCGAAGGCGACCGGCTGCTCGATTCCTTCGTCTTCGCAGGCGACTCTCGGATGGTGAGCGACGTCTGGTCGGCCGGACGCCGCGTCGTCTCGGGCGGGCGCCACCGCGACCACGAGCGAATCGAGGCCGGCTATGCGCGGTCGCTCGCTTCGATCATGGCGAGGCTGTGATGCGCGCCGGCTCCTGGCAGGACATCAGGGCCGAGATCGCCGGCCGCATCTCGCGCGGGCTCTGGCCGGGCGGCAGCCTGATCCCCGGCGAGGAGGCGCTGGCGGCCGAGTTTGGTGTGGCACGCGCCACCGTCAACCGCGCCCTTCAGGACCTCGCCCGCTCGGGGCTGGTCGTGCGCCGCCGCCGTGCCGGCACGCGGGTCGCGGAAAGCCCGGTGCGCGAGGCGCGCTTCCTCATCCCGCTGGTGCGAAGGGAAATCGAGGAGCGCGGCGCGCGCTATGGATATGCGCTGGTCGAGCGCGAGCGGCGGGCGCCCGATCCGATCGTTCGCGCCCGCCTCGGCTCGTCCGGCGAGCCGATGCTCCACGTGCGCTGCCTGCACCTCGCCGACAGCATGCCCTACCAGTACGAGGACCGCTGGATCAGCTTGGAGGCCGTGCCCGCCGCCGACGACGAGAGTTTTGCCGCCATCGGCCCCAACGAATGGCTGGTGGCGCACGCGCCCTTCACTCATGCCGAGTTCATCTTCATGGCGCAGCGGGCGGGACGCGAGGAGGCGACGATGCTCCAGCTTGCAGAAGGCGAGGCGGTCTTCGTCGCCGAGCGCATCACCTCGCTCGGCGAACGGCCGATCACCCTCGTCCGCCTCTTCCACCCGCCCTCGCACCGCATGGTGACGCGGATTTAGCCGGCTACCCTATTCGAACAAGGTGCGGTTGCAGTTGGGGTTCGACCACTCCGCGCAGGGGTCGCCGGCGCGCGACTGCGTCATCGAGGCGTCCGTGCGGTCGATGATCTCGGCGAAGCCCCGCGCGAAGGCGGCGGCAAGGACGCATATCAGGACGAGCCGCACAATCATGGAACTCTCTCCATTCCGTATGTGCCCTGGTCCCCACGACCATGAAAATTGGCGCAATCTTCTTCAGGAATCGTCAACGCTGAGGTTAACCCTGTGCGTCGCGCCGCGCGGCTCATTGCGCCGCACTTGTGCAGATGCACGCCGCTGCATCGGCTTGGCCCCAATGGTCGACGCGGAACATGTCGGCGGAGATGTCCTGCCGCGACGGGATCGCCATCTCGCCCGCACCAGCCGCGGCTGGCGGGAGTCTGGAGAAAAGGGCGGCGCAGGCGGCGGATCGACTGGGCATGAATCGGTCATATCCGGCGCAAGCGGGCGGTTCAACCCGCCCGCTTGCGTCGATCACTGCCTGGTGGCGAATTCCGCCGGATCGAAGACATATTCGGTGGAGCAGAACTCGCAGGAGACGCGGATCTGCCCCTCCTCGGTCGACTCGGCGATCTCCTCGTCGGTGAAGCCGTCGAGGATGCCCTTGATTCGCTCGCGCGAGCACGAGCAATCGTCGATCACGGCGTTGCCCTCGAAGACGCGGACCCCGCGCTCGTGGAACAGGCGGAAGAGCAGCCGCTCCGGCCCGACCGTCGGATCGAGCAGCTCGTCCGGCTCGATCGTGTCGATCAGCGCGCGCATCTCGGCCCATGCATCGTCGGTCAGGTCGATATGGTCGCCCTGGTCGCCATCGCCGCCATGCAGGTCCGGCAGCCGCATCCGCTCGGAGGCGTCGGGCAGGAACTGCGCCAGCAGGCCACCGGCGCGCCAGTGCTCGCGGGCGCGCTCGCCCTGGACGAGCTGGCGCGCGACCGACAGGCGCACCTCGGTCGGGATCTGCTCCGACTGGCGGAAATAGTTGCGCGCGACCTCCTCGAGAGATTGCCCGGCGAGCTCGACGACGCCCTGGTAGCGCTGCATGTGGCCGCCCTGATCGACGGTCATGGCCAGCACGCCCTTGCCGAGGAGATCGGCCGGGGTGGCGCGTCCATCGGCCACCGCCTGCGCGACGCCCTCCTCGTCGAAGCTCGCATAGGCGCGGAGCGATCTGGGCGTCGTGAAGTCGACGACGAGCAGGCCGACCGGCCCGTCGGACCGCGTCTGAAGGATGAACTTGCCCTCGAACTTCAGCGAGGTGCCGAGGAGGACGGTGAGCGCGATGCACTCGGCCAGGAGCCGCGCGACCGGCTCCGGATAGTCGTGTCGGCCGAGAATCCGGTCGAGCACCGGCCCGAGTTGCACGGCGCGGCCGCGCGCATCCAGCCCCTCCACCTGGAAGGGCACGACATTGTCATCGCCGGCGAAGCCGAATTCGCCCAGCTTTCTTTCCGCTTCGGCCACAGCAACCTGCCTCGCGCATCGATACGCTGAAAAATGAAAGAGCCGCATCGCGGCGGCCCGAACGGCGGGCGAGGTGTCGCCCGGCCCCTGAAATAGGTCGTCGATGCCGGTCAATCAACCCGTGCGGCCGGGCGGGCCCCTACTGGCCCATGCACCAGAGCAGGATCGCCTTCTGCGCGTGGAGCCTGTTCTCGGCCTCGTCGAAGACCACCGACTGCGGACCGTCGATCACCTCGTCGGTGACCTCCTCGCCGCGATGCGCCGGCAGGCAGTGCATGAACAGCGCGTCGGGAGCGGCGAGCGCCATCAGCTTCTCGTTGACCTGGTAGGGCGCGAAGATGTTGTGGCCGCGCGCTCGGTGCTCCTGGCCCATCGAGACCCAGGTGTCGGTCACGACGCAATCGGCGCCGCGCACCGCGTCCTCGGCCGACGCCTTGAACTCGATCCTGCCGCCATTGGCGCGCGCCCAATCGACGAAGCCGGCATTCGGCTCGCTGCCGGGCGGCACGGCGACGTTGAGGCGCAGCCCGAAGCGGGCCGAGGCCTCGACCAGCGAATGGAGCACGTTGTTGCCGTCGCCCGTCCAGGCGAAGAGCCGGTCGCGCACCGGCCCCCGATGCTCCTCGTAGGTGAGGATGTCGGCCATGATCTGGCAAGGATGCGTGTCGTCGGTCAGGCCGTTGATCACCGGCACGGTGGCGTTGTCCGCCAGTTCGCGCAGCCGCTCATGCGCGGTCGTGCGGATCATGATGATGTCGACATAGCGCGACAGCACCCGCGCCGTGTCGGCGATCGTCTCCGAGCGGCCGAGCTGCATCTCGGTGCCGGTCAGCATAAGCGTCTCGCCGCCGAGCTGGCGCATGCCGACGTCGAAGGACACTCTCGTGCGCGTCGACGGTTTGTCGAAGATCATGGCCAGCACCTTGCCGTCGAGCGGCCGGTCGCGCTCGCCCGCCTTGAGCCGGGCCTTGCGGGCGGCAGCCGCGTCGAGCATGGAGCGCAATTCGTCCGCCGGGATATCGGCGAGGTCGGTGAAGTGGCGCACGCCGTCGGTCAAGGCAGGCATCCTAGTTGGCCGGCGCCGGCGTCGCGGCGAGTTTGCCCGCCGCCTGCCTGATCCGATCGAGCCCCTGGCGGATGTCGTCGTCGCTGACGGTGAGCGGCGGCAGGAGGCGCACGACGTTGTCGCCCGCGGGCACCGCGAGCAGCCCGACCTCGCGGAAGGCGCCGTTGACCGCGGTGTTCGGCATCCGGCACTTCAGCCCCAGCATCAGCCCTTCGCCGCGCGCGTCCTCGAAGACCGACGGAAACTCGTCGACGACCGATGCCAGGCCCTGCTTGAAGAGCAGCGCCTTGCGGGTCACCTCGTCTAGGAAGCCGTCCTCGAGGACAACGTCGAGCACGGCGTTGCCGACCGCCATGGCGAGCGGGTTGCCGCCGAAGGTCGTGCCGTGGGTGCCGGGCGTCATGCCCGAGGACGCAACTTCGGTCGCGAGGCATGCGCCCATCGGGAAGCCGCCGCCGATGCCCTTGGCGATCGCCATGATGTCGGGCGCGGCGCCTGACCACTCGTAGGCGAAGAGCTTGCCGGTGCGCCCGATGCCGCACTGCACCTCGTCATAGATCAGCAAGAGGTCGCGATCGTCGCAGAGCGCGCGCAATTTCTGCAGGAAGGACGGCGCGACCGGCCTGATGCCGCCCTCGCCCTGCACCGGCTCGATCAGGATTGCGGCGGTCTCGTCGGTGATCGCCGCCTCCAGCGCCTGCCAGTCGCCGAACGGCACCTGGTCGAAGCCTTCGACCTTGGGGCCGAAGCCTTCCAGATATTTCGCCTGGCCGCCGGCCGCGATCGTCGCCAGGGTGCGGCCATGGAAGGCGCCCTCGAAGCTGACGATGCGGAAGCGCTCCGGATGGCCGCGCAGATAGTGGTAGCGGCGCGCCGTCTTGAAGGCGCATTCCAGCGCCTCGGCGCCTGAATTGGTGAAGAAGACACGGTCGGCGAAGCTGTTCGCTACGAGCCGCTCGGCCAGCCGGTTCTGGCCGGGGATCTCGTAGAGGTTCGAGACGTGCCAAAGTTTCGCTGCCTGTGCCGTCAGCGCCTCGACGAGATGCGGATGGCCGTGGCCCAGCGAGTTGACGGCGATGCCGCCGGCGAAATCGAGAAAGGCGCGATCGTCGGTCGTGTAGAGCCACGATCCCTCGCCGCGCTCGAACTCGAGCGGCGCACGGGCGAAGGCTGTGTAGAGTGCCGGACTGCTCATCGATCCTTCTCCGCCGGAATTGTCGCTTCCCCAAGCGGTGGCCGGATGCGGCCGATACCAATCAAAACGCCGCCTCGTGGGCGGCGGAAGGCTTCATATCCGGCTTTTCTGAAGCCAAGTCAACGGGAGTGGACTTGGGCCAACTTGGGCCAGCCGGACCGGGTGCGGGACCAAAACGGGGGATAAGGAAAAAAACTGATTCGCTGATTCCCCGGGACTCTTGTCACGGAGTCAACGCATCGGTTAGATTCTTAATCGTATCCAATTTTTTGTGCGGCGGATCCCAATACTCGGTAGATGCAGCGCCACCCGGCCCGTCCGGGTGGTGGGGATTCGGATTCCGCCGCGAGGAGCGGGAGCTTGCCTCATGAACTGGACCGATGAACGGGTCGAACTTCTCAAGAAGCTGTGGGGGGAGGGGCTGAGCGCCAGCCAGATCGCCAAGCAGCTCGGCGGGGTGACCCGCAACGCCGTCATCGGCAAGGTTCACCGCCTGAAGCTCGTCGGCCGGGGTCGACCCGCCTCGCCGGCGCCGCGTGCGAAGAAGCCCGGCAACGGTGCGGCCCGTCCGCAGCGGCCGACGCGCCCGATGGCCGCCACGGTCGGCAACACCGCCCTCCAGGCGCAGTTCGATGCGGTGGCCGCGCCGTCGCCGCGGGTGATCGAGAGCATCGTGATCCCGATCCCGCTCAGGCTCGCGCTCACCGACCTCAGCGAGCAGACCTGTAAGTGGCCGCTCGGCGATCCGCTGACCGAGGATTTCGCCTTCTGCGGCAACAGTGTCGGCGAGTGCGGGCCCTATTGCGCCTACCACTCGAAGATCGCCTACCAGCCGGCAGCCGACCGCCGCAAGTCGCGCTGACGCGCGGCCAAGAGCGATAGAAGAGCGGCCAGCGGCACTATCGGGAAGCGCTGGTCGCCGGTGTAGCGGCACCAGGAGGCGTCGGCATCCGGGCGCTGCGCCCCGCCAATCCCCACGCACGGCTCGGCGAAGGCCGCATTGGTCTACGCCCGCGGGAAGCCGGCAGATCGCCGCCGCTGCGCCACCGAAGCGCCACGCGGTCCGCCCTACTGAAAGCCCACCAGCGCAACGCGCAGGAGCACGGCGGTGAGCCCTATCGAGATAGCCAGTATGCCGAGACCGACGGGCGAGCCGAATCCGTGCCAGCTCAGTGCCTTTTCGGCCCCGATCCGATCATGCCAGTGCTGCCGTTCCTTCTCCGAGATCTCTCTGTCCATCTGCATCCCTTTCCTCTCGCGCGCCTTGAATTCGCTGTCCGCCGACACGATGATGAGCTTCATCATATATTTCGACTATCGAAATATCAGATGCTCTAAGGAAATGTCAACATGAGCCGGCAGGACATCGTCCACGGCATCTCCGCCCTGGTCATGAAGTGGCAGGATCTGACCCAAGCCTATGATGAGGTGGTGCGCGAGCGGCATGAGCTCAGCATCACCGAGATCCGCTGCCTGTCGGAGCTGTTTCATGGCCCGCGGACGGCAGGAGCGCTGGCGACCGCGGCGGGGCTGAGCCCGGCCGCGATCACCTCGCTCATCGATCGGCTCGAGGAACGCGGCTTCGTCAGACGCAAGCGAAGCGCTGAGGACCGGCGCAAGGTCCTGGTCGAGATGGGCCCTGCGGCAGAGGAACTGACGCGGCGCTACTACGCCCCCATCGGGGGCGAAGGCCAGCGCGCGCTGGAGAAGTTCAGCGACCGGGAACTGGAGGTCGTCAGCCGCTTCCTGACGGACGCGGTCGAGTTGCAGGAGAAGTACCTCGCCGCCGTCGCGGCGGAGAGGGACGACGCAGGTTGAGGCTTAAGGCACGATCAGCGTGCCGGCGCCGTGCTCGGTGAAGAGCTCGAGCAGCACGGCGTGCGGCGTCTTGCCGTTCAGGATGACGACGCCCTCGACGCCACGCTCGATCGCCTCGATGCAGGTCTCGACCTTCGGGATCATGCCGCCGGAGATGGTCCCGTCGGCGATCAGCGCCCTCGCCTGCGCCACCGTCAGCTCGTCGATCAGCTGCTTGTCGCGGTCGAGCACGCCCGGCACGTCGGTCAGGAACAGGAGCCGCGTCGCATTGAGCGCGCCGGCGATCGCGCCCGCGAATGTGTCGGCATTGATATTGTAGGTGTGGCCGTCGCGGCCCGGCGCGACCGGCGCCAGGACCGGGATCATCTCCGAACGCGCGAGGAGGTCAAGCAGCGTGCGGTCGACCTCCACCGGCTCGCCGACGAAGCCGAGGTCGAGCACCCGCTCGATGTTGGAATCGGGGTCGCGGACCTTCTTCTCAGCCTTCTCGGCGAAGACCATGTTGCCGTCCTTGCCGCAGAGCCCGATCGCCCACTCGCCCTCGGCGTTGATGAGCGCCACGATCTCCTTGTTGATGGAGCCGGCGAGCACCATCTCGACGATCTCGACCGTCTTCTCGTCGGTGACACGTAGGCCGCCCTCGAAGCGCGACTCGATGCCCATCTTCTTCAGCATCGCCGCGATCTGCGGCCCGCCGCCGTGGACGACGATCGGGTTGACGCCCGACTGTTTCAGAAGCGCGATGTCGCGGGCGAAGGCGCGGCCGAGCGAGGCGTCGCCCATGGCGTGGCCGCCATATTTCACCACCACCGTCTTGTTCTCGTAGCGCTGCATGTAGGGCAGCGCTTCCGAGAGCAGGCGCGCCTGTTCCGATGGGTTGGAGAGGCTGTCGGACGGCATGGCGATTCCCTCGGCGGCGGAAGACGGCGGCCTCATAACCGGAAAGCCGCGTGCGGGCAAACACTCGTCCACCGCCGGCAACTCCGTCCGGCGGTGGAACTCAAGGGCGACTGGTGCCGGCCGCGGGGGAGCCTATTTCAGCTCGTCCACCGAGGTGATGACGGAGCCGAGCAGCCCGTAGGCGAGCGCATCCTCCGTCGTCAGCCAGAAATCGCGATGCGTGTCCTGGCGGATCTTCTCCGGCGTCTGGCCGGTGGCGGCGGCGAACAGCTTGGAGAAGCGCTCGCGCATGCGCAGAAGCTGCTCGGCCTGGATCGCGATGTCAGAGGCCGAGCCGCGGATGCCGCCGGAGGGCTCGTGGAGCAGGAAGCGCGTGTTGGGCAGGCAGTAGCGGTTCTCGCGCTTGGCGCCGACGAAGATCAGCGCGCCGGCGCTCGCCACCCAGCCGGAGCCGATCGTGCGCACGGTCGGCCGGATGAACTTGATGATGTCGTGCACCATGTCGCCCGATTCGACATGGCCGCCGGGCGAGGAGATGAAGAGGTTGATCGGGCCGTCGCCGTCCTCGGCGAGCGCGAGGAGCTGGGTGACGGTGCGCTGCGCCAGCTTGTCGTTGATCTCGCCGGTCACGACGACGTTCCTGCTCTTGAAGAACAGGTTCTCCACCGGCGTCGAAAGGCGCGGCGCCTCGTCCTTCTGCGGCTCGTCCAGCATTCTGGGGTCCATTTCGGTCGCTCCTTCCGTTGCGATTAGTAGACGACCACGCTGCGGATCGATTCACCCGCATGCATCAGGTCGAAGCCCTTGTTGATCTCGTCGAGCGAGAGCGTGTGGGTGATCATGGGATCGATTTCGATCTTGCCGTCCATGTACCAGTCGACGATCTTCGGTACGTCAGTGCGGCCGCGCGCGCCGCCGAAGGCGGTGCCCTTCCAGACGCGCCCGGTGACGAGCTGGAACGGCCGCGTCGCGATTTCCTGGCCGGCGCCGGCGACGCCGATGATGATCGATTCGCCCCAGCCGCGATGCGCGCATTCGAGCGCCTGACGCATCACCTTGACGTTGCCCGTGCAGTCGAACGTGTAGTCGGCGCCGCCGATCTGGTCGGCACCGCGCTTCGTCATGTTGACGATCTCGGCGACGACGTTGTCGCATTCGTGCGGGTTGACGAAGTGGGTCATGCCGAAACGCTCGCCCCACTCCTTCTTGGCATTGTTGATGTCGACGCCGATGATCATGTCGGCCCCGGCTAGCTTGAGGCCCTGGATGACGTTGAGGCCGATGCCGCCAAGGCCGAACACGGCAGCCGTCGCGCCAATCTCCACCTTGGCCGTGTTGATGACGGCGCCGATGCCGGTCGTCACGCCGCAGCCGATGTAGCAGATCTTGTCGAATGGCGCGTCGGGATTGACCTTGGCGAGCGCGATCTCCGGCAGCACCGTGTGGTTGGCGAATGTCGAGCAGCCCATGTAGTGGAAGAGCTTCTCGCCGCCGATCGAGAAGCGCGACGTGCCGTCGGGCATGAGGCCCTGGCCCTGGGTGGCGCGGATCGCGGTGCAGAGATTGGTCTTGCGCGACAGGCACGAGGGGCACTGGCGGCATTCGGGCGTGTAGAGCGGGATGACGTGGTCGCCCTTCTTCACCGAGGTGACGCCCGGTCCGACATCCACGACGACGCCCGCACCCTCATGGCCGAGAATGGCCGGGAAAATGCCCTCCGGATCGGCGCCCGACAGCGTGAACTCGTCGGTGTGGCAGATGCCGGTCGCCTTGACCTCGACCAGCACCTCGCCCTCGCGCGGCCCTTCGAGATCGACCTCCATGATCTCGAGCGGCTTTCCGGCCGCTACGGCGACGGCTGCACGGGTCTTCATTCTCGGCTCCCTCCGGTATCGCTGCGCTCGCGGCGGGTGCGCCGCGGCGACCGCGAACATTGTCCACCCCCGGCCCATAATCAAGCGCCGCGGCCGAACACCCTGCCATGGGGCGCCGTCCGTGACGGAACGTCAGGCTGTTGCCGCTTGCCGGCCGGCCCGTCAGGGTCATAATGGCCGGTGCTTGGGGCGACACCGGGGAACAACTGTCACAAACGCGAGGAGTACACGGATGTTTGCTTACTCACTGAAGGCGGCGATGGTTTCGACAGCCCTGGCACTGGCCGGCAGCATGGCCGCCTCGGCCGCTCTGGCCGAGGTCGTCTACAACCGCGGAAACGATACCGATCCCGAGACGCTCGACCACCACAAGACGACCACGGTCGTCGTCGGCCACCTCATGCGCGACCTTTATGAGGGCCTGGTCATCCACAATCCCCAGGCGGAGGTGGTGCCGGGCGTCGCCGAGAGCTGGGAGGTCTCCGAGGACGGCCTCACCTACACGTTCCACCTGCGCGAGAACGCCGCCTGGTCGAACGGCGACCCGGTGACGGCGAACGACTTCGTCTTCGCTTTCCGGCGCATCCAGGATCCGGCGACCGCCGCGCCCTACGCCAACATGCTCTACCCGATCGCCAACGCGCAGGAGATCAACACCGGCGGACTGGACACCCAGGAACTCGGCGTGCGGGCCGTCGACGACCACACGCTCGAGATCACGCTGCACCAGCCGACGCCCTATTTCCTCGAGCTGCTCACCCACCAGACCGGGCTGCCGATGCACCAGGCCTCGGTCGATGAGCACGGCGACCAGTACACGCGTCCCGGCAACATGGTCACCAACGGTGCCTACATGCTGGAATCCTTCACGCCGAACGACCAGCTCGTGATGCGCAAGAACCCGCATTTCCACGACGCCGACAACGTCCAGATCGACGTGATCAACTACATCCCCTTCGAGGACCGCGCGACCTGCCTGCGCCGCTTCGAGGCGGGCGAGGTGCATTCCTGCTCCGACATCCCGGCCGAGCAGATGGACTACATGCGCGCCAATCTCGGCGAGCAGCTGCGCATCGCGCCCTATCTCGGCACCTACTACCTGCCGATCAAGACGACCAAGGAGAAGCTCGCCGACCCGCGCATCCGGCAGGCGATCTCGATGGTGATCGACCGCGAGTTCCTGGCGCGCGAGATCTGGCGCGAGACGATGGTGCCCGCCTATTCGCTCGTCCCGCCCGGTATCGGCAACTATGGCGACGCCGCCGAGCTCGAATACAAGGACATGGACATCCTCGACCGCGAGGATGCGGCCAAGGCGCTGCTCGAGGAGGCGGGCGTCGGCGAGGGAGAGCTCACCCTCGACATGCGCTACAACACCAGCGAGAACAACAAGAACACCATGACGGCGATCGCCGACATGCTGAAGAATATCGGCATCGAGTCGACCATCACCGAGATGGAGGGAACGGGCTATTTCGACTATCTGAAGCAGGACGGCGACTTCGACATGGTCCGGGCCGGATGGATCGGCGACTACTCCGACCCGCAGAACTTCCTGTTCCTGTTCGAGAGCGACAATCTCGGGTTCAACTACCCGCGTTGGGCGAACGAGGAATATGACGCGCTGATGGATCAGGCCGCGGAGGAGACCGATCTCGAGCGGCGGGCCGAGATCCTGCGCCAGGCGGAGGAACTCTTCCTGCGCGAGGTGCCGGCGATCCCGATCCTCTACTACTCGTCGCGCAACCTCGTCTCCGACAAGCTGAAGGGCTGGACGGACAACATCCAGAACACCCACGCGACCCGCTTCCTCTCCATCGAGGGCTGACGCGCCCTCAAACGACACGCCGCCGGCCAAGAATCTGCCGGCGGCGCCCATGCGGAGGACAGCATGGCCGCTTATGTGCTGAGGCGCTTCGCCGGCGCGGTGCCGACGCTCTTCATCATCGTCACCATATCCTTCTTCATGATCCGGCTGGCGCCGGGCGGCCCGTTCGACCTGGAACGGCCGCTCGACCCGCTGATCATGGAGAACCTCAACCGCGCCTTCCACTTCGACAAACCGCTCTGGCAGCAGTACCTCATCTACCTCGGCAATCTCGCCCAGGGCGACTTGGGGCCGAGCTTCACAAGGCGCGACTTCTCCGTCGTCGATCTATTCCGCACCGGCCTCCCCGTCTCGATCCAGCTCGGCGCGTTGGCGCTGACGCTCGCGCTCGTCGTCGGCACGCTGCTCGGCGCGATCGCCGCGCTCAGGCAGAACTCGTGGGCCGACTACGCGGTCGTCGGCGTCGCGACGCTCGGGATCACCATTCCGACCTTCGTCATCGCGCCGCTCCTCTCGCTCGTTTTCGGGGTGATGCTGGGCTGGCTGCCGGCCGGCGGCTGGGGCGGAGGATCCGTCCGCAACATGATCCTGCCGATCGCGACGCTCGCTTTGCCGCAGATCGCCATCATCGCGCGGCTGACGCGCGGCGCGACCATCGAGGCGCTGCGCTCGAACCATGTGCGCACGGCCCGCGCCTACGGGCTGCCGGCCTATGTGGTCGTCGGCGTCCACACGCTGCGGGCCGCCATCCTGCCGGTCGTCTCCTATCTCGGCCCGGCCGCCGCCGCGCTCCTGACCGGCTCCGTCGTGGTCGAGACGATCTTCGGTATTCCCGGCATCGGGCGCTACTTCGTCCAGGGCGCGCTCGGCCGCGACTACACTCTGGTGATGGGTACCGTGGTCGTGATCGCCTGCTTCGTCATCGTCTTCAACCTGATCGTCGACATCCTCTATGCGTGGCTCGATCCGCGCGTGCGTTATGACTGAGGCGGCGGCGAATGGCTGAGGTCCAGCACGCGACGACGACCGATCCCGCCGCCCTGCAGAACGCGGCGGTCGCCGGCCGCTCGCTCTGGAAGGACGCCTGGATCAGGCTGCGCCGCAACCGAGCGGCGGTGGCAAGCGCCATCGTGCTCCTTGCCTTCGCGCTTGCCGGCATTTTCGGCCCGCTCCTCTCCCCGCACCCGTACGACCGCGTCTATCCGCAATACGTCCGCGCGCCGGCGAGCCTGGAGGCCTATCCGCGCGAGGAGGCGATCGTGCCCGCCTTCGAGGCGGCGGTCGCCCGCGCCCGTGTCGAGATGGGCGAGACGGAGGTCTCCGGCTCTCGCGTCAGCGTGCCGATCTCCAGCGCCGACGAGCTCGACCCGCGCATCGTGCGCTATGTCGAGCGCTCCGACCTGTTCAGCAACGCGCGCATCGAGGAGCTTTCGCAGGACGGGCGGAGCGGCGTCATGGTGGCCGACGTCCACCGCGTGCGCTTCCTGTTCGGAACCGACGCGGTCGGGCGCGATATGCTCTCGCGCATCACCGTCGGCATCCGCATCTCGCTCGCCATCGGGCTCCTCGCCTCCTTCATGGCGCTGGTGCTCGGCGTCACCTATGGCGCCGTCGCCGGCTATCTGGGCGGGCGGATCGACAACCTGATGATGCGCGTCGTCGACATCCTCTACTCGCTGCCCTTCGTCTTCTTCGTCATCCTGCTCGTCGTCTTCTTCGGGCGAAGTTTCGTGCTCATCTTCATCGCCATCGGCTGCACCGAATGGCTCGACATGGCGCGCATCGTGCGCGGCCAGACGCTGACGCTGAAGCGGCAGGAGTTCGTGCAGGCCGCGGAGGCGCTGGGGGTCGACAGCGCCGGCATCGTGCGCCGGCACATCATCCCCAACACGCTCGGCCCCGTCGTCGTCTTCGTGACGCTCCTCGTACCGAAGGCGATCCTGCTCGAGAGCCTGCTCTCCTTCCTCGGGCTGGGCGTCCAGGAGCCGCTGACCAGCCTCGGCGTGCTGATCTCGGAAGGCGCGCAGAACATGCGCGGCGCGGCCTGGCTGCTTCTCTACCCGGCGATTGCGCTGACCACGATCCTGTTCGCGCTCAACTTCCTCGGCGACGGTCTGCGCGACGCGCTCGACCCGAAGGACCGCTGAGATGGCCGATCCGATCCTCAGCCTGCGCGGCCTCAAGGTGGATTTCCGCACCAATGACGGCATCGTCCACGCGGTGAAGGGCATCGACCTCGACGTTTTGCCCGGCGAGACGGTGGCGATCGTCGGTGAATCGGGCTCCGGCAAGAGCCAGGCGATGATGGCCGCGATGGGCCTCCTCGCCGCCAACGGGGTGGCGACCGGCTCCGCCCGCTACCGCGACCAGGAGCTGGTCGGTCTGGACGAGCGCCGGCTCAACAAGGTCCGCGGCGAGAAGATCACCATGATCTTCCAGGAGCCTATGACCTCGCTCGACCCGCTCTACCGGATCGGCCGCCAGCTCTGCGAGCCGATGGTGCACCACCGCGGCATGAGCTGGAGGAAGGCGCGGGCGCGCGCGGTCGAGCTTCTGGAGCTGGTCGGCATACCCGAGCCGCGCAGGCGCATCGATTCCTACCCGCATGAGCTCTCCGGCGGCCAGCGCCAGCGCGTGATGATCGCCATGGCGCTCGCCAACGATCCCGACATGCTGATCGCCGACGAGCCGACGACGGCGCTCGACGTGACGATCCAGCAGCAGATCCTGGAGCTGCTGGCCGAGCTGCAGCAGCGGCTCGGCATGGCAATCGTCTTCATCACCCACGACCTCAACATCGTGCGCCGCTTCGCCGACCGGGTCTATGTGATGCGGCTGGGCGAGGTCGTGGAGACGGGCCGCACCGCCGATCTCTTCGCCGCGCCGAAGCACCCCTACACGAAGATGCTGATCGAATCCGAGCCGAGCGGCACCAAGCCACCGCCGCGCGCCGGCGCGCCGGTGCTGCTCGAGGGCCGCGACGTCCGCGTCACCTTCGGCATCGGCAAGGGCTGGTTCTCGCCGGGCGTGGAACTCAGGGCTGTCGACGGCATCTCGATCGCGCTCAGGCAGGGGCAGACGATAGGCATCGTGGGCGAATCCGGGTCGGGCAAGTCGACGCTCGGCCGCGCGTTGCTCCGGCTCCTGCCAGGCGAGGGCGCCGTCCGCTTCGGCACGCGCGACATCTCGTCGGCCGACCGGCGCGCCATGCGCCCCTTGCGCCGGGAGATGCAGCTCGTTTTCCAGGACCCGTTCGGCTCGCTCTCGCCTCGCATGACGGTCGGCCAGATCATCACCGAGGGACTCCTCGTGCACGAGCCGCGCCTCTCGGCCAAGGAGCGCGACCGGCGGGCGATAGAGGCGCTGCGCGAGGTCCGGCTCGATCCGGTCATGCGCAACCGCTACCCGCACGAGTTCTCCGGCGGCCAGCGCCAGCGGATCGCGATCGCCCGCGCCATCATCCTCAAGCCGAAGGTGGTGGTGCTCGACGAGCCCACATCGGCGCTCGACCGCTCGGTGCAGAAGCAGATCGTCGAGCTGCTGCGCGACCTCCAGCGCGAGCACAGCCTCTCCTATCTCTTCATCAGCCACGACCTCGCGGTCGTGCGCGCCATGTCGGACTACATCATCGTGATGAAGGCGGGCCGCATCGTCGAGGAGGGGCCGACCGAGGCGATCTTCGACAACCCGCGCAGCGCCTATACGCAGACGCTGATGGCGGCGGCGCTGGACAGCTCGCGCTTCCGCGACGAGGTGCCGGCGGTCAGGCCGTCCTCGCCCGCCGCGCCGCCAGCCTGAATCCCGCCGCCGCGATCCTCACCACCGGAACGAGCGGCGCGAGGACGAAGCGCAGCAGCAGCGCGAGCGCTCCCAAGAGAACTGAATAGATCGCGAGGACGCCGCTCCAGGCCGGCAGCCCCGCCTGCTCGGCGACCCAGCCCGCGGCACCGGCGACGAGGTCGGGCCGGGTGATGGCGACATAGGGCAGCGCGATCGCCGTGGCGACGCCCGCCGCGGTGCCGACGGCCGCGAGTGACTGCGCGGCGCCTCGTCCCGCGGTCCGCAACTGCGCCATGCGCAGCGTGCCGCGCCCGGCGACCGCGACCGGAGCGCGCGCCGCACGCAGCGCCTTGACCGCGGCGCCCGCACCGCCGACGAGGATCACGGTGTCGAACGCCGCCCAGCCCATCTCGCTCCAGGACGGCAGGCGCTCGCCGCGCGCGATCACGCCTTCGAGGTCGGTGATCCCGCCGACCAGGATGTTCTTGGCGCCGAGCAGCGTGCGGGTGAACTGGCGCCGCACCGCGACGCCGTCGACGATCTCGAATTCCGACAGCATCTCGTGGCCGCGCGCCTGCAGCTCGTGGATCGCGATCAGCCCGTACTGCTCCGGCGTCAGCTCGGCGAGGCCGACACCGATGCGGCCCTCGTTCCAGAGCCGTGACAGGCCCTGGCCGACAGTCTCCTGCAGCAGATACTGAGTCGAGCCGTTCTCGACGAAATAGGCGACCACGGGTACGGTCGCGTGGCCATAGCGGTCGAAGACGGCGAGGAAGTCGGGGTCCTGACCGAAGACGCCGAAGACCTTGGCCGAGGCATCGCCGTAGCGCGAGGCGGCCTTATACCAGCCCAGCCCTCCCGCGGCGCAGGCCGCGACCACCCAGGTCTCGGAGCGCTCGACGGCCGCCGCATTCAGCGGGCAGCGGTCGCCCGAGAGGCGCACCTCCTCGACCAGGGCCGCGCGCAGCACCTCGTCCTCGAAAGGCTGATGGTCGGCCATGGTCCAGCGCAGCGTCATCAGCGCGGCAAGCGCGAGAGCGATGGGAAGCAGGACGAGCAGACGCAATTTTCTTGGCCTCAGCCGCCCGCGAGCCGGGCATCGGGCCGCACTACCGCAGCTATGTGGCAAAAGTGGCGCTCCGAGCCGCGGCCCGCCGGCCGACAAAAGGGGATAACGGCCGGCTCGTCCATGACATCACACCCCCGTCATAGTATCGTTGCGATAGGCGGCTAAATCGGCGAGCAAGATAACTAAGGGGAGATTCGCCGTGCAGGACACCGTGATCGACGCTGACCGCCCGGCGCTGCGCCGCGCCGCGCTTCTGGAAGACGCCGCGTCCGACACGAGGGTGCTGGGCCGGATCGGTCCGCTCGAGGTACACCTGGCCTTGACCGACGAGGAGGTCGATCGCGCGCAGGAGCTGCGTTACCGGGTCTTCTGCGAGGAGCTGGGCGCCAACCAGTCGCGAATCGACGAGATGAGCCGGCGCGACGCCGACCGGTTCGATGATGTCTGCGACCACCTGCTCGTCATCGACACCCAGGCCGGCGGCGAGATCGTCGGCACCTACCGGCTGCTGACCCAGAACCGCGCCGCGGCGACGGGCGGCTTCTATTCGAGCGACGAGTTCGAGATCGAGGGGCTGGTCGCGCGCCATCCGGCGCTCCGCTTCATGGAGCTCGGCCGCTCCTGCGTGTTGCCGGCCTACCGCTCCAAGCGCACGATCGAGCTGTTGTGGCAGGGCATCTGGGCCTATGTGCGCCGCAATGAGGTCGCCGTCATGACGGGCTGCGCCTCGTTCCCGGGGACGCAGCCGGCCGCGCATGCGCAGGCGCTCTCCTTCCTCGCCCACAACTGCCGCGCCGAGCCCCTCTGGGACGTGCGGGCGGTGGCCGACCGTTACCACGCGACCGACCTGATGCCGGCCGAGGCGATCGATCCGCGCGTCGCATTGGCCGCGATGCCGCCGCTCATCAAGGGCTATCTGCGCCTCGGCGCCCGTATAGGTGACGGCTGCGTCATCGACCACGACTTCGCCACCACCGACGTGTTCATCGTTCTGCCGGTCAGCGCGATCGCGCAGCGCTACATCAACTACTATGGCTCCGAAGCCGAACGCTTCGCAGCCTGAGGGCGGGCCGCTCGAGACGACCTTTAGCCGGCTTCTTGAAGCTGCCGCCGGACTTCCGGGCGTGGAGCGATCGACCTCCTACGGCACGCCTTCGCTGAAGGTCGCGGGCAAATCCTTCTGCCGGATCAAGGAAGCCGGCGTCGCGGTCGTCTTCTGTCCGCTCGAGGAGAAGGAACTGCTGATCGAGCAGGCGCCCGACATCTATTTCGAGACCGACCACTATCGCGGCTGGCCGGCCATGCTCGTCCGCATCGACCGAATCGAGACCGCAGAACTCGCGCTCCGGCTGCGCAACGCGTGGCGGATGAAGGCGCCGAAGCGGCTGCTGCGGGAGTTGGAGGCCTAGCACCCGTGGCTACGGCCAGTCGGAGAAGCTCGGCTGCGCGGCCGCCCGCCCTTCCGCCCGCGACTGCGCGATGAAGGCCCGGTAGCGGCCCGGCGCCATCCCGGTCATCCGCTTGAAGAAGCTGGAGAAATGGGCCGGATCACCGAAGCCCAGCGAAATCCCGAGCTGCTGGACGGAGATGGCGGATCGCTCGAGCCGCTGCACCGCCTCCTGCGCGAGCCGCTCCGAGATGAGCGCCTTGGGCGGCTTGCCGATGCCCGAGCTGCAGATCGCGTGCAGCCGGTCGGTCGAGATGCCGAGCGCCTTCGCATATTGCGCGACGGTCCAGTGGCTGCGGAAGTTCATCTCGACCAGCTGCCTGAAGCGCTGGAGCAGCCCCGCCTTCTCGCCGATGCCCGAAGGCACGATGTCGTTGCCGCCCGCGAGCCGCAGCATGATGACGAGCACGATCCTCAGCAGCGCCGAGATCAGCAGCGTCGAGCCCTCGCGCGGCTGGCGGCTTTCGCTGAACACTGCCGTCAGGCACCGTTCGAGCGTCGCGGCCTGGTCCTCGCTGCCGGTGAGCGACAGAACGAAGTCACGGTCGACGAGATAGCGCAAATCGACCGATTCCGGCTGGTCGCCGATCGCCGCCGCCACCAGCCCGCCGGGCACCGAGGCGCGGAAGCCGGTCGCGCCGGCCTGCGTGCGGATGCGGCCAGGCGTCAGGTCGCCGAGCCACATCAGCGCGGGGGCCACGATCAGGTGGCGCTCGCGGTCGGTCTCGGCCTCGCCGGCGCCGTCGAGCAGCATGACGAGCTGGCGCGAAGCGTCCTCCCGGCGCCGGTTGAACGACCAGCTGCGCGCCTGCAGGCTGCTCTCGATCCTTTCCGTGTGCACAATTCACTCCTTGGAAGGCAGCTTCCCCATATCCCAGATTTTTGCAAGCAATTACCATATTCTTCAATTCTACCCCGGGACATGATGCGCTTTGCTAGGACCAAGCCCTTGGAGGAAGGGCATTTGCGCCTGCCTGCCCCAGAAGCGGCGGCGCCGGGAGGAAGCGGTTGAACGAACAGGCGTCGATCAGGACGCAGCACGCCCGTGTACACATGGCAGCCCTCGAGCGGGTCAACCCCGTCTCGGGGGAGCTGGTGACGCGGGTGCCGGCCTCGAGCGTCGCCGATGCGCGTCACGCCGCCAATGTCGCGGCCTCGGCCTTTCCCGCCTGGTCGTCGACCTCGCCCACCGCGCGGCGCGAGGTCCTCTCGCGAGCCGCCGACCTGCTCCTGGAACGACGCGAGGAGGTGATCGCCACGCTTTGCGCCGAGACCGGCGGCACCCACTCGTGGGCCGAGCTGAATTGCCGCCTGGGCGCCGCGATCCTCAGGGAGGCCGCCGCACTGACGACGCAGATCGCGGGCGAGGTCATCCCCGCCGACCGGCCCGGGCTGCTGGCGATGAGCATGCGCCAGCCCTGCGGCGTGGTGCTTTCCCTGGCGCCGTGGAACGCGCCGGTGGTGCTCGGCGCCCGCGCGCTTGCCATGCCGCTCGCCTGCGGCAACACCGTCGTCTTCAAGGCCTCGGAATTCTGCCCGGGCGTGCATGCCATGCTGGGCGACATCCTGGTCGAGGCCGGACTGCCCGCCGGCGCGCTATCCGTCATCCACACCTCGGACGCGGAGGCGACCGAGGTGGTCGAGGCGCTGATCGCGCATCCCGCCGTCAGGCGCGTCAACTTCACCGGTTCGACTCGCACCGGCCGCCTCATCGCCGAAATCTGCGCGCGCCACCTCAAGCGCTGCCTGCTCGAGCTCGGCGGCAAGGCGCCGCTCGTCGTGCTCGACGATGCCGATCTGGAGGAGGCGGCCCGCGCCGCCGCCTACGGCGCCTTCACCTTCCAGGGCCAGGTCTGCATGTCGACCGAGCGCATCGTGGTGCACGAGGACGTGGCCGACGCCTTCATTGCGCTTCTCGCGGGCCATGCCGCGGCGATCAACGGCCCCGGCAGCGGCGCCGGCCGCATCGGCCCGATGATCGGCGAGCAGGCGGCGATGCGGGTCAAGGGGCTGGTCGACGATGCCGTCCAGAAGGGCGCCCGCCTGGTCGCCGGCGGCCGGCGCGAGGCAGCCTGGGTCGACGCGACCGTGCTCGACGGCATCACGCCCAACATGCGCATCTACCAGGAGGAGACGTTCGGCCCCGTCGCGGCGCTGATACGCTTCTCCGACATCGACGAGGCGGTCTCGATCGCCAACGACACCGAGTACGGGCTGGCGGCGGCCGTCTTCGGCCGCGACGTCACGCGCGCGCTCGACGTCGCCCGCCGGCTCGAGACCGGCATCTGCCACGTCAACTCGTCGACGATATACGACGAGCCGCAGATGCCGTTCGGCGGCGTCAAGTCATCGGGCTACGGCCGCTTCGGCGGCCGCGCCGGCATCGACGAGTTCACCGAGCTTCGGTGGATCACGATTCAGAGCGGGAAGGTGGAATACCCGCTCTGAGGAACAAGGGCACGGGAAGCCCCCGGCCCCTCAGGCACTCAACAGGGAGGTTGAAGACATGATCAGACGGACATTTTTGACACTCGCCGCTTCGGCGGCGGCGCTTTCGCTGTCGCTCGGCGCGGCAGCCGCGCAGGAGACGATCAAGATCGGCGCCAGCGCGCCGAAGTCGGGCCCGCTCGCCGGCGGCGCCGCGATGACCCACTGGCCGAACGTCCACATGTGGGTGAACGAGGTCAATGAGCGCGGCGGCCTGCAGGTCGGCGACCAGCAGATGATGATCGAGCTGGTCGAGTACGACGACCAGACGAGCGCCGAGACCGCGATCCAGAACATCCAGCGTCTGGCCACGCAGGATGAGGTCGACTTCCTCGTCACGCCCTACTCGACCGGCATCAACGTCGCGACCGCGCCGATGATCGCCCAGTACGGCTACCCGCACATCACGACCAGCGCGGCGACCGACGGCGTGGCCGAGTTCGCGCAGCGCTGGCCCAACTCGTTCTGGATGCTGGGCACCGCCACGCAACTCGCCGAGGGTGCGGTGCAGACGCTGACCAAGCTCCGCGACAGCGGTGCGATTGGCGACCGCGTGGCGCTCGTCCACGTCGCCGACGCCTTCGGCCTCGAGCTCGTGGGTGCGGCCAAGAACGCTTTCGATGCCGCCGGCTTCGAGATCGTCTACGAGGCGTCCTATCCGCTCGGCACACAGGACGTGGCGCCGATCATCAGCGGCGCCAAGGATGCCAATCCCGACGCCTTCGTGGCCTTCTCCTACCCGGGCGACACCTTCGCGTTGACCGAGCAGGCGCAGATCCAGGGCCTCGATGTCGGCGCCTTCTACACCGGCGTCGGCACCGCCTTCCCGCCTTACGCCGCCCGCTTCGGCGCCGCGGCCGAGGGCGTGCTCGGCATCGGCGGCATCAATGTCGAGGATCCGAAGATCGCCGACTACATCGAGCGCCACAGGGCAGCGGCCGGCGCCGGACCTGATTTCTGGGCAAGCGCCACGACCTATGCCGGTCTGCAGGTGCTCGAGCAGGCGATCGAGGCCGCCGGCACGATCGACCGCGCTGCGGTGATCGAGGCGATCAAGAGCGGCACGTTCGACACCGTGATCGGCGAGGTCACCTTCGAGAACAACGTCAACCCGAACGTCTACACGACCGGCCAGTGGCGCGACGGCGTCTTCGTGGCGGTCGCGGCCGACGGGCTCGAAGTCTCCGCCGAGCCGGTCAAGAAGGAAGGCTGGGAATAGCCGTCACTTCATGAACTCGACACCGCCGGCGGGTTTCCCGCCGGCGGCACCGTAACCGGAGACACGATGACGATCATAGTGACAGGGATATTGCTGGGCGGCACCTACGCGCTGATCGCGATGGGGCTGACGCTGCAATATGGCGTGGCGCGCATCATGAATCTCGCCAACGGCGAGACCTTCGTCGCCGCGTGCTTCATAGCCTTCTGGCTGTTCACGGCCTATCACATCAACCCGATCATCGGGCTCGCCGTCATCGCGCCGGCCGCCTTCGTCATCAACGGCGCGATCTACTGGTTCCTGCTCAGGCCGCTGGTCAACCGCGCCAAGAACCGCGGCCAGCTCGAGGTCGATTCGATCCTCGCCACGTTCGGCCTGCTTTTCCTGCTCCAGGGCCTGATGATCCTCGCCTTCGGCGGCGCCTATTTCTCCTACACCTTCCTGGCCGAGCGCTTCATGATCCTTGGCAGTCCCTACGGGCTCAACAGGGTGGTCGCCTTCATCGCGGCCGCGGCGATCGCTGTCGCGCTGTACTTCTTCCTCTATCACACGCGGCAGGGCACGGCCGTGCGCGCCGTCGCGGTCGATCCGACGTCCGCCAATCTGGTGGCGATCGATGTCGCCCGTACCGCGGCGCTCGCCTTTGCGCTGGGCGGCGCGCTTACCGCCTGCGGCGGGGCACTCCTTTCGACCTTCTACACCTTCAACGCCTCAATGGGCGTCGTCTTCACCATGAAGGCGCTGATCATCGTGATCATGGGTGGGGTGGGCGACGTGCGCGGCGCAGTGATCGCGGCCCTCGTCCTCGGCATCACCGAGACCGCCGTCGCCACCCTGATAGACCCGGGCCTCACGCTCGCCGCCACCTACACGCTCTTCATCCTGGTGCTGCTCTTCCGGCCGCAGGGCATCTTCGGGAGGCAGCAGACATGACCCGCCTGACGTCCACCGAGATCCGCATCGGGATCATGGCGGCGGTGATCGTCGCGATCGTCGCGCTGCTTCCCCTCTTCGACCGCGGCTTCTATCTCTCGCTCTCGGTCAACATCATGCTCTATGCGGCGCTCTGCACCGCCTGGACGCTGTTCTCCGGCCCCACCCACTACGTCTCGCTCGCGACCGCCGCCTTCTTCGGCGTCGGCACCTACGCGGTCGGTCTCGGCATCGACTACATGCCCTTCCCGGTCCTCGTCGGCATCGGCGCGGTCGCGGCCGCCGTGCTCGCAGGCATCGTCGGTGCGGCGACGCTGCGCATCTCCGGCGTCTATTTCGTCATCTTCACGCTCGGCCTCGCCGAGCTCGTGCGCCAGCTCGTCTCCTGGTCGCAGTCGAAGTTCACCGGGCGCATGGGGCTCTACGTCTTCACCGACATCCGCGAGCAGCACATCTTCTGGATGCTGCTCGCGCTCACCGTCGTCGTCTTCCTGACGGGCTGGCTGATCAACCGGTCGCGGCTCGGCTTCGCCATGGAGATCATCGGCAACGACGAGACGGTGGCGCGCCATGTCGGCATCGACACCGCGCGCGCCAAGATCATCCTCTTCATGATCTCCGGCGCCTTCATCGGCATCGCGGGTGCGATCTGCGCCCCGCGCTACGCCTATATCCAGCCGCCCTCGGCCTTCAACCCGATGATCTCCTTCCTCGTCGTCATCATGGCGCTGCTCGGCGGCACGAAGCGCCTTTGGGGCCCGCTCGTCGGCGTCATCCCGTTCACGATTCTCATGGATGTCGTCTCCGCGCGCTTCCCCAACCATACCTACATCGTCATGGGCATCGCCTTCCTGGCCATCGTCTACCTGCTGCCGCAGGGCGTGACCGGCCGGCTTGAGCAGCTGCGCGACCGGTTGAAGCGCCGCCGTGCCGAACCGGCCCGGCAGGAGAAGACGGCATGAGGACGGATTGGTTGTCCGAAGTACCCCCACCCCTTATCCCTCCCCACAAGGGGGAGGGGGAATCGGCGGCGTCAGCGACCCCCTCCCCCTTGTGGGGAGGGGTAAGGGGTGGGGGTGCGAACCGCTCATCCTTTCCGGGGATGATCCGATGACCGCCGCCCTCTCCGTCCACGACGCGCGCAAGAGCTTCGGCGGGCTGATTGCCGTCAACGACGTCAGCTTCGACGTGCGCGAAGGCGAGCTTCTCGGCCTGATCGGTCCGAACGGCTCCGGCAAGACGACGATGCTCAATCTGATCTCCGGCGCGCTGAAGCCGACGGCCGGCGAAATCAGGTTGGGCGGCGACCGGCTTTCCGGCCTCTCCCCCCACCGCATCGCGCAGAAGGGCGTCGCGCGCACCTTCCAGCTCGTGCGCATCCTGCCCTCGCTCGACGCCGAGCAGAACGTCATGGCCGGCGCCGTCTTCGCGCGCCGCCGCGTCTGGGGGGCGGAGGCGCACGATCTGGCACGGTCGCTGCTCGCCCGGGTCGGGCTGGAGCGCCGGGCGCACGTGCCCGTCTCCGCGCTCACCTATATCGACCAGAAGCGGATCGAGCTCGCCCGCGCGCTCGCCTCCGATCCGCGGCTCCTGCTGCTCGACGAGTGGCTGGCGGGGCTGAACCCCAGCGAGCTCAAGATCGGCATCGCGCTGATCGAGGAGCTCGGCAAGGAGGGCCGTACCATCATCATGGTCGAGCACGTGATGGACGCGATCCGCGCGCTCTGCGACCGCTGCGTGGTCATGAACACCGGCCGCAAGATCGCGGAGGGGCGCGTCGGCGAGGTCCTGTCCGACAAGGAGGTCATGCGCGCCTATCTGGGGGACGACGAGGATGCTTGAGATCAGGAATCTCGGCGTCCGCTATGGCCGCCACCTGGCGCTGGAGGGCGTCTCGGCAAAGGTCGAGAAGGGCGAGATCTGCGTCATCCTCGGCGCCAACGGCGCCGGCAAGTCGAGCCTGCTCAAGGCCGTGGCCGGCATGGTGAAAGCCGAGGCGGGCTCCGAGATCGTCATGAACGGCCGCCCGATCGCCGGAATGAAGCCGCACCGGATCGTGGAGGAGGGCATAGCGCTGGTGCCCGAGGGGCGCGGCATATTCGGCGACCTCACCGTGGCCGAGAATCTGCAGCTCGGCGCCTTCGCCCGCCGGGCGCGCAACCAGGAGGCGGCGACGCTCGCGCGCATCTACGAGCTCTTTCCGCGGCTTGCCGAGCGCAAGGGGCAGGCGGTGCGCACCATGTCGGGCGGCGAGCAGCAGATGGTCGCCATCGGCCGCGCGCTGATGTCGAAGCCCGAGATCCTGATGCTCGACGAGCCGTCGCTCGGGCTGTCGCCGCTTCTGTGCAAGGAGCTCTTCAAGTCGCTGACGGCGGTGGCGAAGACCGGCGTCGGCATCCTGTTGGTCGAGCAGAACGCCAAGCAGAGCCTGAAGATCGCCGACCGCGGCTACCTGATCGAGAACGGGCTGGTGACCGGCGAGAACACGGCCGCCGCGCTTGCGAAGGATCCTGCCGTCGTCAATGCCTATCTCGGCGGCGGCGCGGAAGGCCGGCAGGTCTCGCGCAGCCGCATCCGCCTGCCGGCGCCGTTTGCTTTGCCGGCTTCGCTCGCCGCCATGGGACGCTTCCTCGGCGATCTGGCGTCGCGCGCGGGCGCGATCCAGCGCGCCTTCATCCGCTCGATCCGCCGCGACGGCCCGCTGCCCAGCGCCTTCGTCGGCCGCTTCGACCCGGCCGGAGGCGGCGATCCGTGGGAGACGATCAGCGTGGAGGTGCCGAAGATGAGCAACCCGCAGGAACCGTCCGTGTCGCCGCAGGCACGCAGCCTCTCCGTCGACGCGGCCCGACTGGCGGAGGCGGCGGGCGAGCGCTACCGCCGCCACATCCGCTCGACGCGACTCTCGTCGGCGCGGCCGAGCGCCTTCGCACATGTTCCCGCACACGCCAAAGTGCCTGCCCCTGTTCGGCATGAGCCGGCTCCGCAGGCGGAGGCACGGCCCGCTGTCGCGCAGCCCGCGCGGCCGGCACCTTTCGATGCCGCCGTTCTCGCGCGCCGCGCCACCGAGCGTCTCGCCGACCATATGCGCCGGCAGCGCGAGGCGAGCCCGCTATGGCGCGCCGCTCCGCATCAGATGCCGGCGGCTCCCGTGCCCGCCGAGAGAGCGGCGCCGTCGCCCCGCGACGAGCGGCAGCCGTTGGACGCCGCGGCGATGGCGCGGACGGCCGGCGAGCGCATGCGCCAGCATGTCGAGCGCCAGCGCCGTGCGGCCGGGCTCGGCGCGATGTCGCCCTTTCCGGTCAGCCGGCCGGCGGAGCCCGAGCCTGCGCTCGCCGAGCCGGTCATGGCCGTGCAGGCGCCGCTCATCGGCCACAATAGCGCCGGCTTCGACATCGACGGAGAGGATGACGCCGGGCTGCCCACGAATGCGGGCGCTCCCTCCGGTTCGCTCGACTTCGCCGATCTCGCCGCCCGCGCCGCGTCCATCCAGGCGGCCCACATGGCCAATCGGCGCAAGGCGCTGACGGCGCACGTCTTCCGGGTCGGCACGACCCACAACACCGATCCCGGCCCGGACGGCCGGAACAGTCACAAGGAGGCTTGAGACATGGCTCGCGTATTCGAAGGCATGTATATCGGAGGCGGCTGGTCATCGGCCAGGACGACCTTCAAGGACTACAACCCGGCCGACGGCTCCGTGTGGGCCGAGGTGCCGGATTCCGGCCGTGCCGAGGCCGCGGCAGCCATCGAAGCCGCGCACGCGGCCTTCCCCGAATGGTCTGCACTTCCCTTCTCCAAGCGCGCCCATGTGCTGCACAAGGCGGCAGAGATCTGGGAGAAGCGCCGGATGGAGATCGTCGAGGCGCTGCAGGGCGAGGGCGGCGGCTGGTTCGGCAAGGGCATGTTCGAGACCGGCTACGTCACCGAGATCTTCCACGCCGCGGCCGCCTCCGTCTGGCAGCCGACGGGCGAGGTGCTGCCGTCCGAATACGGCAAGGTGTCGATGGCCGTGCGCCGCGCCATGGGCGTCGTCTCGGTCATCAGCCCGTGGAACTTCCCCTGCATCCTCACGGCGCGCGGCTTCATGTTCCCGCTCGCCGCCGGCAACACGATCGTGCTGAAGCCTTCCGAAGAGACCCCCTACACGGGCGGGCTTCTGTTCGCCGAGATCTTCGAGGAGGCGGGGCTGCCGAAGGGCGTGCTCAACGTCGTCACCTGCTCGCGCGACCACGTGCAGGAGGTCGGTGACGAGCTGATCGAGCACCCTTACGTGAAGGGCGTGTCCTTCACCGGCTCGACCGCCGTCGGCCGCCAGGTCGCCGCCAAGGCGGGCGCGCATCTCAAGAAGTGCTGCGTCGAGCTGGGCGGCAAGGATTCGCTCATCGTTCTCGAGGACGCCGAGATGGAGCGCGCCACCCAGGCCGCCAATTTCGGCTCATTCATGCACCAGGGCCAGATCTGCATGTCGGTCGAGAAGGTGCTCGTCCACGAGAAAATCTACGACGACTTCCTCAAGCGCTTCGTCGAGCGCGCGAGCCGGCTCAAGGTCGGCGACCCGACCAAGAGCAAGGAGCACATCATCGGCCCGCTCATCAACGACAAGCAGGCGGCCAAGGTGAAGGAGCAGCTCGAGGATGCGATCGCCAAGGGCGCCAAGGTGGAGCTCGGCGGGAAGGTCGACGGCCGCTACATCGAGCCGACGATCCTCACCGGCGTCACGCCCGACATGAAGCTCTACCAGGACGAGACTTTCGGCCCCGTCGTGCCGGTCATCCCGTTCCGCACCGACGACGAGGCGGTGGCGATCGCCAACGACACCGAGTACGGGCTGTCGGCCGGCGTGATAACCCGCGACGAGGCGCGCGGGCTCGCGATCGTCAACCGGCTCGACACCGGCAACTGCCACATCAACTGCTCGAGCGTGAACGACGAGCCGCACGTGCCCTTCGGCGGGTTCAAGGCCTCGGGCTCGGGCAAGCATGGCGGACGCTGGTCGCTCGAGACCTTCACCGAGACGCGCTGGATCACGCTCGATCGCGGCGGCCGTCCCTATCCGCCGATGTTCTGAGCCGGCTATCGGAGTGGCGCCGGGGCTGTCGTCCCGGCGCCGCCTTCCTCAGCCTGCGACGCCGCCCCAGATCGCCTCGGCCGTCCTCACGACAAGGTCCAGCTTGCGCTTCTGGTCGTCCTCCGAGATCGCGTTGCCCTCCTCGGTGGAGGCGAAGCCGCATTGTGGGGCGATCCCGAGCTGGTCGATGTCGGCGAAGCGCCCGGCCGCCTCGAACTTCCGCTTCAGATCGTCGAGCTTCTCCAGATCGCCCGTCTTCGTGGTGATGAAGCCGGGCAGCACGCGCTTCCTGCCCTTCGGCAGCAGGCGCAGCGGCTCCAGCCCGCCGGCGCGTTCGGTGTCGTACTCCATGAAGTAGATGTCGACGTCGGTCTGGTTGAAGATCGCGTCCGCTGCCGGGTCGTAGGCGCCCTCAGCGGCGTGGGTGGAGCGGAAGTTGCCGCGGCACATGTGCATGCCGATGACCATGTCGTCGGGCCGGTCCCTGATCGCCTCGTTCATCATCCAGGCGTAGCGCTCGATCAGCCAGTCGGGGTCCTGCCCCATGTCCTTTCGTGCCTGCCGGTGCTTCGGGTCGCACAGATAGGCGAAGAAGATGTCGTCCATCTGCAGGTAGCGGCAGCCGGCGTCGTAGAAGGCCTGCACCGCCTTGGCGTAGGTCCGCGCTAGGTCGGCGAAGAGCGCGTCCGGATCCTCGCGATACGCGGCGACGTGGATGTCGTCGATCGCGGTGCGGAAGTGGCAGCAGCTCGGGCCGGGGATCGAGATCTTCGGCATCGCCTCGCGCGTCACCGAGGCGAGGAAGCGGTAGTGGTCCAGCATCGGGTGGTCGTCGGGAAAGTCCAGCCGGTCCGTGATGGTCGGAAAGACCGGTCTCAGCTTGACGCCGGCGAATTGCGCGCCCTGCTCGGGATCGCGCTCGTCCATTTCGAAGCCGGTCAGGCCGCCCATGAAGTCGTAGTGCCAGAAGGAGCGGCGGATCTCGCCGTCGGTCACCGCGGGCAGGCCGGCGTTCTCCTGCATCCGCACCGCGGCGCGGATCGCCTCGTCCTCGATCGCAGCCAGTTCCTCGGCCTCGATCGACTTCTCCTCGAAGAAGCGCCGGCGCGCCTCCTTGACGCTGGCCGGCCGCAGCAGGCTGCCGACATGGTCGGCGCGGTAGGGCGGCGGGGATGCGGCGGCGGTGGTTGCTTCCATGGGCTGGCTCCTGGTCTCCTTGGTCGGAGCGCTGATTGGCATCGCGCCCGCGCCGGCGCAACCCGCTTGACGGCCATGTATACCGTCTGTACCCCCTAGTCCCGGGAACCGTCCGCATCGGCGGATGCCTTTGTCGAAGCCGGAGTTTTGCCGTGAGCCAGGGCAGACGGACGCAACGGCCATCCTCCCAGTCGCTCAAGGCCGTGCTGGGTGTCCGCGACCTCGTCTTCTCCGGCGAGATCGCGCCGGGCGAGCGCCTGTCCGAGATCAGCGTCAGCGAGAAGCTCGGCTTGTCGCGCACGCCGGTGCGCGCGGCGCTGGCCCGCCTCGAGCAGGAGGGCATCCTCGACGCGATCCCCTCCGGCGGCTATTCGGTCAGGGCTTTCTCCGAGGCCGACGTCGCCGACGCTATCGAGCTCCGCGGCGTGCTCGAAGGCACCGCGGCAAGGCTCGCCGCCGAGCGCGGCGTGGCGCCTGCAAGGCTCGCGCAGCTGAAGGACATCGTCGCGCAGCTCGATCCGATCGTCGCCGTCCCGGTCGCAGAGCTCGACTTCATCGCCTACGAGGCGCTTAACGCCGATTTCCACGCGCTGCTAGCGGAATTGTCCGGGAGCCGCGTCCTCCTGCGCGAGCTCGAGCGTGTCATGCACCTGCCCTTCGCCGGCCCCAGCGCCTTCCTCAGGGCGCAGACCGATATTCCGGCCTTCCGGGCCTCGCTCGTCATCGGTCAGGCGCAGCACAGGGCGATCGTCCACGCCATCGAGATGCGCGAGGGTGCGCGCGCCGAAGCGCTCGCCCGCGAGCATGCCCGGCTCGCCCGCCAGAACCTCGATTTCGTCATGAAGGACAGCGCGCTGATCGCCCGTGTGCCGGGGCTGCGGCTGGTCGCGCCCTGATTCACCAAAGGGCGCGAAGCCGCGCTCATGAAGGCTTTCGCGCCTGAAAGTTCTGCGATATAACAATAGCCACCAAGGGAGGATTACCGACATGCTCAGACTGAAGACATTGCTCGTCGCCGCGGCCGCCGTCGGCGCCATGACCGCCTCGTCCTTCGCCCAGGAGGTCACGCTGCGGCTCCACCAGATGCTGCCGCCGCAGGCGACCATTCCAGCGCAGGCGCTGACGCCCTGGGCGCAGAAGGTCGAGGAGGAGTCCAACGGCCGCATCAGCGTCTCGCTCAACCACGCCATGTCGCTCGGCGGCACGCCGCCGCAGCTCTACGATCAGGCCGCGGAAGGCGTCGTCGACCTGATCTGGACGGTCATCGGCTACACGCCCGGCCGCTTCCCGACGACGGAGGCCTTCGAGCTGCCCTTCGTCATGGTCAATGGCGAGATCACGTCCAAGGCCTTCCACGAATATTGCGAGCAGCACTGCGCCGACGAGTTTTCGGACGTCAAGGTCATCGCCTGGCACACGCATGGCCCGGGCCTGATCCACTCCAACCGCCCGATCGAAAAGCTCGAGGACATGAGCGGCCTGAAGATTCGTGGCGGCTCGCGCGTCATCAACCAGATGCTGGTCGCGCTCGGGGCCGAGCCGGTCGGCATGCCGGTTCCGGCCGTCTCCGAGGGTCTGTCGCGCGGCGTCATCGATGCCACCACGATCCCGTGGGAGGTCACGCCCTCGCTCCGCGTCAGCGAGCTGGTGAAGAACCACACCGGCTTCTCCGGCGCCAACGGCCTCTACACCCAGACCTTCGTCTTCGCCATGAACAAGGATGCCTACGAGAACCTGCCGGACGATCTCAAGGCGGTCATCGACGCCAATTCCGGCATCGAGACGGCGGCAATGATGGGCCGCGTCATGGACGCGGGCGACGAGGCAGGCCTCAAGATCGCGCAGGATCTCGGCAACAACATCATCACGCTCGACGAGGCCGAGACCCAGCGCTGGAAGGACACCGCCGAGCCGCTGATCGACGCCTGGATCGAGGAGATGACGGCGCAGGGCATGGACGCCGCGGCGCTGGTCGAAGAGGCCCGCGCACTGATCGAGAAGCACGCCGGCAACTAGGGCCGCTTTCGCGACGAATATCGGGCCGGCCGGGGCGACCTGGCCGGCCTTTTCTTTGCCGTCGCGCGCCGTAGAATGGCCGCGTCGAAATTCCCGCCCGAATGGATGCCCTCATGAAGCGTTCGGAGATCAACCGGATCCTGCGTGAAGGCGAGGCCTTCATCCGCTCCCATGGCTACGTGCTGCCGCCCTTCGTCGCGCTCTCGCCGGCGGAGATGAAGCGCAGGCGCGGCGAGCTGCGGAGCCTGATCACGGCTCGCCTCGGCTGGGACGTCACCGACTACGGCAGTGGCGACTTCGCGGCGACGGGCCTCCTCCTCGTCACCACCCGCAACGGAACGCCGGCGGAGCTGGCGAGCGGGCGGGGCCGCGTCTATGCCGAGAAGATCATGATCTCGCGCGCCGGCCAGCTCGCGCCCATGCACCGGCACGACGTCAAGACCGAGGACATCGTCAACCGCGGCGGCGGCACGCTCGCGCTCGAGCTCTTCGCCGCACGGGAAGACGGAACGATCGACCAGGCCGCTCCGGTGCATGTGGAGGTCGACGGCGTGATGCGCGAACTGGAGGGCGGCGGCATCCTGCGGCTCGGACCGGGCGAGAGCGTCACGCTGACGCCAGAGATCTGGCACGCCTTCTGGGGCGAGGGCAGCGACGTCCTGGTCGGCGAGGTGTCGACCGTCAACGACGACGAGACCGACAACATCTTCGCCGATCCGGTGAGTCGCTTTGCCGGGATCGAGGAGGACGAGCCGCCCTGGCGGCTCCTCGTGTCCGACTATGCTGAGTGGCTCGAACGGGAGGAGGAGGAAGGATGAGCGATCCGGGTCATGTGGCGGCCATGATCTTCAGGAAGGCGGCGGGACGGCGCCGCGTGGTGGTCGGCATCGCAGGCCCGCCCGGCGCCGGCAAGTCGGCCTTCGCCGAGACGCTCCTGCCGCTCCTGCCAGAGGGATCGGCGGCGATCGTCCAGATGGACGCCTTCCATCTCGACAATACGATGCTGGAGCGACGCGGGCTCCTGGCGCGCAAGGGCGCGCCGGAGACGTTCGACTTCGCCGGCTTCCGCCACGCGCTCGCGCGGCTGCGCGAAGCCGACGACGAGGTCGTGCTGCCCGCCTTCGACCGCCGGTCGGACATCGCGCGCGCCGGCGCGGTCGCGATCCCCGCCGACACGCGCTTCCTCATCGTCGAAGGCAATTACCTGCTCCTCGACGAGAGCCCCTGGTACGGGATCGGCCCGAGTTTTGACCTGACGGTGTTCATCGATGCGCCGAAGGCCGAACTCGCGCGGCGCCTCGTCCAGCGCTGGGTCGAGCACGGGCTCGCGCCCGAGGCGGCGCGCGAACGCGCCTTCGGCAACGACATGGCCAATGTCGAACGGGTGCTCGCCGCGCGGCGCGACGCCGACATCACGATCGGCCACGGCTGACGGCCGCGGGAACTACCCGCGGTAGTCGGAGCCTTCTCCATCGAGGATCGCCTTGAGCTCCTCCAGATGCCGCCCGGCGGCGTCGACCGGATAGGCATCCATCTGCCGGGCGACGGTCTCGGCCACCTCGTCGGATAGCACCCGCAGCGGGCGCCCCGTCCACAGCGCGCGGACATAGTTCGCGCAGGCGCGCTCGAAGTAGTAGAGCCGGTCGAACGTGTCGCCGACCGTCTCGCCCACCACCAGCACGCCGTGATTGCCCATCACCATCACCTTGGCCTTCGGGTCGGCGAGCAGCTTCGAGCAGCGCTCGCCCTCCTCCTCGAAGGCCAGCCCGCCATAATTGGCGTCCACCACCACGCGGCCGAAGAACATCGCCGCGTTCTGGTCGACCGGCGGCAGGCGCGAATCCTCGAGCGTCGCCAGGACCGTGGCGAAAGTCGAATGGACATGCATGACGCAGCGCGCATGCGGGACGTTGCGGTGGATCGCGCCGTGGAGCCCCCAGGCGGTCGGGTCCGGCGCGTCCGGGCGGTCCATGGTTGACGGGTCGTCGGCATCGATCAGGAGCAGGTCGCTCGCCTTGATGCGCGAGAAATGGCGCAGTGCCGGGTTGATCAAGAGCTTGCGTCCGCTCTCGTCGACGGCGAGCGAGAAGTGGTTGGCGACCGCCTCGTGCATGTCGAGCCGGGCGGTCCAGCGGAAGGCGGCGGCGAGGTCGGACCGCTCGGCCTCGTAGGGCAGGTTGGAACGGGCGCGTTCGGCGAAGGACGTGACGCTCATGCGCGATCTCCTCTGGCTGGCCCCACAATGGCGCGGCGCGGCGCTCGCTTCAAGCCGGCAGGCGCCGGGTGCCGCAATCGCTGGAGTGGATGCTCCTCGGCTGGTTCCGCCCTATGCCGATTTCCGCTCCGCGGCCGCCAGTCCCCCATACTGCACGATGAAGTCGACGATCTCGGCCACGCCCTTGCCGCGCGACAGGTCGGTGAAGCCGAAGGGGCGCCGGCCGCGCGCCTTGCCGGCATCGGCCTCCATCTCTTCGAGATCGACATTCACGTAGGGCGCAAGATCGGCCTTGTTGATCACGAGGTAGTCGGAGCGGGTGATGCCCGGCCCGCCCTTGCGCGGAATATCGCCGCCCTGGCAGACCGAGATGACATAGAGGGTGAGGTCAGCAAGGTCCGGCGAGAAGGTTGCGGCGAGATTGTCGCCGCCCGACTCGATGAAGACGATGTCGAGGTCGGGGATGCGCGCCTCCAGTTCGGCGATGGCGGCGAGATTGATCGAGGCGTCCTCGCGGATCGCGGTGTGCGGGCAGCCGCCGGTCTCGACGCCCAGTATGCGCTCCTCCGGCAGCGCCTGGAGGCGCGCCAGCATCATCGCGTCCTCCCTCGTATAGATGTCGTTGGTCACGACGGCGATCGAAAACGCGTCGCGCATCGCCTTGCAGAGCTTCTCCGTCAGCGTCGTCTTGCCCGAGCCGACCGGCCCGCCGATGCCGACACGAAGGGGTCCGTTGGTCATGACCTGAACAGCCTCACATGTTGTTCCTCGTGCCGCATCGCCATGATGTCGGCGGTAAAGGAGGCGGCGCCGAGATCGTCGAGGTCCGAGCGCGCCGCGCGAGCCGCAGCTGCCGTAATCGCGGGCTCCAGTGCGGCGACGATCGCCACCGCCTGCTGCTGGCCGACGACCGAGAGCCGGATCGCCGCCTGGACGAGATTGGTCGCGAATGCCTGGACCAGCGCGGCGAGCATCGGCTCGGCGGCGATGCTGTGGACGCCGGACACCGCGCCGACCGCCACCGGATAGGGCGCGCGCGATGGCAGCGACGCCAGCCCCGGCGCCGGCCATTGCCGCGCCGCCTCCAGGAAAGCCGTGCCCTGCAGCATCGTCTCCATGTGGCGCTCCCCCGAGCCCGCGAGCGCCTCGCCGAGCGCCGCCAGTTCGGCCAGGTCGCCCCCCTCGGCCGCCCGGCGCCGGCTCTCTGCCGCGAGCACCGCGTCGTTCCAGCCGGAGCCGTGGGTGATCAGCGCCTCGATCCAGTCGGAGAGGCTGTCGCGATCCGCCACCAGCCCGTCATGGACGGCGCGCTCCAGCCCGTGGCTGTAGGCGAAGGCGCCCACCGGGAAGGCGGGCGACAGCCACGCCATCAGCCGCAGAAGCGCCGCCTGGCCGGCCGCCTCAGCCATGGTTGTGGCCGTAATGCGGGTCCCCCGGCAGCCGGCCGTAGCGGTCGCGCTCCCCATGCCCGTGATCGTGGTGATGATCGTGCCCGTGAGCATGACCGTGGCCATGGCCATGCGCATGGCCGGAATAGGCGCCGCGGACCGGCTCGAACGGCTCGACCACGTCGGCGACCGTGGCGCCGAGACCCTCGAGCATCGCCTTGATGACGTGGTCGCGGAGGATGAGGATACGGCCCCTCTCGATCTGCGCGGCAAGATGCCGGTTGCCGATGTGCCAGCAGAGTTCGGACAGGTGCAGCGGGTCGCGGGCGCGGATCTCGAGGAGTTCCTCCTCGGCCGCGACGATCTCAGCCTGGCGCCCGTCGTCGAGCACCAGCCGGTCGTGCGAGCCCAGCATGACCGGCTCGGGCAGATCGACGAGCAGCTTCTCGCCGTGCTGCGTCTCGATGACCTTCCGCCTCAGGTGCCGCTCGTCATGGGCGAGCACGGCGACGTCGAACGGCATCGGCGCGTCTGATCCCGCCTCCCCGGCGCGCAGGATCGCGCCGGCGCGCGGGAGCTTGGTGAAATCGGTGTTGATCGACAGCTTCACGAAGCGGCCTCCCTCTCCTTCGCCCGCGCCAGCGCCGGCCGCGCCAGCACCCGGTCGAAATAGGCGTTGACGCGGTCCGATGCGATCTCGAACTTCGCGCCGCGCGCCCATTGACCACAGTGTCCCAGGATCACGTCGGCGGCGGTGAAGCGCTCGCCCATCGCGAAGGTACGGTCACCGAGGCGCATGTCCAGGTTGGCGATCTCGCGCGCGAACTCATAGGCTGCCCACGGGCCTACCTCGGCCCGCATATCCTCAGGCAGGATCATCCGGTGCTTGAGCTTGTTCCAGAGCGGCGCCTCGAGCTCGGCCTGCGCGAAGAACAGCCAGGAGTAGAGCTCGCCGCGCTCGGCCCCGGTCGTCGCGCCCATCCCTCTGTCGGCGTGCTTGTCGGCGAGATAGGCGCAGATGGCGGCGGAGTCGGTCACCACTGTCTCACCATCCGCCAGGGCGGGTATCTTGCCGGTCGGGTTGTAGCGCATCATCGTCTCCGAATGCTGCTTGGCCCTGACGATCTCGTAGGGCTGCCCGAGTTCCTCGAGCATCCATGTGACGCGGATGAGCCGCGAGCCGGGCGAACCGACAGCCTGGTACATTCTCTGGTCTCTCAGTCGCGGATGATCATCCACTGCTCGGAAGGCTCACCGGGCAGGAACGTCCTGTCCAGCGCCTGCTCGACCGTGAAGCGTGGCTGGACGGGAAAAGCGGATGACAGCAGACCGGTCTCCTCGACCGCCTCGCGCCGGCCCCTCGCATACTCGTCGGGGAATATCTCCGCAGGAAATCGCTTCAGGCTCGGGCTGTCCTCGACGATCCGCTCGATGAACAGTCTCTGCTCGCTGATCGTCGCGCGCCAGCTTTCGCTTCGCCGGCCTGGCTGGAACTGCCACTTGAGCAGGTGATGGACCAACCGCGTCATGCGACTACGAATTTCACGTTTCTGACTCCACCCGACGCTCTCGACCTCCTCGGCGAGGCTGTCCCAGTCGATGTCGTTGTGCGAGCGGGCGCGCAGCTTCGACGCCTGGTCGTTCAGCCAGGCATGGAAGTCGCGCTCGTAGAGCGTGTCGGCCGTTTTCTCGAGAGCCTTGCCCATGGTCGTAGCCTAATGCGCTTCGGGCGCGGGCGCCACGGTCAGAATTCTTCCACTGTCTCGGGATGCACGATCTCGATGCGGCGCGAGACGAGGCGCGGCGCGCTGGCCTCGCGCCAGACGGCGAGATGCGGCTGCTTCGAGTGCGCGGTCAGCGCCTCGCGCGTCTCCCAGCGCTCGACGAACACCATCGTGTCGTCGTCCGTCACGGAGGCGTGGAGGTCGTAGGAGATGCAGCCCGCCTCCTTCCGCGTCTCGGCGATGCAGGCGCGCGCGGGCTCGACGAGATGGGCGCGCGTGCCGGGCTTCAGGGTCAGCGTGGCGACGACATAGATCATGTGCGGATAGTCCCGGATGGATGGGGAAGAAGGTGGGCAGAGGCTATTCGGGCAGCCAGTCCGGATCGAGTATCTGCTCGATGCTGAACGGGCAGTCCACCGGGAAGGCCTCTTCGGGAAGGCCGGTTTCGCCCGCCGCTTTCAGCCGTGCCAGCTCGTATTCTCCGTTGAGCGCCGTCGCGGGATGATCTCGTAGACTGGGGCTCTGCTTGATCCGGCGTCGAATTCGATATCGCTGCTCGGCTATCGTGGCTTTCCAGCTGTTCGAGCGTGCCTCGGGCTGATGTCGCCATTTCAGAAGGTGACACAGCAGCACTGCGAGCCGATTCTCGATTTCGTCTTCCTGGTTCCGCCCCAAGCTCTCGATCTCCTCGGCGAGGTTCTCCCGGTCGACGGCCGCAAGTCGTCCTTTGCGCAGCAGTTCACCCTGCTGGGCGCACCACAATGCGAAATCCTCGTCGATCGAGACGAGCGGCGGGTCGAGGACGATCCTGTTCATCGGCCGATCATGCACGAAATCCGGGAAGGTCGCAAAACGAGGTTGGTGGCTTCACGCCAGCCCCTTGGCGTCCGGCAAAAAATCGGGATCGAGGACCTGCTCGACCGTGAACGGGCACCTGGTGGGAAAAGCTTCCTCGGGCAGGTCCGTTTCGTCGGCAGCCTTGATACGCGCAATTTCATATGTCTCCAACAGCACGTCGCGGGGATGCGCTCGCAGGCTCGGGTTCTCATCGAGCGTCCGCAGGAGTTCGCGGCGCTGCAGCAATATCGTGGCCTTCCAGCCGCCCTTCCGCTTCGCGGGCTGGAATCCCCATTTCAGCAGGTGCGCGAGCAACACTCTCAGCCGCTTCCTGATCTCCTTGCGCTCGCTCCGCCCCAGGCTCTCGATCTCCTGGGCGAGGTTTTCGCGGTCGACGGTCGCCCGGCGCCCCTTACGCAGCAGTTCGCCCTGCTGGGCGCACCACAGCGCAAAATCCTCGTCGATCGAGACGAGCGGCGGGTCGAGGACGATCCTGTTCATCGGCGCATGATGCCTGAATCAAGGTCTGGACGCAAAACCGGCAAGGCTGCCATACGTTGCCTCAGAACAGGAAATACCGCTGCGCCATGGGCAGCACGGTTGCAGGCTCGCAGGTGATCAACTCGCCGTCGGCGCGCACCTCGTAGGTCTCGGGGTCGACCTCGATATGGGGCGTGGCGTCGTTGAGCTTCATCGCCCTCTTGCCGATGCCGCCGCGCGTGTTCGCCACCGCGACCATCTCCTTGTCGATGCCGAGCCTGTCCTTCAGCCCCGCATCGAGCGCCGCCTGCGAGACGAAGGTGACGGAGGAGCTGGCGATCGCCTTGCCATAGGCACCGAACATCGGCCGCATGTGAACCGGCTGCGGCGTCGGGATCGAGGCGTTGGGGTCGCCCATCGGTGCCGCCGCGATCATGCCGCCGACCAGCACCATCGCCGGCTTGACGCCGAAGAAGGCGGGATCCCAGAGCACGAGATCGGCCCGCTTGCCGACCTCCACCGACCCGATCTGGTGGCCGATGCCATGGGCGATCGCCGGGTTGATCGTGTACTTCGCGATGTAGCGGCGGACGCGGAAATTGTCGTTCTCGCCCGTTTCCTCCTTCAGGCGTCCGCGCTGGCGCTTCATCTTGTCAGCTGTCTGCCAGGTCCGGATCAAGACCTCGCCGACGCGGCCCATCGCCTGGCTGTCCGACGAGATGATCGAGAAGGCGCCGATGTCGTGCAGGATGTCCTCGGCCGCGATCGTCTCCTTGCGGATGCGGCTTTCGGCGAAGGCGATGTCCTCGGGGATCGAGGGCGACAGATGGTGGCACACCATCAGCATGTCGAGATGCTCGGCGATCGTGTTGACCGTGTAGGGCCGTGTCGGGTTGGTCGAGGACGGGATGACGTTCGGCAGCCCGCAGACCTTGATGATGTCGGGAGCATGGCCGCCTCCGGCACCCTCGGTGTGGAAGGCGTGGATGGTGCGGCCCCTGATCGCGGCGACCGTATCCTCCACGAAGCCGCTCTCGTTCAGCGTGTCGGTGTGGATCATCACCTGCACGTCGTACTGGTCGGCTACGGTGAGGCAGTTGTCGATGGCGGCCGGCGTCGTGCCCCAGTCCTCGTGCAGCTTCATCGCGCAGGCGCCGCCCAGGATCATCTCCTCCAGTGCCGCCGGCAGCGAGGCGTTGCCCTTGCCCGAAAGGCCTATGTTCATCGGGAAGGCGTCGAAGGACTGGATCATCCGGCCGATGTGCCACGGACCCGGCGTGCAGGTGGTGGCGAGCGTGCCGTGCGCCGGGCCCGTGCCGCCGCCGAGCATTGTCGTGATGCCTGAATGCAGCGCCTCGTCGATCTGCTGCGGGCAGATGAAGTGTATGTGCGCATCGAAGCCGCCGGCGGTCAGGATCTTGCCCTCGCCGGCGATCGCCTCAGTGCCGGGGCCGACGACGATGGTGACGCCCGGCTGCGTGTCCGGGTTGCCCGCCTTGCCGATTGCAGCGATCCGCCCGTTCTTCAGCCCGATATCGGCCTTGTAGATGCCGGTCCAGTCGACGACCAGCGCATTGGTGATGACCGTATCGACCGCCCCTTCAGCCCGCGAAAGCTGGCTCTGGCCCATTCCGTCGCGGATCACCTTGCCGCCGCCGAACTTCACCTCCTCGCCATAGGTGGTGAAATCCTTCTCGACCTCGACGAAGAGCTCGGTGTCGGCAAGCCGGACCCGGTCGCCGGTGGTCGGCCCGTACATCTGGGCGTAGGACGAGCGCGTGATGCGGGTGGGCATCGTCTAACCTCTGGGTTTCGGGTGTTCGGGCAGGGAGGCCGGCGTCCGCGGCCGCAGGGCGCGCCCCGGGGGTGCGGTCAATTGACGCGGATGCTGCACAGGCGTAGCGTCCGCCGATTGCAGCCAGGGACCTCCGCCTCCGCAGAGGCCGGGACCCCAGCCACGAGGGGGCACGACATGCTGAGGCTTCTGGTTCTGACCGCAATGGCGGGCGGAGCGCTCACGGTCATGGCGCATGCGCAGGCGACGGCCGAACGCGGCGAGTATCTCGTGCGCGGGCCGGCCGGTTGCGGCAACTGCCACACGCCTATCGGTGCCGATGGCTTCGTTATGGACCAGGAGCTCGGCGGCCGGCTGGTCGAGGACATCGAGGCCTTCACCGCCTATGCGCCCAACATCACCCCCGGCGGACGTGTTTCCGAGTGGTCCGACGAGGAACTCGCCCGCGCCATCCGCGAGGGCATCCGCCCGGATGGAAGCGTGATCGGCCCACCGATGCCCTTCGCCATGTATCGCGGGCTGGGCGACGAGGATCTGGCGGCAATCGTAGCGTTCCTGCGCACGCTGCCCGCCGTCGACAACGAGGTGCCGCCGTCCGAGTACCGCATCCCGCTGCCGCCGGCATATGGTCCGCCGGTCGAGAGCGTCACCGCGCCGGAACAGGGAGTCACCGTCGCCTACGGCGAGTATCTCGCCGGCCCGGTCGCCCACTGCATGGAGTGCCACACGCCGATGGGACCGCAGGGGCCGATGCTCGACACGCAGCTCGGCGCCGGCGGCTTCGAGTTCCACGGCCCGTGGGGGACTTCGGTGTCCTCCAACATCACCCCGCATGAGGACGGCATCGCCGCCTACAGCGACGACGAGTTGAAGGCGATGATCACGCAGGGCGTGCGGCCGGACGGGTCGTCCATGAATCCGCCGATGCCCTATTCCTTCCTGGCGCGGATGACCGACGATGATCTGGACGCGATCGTCATGTATCTGCGCAGCCTGCCGCCGCTGCCCAACCCGCGATAGGATGCCGCATCTGGCACCGATGCGGCGAAACCCGGGAACCCTTGGGCGGGTTGCTGGGTTTCGCAAGTTGTTGCGCGCGCATTGCGAGCGCGGCGACGCATGTCCCGTCCACGCAAGGAGATCGGATTGGCTTATCCCGACCATGCCCTTCGCGCCGCGGCGCTCATGATCCTGGCGTCGGCGCTGGGGATGTCCGGCGGTGCCTCCGCCCAGGGCCTGCAGGACCCCGACGCCATCGACACCATCATCGGCTCGGAGGTCCGCGAGGAGGAAGTCAGCGCGGCTGAAGACGTCGAGCGGGTGCTGAACGCCATCGAGAACACTGCCGAGAGCACGCGCGTCGTGCGCATGACGACCAATCTCGATCAGCTCGACATCGTCTTCCTCGCTGATGCGTCCGTCACCGAGGGCGGTCCGCCGGCGCCGATCGTCGAGAAAATCGACGAGCATGCCGACGAGATCACCGCTCTCCGCCAGGAGATCGAGGGCAATGCGCTGATCTACCACGCGATCAATTCGCGCCGGATCCTGGTGCGCGATATCCTCGCCATCGAGTTCGACGGCGAAGGCGGCGCGGTGGTCTTCGCGGCCGCCAAGCCGCCGGCTTAGGCGGCGGCTTTCCTCAGGGGCGCCCCGCAGCAACTTACCTGCCGCCGGCTCATCGAGATCGACATCCCGATGTCCGATCGGGCCGGTACGGCGCATCTCAGAGCTTCCCCATGACGTTCTGGCGAAAGCCGTAGACGGTGCGCCCGCCGGCGAGCGGCACGAGCCGCACTTCCCGCTCCTGTCCGGGCTCGAAACGCACCGCCGTCCCCGCCGCGATGTCGAGCCGCATGCCGCGCGCCGCGCTGCGGTCGAAGCGCAGTGCCGGGTTGGTCTCGAAGAAGTGGTAGTGGCTCCCGACCTGGATCGGGCGGTCGCCGCTGTTGGCGACCTTCAGCGTCAGCGCCTCGGCGCCCGAATTGAGTTCTATCTCGCCCGCCGCCGTGATGATCTCTCCGGGGATCATGGTCGCCCCCTATCCCGCCAGCACCAGCCAGACGCCGCCGAGCGCGGTCGCCGCGCCGGCTAGCCGCGTCGCCGATCGTCCTCCGGCGCCGCCGAGCGCCGTCCCGAGCAGCAGCCCCGCCGCCACGCCCGCCGCATGAAGGAGCGCCGTGGCGACCGCGAAGCCGGCAGCATAGGGCCAGGCACCCGCCTCGCCCATCTCGCCGCCATGCGCGTGGCCGTGGAAGAAGGCGAAGAAGCCGACCATCGCCATCGCCGCCGCCACCGGCACGTTCAGCGCGACCGCCGCAAGGAGGCCGATCACCACGACCGAGGCGAGGATCACCGGCTCGACGAAGGGCAGCGGCAGGTCGATCATCGCCGCCGCGAAACCCGCCACCATGGTAAAGACGAAGGCGAGAGGCACCAGCCACAGCGCCCGCCGGTCCGTCGCCTGCGCCAGCAGCGCCGCCCAGAGCCCGACCGCCACCATCGCCAATATGTGGTCGATGCCGAAGAGCGGATGGGTGAGGCCGGCGGCGAACGAGCCGTGCTCGACCGGGTCGAGATGGGCGAGCGCGGCGGCGGGCGCGGCCAGCGTCATGAAGGCGGCGAGGACAATTCTCTTGAGCATGAGGCGGCTCCGGATGGGATTCATCTGACGGGCTGGTGGACGGTGACGAGCTTGGTGCCGTCGGGAAAAGTCGCCTCGACCTGCACGTCGTGGATCATCTCGGCCACGCCTTCCATCACCTGGTCGCGCGTGACGACATGGGCACCCGCCTCCATCAGGTCGGCCACCGAGCGGCCGTCGCGCGCGCCTTCCATGACGAAGTCGGAGATCAGGGCGATCGTCTCGGGATGGTTGAGCCTGACCCCTCGCTCCAGCCGCCGGCGCGCCACCATGGCCGCCATCGCGATGAGAAGCTTGTCCTTCTCGCGCGGCGTCAACTGCATCCCGGACCCCTCCCGTCTAGCTTGACCAAATCCTGGGCAGCGCTGCCTCTCCGGCGAGCAGTTCCAGGAGCGGAACCAGTAGCCGCCGCAAGGCGAGCCCGTCATCCGCGGTCAGCCTCGCAAGAAGCTTGCCACTCCCGCCGACGCGCCAAAAGCTCGCCCCGTCGCCATCGCCGAGAAGGTTCCGCGCCGCCGGCAGCAGCGCCTCGGCGTCGTCGCCCACCACGAGCACCGACGCGATCGCGCCCGCCGCGCCCAGCGCGGCCGGGCTTGCGAAGGTCCGCCGCTCGCCTTGGAAGGAAAGATCGTCTGCATGGACGAGCGTTCCGTCGACCCTGACGCGCCAGCGGTCGCGGAACCGCAGCCGCCGGACCTCCTCGCCCATCGCCTTGCGGCCGAGGATGACGGCCTCGACGAGGAGCAGCCGGGCGTCGCCCGCGAGCTCGACCTCCATGCGCCGGTCGAGCGCAGCATCCTCGAACAGGATCGTCTCCTGCGGCAGCCAGAGGAGCCTTGCGCCCTCGCCCGCGCGCAGGCGGCAGGCCACCTGCGCCTCGCCGCCGCCGGAGCGGTAGACCTTCTCGCAGGCCTGCGTGGTAAGCGTTAGCGTCGCCCCCACCGCGGCTTCGGCCGACCAGGAGAGCCGATCGCCGCCGGTCAGGCCGCCGCCGGTGTTGATCAGCACGGCCTCGAGGCCGTCGCCCTCCTGCCGCGGCAGGCGGATCTTGGCCGATCCCTCCTGGAAGAGCCGCCGCAGCCTGGTCCGCCCGTGATCGGCTCCGACCGAGATGCGGCCTTCCGCCTCGATGCGCTGCAGCCGCACGCGGTCCACGGTCTGGATGTTCACCTTGCGCCCCCGGTCGCTGCGGCGGAAGCATAGACCGGCGCGGGGGGATGTCGAGGGCGAACGTGTTGCAATGGCCGGCTGGTCAAAATATAGCCATCTGAAGGCCGGAGACGGCGGGGTGTGGCGCCGCGATGGGCGGCGACGGGGCGGATCGGCTTCATTGCCGGACCGCGCCGCATGGGACCGGGGATCGACATGGCCGATGACATCGCCGAGAGGATCGTCAGCAAGATCAAGCCGCACGCCAGCCCGGATGCGGGCGAGGTGACGCTCGACACCGAACTCGCCGAGCTCGGAATCCACTCGCTGGAACTGACCGAGATCATCTTCGACATCGAGGACGAGTTCGGCATCGAGGTCAACATCAACACATCGGACGCCTGGGACACGCTCAAGAGCGTCCGCGACATCGTCGAAGCCGTCCGGACGCTGGTCGACAAGCAAGCCTGATGATGCCCCAGCGACGCGACCGGCCGCGTATCGTCGTTACCGGCCTCGGAGGCATCTGCTCGCTCGGCACCGACGTCGACGCCATCTGGGCTGCCATGCGCGAGGGGCGGAGCGGCATCGGGCCAATCACCACCGTGCCGCTCTATGACCTCAGGAGCGACATCGGCGCCGAGGTGAAGATCCTTCCCGATCACGGCATCGACCGCAAGCGCCTGGTGACGATGGACCGCTTCAGCCTGCTCGCCGTCATCGCGGCTGGCGAGGCGCTGCGGCAGTCCGGCCTCGTGGTGGACGCCGGGAACGACCGCCGCATCGGCGCGGTCGTCGGCGCCGGCATCTGCGGTTGGCAGACCATCGAGGACAACTATCGCGCCATCCTGTCCGGCGAACGCAGCCGCGCCGACATCTTCAGCGTGCCGCGCGGCATGACGGGCGCCCCAGCGAGTCAGGTCAGCATGCATTACGGGCTGCGCGGGCCCGTCTTCGGCGTGACCTCGGCCTGCTCGACCGCCAACCACGCCTTCGCCTCGGCGATCGACCAGCTGCTGCTCGGCCGCGCCGACGCCATCGTGGCGGGCGGCACTGAGGCGCCTCTCGTCTGGGGCATCCTCAAGGCCTGGGAGGCGCTGAGGGTCCTGGCGCGCGAGACCTGCCGCCCCTTCTCCGCCGATCGCGACGGGTTGGTCATCGGCGAGGGCGCCGGCATGGTGGTGCTGGAGACGCTCGACCATGCCACGGCCCGCGGCGCGACAATCCTCGCCGAGCTGGCCGGCGTCGGCATGTCGGCCGACGCGTCCGACATCGTGGCGCCGACCGTCGAGGGCCCGGTTGCCGCCATGACCCTGTGCATCGCCGATGCAGGCCTCGCGCCGGAAGAGGTCGACTACGTCAACGCCCACGGCACCGGCACCAGGGCCAATGACGAGATCGAGACGCAGGCGATCCGCCGCACCTTCGGTGCCCATGCGGAGCGGCTTTCGATCTCCTCCACGAAATCGATGCACGGCCACGCGCTCGGCGCCTCGGGCGCGATCGAGCTGATCGCCTGCATCGGGGCATTGAGGGAGGGGCTGGTGCCGCCCACAATCGGCTATCGCGAGGCCGATCCCGCCTGCGATCTCGACGTGACGCCGAATGTCGCGCGCCGGCGGCCGGTGGCGGCCGCCATCAGCAATTCCTTCGCCTTTGGCGGCACCAATGTCAGCGTCGCCGTCCGCCGCTGGGACGCGGCCTGACCCGCCTCAGACCGTACGCGAGGCGCGCAGCTCCCTCACCTCCTGTCGCAGCGCCCGCAACTCGCTCAGGATCGTCTCCTGCTCGCGATGCATCAGCCCGCGCTCGGCCACCGCGGCCTCCTCGCTTTCCTCCTGCATCGCCGAGACGATGATGCCGATGAAGAGGTTGAGCACCGCGAAGGAGGTGGTGATGATGAAGGGGATAAAGAACAGCCACGCCCAGGGATAGACTTCCATCACCGGGCGCACGATGCCCATCGACCAGCTCTCCAGCGTCATGATCTGGAACAGCGAGTAGGCCGAGGCGCCGATCGAGCCGAACCATTCGGGGAACGAGGCGGCGAAGAGCTTCGTCGCCATCACCGCGAAGACGTAGTAGACGAGCCCGAGCAGCATCACCACCGAGCCCATGCCGGGCAGCGCCGCCACCAGCCCGCCGACGACCCGCCGCAGCGATGGCACGACGGTGATGAGCCTCAGGACGCGCAGGATGCGCAGCGCCCGCAGGACGGAAAGGTTGCCCGTCGCCGGCACCAGCGCAATCGCCACAACCAGGAAGTCGAAGATCCGCCACGGGTCGCGGAAGAAGGCGCCGCGATAGACCAGGAAGCGGGCGAGCAGCTCCAGCACGAAGACGCCGAGTATGATCCGGTCGGCGACGATGAGCACCGGCCCGAAGGCCGCCATCGCCTCTGCCGACGTCTCCAGCCCCAGCGTGATCGCGTTGACGATGATGAGGGCGGTGATCGCCCATTCGAAGCGGCGCGATTCGATAAGCGCTTTCAGAGAATTCACGGCTCTAACCCCCGGGGAAACCTCGCGGGCGACAAGTGGGACCGCGGCCGCGGCCAGTCAAGCGGCTTCGCGCGGTCCTCTCACGACTGCAGCACCAGGATGAGCAGCGGCACGCCGACGCCGATCAGGATGCAGCCGGCCGCGGCCACGAGCAGCAGGAGCCGCGATCGGCCGAGCGAGCGGGCGCGCTCTTCCTCGGATTTGTAGCTGATGACGAAAGGGGCCCTTCCATCCTGCGCGCGGCCGACGCGACCGCCGGGCAACACCGTGCCGAGCACGTAGATCGGCCGGTCGGGCAGCAGCGCGGTCTCGGTGTAGTGCAGCCCGCGGTCGCTGCCGGTGCCCAGCGCGCTTCCCACCAGATCGCCGACGATCGAGCCTGCGCTCGTCGCGGCGGGATCGTAGCGGCGGACTGTCTCCTCCGCCTCGACGGTCGCATCGTGGAATGAGAGGGCGACGCTGCCGCTGTCGTCCTCGATGGTGCAGGCGGCGCTCCTCACGTTGTCGCTCACCTTCTCGCGGCGGGTGCGGCGCTCGCTCTGCCCTTTCGAATTCTTCTGGTAGTAGACGATCTCGCGCTCGATCAGGGCGCGATACCAGACGCTCGGCTGGCCGGAGAACTCCGCCGTGAGCGGCTCGTGGCAGCGCAAAATGCCCTTCAGCTCGACGACGCTGCCGACCGGCCGCGCCGAAAGCTCGGCGACGCGGCTCGTTTCGGTCGCCGCCATCAGGGCGATCTCCTGCCCCTGCTTGTGCCAGTACCAGATACAGACGACCGCCGCGGCCGCGAAGGCCAGCGCGATCACGGCAAGCACGGCCACGGCCCAGAAATCCATCTCGGATGTCCCCCGGCGCGCCGGTCGCGCGCGCCCCGCCTATCTGATACCCGGACCGCGGCCGGTGTAAAGCCGTCGCCCGGCGCGCACGCCAGGAACGCCTTGACAAGGACCCGCGGCCGGCTGAATGGTAGCCTCCACGCGGGTGTAGTTCAGAGGTAGAACGCAAGCTTCCCAAGCTTGATGTCGTGGGTTCGATCCCCATCGCCCGCTCCAGCCTCTCGAAGGACATGGAACTGCTTGAGCCCTGGCCACCTCGGTGGGGCCCTGGACTGCGCGGAACGGGTTCTTGCGGACGGCTGCGCCGCTACCGGTCGAGCAGCGCCAGGTTGGCGTCGGCCACCGCCGGGTCGGGCAGACCGGCCCGGGCTTCGGTCAGCAGCTGGCGCGCCTTCTGGTGGTCGCCCCTCAGATATTGGGAATAGCCCATGTTGTTGACGACCTCGGGCCGCCGCCCGGCGAGCCGCAGCACCTGGTCGTAGGCGCGGTCGGCGAAGTCGAACCTGCCGAGCTGGTCGTAGGAAGCGGCGAGCCCCATCCAGGCCTCGGCGCTGGCCGCGCGGACCTCGACGGCCTTGCGGAAATGCTGCTCGGCCAGCCCGTAATTGGCCTGCCGGAAGTGCTCCTTGCCGGTCGCGATGTCTCTGGCCACCGGATCGGTGCCCGCGATCGCGAATGCCCCCGCCGTATCGAGCGATGACGTCTGGCAGCCCGATACCGCCATCGCCAGCCCCACCGCGATAATCGCCAAAACGCGTCTCGACGCCATTCCCATGCTCCCCGCCCGATGTCCCCAGGCAATCCCTCGACGCACACTCTACATGGCAGCGCTTAAGCTTCGGGTGCGCAGCCCGCTCGAATCCGAAGGATCGTGTGAAGGGATCGTCAAGACCTCGGGTTAGCCCGCCGTCATCTTCACGATGATCGGGATGATCGCGATCATCAGCACGACCGGCAGGATGCAGACCGTCACCGGCACCGACATCTTGGCCGGCAGCGCGTGCGCCTTCTCCTCGGCAAGCGACATGCGCTTGTGGCGCATCTCGTCGGAGAAGACGCGCAGCGCGCCCGAAAGGCTCGTGCCCAGTTCCTTCGACTGCTGCAGCAAGGTCGCGAAGGAGCGCACCTCGTCGAGGTTCAGCCGTTCCGAGAGCGAGCGCAATGCGTCCTCGAGCACGCGCCCGGCACGCAGCTCGACCGTGATCAGATGCAGGTTCTGGCTGAGCGAGGGGTGCGTCAGCGCGATCTCGCGCGCCACCCGCTCGATGCTCGCCTCCATGCTCATGCCGGCGTCGGCGCAGACGATCATCAGGTCCATGAAGTCGGGAAAGCCGTTGCGGTATTCCCTGGTCTTGCGCCGGACGAGCTGGGCGAGCGCCAGTCCGGGGGCGAAATAGCCGATCACGGCGGCGATCCCGATGAACATCCAGTGCTTGCCGCCCAGCCCGTCGCCGCCATAGAGGGCGACGACCAGGGCGGAGAGCCCGGCGAACAGCAGCGAGGCGAAGCGAATGAGGAAGAACAGGCCGACGGCGCGCGGATCCATGTAGCCCGCCTGCATGAGCCGGAGCCTCAGGCGCGCCACGCTCTCCGGATCGCTCCTCGCGTAGAATTCCTGCGCCGTCTTCGCCGCCCGCTCGCGCACGGCGTTGCGCGCCGGCTGGGGCTCGGCCGCGGCGGGCGCGCCGGCCTCGACCCGCAGCCGGTTCCTGATGTCGCTCCTGCCGCGCCTCGCCAGAAGGCCAGGAACCAGCAGCGCCAGGCTGCCGGCGAGCAGCAGGAGCGCCGCCAGCTGAATGGGCGACGGGACGGCGAGGAGGGACAGCAGGCCTTGCGCGGGGGCATCCATCGCTCAGAACCTGAAGGTTGCCATCTTGAACATCATGATGTTGCCGATCGCGAGCCAGGTGACCGCACCGCCGAGCAGGTACCAGGTCATGGGCTGGTCCCAGACGCTGCCGTAGAAGTCGGGCATCAGCACCATCATTCCGGTCATCAGCAACGCCGGAACCGCCGTGAGGATGTAGGCTGACAGCCGGCCCTCGGTCGAGATCGAACGCACCTTGCGCCGCAGCTTGCCGCGCTCGCGGATGAGCTTCGACAGCCCGTCGAGGATCTCGCGCAGGTTGCCGCCCGAGGTGGACTGGATCGAGACCGCGGTGACGAAAAGCGGCAGGTCCTCGTGCCCGACCCGCTCGAACATCGACTTGAGGGCGGAGACGAGGTCGGAGCCGTAGGTGACTTCGTCGCTGACCAGGCCGAACTCGGTTCCGATCGGATCCTTCATCTCGCGCGCCACCATGGCGATCGCAACCGGCACCGGATGGCCCGCCTTCAGGCTGCGCGTGATCAGTTCCAGCGCCTCGGGCAGTTGCATGCCGAACATCTTGTGGCGGCGCTTCTTGAGGAAGCGCAGCACCATGACCGGCAGGAGCAGGCACAGGACAGCAAACAGCGGCGGCGCAAAGACGACCGGCAGGCCGTTCCAGACCGCAAGCAGCGCTGCCGCCAGCGCGATACCGCTGGTGAGGAGCAGGAAACGGGGCAGCTTCATCGACAGGCCGGACTGGGTGCGCAGCCGCTTGAACCCGCCGGTGAGGCTCATCGACCCGCCGACGCCGCGCTCCTTGCGCAGCTGAATCAGCACCTGCTCCTGGGTGAGCTTCCCTTCCTGCAGCGATAGTCTGCGGTTGATCGCCTTGCGGCGGTCGCTGCGGCCGGCCTGCAGCAGGTAGACGGCTTCGGCCAGCATGATGCCGAAGACGGCGGCACCGGCATAGATGAAGTGGACAGGCTCGAGCGCGGGCAGCATGGCGCTATTCCTGCACGCTGCCGGGCTCGAAATAGCGGCCCGGGAACTCGATCCCCATCGAGCGCATGTCCTCGAGGAAACGGGGGCGGATGCCGGTCGCCTCGAAGTGGCCGACGATCTTGCCGTCGGCCGCGGTGCCGGTGCGGACGAAGCGGAATATCTCCTGCATCTGGATCACGTCGCCCTCCATGCCCGTCACCTCGGCGACGCTGGTGACCTTGCGCTTGCCATCCGACAGCCTGGTCAGCTGGACGATGATGTCGAGCGCGGAGGAGATCTGGCTGCGGATCGACGAGACGGTCATCGGCATGCCGGTCATGCCCAGCATCTGCTCCAGGCGGCCGATCGCGTCGCGCGGCGTGTTGGCGTGGATCGTCGCCATGGAGCCCTCGTGGCCGGTGTTCATCGCCTGCAGCATGTCGAAAGCCTCCTCGCCGCGGCACTCGCCGAGGATGACGCGGTCGGGACGCATGCGCAGCGCGTTCTTGACAAGGTCGCGCTGCCTGATCTCGCCGTGACCTTCGAGGTTGGCCGGCCGCGTCTCCATGCGCGCGACATGCGGCTGCTGGAGCTGAAGCTCGGCTGCGTCCTCGATCGTGATCAGGCGCTCGTCCTCGGGAATGAAGGCCGACAGCGCGTTGAGCATCGTCGTCTTGCCGGTTCCGGTGCCTCCCGAGATGATCGTCGTCTTGCGCGCATGCACCGCGGCGGCCAGCACCTCGGCCATGTTCTGCGTCAGCGCCCCGAACTCGACCAGCTTGTGCAGGCCGAGCTTGTTCTTGGAGAACTTGCGGATCGAGACCAATGGCCCGTCGACGGCGACCGGCCGGATCGCGGCGTTGAAGCGTGAGCCGTCGAGCATCCGGGCATCGACCATCGGCTGCGATTCATCGACGCGCCGGCCGACCGCGGCGACGATCTTGTTGACGACGCGCAGCAGATGCGCCTCGTCCTTGAACGGGAGCTGGACCTTGGTCAGCTTGCCCTTCCTCTCGACGAAGCAGTTCTCGTGGCCGTTGATCAGGATGTCGTTGATGTCCGGATCCTTGAGCAGCGGCTCGAGCGGCCCGAGGCCCACCATCTCGTCGACGATCTCGTCGACGAGCGTGTCGAGCTCGGCGACGTTGATCGGCAGCCGTTCGCCGCGCGTCTTCTCGGTCACGAACTGGTGCACCTGGGCGCGCATCTCCTCGCGCGGCAGCCGCTCGAGCGCGACGAGGTTGATCTCCTCGATGAACATGCGGTGGAGGCGCATGCGCGCGTCGACGACGCGGTCCGAGGCCTTGGCGTGCGTGTCCGGCGCTTCGGCGGCCGGCGCCTCCCGGCGCAGGCTGGGGATCGCGACGACCGTTTCCTTCGGCGCCGGCGCGACGGCCGGAACCGCGAGGCGTTCGCGCAGCGAAGCAAAGCGGCTCGTCATGACACGGCTCCCGACGCCATCTCTCAGCCCGCCCTGCGGAAGAGCCCGCCGGCCATGGCGAGCAGCGATTTGCGGCCGTCGGCCTGCTGCGCCTTGCCGGGCAGCACGATGCGCCGCAGATCCTGCAGCACGTTGGCGGAAGCGTCGATCTCGTGCAGCGGGACGCCGCGGTCGACGGCATCGCGCACGAGCCGATAGTTGTTGGAGATGCCGCCGGCGAAGCGGTCGCCGAGCAGTTCTTCGACGTCGGTGGGCTTGATGCCGCCATCCTGCCGCCGCTTCTCGAAGCGGTTGATGATGACCGACGGCCTGACCTCGGCGCCCACCGTGTCGCGGATCGCCATCATCAGCCGCTGTGCCTGGCGCAGGCAGGGCACGGTCATCTCGGAGACGATGTAGAGCTTGTTGGTTCCGAGCAGGACCGTCTCGCTCCACGGGAACCAAGTCCGCGGCAGGTCGATCACCACGTGGTCGAAATAGGCCGACACGAGGTCGAGCATGCGGACGACGACGTCGGTGTCGAACGAGCGCATGTCGGCCGGCCGGCTGGGGACGGCGAGCACGGACAGGCCGGAGGAATGCTTGCTCAGCATGACCTCCAGCAACTGGCGGTCGAGCCTGTCCGGACGGTTCTCGATCTCACCGATGTCGAAGCGCGGTTCGAGGTCGAGATACTCCGCGCACGAGCCCTGCTGGAGATTGAGATCGACGACGCAGATCGCCGATCCGCGCGGCGCGGCCTGCTGCAGCTCGAAAGCGGTCGCGAGCGCGAGCGTCGTGTTGCCCACCCCGCCGGCGGCCGGCATGAAGGTGTGGATCACGGCCTCGCTGCCTTCGCTTCGGCCGGGTCCGGAAAGGGCGCGCACGCACGCCCGGACGAGATCGGCTGTGCCGACCGGCTTGACCAGGAAATCCGCCACCTGGAGCTGGACCAGGATGCGGACCGCCGCCGGGTTGAACTCCGCCGTGACGACGAGCACCGGGATCTGTCCCTCGAGACGCCGCATGATCCGCTGCAGCGCCTCCATCTCGCCGAGGTCGGCGGCATCCATGTCGACGATCAGGCCGTCGCAGCCCGACTGCTCGATCTCGCCGCGCACCGAGGCGACGTTCATCTCGGCCGATTCCAGCGCGATGCTGTCCGAGGCGGCGAAGGCCGCCCTCGTCTCCGCCAGGAACTCCCGATCGGCCGAGATCAGGAGGATGCGCTTCGGCTCCTGCTTGGTCGACATCGTCCGCGTCCTCTACTGTGCGTCCGGAGCAGCGCCGGCGCGGCATCCCGATGCCGGGCAGAGCGGCCGGTATGCCGGCACGCGCAGCCGCCTGTCATTGACGCCGGCCGGCCACGGATCGACCATCTGGAGGACGGTGTTGGTGGCGATGGCGTTCCCGGCGCCCATCGACACGCCCTCGCTGCGCGCCTCGAAATCGTTCATGCAGCCCGCCAGCGGCAGCAGGCAAGCCGAAGTGGCCAGGAGGCGGGTTATCGAAGTCATTAGAAGCCTCCTAGGGAAGGTCGAGAATATGGCCGACGCGGGGGCCGGCATTTGCCGCCGCCGGTGCGTATGCGTGCAGCGCGCCGGCACGGACCTCGTCGACATTGCCGAGGAAATACTCGTTCGGCGTGGCCGGCCGTGAACCGTCGAGCGGCGTGGCGACGCGCTGCGACGGGTCGATCGGCTGGACCAGATGCGGCGTGATGATGATGACGAGGTCGGTCTCGCGCCGCTGGAAGGCGCGCGAGGAGAAGAGCGCGCCGAGCACCGGCAGCGCCCCCAGGCCGGGGACGCGCTCGGTCTCCATGTCGTTCTGGCTCTGCAGCAGGCCGGCGATCATGAAGCTCTGGCCGCTTCGCAGGTCGACCGAGGTGCTGGCGCGGCGGACCGAGAAGCCGGGCACCGAGATGTTGCCGACGCGATAGGAGGCCGTCGGATCGATCGACGACACCTCCGGCTCGATCTCCAGGCTGATCAGCCCGTCGCGCAGCACTGTCGGCGTGAACTCGAGGCTGACGCCGAAGCGCTTGTATTCGATCGTCACCCGGTCGCCGTCGCCGGCAACCGGGATCGGAAACTCGCCGCCCGCCAGGAAGCTCGCCCTCTGACCCGAGCGGGCGATGAGGTTCGGCTCGGCCAGCCGGCGCGCCACGCCGCGATCCTCGAGCGCGCGGATGGCGACGTCGACGGTCAGCCCGCCGGTGGCGAGCCCGGCCATGATCTGGGCTGCGGGCGTGCTGGTGGTCGCCATCGGATCGGAGTTGAAGCTGACGCCGCCGCCAGCGCCGAAATACTGCACCCCGATGCGCGAGCTCAGTTCCTGCCCGACCTGCCGGTTGATCTCGACGAAACGCACGTTGAGCTGCACCTGCTGCGAGGACGAGATGCTGACGGAATCGATGATCTCCTCGGCGCCCGCGAAGCGCGCCGCGATCTCGCGCGCCTGGCCGGCAGATACTGCATCGCCGGCCGAACCCGACAGCACGACACGGCCATTCGCCGACCCGACGCGGATCTCCGTTCCCGGCACGGTGCTGCGGATCGTTTCCGCCAGGCGGTCGGTGTCGAGGGTCACCTCGATGTCGACCGTGCCGATCAGCTGGCGGTCGGCATCGAAGAGCGCGATGCCGGTCGTGCCGAGCTGCTGGCCGAGGACGTAGAAGGAACGGTCCGTCAGCGGACTCACGTCGGCGATCTCGGGATCGCCCACCACGATCTCGTGGATCGGCGCGCTGAGCCGCAGCGTGCGCGGCTTTCCGCGCGCCACCCGGACGCTCGTATTGGCGTTCAACGTCAGCGTGACGATGTCCGAACTCGCCCTGGCCTGCTGCGGCAGCGCAACCGCCAGCACGAGCAGCGCGACCGCCGCGAGGACGATTCCGGTCACAAGGCGGACTCCCGCTCCCGTCTTCTTTGCTGCTACCCCGATCATGACCCCATCCCCGAATGAGTCGTTGCCGCTTGTGCGGCCGTTCTTAGTTTTGCGGCGCAACCACGGTGTAGTTCTCCGAAACGAGCCGGCGGGTCACCACCACCGTCCGCTGCGCCGGCTGCCCCGACGAAAGGTCCAGCGCGTCCAGAATGTTCGACGGGTCCCCAGCCGTCTCCCTCTGCCGCGCGGACCCGCCGAAGGCCGAGATCGTCGTCAGCCCCGGAGCCGCCATTTCCGGATCACCCGCGCCTCTCAGCGAGAGCGAGAGCGTGCCGATCGAGCGTGCGAGAGCGATCATCTTCGCCCCTTCCGGCGTGACCTCCAGCGTGACCGAATTGACGACCTGCGGCCCCGTCTGGCGCTCGTCGGCGGCCTGGCCGACCGTCAGGACGCGCGCATTCTGGACCACGATCTCGCTGGCGATGGTGGAACCTGCGGCTCCCGCCGAGCCATCGGCGTTTTCCTCGAGCTCGCCGGCGTCGCGCGTCAGCACGACGTCGACCCGGTCTCCGATGGCGACGAAGCCCCCGACGCCGGCGACCTCGTCCGTCCTGATGCTGACCGCCCGCATGCCCGGCGACAGGAGGTTCGACAGCGTTGCGCGCCCGTTCGGCCCGGACAGCTTTGCCAGCAGGATCGGCTCGTTGGGCTCGATCGGCGACAGGACCGTGCGGTCGCCGCCGGCGTCGATCTCGTCCAGGGTTCGGAAGGCGCCTTCGGGCACCGAAGCCTCGTGCCACGGCACTTCCTTCAGTCTCGCGGTGGCCAGCAGCGCGCCGAAGCGCAGCGGCTCGTTGGCCACCACGATCGTGGCGAACTGGACGGGTGGCGCGGCCGCCACGAGCTGCGACACGACCGGGCCCTGCTCCGGCCGCGCCTGCGCCTGGCTCTTCAGCCAGTAGTCGGCGGCGACGAGCGAAGCCGCTCCCGCGATCGCCGCAACCCCCAGCATCGTCAGAACCCGTTTCGCCATGCCTTCACCCCCGCTTGGTCCGCTGACCGTTCTAAACCCCCGGTGCTTAACCATCGGGCAATGGGCACGCATCGGACGGGCCGATCTGAAAGCGTGGTTTGTTGCTGCTGATCGCGCCGGCTAAAATTTTAGCGTTCTCTAACGCGAGAGGCGCGGAGGTCCGGCAACCCGGGCCTCGCGCCCGCCGAGCTCCTGCGTGCAGTCGGAGCGCATGCTGGAGTTGCCGGTCATCTTGATCGTGTCGGCCACGATCCTGAGGCAGGTGCTCGAGGTCCCGTTATTGCCGTTGAAGGTCAGATCGCCGCGGGGGAAATAGAGGAAGCCGTTGAGGTCGGTCAGGCCATTGCCGTTGAAGCTGTGCGACGACGTGTTCGTCTGCGAAGACCAGAACAGCATCCCGGCATAGGGGCCCTCGGTCGGAGCGCTGAGCGAGAGGTTCGCGTTGCCGTTGGTCTTCACCGCCCCGTTCTTCATGAAGATGGTCACGCCCGTGCCGGTCACGTTGCCCTGCACCGTCAGCGATCCTTCGATGTAGTAGAGGCCGGGAAGCAGCGTCCTGTCGCCGTTCAGCGTCAGATTGTTGTAGCGGCCCGGGCTGAGGCTTGAAGACCCGCCCGCCGACATCAGGATCGGGGGAGCCGGGTCGACGAGATCCCGGAACGGGTCGGGCAGGCGCCAGGCGCGCTCGCGGTTCTGCGCGCATTTCGTCGTCAGGCCCGAGGTCGCCGCGATGCCGCCCGAGCTCTGGATGCAATCGGCGGCAAGCCGCGCGCTGCCCCCAACATAGACCGCATCCAGCGCGGTGGAGTTGGAGGCGATCACGCAACCGTCCATCGTGACGGTGGTGCTGCCGCCGGCCTGCAGGGCGCGGGATGCGGTGTGGTTGAGGGCGTAGACGCAGGCGGTGTCGCCGGCGGAGGCGCTGACGCGGGCCCGGACCCTCAGGTCCGAATGCTCAGCGATGGCATAGGGCAGCGGGAAGGCGAAGCTGTAGCGCCAGACCGCCTCCGTCGAGAGATGGTGCTGTCCGCCGCTGTCCGTCGCCACGCCGTGATAGATCAGCGTCGCGCCCTTCTCGTTCCAGTCGACCGCGGGCACGGGCAGGTTGGCCTGGAGAATGCGCAGGCCGCGCGCCCTCAGCGCGTCGTCATTGGGCTCCGAATAGAGATGAACGGCCATCTCGAGACTTGCGGCGTCGAGAGCCGACTGCAGTTCGGCATGCTGCCGGCTCATGCTGCCGTAGTCGACCGCGAGCGCCACTCCGCCCATGATCGGCAGCAGCATCAGCGTGACCGCCACCCCCATCTGCCCGTCAGCCTGTCGTAGAAACCGCCCGATCATCCGATCCCTCTCGAGATGGGACTAGAAAGCGGCATCCGCCTTAAGATGCTGTTCTGAAACTATTTGCAATCTTAGGGGAGCCGCAGGCCCCCCACCTCAGCCACGTCCTGTCGTATGGTTCGCCCGGCGCGGCGGTCGCGCGGCCCCGGTCGGCGCGAAAGGGTCGCGGCACCACCACGATTAGGCCAATATCGGGGCTTCTACTTCTTCCGTCTTTTTGGGCTTAGGGAGTGCAGAGATGATCTCGACCAGACGTCGACTACTTTTTTCCAGTGTATTGCCGGCTCTCTTCGTGGCCGGCGCAGCCTTCGCCCAGCCCGGCGCACCGGGGGCGCCCGGCGGGGACACGGGCGAAGCCGCACGATCGGCCGGCATGGGGCGTACTCTTTCCGCCGAGGCGCGGCCGGCGGCGCTGCCGCAGGTCGATCTCGACGAGGTATCGCGCTCGCTCGACCTTGATACCGAGGTGCGCATCCGCGCCTTCGGCACCGTCAGTCGCTCGCGCAGCGGTGAGGAGACGCGGGAAGAGCCCGGCGAGGAGCTGATGCGCAGCCTCGAAGCGGATGGCGACCGGACCATGAATGGCGAGGGCGTCGACCCTGCCTTCGAGCAAGCCGGGACGGACCGCGCCATCTTCGGCCAGGACGAGCGCGTGCGCGTCAACGACACGACCGCCTATCCTTTCAGCGCCGTCGGCATCCTGGAGGCCAAGGCGCCGAACGGCGAGTACATTCATTGCTCGGCGGCCCTGATCGGGCCGCGCACGGTGCTGACCACCGCCTCCTGCCTTTACAGCAACGAGACGGGCTGGAACGACGAGTTGCTGTTCGCGCCGGCCGCCAACGGCTACGACGATCTGCCTTTCGGCGTCTACGACTGGGAAACCGCGCATATCATGGACGGCTACATCAGCCAGTATGACGGATCCTACAGCTCGATCATGATCTACGACCTTGCCGTGGTGGTGCTGCAGGAGCCGGCGGGAGACCAGCTCGGCTGGCTCGGCTTCCAGGCCGAGGAGGAGGGCCGCGCCTTCCACGCCAACCTGCTTGGCTACCCGCAGGACAAGCAGCCCGCCGGCACGATGTGGCGGTCGAACTGCGACGTCGCGCGCAGCCAGATCCAGGACTACGTCATCGACCACACCTGCTCGACGGCACAGGGTTCCGGCGGCAGCCCGCTCTATGTCTACAACCAGCAGGACGACAGCCGCATGGTGCGGGCGGTCGACGTCGCGGCCACCGACCAGACCAACATCGCCATGCGGCTCACCCAGTTCGACTTCGACTGGATCGCGCAGCACTGGAAGTGAGCGCCGGCGCTCGGCGGGCCGGTCCCGCCCTGCCGCCCAACGAAAAACCCCGCCGGTCATCCGGCGGGGTTTTTGTCGTCATCAATGTCCTTCAGACGGTCCGCCTCAGGCGGCGTCTTCCTCGGCCTTGGCCTCGGACTTCGTGATCTCCTTGCCGGTCTTCTGGTCGACGACCTTCATGGACAGGCGCACCTTGCCGCGCTCGTCGAAGCCCATCAGCTTGACATAGACCTTGTCGCCTTCCTTGACGACGTCGGTCGTCTTCTGGACGCGGTCGGATGCCAGCTGCGAGATGTGGACCAGGCCGTCGCGCGGGCCGAAGAAGTTCACGAAGGCGCCGAAATCGGCGGTCTTGACGACCGTGCCCTCGTAGATCTGGCCCACCTCGGGCTCGGCCACGATGGTGTGGATCCACTTCTTCGCGGCCTCGATCTCCTTGGCGTTGGAAGAGGCGATCTTGACCGTGCCGTCGTCCTCGATGTTGATCTTGGCGCCGGTCTTCTCGACGATCTCGCGGATCACCTTGCCGCCCGAGCCGATCACGTCGCGGATCTTGTCGGTCGGGATGTTCATCACCTCGATGCGCGGCGCGAACTCGCCGAGTTCCGAGCGTGCCCCGGAAAGCGCCTTCGACATCTCGCTGAGGATGTGCTGGCGGCCGCGATTGGCCTGCGCCAGCGCGATCTTCATGATCTCCTCGGTGATGCCGGCGATCTTGATGTCCATCTGGAGCGAGGTGATGCCGCCCTCGGTGCCCGCCACCTTGAAGTCCATGTCGCCGAGATGGTCCTCGTCGCCCAGGATGTCGGACAGGACCGCGAAACGATCGTCCTCCTTGATCAGGCCCATGGCGATGCCCGCGACCGGCTTGGCGAGCGGCACGCCCGCATCCATCAGCGCGAGCGACGTGCCGCAGACCGTGGCCATGGACGAGGAGCCGTTCGATTCCGTGATTTCGGAGACGACACGCAGCGTGTAGGGGAACTGGTCCGCCGGCGGCAGCATCGGGTGCACCGCCCGCCAGGCGAGCTTGCCGTGGCCGATCTCGCGGCGCCCCGGCGAGCCCATGCGGCCCGTCTCGCCGACAGAGAAGGGCGGGAAGTTGTAGTGGAGGAGGAAGGTCTCCTTGTAGGTGCCGGTGAGCGCGTCGATGTACTGCTCATCCTCGCCGGTGCCCAGCGTGGCGACGACGATCGCCTGCGTCTCGCCGCGGGTGAAGACCGCCGAGCCGTGGGTGCGCGGCAGCACGCCGACCTCGGCCACGATCGGCCGCACGGTCTCGAGGTCGCGGCCGTCAATGCGCGCGCCGGTGTCGAGGATGTTCCAGCGCACGACCTTGGCCTGCAGCTCCTTGAACACCGACGAGACCTGCTCCGGCGCCCACTTGGCCTCGCCGCCCTCGGGGGCTGCGAAGGCCTGCTTGACCTTGGCCTTGACCGCGTCGACCGCGGCATAGCGCGCCTGCTTGTTGGTGTTCTTGTAGGCTTCGCGCAGCTCGTCGCCGACCACGCCCAGCATCTCCGCCTCGAGCGCTGAAAGGTCGAGCGGCTGGTGCTCGCGCGGCTCGTTGGCAGCGAGTTCGGCCAGGCGGATGATCGCGTCGATCACCGGCTGGAACTCCCTGTGCCCGAACATGACGGCGCCGAGCATGACGTCCTCGGAAAGCTCCTGAGCTTCCGACTCGACCATCATCACCGCGTCCGTGGTGCCGGCGACGACCAGGTCGAGCTTCGATTCCGGCATCTCGTCGAGATGCGGGTTGAGCACGTATTCGCCGCCGATGAAGCCGACGCGCGCGGCGGCGATCGGGCCCATGAAGGGAACGCCCGAGAGGGTCAGCGCGGCCGAGGTGGCAACCATGGCCAGCACGTCCGGATCGTTCTCCAGGTCATGCTGGAGCACGGTCGCGATGATCTGGGTGTCGTTCTTGTAGCCTTCGGCGAAGAGCGGGCGGATCGGCCGGTCGATGAGGCGCGAGGTCAGCGTCTCCTTCTCGGTCGGGCGGCCTTCGCGCTTGAAGTAGCCGCCGGGGATGCGGCCGGCCGCGAAGGTCTTCTCCTGGTAGTTGACGGTGAGCGGGAAGAAGTCGAGGCCCGGCTTCGGCTCGCGGGCCGAGACCACAGTCGCGAGAACGACGGTCTCGCCGTAGGTCGCGAGCACTGCGCCGTCGGCCTGGCGGGCGATCTTGCCCGTCTCCAGTACGAGCGGGCGGCCGCCCCACTCGATCTCTACCTTGTGATGCTTGAACATGTCCTGTCCTTGATGTTGCGGAGCGCGCCGCGCCGCTCCCAGCGGCCGCTGACGCCTCCCGGCTTCGTTGGGGACGAGCCATGGGCAAGACAACGGGGCGCTCCTTGATGGCGGATAGGCCGGAGCGGCCTGCAATCCTGCCCCATGACAGGTCCACGGGGCGCGGCCCGGTTCGACGCGATGTGCGGGTTTCCGGGCCCCTGCGGGTGGCGGTCATCCCGCCTCCCGATAGGCGACCGGCGGGTCCCCGAGGGAACCCGCCGGCGCGATCTTGCTAGCGACGCAGTCCGAGTCTCTCGATGATCGACTGGTAGCGTGCCTCGTCCTTCCGCTTCAGGTAGTCGAGCAGGCTGCGCCGCTGCGACACCAGGGCGAGCAGCCCGCGGCGGGAGTGGTTGTCCTTCTTGTGGTCCTTGAAGTGCTCGGTCAGGTTCCTGATGCGCTCGGAGAGGATGGCGACCTGTACCTCGGGCGAGCCCGTGTCGCCTTCCTTGACGGCGTATTCCTTCAGGAGTTCCTGCTTGCGCTCTGCGGTGATCGACATCGGATGTTCCTTTCGGTCTGGAGGAGAGAGACGCCCGCGGCCGGGATGTCGTCCAGCAGGGGCCATGTATTCGCGCGCCATGGCGCGGCGATGCGGCGCATATAGTCGATCGGCGGCAGGAATACCAGCCCCTCGCGCGGAGCGGCCGGCGAGGTGCCTCCTCAGCCGGCAAAGACCCGCCGCGGCTTGAACTGCCCCGCTTCGATCGCGCCGATCGCCACAAGCCGTCCGCGCGCCACGGCGCAGGCCTCCTCGGCCTCGGCCGGCGCGTCGCGCCCGCGCACGATGACGGTGTTGCCGAGCCGCACGCGGGCGGCGGCATCGTCGTTCAGCGTCACGCGCGGCATGAATTCGAGCGCGGCGGAAGTGTCGAGGAGCAGGCCGTCGAGAGCGGCCAGCGCCTCGCCTTCCGGACGCGGCATGCGGCCGTCCTCGTCCCGCTCCATCCCGGTCGCGGCGGCGGATTCCAACTCCCCGAGCGTCACCAGATCGTCGGCGGTGAAGGGATCGACCTCGAGCCGGCGCAGGAGCGAGACATGGCCGTAGCAGCCGAGGTCGCGGCCCATGTCCCGGGCGAGCGAGCGCACATAGGTCCCTTTGCCGCACTCGACCTCGAAGACCGCGCGCCCCTCGTCAGGCATCTCGACCAGGTCGAAGCGGCCGATCTCGATCTCGCGCTCGGGGATGTCGACCATCTCTCCCTCGCGGGCGAGGTCGTAGGCGCGCTCGCCGGCGATCTTGATTGCCGAGAAGAGCGGCGGCTTCTGCATGATGATGCCGGTGTATTTCGGCAGCAGCGCCCGGATTGCCGCCTCGTCCGGCCGCGCGTCGGAAGTATGCGTCGCGGTGCCTTCGAGGTCGTCGGTCGTCCGCTCCTCGCCCCAGGAGACGGTGAAGCGGTAGGTCTTGGCGCCGTCCATCACATAGGGAACCGTCTTGGTCGCGTCGCCGAGCGCGATCGGCAGCATGCCGGAGGCGAGCGGGTCGAGCGTGCCGGCGTGGCCCGCCTTCTCGGCGTTGTAGAGCCACTTGACCTTCGAGACGGCCTCGGTCGAGCCCATGCCCGCCGGCTTGTCGAACACGAGCCAGCCGGAAACCGGCCTGCCCTTCTTCTTGCCGCGCCGCGCCATCAGTCCTCTTTCTCCGGATCGCCGTCGAGATCGCGCGCCACCTCGGGCGAGCGCAGCAACTCGTCGATCTTCGCCATGTTGTCGTAGCTGGTATCGAGCCGGAACCGGAACTCCGGCATGTATTTCATCTGCCTGAGCGCGCCGGAGACGCGGCCGCGGATGAACTTCGCGTTGCGCGCCAGCGCCTTGATGACGGCCTCATCGTCCGCCGCGCCCAGCGGCGCGACGAAGGCGGTGGCGATCTTGAGGTCGGGCGACATGCGCACCTCGTTGACCGAGATGACGGTCGTCTCGATCAGGTCGTCGCGCACCTCGCCGCGCTGCAGCACGTCGGCCAGTGCATGGCGGACCTGCTCGCCGACGCGGAGCTGGCGCTGGGATGGGCCTGGGGGCATGGGTCAGCTTTTCTTGGTCTTCTCGGCGAGCCATTCGGTCGCCAGCTTCTCTATCTTTGCTTCGAGCCGGTTGTTCAAGGAGTCCCGCACGAAGGTGGCCAGCAGGCGCAATTGGGCTTCATGTTCAGTCACTGCATTCTTGACGGCTGCCAGTTCGGCGCGCAGCGCGACATTCTCCTGCTCCAGCCGGGCGACGCTCCGCTCAAGGCGGACGACACTGGCGACGAATTCCCATATGCGCCGAGGGGTCAGCCAATCGGGCCAGAAGCCCTTGCTGCCCGGCGTAGAGCCGGGCTCATTCACCATTCACGAGTTCCTCGATGACGGCCCGAGTACGGCGCTGGGACGCCTGCAGTTCCACGATGCCGGCATCGAACTCGGTGCGGAACCGCTCGGCATCCTCGACCATGCGTCGCGCGGCTGCGCCCGATCGCCGAAGGCGCCGCAACGCGAGATCGAGAAGCCGGTTGATGGCTTCATCCCTGTCGCCCAGATCGTCCATCAATCCGTCGCGCCAAGGCTCCTCGAGGCGTCGCAGCAACTCTTCGTCGCTGACGACGACGGTCTCCGGCGACCTGACGCCAGCGCCAGCCGGCGTACGAGATGCTGACTTGCCCATTGCCTGTCTCCCGTCGATGGCCTCCAACATAGAGGCCATCGTCCGGCGCCGCAATCAGAGCGTCCTGGTCACCATCTCGACGCGGTACGCCTCGATGACGTCGCCCTGGCGGATGTCCTCGTAGTTCGCGAAGGCCATGCCGCATTCCTGGCCGGCCGGCACCTCGGACACCTCGTCCTTGAAGCGCTTGAGCGTCTTGAGCGTGCCCTCGTGGATGACGACGTTGTCGCGCAGCAGCCGCACGCCGGCGCCGCGCTCGACCTTGCCTTCCGTGACACGGCAGCCCGCCACCTTACCGACCTTGGTGATGTTGAACACCTCGAGGATCTCGGCATTGCCGAGGAAGGTCTCGCGGCGCTCCGGCGACAGGAGGCCGGACATGGCCGCCTTTATGTCGTCCACCAGGTCGTAGATGATGTTGTAGTAGCGGATCTCGATGCCGTTCTGCTCGGAAGCCTGGCGCGCCTGCGCGTTGGCGCGGACGTTGAAGCCGATGATCGCGGCACCTGAGGTCTCGGCCAGCGACACGTCGCTCTCGGTGATCGCGCCGGCGCCCGAATGGACGATGCGTGCGCGCACCTCGTCGGTGCCGAGCTTGTCCAGCGCCGCCGAGATCGCCTCGATCGAGCCCTGCACGTCGCCCTTGATGATCAGCGGGAACTCCTTGAGACCGGTGGTCTGGAGCTGCGACATCATCTGCTCGAGCGAGCCGCGCTGCCCGGCGTGGCGGGCGACCGCCTTCTCGCGTGCCAGGCGCTGGCGGTACTCCGAGATCTCGCGGGCCCGCGCCTCGTTCTCGACCACGGCGAAGCGGTCGCCGGCCTGCGGCGTGCCCTGCAGGCCCAGGATCTCGACCGGCATGGCCGGCCCGGCATCCTTGATCTGCTCGCTGCGATCGTTGACCAGCGCGCGCACGCGGCCCCACTCGTTGCCGGCGACGAGGATGTCGCCCGGCCGCAGCGTTCCGGTCTGGACGAGCACGGTTGCGACCGGGCCGCGGCCCTTGTCGAGCTTCGCCTCGATGACGACGCCTTCCGCCGTGCGGTCCGGGTTGGCCTTGAGGTCGAGGATCTCGGCCTGCAGGAGGATCGCCTCGAGCAGCTTGTCGAGATTGGTCTTCTTGGTCGCCGAGACCTCGACGTCGAGCACCTCGCCGCCCATCGATTCGACGAACACCTCGTGCTGGAGGAGCTGCGTGCGCACCTTCTGCGGGTCGGCGTCCGGCTTGTCGATCTTGTTGATCGCCACGATGATCGGCACGCCCGCCGCCTTGGCGTGGTTGATGGACTCGATCGTCTGCGGCATCACACTGTCGTCGGCCGCCACCACGAGGATCGCGATGTCGGTCGCCTGCGCGCCACGGGCGCGCATCGCGGTGAAGGCCGCGTGGCCCGGCGTGTCGATGAAGGTGATCTTCTGGCCGGCCTGCTCGACCTGGTAGGCGCCGATATGCTGGGTGATGCCGCCGGCCTCGCCCGCCACCACATTGGCGTTGCGGATCGCGTCGAGCAGCGAGGTCTTGCCGTGGTCGACATGGCCCATGATGGTCACGACCGGCGGCCGCGACTTCAGGCTCTCCGGCGCGTCGGCGACGTCGAACAGGCCTTCCTCGACATCCGACTCGGCGACGCGCTTGACCGAATGGCCGAACTCCGACGCGACCAGCTCGGCCGTGTCGGCGTCGATCACGTCGCCGGGCTTCATCATCTGGCCCTGCTTCATGAAGTACTTGACGATGTCGACGGCGCGCTCGGCCATGCGGTTGGCGAGCTCCTGGATGGTGATCGTCTCGGGCAGCACGACCTCGCGCATGATCTTCTCGCGCGGCTCGTTGTGCAGCGAGCGCTTGAACTTCTCCTGCCGGCGTCGCATCGACGACAGCGAGCGGGCACGCGCATCCTCGTCGGAGAGGGCCGAATTCAGGGTCAGCTTGCCGCGGCGGCGGTCTTCCTCGCCGCGCGGACGCGCCGGACGGGGTGCCGCGACCTCGGGCTTGACCGGGCCGCGCCTGCTGACGGTGCTGCGCGCCTTCTCTTCCTCTTCCTCTGCGGCGGCGGTCTCGGCGACCGGCGCGCGGCGGCGCGCCTCCTCCTCTGCCCGGCGGCGGGATTCGGCCTCGGCCTTCAGCCGCGCCTCTTCCTCGGCCTGGCGCTGGGCGGACTGCTCACGCTCGATCCGGCGGCGCTCCTCCTCGGCGGCGCGGCGCTGCGCATCCTCTGCGGCGCGCTTGCGCTCCTCGGCCTCGCGGAGCTTGGAGCCTTGCAGCGCACGGCGGCGCGCCTCCATCTCCTCGGCGGAGAGCTCGGTCAGCACGACGCCGCCGCCGCTCGAGCGGTCGCCGGCCGGCCGCTGCTGCGGCGCCGGCTGCGGGCGCGCCTGCGGCGCGGTCGGGACGCGCGGCTTCAGCGAGATCGTCGGCGTCTCCGGACGCTGCTCGTCCGGGCGCGAGAACTTGCGCTTCTTGGTCTCGACGACGACCGACTTGGAGCGGCCATGCGAGAAATTCTGCCGCACGGTTCCCTGCTCCACGCCGGGACGCTTGAGGGTCAGCGTCTTCTTGGTGCTGACGCTCAGCGTCTTGTCGTCACCGGTCTTCGTATCGCTCATTCCATATCCTCTGCGGCCTCGACGACCGCGTCGCCTTCAGCATCATCAAGCCGATCTTCAGGGTCTCGGCCCCTGTACCGGGCAAGCGCCTCCAGGCGCTTCAGAACCATTCCACCGGGCTCCCCGGCGAGCACGGCTGCATGTATCACATTTGTGCCCCCCAATGCCAAACCCATTTCCGACTCCGGAAACAGGTCGAAGGCGGGGATCGAGGGGCCGCCGACGGCCGCGAGCGCCCGCCGCGCCTGGGAGAGTTTGCGCACGCCGTCGGGCGATGCCTCGACCGCATGGACGAGCGCGACGGCGTCTCCACCGCGCACCGCCGCGTCCGCCTTGGTCGCCCCCGTCACCACGGCACCCGCCTTCCTGGCGAGCCCCATCGCGCCGAGCGCATCGCGGACCAGCAGCCGGTCGACCAGCCCGGCGAGATCGTCGGGAACCAGCGCCGGCTGGCGCAGCGAGCGTGCGAAGAGGTTCTTCTTCGCCGCCTTCTCGACATGTCCGCGTGATGCGGTGACCCAGCATCCGCGGCCGGGCAGCTTGCGCTTCAGATCAGGAACGACCGCGCCGTCCGGGCCCAGCACGAAGCGGATCAGCTCGTCCGCATCGCCGGCCCGGCGCGTCACTATGCATGTGCGGTCGTTCATCCGCTCTTTCAACCCTCGCGCGGCACTCCTTTTCAGGCACCCGCCGATTCCTCGACCTCTTCGGCCTCGTCCCCGGCGGAGGCCAGATCCTCCTCGGTGATCCAGCCGGCCTTGAGGCGGGCGGCGACGACCATCTGCTCGGCATCGGCGCGGCTGACGCCGAAACTGCCCAGCACGCCCTCGAAGAACTTGGTCTCGCCGTCCTTGCGCTCCTTCCAGCCGACGAGGTCGTCGACCGCATAGCCGGCGAAATCCTCGACCGACTTCACGCCGTCCTCGCCGAGAGCCACCATCATGGCGGTCGTGACGCCGGGAAGCTCGCGCAGCTCGTCCTCGACGCCGAGTTCCTGGCGCTTGGCGTCGTGCTCGGCCTCGATGCGGTCGAGATATTCGCGCGCACGCGCCTGGATCTCGCTCGCCGTGTCCTCGTCGAAGCCGTCGATCGAGGAGATCTCGTCGGAATCGACGTAGGCCACCTCCTCGACCGAGGTGAAGCCTTCGGAGGCCAGCACCTGGCCGACCATCTCGTCGACGTTGAGCGCGTCCATGAACAGCGTCGAGCGCTCGACGAACTCCTTCTGGCGGCGCTGCGATTCCTCTTCCTCGGTCAGGATGTCGATGTCCCAGCCGGTGAGCTGCGAGGCGAGGCGCACGTTCTGGCCGCGGCGGCCGATGGCGAGCGACAGCTGGTCGTCCGGCACCACCACCTCGATGCGCTCGGCGTCCTCGTCGAGCACGACCTTGGTCACCTCGGCCGGCTGCAGCGCGTTGACGATGAAGGTCGCGGCGTTGACGTTCCAGGGGATGATGTCGATCTTCTCGCCCTGCAGCTCGGCCACGACCGCCTGCACCCTCGAGCCGCGCATGCCGACGCAGGCGCCGACCGGATCAATGGACGAGTCGCGCGAGATCACCGCGATCTTGGCGCGCGAGCCCGGATCGCGGGCGACCGACTTGATCTCGATGATGCCGTCATAGATCTCCGGCACTTCCATGGTGAAGAGCTTCGCCATGAACTGCGGATGCGTGCGTGACAGGAAGATCTGCGGCCCGCGCTGCTCGCGGCGGACGTCGTAGACATAGGCGCGCACGCGGTCGCCATATTTGAAGATCTCGCGCGGGATGAGCTCGTCGCGGCGGATGATCGCCTCGCCGCGGCCCAGATCGACAATCACGTTGCCGTACTCAACGCGCTTGACGGTGCCGTTGACGATCTCGCCGACACGGTCCTTGTACTCCTCGTACTGGCGGTCGCGCTCGGCCTCGCGCACCTTCTGCACGATCACCTGCTTGGCCGACTGGGCGGCGATGCGGCCGAAATCCATCGGCGGCAGCTGCTCGGCGATGAAGTCGCCGGGCTGCGCGTCCGGATTGCGGTGGCGGGCGTCGGCGACGGAAATCTCGCGCGCCGGCTCCTCGACCTGCTCGACCACCTCGAGCAGGCGCTGCAGCTTCATCTCGCCGGTGCTCGAGTTGATGTCGGCGCGGATGTTGGTCTCCTGGCCGTAGCGCTGGCGCGCCGCCTTCTGGATGGCGTCGGCCATCGCCGCGATGACGATGCCCTTGTCGATCGCCTTCTCGCGCGCGACCGCGTCGGCGATCTGCAGAAGCTCCAGCCTGTTTGCACTGACTGCCATGTGGGCTCTCCCTGGCATCCGGCCTCCGTCGCCGGCATGCGCCTCGTTCATTCCGTTTCGGTATCGGCCGCGTCGCCGCGGCGGTTCTTCCTGGCTTCTTGGCGCGCCTGCTTGTCCTTTTTGAGGGCGTCGCGGACAAGATCGTCGGTCAGCACGAGCCGCGCCTCCGACAGCGCCTCGAAGGGCACCTTCACCCTCGGCTCGTCGCCGTAGCTCGCCTGGTCGCGCTCGATCGTCACGCCGTCTCCGTCGACCTCGACGATGCGGCCGCGGAAACGCTTGCGCTCGGCGACCATCACCGATGTCTCCATCTTGGCGAGATGACCGATCGCGGCTTCGAAATCGCCCTTGCGCACCAGCGGCCGGTCTATGCCCGCCGACGAGACCTCGAGATTGTACGCCTTCTCGATCGGGTCCTCCACGTCGAGGATCGGCGAGGCGAGCCGGCTCAGGTTCTCGCAGTCCTCGACCGTCATCGTGCCGTCGAGGCGCTCGGCCATGATCTGCAGCGTCAGCCCGTTCTGGCCGGAGAGGCGGATGCGCACGAGGCGGAAGCCTTCAGCCGCCATGACCGGCATCAGGAGGAGCGCGATGCGCGCCTCGAGCCCCGTCTCGCGGATGATGCGGTCGTCCTCGATCTGTGCCAAGCCTGTGCGTCCGTTGCGATGCGGCCGCCAGGTAACAAAAAAGAGCGGGACCGGGTGGACCCACTCTTCGCCATGACGACCAAGAATTTGAGCTGCATATAACGGCTTTGCAGCGCCCGATCAAGCCCGGGGTAGGAGGCGAGTTGCTGGACGCGCCCCTCAGGTCGCGTCGACCGGCGCTTCGGCCGAACCAACGTCTACTTCACGCCGAGGTCCACACCCGACATGTTCGATATCCGCCCGACCCGCTCCTTCAGCCAGCACGAGCGGTTGGCGCGAACGAAGGCGAAGGCGCGGCAGCGGCCTTCGATGGCACAATCCACAAAGCAACCGACAAAGGAACTGTTGCGGATGTGCCGATAGTCCCCGCCGGGGCTGTCACGGTTGGACCGCACCGTGAAATTGGTGATGAGGACATCGTCCTCGAGTGCCGCGAAATAGGCGCCCTTGGCATCGCGATTGCGGATCAGGACCGCGGCATTGTCCTTGAGGAAGCAGAAGCGCGCCGGCTCGTTATAGGTGATCGCCATGCAGCGATTCTCTCGGTCGCAAGCGCGGATGCACTGCTGATAGCTCACGTCGCGCAGAGTGGAATAATCGAAGCCTACAACGTCGTAGCCGTCCCGTTCCCGGTAGCGATGCGACAGGACGGGCGCCTGAGCGGGCGCCGACGGAGGCCGAGCGGTGACTACCCGCTGATCGGCATGATCGAAGCAGAGAACCGGCACCACCGATGGCGACACCTGGTCTGCCAGATCAGCAGTACTCAAGGCACCCGCCGTGCCAACGGGAGCTTCAACGAATGCTATTCCGCGTGCCTGCAGGAAAGTCGAAAGCAGACTGCCCCTGATCGCAAAATTCACGTTCTGGGGAATGATGCCGGTTGTCTGGGAGAAGGTTGATCCAAGTTGAGCCACAGTCACGGCGACGAGGCTGCCGGACCGATCGACCACAGGGCCGCCCGAATTGCCTGGCTGGATAGGGGTAGAGATTTGCAGGTGCCGCGTGTCGTCTGCGACCCCAACAAGCGAGTTGACGTTGCCGGTCGTGATCTTGACGGAACTGGAGAGGAGGCCGGAGAGCGGATAGCCCAAGGTAGCTATGTCTTCGCCGAGTCGAGGCGGCGAAGCACGTATCGGAACCGGTCGGAGCGTGGGCGCCGGATCGATCCGGATGATGGCCAAATCATTCTGGCGGTCGACATGCTGCTCCCGCACGCGGCCATGGCCGCTGATCTCGATCCTGCCGCAGCCCTCGATCACATGAGCGTTCGTGGCGAACCAGCCCTGATCATTGATCAGGAACCCCGTGCCGGACCCGTCTGGTTGCTCAGCGCCGGCCCTGCTGGCAAACGCGACAAAGCAGAGAACAACAAGCAGTCGACGCATCACCGATCCCACCCAACAAGCGCGGCATCTGAAGCACTACACCATACTGGTTGTAAATGCGCGCGGGTGATTGAACTGGCGACTGCTTAACAACCTTCGACGGTTTGGGCCTCGGTCGACATTTCAGCTGAGGTGCAACAGGCGGCCCCGCAGTGGACACAGAACTTCATGCGCGCAACAGACCCGCACGCGGTCGGGGCAAGGCTTCGGAGGAAAAATGGTGCTGCGAGAGAGGATTGAACTCCTCTAATCCGCACCTAGAAGCCCTGAAAACCAAGGATCTCAGCTGCCACTGGATGCGCTGTGTGTACCAGTGGTGTGGCCCATTCGCCAGGGAATTATCTGGTGCGACTTCCGCTGTCTCGGGAACAATCGCAAGGGCTTGCAGGCGAAAGCGGCGTGTCCACCGAAGCACCGGACGGTATGACCTGCCACTGGGTCTCCAGCCAGGCGGCAGCCGCCCGGAGCATCGCGATCTCAGCAGCGGCATCCGACCGAGCGCCGACACATCCCGCCAGCGGCGACCAGTCGGCCTGGTCCGACTGTTCGTCCAGCCAGCCTCGGGCCTCCCGGGGAAGGTCCAGCCGCCGCCTCAGGACATCCAGAGCCTCGGCGCGTGCGGCGGCATGCGGCCTGCGGAGGTCGCGAAGCAGGCGGCGATACGAGGGGGAGGAACAGTAGCGGCCGTGCCCTGGGCCCCGCCTGAGGGGCGGCATGAGGTGGGCACCCTGCCCACGCTCGCGCGCTTCGGCATCAGGCGACCAGTCGTCCCGTCGGGGCAGCGGAGTCGGCCGCGCCGCCGACATCCCCTGACCCCGCCGCGGGATCGGCAGCCACGGCACCACGAGCAGCAGCAGCGCGAGCATCTGCATGAACACCGACATCGCGGGATCGCGCGGTCTGGCGCGCAACGGGTGGCGCTTGTAGCGCCAGCGATCGCGGCATGTCCGTCGCCGACGGCTAGCCGCGGAGTTTCTGATCTGACGCGTCATGTGCTCTCCTCCCCCGTCAATGTCATGGCATCCACCGCGGGACGGGTTCCTCCGCCTCCGGAAGCACGTCATGGCCGACCTCGCGGGGCAGCCGGCTGGCAGCGACGCGCAGTTGGGCACGCAGCGCCTCGCGCGGATCCGGGCTGCACGCCGGCAGCGCCGGCCGGGTCAGCCGGACCAGCAGCGCGGCGGCGCGCCTGCCGCACTCCTCGGCGATGCGTCGAAGTTCATCCAGATCGATCCGTGCGAGTCGCCGCGCCTCGACGAGTTCGCGCCCGCGCGGGTGGTACAGACGCTGCAGCCGACGGAGTTCCCGCCTGGTGCCGTGCTCTCGGGCGGCCCGCGCAAGCGCGGCGAGGGCTAGCGCGGCATCCGCCCTTCGACGCGGGCGGCAAGCGCCTCGACCGCCGCCAGCGTCCGCTCCTGCGTGCGCAGGATGGTCGCCAGAAGCCGCGTCACCTCGTCCAGCGGCGACTCTTCCCCCGGCTGCGACGGTTCCAGGAGCGCCAGAAGGGGGCTCAGGGACTGAGCGGCCTCGCGGCCGGCGCGGGCCTCCTCGTAGGTCGCACGCAGGGCGCGCATGGCGATAGGGGGGTTCTCCGTGGTCATCGTCCGCATTCTCCTCCTTCATGCGGGCCGCGACATCGCGGCGGCGGCATCCTGACAGGCGGTCAAGCGCGCCGAGCGTCTGGCCCTCCGGCCCCGTGACGATCCACACGCCGGGCTTCTCGCCAGCCGCGACACCGAGTCCGGCCTCTGCGAGGGCGGACCAGAGTGCCGCCGCGCTGTCGGACCCTCTCCAAGCATCCCAGACGGCATCCCGGACGTCCGGAAGGGAAACGCCCTGCCGCTCCGCCCGCGCACGCTGGCGGCTCGACATGGCCGACCGCGGCAACTCGCCGGAACCCTCGCCGCGGATCCGCGCTGCGAGTTCGGCCCGGCCCTGCCTCTCCAGCTCTGCCGCCACGGCGATCGGCCTGCGGCCGACAGTCAGGGGGTGCCCGAAATCGCTTTCCAGCGCCCGCGCGGCAGCCTCCAGCCTAACGTAGCTGTGGCCGTCTCTCAGCGCCCGGCCGTCTGGTCCGACATGGGCGACGACCAGATGGTAGTGCGTGTCGATGTCGCCCCCCCGCCGCCGCTTGCCGGAGTGCTCCCAGAGGACGAAGGCGTGGTCCTCGGCCCCCATAGCCTGGAGGACACGCCGCACGGCCTCGTCGCGCTGCCCGTCCGTCAACGCGACCGACGGCGACAGGGAAAGGTGGTGGAAGGCGACGGTCGCATGGCTGCCGTCCCTCAGGGCCTGCATGTAGTCCAGGGCCTCTTCGGGTGTCCGGACCGGCGCGGCGATCTCAACGACCCGCGAACGCTGGGTGTCCTCGCGCGACAGGTGCGCCAGCAGCTGCCGCGTGTCCCGCCTCGTGCGGCCGTGCCTCGTCGTCGTGACGATCATCGGTGCCTCCGTCGCAGTGCGAGGACGGCTGCAGTCAGTCGGACGAGCTCTCGGCGGCATTCCTCGACGGCTTCCGCCGGCACGGCGATGCCCCTATTTGCCGCCCGCGCGAGCTGGTTCACGTTGCTGCCGATCCGGCCTGCCTCGCCCAGAAGGCGTGCCACCGCTTGCGCCAGCCCATCCGGGCGGCGGCGCACGGCTGCCGAACGGCCTACCGACTGCATCACCGCGCGCCGGGCATAGCTCGACGGCCCCAGCCCCGCGGCCTCGGCCGCCGAGTCGAGCATCATCCGCTCGTCGGCGTTCAGCCGAATGGTGGTCGTGGTGCTTGGGCTCATCGTGTCGCGCTCAGTGTGGCAGCGGCTCGCCGTCGACAGTCAGCCGCCAGATGGCGGCATGCTCGGCGGCACAGCGGCGGTAGCCCTCGCCGGGGCCGTGGCCCTCCTCGTCCGCCATCCGGGCGAGGGCAAGGAGCGCCCGCCGACGCAGCTGAATGCACAGCTCATGGTCGCCGTCGGCTGCGGCCAGGTTCGCGCCGGCCAGCGCACCAAGGAGGATGGAAGATTCCGGTATCGGTCTCTGGGGCATGCCGCGTCTCCTGCTCTGCCGCGCCAGCGGCGGGTGGGGTCCACGGGGAGGTGTCGCCTCCCCTGGCCAGGCTCCGGTAGCACCGGACGTTGCTGGCTCACCTCACAAGCGTGCGTGCCGGCGGAGACGGCGGCAAGAGCCCGCGCCTTCGGAATCCATGTCTGATCCAGGGTATCCCGATACGGTCGTGGTCGATTTCGCCGCTGTACGGGGCCGCAAACGGGAGAAGGAATTCCTATCGGCTGCTTCTGGCAGCGGATTCCGGCCTCAGCGGGAGGTCCGCGGCACCCGCGGAGCTGCCGGGCCGGGAGGCCGATGCGCGCAGTTTCACGCGGGCGGCTGGCCGCCGCCCGCGTGTCTTCTTCCTCGTGGTGCTACTCTTCGATCCAGTCCAGCAGTCCCTGGACCTTGGCGCAGCCCTTCTCGATCGCTTCCCGCTCGGTCGGAAATTCCCCGACGAACGGGATGTTGCCGACATTGAAGATGAACCGGCAGATGCCGTCCTCCACCTTCAGCACGATCGGGATGCTGACGTTGCCGCGGGAGAGCTCCCCTTCCATGCACACCTGCTTCTTCAGCCAGATCGACTTCGCCGACGCGCGCCTGGGCGACACCTGCGGAGCAGCGTCCTCGCGTCCTCCCGACGGGAGGGGCGCGGACGCAGCCGCAGGCTCCGGAGCACCCTGTTCGACCGAAGCAGTATCGATGCCGAGCCTCTGGAGCAGCCTCGCGGTCCCGCCCACCGCCCGCCTGCCGTGGACGTAGGACTTCCTAGCGACGTCCTCGCCGGTCACCCGGTCGACGACCATCACCTCGGCACCGCCGCCGTGGGCGTTCACCCACAGCTCGTGCGTGGCAGACAGCGGGATCTTCTCGATCGAACCCGACTGCTCCCCGATCACGCGGACGAGGACGTTGAACGGCTGGTGGTGCTTGGATTCCGACATGACGTGTCTCCTTTCGCCTGGAACCGCCCTCGCCAGGAGGGTCCCTTCACGGGCGAATAGGGGGACACGTGCCCCGTGGGCCGGCCGGACGTACCGAAGGTGGCGCTGCATGCTGCAGTGGTTGTCATGAAGCACCCTCCTTTCCCGTCTCGAGCCGTGGTGACCGCACGCAGGTGCGGCCTCTCTGTTGCGTTTCTGGTAGACCGCCGCCCCTGAACCCGGCCCTAAATTCGGGATTAGGACTTTAACGATCTGCGTTTTTCCATGCGAGACGCGGGTGGTGGATCTGACCGATCCGGATCGCTTCGCTCACTCCGTGCTGGGCTACGCCACGCATATACCGTCACGAATCGTGAACGGCCCTGATTTCCGAGGCCTCAGCGGGTTGCCGCCGCTTCGGCCATGGCCTTGGAGACCTGTCCGGTGGAGATGCCCAGCTCCGCCGCGATCTCGCGGACGGTCATTCCGTCCTTCGCGGCCAGCCAGAGGGCCCTGCGGCCAATGGCCAGCCTGGCGGCCTGCTGGTCGGCGCGGGACCTGGCACCCTTCCGGCTGCGGGACTCCCTCGCGCGCTCGGTGGCAAGTTCGCGACGGAGGGCGGAATCGACCAGCAGCCTCAGGCCAGCGCCCCGCTGCTCTGCCGGATCGATCTCCAGCCAGTCGACCACGGTGGACGCCTTCAGGCGGTAGCGCGGATCCACATGCTCGCCCTGCCACTCCAGCCGCGCGCCGGCCGCCGCCGCCTTCGCCCGACCCACGGCGGCCGACATGCGGCTGCGCGTCTGGTGTCCCTGCCATCCGGCCGCCTCATGTGCCAGAGAGGCGAGCTCGCGCTCCAGCACCTGCGGCGGGGCCAGCCAGGACATCGCGACGGCTGCGCAGAACAGCCATCTGTCGCGCTGGCCGCTCGGGATGCCTCCTTCCGGCCAGCGGTATCCCCTGAGCCGCTGGAGGTCCGTCAGCAGGGTTTCCGCCCATGTCGCGACTGTCAGCCGGGCCCTCGGCGCTTCCGTCCGCTGACGCCTCTCCGCCCGACGGGCGGCACGCGCGGCTGCGATGCTGCGGATCTCGGCGCGGGTGTGCGGGAGGACCTGGTCCGCAAGGTCGTCGAACACGTGACGGAACGGCGAAACGGGATCGCCGTGGCACCAGACCATGCGGACTTCGGCATCGAGAGGATCGGCGCGGCTGTTGACCGAGCCGGCGACGCGGAACACACGCGCCGCGTCCAGCGCCATCCTGTCGGCCCCGAAAGGCGTCAGCACGGCCGCCACGCGGGCCTGGACGGCCTGCCAGCGCGGAAGGGCAGCCCGCGGCAGGAGGTCGTGGAGCCAGATGGCACACAGGCCGCGGCCTGTGCTCATGATGTAGGACGGGGCGGGTATCCCCTCCTCGTCGAGAGCTGCGAGCACGCCCTGCGCAACCCATTCCGGAGGCTTGCCGGCATGCCTACTGCGGGTGCGGTAGTCGAGGTCCTGATAGAGCGCGCCGAGCGTGCGCAGCTGCGCGATCCGCCGCCAGCCGTGGAACGACTGCTGCGAGAAGTAGAGGTCCTCGGCCTCGCCTCGCGCCACCAGCTCGGCGGCGGCATATGCAGCCTCGGAGACATCGACGGTCCACTCGCGCCAGGGTTTCTCCCTGCCCCACACGCGCTGCCCAAAGGAAACCGTTCCGTGCCGGAGGCCGCCTGAGCGGCCGTTGAGGGGATGCACCGCCGACACGTGCTGAAGGGGACCGAACCCGCCGAAGCGCCGGCTGTCCGCGGTGTCAACAATTGTCGGTGTTGAGGGGGGCATCTGCTGGCTGGCGGTTTTCGCCAGCCGGGGGCTCACCCTTCATGGGCAGGGGTTTTTGCTAGATGCGCGTCGTCAGGGAGCATGACAGGTCCTTGCGATCCGCTGCGCACAGGGTTCCCGCCCTGTGCTACAGCATCTCGATGGTCACGGGCGACGATGCGGCCGTCAAGTCTTGCACCTGTGGGGCAAATCAACGAGCGGAATCCCTGCTTCGCGACGGGAAGCGGTCGTGCCGATTACCAGCGCGCAGCGGCCGCCACGATGCGCAAGGTGCCAAGGGACAAGGCCCCATCGCACCACCGCATTATAGCTTCTAGTCCTTGCACTCTGCCGTTCAGTCAGTAATCTCCGCAGCGAAACTGGAGAGAATATCTTGACGCTGGTGAAGGAAGTACAAGCTGCCCGCAAGAAGGTCGTCACCGATGGATATGAAATGTCCGTGGGCGAGGTGATCAACCTCTACAAGGATGCCGAACTCAAGATCGACCCTGTCTTCCAGCGCCTCTTCCGGTGGGAAGAGGAACGCAAGACACGCTTCATCGAGTCCTTGCTGCTAGGTATTCCGATCCCGCCCATATTCGTCTTTCAGGGCGAGACTGGCGTGTGGGAATTGATAGATGGCCTACAGCGTCTAAGTACGATCCTACAGTTAACGGGCGATCTGAAGGACGCGGACGGGCAGCCAGTGGCCCCGTTGGTGCTAAATGGTACCAAGTTTCTACCATCGCTAAACAATAAACGATGGACAAGTTCTGCGCCTGATGCTGACGACGGTTTAGAACAGCCCCTCCAGATCGAGATCAAGCGGGCGCGCATACGTGTAGAGATCCTGAAGTTCGAAAGCGATGCCACCGCAAAATATGAATTGTTCCAGCGACTGAACACAGGTGGCGTAGCCCTGAGCGAACAGGAAGTTCGGAACAGCGTCGCCGTGTCCATAAATCCAGCATTCTACAACTGGCTGCAGGCTCGATCACAATCTCAAGATTTCAAGACCACCACACGACTGACGGAGAGAGCGCTTGAAACTCAGCTAGGTATCGAACTCGTCCTGCGTCTCTTAGCCTTCCGGAACGTAGAATACGTGTCAGGCCTCGACGTTCATGAGTACCTAGATGATGCGCTCTTCAAGCTCGCAACTAATGCGGACCTTGATCTCGACAATGAAGCTGCGATCTTCAACAAGACCTTCCAGTTCTTGAACGATGCCTTGGGCGACAAGGCTTTTCGGCGTTGGAACGGTCAGGATTTTTCGGGGGCATTTTTGCACTCTGTTTATGAGGTTATGGCGACGGGGGTCTCAAAGAACATAGATGAGATTGAAGCTCTCGGCGCTGTTAACCGTAGTTCGTTCATCTTGGATAAGGCCAAGGATCTTTGGCAGAATCCGATCTTTAATGAGAACTCCGGCGCTGGAGTTCGTGGTTCCACCCGCCTAGCAAAGCTGCTGCCGATGGCCAGCGACTGGCTTAAACCTTGAAGTTGCGCCGTGGCGAAGATTCGAACGGTCGGACAATTTCAAGAGAAGCTTGATGCAGATATGTCATGGCGTATCCGAGAGATTGCTACATTTCGCTTGGCAAGCAAACAGGACCGCGTCGACCGGGACACGCTGATCCGCGCAGGGGTCGCGATGGTCTATGCCCATTGGGAAGGTTTCATAAAGTCGGCTTCCGAGAGTTATCTTGAATTTGTAAGTAATCAGGGCCACCTATACAGGGACCTCAAGACCTGCTTCATTGTGTTCGGCTTGAAGGGCAAGCTAGCGCTGCTGGGAGAAAGCAGGCAGGCGAAGACGAACATCGAGGTCCTCGACTTCGTCATGTCGGAGATGGACAAGCCCGCAAGGATGGCTCTGTCCAACGCCATACGAACCGAGTCCAATCTGACATCTATTGTCTTTCGAAACATTGCGGCCTCGATTGATGTTTCGATAGCTCAGTATGAACCGCGTTTTCCACTGATCGATGAGAGCCTGGTTGGTCGTCGCAACAGCATTGCTCATGGTGAATATCTTGGCCTTGAGCCCGCAGAATTTATTCAGCTGGCCGATGAGGTCCAGATGATGATGCGTTGGTACAAGAACGACCTTCAGAACGCGGCAACATTGAAGAAATACAAGAGGGCGATTGAGGAGACCTAAGCCGCCTTTCGTAGGGTAAGCGCCAGGTGGGTTGATCTTTCACGCTCCATCAACCGACCATTCCGTAACTGGTAAGTCAGTTACGGGGGCGGGGCGTTCAGGGGTGCGGGCAGTCGAACTTTTCGCAGGCGCGGGCGGCATGTCGCTCGGCCTGCAGCGGGTCGGATTCGATGTGGTCCAGGCGTATGATTCCTGGCGGCCTGCCGTCGAAGTCTATCGACGCAATGTCGGGAACCATGTCTGGCAGCACGATCTCAAGGACATCTTCAGCGTAGGGCCGATGGTCGCCGCGCTTGCTCCGGACATCATCTGCGGTGGGCCGCCGTGCCAGGACTTCTCCATGGCGGGCGAGCGGATCGAGGGCGAGCGGGCGGCCCTGACGCGCGCGTTCGCGATGCTCATCTGCATTGCGCGGCCGACATGGTTCCTGATGGAGAACGTTCCACAGGCGGTGAAATCAAAGGCGTGGAGGGACGCGCGGGCCATGCTGGTTCGGGCAGGCTATGGACTGACCGAAGCGAAGCTTGACGCCTCCTTCTATGGGGTGCCGCAGTCTCGCAAGCGGCTATTCGTCGTAGGTCGGCTTGGCGAGGCGGATGGCTTCCTAGACTCCGCCCTTGCGGCTGCCAGGGCTGAGCGTCCCATGACCGTCAGGGACATGCTCGGCGATGCCCTTGGCGACAACTTCTACGCCCACCCTCGCATGCCGGGAAAACGCGGCATCTGGAGCTCCGATGATCCGGCACCGACCATGCGCGGAGCTTCCCGACGTCCGATGCCTCTCAGCTACCAGCCGCATCCTAAGGACGCGGCACTCGTGGCGGCTGGGGCATTCTATACCCGCCCCTATTACGAGGGGCGCGGAGTCCGGACACTTGACGAGCCCGCTCCATCTGTCATCCGCACCACGCGGGAACGGCCTCGACCAAAGTACCTCGCCAGCCCCCATCCCGATGACCCGATGCCGGCGCAGCAGGCGGCCATCCTGACACAGGAGCAGGTGGCTCGGATTCAGGGGTTCCCTGTCGGCTGGGATTGGGCTGATGCCGTATCGCGCGACATCGACCAGATGATCGCGAATGCTGTCCCTGCGCCCTTGGCCGAGGCGATCGGGCGGGTGATCCTGGCGCGGGAGGCAGGCGAAAGCATTCCGGCGATCCAAGGCCGCTTCGGCCAGTGGCTCCGGCAGCGGCGGGACTTCTCCAAGGCGGCAGCACGGAACGCCAAGTCGAGAGTCAACCGCGCGCGACGACTACTCGGCGGGAGGACCTTCGCCGATGCGGCGGCGGAGTTGGCGGCGCTGGAGGCGGCCAATGGATTCGGCAGCCTGCCGACAGGAACGCGTTCGGACCTGCGTACTGCGCTGCGGCTGTACCGGGAATGGCAGGCGCAGCCGAAGGTCAAGCGCAAGGGAGCGAAGCAGCCTGTGGCGAATGGAGACGCGCTCGCGGCATAGTTGCAGGCTCTTGTACCAACACCCTATCGCCCTCACGGTCCGTCCGAAGGGTGGGAAAGAGGTAGGTCGGCCCCACCGAAGGGAGGGCTCTCCTTTGCCCGTCGCGGGCACCCGCCTGCCCCAGCAAGAGAGCAGCGCATAAAGCCGAGCCGCCGGATCGTCCGAAGATTCGGACAAGAGCCGATCGGCGGCGGAGGCCAATTCGCGACCGCGAGCTCGGTTAACAACCTGTCAGGGCGGCTGGGCCATTAGGGCTCACAGGGAGGGGCAGTCACGACCGTCCGCGCGCCCGCAGGAGACTTAGCATAGCGCCGCCGAGACGGCGGAAGTCGGGACCGAGCGTGTCCGACGAGCGGACCTTGAAGAAGAGGGGCAGACCGCCGTGTGGCACAAGACTCGGGCACTCCAAAGGATGCTTCAGCATTGTCACACGTCAGGAGGTATTCTGGGCTGGTTACCTGCGCCTTGGGAACTACTAGGTGCTCGCGAGGATCTACACAGCCTCGGATGAATCACATAGAGGTGTCGGAGCGACCGAGAGGCGGCATGGACTGTCATCATCCACTCTGCCCAATGAGGGCATCGCCAGGGACATGGATTGATGTCATCAACCTTCCGACGATGAAGGTCCGGAACGCCGAAAAGGCGCCCTTGCTGGCTTTCATGAACGCCAACTTCGGCAAAGGACCCGCCAGTCCCGCGACGCATCTTGGTGTCCCGACAGCGAACAGGGGCCTGCTGAAGCGTCTGTTGAGGCATTGTCCATGCCTGCACAACCAGATCGCAATAGGGGCCACGCCACGGGCGATGGTCCACTTCTGCGAACTGACCCTCGGATGCCGCATCGATTCAGCCAATGTCTACGACGCGTTCCTCATCCAGCATCCGGGCAGAGGCCCAGCGTTTAACCCGTCACCGCTGAAACCTGGTGGCGATGGCGGTACGATCATGGAGTTCCTGTGCAGTGAGGTCCTGCGATCGGTCGGCATCCCGCCGATGGAACTGGATGCCGACAAGTGGCCCGTCTGGCAGATGCCTGGTCACGTGCTGCTCAACGAAGGCAGGATGAATGCGCTGCGGGCCTTCGGCGACATCCTGATCCCGTGTGCGCCGACCAACCTTGTCATCTCCGTCAAGAGCGAGGCTGCTCGGGAGCGGCTGCTATATTCATCCAACGCTATCGAAGGTGTCGGCTTCGGCTTCTTCAAGGAGCCTCAGGAGTTCTGGACCGAAAGCAGGATGGCGCTCTACAAGCGCATGGGCTTCTCGGCGATTTACATGCCCGACCACACGCATGCGGAGGTGGTGAAGCATGTTAATGCGAATGGCACCGATAAGCATGCTGTGAACATCAACGGGTCCGACCTTTACCGTCCGCTCAGCATCTTCGGTGAGGACATGGCGCGCGTCGTCGGCCGTTCCAGCATGGTTCTCTGATTCTCTACTGGCGCGCCGCCACCAGACCAAGGAACCCAGCGATGTCCATCAGCCATGCTTGCTGCGCCGGCCTGTAGGTCTCGTGCAGCCTTCGCGGCACTACAAGCTGGAGGAGCTTGGCGCGCATCTCGTCGGTCTGGTTCTCCGAGATGCCCGGCGCAAGCGTCAGGAGATGCTTCCGCTCGATCCGGACTGCCTCCGAAAGCACCTGCCGCCATCGATCCTTGAGTGTCGATTTCGCGCCCAGCATGGTCAGCCGCTCGGAAGGGTACGTCTCGTCCCGATAGGCATCCTGGCTTGGAAACAGGAAGTCTGGTCGGTTGCGGTTCTCGGTTTCGACACCGCGTGCGTAGCTGATCCCGTGCACATCGAGTATCGCCGCCATGTGGTTTTCGAGAGCGGCACCGGCGCGCGACTTCCGGCGGTTCTGGACGCTCAGCGAGAACCCGAGGAACCCGTCCACATCCACGACATCCCCGGCGACGAAACCCTCCATGATCCTTTCTGCCACGATGCGGCGCTCCAGCCTTCGGAAAAGCTGTTCCTCGCGCTCCATCCAGAGGACCAGGGCCTCATCGGGCGCGTCCCTGGGGTCGACTCCCGGAAGGGAATTCCGCGCCAGTCCGGACAGCACGCTGGTGGAAGGGAATTTCAGGCCGAACTTCTCAATGAGGCTGTCGAGACGGTCCGCCTCCGGCTCTTCCGGCTCTATGCCGAGTTCGTCGAGAATGTAGCGGGCGGCGAAGTCGAGTTCTGCGTCGTTATCCCTGCCGATCTCCTGCGACTCGAACTCCAGTCCGATCTGGTCGTCTAGCCCGAACAGCCACAGGAGCTGGTTGCGGATCGTGCCTCCGTCCGGGGTCACGATGAACAGCAGATGGTCACTGGACGTCCGGGCGAGGAAGAGGATGTCCCCCGGCTTCATCATCTCGGTCACGGGATTGCTCTGGTAGTAGAGCCGCCATTCCGCGCTTCGCTTCGGATCGTTCCTCCGGGAGTCATACCAGGAGAGCCAGCCTTCCTCCGACAGGGCCTCCTGCTCGCTCTCCATCCAGATGTAAGTCGCCGGAAAGCGGCCGTCTTCGCCGCCCCTCGGGCGCTTGCGGTCATCTCTTCCGAGTATCCTCACCAGCGGCTGCGAACCGGTTACTTCGTGCTGGTTCGAGGAGTCTGGATTCGCATCCACTTCCGCGAGACGCTTCACAGCCACGCCGTCGAAATGATGCGAAAGGAGCCCGCGCCGGATGGTCATTCCTTCCCCCTGACCTCCAGATGCGGCCTGTCCGAGCGCAGCCACTCGGCGCAAGATGATATGACCTCCTCGGGAGCTAGCCGGCTCCTGCCTCTCAGGCTGCATTCCCAGACGATGCCCCGCCGCCACCCCAGTCTGTCCAGAGACTGCAGCACCAGCGCGTCCCGTGCCCTGTTGCCCGCGATCTTCGCCTCCCAGAACTCCGCCCGCGTTCCTGGCAGACGATGGAGATGGCAGTCATGCCCGTGCCAGAAGCAGCCATGGGCGAGGAGCACAGCACGGTAGCGCGGAAACACGATGTCTGGCCTGCCGGGGAGCCTGCGGTCGTTCAGCCGGAAGCGGAAGCCGAGGGCATGAAGGCCCCTGCGCAGCGTCATTTCCGGCTTGGTGTCGGTCCCCCGGATCCGCGCCATGATCCGGCTCCGGACTTCGGGGGAAACGATGTCAGGCATATGCGGGCAAGATCTGCTTTGCTGCGGGCCTCGTAATGGTCGGCACGATGCGGTCCTCTGCGGCCGAGTGCCCGCCAGCGGCCACCGCCTTCCGGATGTGTGGCTGCAAGGCTCTGGCGACATGCTCCACCACGGGGACCACGACGGCATTGCCGAACTGGCGGTAGGCCTGCGTGTCCGACACCGCGATCCGCCACCGTCTGTCGCCATGGTCGAAGCCCATGAGACGCGCGCACTCCAGCGGCGTGAGGCGGCGCGGCCTCTTCCCCGGCTGCTCTATCAGGACTTCCGACCCGTCCTTGTAGTAGCGGGCCGAAAGGGTCCGGGCAACGTCCTCTGGTCCGAACACGCTGTATCCGAAGCCATTACCCTTCGCCTGATGCTTCGCCTTGTAGTCCTGCAGGTACTGCCACAGGCGCGGCGTGAGCGTGTATTTGGGATCGACCTCGTCGTGCGGCTGGAGGATGTCCCTCAGCTTCGGTCCAGACCTGGCATCGGGCAGTTCCAGCGCACCGAAATCGAACCCGGTCGGCTCGCGGAAGCCGACGATGAAGATGCGCTCGCGCCGCTGGGGAACCCACGGCTCGGAACTTATGACCCGGTGCTGGACGTGGTAGCCCAGCTCGTTCCGCAGCACGTTCATGATCGTCCCGAAGGTCTGGCCACTGTCGTGGCTCTCCAGATTCTTCACGTTCTCCAGGACGAACGCCGCCGGCCGATGGTGTGCGATTATCTGGGCGGCATCAAAGAACAGGGTCCCCTGGGTATCGCACAGGAACCCGTGCGGCCTTTTCAGGGCGTTCTTCTTCGAGACCCCCGCGATGGAAAAGGCTTGGCACGGAAAGCCCGCCAGCAGCACATCGTGGGTGGGCACCTTGGACGGGTCTGCCGAGAACTCCCTGATGTCGCCGCCGATCTCGTGATCGCACCTGAAGTTGAGGGTGTAAGTCTTGCGCGCGTTGACATCCCATTCGGAGGTGAAGACGCAGTGTCCGCCGATCGCATCAAAACCGAGCCGGAGGCCTCCGATGCCGGCGAAGAGGTCGATGAAGCGGAAAGATGTCGCATCCGCCTCCTGCCCCGCATCCGATTGCGCTGCGGCGTGCTCTCGGAGTGTACGGAGGGCGAGGCGGGAAACCCTGCCGCCTTCCTCATAGCGGTAGGCAGTCCGGACGGACACCTCAAGCAGGTCCGCCGCCTGCTCGATGGTCAGGCGGGCCTGCTGACGGAGGCGGGTGAATTCCGTCTGGTTTCTGCTGCGCATGTCACTCCTGCCGAATCAGCCTCTGGGTCGATCTGTGCCAGGATGACAGCGGACATCTCCGAGCGCAAGAGAGTGTTCTACTTATGTTCCGCCCCTGCTCGGGGTCACCCACAGGTTCACATGGGGGAAGTTGGTCTCTAACGCACCCGATGAAACCCATTGGACGCACCGGAAGATCCGGATCTTGAAGTAACATTCTGATTGTGTTACCGACATTTCGGAAATGTTGACAAGGGATGCCCGCGGGTGCGCGACAAGCGTCAGAAATTTGTGAAACTGGCTGAGGCGAGAGTGACGCGCGCCATGCACGACATGCGCCTGATCGGCAATCTCTCCAACCGGAGCGCATACGAGTACTCTGACGAGGATGTCCGGAAGATGTTTCGGGCACTCCAGAAAGAACTGGAGGCCGCCAGGAACCGGTTTGGCGGCGATCATGCTTCGCGAGAAGAAGGATTTCGCCTCGAATGAATATGGCAGGTTCACATACTTGGAGCTGGATCTGGCCACATGTCGGGGCCACCCCAATTAACCAGGGCCTCGATTCGGAGATGTTCGACAGGACGGACTATCCGTACACCGAGACCTTTGTTCGCGAAGCGATCCAGAACAGCCTTGACGCTCGGCTGGACACCTCCCGGCCTGTCGTCGTCAACTTCACCTTCCAATCTGGCCAGGTTGGGCCCAGGGGCCAATTCCTTGAACCGATCATGGCCTTCCGGAGGAAAGCCGGGCTGGAGGTTCCGCGGGAGTGGAGCAGGGGCGAGATTCGCTGGCTGGTTGTTGAGGACTTCAATACCAAGGGGCTCAGCGGCGGCCTCGACAAGCGAACAAGCGATTTCTGGAACTACTGGCTGAACTTCGGAATATCCAACAAGGATGGCTCTGGGCGAGGCGGACGCGGTATCGGGCGAGTCACCTTCCTGATCGCGTCCCGCGTTCAGTCGGTAATCGGCTACACCCGCCGCGCTTCCGACGGAACAGTGGCTGGATGCGGCATGGCCGTCCTCCGCGCTCAGGAAGACGGGCAAGAGTTTCTTTCCACGCATGCCTATCTCGCACGACGCGAGAGGGGTTCGGTTTACGATCTCTACGATTCCCCGATTTTCCACTCGGACCTGTGTGCCGCCTTTGGGTTCACTGGGTACGAAAGTGCGTCAACCAGTGGTTTGGCACTCGCGATTCCGTATCCGCATCCAGAACTGGTTCCAGAGCGCATCCTTGCCGCGGCTGTTGAGAACTTCGCACCCGCTATCATGAACGGGACACTCGTTCTGAGAGTGGATGGAAGGCTGCTTGATGCCTCCACCATCGAGGAGGTCGCCCTCGACGTGGAGAAGGAGTTGAACGACGAGGCAATCAAGGAAGATGTTGGCCGCTATCTCAGGCTGGTCGGGCTCGCCTTGCGCGAGCCGCAGCCGACGAAAATCACCCTCCCCTCCGGGAGAAGATCCGCCCTCGAAGCCCTGCGAAAGACGGCCGCCATCGACCTACTTCAGAGGAAGCTCTCCGAAGGCGCGGATGTCGTGCTGGAGATCGCCTTTCCGATGAGTCGGAACCGCAGGGAGAGCAGCGTCACCCTGCGGACCGTGGTTTCACCGTGCCCCTCGGGGTGCAGACCGATCGATCGCCTGTTTCGCGAGGGCATGAGCTTGCCTGACGTGCGATCCAAGAACCCAGGAGAGCTCGACCTGCTGGTCGTCGTGGATGCGGGCTTGCTGGCCACGTATCTCAACTTCTGCGAAGGCAAGGCACATCTCGATCTGCTGGAGTCGAAGGACATCCTTCAGAAACTCGAGGAGCATGGCTTCGACGGATCCCAGGTCAAACGACTGGTGAAGGGACTTCCGACGGACCTGCGTATTCTGCTGACACCGGACGTTTCGGCACCAGATGCGCATGTCTTCGACACCTTCTTCTCGAAGCCCTCCGACAAGCCGGGCAAGAAGAAGAAGCCCGTGGATCATCCAGATCCCCCAGAGCCACCGCCCCCACCAAAGCCCCCAGCCTTTAAGATCGACACCCTCGACGACGGGCTGCGCATCCGGGCTAACCCAGAATATGACGAGTGGCCGATAAACCTGACGGTAACGCTTGCGTACGCCGACGGGAGCCGACACCCCTCCTGGAGTCCCTTCGATTTCAAGCTGCATGACCTCGCGATCACGCATGCCGACTGCGAGATCACCATGGAAAAGAACCGGGTGAAAGTCCTCAACTGCGGACCCGCCAGCGTGCTTGAGATAACCGGATTCGACACGAACCGCGAGCTGGACACGAACATAAGGCCTTGGAGACATGCGTAAGCGGATCAGGCTGACTGGTCGGCGGCAGCTGCCGCGCTCGTCGGTCAATGCGAAGGTCGTCGAGATCGGCTCGAAAAAGCTCGTTGCTCTTACCTTGGCCCAGCCGGAGCTGTTTAGACGGCTCCCGAAGACGGCACGGGTGAAGCTGAGGCTGTTCGAAAACAAAATCTCCGAAACGCTGCTGTTTGGATCGCTTGAAGCGCCCCAGGCGACCTGTGAACTGAAGAACGGCGGGTTCTCGGCCCCATCCTGCCAGTTGCGCATTGTCGAATCCGATCCGGAGCGGATGGGGCTCCTCCTTGCAAGCACCGACACCTGGACCCTCCGTGCCAACGCCGATGATGGCGACGCGTCCAGCGAAGGCATCCTGATGTTCCAGCCCTTCGACATAGCTCCCCGCAGCTGGAAGCTCAGTATCCGAGATGATGACCACCCAGTCGTCTACATCGACCGACGCATACCCGAGCCGCGTACGTGGGTGCGCAATGATCCTGTTTTCATAAGCTGCGTACTGCCCGCCATCATCCGCGAGGTGTTCGAGGACATCCTGAGTACCGACATGCCACCAGAGAATGGCTGGATGAAGGACTGGGTCGACTGGGCCGACAGGTTGATGCCTGGCGGCACTCCGCCCTACTCGGACAGTCGGCAGCGGAAGCAGACGTGGATCGATGACCTTCTGGATGCCTTCTGCAGGCACCATGGGACCTTGGATATGCTAATCGGCCGTCTAAAGGAGGGGGTGGGGCCCTAATGAAGAACTTCGGCGCACTTCATGAATTCACCGAGGCCGGACTAGATGCCTATGCGCGGGTGTTTGCCGGTGACTTGGACGAGTCCGCTATCGATCTCTCCGATAGTGCGCTTGTGAGGATGGTGGCGGGCACGACGGCTCTCGTTCCGAAGGAGTATGGAAACACCAAGGAAATGGCGGAAGCCATACTTTCCTCGATCGGAAACACCCCCCTGTTCCCGCTCCTGTCGCGCGTCGGGCTTTGGGCATGGCTGACGTTTGTACTGCGGCACCAGCTCTTCAAACGCGACGCTTCCGGCAGATGGAAGGTTGGAGAAAGCCATCGTTGGTACCCCAGCGACCCTAACGATTGGCAGAAAGGTCAACGACACCTCGTCCGGATGCCCGTGCTGCTCCTGTACTCACTCGGCGATAACGCCGACCACCTGCTTTGTGGAGCCCCATCGGTTCTGTCGGAAATTCGCGAGCAGCTTACGAGTCAGCAGGACATGTTCAACCCGGCATTTCAGCAGGTGGCGCGAACGCTCTACTACGACGATGTTAGCGGCGGCCTGAAGAGGGGTGCCGGAGGAAAGGGTGGCGGATCCCCTCGCAGGCTTGCAAGAGTCCGCCAGCAGCTGGATGTGACGTGGGACCTGGAAGATCTCGATGCCGCACGAATCATCGCGACCCTTCCAAAGGAATTTGACCGCTTCAGGCCGCAAGTTCCCGCCAGGTCGCCGAAGACCGTCCCAGAGGCCGCTTGGCAGGAAGCCCGGATCTAGGCTCAGTCCCGACCTGACCACCGGTGCGCGCGGGCGCGTCCGTGGTTAGGGCCCCATCTTATTGCCCCCAACAGGCATAGCAGCTGTGTGTGGGCAGGTGCCTAGTCGATGTCTTCTCTCTTGTTGCCATGCTGGCCTCCGTCTCGACCGCCCTGTGCGGCCGTTGCGCAGCGTTCAGAAAGCGGGTCCAGAGAAGCGCAGCTGGATGCCTAAGGCACGCTCGCGCTTGTCCATCGGCGGAGCTTCTCGGCCGCTGTAGAAAGACGAAGAAACGGCTGGGGCAAGTGGAGCGGTAGGAATGTGCGGCACAATAGGGGCAGCGTTGCCCGCCCCCCCGCCGGCGATCTAACCGAGCTCAGGCTATCTGAAAGTTCAGGCAGCCCGGTCCATCGGAGATGGAAGCAGAGGCTTCACCTTGTCCAGTTCGGCGGCCAATCCCGGCAACATGACATCGCTAGCACCATACTTCCGATGAACGGAAGAGGATGCATGCCCGCAGAGGTATTCTCGCGGTTCATCCTGCACCCTGTCCCGGCGGCACAAAGCTACGAACAGGTGTCTCAGTCCGTGGATAGGCGATATCTCGTCACGCGTGATCCCGACAGCATCGCTGCGGACCCAACGCCCGACGAAGCTTGTCGCTCCGGGGGCGAAGAGACGATCTGTTGAGGCGGCGGCCACCCAGTGCAGGAGCCCTTCACGCTCCAGAGCGGGATGGACAGGCATCTTGCGCTCGCTCCGCGGTGTCTTCAATTTTCTGCCGCCACGCGAGGTGACCCTGAAGAACCAGCGGCCCTCGCACTCGAAGAAGTCTGACTTCCGCAGCGCGTTCGCCTCACTGATCCGCAGTCCCGCATAAAGGCAAAGCCAAGGAAGCCAACGTGTTCGCGGATCATCAGCATCTCGCGCTTTGCTTAGGACGTGTCGAGCCTCATCCAACGTGTAGGAGGTCTCATCAGCGGGCTTTCCGGACCACTCGGGAAGCTCGATCTGCCCCGACAATATCTCCGCGGCGGCCATGGCCTTGCGGAACTGTTTCATTCGCCGCCCCCAGTTGATGACGGTGCCAATACCGATCAGCCTGTCAGCAATCGTCCGGTTGTCTAGCTTGGCGGCTTCGAGCATTGCGTCACCCCACTCCTCGGCCTCAGCGAGCGTGGTGGTCGTTGCGTCATCCGATTTTCGGAATGCCGCAAATTCACGGCACAGGCGCTTGTACTTCTGGATCGAGGTCGACGGCAGCGGCTTCGAGTTCTTCCCCGCCTGCCGTTTCGCTGCACGAGCATCAATGATCTCATCGAAGGTCACCGGTGCCCTCCCTCCAGGGGCCGCGTCGGCCCTCTTCTCTTCGAGGCTCAGCGGAGGATAGCGAGCTGCAGCTGGATCAGGCGAGTAGTCGCCGTCTGCCATACGGGCTATATATTCACGCGCGTCCAGCATGGCGCGGTCGACAGCCTTCTCGACCAGCATTCGGCTGTCAGCTTCGAGCAGCAGTCCGCGAGCCTTCAGCCAGTCGTCGATCCGGCCCCTTGTTTCCCGGTTCCGGTTCTGGTGGATCTTCTCGACCATGGCCGTCGATTTGGCAGGATCACCGAGCGGAATAATCCTGACCTTTTCTTTCTTCAGTGCCGAGCGGTGAAGAAGCAGATGTGTGGTTCCCCACGGCACTCGCGAGGGATTGTCCTGATGCTCCTCGACCATCGATCGATAGATCTTGCCAGCGATTCCCGCTGCCTGCTTTTCACTCAGACGACGGACCCCCGCGGCGAGCTCCCGCCAACGCTGCTGCACCTCAAGATTGACGCGGGCAAACTCGAATTTCGCTTCCTCCGGATCACGCGTCCGGAGCGAAATCTTCTCCTCGGTTTTACCGATTAGAGGTCGTAGCCACGCGGGAACGCGTTTGCGAAACCAATAGATTCCAGACTCGGGGTGCTTCCGGGGATGAGACATCCTAAGGACCATGTGTGTACCGCTCCTGTGTACCAAGGCAGCGGTTGAAAAGTCCTTACAACGCAAGGCGTTGAGCGATTTCAAAGGCTTGAAGATGGTGCTGCGAGAGAGGATTGAACTCTCGACCTCTCCCTTACCAAGGGAGTGCTCTACCACTGAGCTACCGCAGCCCGGCCGATCGTGCGGGGCTTCTGCCACAGGCAGGGCCGGTTCGCAAGCGTCGCGGCGCATCGGCATTCACGACCGCCTGCGAAGCCTCTGGCCGACCGCCGCGCACGGCGATTGCCGCACCCGCCGGCGGCGCATAGACTGGCCCGTAGATTGGGCTTTTGGGCCGGGACGGCAAGCGCGGGCAGGATGGGCGCCACGACGGGCAAGGACGACAGGAAGGCGCGGCTCGCCCAGCAATTGCGCGCCAATCTGCGCCGGCGCAAGGAGCAGTCGCGCGGCCGCGCCGCGGAGCAGCCGGCCGAGGACGCATCGCCGCAGGAGGGCGGGGCGGCGGCCGGCGCGGGCGAGACGCCGGAGAAGGACTGAGGCGGCGCCGGCATCGCGCGGCCGGATTTCCGACATCAACGCGCCGCATTGCGCGGTCATTGCGGTGCGCGGGGGGTTCTTCATGGATCGAAAGCCGGCGTCGGGCATTGTCGGCCTTGTATCGCCCGGCCGCTCCCCATAGATCGACGCGCGGCCCGGCTGCTCCGGACCAATCAGAGAGGGCTCATGGACCAGATCAGGATCGTCGGCGGCAACCCGCTCAAGGGAACGCTTCCCATCTCGGGCGCCAAGAACGCCTCGCTGCCGCTGATGATCGCGTCGCTCCTGACGCCGCACACGCTGACGCTGGACAACGTGCCGCGGCTCGCCGACGTCGAGCAATTGATCGCCATCCTCGGCAATCACGGCGTCGACCACGCCGTCGAGGGCCGGCGCGAGACGCAGGGGCAGACCTATGCCCGCACCATCCATTTCACCGCCTCCAGCATCGTCGACACCACGGCGCCCTACGAGCTGGTCTCGCGCATGCGGGCGAGTTTCTGGGTGATCGGGCCGCTTCTCGCCCGCATGGGCGAGGCACGCGTGTCGCTGCCCGGCGGCTGCGCGATCGGCACGCGCCCGGTGGACCTCTTCATCGACGGGCTGAAGGCGCTCGGCGCCCAGATCGACATCGAGCGCGGCTATGTCGTCGCCAGGGTGCCGAAGGGGCTGATCGGCAACCGCTTCGTCTTCCCGAAGGTCTCGGTCGGCGCGACCCACGTCCTGATGATGGCGGCGACGCTCGCCAAGGGCGACACGGTGCTCGAGAACGCCGCCCGCGAGCCCGAGGTCGTCAATCTCGCCGAATGCCTCAACGCGATGGGGGCGCGGATCACAGGGGCCGGCACCTCGACGATCCAGATCGAGGGCGTGGCGTCCCTGCGGGGCGCGCATCACACGGTCATCCCCGACCGCATCGAGACCGGCACCTACGCGATGGCGGTCGCCATGGCAGGCGGCGACGTGGTGCTCGAGGGCGCCCAGCCCGAGCTCCTGCGCTCCGCGCTCGACGTGCTCACCCGGACCGGCACCGAGGTGATCGAGCTCAATTCCGGACTGCGCGTGCGCCGCAACGGCGCCGGCATCGGCCCGGTCGACGTCACCACCGAGCCCTTCCCCGGCTTCCCCACCGACCTGCAGGCGCAGTTCATGGGCCTGATGACCATGTCCGACGGCCGCTCCCGCATCACCGAGACCATCTTCGAGAACCGCTTCATGCATGTGCAGGAGCTCGCCCGCCTCGGCGCGCGCATCTCTCTGCAGGGCCAGACGGCGGTGGTCGAAGGCGTCAAGGAACTGCGCGGCGCCCCGGTCATGGCGACGGACCTCCGCGCCTCGGTCTCGCTCGTCATCGCCGCGCTCGCGGCGCAGGGTGAGACGCTGGTCAACCGCGTCTACCATCTCGACCGCGGCTTCGAGCGGCTGGAGGCCAAGCTCTCGGCCTGCGGCGCGCAGATCGAGCGCATCTCCTCCTGAACCTCCGCCCAAGGGGTGGTGGCGTTCCTGCTGCGCTGCATATATGAGGGTCGAAACCGCCGCCGCAGCCCCGGGAGCGACGACCGCACGCCATGGCCGAACTCAAGCTCGTCGCCCTTGACGAAGAAGATCTGAGGGTCGTCTCGGCCCATGTGCAGGACGCGGTCGCCAAGGTCGGCGACATCGAGTTCGACGCCCCGCGGGCCAAGTTCATCCTGGTGATGAACCGCTTCGTCTGGGAGAAGAAGAGCTCCTGGCTGCGGCGCGACGACGAGCGCCGCCGCAGCGTGCTGCATTTCGAGCGCGTGCTTGGCGTGAAGCTCACCGGCATCGACCGCGCCAGGCCGGACGAGGTCCTGTCGCTGCTCGCCATCACCTTCGATCCCGGCGACGCGCCGGCCGGCCATATCGACCTCATCTTCGCAGGCGATGCCGCAATCAGGCTCGAGGTCGAGTGCATCGAGGCCCGGCTCGCCGACGGCAAGGCTGCCTGGGCGGCGGTCGCCAGGCCGCGGCACCGGACGTAGAATACCGGAGGGGTGGGGCAATGGTGCTCAGGCTGGACCGGGCCGATGCCGATTTCGAGCTGCGCTTCGCCGCCTTCCTCGGGGCCAAGCGCGAGGTCTCGGAGGATGTCGATGCCGACGTCCGCGCGATCATCGCGCGCGTCCGGGCCGAAGGCGATGCCGCGCTCCACGAGCTGACCCGGCGCTTCGACCGTACCGACCTCCGCGAGGCGGGGCTGCGCGTGCCTGAGGCCGAGATCGAAGGGGCGCTGGAGCGCATCCCAGCCGAGACGCGGCGGGCGCTCGAGCTCGCCCACAGGCGCATCACAGCCCACCACCTCAGGCAGAAGCCCGAGGACCACGTCTACCGGGACGAGATCGGGGTCACGCTTGGCATGCGCTGGACGCCCGTCGAGTCGGTCGGCCTCTACGTGCCCGGCGGCCTCGCCTCCTATCCGTCCTCGGTGCTGATGAACGCCGTGCCGGCACGGGTCGCGGGCGTCGAGCGGCTGGCGATGACGATGCCCACGCCTGGCGGCGAGATCAACCCGACGGTGCTCGCCGCCGCCTCCATCGCCGGCATCACCGAGATCTGGCGCATCGGCGGCGCGCAGGCGATCGCCGCGCTCGCCTTTGGCACGGAATCGATCCAGCCGGTGGTCAAGGTGGTCGGCCCCGGCAACGCCTATGTGGCAGCCGCCAAGCGCCAGGTCTTCGGCACGGTAGGCATCGACATGATCGCCGGCCCTTCCGAGGTGCTGGTCATCGCGGACCGCACGGCCAATCCCAAATGGGTGGCTGCCGACCTGCTGGCCCAGGCCGAGCATGGCATGGGGGCGCAGTCGGTGCTGGTCACGGCCGACCGCACGCTGGCCGAGAGGGTCGAGGCCGAGGTCGAGCGCCAGCTCGGCGTGCTCCGCACCGGCGAGGTCGCGCGCGCCGGCTGGCGGGAGCATGGCGCGATCATCATGGTCCGCCATCTCGACGAGGCGGTCGACCTCGCCAACCGGATCGCCTCCGAGCATGTGGAGCTTGCCGTCGACGAGCCGGAGACGCTGGCGCCCGCGATCCGCAATGCCGGCGCGATCTTCCTCGGCCACCACACGCCCGAGGCCGTCGGCGACTATGTCGGCGGGTCGAACCACGTCCTGCCGACGGCGCGCTCGGCGCGCTTCGCCTCCGGGCTTGGGGTGCTCGACTTCATGAAGCGCACCTCGCTGCTCGGCTGCACGCCGGATGCGCTCGCCGCCCTCGCCGACGCCACCGTCACGCTGGCCGAGGCCGAGGGTCTCGAGGCGCACGGGCGCTCGGTGTCGGTCAGGATGCGGCAGGCCGAAGGAGGCCCGGGCGGCGCGCGATGAACCGGCGGGAGCCATCCAGGGACCGGCTGGTCGATGTCGTCCTGGACGAATCGATCGGACGCTCCACGCCGGATATCGAGCACGAGCGCGCGGTGGCGATCTTCGACCTCGTCGAGGAGAATTCGTTCCGGCCCGTCGGCGACGAGGCGGGCGGGCCCTACCGCCTGCTCCTCGCCATCGCCGAGCGCCGCTTGGTCATGGCGATCTCACGCGAGGACGGCAGCCCAGTCGTCACCCACATGCTGTCCTTGACGCCGTTCCGGCGCGTGGTGAAGGACTATTTCCTCATCTGCGAAAGCTATTTCGACGCCATCCGCAGCTCCTCGCCGAGCCAGATCGAGGCGATCGACATGGGCCGCCGCGGGCTCCACAACGAAGGCTCGCAGACGCTGATGGAGCGGCTCCAAGGCAAGATCGAGATCGATTTCGACACCGCGCGGCGGCTGTTCACGCTGGTCTGCGTGCTGCACTGGCGCGGCTGAGGGCAATGGACGGCGCCGGGCCAGCATCTGCCGCACCGCGCTCGGTGCTCTTCCTGTGCGGCCAGAACGCCATCCGCTCCCCCATCGCCGAAAGCCTCGCCCGCCAGAGCCTGCCGCCGGGGCTCTTCGTCGCCTCGGCCGGCGTCAAGGCCGGCGAGCGCGACCCTTTCGTCGACGCGGTGCTGGCCGAGCGCGGCCTCAAGCGCAACGCATCCGGCCCGCGCTCGCTCGACCAGCTGGAGGACGACTATTTCGACCTGATCGTGACCCTCTCTCCCGAGGCGCACCATGCCGCGCTCGAGCTCACCCGCACGATGGCGGTCGAGGTCGAATACTGGCCGACGCCGGACCCCGCCGCCGCCACCGGCTCGCGCGACCAGATCATGGCGGCCTATCGCGACGTGCTCGAGCGGCTCGAGGCCCGGATCGGCGCCCGCTTCGGCCGCAAAAAGCCCGCGGATTAAGCGTGTTCACATCGCGGGGATAATCATATAGGTTCCCGCCGATTTTCGAGATGGGCCCTTTGGCCTCAGCCCCAAGGTATCGGATGCCGAAAGAAGAAGTACTGGAATTCCCGGGAGTGGTGACTGAACTGCTCCCGAACGCGATGTTCCGCGTCAAGCTCGAGAACGAGCACGAGATCATCGCCCACACCGCCGGCCGCATGCGCAAGAACCGCATCCGCGTCCTCACCGGCGACAAGGTGCTGGTCGAGATGACGCCCTACGACCTGACCAAGGGTCGCATCACCTACCGCTTCAAGTAACGTCGGCAAAGGGCACAGCCGGCCCTCCGCGACGACAGGGAACCCATGAGCGTATTCCAGAGGCTCGTGCTGGCATCCGGCTCCGCCCGCAGGATCGAGCTCCTGCAGCAGGCCGGCCTCGAGCCCGACCGCGTCCTGCCCGCCGATGTCGACGAGACGCCGCAGCGCGCCGAGCACCCGCGCTCGCTCGCCAAGCGCCTGGCCAAGGCCAAGGCGGAGAAGGCGCGTGAGATCCTCGAGAAGGAGGGCGACGCCGACGGCTACGTGCTGGCCGCCGACACGGTCGTGGCGGTCGGGCGCCGCATCCTGCCCAAGACGGAGCTGGTCGACGAGGCGTCGAACTGCCTCCGGCTGCTCTCCGGGCGCTCGCACCGGGTCTATACGGGCATCTGCCTGGTCACGCCCGCCGGCAAGCTGCGCGAGCGCCTCGTCGAGACGCGGGTGCGTTTCAAGCGCCTGTCGCGCGAGGAGCTCGAAAGCTACCTCGCCTCGGGCGAATGGCGCGGCAAGGCGGGCGGCTACGCCGTCCAGGGCCTCGCCGGCACCTTCGTCGTCAAGCTGGTCGGATCCTATTCGAACGTCGTCGGCCTGCCGCTCTACGAGACGGTCAGCCTCCTGACCGGCGACGGCTTCCGGGTGCACTTCAACTGGCTGTCGGGCGTTCCTACCTGACCGGCATGGAAGCAAGCGCCAAAGTCACACCGTTGAGGCCGAAGCGGCCATGCCCCGAATGCGGGCGCGATTCCCAGCGGGCCACCTTCCCCTTCTGCTCGCCACGCTGCAAGGCGATCGACCTCAACCGATGGCTGTCCGGCGCCTATGCGATACCGGTTCCGGCGCCGGGCGATGGGGAAGAGGAAGAGGAGAACCCGCGCCAGTAGGCGGCGAGTCCCGCGGGGGACGTGCGGCGCCGTTATTTCGGCGCCAGCACCATCATCATCTGGCGGCCTTCGAGCTTCGGCTCGGCCTCGACCTTGGCGATCGGCTCGACCTCCTCGCGGACGCGGTTGAGCAGCTGCATGCCGAGTTCCAGATGCGCCATCTCGCGGCCACGGAAGCGCAGCGTCAGCTTGACCTTGTCGCCCTCGTCGAAGAAGCGCCGAACCGCCTTCATCTTCACCTCGTAGTCATGGGTGTCGATGTTGGGGCGCATCTTGATTTCCTTGACCTCGATGATCTTCTGCCGCTTGCGCGCCTCGGCAGCCTTCTTCTGGCTCTGGTACTTCATCTTTCCCAGATCGGTGATCTTGCACACCGGCGGCTGCTGGTTGGGCGATATCTCCACGAGATCGAGCCCGGCCTGCTCGGCCATGATCAGCGCATCGTTGATCGATACGACGCCGCGGTTGTTGCCCTCCTCGTCGATGAGCTGGACCTGCGCGACGCGGATATCGCGGTTCGAGCGCGGGCCTTCCTTGACGGGAGCCGTGGATTTGAACGGTCTGCGAATGGTCGTGTTCTCCTTCGATTGTTTCAACAGCTGTCGCGCCCGCGCCCCTCGGGGCCGGCGCGACCGGCAGTCAATAGCACATGCCGCGGGCGGAATCACCCGGCTCTGGTGCCGTGCCATTCGATTGCGGTGGCTGCCGCCGAACTTTACCCGGCGGGGGCGAAAGTGCATGAGGCGGCCGGGGCGGAACCTTCAGATAGTGCAGCGAGGATGTCATGTCAGCACCGGAAGCCATGAAGATCGATGTTGGCGGCGTGAAGATCGCCGTGCGCCACCGGCCGGGGCGCGCGCCGGGCGCCGTCTGGCTGGGCGGCTACCGCTCCGACATGGCGGGCACCAAGGCCGAGCGTCTCGACCGCTGGGCGGAAGAAAGCGGCCATGGCTTCACCCGCCACGATTATTCCGGCCACGGCGAATCAGGCGGCGAATTCGCCGACGGCACGATCTCGAAGTGGCTCTCCCAGAGCCTCGCCGTCTTCCGCCGCTTCACCGAAGGTCCCCAGATCCTCGTCGGCTCCTCGATGGGCGCATGGATCGCTCTCCGCATGGTGCAGGAGCTGGCGACGAGCGGCGAGAGCGCGCGGGTTTGCGGGCTCCTGCTCCTTGCCCCTGCGCCCGACTTCACTGCCGAGCTGATGGAGCCGCAGCTCACCCCGGCGCAGAGGCAGGCGCTCGAAGAGCAGGGCTATTTCGAGGAGCCGTCGGAATACTCCGACGAGCCCAACGTCTACACCAGGGCACTGATCGAGGACGGGCGCGCGAACCGCGTGCTCACCGGCACGATCGACACGCGCTGTCCCGTCCACATTTTGCAGGGCATGGCCGATCCCGACGTCCCCTTCGCCCACGCGCTGAAGCTGGTCGAGCACCTGCCGGCCGACGACGTCACGCTCTCCCTCATCCGCGACGGCGACCACCGGCTGTCGCGCCCGCAGGATCTCGACATGATCGTGCGGGCGCTGGACGGTCTCGTCGGCCGCGCGGCCTGAAGCGGAATCGTCCCGCCATTTCTTGAACAGGGGGGTCGACCTTCCCATCTGCATTGGGAAGCGGCCCATCGGGGGTCCGCGCAACTAGACGAAAGGAACGGACATGAACAAGACCGCCTTGATCCGTCCCGCGTGGACGCCCGCCACCATCGCGCTGATGGTGATCGGCTTCATGGTGTTCTGGCCCCTCGGCCTTGCCATGCTCGCTTATATCCTGTGGGGCGACCGGCTGGGCGATGTGAAGACGGAGCTGAACCGCGTCGGCGACAGCCTCTTCGGCACCCGCAAGCCCGCCTGGAGCGGCTACGACCGCACCGGCAACGTCGCCTTCGACGAGTGGCGCGAGAAGGAACTCGCCCGTATCGAGGAAGAGCGCCGCAAGCTGGACGAGGCCCGCGCGGAGTTCGACAGCTACCTCAGCGAGCTGCGCCGGGCGAAGGACCAGGAGGAGTTCGACCGCTTCATGGCCGACCGCTCCCGCACCACGCCGGCCCGACGCACCCGCAAGGCCACCGACGAAGCCTGATCCGGCACGCATACCGGAATAGTCAGAAGGCGGCGTCCTCCCGGCGCCGCCTTTCTCATGCGCGGCCCGCCCCGAATCGCCTATCATCCAACAATGAACTTCCCGTTCCTCCGGCCCCGCCAGCCCAAGCCGCAGCCGCTTGCCCGCAGCGAGCGCACCCATGTCGTGGCGCAGCGCGCGTTGCCCCTGTCGATCGTGGAGAACCCGCGCGCCAAGCGGCTGACGCTGCGCATCGAGGCGGGCGGGCGTGGGCTGAAGATGACGGTGCCGCCCGGTATCCGCGCCGCCGAGATCGACCGCTTCCTCGACCGTCACCAGGGTTGGCTCGAGCAGCGGCTGCGGAAGATCCCGGATCGGCCGGAACTCCGCCCCGGCGTCAAGCTGCCGCTGCGCGGCGTCCCGCACCTCATCGTCCATGAGCCGGGCCGGCGCGGCACGGTCTCGGTCGGCGAGCAGGACGGGATACCAGCGCTTATCGTCCACGGTGACCGCCTGCACCTCCCGCGCCGCCTGGCCGACTTCCTGAAGCGCGAGGCGAAGCGCGACATCGAGGCGCTGGTCGCGAAGCACACCGCGGCCGTCGGGCGGCCGGCCAAGGCCATCCGCTACAAGGATACGGCGAGCCGCTGGGGCTCGTGCACCTCGGCCGGCACGCTCTCCTTCTCCTGGCGCATCATGATGGCGCCGACCGCGGTGATCGACTACCTCGTCGCCCACGAGGTCGCGCATCTCAAGGAGATGAACCACGGCCCGCGCTTCTGGAAACTCTGCCGCGAACTCTGCCCGCGCACCGACGAGGCCCGTGCCTGGCTGAAGCGCAACGGCAGCGCGCTGCAGGCGATCGGCTTCGGGTGAGGATCAGCTGTCCGGCGTGAGGAGCTGGACCGTCGGAAAGTAGGTCCTGTAGCGCCGCGTGTCGCGCGTCAGGAGCGGCACCTCCAGCACCGCCGCGTGTGCGCCGATGAAGAAGTCCGGCAGGACGCTGTTGCGCGGGCCTCCTGCCCGCCGGTAGTTCTGGAACGCCTTCGCCGCCAGGAAGAGCGCCTCTCGCGGCATCGCGACAAGCTCAATGCCTACCCCTGCCACGAATGCATCGACATCTTCAGAGCGTGCGTAGCGGACCGCCACTTCCGCATAGACGATGTCATTGATCTGCAGCGGTCCCTCAAGAGAGACCGCTTCCAGAGCGGCCAGCGACCAGTACGCCCACACCTCGTCTTCCGTCACAAGGTCCAGGAGGACATTCGAATCAACGAGCGTCACCGCTCACCACGCGTCATCTCCATGATCTCGTCGGTGCTCGGCCCGGGGCCGGCATGACCAAGGAACTTGGCGAAGCGACTCTGCGGCTTCGGCGTCCCGACAGGTTCGATGACCACGCTCCCGTCCTCGGCGCGCCGGAACCTGACCTCGGTCCCCGGCACGATGCCCAGATGATCGCGCACGGCCTTCGGGATGGTGACCTGCCCTTTCACGGTAACGGTGCTCATCGCGAACCTCAATGTATTACCTTCGGCCAGGAAGGTAATACTCGACCTTCGCATCTGCAAGTGGGGCTTCGCCGCAGCCGGCTGACGCAGATCAGCGGGACGTTACAAACGCCTCCAGCTTGCCGAGCGTCTGGTAGCCCAGCCTGACGGCGCCCATCGCCATCGCCTGCTGGTATTCGGCGGCGGTGCTCAGCGCCATCCCGAGCGTGACCTTCGTCGCACCGTCCTCGTCCTCGAACGAGATCCAGGCGTCGGCGTGCTTGGGCCCGTCTTCGCCCCAGAGCAGCGAATAGCCGATCCGCTCCTCGGGCCGGACCTCGTGATAGAGGTGGTGGTTCGGGTAGACGGTGCCGTCGGGCCCGATCATGTCGAAGACCCATTCGCCGCCGGAGCGCAGGTCGATCCGCTTCGTACGGCAGGAGAAGCCGTTGGGGCCCCACCATTGCGGCAGGGTCTCCTCGTTCATCCATGCGCCCCACACCACCGACCGCGGCGCCTTGATCACCCGCTGCAGGACCATCGTGCGCTCGGCGACGCCTGCCAGGTTTTCGACACCGGCGCCGAAGCCTTCGCGGTATCCTGCCTCCATGTCCTCGGCGAGCGAGGAGAGCTGCACCGTCACGACGAGCCGGCTGCGCTCGCCGTCACCCGAAACATCGGCCGTCACCAGCGCCGCCGACTGCGTCACGCCTTGCGACGAGATTACCTCGTAGTTGACGCTCCGCGCAGGCGGCTGGAGCGCGAGCCACCCGCACTCGCAGCGAATGTCCGGCTCGCCCGCCACCTTGCAGAGCGAGATCTCGCGGCCACCCACCCTGGTATCGGCCTCCAGATATTCCACCGTCACGGCGGGCGAGGGTGCCGCCCAGATGGCGCGCGCAGCGGGGGCGGTCCATGCCTCCCATAGCGTCGCGGCCGGGGCGGCCACCTCGCGCTCGAAGGTCAGCGTCGCAAAGCGGTTCAGGCCATCTTCGGCCCCAGCACGGACCGCGCTGTCCAAGGCAAGGTTCTGTGTCATTTCTGGCGTTCCTTCATCACCTTCATCACGAATGCGTCCAGCCGGTCGAGCCGCGCGTCCCAGATCGCCCGCTGCTCGTCGAGCCATGTGCGGACCGGGTCGAGAGCCTCCGGCACGATGGCGCAGGTGCGTATGCGGCCGTCCTTCGACGTTGCGATCAAGCCTGCCTCCTCCAGCACGGACAGGTGCCGCATCACCGTCGGCAGCCGCAGTCCGGTCGGCTCGGCCAGGTCCGTCACCCGCGCCGACCCCTCCGCGAGACTGGTCAGGATCGACCGCCGGGTCGGATCGGAGAGCGCGTGAAAGAGCAGCGACAGGTCCGGTTCATGCTTAGCCATATCGCTAACTATCGCGCCGCAGCTCGCAGCGCAAGCAAAAACTTCGTCAGATTGCTAAGTATCTGCCACCCCAGGGCAGCTGCCGCTCGCGCGCGGCCGCCTCGGTCATCGACATGGGCTCGCCGACCCGCTATGCCTCCGCCATGAGCCTCGACATCAAGATCTGCGGGCTTTCGACGCCCGGGACGGTCGCCGCCGCGCTTTCCGGCGGGGCGAGCCATGTCGGCTTCATCTTCTTCCCGAAGAGCCCGCGCAACGTCAGCCCCGGAGAGGCCGGACGCCTGCGCGAGGCGGCCCGCGGCCGTGCCAGCGCGGTCGCCGTCACTGTCGACGCCGGCGACGACCTGCTCGATGCGATTGTCGCCGCCATGTCGCCCGACATGCTGCAGCTTCACGGCAGCGAGAGCCCCGGGCGCGTCGCCGAGGTCAAGGCGCGTCACGGCCTGCCGGTGATGAAGGCCTTCGCCGTCGCCGAGGCCGCCGATCTGGCCGCGACAGAGCCCTATGTCGGCATCGCCGATCGCTTCCTCTTCGATGCGCGCCCGCCTCGGGGCGCCGAGCTTCCTGGCGGCAACGGCGCGCCGTTCGACTGGCGCATCCTGGCCGATCTCGACACGTCGATCGACTACATGCTGTCGGGCGGGCTCGATGCGGCCAATGTCGGCGAGGCGCTGCGGCTCGCGCGGCCGCGCGGCCTCGACGTCTCATCGGGCGTCGAGCGCGCACCGGGGGTCAAGGACGAGGGCCGCATCGCCGCCTTCTTCGACGCGGTCGCGAAGGCGCGCGCGCCGGCCTGACCATGCACCGTTTGCGTCGCGGCGCATCTCGCCTTATGGGTCGGCGCTTGCCACGCCTCTGCCTTCCCAGGATCGCGCCATGAACCAGTCGCCGCTTCCCAATTCCTTCCGCTCCGGGCCCGATCCGGAGGGCAAGTTCGGCTTGTTCGGCGGCCGCTTCGTCGCCGAGACGCTGATGCCGCTGATCCTCGACCTCGAGAAGGAGTGGACGAAGGCCAAGGGCGACGAAAGCTTCTGGGCGGAGCTTTCCCACCTCAACACGCACTATACGGGCCGGCCCTCGCCGCTCTATTTCGCCGAGCGGCTGACCGAGCATCTCGGCGGCGCGAAAATCTACTTCAAGCGCGACGAGCTCAACCACACCGGGTCTCACAAGATCAACAATTGCCTCGGCCAGATCCTGCTCGCCAGACGCATGGGCAAGACGCGCATCATCGCCGAGACCGGCGCCGGCCAGCACGGCGTCGCCTCGGCCACCGTCGCGGCGCGCTTCGGGCTCCCATGCGTCGTCTACATGGGCACCACCGACGTCGAGCGGCAGAAGCCCAACGTCTTCCGCATGAAGCTGCTCGGCGCCGAGGTCAGGCCGGTCTCCTCCGGCCACGGCACGCTCAAGGACGCGATGAACGAGGCGCTGCGCGACTGGGTCACCAATGTCGAGGACACCTACTACCTCATCGGCACGGCCGCCGGCCCGCACCCCTATCCGGAGCTGGTGCGCGACTTCCAGTCGGTCATCGGCAAGGAGGTGCGCGAGCAGATGATGGCGGCAGAAGGCCGGCTCCCCGACCTGCTGATCGCGGCCGTCGGCGGCGGCTCGAACGCCATCGGCCTCTTCCATCCCTTCCTCGACGACCGCGAGGTCCAGATCGTCGGCGTCGAGGCCGGCGGCAAGGGACTCGAGGGCGACGAGCACTGCGCCTCGCTGACCGCCGGCCGACCGGGCGTTCTCCACGGCAACCGCACCTACCTGCTCCAGAACGAGGACGGCCAGATCAAGGACGGCCACTCGATCTCGGCCGGTCTCGACTATCCGGGCATCGGGCCGGAGCATTCCTGGCTGAAGGATTCCGGCCGCGTCGAATACGTCCCGATCATGGACGACGAGGCGCTCGAGGCCTTCCAGCTGCTCACCCGCGTCGAAGGCATCATCCCGGCACTCGAGCCCGCCCATGCGCTGGCCGAGGTGGTCAAGCGCGCGCCCCGCATGGCGAAGGACCAGATCATCGTCATGAACCTCTGCGGCCGCGGCGACAAGGACATCTTCACCGTCGGCAAGATCCTCGGCATGGGGCTGTAGGGGGCGTTCAGATCGCCCGAGCGGGCATCCGCATCGCGCTGTAGGTCAGCAGCGCCGAGACGAGATAGATCGCCGCGAAGGCGGGGTTGAGCCAGGCGATCACCTCGGCCGCCGTGTCGAGCCGGGTGAATATCCACGACAGCAATACCGCCTTGACGCCGGCGAGCAGCAGGAGGTTGAGCGCCCGCACGATCGTCTGGCCGCGCGCGTAGAGCAGTTCCGCGTGGTACTCGACCAGGTTGCGTAGTCCGGGGACGAGAAGCGCCAGCATGACGAGCGGCGCGGCCTGCGCGATGTTGCCGCCCAGCAGCCCCGGATGGAAGTGGAGGAGCACGGCCAGCGCGCCGAGGCCGAGCACCGAGACGGCGAAGACGCCCGCTTCGAGCGCGACCCGCGCGGCGGCGCCTGAGAGCCGGTCGGGCCGCTTCATCAGCTCCTGGACCAGCATCATCGAGAAGGTGCGGATCGGCACCGCGGTCAGGTCGACGAGCCGCATGATGATCGCGTAGATGCCGGCGAGCTGCGCCCCGCCGAGCGCCAGGACGAGCAGCTTGTCGAGCTCCATCTGCACGTAGAACAGTATCTCGGCTGCCCCGACCGACAGCGCATCGCGGAGATGGCGGCGGCAGATGCCGAGCCGCAGCCTCAGCGCATGTCCCGGATAGAAGAAGACGACGGCGATCGCCAGCGACGCGGCGTTGGCCGCCAGGTAGAGCAGCGCCCAGTCGGCCAGCGTCGGCGCGGCATAGAGCATCAGCGCCACTGCCGCGACCGCACGCGCCACCGTGCCGATGATGGTCATCGCCGCGCCGCGGCCGAATCGCCCCATGCCGTTGTTGACGATGATGATCGCCTCCGCCGGGCGCCAGACCAGCGCCTCCGCCGCGACGATCAGGGCGAAGACGAGCAGCGGCACCTCGCTGGCGAAGAACAGCGCGTAGAAGCCGATTGCGGCCGCGCCGAGCACCGGCAGCGACAGCGCGGCCATGAACAGGAACGCCGCCATGTAGACGCCGACCAGCGCCGGCCGCACCGTCGCGATCCGGTAGAGCGGCGATACGAAGCCGAAGGACAGGATGCGCGACAGCATGACGCCGCTCGCCGATGCCGCCGCGAACAGGCCGAAATCGGCGATCGACAGCGTATTGGCGAGCACGACGAAATAGACGAGCGAGAACACCAGCCGGCCGCCAGAGCCGCTCAGCGCGGCGGCGTAGTCGCGCAGGATGCGGGCTGGCGGGGCGAGGGCTGGCTGTTCGGCGGCCATGTTCGGGCGAAAAGGTTCCGGCGTCGGCGCGGCCGATCCTAGCGGCGAAACATTAACGTCCCCTGCCTGCCAGGAGACCTCTTGTTAACGATTTGTTTCCCACGCGCCTTTAGGGTCCGTTAACACCTGGGCGCCGCAAGAAGACGCCCACGTGCAGGCGAGACGACGGCCAATGGATACTTCCGGCAGGAACGGCGAAGGCAAGGGGGGCGATTCGCTGCTGTCCTTTCCAAGGCGCAGGAGCGCCTCGCTGCTCGACGCCCATCGCGCGCCTGCGCCCCCCGAGCCGGCACCCGCATCGCCTGCCCCGCGCGAGCGGCCGCAACCCCGCGTTCGGACGGAGGACGACGTCAGAACCCGGCCGGCGACAGCGGACGCGCCCGCTGCCGCACCGGAACCCGCATCGCGCGGCGAAGGACTCCTGTCGCGGCTCGCTGCCCGCTTCCGGCGCCAGCCTGGGCAGGAGCCATCAGTCGCCGCAGCCCCGGCTCCCGCGACCGTCAGGCCTCCGCGTGAGACGCCGCATCACGAAGATTTGCGCGAGGCGCGGCGCCCCGATTCCACCCGCGATCCGCGCCACCGGGAGACCGTACGCGAGGTCGTCGAGATCGAGGAGCATCGCCCGGTCGAGCCCCTTGCCATCCGGCACGCCGACGAAGGCGGCTGGCGGCCCCTCGTCGATCCGCTCATCGTTTTCGGCCAGATCAGGCGCTCGGCCTGGCTGATCCTCGGCACCACCATCGCCGGCGCACTGATCGCCGCCGCGATCGCCGTCTCCACCCCGCGCACCTACAGCGCCCATGCCGAGCTGCTCGTCGATCCGCGCGAGTGGCGCATCACCGACCGCGACTTCAACCAGAGCTGGATGCAGTCCGAGGCCGTCATCGCGCTGATCGAGAACCAGGTGCGTGTGCTCACTTCGCGCCCGGTCATGGCGGCGACGGTCGAGCGACTGGGCCTCGCCGAGGATCCCGAGTTCAACGGCGAGGGCGGCGGCGGCTTCTCGCCCTTCGCCGTGGTCGGCGCGGTGCGCGGCCTTCTCTCCCCTGCCGGCCCGGCCGAGGAGCGGGACCGCCGCGCCGCGGTCGCCGCCGAGCAGCTTGCCCGCCAAGTCTGGGTCGAGCGCAGCGGCCGCACCTTCATCGTCATGGTCGGCGTCGAGACGACGGGGGCCGAGAAGTCGGCGCGCATCGCCAACACGCTGGTCGACGTCTTCCTCGAGACCTACGGCCAGATCCAGGCCACCACTTCCGGCCGCGCCGCCGACGAGCTGTCCGCGCGGCTGGACGAATTGCGTTCCGGCGTCGAGCAGGCCGAGCGCGCGGTCGCCGCCTTCAAGGCCGAGAACGAGATCGTCGACGCGCAGGGCAGGTTGATCACGGACGAGGAGATCCTCCGCCTCAACGACCAGCTGTCGCAGGCCCGCGCCCGCACTGCCGAGCTCAATGCGCGCGCGGCCTCGGCACGCGACCTCGACGTCCAGGCGGTCCTCGACGGTACGCTGCCCGAGCAGGTCTCGTCCGCCACCATGGCCGAGCTGCGCGCCCAGCACACCAGCGCCCGCATCGCGGCCGACCGGCTGGCGATCCGCCTCGGGCCGCGCCATCCGGAGCGCATGGCGGCGGAGGCCCAGGTCGAGGCCGCTGCCCGCCAGATCCAGATCGAGCTGCGCCGCATCGTCGCCTCGCTGCAGGTCGATCTCCGCCGCGCCGTCCAGCTCGAGCAGGAGCTGGCGAGCGAGCTCGCCCGGCTCAAGGTGCGCCACGGCGGCCTCGACAATGAGCTCGTCACCTTGCGCGAGCTCGAGCGCGAGGCGGCCGCCAAGCGCGCCGTCTATGAGGCCTATCTGCTGAGGGCGCGCGAGACCGGCGAGCAGCGCGAGCTCAACGCCGCCAATATCGGCGTGATCTCCGAGGCGGTGGCGCCGCTGCGCGCCTCCGGCATGTCGCGCGGAACGATGACGATGCTCGGTGCGCTGGCCGGCTTCATGCTCGGCATCGGGCTTGCCGGCGCACGCGGCGCCTATGTCAGCTTCACCGCCCGGCCGGCGAGATCGCCGGAACCCGACCCGACGCCGCGCGGCCGCAGGCCCGCGGAGCCGGAGAGCCATGACTGGCGCAGGAGGACGAGTACTGAGCGCACCACCGCCGAAGAAGGCTGGCGCGAGGCGCCCGCCGCCACCGCATCCACGAACGAGGAAGAGGCAGAAGAGATGTATCGCGACCACCGCTACGGCCCGGACCCGCGTCCGGCGCCGGCCCAGCATGCCCAGCCGCAGCCCTACCAGCACGGCCCCTACGCGCCGCCGCCCGCCTGGCCGCCCTACGCCGATCCCTACCAGGCCTATGCCTACGCCTACCCGCCGCAGCCGAACGGCATGCCGCACGCCCAGCCCCATATCCAGCCCCAGCAGACCGGCTGGCCGCAGCCGCATCCCGCATCCTGGCCGCAGCCGGCGGACCCGAACGCCGCGCGTCACCCGCAGGAATCTCGGCCGCCCTACCGGCCCGAACCCGTCGCCGGCTGGAGGGATGCGCCGGAGCCGCGCCGCGCCGCCCGCGACGAGGACATCGCGCAGAGCATCGAGGAGATCCGCGACAGCCTGCGCGAGTTCCGCGAGGCGATCGAGTATCTGACCGAGCAGAACCACCAGCGCCGCCGCTACGGCACCTGACGGCTGAAAAAATCGCGGCCCTGCGGCGTCACGTGCCGCTGGCGCGGCATTGCCCGCGCGCCGATCAGCCAATATGCGTCTTCCCGATGCAGATTGAATGGGAAGACTGATGGCTGATGTGATCGACGGAAAGCAGACGGCGGCCGAGGTGGTGGCGGCCGTCAAGGAACGCGCGGCCGCGCTGACGGCCGAGACCGGCGTCAGGCCGGGCATCGCCGTCGTCATCGTCGGCAAGGATCCGGCGAGCCAGGTCTACGTCTCGTCGAAGTCGCGCATGGCGAAGGAGTGCGGCTTCCATTCCGAGCAGCACGAGCTTGCCGAGGAGACCTCCGAGGACGACCTGCTGGCGCTCATCGACCGGCTGAACCGCGATCCCGCCATCCACGGCATCCTCGTCCAGCTGCCCTTGCCCAAGCACGTCGATGCCGGCCGCGTCATCCAGTCGATCTCGCCCGACAAGGACGTCGACGGCTTCCACTTCGTCAATGTCGGCAAGCTCGGCACCGGCGAGACTGATACCGCCTTCGTGCCCTGCACGCCGGCTGGCTGCATGCTCCTCGTCGAGCGCCGCCTTGGCCGCGACCTCTCCGGCCTGTCGGCCGTCGTCCTCGGCCGCTCCAACATCGTCGGCAAGCCGATGGCGAACCTCCTGCTCGCCGCCAACGCGACCGTCACCATCGCCCACAGCCGCACGAAGGACCTGCCCGCCCTCTGCAGCACCGCGGACATCCTGGTCGCCGCCGTCGGCCGGCCGCAGATGGTCAAGCGCGACTGGATCAAGCCGGGCGCCACCGTCATCGACGTCGGCATCAACCGCATCCCGGCGCCCGAGAAGGGCGACGGCAAGTCGCGGCTGGTGGGCGACGTCGATTTCGACGGCGCGATGGAGGTGGCGGGAGCCATCACCCCGGTCCCCGGCGGCGTCGGGCCGATGACGATCGCCCTCCTGATGGCCAACACGGTCGTCTCCGCAGCGCGCTCGGCCGGGGTCGAGGCGCCGCGCTTCTGAGGAAAGGGCTCATCGTGCCGACGAAGCGGGAAGCGGGCGGGGCGCGGCGATGACGGACAGCCTCACGCCGGGACGGCAGTTCGCCTTCCTGCTCGTCGACAAGTTCTCGATGTTCTCGCTCGCCGCCGCGATCGACACCTTCCGCTCGGCCAACCGGCTTCTCGGCCGGGATTACTACGGCTGGACCACCGTCTCGGCGGACGGCGAGGCCGTGATGGCCTCGAACGGCCTGCCGCTCAAGATCGACTATTCGGTCGCCGACATGCCGAACGCCGACATCCTGTTCGTCTGCGTCGGGCTAACCACCGAGTTCCCGGGCAAGAGCAAGGTGCTCGCCGCACTGCGCGCCTGGGGGCGCAAGGGCGCGTCGCTCGGCGCGCTGTCGGTCGGCGCCTATCTGCTTGCCGAGGCCGGCCAGCTCGAAGGCCACCGCTGCACCATCCACTGGGAGAACCGCGCCGGCTTCAAGGAGCGCTTTCCCGAGATCGAGTGCACCGGCAACGTCTACGAGATCGACCGCAAGCGCTACACCTGCGCCGGCGGCACGACCTCGATCGACCTGATGCTCGAGATCGTGCGCGGCGATTTCGGCCAGAACCTCGCCAATGAGGTCGCCAACCAGTTCCAGCACGAGCGCATCCGCTCGGCGGGCGACCGCCAGCGCGTCGGGCCCGAGCGCGACCTGACCGGCAAGTCCGAGAAGCTGCGCAAGATCGTCGAGCTGATGGCCGACAATCTCGACGAGCCGCTCTCGGCGGTCGAGCTCGCCCGGCATGCAGGGCTGTCGGTCCGGCAGGTCGAGCGGCTCTTCCTGCGCCATCTCTCCATCACGCCCGGCCGCTACTACATGCGCCTCCGGCTCGAGCGCGCGCGCGAGCTCCTGCGCCAGACCAACATGCCGATCCTCGACGTCGCCATCGCCACCGGCTTCACCTCGCATTCCTACTTCGCCCAGAGCTACCGCCTGATGTTCGGCCGCCCGCCGAGCGAGGAGCGCAGGACGACGTATTGAGGGCCCCACGGCAAGAGGCGCCTACCATCGCTCCAGCCCGGCTCAAGGCGGCCGTGCGCATATAGCAATCGGCCCATATCGGGTGCCGTAGGAGGCGATCATGACGTCAGCTGGTGCTAGCGCACCCTTGTCCGTTGCCACATTGCGCATCCTCTCGCCATCGGGCGCGACGATCCATTGCGACCGGTTTGGCAGCGGCCCGCCATTGGTGCTCGTCCACGGCAGCTTCAGCGATCACGTCAGCAACTGGCAGCACGTGGCGCCGCTGCTCGCCCCGCACTTCACCGTCCACGCGGTCGCCAGGCGCGGACGAGGCAGTACCGATGCAACGGAAAATCATACGTTGGCGGACGAGGCGACAGACGTGGCTGCAGTCGTCCATTCGATCTCCGAGCCTGTCTTCCTCCTCGGTCATTCCTACGGCGCCCAAGTCGCGCTCGCGGCCGCTCTCGAGACGCGCGATCTGGTGCGCAAGCTCGTTCTCTACGAACCGCCTCGGCCGGGCTCGGGCCGGGAGTTGCTCCCGCGGCTGGAGCAGCTGGCCGCCGAACAGGATTGGGACGGGCTTGCCTACACCTTTTTCCACGAAGGACTAGCAATCCCGGAGGACGAGATGGCAGGGCTTCGCGAAAGCGAATTCTGGCCGCTGATCGTTGCCGATGCCGAAGCCTCGCTGGGGGACCTTCGGGCCCTGAGCGGGCATGCAATCGATGAAGGTCGCCTTGGCGAGCTGCGGTTCCCGGTCGTGCTTCAGATTGGATCGGAGAGCCCCCGCGAGTTCTTCTTCACGGACGCGCTGGCAGCAAGGCTTCCAGATGTCCGGATCGAGACGCTTGAGGGCCAGGCGCATGAGGGCATGACGACGAACCCCGAGCAATACGCCGCCGCCGTCCGGCGCATCTTCCTTGGGTGAGGCCTCCCCTATAACGGCCAGACGAACAGGATTGCCGGCACCCCGACGACGATGATCAGCACCTCCAGCGGCAGGCCCATGCGCCAGTAGTCGGAGAAGCGGTAGCCGCCGGGGCCCATGATGATCGTGTTGTTCTGGTGCCCGATCGGGGTCAGGAAGGCGCAGGAGGCGGCGACCGCGACTGCCATCAGGAACGGGTCGGGCGACACGCCGAGCGCGTTGGCGACGTCGATCGAGATCGGCGCCGCCACCAGCGCCGTCGCCACGTTGTTGAGGAAGTCGGAGATCGTCATGGTCACCACCATGATGAGCGCCATGATCGCCCAGGGCGGCAGGAAGGCGGCTGGCGTCAGGATCGCGTGCGCAACGAGCTGCGTGCCGCCCGATTCCTCAAGCGCCGTGCCGATCGGGATCAGAGAGGCAAGCAGCACGATGACCGGCCAGTCGACCGCCTCGTAGACGTCGCGCGGGCTCAGTATGTTGCAGATCGCGTAGAGGCCGACGGCGGCGCCGAGCGCGATCGGCAGCGAGGTGAGCTCGGCGACAGCCGCGGCGATGGCGATCAGGAAGATGATCACCGAGAGCAGCGCCTTGTGGCGCTGGATGACCGGATGGCGTCCCTCCTCGATCGGCCACAGGCCGAACCATTCGATCGCCTGCGACAGCCGCGCCTCCGGCCCAAGCAGCAGCACGACGTCGCCGGCGCGGATCGGCAGGTGCCGCACCCGCTGGCGGAAGCGTTGCCCCTGGCGCGACAGGCCCATCAGCGTGACGCCGCGGCGCTGGATCAGGCGCATGTCGTGCGCGGTGCGGCCGATGATGCGAGAATCCTGCGGCACCACGGCCTCGGCAATCGCCATCGACTGTCCCGTCAGGCCGCCATGCGTGTCCTGGGCGATAGCGCTCAGCCCGGTCGCGCCGATGAAGGATTCCAGCGCCTTGGTCGTGCCTTCGAGCACGAGGTAGTCGGACTTCCGGATCTCCTCGTTGGCGGCGAAACCCGGCAGCCGCCTGCCGCGCCGCACCAGGCCGAGGATCGCGATGTCGTGCTCGTCGCCAAGCTCGTAGAGCTCGCGCACCGTCCTGCCGACCGTCTTCGACTTCTCGCCGGCCCGCGCCTCGGCGACGAAGCGCTCGCTGTCGGCGCCATCGCCGGCCTTCCTGCTGCTGCCCTGCGGGATGAGCCGCCAGCCGATCGAGGCGATGAAGAGGATGCCGGCTATGGCGCAGACGAGGCCCACCGGCGTGAAGTCGAACATGCGGAACGGTTCGCCCAGCGCCCGCTCGCGCGCCTGCGCGACGACGATGTTGGGCGGCGTGCCGATCAGCGTGATCATGCCGCCGAGGATCGCGGCAAAGGAGAGCGGCATGAGCGAAAGCGCGACGGCTCGCTTGGCCCTCTTCGCCGTGTCCATGTCGACCGTCATCAGGACGGCGAGCGCCGCGACGTTGTTGATGACAGCCGACAGCGCGGCCCCCGCCGCCGACATGACGCCGATGTGGAGCGGCAGCGACCGGTTGGGCGAGGCGATGTAGCCGGCGACGAGCTCGACTGCGCCCGCCTTCATCAGCGCGCGCGAGATGACGAGCACCAGCGCGATGATGACGACAGCCGGATTGCCGAAGCCGACGAAGGCCTGGTCGGCCGGCACGACGCCTGCGATCACCGCCACGATCAGCGCGCCGAAGGCGATCAGGTCGAAGCGGAAGCGGCCCCAGATCAGCAGCGCGAACACCACGCCGATCAGGCCGAAGAGAAACATCTGTTCGAAGGTCATCAAGTCGTCCCCACCTGACGAGCCAGAACGCGGCCGCGCGCCGGACGTTCCGAGGTCACGGCGCGGCCGGCCCGGTACGGATGAAGCCTGACGTGGCGGTTCAACCGTGGTTGAACACGATCGTCTTGGTCGCGCTCATGTCGTAGAGCGCCTCGAAGCCCTTCTCGCGGCCGTGGCCGGACTTGCCGAAGCCGCCGAAGGGCAGCTCGATGCCGCCGCCCGCGCCGTAGCCGTTGACGAAGACCTGGCCGGCGCGCACGCGCTTGGCGACGCGGTGCTGGCGTGCGCCGTCCTTCGTCCAGACGCCGGCGACGAGGCCGTAGTCGGTGCCGTTGGCGAGGCGCACCGCCTCCTCGTCGCCGTCGAAGGCGAAGAGCGAGAGCACCGGCCCGAACACCTCCTCGCGCGCCATCTCCGACGCGGGGTCGACGGTGCCGAGCAGCACCGGCGCCTGGTAGTAGCCGCCCGCGGGCGCATCGGGATGGACGGAACCCCTGGCGAGCACCGTTGCTCCGGCCGCCTCGGCATCCGCCACCATGCGGGCGACGCGCTCCGCCTGGCGCTGGTTGATCAGCGCGCCGAGGTCGAGATCGGCCTCGTGCGGGCCGGCGACGAGTTTCGAAAAGCGCTCTGCGAGCGCGGCAGCGACCGCATCGTAGACCGGCCTCTCCACCAGCACCCGGCTCCCCGCCGAGCAGGTCTGGCCGCCGTTCTGGATGATGGCGCTGACGAGCACCGGCAGCGCAGCCTCGAGGTCGGCGTCCGCGAAGACGATCTGCGGCGACTTTCCCCCGAGCTCCATCGTGACGCCGCGGTTGTTGCCGGCCGCCGCCTTCTGGATCGCCGCCCCCGTCGCCGGCGAGCCGGTGAAGGTCACGTAGTCGACCAGCGGATGCGCCGAGAGCGCCGCACCGGCCTCCGCGCCATAGCCGGTCACGACGTTGAGGACGCCGTCCGGAATGCCCGCCTCCAGCGCCAGCTCGGCGATGCGGATGGCGGAGAGCGAGGCGTCCTCCGCCGGCTTGGCGACCAGCGTGTTGCCCATGGCGAGCGCCGCACCCACCACGCGCGCCAGGATCTGCAGCGGGTAGTTCCAGGGCACGATTCCCGCCACCACCCCGTGCGGCTCGCGCAGGGTCAGCGCCGTGTAGCCCGGCAGGAAGGGGATCGTGTCGCCGTGGATCTTGTCGCCCGCGCCGCCATAGAACTCGTAGTAGCGCATCGTCGCCACCACGTCGGCCTTGCCCTGCCGAACCGGCTTGCCCGTGTCGCGCGATTCGAGTGCGGCGAGCTCCTCGCCGTTCTTCTCGACCAGCTGGAAGAGCCGCGTCAGGCAGCGGCCGCGCTCGACCGCCGGCATCCGGCCCCACGGCCCCTCATAGAATGCGCGATGGGCGGCGCGGACGGCACGGTCGATATCGGCCTCGCCCGCGGCGGGAATGGAGGCGAACACCTTGCCGTCCGACGGGCAGCGGACATCGATGCGCCGGCCCGACAGCGCGTCGACGCGCCTGCCGTCGACGACCTGCATGAAGGCCGTGCCTTCCGCGACGGTGGTTGAGAGATGCGTGCCCATGGCTGCCTCGCCTCCTGTCTTCTGTGGGGCGAGGAGAAGCCCCGGCAGGGACCGGGTGTCAAGCTGGGCGCGTCGAAAGGAAGCTGGCGGAGCCGGCCGGGTGATTCGCCCAAAAGGCCGACCCGACGATGCCGCCGGGCCGGCAACCGGTCGGCTGCAACGGGGGGCAGGGGCGTGCAGCGGCCGACCCGCCCAAGCGATCAGACGCCGCCCCCTTCCACAATCACTATTGTTAAAGCGGACGCTAATGTTGATCCGGCCGGCTCCCGGCAGCCTCTATGCGTCGCGCTCCGCCTGCGGGTCCGGCGGACCGGGCTCCTCGGCTGGCTCGCCCGCGCCGGCCTCCGCGGCTCCGCTGCTCGCGGCCTGCTTCGGACCGCCCTTCGCCACGCCAACCATGGCGGGGCGGAGCACGCGCTCGCCGATCGCATAGCCCGCCTGCACCACCTGGACGACGGTGTTGGCCGGCACGTCCGGGTTCGGCACCTCGAACATCGCCTGGTGGAAGTTCGGGTCGAAGCGCTCGCCCTCCGGCGCAAGCTTGCGGACGCCGTGGCGCTCGAGCATGCCCAGCATGTCGCGGCCGGTCATCTCGACACCGTCGATCAGTGCCTTGTAGCCCGGATCGTCGCTCTTGCGCGCATCGGCCGGTATCGCCTCCAGCGCGCGCTGGAGATTGTCGGCGACGGAAAGCATGTCGCGCGCAAAGGCGGCGATCGCATAGGTTCTCGCATCGTGGACGTCGCGGGCAGTGCGCCGGCGCAGGTTCTCCATCTCGGCCGCTAGCCGCAGCGCGCGGTCCTTGAGTTCCTCGTTCTCGGCCGCCAGCCGCAGCAGCACGTCCTCCTCGGAGGGCTGCGCCTCGGCCGCGGTCTCGCGATAGCCGCCCAGCGCGGCCTCGTCGTCCATCGATGGCTTGTTCTCGGGGTGGTCGCTCATCACCTCGTACCGCTTTCTGCTCTTATGTCCGGGTCGCGCCCGATATCGAGCTTCGGAGCTTCGAAATCAAGGGCATGAAGGGCGCCTGCATCATCCGCGGAAGCGCGACAGGAGCGCCGGCTGCGGCGGCGGCAAGGGCCCGTCCGGGCTGCGGCCGTGACGGTCGAGCCAGGCCTCCGCCTGCGGCAGAAGCCTGTGGTAGAGATCGCCGGCGAGGAGGCGCGCGGCCTCGCCCGGCCAGTCGGCTGGCAGCAATTCCAGCGGCAGCGGCGGATAGCGCAGCACGAGGCGCCGGTATTCGTGGACGAGCACGACCCGCGCCACCATCGCCTCGGCCTCGGTGATCCGCCCGCCGGAGAGGAGCGCGGTGCGCAACGGCGAGAACGCCGCGATGAACCGCTGGAAGGCGTCGCCCGCCTCGGCGACCGGCCAGCTCCGCGCCACCAGCTTCCGGCAGTCTTCGGCGTTGCCCGAAAGCCGCATGGGCCCGATGCCTGCCGCCTGCGGCGGCTCCTGCCCCGGCGGAACGAGGATCACGCCGGCAACTGGTGTTCCTGCACCCGGCGGCACGTCCGTTCCGGCGGCGGCGAAGACGACTTCGAAGCTGCCTGTCCAGTCCGGAGCCACGGCGCGATAAATCTCGCGCGTTGCGGCGAGGAAGGTCGTCTCGCCTTTTCCCGTCAGCCGATAGAAGGAGTTGCGGCCCTCGCGCATGCGGTCCAGCCAGCCGTCGGCGGCGAGCCGCGACATCGCCGTGCGCACGGCGCCCTCGCCCACATCCAGCAGGCGGAAGAAGTCGAGCAGCGTGCCGAGCCACACCGAGCCGCCGCGCGGCACGATGGCGTCGCCGAACACGGTGACGACGATCGACCAGTTGCGCGATGGACGGCGCTTCAACTCGCCGATGATGCCCGCTACCGCCCTGCCGCCCATCGTTCCATCCCGGCTTGCTTGGGAAGGCGGGTAGTCGACCCCGGAGGACGGGTCAATCTCTTCCGGCATCGATGCCCTTGCGGGCGGCGGCAAGCGCCGTCTCGAGCTCCCCGATCGCGCCGATCCGGTTGGCGAGGATCAGCACCAGCCTCGCGTTGAGGCGGGCGCTGTCAATATCCGACAGCCCCTCATGCGCCTTCGTGAGCAGCTCGTAGAAGCGGTCGGCGTCGGCGCCCAGCCTGTCAGCCTCCGGTTCCATCTCCGCCTCCCCCTATCTTGCGCCCGTGGCGCGGCGCCTTGCGGCGTCGAGCGCCGCCGGGTCGGGCCGCAGGAAGGCCGCCGCGACATGCTGGTCCGGCCGGACCAGGTAGCTGTGCGCCTCGCCGTAGCGGGCGGCGGCCAGACCGCGCGTATCGCGCAGCCGCGAGTTGCCGCCGATGCGCACCGTCCGCAGCCCGGGCGCTTCCGCCGGCGCCGCGTCCCCGACCGAGAGGAGCACGAAGTCGCCGCCGAGCTGGTCGAGGAGCCATGCCGGCCGCCCATCCACCTCGATCGGCGCATCCGGGCAGGGCGCCCCCGGCTGCACCGGGGCGTCGCCGTCCGCCGGCGTCTGCAGCGAGAGCCCGTCGAGCGAGCAGGGGAGCGAGAGCCGGCCGGAGTTGACCAGCCGCCGCGCGAAGGGATGGTCGGCCGCGAGCGCCAATACCTCGTCGCGCAGCATCTTCTCCATCGGCGATTTCGGCGTCATGAAGTTCGTCGCGCGCGAGGAGTTGACGATGTTCTCGTCGGCGCCGCGGATGCGCTCCTCGTCATAGGTGGCGAGCAGGCTCTCGCCCGCCTCGCCCTTCAGCACCAAGGCGAGCTTCCAGCCCAGATTGTCGACGTCCTGGATGCCGCCATTGCCGCCGCGCGCGCCGAAGGGCGAGACGATATGGGCGGAATCGCCGGCGAAGATGACCCGGCCGTGGACGAAGCGGTCGAGCCTCCGGCACTGGAAGGTGTAGACCGACACCCAGTCGAGCTCGAAATCGCGGTGGCCGATCATCTTCTCGATGCGCGGGATGACGTTCTCCGGCTTCTTCTCCTCCTCCGGGTCGGCGTCCCAGCCGAGCTGCAGGTCGATGCGCCAGATGTCGTCCGGCTGCTTGTGCAGGAGCGCCGACTGGCCGGCGTGGAAGGGCGGCTCGAACCAGAACCAGCGCTCGGGCGGGAAGTCGGCCTTCATCTCGACGTCGGCGATCAGGAACCGCTCCTCGAACAGCTTGCCGGCAAAGTCGAGCCCCATTGCCTGACGGATGAAGGAGCGCGCGCCGTCGCAGGCGATCAGGTACTCGGCCCTCAGCCGGTAGGCGCCGTCCGGCGTCTCGATCTCCACCTCCGCGTGGTCGGCCGTGGTCTTCACGCCCTTGACCCGGTTCCTGAAGCGGAGGTCGATCAGGTCGGGGAAGTCGCGCGCGCGCTCGACCAGGTACTGCTCGACGTAATACTGCTGGAGGTTGATGAAGGCCGGCATCTTGTGGCCTTCCTCCGGCAGGAGGTCGAAGCTCCACACCTCGCGGTCGCGGTGGAACAGGCGGCCGACCTTCCAGGTGACGCCCTTCTCCACCATGCGCTCGCCGACCCCCACCCGGTCGAGGATCTCCAGCGTCCGCTTCGACCAGCAGATCGCCCGGCTGCCGACCGAGACGACGTCGTTGTCGTCAAGGACGACGGAGGCGATGCCGTGGAGCGCCAGGTCCACCGCCATCGCGAGCCCGATCGGCCCCGCGCCGACGATGGCGACCGGATAGCTCTCCGGCGCCGCCTCGCCGGAAAGCTCCGGCGGAGCGGTGTATCCGAAGGGCTGGTAGGCGTAGCGGGGCATCTGCGCTATCCTGTTCGCAGCCGGAGGTTGAGAGAGCCATGAAGCCGCAGGACTATTGGATCGAAGCACCCAAGCAACGCTCCGAGCGGGTCGCGCAGCAGGAAGCCAACCGTGCGAGTTGCACCGACGATCACATGGAGCTCATCTACTCGACCGATCTCGATGAAGTTTTCGCCGAGCTTCTGCGCCTGCACCAGACGAGCCGTGCGGCGCGCACCGAGGAGTTGCTGCGCCGCGTCTTCCCGGAACGGATGGAGGAGGCCGGGCTCTAGGTCGCCCATCGCAGCAGCGCCCGCGCTCATGCGTTCGCCTCCCCCAGCACCTCGGCGATGTCGTCGCCGCGGTCGTAGTCGAGGAAGAATTCGTCGAGCTGCGGCGGCCTGACCGAGGTGCCCGACAGCATCGCATGGACCTGCCCGCGATGATGGATCTGGTGCTGGAAGAGATGCGCGAGCACGTCGCCGATCCGTTCCTGAACGATGCCGTCCTCGCCGCGGTCCGTCGCCACGCGGCGGTCGAGAGCCGCCTCCTCCAGCCGGTCGCAACAGGCGATGAGCCGCCGGTCGACCTCGACCTGCGCGGCGGTGAGCAGCGCCCTGTCCCGGATCGGCGGGGCATCGAAGACCCTCAGTCCCTCGCCCGCCTCATCCAGCGCGTCGACATAGTAGCGGTCGACTTCGAGGATGTGGTTCAGCGTCCCGGCGATCGACGGGAAGAAGCCCGTGCGCTCCGCCTCGAACTCGCCCGGCGCGAGCTGCCCGACCGCCTTGTGGAGCCGGTGGTTGGCCCAGCGGTTGTTGCGGGCCATCCGCGCGAAATGCCCGGCCAGCCCCTCGCTCACATCCCGCTCCAGATCCGCACGAAGATGAAGAAGGCGACAAAGCCGCCGATGATGGTCAGCAGCCGCTTGTTCATCTCCCAGCGCAGCGCCTGTGTCTCGTCGTCCAGCGCGACGCCGCGGTTGAGCGCGACCGGGATTATGCTCGCATAGCCGGGCAGCCCCCTTGCCGGAGTCGGGAGGCCGGAGCGCATCTCGATCGCCCGGCAGTAGCGCGCGGCCATGATCAGGTTGAGGATGACGGCGAGCGCCCAGAGCGCTGCCACGACATAGAAGACCGGCCCGAGTTCCATCGCCTCACCCCTGCAGTTCTTCCCACATCCGGCGGTCGCGCTCGGCCGTCCAGATGCGCGGCGTGTCGATCCCCAGCGCCTCGTCATAGGCGCGCGCGACGTTGAAGGGCAGGCAGTGCTCGTAGATCGCGAAGGAGGAGAATTTCGGGTCGCATTCGGCGCGGCAGGCGTCCCAGGCCTCCTTCAGCGATCCGCCGCCCTGCGCCACCCGCGCCACCGGCCGGTAAGTCGAGCGCACGAAATCACCCGTCGTGTCGAGCGCCGCGTTCACCATCTCGGCGCCCACAAGCGCGTCGCCCCGCCCCGGCGCGATCGCGTCGAGATCGTATGCGCGAATCGCTTCCAGCGTGTTCGGCCAGTCGGCGAAATGCGCATCGCCGCAATAGCAGGCGGAATGGTATTCGACGATGTCGCCGGTGAACATCACGTTGGCGTCGGGCACCTGGGCCACGATGTCGCCCGCAGTGTGCGCACGGCCGAGGAACCTGAGGTCCACCCGCCGCTTGCCGAGATGGAGCGTCATGCGGTCGTTGAACGTGATCGTCGGCCAGGTCAGGCCGGGGATCGATTCATGGCCCTGGAAGAGCCGCGGGAAGCGCCCGAACTCGCTCTCCCAGTCCTCCTGCCCGCGCTCTGCCACCATGGCGCGCGCCTTCTCCGACATCAGGATCTCGTCGGCCCCATAGGCCGAGGCGCCGAGCACCCTCACAGCGTGGTAATGCGTCAGCACCACGTAGCGGATCGGCTTGTCGGTAACTGTCCTGATCTTCTCGACCACCATGTTGGCGAGCCGCGGCGTCGCCTGCGCATCGACCACCATCACCGAATCGTCGCCGATGATGACGCCGGTGTTCGGATCGCCCTCGGCGGTGAAGGCCCAGAGGTCGCGGCCGATCTCGGTGAACGACACCTTCTTCTCGGCCATGTCGCCGGCAGATGCGAATTGTTTGGTCAAGGTCACTCCACGAGGTCGAGGCGCTTCTCGATACGGTCGAGACGGAGCTTCAGGTCGTCAATGTCGGCGGTGTTCGCCGAGACTGTGGTGTGAAAGCCGACGAGATGGGCTTCGATGGCCGAGAGCCGCCGGTTGGTTGTGTTCTGCGCATCCTCGACGCGGGAGAGCCGGTGCTGGATATTCTTCAGGATTTCGAGCATCAGGGCGTCGCGATCTTCCGACATGGAACTCTCCAGAATTGTTCGGCGTCTAGGCTAGCACATTCTCATACCTCTCCACCGTCTGCTCGATCGCGCCGAAGATGGAGCGGCCCGCTTTGTCCTTCATCTCGATGCGCACCGTATCTCCAAAACGCATGAAGGGCGTTTTCGGAGCCCCATGGTCGATCGTCTCGATGGTGCGTATCTCGGCGATGCAGGAATAGCCGACGCCGCCCTCGCCGACCGGCTTTCCCGGCCCCCCGTCCAGCTTGTTCGACACCGTCCCCGAGCCGATGATCGTGCCGGCGCCGAGCGGCCGCGTCTTCGCCGCATGGGCGATCAGCGTCGGGAAGTCGAAGGTCATGTCGATGCCCGCATCGGCACGGCCGAACGGCTTGCCGTTGTAGTCGACGATGAGCGGCAGGTGCAGCTTGCCGCCGTCCCAGGCTTCGCCCAGCTCGTCCGGCGTCACCGCGACGGGCGAGAAGGCCGACGACGGCTTCGACTGGAAGAACCCGAAACCCTTGGCGAGCTCGGCCGGGATCAGCCCGCGTAGCGACACGTCGTTGACCAGCATGACGAGCCGGATCGCATCGCGCGCCGCCTCGCGGCCCGCTCCCATCGCCACGTCGTCGACGACGACCGCCACCTCGCCCTCCATGTCGATGCCCCACGCCTCGTCGGCCATGAGGATCGGGTCGCGCGGGCCGATGAAGGAGTCCGAGCCGCCCTGGTAGATCAGCGGGTCGTTCCAGAAACTTTCCGGCATCTCCGCCCCGCGCGCTTTGCGCACCAGCTCGACATGGTTGACGTAGGCCGAGCCGTCCGCCCACTGGTAGGCGCGCGGCAGCGGCGACATGGCGTCGTGCTCGTGGAAGCGCTCGGCCGGCACCGCGCCATGCTCGAGGCTTTCCGCCAGCGCCTCCAGATGCGGCGCGATCCGGCCCCAGTCGTCGAGCGCGGCCTGCAAGGTCGGCACGAGAAAGGAGGCGTCGGTGAAGCGGGTCAGATCCCTGCTGACGACGACGAGGCGCCCGTCGCGGGTGCCGTTCCTGAGCGTGGCGAGTTTCAAGCTTCCTCCCGAATTTTCCTGGCAACAGAGCACCGCCATCACTAGTGCGCAGCGGTCGCGCGTGCAAATGCCGGCTGGCGCGTCGGCGCGCCCTCCGCCCCAGCCGCCTCCCCCTACTTCACCCCCGGCGTGCCGTCGAACTTGCGCTCGAGCCCGTCCCAGCAGTCGACATAGTCCTCCTGCAGCGTCTCGAGATTGGCGGCATATTCCGTCAGCTGCTGCGGGTAGCGCGTCTCGAACATGAAGGCCATCGTCTCGTCGAGCTTGACCGGCTTCAGCTCCACGTTCGATGCCTTCTCGAAGCCCATGCGGTCGGGACCGTGCGGCAGCATCATGTTGTGCAGGCTCATGCCGCCCGGCACGAAGCCCTCCTCCTTGGCGTCGTACTGGCCTTTGATAAGCCCCATGAACTCGCTCATGATGTTCCTGTGGTACCAGGGCGGCCTGAACGTGTGCTCGGCGACGAGCCAGCGCGGCGGGAAGATGACGAAGTCGATATTGGCCGTCCCCTCCTCGCCCGACGGCGCCGTCAGCACGGTGAAGATCGACGGGTCGGGATGGTCGAACAGGATCGCCCCGACGGGCGAGAAGGTCGCGAGGTCGTATTTGAACGGCGCGTAGTTGCCGTGCCAGGCGACGACGTCGAGCGGCGAATGGCCTATCTCGGTCAGGAAGAATTTTCCGCACCACTTCACGTGCAGGCGGCAGGGCGTCTCCTTGTCCTCGTACCAGGCGACCGGCGTCTTGAAATCGCGCGGATTGGCGAGGCAGTTGGCGCCGATCGGCCCGCGGTCGGGCAGGGTGAACTTGGCGCCGTAGTTCTCGCAGAGGTAGCCGCGCGCGGGCCCGTTCATCAGCTCGACCTTCAGCATCATCCCGCGCGGCACGAGCGCGATCTCGCCCGGCATCACCTCCATCACGCCCATCTCGGTCTTCAGCCGCACGCCGCCGTGCTGCGGCACGAACAGCATCTCGCCATCGGCATTGAAGAAGTAGTCGTCGACCATGTCCTGGTTGAAGACATAGACATGGGCGGCCATGCCGACCTGGGTCATGGCGTCGCCCGCGGTTGTCATGGTGCGCACGCCCTGCAGGAAGTTGGTCTCCTCGTTCGGCAGCGGCGTCGGGTTCCAGCGGTACTGGCCGAGCGGCAGGTCGACCTCGGGCATGTGCGGGGCGGTCTTCCAGTAGGTGTAGTCGGTACGCGAAAACCGCGTCGTGTGGCGCACGCTCGGCCGGATTCGGTAGAGCCACGAGCGCTCGTTGGTGCCGCGCGGCGCGGTGAACGGCGACCCGGAGAGCTGCTCGGCATATAGCCCGTAATTGACCTTCTGCGGGCTGTTCTGGCCCTGCGGCAGGGCGCCCGGCAGCGTCTCGGTCTCGAAATCGTTGCCGAAGCCCGGCATGTAGGCGAGCGCGTCCATGCTTTGCCTCCTCTCGTCATGTCGCGGCGCAGCCAGTCGGCCGCAGGATGGTTGCGTCTGTAACGATCACATTTGTAACCATCAACGGGGCGTGAGGTGGGCGGGATCCGGGTCGGGGACGCTATGCGTCCAGCGCTGCCCTCACCCTGCTCGCAAGCTCCTCCAGCGAAGCAGGCTTTTGGAGCAGGTTCACGCCGGGATCGAGGATGCCGTTATGAACGACGGCGTTCCGCGCATAGCCGGTGGTGAAGAGCACCTTGAGGTCCCGCCGGCGCTGCAGGGCTTGCTCGGCGAGGCGGCGGCCGTTCATGCCGGGCATGACAACGTCGGTGAAGAGAAGAGCGATCTTGGGATGCATGTCCAGCGCTTCGAGTGCCTCCGCGCCGTTGCGCGCCTCGACAACCCCATAGCCGAGGTCGCGCAGCGCCTGTGCGGTCAGCGACAGGACCTGCTCGTCGTCCTCCACCAGGAGGACCACCTCCCGGCCGCCGGAGAGGGCTACCTCTGGTGCGGGCTTCGGCTCGACCGAGGTGGCGGCGCCGTAAAGGCGAGGCAGGTAGATCTTGACCGTGGTGCCGTGATCCACCTCCGAGTAGATCTTGATGTGGCCGTTCGACTGCTTCACGAAGCCGAACACCTGGCTCAGCCCCAGGCCGGTTCCCTTGCCCACGTCCTTGGTGGTGAAGAAGGGCTCAAAGGCCTTGGCCATCACCTGAGGCGTCATGCCGCTCCCCGTGTCGGTAACGGCGACCAGGACATATTGTCCGGCCTCGATAGCATTCTCGGCCGCATAGGCGTCGTCTAGATGGCAGTTGGCGGTTTCGATGGTGAGGCGGCCGCCGGCAGGCATGGCGTCGCGACCGTTGATTGCAAGGTTCACGATGGCGTTTTCGAGCTGGTTCCTGTCAGCCATGGCCTGCCAAAGCCCCCCTGCCAGCACAGTCTCCAGTTCGACGGTCTCGCCGAGGGTGCGGCGCAGAAGTTCCGACATATCCGCCACCATCTGGTTCGGATTCAGAGGCCGCGGGGCGAGAGTCTGCTGGCGCGAGAAGGCGAGAAGGCGTTGCGTGAGGCTGGCCGCCCGGCTGGCGCCGTCCCGCGCGGCAGCAACATATCGGGCGACATCCTCCCCCCTGGCGAGACGTCTTTCGAGGAGGTCCAACGAGGACAGGATGACAGCAAGCATGTTGTTGAAATCATGCGCAATGCCTCCCGTGAGCTGGCCGACGGCTTCCATCTTTTGCGCCTGGTGCAGTGCGGCCTCGATCTTCAGGCGCGCGTCCACCGCTTCGGTGACTCGCGCCTCCAGAGTGCGGTTCAGGTCAACCAGCTCGGCATTCGCCTTCTCGGCGGCGCGGCGGGCTTCCAGAAGCTCGCGCTCGTAGCGGCGTCGGTCGGATGCATTGAAGACCGTAATGCGGATAAATCGCAGCGCGCCCGCATCATCGCGACGTTCGACCGCGTTGACGAGAACGGGAAGTGGCGAGCCGTCGGCGCGCACCAAATCGAGCGCCACCTCGTTGAAGAAGCCCTGCATGCGCAACAGGGGCGCGAAATGGGTTTCGTAGTAGATCTTTCCGGGAATATTCAGAAAGTCCTGGAAGCGGCGGCCGATGAAGTCCGATCCTACGCGGCCGAGCCATCCGGCTAGAGTGCGGTGCCTTGCCGATGCGGCCATCGGAACCAACCGAGACATAGCCGCAAGGCGCATTCTCGAAAAGATCGTCAAGGTCCTCGACCTCGTGAGTCATGGTCTCGCGATAGGCGTTCAACCAGGACCGCCTTCGAGGAAGGCTTTCATGGCGGCTACCGTCTCCTCGGGCGCGCTCAGATTGGGGCAGTGGCCTGTTGCCTGAAGAAGGACGAACTCGCTGTTGGGCAGCTGCTGATGGACATATTCGCCAACGCTCTGCGGCGCGATTACGTCCTCGGAGCACTGCAGGACGAGGGAGCGTGCGCTGACCGCAGGAAGGTCTCTTCTGTTGTCGGACAGGAATGTGACGCGAGCAAACTTCCTGGCGATATCGGGGTCCGTCATACAGAAGGAATTGGTGAGTTCCTCGCCGAGTTCAGGTCGGTCGGCATTGCCCATGATGACGGGGGCCATGGCCCGGGACCAGCCCATATGGTTTGAATCGAGGAAATCGAGAAGCTCGTTGATCTGCGCCTCGCTAAAGCCTCCGCAATAATCGGCGTCGTCGATGTAGCGTGGCGACGGCCCGATCATGACGAGTTCGTCGAACAGCTCTGATGCCTTGCGCGAGGCGATCGCGCCAATCATGGCGCTGACCGAGTGCCCTACGAAAACGCCATGAGTCACGTCGAGTTCCCTGCAGATGTCGATAATGTCGTCCGCATAGCCTTCAAGCGAGGCGTATTTATGCGTCTCGTAGGCAGCGAGTTCGGATCCGCCGCAGCCGACATGGTCGAACAGAACGAGACGATAGTCCTTCTCGAATGCAGGCGTAACGAGCCGCCACATGTTCTGGTCGCAGCCAAAACCATGGGCGAAGACCATCGACCTCCGCCCCTCGCCGATCACCTTCACGTTGTTCCGACGCAAAATGTCCAAGCCTATCCCCAACTCCGTGTTCTAGCCCCTGCTCGAGGCGTACAGCACGTTCCGCGGCGCTGCGCGGCATGTAGCGCAGGAACCCTGAACATTCCAACAGTTCATCTGCCCTTGGCGCAGGCTGCGGCGGTTCGGAACGACGCTGCCGTCGCGTAGCAAAGCCGGCCGGGGGATCCCTCCGGCCGGCTTTGCATGTCTTGCTGGGGCGCCGTCAAACCACGAAGAAGTCGGCGGCGGAGATGGCTGCCTTGTTCTCGAGGATGGCGAACTGCACCGGCTGGTAGGCGTCGCCCGAGCCGTCGCGGTCGAAGTAGAGCGCGCCGGTGGAGGAATCGTAGAGGATGCGATCGGACGCATCGACCGTGCCCTTTGCGATGTCCTTGAAGGCGGAGGCCTTCAGCTGGCCCATGGCGAGACCCTTGAAGATCGCGCTCGACAGCTGGAGCGTGTCGTCGGCCGCCTTGAAGTCGGTGATCGTGTCGGTCCTCGCCGCACCGATCTTGGTGCTGAAGACGAATGTGTCCCTGCCGGCCCCGCCGGTCAGCACGTTCTTGCCGCCGCCGCCGTCGATGACGTTGTCGCCCGCATTGCCGACGATCTTCTGGTCGAAGGAATTGCCGGTCAGGTTGATCGCCTTGGTGCCGGCATTGCTGTCGGTGCGGAGTTCCTCGACATGGGTAACCGTGGCAAGCGCGTAGTCCACCGTGGCGCGCACCACGTCGTAGCCCTGATTGGCGGTTTCGTAGACCTTGTCGTCCGAGTTGCGAACGACATAGGTGTCGTCGCCCATCCCGCCATACATCCAGTCGACGCCTGCGCCTCCGTCGAGCCAGTCATTGCCTGCGTCGCCGAAGAGATGGTCGTCGCCGGCGCCGCCATAGAGCTTGTCGTCGCCGGCGCCGCCATAGATGATGTCGTTGCCGCCATGGCCGTACAGGATGTCGTTGCCGGCCCCGCCATAGATGCGGTCGGCCAGGCTGCCGCCCTCCCAGACATCGTCGCCTGCCGTGCCGTAGAAAGTGGTCGGATCGAAGATCTGGGCGCGGATGCAGGTGCCGGAGCCATCGCCGGAATCGTGGGAACGCCACGAGATCACGAAGCGGCCGTCGGCCAACGCCGCAACCGAGGGGGCATCCTGATTGGACTGGGTGGTGGTGTTGACGATGAAGTCCTCGCCCAGGGCCGTTCCATCGGCGCTGAATAGGCGGCTACGGACGCAGCTTCCCGAGCCGTCGCCGGTGTCGTAGGAATGCCACGTCACGACGAACCGACCATCGGCCAGCTCCGTCACCGAAGGCGACGTCTGAGTGCTCTCCGCCGTCGTATTGACGATGAAGTCAGTTCCGGCCGCCGTGCCATTGGCGTTGAAGACGCGGCCTCGGATGCAAGTTCCCGAGCCGTCGCCGGTATCGTAGGACTGCCACGTCGCAACCCAACGGCCGTTCGACAACGCCGTGATCGAAGGAAAGGATTGATCTGCCAGCGTCGACGTATTGACGATGAAGTCGCCGCCGCGGGGGCTTCCATCCGCGTTGTAGATGCGGGCTCGGACGCACCCCCATGAACCGTCGCCGGTGTCCCTCGAATGCCACGCCACAACAAAGCGGCCGCTCACCAGCGCCGTTACGGAGGCGTACAACTGGCCGCCCTCGAATGTCGTATTCACGACGAAATCATCGCCGATGCCGGAGCCGTCTGCCCCGAAGATGCGGGCGCGGATGCACGTCCCGAACCCGTCCTCCAGCCCGTCGTAGGAATCCCATGTCACCACGAAGCGTCCGTCGGACAGCGCGGTGACAGCGGGACTGTATTGGGTGTCCAGTCCCGTGGAATTGACGACGAAGTCGGCGCCCGCAGCCGAGCCATCCGCGTTGTAGAGGCGGGCGCGGATGCAACTCCCGGAGCCGTCGCCCGGGTCGAAGGATTCCCACGTCACCACGAAACGCCCGTCAGGGAGAGCGGTGATGGACGGGTGCTGCTGGTTGCCCGTGACCGTCGAGTTGACGATGAAGTCGCTGCCGGCGGGGCTTCCGTTGGCGTTGTAGATGCGGGCACGGATGCAGCCTTGCGAACCGTCGCCAGGGTCCTTGGAAGTCCACGTCATCACGAAGCGGCCATCGGCCAAAGCTGTGATCGAGGGATTCGTTTGGTCATCCGTTGTCGTCGTGTTGACGATGAAGTCCTGTCCGATGCGTGCGATGGGCATGTCGTTCTCCTGAATCGTGCAGGCCGACGGGTCTCGCCCGCCGGCGGAAGGTCGTTGCTGGGTCTCAGCGCCCTGGGTGGCCGGCGGACCGATCCACCCCGCGCTGCACTGGGCAGTCGCGATAGGTCCCGGTTGTTTCGGTTGAAATCCGAACTCGTGCTTTCTGCGCCACCTTGCAGAAACACCCGGCCGGAGGAGCGGCGACCGACTTGCTGGCCAGGCCACCCGCTGGAGCGGCCGACATGGAGGCCCGGCTGGTCCGTAAGCGGCGGGTGATGCAAGCCGCCGGGATGGGTCCCGCCCCGCCTCTCAGGACGAGCGGCGACCCCAATCGGCCAGCGCACTCAGCATGGGCAGCTTGGAGGTGGCCACGGCTTCATGCACATCCGCGCCAGCCGCTCCGCCGATGGGAAACCACCCCCCACGGCGGCCGCTTCCCGCTTCATCATCGCCGTATTCTTAACGCCTTGGCGGCAGAGTGCAGTTGCCCCGCGCCTCTAAAGGCGCCAAATACATGTCGGGGGACGACAGACCGGGCGATCGGCATCGCCCGCTCGGCTCGCGGGACGGGAGGAGTACCTCTTGCAGAGAACGGATATCTCGAATCCGGATTACTTCCTGAAGGTCGTGGACTGCCAGTGGGCCTGTCCGGCGCACACGCCGGTTCCCGAATATATCCGGCTCATCGCCCACGGCCGCTACGACGACGCCTACATGATCAACTGGCAGTCCAACGTCTTCCCGGGCATCCTGGGCCGCACCTGCGACCGCCCCTGCGAGCCGGCCTGCCGTCGCGGCCGGGTCGAGGACGAGTCACTGACCGGCAAGCGCAAGGAGCCGGTGGCGATCTGCCGGCTGAAGCGCGTCGCCGCCGACTACAAGGAGGACATCTCCGGCCGCCTGCCCAGGGCGCCGGCGCCCAACGGGCGGCGCGTCGCCTGCGTCGGCGCCGGCCCTGCCTCGCTCACCGTCGCGCGTGACCTCGCGGTGCTCGGCTATTCGGTCACGCTCTTCGATGCCAATCCCAAGGCCGGCGGCCTGATCCGCACCCAGATCCCGCGCTTCCGCCTTCCCGAGTCCGTGATCGACGAGGAGGTGGCCAACATCACCGGGATCGGCAACATCGCCATCGAGACCCGCCGGATCGACAGCCTGTCCGCTCTCTTGGCCGAAGGGTGGGACGCCGTCTTCGTCGGCTCCGGCGCGCCGAAGGGACGGGATCTCGAGATCCCCGGCCGCGCCGAGGGCGACGCCAACATCCATGTCGGCATCGAATGGCTGGCTTCAGTCTCCTTCGGGCATGTGAGCCGTATCGGCAGGCGCGTGATCGTGCTCGGCGGCGGCAACACGGCCATGGATTGCTGCCGCACCGCGCGCCGCCTGGGCGGCGAGGACGTCAAGGTCATCGTGCGCTCGGGCTTCGAGGAGATGAAGGCTTCGCCCTGGGAGAAGGACGACGCCATCGCCGAGGACATCCCGATCCTCAACTGGCATGTCCCCAAGGCTTTCGTGGTCGAGGACGGCAGGCTCGTCGGCATGAATTTCGAGATCGTGCGCGCCGAATATGGCGACGACGGCCGCCGCAGGCTGGTCCCGACCGGCGAGCCGGACCCCTTCTTTCCCTGCGACGACGTGCTGGTGGCCGTCGGTCAGGAGAACGCGTTCCCGTGGATCGAGCGCGATGCCGGGCTGGAATTCGATCCCCGGTGGGACATGCCCCGGGTCGATCCCGTCACCATGCAGAGCTCGATCCCGAACGTCTTCTTCGGCGGCGACGCGGCCTTCGGGCCGAAGAACATCATCTGGGCGGTGGCGCACGGCCACGCGGCGGCGATCTCCATCCATCAGCATCTGGAAGGCGAGGACGTTGCGCAACGGCCGCCGCCCACGGTCAACATCGTCAGCCAGAAGATGGGCATCCACGAATGGAGCTATGACAACGACATCGCGCTCGATGCGCGGCTCAAGGTGCCGCATCTGGTCAAGGACCGGGCGCTGGGCGATCTCCATGCCGAGGTGGAGCTGGGCTTCGACCCCGATCTCGCCTGGAAGGAGGCGCAGCGCTGCCTGAATTGCGACGTGCAGACGGTCTTCACCGCGCCGCTCTGCATCGAATGCGATGCCTGCGTCGACATCTGCCCGATGGACTGCATCACCTTCACGAGCGACGGCGACGAGGCCGATCTGCGCCAGCGGCTGAATGCGCCGGCGTTGAATCCGGACCAGCCGATCTATCTCGCCGACGGTCTCGCCACGGGCAGGGTGATGGCCAAGGACGAGGATGTCTGCCTGCATTGCGGCCTCTGCGCCGAGCGATGCCCCACCGGCGCATGGGACATGCGCAAATACTATATCGAGACAGCGCAGGCGGGAGAGGCATGGTCCAGAAACTGAGCGCGACCAACGACTTCGTCGTCAAGTTCGCGAATGTGAACGGGTCCGGCTCGGCGAGCGCCAACGAGCTTTTCGCGCGCGCGATCCTGCGCATGGGCGTGCCGGTCAGCCCGCGCAACATCTTCCCCTCCAACATCCAGGGCCTGCCGACCTGGTACGAGGTGCGGGTTTCCGAAGCCGGCTATCTGGGGCGGCGCGGCGGCGTCGACATGATCGTCGCCATGAATCCGGAGACCTGGAAGCAGGACGTCGCCGAGATCACCCCGGGCGGCTACCTGTTCTATGACAGCACGCGCCCGCTGCCTGCCAGCGCCTTCCGCGAGGACGTCACCTCGATCGGCGTGCCGCTGACGGCGATCTGCAACGCGACCTATGCCGACCCCCGCCAGCGCCAGCTGTTCAAGAACATCATCTATGTCGGCGCCCTGGCGCAGCTGCTCGGCATCGAGACCGCGGTGATCGAGGCGCTGTTCGCCCAGCAGTACAAGGGCAAGGAGCCGCTGATCGAGTCGAACCGCAAGGCGCTGCATCTCGGCCGCGACTGGGCGCGCGACAATCTGGCTGAAGATCTGTGCGCGCTGAAGATCGAGCGGCGCGATGCCGTCGGCGACATGATCTTCGTCGAGGGCAACGCCGCGGCAGCGCTCGGCGCGGTCTATGGCGGTGCCACGGTCTGCGCCTGGTACCCGATCACGCCGTCCTCCTCGCTGGCCGAGGCCTTCGAGCGCTATTGCCGGAAGCTGCGCACCGATCCCGGGACCGGGCAGGCGAAATACGCGATCATCCAGGCCGAGGACGAGCTCGCCTCAATCGGCATCGTCATCGGCGCCGGCTGGAACGGGGCGCGTGCCTTCACCTCCACCTCCGGCCCCGGCATCAGCCTCATGACCGAGTTCATCGGGCTCGCCTATTTCGCCGAGATCCCCGCCGTGATCATGAACGTCCAGCGTGGCGGCCCGTCGACCGGCATGCCCACCCGCACCCAGCAGTCGGACCTCCTGTCCTGCGCCTACGCCTCCAACGGCGACACCAGGCACGTGCTCCTCTTCCCGGAAGACCCGCGCGAGTGCTTCGACTTCGCCGCCGCAGCGCTCGATCTGGCCGACCGGCTGCAGACGCCGGTCTTCCTGATGTCGGACCTCGACATCGGCATGAACCACCGCCTGTGCCGCCCCTTCGAATGGGAGGAGGGCCGAAGGCTGGACCGCGGCAAGGTGATGACTGCGGAAGAACTGCAGGCGGGCAAGAATTTCGGCCGCTATCTCGACGTCGATGGCGACGGCATCCCATGGCGGACGTTGCCCGGCACCCATCCGTCCCGCGGCGCCTTCTTCACGCGCGGCACGACGAAGAACGCCTACGCGAAATACTCCGAGGAAGGCGCCGACTACGTCGAGAACATGGAGCGCCTGCTGCGCAAGTTCGACACCGCCAAGAGGCTGGCGCCCCAGCCCGTGCTGCGCAAGGCGGCAGTTCCGGCAAAACTGGGCGCGATCCATTTCGGCTCCACATCGCCGTCCATGGCCGAGGCGCTCGACCGGCTGGCCGGGGAAGGCCGGCATATCGACGCGCTGCGCCTGCGCGCCTTCCCCTTCCCGGATTCGGTGCGCGACTTCATCCTCGCGCACGACCAGGTCTTCGTGGTCGAGCAGAACCGGGACGCGCAGATGCGCAGCCTGCTGGTCAACGAGCTGGAGATCGATCCGGCGCGGCTCATACCGGTGCTGCACTATGACGGCACGCCGATCACCGCGCGCTTCATCGGCGAGGCGATCCGCAGCCACCTGGCGCGAAGCACCCTTCTGCCGCTCGAAAGGGCCGTGTCATGACCTACATCGCCAAGCCGAAGCTGCACCACCCGTCGCTGCCGCGCAACGCGGTCGGCTTCACGCGCCGCGACTACGAGGGGACGATCTCGACGCTCTGCGCCGGCTGCGGGCACGATTCGATCTCGGCCGCGATCGTGCAGGCCTGCTTCGAATTGTCGATCGAGCCGCACCGCGTCGCCAAGCTCTCGGGCATCGGCTGCTCGTCGAAGACGCCCACCTATTTCCTCGGCGCCAGCCACGGCTTCAACACTGTGCACGGTCGCATGCCCTCGGTGCTCACCGGCGCCTATCTCGCCAATCGCGACCTGATCTATCTGGGTGTCTCGGGCGACGGCGACAGCGCCTCGATCGGGCTCGGCCAGTTCGCCCACATCATGCGGCGCGGCGTGAACATGACCTACATCGTCATGAACAACGGCGTCTACGGCCTGACCAAGGGGCAGTTCTCGGCCACCGCCGACAAGGGCTCGAAGGCCAAGAAGGGCGCGGTGAACACCGATTCCGGCATCGACCTCGCGTCGCTCGCGATCTTGATGGGCGCCAGCTTCGTGGCCCGATCCTTCTCCGGCGACAAGGCGCAGCTGGTGCCGCTGATCAAGGCCGCGATCAGCCACACCGGCCCGGCGATCCTCGACATCATCTCGCCCTGCGTCGCCTTCAACAACCACAAGGGTTCGACCCGCAGCTACGACTACGTGCGCGAGCACAACGCCACGCTCAATCGTCTCGACGTCATCACCAGCGCGGAACCGATGACCGCCGACTACGCCCCCGGCACCAGCGTGACGATCGAGCAGCCGAACGGCGAGCGGCTGGAGCTGCACAAGGTCGCCGACGACTACGACCCTTCCAACAAGGCCGCCGTCCTCTCCTACATCCAGGCGCGCGAGCAGGCCGGCATGGTCACGACGGGGCTTCTCTACTACGACCCCGCCCGGCGCGACCTCCATGGGCGCATGAACACGATCACCACCCCGCTCAACCGGCTGGACGAGACCGCGCTCTGCCCCGGCCCCGCCGCGCTCGAGACGATCAATGAAGGGCTGCGGTAGCCCCGGTACGCGCTTGCGCGTCTCCGCATCCTGCGTAGTCTCTCCGCGCTGACGGAGATTCCATGACCGAGCTGGCCGCCCATGACGTCTTCGCCGAGGTGGCGCTGCTTCTGTTCCTCGCGGCCGGCACCGGGCTGATCGGCGTCCTGCTGCGCCAGCCGCTCATCGTCGGCTTCATCGCCGTCGGGCTGATCGCAGGGCCGTCGGTGCTCGACATCGTGCGCTCGCGCGAGGAGATCGACTTCCTCGCCGAACTCGGCATCGCGCTCCTCCTCTTCCTCGTCGGCATCAAGCTCGACGTGAACCTCGTGCGCTCGCTCGGCCTCGTCTCGGTGATGACCGGGCTCGGTCAGGTCCTCTTCACCTCGATCTTCGGCTTCCTGATCGGGCTGGCGCTCGGCTTCTCGGCCGTCGAGAGCCTCTACATCGCGGTTGCGCTCACCTTTTCCTCCACGATCATCATCGTGAAGCTCCTGTCCGACAAACGCGAGATCGATTCGCTGCACGGCCAGGTGGCGCTCGGCTTCCTGATCGTGCAGGACCTCGTCGTGGTGCTGGCCATGATCGTGCTCTCGGCGATCGGCATCGGGTCGGCGGGCGAGGGCGGCGTGTCCGACGTTCTCCTCGTGCTCGGCGCGGGCATCGCGCTTCTCGCCTTCGTCGTCGTCTTCGTTCGCTTCGTCGCAGATCCGCTGACCGAGAGGATGGCGTCGTCGCCCGAGCTCCTCATCTGCTACGCGATCGCGATGGCGGCGATCTTCGCGGCGATCGGCGAGGCGGCCGGCTTCGGCAAGGAGCTCGGCGGGCTGCTCGCCGGCGTGTCGCTCGCCTCCACCCGCTTCCGCGAATCCATCGCCTCGCGGCTTGCCCCCTTGCGCGACTTCCTGCTGCTCTTCTTCTTCATCGCGCTCGGCGTGACGCTCGACCTCGGCGAGCTGGGCGCGCATCTTCTCGCAGCCGCCGTCTTCTCGGTCTTCGTGCTGATCGGCAACCCGCTCATCGTGCTCGCCATCATGGGCTACATGGGCTTCCGCAAGCGCACCGGCTTCCTCGCCGGGCTTACCGTGGCGCAGATCAGCGAGTTCTCGTTGATCTTCGTCGCCATGGGCGTCGCGCTCGGCCACCTGCAGGCCGACGCGCTCGGCCTCGTCACGCTGGTCGGGCTCGTGACAATCGCCACCTCGACCTACATGATCACCTTCTCGCACCAGCTCTACGCCTTCTGCGAGCCCTGGCTCGGCCTCTTCGAGCGGCGCAACCCCTTCCGCGAGTCGGGCGACGACGGTGCGGCGCGGGCGCGCGGCCACGACATCGTCATCTTCGGGATCGGCCGCTTCGGCACCGCGATGGGACTCCGGCTCAAGCGCCATGGGCTCCGGCCGCTCGGCATCGACTTCAACCCCGAGGCGGTGCGGCGCTGGCGGCGGCTCGGCCTCGATGCCGAATATGGCGACGCGGCCGACGCCGAGTTCGTCTCGACCCTGCCGCTTGAGCGTGCCGCCTGGGTCGTCTCCTCGGTGCCGGCGCTCGGCGCCGGGCTGACGCACGAGGACCCGCGCGTCGCCCTGATCGACGCCGTCAGGACCGCCGGCTTCCGCGGCCGCATCGCTGTCACCTCGCATCGCGAGGCGGAGGCCGAGCGCCTGCTGGCGGCGGGCGCCGACATGGTGCTGGAGCCCTTCCAGGACGCCGCCGACCGTGCGGTCGAGCTCCTCGCCGGCGCCGAAGCCGCCGAGCGGATCGCCTTCTCGCCGATCGCCGACGAGAACGCCGCCTGAGGCTTCGAAACCGGGCTTTGCCTTTGCCGCCGCGTCGGATTATGAAGCGGCGAATTCGGAGAGATGCCATGGTCCAGCCCACCCAGATCCCGCCTCTGGTCACCATCTTCGGCGGGGCGGGCTTCGTCGGCCGCCACCTCGTGCGGGCGCTCGCCCGGCGCGGCTACCGCGTGCGCGTCGCGAGCCGCCGGCCGCATCTCGCCCACCACCTGCAGCCGCTCGGCACTGTCGGCCAGATCCATGCCGTCCAGGCCAATCTGCGCCACCGCTGGTCGATCGACCGCGCGGTCGCCGGCGTCGATGTCGTCGTCAACCTCGTCGCCATCCTGCACGAGAGCGGCACCCAGCGTTTCGACGCGCTGCACGGGGCCGGCGCGCGGTCGGTTGCGGAAGCGGCGGCCGCCGAGGGCGCGCGCCTGGTCCACATGTCGGCGATCGGCGCCGACCCGGATTCGCCCGCCCATTACGGGCGCTCCAAGGCGGCCGGCGAGCGGGCCGCCTTCGAGACGGTGCCGGATGCCGTCGTCTTCCGCCCCTCGATCGTCTTCGGACCCGAGGACCATTTCTTCAACCGCTTCGCCGCGATGGCGCGGCTGTCGCCCGTCCTGCCGCTGATCGGCGGCGGCCACACCCGCTTCCAGCCGGTCTATGTCGGCGACGTGGCGGAGGCCATGGCACGCGCCGTCGACGGCGCGGTCGAGGGCGGCCGCGTCTACGAGCTCGGCGGCCCGCGCGTGCTCACCTTCCGCGAGTGCATGGAGGAGATGCTGCGCCACGTCCAGCGCAAGCGCATCCTCCTGCCGGTGCCGTGGTCGCTGGCCCGGCTCAAGGCCGCCTTCCTCGGCCTCCTGCCCAACCCGCTCCTGACCACCGACCAGGTCCGCCTGCTCGAGGTCGACAACGTCGTCTCCGAGGAAGCGAAGCGCGAGGACCGCACGCTCGAAGGCCTCGGCATCCGCCCGCAGGCGCTGGAAGCCGTGCTGCCCAACTATCTCTGGCAGTACCGGGCGACCGGGCAGTTCCCGCGCCAGACCGCCGGGCTCGGCTGACGGTCCGCCATTGGAGGCGATCGCGGCGCTGCTGCCGGAGGGCGTCGGCTACTTCGCCGCCCTCGTCCTCGTCGTCGCCTCCTTCTTCACCTCGGCGCTGACGGCGGCCTTCGGCGTCGGCGGCGGGGTGGCGATGCTGGCGGTGATGGGCCTATTCCTGCCGGTCGTCGCCCTGATCCCCGTCCACGGCGCGGTCCAGCTCGGCTCGAATACCGGCCGCGCCTGGCGCCAGCGCGCCTTCATCCGCACCGATATCGCCATTCCCTTCGTCGCCGGCTCGCTGCTCGGCGCCGCGGCCGGCGCCTTCTTCGTCGTGCAGCTGCCCGATGCCGTGCTGAAGCTCGTGCTCGGCCTCTTCGTCATCGCCGTCACCTGGGCCTCCATTCCCGGCATCGACCGCCTCGGCCGCGCAGGCCTCGCCGCGGGCAGCGCGGTGCTCGCCGTCATGAACATGTTCCTCGGCGCCACCGGGCCGCTGCTCGCCAGCTTCTTCGGCCAGATCCTGCGTGACGACCGCAGGGCGCTGGTCGCCACTCACGCGGCCGGAATGACGGTCCAGCACCTCCTCAAGATCGTCGTCTTCGGGGCGGCCGGCTTCGCCTTCGCCGCGTGGCTGCCGCTCGTCGCGGCGATGGTGGCGTCCGGCTATCTCGGTACCGTCCACGGCAGCCGCTGGCTCGAGCGGCTTCCCGAGGCCTCCTTCCGCCGCTGGTTCAGGATCGGGCTGACGCTCCTCGCCCTCGACATGCTGCGCCAGGGCATCACCGGCCTCCTCGCCGGGTGATGCCCCGCGCCGTGAATTCCCGTGCCGCGCGGCTACGCACGCCGGAGCTCGCCTGCCTACTCCGCGACGAGGTTCACCTGAAGCTTCGTGCCCGTTGCCTCCGCGTAGCGGCGCAACGTGGATAGGGAGGGCGAGACGCCGCCGCCTTCCAGACGGGCGATGGCCGATTGTGTGGTGCCGATCCGCCTCGCGAGCTCCGCCTGCGAAAGCTTCGCCTGGGTCCGGGCGCGCACCAATGCCTCTATGATGGCGTATTCCGCATCTGCCTTCTCGTATTGCTCCCTGAACTCTGGGTTCTTCATCAGGCGCTTCTTGAGGTCGGCGATCTTGGTCATGGCTTCACCTGTTTCATTCGCTCGCGGGCGATTGCCAGCACTTTTCCCGGCGTCTTCTGCGACTTCTTCACGAACACATGCAGGATCACCACGCGTCGTCCCGTGGCGGTGACATAGAGCCCGCGCGCATTGCCTTCCGCCGCCTTGGCGCGCAGTTCCCACAGCTTGCCTTCGACGTGCTTGACATGAGGCTCGCGCAGATTCTCGAGCCCCACATTCTCCACAGCTTCCATGAGGCGGAGCAGCCGGGCTTGCAAGGCAGGCGGAAGAGCCTCGATTTCCGCATCGACGACGTCGAGCGTTTCTACTGTCCATCGCATTGACGCTATATAGCGAATACGAGATTGCACTGCAATCGCGGAGCCTCGGCCTCCTCGGCATCTGAAACCTTGGCGGCGCTCGCTTGTTAGCCGGGCACCACCGAAGGAGCCGAAAACATGTCCTCACAAGACCGCAACGCCGATCCGCGCGCCAAACCGCGCTCCGTTCCACCCACGCCGTCCGACACCGACCTCGCCCAGGACAAGATGGGCAACAACCGGCTGCAGGCCGACGAGCAGGAGGCGGTGCGCAACGAGCGCCGCGCCGAGCCCGACGTCCGCGACGAAGCCGACACGCTCGGCGAGAGCTTCGACAAGCTCGACAAGGACGTGCGCTCCGAGGCCGACCTCGGCAAGGGCAACCGCAGGGCCGGCTGATCCACCGCCCAAGCACCGCGCTTTGCCGCCGCGCCGGCCTGTGGCATGGAGGAACGACTGCTCTTCAACGCTCCTCCTTCCCGCGCGGTCCCGCATATGCACGAAGAACGCTCGTACCCGACGCTCAGGGCCGGGCTCGTGCTCGTCGCGCTCGGGCTGCCCGGCGTGCTGGCGCTGCTCTTCGTGCTGCCGGGCATCGAGGGCGTGCCGCGGCCGCTCCTGGTCCTCAACCCGCTGATCCTGCTCGTCGTATCGGCCTTCGCAGGTGCCTGGGCGACGCGCCGCGTCGGGCTGCGCTCGCGGGTTGTCGAGCATGTCGCGGGGCGCGACTATCCGCAGCTCCTGCCGCCCGAGTGGGCGCGCATGGTCGGCATCGGCATCGCGGCGGGCCTCGTCATCGGCCCGCTCGACCACTTGACGCGCGCGCTGTGGCAGGTCTCCGCCGACCTGCCGCCGTCGCTGCTCCAGGCATGGCAGCCGTCTTCGCTCCTCATCGGCGTCCTCTATGGCGGCGTCGTCGAGGAGGTGATGATGCGCTGGGGGCTGATGAGCCTCGTGATCCTCGGCCTCTGGAGGGTCGCTGCGCGGGGTGCCGCCGTTCCGCCCGCCTGGACTGTCTGGATCGCCGTGGTCGTTGCCGCGCTCGCCTTCGCCGCCGGCCACCTGCCGACGCTCGCCGCCGCCGGCATCGCGCTCGAGCCCGCGCTCGTCCTGCGTACGCTGGTCTGGAACGCCCTGCTCGGCCTCGTCTTCGGCGTGCTTTTCGCGCGGCGCGAGCTCGAAAGCGCGATGCTCGCCCATGCCGGCTTCCACGCCGGCATCGTGCTGCCCGCCCTCCTCCTTCCCTATTGAGGCCGGCGCCGCGCCGCGCGGCCGATCCGCGGTTGCAAAGCCGCCGCGTATGTCGCTAACTGCACGCCTTCGAACAAGCATTCCAGGGAGGAAGCCCATGAACTCGACTTCGCGCGGCATCGTGGCCGCCGGCGTTCTCGCCTTGTCGCTCGGCCTCGGCGCCACGGCTGCCAAGGCTCAGGAATTCATCAACGTGCTGACCGGCGGGACGTCCGGCGTCTACTATCCGCTCGGCGTTGCGCTCGCCAAGATTTACAGCGACAATATCGAGGGCGTGCAGACGCAGGTTCAGTCGACGCGCGCCTCGGTCGAGAACCTCAACCTCCTGCAGCAGGGCCGCGGCGAGATCGCGCTGGCGCTGGGCGATTCCGTCATGGCCGCCTGGGAGGGCGACACCGAGGCCGGCTTCCCGCAGCCGCTCGACAAGATCCGCGCCATCGCCGCGATCTATCCGAACTACGTGCAGATCGTCGCCTCCGCCGAATCCGGCATCACCGACCTCGAGGGTCTGCGCGGCAGGAGCCTGTCGGTCGGCGCGCCGGCCTCCGGCACCGAGCTCAACGCGCGCGCCATCTTTGCCGCCGCGGGCATGAGCTACGAGGACCTCGGCATGATCGAGTACCTGCCCTTCGGCGAGTCGGTCGAGCTGATCAAGAACCGCCAGCTCGACGCGACGCTGCAGTCGGCCGGCCTCGGCGTCGGCTCGATCACCGATCTCGCCATCTCGATCCCGACCAACATCGTCGCCGTGCCGGCCGAGATCGCCGAATCCATGGGCGCGCCCTTCATCGCCGCGACGATCCCCGCCGGCACCTACCAGGGCCAGGACGAGGACGTGTCGACGGTCGCCATCACCAACATCCTTGTCACCCATGATGACGTGTCGGAGGAGATGGCCTACCAGATGACCAAGCTCCTGTTCGAGAACCTCGACGAGATGGTCGCCGCCCATGCCGCGGCCCGCGACATCACGGCCGAGAACGCGCCGCAGGGCCTGCCGATCCCGCTCCATCCGGGCGCCGAGCGCTACTATCGCGAGGCCGGGCTGCTGCAGTAGCCGATGCCGGCCGGGGCGCTCGCCGCCCCGGCCCCTTCGTCGCTTCCGGTCCGGCCGGCCGTCGCGGGGCCGTCCCGCCCAGCCCGGCCCGGCCGTGACCAACCTCTCCACGCGCAGGCGGTCCGCGATGAGCCAGCTCGACAAGGGTGTATCCACGCAGACCCAGGCGGCGGTCGCGGATACGCTGAACATCCATGATCCGACCCACGGCAGCTTCCCGCTGACGCGCGAGGGCAGGGTCCTGTTCTGGATCGCCGTCCTCTTCTCGCTCTATCAGATCGCCACCGCCGCCCACGTCATCAACCTGTCGAGCCAGGTGGTGCGCGGCTTCCATGTCGGCTTCCTGACGCTCCTCACCTTCCCGCTGGTGGCGGCGATGACCAACCGGCCGGTGCCGGTCCGCGTCGTCGCCTGGATTCTCGGCGCGGTCGGCATGGCGGTCGCCTTCTACCAGTGGTGGGAGTATTTCCCGCTGATCACGCGCGCCGGCTTCCCGCTGACCCGCGACACGGTTGTCGGCATCCTGGCGCTCGTCACCGTCTTCGCCGCGGCCTGGGTGATCATGGGGCCGGCCCTGCCGATCATCTCGGGGCTCTTCCTCGCCTACTGCCTGTTCGGCAACTATCTCCCCTCGCCGCTCCGCCATCGCGGCTATGCGCTCGACCAGATCATCGACCACATGGCCTTCGGGACCGAGGGGATCTACGGCATCCCGACCTATGTCTCGGCGACCTACATCTTCCTGTTCATCCTGTTCGGCTCGTTCCTCGAGCGCGCCGGCATGATCAAGCTGTTCACCGACGTGTCGCTCGGCCTCGTCGGCCATGCGCGCGGCGGCCCGGCCAAGGTGTCGGTCATCTCGTCCGGCATGATGGGCACGATCTCCGGCTCCGGCGTCGCCAATGTCGTCACCACCGGCCAGTTCACCATCCCGCTGATGAAGCGCTTCGGCTACCGCCCCGCCTTCGCCGGCGGCGTCGAGGCGACGTCGTCGATGGGAGGGCAGATCATGCCGCCGGTCATGGGCGCCGTCGCCTTCATCATGGCCGAGACGCTGGGCATCGCCTATTACGAGGTCGTCAAGGCGGCGATCATTCCCGCCGCGCTCTATTTCGCCTCGGCCTTCTGGATGGTGCATCTGGAGGCAGGCAAGCGCGGCCTTATCGGCCTGCCGCGCGACCAGCTCCCCTCGGCGCTCAATGCGGTCCGCCAGAGCTGGTATCTCATCCTGCCGCTCGCGGCGCTGGTCTACCTGCTCTTCTCCGGCTACACGCCGCTCTTTGCCGGCACGGTCGGCCTCTCGCTCACTGTCCTCCTCATCCTCGGCGGCACCGTGGCGCTCGGCTTCTCGTCGATGGTCGTGCGCTACGTGTTCTGGATCGGGCTCGGCGTCGTGGCGGCCAGCTTCTTCCGCTTCGGCATCGGCGCGATCCTCGCCGCGGCCGCCGTCCTCATCGTGGCCAACCTGTTCGTCAAGGGCGGGCGCGAGACGCTCGCCACCTGCCGCGATGCGCTGGCCGAGGGCGCCAAGACCGCGCTTCCCGTTGGCGTCGCCTGCGCCGTCGTCGGCGTCATCATCGGCACGATGACGCTGACTGGGCTCGCCAACACATTCGGCCAGTACATCGTCTCGGTCGGCCGCACCTCGCTCTTCCTGTCGCTCGTGCTCACCATGATCACCTGCCTGATCCTCGGCATGGGCATCCCGACCATCCCCAACTACATCATCACCTCGACGATCGCCGGCCCGGCGCTGCTCGCGCTCGGCGTGCCGCTGCTCGTCAGCCACATGTTCGTCTTCTATTTCGGCATCCTGGCCGACCTCACCCCGCCGGTCGCGCTCGCCTGCTTCGCCGCCGCGCCCATTGCGCGCGAGCACGGCTTGAAGATCGCCATGCAGGCGATCAAGATCGCCGCCGCCGGCTTCGTCATCCCCTTCATGGCCGTCTATTCGCCGGCGCTCATGCTGCAGGAAGGCGGCGCCGTGCAGGAGGCGATCGGCTTCTGGCCGGCGGTCGCCTGGATCGTCTTCAAGGCGGGGCTGTCGATCATGCTGTGGGGCATCGCCGTGATCGGCTATTTCCGCGCCCCGATGGCGGTGTGGGAGCGGCTCCTCGCCACCGCCGCCGCCTTCACGCTGATCGCCGCGCTGCCAGTCACCGACGAGATCGGCCTCGCGCTCGCCGCAATCGTCATCGGCTGGCACTGGTGGCGGACGCGCCAGCCCGCCCTCCCCCCTACGGGGAGGGTCGGACCGGAGGTCCGGGGTGGGGGTGGCGAAGGATGAGGCTCAACATGGCCGACAGGCCCTCCACGCAAATCTCCGAATGACCGGAATCTGCCTCGTCGTCGCCGGCAAGGCGACGCTCGTCGCAGCAGGCGCCTTGACGCTCTCCTGGACACATTCCGTCGAGAAGACGCGCTGGGAGGAGGACTGGCGCCTGGCCGATGGCATGCTCGTCCTCGTCGAGGCCCGTGTGGAAGGCTCCGGCGCCGGCATGGACCCGCCGCAAGTCGCCGTCCTTGCCGACGGAACCTGGTCCTGGCGCCCATCGCTGCCGCCGCAGCAATCCCTCACGCTCGCGGCCTCCGGCGCCGCGCCCTCGGCCTGGACGATCTGCGCCGACGGCACCTGCCGCGACATCGGCGCCACACCCTCCGAACCGCTCACGCTCCGCGCCTGCCGCGCCGATGAGGCCGGCCCCCGCGACGACAGTCCGGGTTGACGGCGCCCCTTGCGGATAGTTTACGAGGGCGGACCACGCGCTGCCCGTCCTGCGCGACAACGCGCCGGCCAGCGCCGCCATTGAGGAGTGACCGTTGATAGACCTCGACAAGATCGTCGCCATCGACATCCACACCCATGCCGAGGAGCCGTGCTGCGGCCACCGCGACGACGGCTATCTCGAGTTCCAGGCCGCGATGGCCAAGTATTTCCGCAACCCGGCCGGGACGGAGGGCATGCTGCCGACCGTCGAGCAGACCGCCGAGTATTATCGCGAGCGCAACATCGCCTGCGTCATCTTCCCGGTCGATGCCGAGCGCGAGACCGGCTTCCGCCGCTACAGGAACGAGGAAGTGGCCGAGATCGCCGCGAAGAACGACGACATCATGCTCGCCTTCGCCTCGATCGACCCCGCCAAGGGCAGGGCCGGCGCCCGCGAGGCGCGGCGCCTGATGCGCGACTTCGGCATCAAGGGCTTGAAGTTCCACCCGACCATGCAGGGCTTCTACCCCAACGACCGCTCGGCCTACGTGCTCTACGAGGCGATCGCGGAGGAAGGCGCGATCGCGCTCTTCCACACCGGCCAGACGGGCGTCGGCTCCGGCATGCCGGGCGGCATGGGCATGCGGCTGAAATACTCGAACCCGATGCATGTCGACGACGTCGCCGTCGACTTCCCCGACATGAAGATCATCCTCGCCCACCCCTCCTTCCCCTGGCAGGAGGAGGCGCTGTCGGTCGCGACCCACAAGCCCAACGTCTATATCGACCTGTCGGGCTGGTCGCCGAAGTACTTTCCGCCGATCCTGGTCCAGTACACGAACTCGATCCTGAAGAACAAAATGCTGTTCGGCTCCGACTGGCCGGCGATCACGCCGGACCGCTGGCTGGCCGATTTCGAGAAGCTCGACATCAAGGACGAGGTGCGGCCGCTGGTCTTGAAGGAGAACGCGCGCCGGCTGCTCGCCCTCTGAGGCCGCGGCCGGCGCCCGCGGCGCCCGGCCCGGGCGGTCAGAGTTTCGCGGCGCGGGCCTTTCCCCTTGCCGAACCCCCTGCTACATGCGCCGCCATGACGACGCCCCTCAGGAATATCCGCAACTTCTCCATCGTGGCGCATATCGACCACGGCAAGTCGACCCTCGCCGACCGGCTCATCCAGATGACCGGCTCGCTCGAGGAGCGCGAGATGAAGGAGCAGGTGCTCGATGCGATGGACATCGAGCGCGAGCGTGGCATCACCATCAAGGCCAACACCGTCCGCCTCGAATACACGGCGCGCGACGGTGAGGACTACGTCCTCAACCTCATCGACACGCCGGGCCATGTCGACTTCGCCTACGAGGTCTCGCGCTCGCTTCGCGCCTGCGAGGGCTCGCTCCTCGTCGTCGACGCCAGCCAGGGCGTCGAGGCGCAGACGCTCGCCAATGTCTATCAGGCCATCGACGCCAATCACGAGATCGTCGTGGTGCTGAACAAGGTCGACCTCCCGGCGGCCGAGCCGGAGCGCGTCAAGGAGCAGGTCGAGGAGGTTATCGGCCTCGATGCGTCCGAGGCCGTCATGATCTCGGCCAAGACCGGGCTCGGCGTCGACGAGGTGCTTGAAGCGATCGTCACCCGCCTCCCGCCGCCCGCCGAGGGCGACATCAAGGCGCCGCTCAAGGCGATGCTGGTCGACTCCTGGTACGACGCCTATCTCGGCGTCATCGTGCTGGTGCGCGTCATCGACGGCGAGTTGAGGAAGGGCCAGCAGATCCGCATGATGGGCACCGGCGCCCGCTACGGCATCGACCGGGTGGGCGTCATCACGCCCAAGATGGTGATGGTCGATGCGCTCGGCCCCGGCGAGCTCGGCTTCATCACCGCCTCGATCAAGGAGGTGGCGGACACCCGCGTCGGCGACACGATCACCGAGGACCGACGGCCTACGGCGCAGCCGCTAGCGGGCTTTAAGCCCGCCCAACCGGTGGTCTTCTGCGGCCTGTTCCCCGTCGACGCGGCCGATTTCGAGGCGCTGCGCGCCGCGATGGGCAAGCTGCGCCTGAACGACGCCTCCTTCTCCTTCGAGATGGAGACGTCCGCCGCGCTCGGCTTCGGCTTCCGCTGCGGCTTTCTCGGGCTTCTGCATCTCGAGATCATCCAGGAGCGGCTGGAGCGCGAGTTCGACCTCGACCTGATCGCGACCGCGCCATCAGTCGTCTACCGCCTCACCATGACCGACGGCTCCGAGAAGGAGCTCCACAATCCGGCCGACATGCCGGATGTGGTCAAGATCGACCACATCGAGGAGCCGTGGATCCGCGCCACCATCCTCACCCCCGACGAGTATCTCGGCGCCATCCTCAAGCTCTGCCAGGACCGGCGCGGCATCCAGGCCGACCTCTCCTATGTCGGGTCGCGCGCCATGCTGGTCTACGACCTGCCGCTCAACGAGGTCGTGTTCGACTTCTACGACCGGCTGAAGTCGATCAGCCGCGGCTACGCCTCGTTCGACTACCAGCTCACCGACTATCGCGAGGGCGACCTCGTCAAGATGTCGATCCTGGTCAACGACGAGCCGGTCGACGCGCTCTCCATGCTCGTCCACCGCGCCGCTGCCGAAAAGCGCGGCCGCGCCATGTGCGAGAAGCTCAAGGACCTGATCCCCAAGCACATGTTCAAGATCCCGATCCAGGCCGCCATCGGCGGCAAGGTGATCGCGCGCGAGACCATCTCCGCCCTCAGGAAGGACGTCACCGCCAAGTGCTACGGCGGCGACGTCACCCGCAAGCGCAAGCTTCTGGAGAAGCAGAAGGAGGGCAAGAAGCGCATGCGCCAGTTCGGCAAGGTCGAAATCCCCCAGAGCGCCTTCATCGAGGCGCTGAAGATGGGGGATTGAGGGCGGCGTCAGGCAATGGCCGCCGGTGAAGCTAGGCGCCAGGCGCCCTCGTGGTTCGACAAGCTCACCATGAGGGCTACTGAAGCGCTGCGACAAGCACCGCCACCATTGCCCTCACCCTGAGCTTGTCGAAGGGTGAGCTTGTCGAAGGGTGAGCTTGTCGAAGGGTGAGCTTGTCGAAGGGTGAGTTCGTCGAAGGGTGAGCTTGTCGAAGGGTGAGTTCGTCGAACCGTTGTGACAAGCGCGCCGTCACAATTGCCCTCATCCTGAGCTTGTCGAAGGGTGAGCTCGTCGAACCATTGTGAAAAGCGCGCCGTCACAATTGCCCTCATCCTGAGCTTGTCGAAAGGTGAGCTCGTCGAACCGTTGACAAGCGCGCCGTCACAATTGCCCTCATCCTGAGCTTGTCGAAGGACGAGGGCAACGCACGATGTGAAGACTGGCGCGACCTCCCCAGTAGCCCTCATGGTGAGCTTGTCGAACCACGGGGCGCTTGGCACAATGTGTGGCAGCAGCAACCAGCGTGCCCAATCATGGAAGTCACCGTCTACATCCTCCGCTGCGCCGATGGCTCCTACTACACCGGTTTGACCAAGCAGGAGATCGAAGCCCCGCCTTTGGGAACACAACGAAGGCATCTATGACGGTTTCACCAGGAAGCGCCGGCCGGTCGAGCTCGTCTTTACCGAAACCTACGACCGCATCATCGACGCGATCGAGCGCGAGCGGCAGATCAAGGGCTGGAGCAGGGCAAAGAAGGAAGCGCTGATCGCTCACGACTATGAGCGCCTGCCGTCGCTGTCGCGGAACCGGCAGGGCGTGCCATACGTCAGGCGATGGCCACCTGTGGAGGGATAGGCGCCAAGCGCCCACGCGGTTCGCCCCTCGACGAACTCGGGAAGCTCACCATGGGGGCTACTGAAGCGCGGCGACAAGTGCGCAATCGCAGTTGCCCTCGTACTGAGCTTCTCGGAGAGCTGCGACAACACGCCGTCACAATTGCCCTCATCCTGAGCTTGTCGAAGGACGAGGGCAACGTACGAGGTGAAGGTTGCGCGCCCGCTCAGTTGCCCTCACCCTGAGCTTGTCGAAGGGCGAGGGCAACGCACCACCTAGAGGGAGCAGCATCATGCGCGCACTCGTCCAACGCGTCGTCGAGGCCAGGGTCGTCGTGGCCGAGAAGGTGGCGGGGCAGGTCGGGCCCGGCCTCCTCGTCCTCGTCTGCGCCATGCAGGGCGACACGGAGGAGGAATCCGCCTGGCTGGCGCGCAAGGTCGCCAATCTGCGCATCTTCCGCGACGATGCCGGCCGCATGAACCGCTCGCTCGTCGACACCCGCGGCGCCGCGCTCGTCGTCAGCCAGTTCACGCTCGCCGCCGAGACGAAGGGCAACCGCCCTGGCTTCTCGACCGCCGCCCAGCCCGCCGAGGCCGAGCGCCTCTATCTCCACTTCGCCGAAGAACTCCGCGCCCTCGGCGTCCCGGTCGAGACCGGCATCTTCGGCGCCGAAATGCGCGTCGCGCTGGTAAACGACGGCCCGGTAACGATCTGGCTGGATACGGAGAAGGGGTGAGGGCTGTAGCCAGCGCTTCGGGAGCCCTCACATTGAGCTTCCCGAGCGCATCGAGGGCATCGCAACTGCCCTCATCCTGAGCCGTGAGCCCGTCGAACGGTCGAAGGACGAGGGCAACGCACTGCCGCGGACACCCGCTTGCCTTCCGCTACCTCTCCCCCGCCAGCGGCACGATGCGCCCCTCGTGGCACTCCACCGTATCGTTCGGCGTCACCACGCATTCATGCCGGCTCTGGCACCCGGCAAGCACGATCAGCACGAGGAGAAGCAAGGGTTTCATGGGTTCATCCCGATTGGAAGACAAAAGACCAGGCGCCCGGCCACTTCTGCAGATACCCCTCATCCGACCTCGCTTCGCGAGGCCACCTTCTCCCACAAGGGGAGAAGGAAAGGCGCGCGGCATCTGCGGCTCGGCCAGTCGCCAACGCAGACGATCTGCCGCGAGCCCATGCCAGCCCCCTTCTCCCCTTGTGGGGTCCGAAGGACGGGCGAGACGCGTGGCTCGGCCGGGTGGATCGGCCGAAGGCCGAGACGGATGAGGGGTACTCTCCAGCTCGCCACCCGCGGGACAGAATTCCCCATTTCGCCCATCCAACAGCTTGTTCCGACTGCCGACTGCCGACTGCCAACTCCCTTTCCATCCACCCCTTTCGCCCCGGCGCGATACTCCTCCCCGAAAGGAGCGGCGGATGGACTGGGACGGCATCATCGAGGACTACCGCGCGGCGCTGAAGCGCATCGTCGGCGATGTCGCGGCGATGGCCGGGCTCGACGCGGCGGCTCCTCAGTTCCCCTCCCCCTTGTGGGGAGGGGCTAGGGGTGGGGGTACGGGCTCGGCGGACGCGAGCACCCCCACCCGGCGGTCTGGCGACCGCCGACCTCCCCACAAGGGGGAGGTTGAACCCGCTCCCGCCACCCTCCCGCGCTACCTCCACCTCATGGTCATGCGCCTGCTGCGCCCCGCCGAAGCCGCGACAAGGCGGCTGGTGGTGCTGGTCGCGGCCTATCTCACCCCGCCGCAGGCGGCCGCGCCCAGGCGCGAGAAGCCGCTCAGGTGGCGGCGCATGCATGAGCCGCTGCAGCCGCCCGGGCCGGACACGACCGTCCGCCTGCCGGGCTTCCGCCTCTTCGACCCGAAACGGCGGGTGCCCGGCCCGCGGCGGCCGCGGCGCAACAGCATCCCGCGCATCTCAGTCCCCGGCTGGATGGAGCCGGCGCCGCTGCCAAAACCCCGTTCCGCCTTCGACGAGCTCGACGCGACCCGCCTCGCCGCGCGGCTTTCAGCACTCGCGGCCGCGCTCGACGACCTGCCGCGCCACGCGCGCCGCCTCGCCCGCTGGCGGGCCTCGCTCCCCAGGCCGGGCGAAGCGCATCCCGCCCCGCGGCCCGGGCGTGGCGCCCGATACCCCCGCTTCTCGCCGCTGCGGACCGGACGTCCGCCGGGCTCCCGCCGCCGCAAGCGCCAGGAGCCGCACGAGCTCCTCACCGACATCCACGCCCGCGCCCACTACGCGCTCAACTACGCCGATACGTCCTGAGCGCGGGCCGGACCTACCACGAATCCCGACACCCGCTCCCGGCCGGGAGGCGGGACGCCGGCGTTCATGCCGGCTCCGGCACCACCGCGCGCAGGAAGGCGGCGAGGTCGTCGGTGACGAAGTCGACGTCGTCCTCGTCGTCGGCGTCGCGCTCCCAGTATTCGGAGAAGGTCGGCTCGAAGTTCCGCGGCACCACGAGCACGGTCGTCATGCCGAGCGCCTTGGGCACGGCGAGGTTGCGGGCGAGATCCTCGAACATCGCCGCGTCCGGCCCGGCGACGCGGTGGAGATTGGCGAACTTGTCGTAGGTCTCGCGCGCCGGCTTGGGCGACAGGCCGGCCGCCACGATGTCGAAGATCTCGTCGAAATGGTCGAGGATGCCGAGCTGGCGCGCGGCGCGCTCGGCGTGGCGGCGGTCGCCATTGGTGAAGATGAACTTGCGGCCGGGGAGCGCCCTGATCGCGTCGCCCAGCGACGGGTCGGGGGCGAGCCAGGAATAGTCGATGTCGTGGACCTTCTCGAGGAAGTCGTCGGGGTCGATGCCGTGGCGGTTGATCAGCCCGTTCATCGTCGTGCCGAACTCGCGGTAGAGGTCCTTCTGCAATTTGCGCGCCTCCTCGCGCGGCAATTGCAGGAGCTCCATCACATAGGCCGTCATCTTCACGTCGATCTGGGAGAACAGGTTCGAGTGGTGCGGGTAGAGGGTGTTGTCGAGGTCGAACACCCAGTCGCGGACATGGGCGAAGCGGGGGGCGAAGCGGGCGGCGTCGGGGATGTCGATCATGGCCCGCTTATCGCGCCGCGGCGGGTTCTTTTCAAATCCAATCGCGTCCCGCGCCGCTGTTGTGTCGGGCCGCGCGCCGCCTATATCCTGCCCGTTCCACAGGATGCGTCGCTTTCCATGGCACAGCCGCCTTTCGACACCGGTCCCGGCAATCTCGACCAGCGCTCGCGCGAGATCTTCCGCCTGATCGTCGAGAGCTATCTCAAGGAGGGCGAGCCGATCGGCTCGCGCTCGCTGTCGCGGCTGGTGCCGCAGTCCTTGTCGCCGGCCACCATCCGCAACGTGATGAGCGATCTGGAGCATCTCGGCCTCATCCACGCCCCGCACGTCTCGGCCGGCCGGCTGCCGACGCAGCAGGGGCTGCGCTTCTTCGTCGACGCCTTCCTGGAGATCGGCGACGTCTCCGACGAGGAGCGGCGGGTGATCGAGGCGCAGATGCGGGCGTCGGGCCGCGACCAGACAGTGGAGCACCTCCTCACCGAGGCGAGCCAGATGCTGTCCGGCATGTCGCGCGGGGCGGGGCTCGTCGTCACGGCCAAGGCGGAGAGCCCGCTGAAGCATATCGAGTTCATCCGGCTGGAGCCCGACCGGGCGCTCGCCGTCCTCGTCTCGCAGTCGGGCGAGGTCGAGAACCGGGTGGTGGAGCTCCCGCCGGGGGTCACGGCCTCGCAGCTTGCCGAGGCGTCCAACTTCCTCAACGCCCATGTGCGCGGGCGCACGCTCGCCGAGGCCAAGGCCGAGATCGCGCGGCTGAAGGAGGAGACGCGCACCGCGCTCGACCAGCTGTCGCAGGAACTCGTCGAGCGCGGCCTCGCCGTCTGGGCGGGCGCGGAGAGCGGGCTGCCGGCCCGCCTCATCGTGCGCGGCCGGGCGAACCTCCTCGACAATGTCTCGGCCCAGGCCGACATCGACCTCCTGAAGCACCTGTTCGAGGATCTGGAGACGAAGGAAGGGATGATCCAGCTCCTCGGCCTTGCCGAGGAAGGTTCCGGCGTGCGCATCTTCATCGGCTCGGAGAACAAGCTCTTCTCGCTCTCCGGCTCGTCGCTGGTCGTCGCCCCCTACAAGGACAAGGATGCTCGCGTCATCGGCGCGCTCGGCGTCATCGGTCCGACCCGGCTCAACTATGCGCGCATCGTGCCGATGGTCGACTACACGGCCCAGATGATCAGCCGGATGCTGCGCTGACGGCCGATAGATTGCAATTTAAATAAAACTTTACCCTGTTCTCCGGAACGGCTTGAGCAGGCGCTGCCGATGGGGAACCATCCCATTGCGGGCGGGTTTTTCGTGCGAACGAGGCAGGAAAAGATGTCGGCGAAAGAGGCTAAGATGCAGAAAGACGCGAGGCTTGCGCCGATGATCCGCAAGGAGATCGGGACCAGCGCCAACCGCCGCCTGCTCCAGCGGATGCCGGCCTTCCGGGCCGAGCCGGACCTGCCGGAACGCTTCCGCAGCCTGCTCGGCGAGTTGGAGCGGGTGCAGGTGGACAGGAGGCACTCCTAGCGAGTGCCGGGGCGGGCGCCGCAGGCGCGGCGGCCGCCAGGATATGGAATACTTCGATCGAAGACGCTTCGCCGTCAGGCGCGGGCAGCAGCAGCAGCCGGCCGCGGGGCGGCGGGACGCACCGGCTTCTTCTTGCCGGGCAGAAGACCCTCGCGCTGCGCCTGCTTGCGGGCCAGCTTGCGGGCGCGGCGGACGGCCTCCGCCTTCTCGCGAGCCCGCTTCTCGGACGGCTTCTCGTAGGAGCGGCGCGCCTTCATCTCGCGGAAGATCCCCTCCCGCTGCATCTTCTTCTTGAGCGCCCGGAGCGCCTGGTCGACATTGTTGTCGCGAACGAATACCTGCAATGTTCTTCCTTCTACCGCGGTTGGAATTCGATGCGCGCGGCGGGGCCGGCGCATGCATCATTTTGACCCTGAGAGGGCGGCGGAAGCGGCCATGGCCGCAAGGGGCGTTCGCCCCGAAAGAACTCCATATAGAGCGTCGCGACGGGTTTGGCAAAGCCGGAGCCGGCGGCGCGTGTCAGGCGGGGTCAGGCGGGCTTGCGCTGCCGCTCGACGCCGACCGGCAGGTCGGCGAGATCCCGCCATTGCGGCCCCTGGAAGAGCTCCCGGTCGGCGGCGAAGGCGAGGAACAGCTCGCTCGCATCGTCGCCCCAGAAATTCTCGCCGTCGAGGTGGAAGGTCGGCACGCCGAACACGCCTCGCGCGATCGCCTCCTCGGTGTTGCGCCGCAACGCGTCCTTGGCCTGCTGGCCGGCGGCGAGCGCGGATGCGTCCCCTTCGAGCCCGAGCTCACGGGCGAAGGCGGCGAGTTCGGCCGGCTCGTCGAGCGCCCGCCCCTCTGCGAAGACGAAGGCAAGCGCCCGCCGCGCCATCTCGAGATCCGGCCCGGCCGAGGCCAGTATCCGCAGCGCGGCCAACGGGTTGAAGGGGTGGCGGGGCGGCATCCGGAACTTCATGTCGTGGCGGGCCGCCGTCCACACGCACATCCGGTAGGTGTGGAGCCGCTTCGGGACGATCTCGGCCGGGCCGATCTGGCCCCAGTGCGAGAGGATCGCGCCAAGCAGCACCGGCTTCGGCCGGACTTCGAGGCCTTCCGGCAGGCGGTCGAAGAGCCGCGTCTGCAGGTAGGCGAACGGCGAGATGACGTCGAAGTACCAGTCGGCGACGGCTGTTTGCGACATGCTTCCTCCGCGGGGCTGCCCCGACGGGATTGCAACTTCGCGCGGGAAAGGCAAGAAGGATCGCCGACCGCCGCCAGGAAGAGACGATATGACAGAGACCCGCATCGACCGCAGATTCGCCGCGCTCCGCCGCGAGGGGCGCGCCGGCCTTGTGACCTACATGATGGCGGGCGATCCGGACTACGACACGGCGCTCTCGATCATGAAGGCGCTGCCGGCGGCAGGCGCCGACGTCATCGAGCTCGGCCTGCCCTTCTCCGATCCGATGGCCGATGGTCCTGCGATCCAGGCGGCGGGACTGAGGGCGCTGAAGGGCGGCCAGACGCTCGCCAAGACGCTCGCCATGGCGGCCGAGTTCCGCCGCACGGACGACGAGACGCCGATCATCCTGATGGGCTACTACAACCCGATCTACATCTACGGCGTCGAGCGCTTCCTCGAGGCGGCGCGGGCTTCGGGCATCGACGGGCTTATCGTCGTCGATCTGCCGCCCGAGGCGGATGACGAGCTCTGCATCCCGGCATTGGTCGCGGGGCTCAATTTCATCAGGCTGGCCACCCCCACCACCGACGACCGCCGCCTGCCCAAGGTGCTCGAGAACACCTCCGGCTTCGTCTACTACGTCTCCATGACGGGCATCACCGGCTCGGCGCTGCCCGATCCCGGCAAGGTCGGCGCAGCGGTCGAGCGCATCAAGTCGCACACGGAGCTGCCGGTCTGCGTCGGCTTCGGCGTCAAGACCGCCGAACACGCCGAGGCGATCGCGGCGCAGGCCGACGGCGTCGTCGTCGGCACGGCGATCGTCAATGCGGTCGCGGCGGCGCTCGGGCCCGACGGCCGCCCGCATGGCGATCCCGCGGCAGCCGTCCGGGAGCTCGTCTCCGGGCTGGCTGCCGGCACCCGGCGCGCCCGCCTTGCCGCCGCCGTATAGAAGCACCATGTCTGTCGCGACGAAGGAAAGGGCGTCGGCATGAACTGGATCACGAACTTCGTCCGGCCGAAGATCAACTCGATGCTTGGCCGGCGCGATATGCCGGAGAACCTCTGGATCAAGTGTCCCGAGACGGGCGAGATGGTGTTCCACACCGATCTCGAGAAGAACCAGTACGTCATCCCCTCCTCCGGCCACCACATGCGCATCGGGGCCAAGGAGCGGCTGAAGCACTTCTTCGACGAGGGCCGCTACGACCTCATCGAGAATCCCAAGGTCGCCGTCGATCCGCTGCGCTTCCGCGACGAGCGCAAATATGTCGACCGCCTGCGCGACGCCAAGGCGAAGACCACGCTCGAGGACGCCATCCTCAGCGCCGAAGGCGAGATCGAGGGCCTGCCCATCGTCGCCACGGTCCAGGACTTCGCCTTCATGGGCGGCTCGCTCGGCATGGCGGCAGGCGAGGCGATCATCACCGCCTTCGACCGCGCCCGCCAGAAGAACCGGCCGCTGGTGCTGTTCGCCGCCTCGGGCGGCGCGCGCATGCAGGAGGGCATTCTCTCGCTGATGCAGCTCGCCCGCACCACCGTCGCTGTCGACCGCCTCAAGGAGGCGGGCCTGCCCTATATCGTGGTGCTGACGAACCCGACGACGGGCGGCGTGACGGCGTCCTACGCCATGCTGGGCGACGTGCACATCGCCGAACCGGGGGCGCTCATCGGCTTCGCCGGGCCGCGGGTCATCGAGCAGACGATCCGCGAGAAGCTGCCGGAGGGCTTCCAGCGCGCCGAGTACCTGATGCAGCACGGGATGGTCGACATGGTCGTCTCGCGCCTCGAGCTGAAGGCGACGATCGCCCGGCTGCTGAAGATGCTCACCAAGGTCCCGGTGGCCGAGGCGGAACCGGCCGGCGAGACGGCGCCCGCAATCGAGGACGCCCAGCCGGCCGAGGCCGAGGCCGCCACCTGACAGGCGGCCGCTCCGGCTACACTCACCCAGCACCCCGAAGGCCCCAGATGCCGACCCTTACTGCCGACCAGGAGATCGAGCGGCTCCTGTCGCTCCACCCGAAGGGTTTCGACCTCTCGCTCGACCGCATCGCGCGGCTGCTCGACCGGCTCGGCAATCCGGAGCGCCGGCTGCCGCCGGTCATCCACGTCGCCGGCACGAACGGCAAGGGATCGGCGGCGGCCTTCGCGCGCGCGCTGCTGGAGGCGGAGGGGAGGACGGTCCATGTCCACACCTCGCCGCATCTCGTGCGCTGGCACGAGCGCTACCGTCTCGGCGCGCCCGGCGGCGGCAGGCTGGTCGGCGATGCGGTGCTGGCGGAGGCCGTCCATCGCGCGGCCGAGGCGAATGCAGGCGAGGCGATCACCGTTTTCGAACTGCTGACCGCCGTCACCTTCATCCTCTTCTCGGAGCACCCGGCCGATGCGGCGATCATCGAGGTCGGGCTCGGCGGCCGCTACGACGCGACCAATGTCATCGACGATCCGGCGGTGACGCTCATCATGCCGATCTCGATGGACCACGAGGCCTATCTGGGCGACCGCGTCGAGCTGATCGCGGCCGAGAAGGCCGGCATCATCAAGCCGGGCCGGCCGGTGGTCGTCGGCCAGCAGGAATATGACGCCGCGCGCGAGGTCCTGATCGACACCGCCGATCGGCTCGGCTGCCCGCTCCTGGTCTACGGTCAGGACTTCCTCGCCTACGAGGAGAACGGGCGCCTCGTCTACCAGGACGAGGACGGGCTGCACGACCTGCCGCTGCCGCGGCTCAAGGGCCGCCACCAGTTCGCCAATGCGGCTGCCGCGCTGGCGGCGGTCAAGGCGGCGGGCTTTCCCGTCGGCGACCCGGCGGCCGAGCGCGCCATGGAGCGGGTCGAGTGGCCGGCGCGGATGCAGCGCCTGACGCAGGGGTCGCTGGTGGCGGCGGGGCCGGCGGAAGCGGAGATCTGGGTCGACGGCGGGCACAATCCGGGCGCCGGCGCCGCGGTGGCCGAGGCGCTGGCCGAGCTCGAGGAACGCGACCCGCGGCCGCTCTTCCTGATCGCCGGGATGATCTCGACCAAGGACCAGACGGGCTATTTCCGCGCCTTCGCGGGCATGGCGCGCCATGTCTATACGGTGCCGGTAGAGGCAAGCGACGCCGGGGTTCCGAACGACGAGCTGGCGGCGCGGGCGGCCGAGGCCGGCCTGACGGCCGAGCCGATCAGCTCGGTCGCCAATGCGCTGGCGCTCCTGCGGGACAGCTATCCGGTGGGGGAACGGCCGCCGCGCATCCTGATCGGCGGCTCGCTCTATCTCGCGGGCGAAGTCCTGGCGGCGAACGGGACGCCGCCGGCCTGAGGGTATCGGCTCAGGCGGCCGACTGGCCGATCCAGGACGACAGTGCCGACTTCGGAAGCGCGCCGACCTTCATGTCGGCAACCTCGCCGCCCTTGAAGATCATCAGCGTCGGGATCGACCGGATGCCGTAGCGCGAGGCGATCTCGGGGTTCTCGTCGATATTGACCTTGGCGATCTTGACCTTGCCGCCCAGCTCGGCGGCGATCTCCTCGAGCGCAGGGGCAATCATCTTGCAGGGACCGCACCACTCCGCCCAGAAGTCAACCACCACGGGCTCGGAGGCGTCGAGCACGCCGGACTTGAAGTTGCTGTTGTCGATCTTGACGGTGGTCATGCTCGTCTCCTTGAGAGGTTCGTCGGTCAGCATGTGGTACGGCGGCGGCGCCGCTTCAAGCGGGTTCTCTAGCGCCCGCGGCGAGGCTGGCAAGGGCTGCGTCCATGGCGTCGGCAGGAATCGCGACCAGGCGCGGGGCGGCGGTGAAGAGGAGGGCGGCCAAGATATCCATGCCGGGGTAGATTTCGGACAGCAGCGCCCGGTAGAGCGCCATCTGGGCGACATGCGCGGCCGGAACCTCTGCCAGTGAAGCCGGCGCAGGCCGGTTGGTCTTGAAATCGACGATCGAGACGCGGCCGTCCTCCACAGCGAGACGGTCGATCTTGCCGGTGACCGAGCGCGCCTCGCCGCCGATCTCGACCGTGCCGGCGATTGACACCTCGGCTCGCGAGGCCGGCGAGAAGATCGCGGCGAAGCGGGCGTCGTCGAGGACGGCCGCGACCTCCTGCCAGAGATCGGCCCGCTCCTCCGGGCTCCAGTCGCCGAGCAGCCGCTCGAGGAACGCCGGTGCGACCTCCGCACGTCGCTCCGGCGCGATCGCCGGCAGGCGCTGGAGCAGCCGGTGGACCGCCGTCCCGCGCGAAAGGGCGTGCGAGGCGGTCACGGCATCGCCAAGGACCGGCGACAGGCGGGATTTGATGGGATCGTGGGCCGGCTCGATCGCGGCTCCCGCAGCGGACGGCGCCAGCGGCCGCGGCAGCCGGGGTGCGGCGGGCAGGGGCCGTGACAGCGCGGCCGGCACGGGGGCGGGCAGGCGCGCCTCCTGCGGCTCCGCGGGTGGCTCGACAGCACCCGGTGGAGTCACGCGGTAGCGAAGGATGGTCTCCTCGGTCACCGGGTGAGGGACCTCGGTGCAGTCCGGCGAGGCCGCCAGCGCCTGCTCGACGAGGACGTGCCACGTGGGCGCCGGCGGGGGCCGCGTGCCCTTGTAGCCGCAGACGATCAAGCGGTCCTCGGCACGGGTCATGCCGACATAGAGGAGCCGTCGGTACTCCTCCTCGGCCTTCTCGCGGATCGCCGCCTCTCGGGCCCTGGAGAAGGAATTGTTCTCCTCGGCGCTGGCCCGCCAGAGGAAGCCGTCGCCCTGCCAGCCGCCCTTGGTTGACGAGAAAGGGACGAGCCGCGGCAGGTGCGAACCATGGAAGGGCGCGCCACCGCTGTCGACCAGGAAGACGACCGGTGCCTCCAGTCCCTTGGCGGAGTGCGCCGTCATGATGCGGACCTCACCGCGGGCCTGGTCCATCTCGCGCTTGATCTCGGGGCTGCCCTGCTCCAACAGGCCGAGGAGATGTTCGAGGCCGGGGCGGCCGAGCTTCTCCGCCGACAGGCAGAAGCCGAGGAACTCGTCGAGCACGTCGCCGGCCTCGGCGCCCAGCCGGGCGATCATCCGCCCGCGCACGCCGTCGCGGCCGAGGATCGTCGCGTAGAAGGCGAAGGGGGAAACGAAGCCGGCTTCGTTCCGCCACCGCCGCAGCGTCTCGACGGCCTTGTGCCATCGCTCGTCGCGGGACGCGAGCTCCGCGAGGCGGCGCCACAGCGACTGCGCCGCGGGACGACCTGCGGCGATGGTGAAGAGTTCGTCCTCGGAGAAGCCGAAGACAGGGCTCTTCAGCAATGCGGCGAGCGACAGGTCGTCCTCGGGCTGGAGCACCACGCGGCCGATCGCCATCAGGTCCTGCACCGCGATATGGCCCGTCAGCTCGAGCCGGTCGGCGCCCGCGACGGCGATGCCGCGCTCCTTCAGTTCGCGCGACAGAGCGTGGACGAAGCTGTCCCGCTTGCGCACGAGGACCAGCACGTCGCCGCCCGCCAGCGGCCGGCCCTGGCCCTCCAGGAATTCGCCGTTGCGCCGCCAGTGATCGAGCGTGTTCGCGATCATCTCCGCCAGCCGGATGGCGGGCGCAGAGGCATGGTCGATCGCCTCGGTCCAGTCGTCGGGTTCCTCGACCTTCTGCGGCGTCAGGGTCGGCCAGATCTCGACGCAGCCGGGGGCGGCTTCGCGGATCGCCTTGTGCTCCAGCGGCTCGGGGTCACGAGTGAGCCCCTTGCGCGCGTGCTGCGGACCGAAGGTGAGGTCGACCGCCGAGAGCACGTCCTGCACCGAGCGGAAGGAGTGCAGGAGCCGGACCTTCTCGAATTCCTGGCCAGCGTCGCGCACCGACTGCGAGAACTCGATGCCGTGGCCGGCGAAGGCTTCCGGATCGGCGCCCTGGAAGGAGTAGATCGACTGCTTCTCGTCGCCGACGGCGAAAATCGTGCGCGGGGTCTCGCGGGCCGATGCGCCGGCAAAGAAGTCGGCGGCAAGCGCCTTCACCACCGCCCACTGATCGGGGCTCGTATCCTGCGCTTCGTCGATCAGGATGTGGTCGATGCCCTTGTCCAGCTTGTACTGGACCCAGGCGGCGGCGTCCTTGCGCGTCAGCAGCGACACGGTGCGCACGATCAAATCGTTGAAATCGAGATAGCCGCGGGCGCTCTTCTGGCGCTCGTAGAGGCCGATCAGCCGGTCGGCGACGATCAGAGCCGAACGGGTGGCGCAGAGCATGGCGTGGAGCGCCAGGCGGTCGCGCGCCTCCATGACCGCTTCGGCGGCGAGCGAGTAGCGCTCCGGAAGATCGGGCAGACGGTCGAGCAGCGCCTTCTTGCCGAGCTTGTCGCCATAGGGTTCGCCCTTCGAGGTCAGGAGGCCCCTGGCGGCTTGGAGGATGCGCAACGCCGGATCCTGCTCCGCGAAGGCGAGCTCCAGCTCCGGCAACACCGAGTTGAGCATGGTGGCCGCTGATGTGGCCTCCGCCGCGTCGCGGAGCTTGGCGAAATAGGCGGCGTCGAGTCCGGGCAGTGGCCAATAGGGCAGAGCGATGTCGGCGGCGCTCGCCGCCGCGTCGAGGCCGAACTCCTCGAACAGAGCCTCGAAACGGGGCGCCGCGGGATGGTCGCTGGTCTGGTCGATGAAGCGCCGCAGCGCGTCGCGGCGTGAAACGATGGCCGACAGAAGCTCATCGAGCCCGCTCTCGCCGACGCGCTGCAGGACGTCGGCGAAGGCCTCCGCCAGTGCCGGGTCAGCACCGCCGCCCGCGCCGGCGATCATCTCGCGCCGGGCTTCAGCCAGCAGCGCCGCCTCCATCTGCGGGTCGAGCATCTCGAAATGCCCGGCGATGTTGGCTTCCAGTGGGAACTGGTGCAGCACCGCCTCGCAGAAGGCGTGGATGGTCTGTATCTTGAGGCCGCCCGGCGTCTCCAGCGCCTGCGCGAAGAGGCAGCGCGCGCGCTTCAGCGTCACGCGGACTTCGAGATCGGGCGCGATGCGGGCGACCTCCGCGGCAAGCTCGGCGTCGCCGAGGCGGGTCCAGTCCGCCAGCCGGTCGAAGACGCGGTTCGCCATGTTCGCGGCGGCGGCCTTCGTATAGGTGAGGCACAGAATTCTCGCAGGCTCGGTCCCGTGCAGGAGCAGCCTGATCACGCGCTCGGACAGGACGTGGGTCTTGCCCGAGCCCGCATTGGCCGAGACCCAGGCCGAAAGGCGGGGATCGGAAGCCTTTGCCTGCAGGTCGAGCGTCGCCTGCGGGATCGTCGGCCGCTTGCTCATTCGGCATCCCCGCCTGAATCGACGCCCGCCGACCATTCGAGAACGCGCGCCAGATGGTCGTAGCTGCCGCTTGTGTCGCTCTCGCGCAAGGGCAACGCACGGGAAAGATAGCCGGCTTCCGGCTTCTCGTAGTGAGCGATCAGGCGCTCCAGCCGCTGCCACGCATCGTCGGCCATCTCGACCGCCGATCGCTGCTCCTTCTTGTATTCGAGGATCGATTCTTCCTCGACGAGACCGTTGGCGCGCAGGCGGACATAGGCAAGCTCCGACGGCGTCAGCCGCCCGAGATCGGCGAAGGCACCTCGAGCAAGAAGCGCGGCCTCCAGCGCCAGCTGCGGCGCCAGCAGCGTGTGGGCCTGCGCCCTGGTCGGCGAGGAGCCGGTTTTGAAATCGAGGATATCGGCCATGCCGCCCGGACGCAGGTCGATCCGGTCGGCACGGCCGCGCAGCGTCACCTCCGAAAGGCCGATCGCGGTGCGGGCGGCGGTCACCTCCGCGAGGCGGTGCGTGATGCCCGGCGCGCGCGTGCGGTCCCACTCGATGAACGCGCCGGCCATGCGCGTGAAGCGCGGCCACCAGACGGCGTCGACATCGGTGGGGAGGGCCGCGGCGTCGAACTGCGCCCGCGCGATCGCGGTGAAGCGCTCCAACGCGTCCGGCGCCGTGGGGTCGATGCCGGCACTGGCATAGGCATGCAGGATGTCGTGGAAGAGGTTGCCGCGCTCGGCGGCACCCGGATCACGCAGCAGCGGCTCCAGCGGCTCGAGTTTCAGCACGTGGCGGGCATAGATGGCGTAGGGATCGCGCCGCAGCGTCTCGATCTCGGTGACCGAGAAGGCGCGCGGCCGCATCCCGACGGGGGGCTTCGGCTCCGGCCGCGGCGCATAGCCGACATGCGGCCGCCGATCCAGGCTGCGGGCCCAGGAGAGGAGGTCGGCGCCGCGCCCGATCATTGCGGCGGCGGCGTCCCCATCGACGCAGGCGAGAAGCCGCTGCAGCCAGCGCGAGCGGCTCGCCGGTGCGTCGCCAGAGCGGGCCGATCGCGTCAGCACCACGCGCTCCGCACCCATGGCCATCAGGAAGTCGTGCGCGGCCTGACCGACCCGCCGCTCGGGCGGCTCAAGCTCCAAGCCGGACTTCATGAGCCGCGACATGAACCGGTCGGCCTCGGCGCGGCGCGGCCAGCTGCCCTCGTTGAGGCCGGACAGCACCATCGTGTCGACGGACTGCAGCCGCGCCTCCAGCACGCCCCAGATGGCGACGCGGCCGTCGCCGCGCGGCGCCGGCTTGACCATCCCACCCGCGGCCAGCGCCGCCAGGACCCGCGGCCACTCCTCCGGGCGGAAGGAAAGCGTGGCGGGCGAGGAAACGAGCTCGCGCAAGAGCCCGGCGAGCGCCTCGCCGGCATCGCCGCCGTAGAAGCCGGCGAGCCCCTCTTCGGGCGACATGACCGCGGCTTCGAGCGCCTCGACGCTCGCCCGCGCCACCTCGGGCACCGTGACCTCCGCCTCGCGGCGGAGCGCGAGCAGCGGCGCGACCGCGGCCTCGAGCGCGATGAGCACCCGCCGCGCTTCGGCAAGCCTCTCCTCGTCGATCCGCAGCCACCAAAAGGGCTTGCGGTAGCTCTCGCGATAGAGCGTCACCCTCGCCTCGAAATCGCTTCTGAGGCCCGCGATGTCGGGGCGGCCGGTGCCGCCGCGGAGCGCAACCAGCTCGATCGTCTCGGCGCCACGCCGTACCTCGGCGCGCGGCAGGCCGAGCATCAGCAGCGGGTGGCCGACCAGCGCGTGCAGGGTGAGGGGGTCGCCTGGCGCGAAGGCCGCCTCGACCAGCGACTGCAGGAGCGCGGCAGGGGGCGTGGTCGCGAGCGGCGTGCCACCCGAATCGTCGGCGGCGATGCCGAAGCGCTGAAGCTCCGCACAGACGCGACGGGCGAGATCACGGTCGCCCGTGACCAGCGCGGCACGCCGGCCCGGCTCCTCGATCGCAAGGCGTAGCGCGACCGCGATCGCCATGGCCTCCTCGCGCTCGTTGGCAGCCTCGACCAGCGTCACGCCGGCGAGCGCTCCCTTATCCATGGCCTCGCGGCGGGCCGCCTGCGAGAGCGGCCAGCAATCGGTCGTCTCGGCGGGGCGCAGCGCGTCGTTGACGAGGGCTGCGCGGGCGACGAGCGCCGGCGCGGGCTCGCCCAGCACCCCGACTTCGCCGCGCGCGACGCCCAGCCGTGCCAGGAGCTTCTTGAGCGCAACCTGCGGATGACCGAAGGATGCGGCCGAGCCGTCGCGGCGGCCGATCGCCTTCCAGCTCTCCTCATCCAATCCGGCGTCCAGACCCGGCAGCACGACCGCGCCATTCTGAAGCCGACTAATCACCGCCAGCAAGTCCGCGGTCGCGGGGATCGAGCCGGTCGATCCGGCCGCTATCACGGGTCCCGTCGCGCCGCCGCGGGCGAGCCTCTGTGCCTCGGCGCGCAGCGTCAGGTTCCGGTGCGCGGCGGGATCGAGGAGCCGCGCCGCCTCGAGATGCGCCGGCCAGTGCTTCGTGACGATGTTGAGGAAGTCGAGCGTGACCTGCCACCAGCTGGCGAGTTCAGCGGGAACGAGATTGGTCAGGCCTGCCCAGCCGACGCCCTCCGTCTCCACCTCGTCGATGAGCGCCGCAAGGTCGCGCGCGAGCCAGACGGCGTCCGCCGCAGAGGCGGGAACGACCACCTGCTCCCCAATCCGTTCGGCGACGTACGACGGCAGGCGGCGCTTCCAGGCCTGCACGAGCGGCGCGAGCAGCAGGACGCGCTCCATCGACGCCACGGCCGGCGCGATGTCGAAGCCGGTGCCCTCGACGTCCGACAGGATCTCCTCGCCCTCGTCCACTTCGCCCAGCGGCCTGATTGTCGGCAGGATCGCGGCGCGGCCGCCCAGCTGCTCGACGAAGGCGCCGCGGAGCTCGCGCGCGGCGCGGCGCGTCGGCAGGTAGATCGTGGCGTCGGCGAGCGCCAGCGGCCCGGTGTCGCCGGGGAAGTTGGGCACTAGCCGGCCTTCGACGAGGGACCGCGCCAGCGTCGGGAGGAACGGCGCGCCGGGCGGGATCGAGAAGACGCGCGGCGGCGCGCCGGTCATGAGACCGGTTGCCCGAGCCGTTCGAGCTCGCGCTCCGCCTCGCCGATCGCGTCGGGCGTCCCGACGGTGAACCAATGGCCCTTCATCGGCAGGCCGAACAGGCGGCCGGCGGCGATGGCGCGGTCGAAATAGACATTCAGTGAGTGCGGCTCGGCAGCGGCGCCCTCGAAGATGCGCGGATGAACGATCGCCGCGCCGGCGTAGACGTGGCCCTTCGAGCGATCGATCGCGCGCGACAACCGTCCGTCGGCATCGGCGTCGAAGTCGGTCTTGGTGCCATGTCCGGTCGCAATGCGGAGATCGGCCAACATGAGGAGCATGTCCATCCGGTCGCCGTCCCAGGCGCGGGCGAGGCGCGGCAGGTTGCGCTCGCCCGTCTCGGTCCAGAAGCTGTCGGCGTTGAGGACGAAGAAGGGTTCGTCGCCCAGGAGGGGAAGCGCCTTGACCACGCCGCCGCCCGATTCGAGCAGGCGGTCCCTTTCGTCCGAAATCGCGACGAAGGAGCCGCGGCGGTCCAGATGGCGGATCATCTGGTCGGGCAGGTGGTGGACGTTGACCACCACCCGCTCGACTCCCGCCTCGCGCAGCGCCTCGAGCGGCCAGTCGATCAGCGCCCGGCCGCCGACTTCCACGAGGGGCTTCGGCATCGTGAGCGTGATCGGCCGCATGCGCAGGCCGAGCCCGGCCGAGAGGAGCATGGCGCGGCGGGGCGTAGTCACGCTCAAGAGCCCGTCTCCTGCAGGATGCCGAGGCGGCGGTAGCAGGCGGCGACGGGCGCCAGAGCAGGATGATCGATGACGCGCGCCAGGTAGCTCCACAGGCGCGGCATGTGGCGCAGATAGCCGGGCTTGCCGTCGCGCCGCGACAGGCGGACGAATATGCCGAGGATCTTCGTGTTGCGCTGCGCCGCCATGATCGCGTAGTCGCGCAGGAAGGCGGTTTCGTCAAATGCTTCCAGCGCACGCCGCGTCGTCAGGTAGCGTTCGACGATCGCCGTCTCCAGCTCAGGATCGATGGTGACCCGCGCATCCTGCGCCAGCGACGCGACGTCGTAGGCGGTCGGGCCGATGACGGCATCCTGGAAGTCGATCAGCCCGATGCGGTCACTCCCCGTCTCGTCGCCGCGCCAGATGATGTTGGGCGAGTGGTAGTCGCGCAGCACCAGGGTGCGGTCGCTCGTTTCGAGCACCGGCAGTACCGCGCCCCAGGCGGCGGTGAAGTCGCGCCGCTCGGCGTCGCTGGGAGGGGTTCCCCGCACGTGCTCGACATACCAGTCGATCAGGAGCTCCACCTCGATCGTCAGCGCGCCGCGGTCATAGAAGGGGACGGCGTGGAGGATGCCGGGGGCGGCCTCAACCTCTGCCGGCCATTGCTGCGCATGCATCTCGGCCAGCAGCTCGGCTGCGGCCAGGTAGCGCTCGGCGATCGGGAAGCCGCCGGTGTCGAGGACGCCGTCGCGGCCGAGATCCTCGATGAGCAGAAGCCCCTGGTCGAGATCCGGCGCGAAGATTTCGGGCGCGCGGAAACCGCGGCCGCGCAGTAGCCGGGCGATGGCGACGAAGGGAACGACCGATTCGGCCAGATGGGCGATGCGGCTATAGGGCTTGCCGTCCCGCACGGGCGGGCCGTCCGGGCGACGCGGGGCGTTCATCAGGATGATCTCGGCACCGCCGCCGGACGGGCGTACGGTCTCGTAGGCGCGCATCGAGGCATCGCCGGTCAAATGGCGGCGGCGGGCGAGGGGATGCCCGGACCTGGCCAGGAATCTTCGGATCGCCAGCGAGCGGCGGACGCGGTCGACGGCCTCCGCCGCGCCGCCGATGATCGCGCGGCGGCTGTCGCCGACGATCTCCAGCCTGACCGCGAGGGCCGGCGCCGGCAGGCGGCCGGCGGCACGCTCCGGCCATTCGACCAGTAGCGTGCCTGCGTCCAGTCCTTCGGCGAGGTCCAGCTCGTCCACCTCGTCCGGCGCGCCGAGCCGGTAGAGGTCGGCGTGCAGGACAGGGAGGCGACCGCCATAGGGCTGGACCAGCGTGAAGGTGGGACTCGGCACCTCCAGATCGTCGATGTCGGCAAGCGTACGGATGATCGACCGCGCGAGCGTCGTCTTGCCGGCGCCGAGGTCGCCCTCCAGCGCGACGAGATCGCCGGGCCTCAGGGCGGCGGCGAGGTCCTCGCCGAGCCGAAGCGTCGCCTGCTCGTCCTTGAGGTCGAGCTCCAGCCCGGGATCCGGCATCGCGAAGCCTACTCCGCCGCCTGCCGCAGACGCTGCGGCGAGAGCGGGAAGCGACAGGTGACGGTGGTGCCGGAGTTCGGTCCGGTGGCGATGTCGACCGTGCCGCCATGCAGCTCGACAAAGCTCTTGACGATGGCGAGGCCGAGACCGGCGCCGCGCTTGCGGCCCCCCTGCGGGCGCGGCTCGAAGCGGCGGAAGATCGTGTCGAGCACCTCGGGCGCCATGCCCGGCCCGTCGTCATGGACTGCAAAGGCGACGCCGTCGCCGTCGCCACGGCAGGTCAGCCTGATCTCGCCGTTCTCCGGCGCGTAGTTGGCGGCATTGGAGAGCAGGTTGAACAGGATCTGGCGGATACGGTGCTCGTCGGCATGGAAGGACGGAGGCGCCTCGGCGACGTCGACGACCAGGCGGATTCCGAGTTCCCGAAGCCTCTCGGCGACCAGGTCCCCCGCCGCGCGCACGGCCTGCGCGATGTGCACCTCGGTGATCTCGAGCTCCATGATGCCGGCGTCGACGGTGGCAAGATCGAGGATGTCGTTGACGATGGTGAGGAGGACCGAGGACGAGGACCCGATATGGCCGACATACTCACGCTGGCGTGCGTTGAGCGGCCCGGTCTCGTCGAGCGACAGGAGCTCGGTGAAGCCGATGATGTTGGTGAGCGGCGAGCGCAGCTCGTAGGAGACGTGCTGCACGAAGTCGTTCTTCAGCCGGTCGGCGCGCTCCAGCGCATCGTTCTTGTCCTTCAGCGCGCGTTCGACATTGACGCTGTCGGTGACGTCGAAGAAGGTCAGCATGACCTGGCCGTTGGGCAGGTGGACGGTCGAGAACTGCAGGACGGTGCCGTCGAGCAGCTCGGTCTGGCCGCGCGCGTCGCGGCGCTCCTCATCGAAGCCGGTGACGGCAGCGACCAGCTCCGGCCAGATGCTCTCCCGCGAGACGACGTCGCAGGCGGCGCGCATGACCGAGATGTGGGTACCGACCTCCGCAACACCCAGCGGAAGGCGCCAGAGCGAGGCGAAGGCGGGGTTGACGAGGCGCAGGCGCCCGTCGGCACCGAAGACGGCGACGCCTTCGGCCAGATTGTCGAGCGTCTCACCCTGGACCCGCACGGCCGTGTTGTAGCGGCTTTCGAGGTCGAAGCGCTCGGTCAGGTTCTCGAAAAGCCAGGTGACGCCGCCCTTCGGCTGCGGATTGGCGACGACGCGCAGCGTACGGCCGTCGGGCAAGTGCCACCAGTGCTCGTCCGGCTCCACGGAGCGGTAGGCCGACAGGAGGTTCTCTTTCCAGCGGCGCCATTCGGGCTGTTCGGGCAGCGTTCCGTCGCTGCGCAGCCGGTCGAGCAGCAGGGCGTGGTCGGGGGCGCTGTCGAGGAAGGCGGTGTCGAGGTTCCAGAGCTTCTGGAAGGCCTGGTTGAAGAAGCGGAGCTTCTGCTGCTCGTCGAACATGGCGACGGCAGTGTTGAGCTGGTCGAGCGTCTCGGCATGGCTCTGCAGCGTGCGCTCGTACTCGGCGCGCATGCTCTCGACGTCGGTTACGTCGCAGGCGATGCCCGCCGTGCCGGCCGGGCCAACCACGTCGGTGACGGCGAAGATCTTGCGGTCGCCGCCGACGACCACCGACATGCGCCGCCTGAACACCGGGTCTACAAGTTGGTGGTTCTCGATCGAGTGGCGGGCGGCCGAGCCGAGGAAGTGACGATCCTCGCGGATCGCCACCTCGCGGCTCGCCACCTCCACCGCCTGGGCATAGGCGTCGTTCGCCCAGACCAGCCGGTGATCGGGGCCGCGCAACCAGAAGGGCATGTCGAGCGCCGAGGCGAGCGCCAGGAGGTTGCCGTGCTCGCCGCTGACCCGCTGATGCTCGTTGCGGAGTTCGGCATGCTCGCGCTGCGCGGCCGAGAGCGACAGGATGCGTACGGCGGCGTGGGAGGCAGCGATGCGGCCTTGGGCTTCGAGCAGCACGCCCTTGTGCGTCTCGAGGACGAGGTCGAAGGGCGACGCGCTCTCCCGCAGGCCGGTGATCGCGTGCTCCAACGCGCTCGCCGAGCGCGGCGTCAGCCACTTGCCGAAGGCGAGGAAGGTCGCGCGGTCGTCGGGTGCGCCCGAATGGGCACCCAGCGCACCGATGACGTTCGGCTTGCGGTCGCCTTCGGCCCAGAGCAGGTAGCGCTGGTCGCGCAGGTTGAGCAGCGCCTCGGCCTGGCGGAGCGTCGCGTCTGTATCGCCGAGACGGGTGCGCAGCTCGAGGTTCTCGCGCGCGGTACGGGCGCGCTCGCGGATCAGCCAGATGGCGGAGAACATCGCCCCGCCGGTGACCCCGGCGAAGATGGCGAGCTGGACGACATCGGCCGGTCCGAAGGCGCCTTCGCCCGCGCCCTGCGCGAAGGCTCGCGCCTGATGGAGGCCGAGGAAGGCGGCTGCCAGGATCAGGCGGTCGAAACAGCGCCTGACCGGGCGCCCCACATGATCAAGGAAGCCATTCAGGCGGGGTGGGCCGGCGACGCTCGCGCTCGGCGCCGTGCCCGGGCGCGATCCTGCCGGCGGATGGCCGGGACCTCCGCATTCAACCGCCACGGATGTCGCCCGCCATGTGTCTCCCCTCTCCGCCGCTGGAGAACGCCGGACCGGCCCTCCCCAGGGCCAGTGGCGAATCAAGCTACTTTATAACCCCTGGCGGGAGGGCAGGCAAAGCGAAGCCAGGGCAAGAACGGCTCAGTAGCGATAGTGCTCCGGCTTGAACGGGCCCTGCCGGCCGACGCCGATATAGGCGGCCTGCTCGTCGCTGAGCTGCGTCAGCCGGGCGCCGAGCTTGTCGAGATGCAGCCGCGCGACCTTCTCGTCCAGATGCTTGGGCAGGACGTAGACCTGGTTCTCGTACTTGTCGGCCTTGGTCCACAGCTCGATCTGCGCCAGCACTTGGTTGGTGAAGGAGGCCGACATCACGAAGGAGGGGTGACCGGTCGCGTTGCCGAGGTTGAGGAGACGTCCCTCGGACAAGAGGATCATGCGCTTGCCGTCAGGGAACTCGATCATGTCCACCTGCGGCTTGATGTTGTTCCACTTGAGGTTGCGCAGCGCGCCGACCTGGATCTCGTTGTCGAAGTGGCCGATGTTGCCCACGATCGCCATGTCCTTCATCTGGCGCATATGATCGAGGGTGATCACGTCCTTATTGCCGGTCGTGGTGATGAAGATGTCGGCGCTCGGCGCGGCATCCTCGAGCGTCACGACCTCGTAGCCATCCATCGCCGCCTGAAGCGCGCAAATCGGATCGACCTCGGTCACCTTGACGCGGGCGCCGGCGCCGCGTAGCGAGGCGGCAGAGCCCTTGCCGACGTCGCCATAGCCGCAGACGACCGCGACTTTGCCGGCCATCATCGTGTCGGTGGCGCGGCGGATGCCGTCGACCAGCGATTCCTTGCAGCCATACTTGTTGTCGAACTTCGACTTCGTGACCGAGTCGTTGACGTTGATCGCCGGGAAGGGCAGGAGGCCCTTCTTCTGCAGCTGGTAGAGCCGGTTGACCCCGGTCGTCGTCTCCTCCGTCACGCCGCGGATCGCGTCGCGCTGGCGCGCGAAGAAACCTGGCGTCTCGGCCATACGCTTCCTGATCTGGGCGAAAAGGATCTCCTCCTCCTCGCTGCCGGGCTTCGACAGGACGTCCTCGCCGGCCTCGGCGCGGGCGCCGAGCAGGATGTACATCGTGGCATCGCCGCCGTCGTCGAGGATCATGTTGGTGGGCTCGCCGTCCGGCCACTGGAAGATGCGGTCGGTGTAGACCCAGTAGTCCTCCAGCGTCTCGCCTTTCACGGCGAAGACCGGGACCCCCGAGGCGGCGATCGCGGCAGCCGCATGGTCCTGGGTCGAGAAGATGTTGCACGACGCCCAGCGGACCTCGGCGCCGAGCGCAGTCAGCGTCTCGATCAGGACCGCGGTCTGGATCGTCATGTGGAGCGAGCCGGTGATGCGCGCGCCCTTCAGCGGCTGCTTCTCGCCGAACTCCTCGCGGCAGGCCATCAGGCCCGGCATCTCGGTCTCGGCGATCTCGATCTCCTTGCGTCCCCACGACGCCAGTGACTCATCGGCGATGACGTAGTCCTTGCCAGACATTGTATGCTCCGGTTCGATGAAGGTGCGGGCGCGGCCGGAGGCGGCGGCGCTTCGATGTCGGGCATCGAATTAGCAGATCGCCCGCAAGCGGGCAATGACACATAAAGAAATCGTTATCTGTGCATGCCCTCGCGAGCAGATCGGTCAGCTCTCCTCACCGAACCTGTCGGCGACGAGGGCGGCGATGGCCTCGACCAGCGCCTGCGCGTCGGGGCCGCGGGCGGAGACGCGGATCGACGAGCCGGCGCTCGCCGCCAGCATCATCAGGCCCATAATCGAGCGGCCGCCGACCGTGATGCCGTCCTTCGATACCTCGACCTCGCAGTCGTAGTTGGCAACGAGCTGGACGAAGCGCGCGGAGGCGCGCGCGTGCAGGCCCTTGCGGTTGACGATGACGATCTCGCGCTCGACGATCTCGCCTGCGTCGGAAGAACCCGCACTCATTTCCCGCTGAGCACCTGGCTGGCGACGTTGATGTACTTGCGGCCGGCCGCCTGCGCCTCGTTGAGCGCGGCCGTCATGTCGTCGCCCTTGCGCACGCTGCTCAGCTTGATCAGCATCGGGAGGTTGATGCCGGCAATCACCTCGATCCGGCCCGCCTCCATGATCGAGATGGCGAGATTGGAAGGCGTGCCGCCGAACATGTCGGTCAGCAGGATGACGCCGGCGCCGTCATCGGCGCGGCCGGCGGCCTCGACGATGTCGCGGCGCCGCTGCTCGAGATCGTCGTCGGGCCCGATCGAGATCGTTTCGAATCCGGTCTGGGGGCCGACGACATGCTCGACCGCATTGCGGAATTCGTCGCCCAGCCGGCCATGGGTAACGAGGACCAGGCCGATCATGGCGTCGCCTCCCGAGGTCGGGAAACCGCGCCGTCGATCGATAAACCCATGCCTGTCACGCCATACTCCATTGGCCGCCCGCAGGCCGCGAATAGGCGGGGTGCCGGGCGGGCGCTATCATGTCAACGGAAAGGCGGTTGACAAGACCGAATCGGGCAGAGGCGAACGCTTCGCGCAGGTTTCGGATCATTTGCCGCCGAAAAGCGATCCGAACTCGGCCAGTTTCGCGAGAATTGCGGCCGCTGCGGCCCCGGAACGCCGGGCGGGCAGCTCGAGCAGCGGGAGCTCAACGCCGGCGATGCGCGTCATTCGGGGCTCCGGCATGCGCTCCCCCTCGCCGTCGACGAGGCGCACGACGAGATCGATCACCGCCGCAGGCTCGTGAGGGATGGGGACCGGGCCGTGGCCGCGGATCTCAACCAGCCCGGCGATCGGAGCAGGCACGCGCACGACGAGGCGAGCCCCGGCCGGCTCCAGCAGCACCTGGTCGTCGGCGACGAGGAAGGCCGCACGGCCTTCGAGCCTGCAGCGGTCGATGAGCGCGAGCGCGACGCTTGTCTTGCCTGAGCCAGAAGAGCCCGTGACGAGCACGCCCGCGGAACCGGCGAGACAGGCCGTGGCATGGAGGTTCATGGCGCCGCCGCTGCCCGATCCGGACAAGATGCGCGCCGTCAGCGGTCGGCCGGCAAGGTGACGACGAAGCGCGCGCCGCGGACCTCGCCCGGCTTGGCGCCGGCGATGTTCTCGGCCGAGATCGCGCCGCCATGGGCCTCGATGATCTGGCGGCTGATCGAAAGCCCGAGACCCGAATTCTGGCCGAAGGCCTCGCCCGCCGGGCGGTCGGTGTAGAAGCGCTCGAAGATGCGGTCGATCCGCTCGGCGCGGATGCCGGGGCCGTTGTCGTCCACGGTGACGAGGACATGGCTCGCCGCGCGCGCCATGGTGATGACGATGCGGCCGTTCTCCTCGGGCACGAAGGAGCGGGCGTTCTCGATCAGATTGGTGAACACCTGGCCGAGCCTGAGATCGTGGCCGAGGACATGGAAGTCGCGCTCGCCCTTGCGGCTGCCCGCGACCTTGAACTCGATCTTCACCGGCTTGCGATGGCGCCCCGGATCGGCCGAGATCGAGGCGATCTCGCTGATCAGCTTGCGCAGGTCGACCTTGACCGCGTCCTCGCGCACGAGTTCCGCATCGAGCCGCGAGGCGTCCGAAATGTCGCTGATCAGCCGGTCGAGCCGGCGCACGTCATGCTGGATGACTTCCAGCAGCCGGTTGCGCGACTGCTCGTTGCGGGCGAGCGGCAAGGTTTCGACCGCGCTCCTCAGCGAGGTCAGCGGGTTCTTGAGCTCGTGCGAGACGTCGGCCGCGAAGCTCTCGATCGCCTCGATGCGGGCGTAGAGCGTGTTGGTCATGTCGCGCAGCGCAACCGAGAGATTGCCGATCTCGTCCTGGCGCTCGGAGAAGTCCGGGATCTCCTCGCGGCTCTTGACGCCGCGGCGCACGCGCACCGCCGCCGCCGCCAGCCGGCGCAGCGGGTTAGCGATGGTCGAGGCGAGAAGCATGGAGAGGATTGCGGTGACGAGGGCCGCGACGGCGAACACGCGGAAGATGGCCCGCCGCTCCGCCATGACGATCTTGTCGATGTCGCCGCCCTGGGTCGACAGCATGAGGACGCCGAGAACCGCGCGGTAGCGCTGCACGGGGACGGCGACCGAGACGATCAGCTCGCCCTGCTCGCTGATCCTGACCACCGTGTCAGGGCTGCCGGACAGCGCGCTGGCGACCTCCGGGAAGGCGGTTCCGGTGCCGCCTGCCGGCTCGCGATAGACCGGCAGGTCCGTCCTGCGGAACAGGTTGGACACGAAGGTCTCGACGCGGTCGAGCAGGTTCGGCTCGGCTTCCTGGACCGGCGGCAGCTCGTAGCGCAGGATCTGGCCGCGCGAATAAAGGTGGCGCGAATCGAGGATCAGGTTCGAATCGCGGTCGAAGATGCGGGCCCTGATCCGCGTCGGCGAGATGAGCCGGCGCAGCACCGGCGCAACGCGCTCCGGGTTGATGGGAATCTCCAAACTGTCCAGCGAGCGGGCGCCGGGTGGCAGGCTCTCGCCTGCCTGCAGCTCCAGCAGGCGCTCGGGATCGATGGTGATCGAATCGGTCTCGACGGTCGCGGAGGCGGCGATCGCGCCCGCGATGATCTCGCCCTGCGTCATCAGGCTCTCGACGCGGGCGTCGATGAGGCCGTCGCGGAATTGGTGCAGGTAGAGGATGCCGGTGACCAGCACGCCCAGACCGGCGAGGTTCAGGAAGAGGATGCGGCGCGTCAGGCTCGAGAAGAGATGGTGGCCGAAGAAATAGCTGATCGGGAAGGTCAGCCGGCCGAGCAACGCAAGCCGCCGCGGTTTCGCGCCGGTCGTCTCGAAGGCATGTTCGGATTCCGCCACCATCGGCACCTGCAGCCCGCCCCGCCGGGGCCTAGGCCTCGCGGAAGCGGTAGCCAACTCCATAAAGGGTCTCGATCATGTCGAAACCGTCATCGACCGCCTTGAACTTCTTGCGCAGCCGCTTGATGTGGCTGTCGATCGTGCGGTCGTCCACATAGACCTGCTCATCATAGGCCGAATCCATCAGCGCGTCGCGGCTTTTTACGACGCCCGGCCGCTGCGCCAGAGAATGCAGGATCAGGAACTCGGTCACGGTGAGGGTGACGGGCTGGCCGCGCCAGGTGCAGGTGTGGCGCTCCTGATCCATCACCAGCTGCCCGCGCTCGAGCGAGCGCGCCTGCTGCGTCTGCGCCTTGGCACCGGTCTCGCGCGCGCTCGCCCGGCGCAGCACGGCCCGCACCCGTTCGACCAGCAGGCGCTGCGAGAACGGCTTCCGGATGAAGTCGTCGGCACCCATCTTGAGCCCGAAGAGCTCGTCGATCTCGTCGTCCTTCGACGTGAGGAAGATCACCGGGATGTCGCTCTTCTGCCGCAGGCGCCGGAGCAGTTCCATGCCGTCCATGCGCGGCATCTTGATGTCGAGTATGGCGAGGTTCGGCGGCCGGGAGCCCAGCCCCTCCAGCGCGGATGCTCCGTCCGTGTAGGTCTCGACCCGGTAGCCTTCCGATTCAAGCGCGATGGAGACCGACGTCAGGATATTCCGGTCGTCATCGACGAGCGCGATTGTTGCCATGTCCAGTTGCTCCCTCATGAGCCCAAGGTCCCTTCCAGCCGACAGGAAGGCCTCATGGCGGACAAATTGGGTACAAATTGTGGCACCCGGGCCGTCAGCCCTGCCGGCTCGCGACTCCCAAGAGCCTGCGCCCCGGCCTTGTTCCGAACGGCGTCCGCAGCTTCCCCAGCCCATGCGACGGCCGCCGACAGCAACAACTTATAAACGATTGAATAGAAGCAGAAAAGCTTTCAATCGATTATTGATTTGATATCGTTCATCTTTTCTGCTTCGTCCTCAGCGCCTCGCCACTCGGGCGCCGTCCCGGCTTCACCAGCGCGGCATCATCGTTGTCCTGAAGCTCAAAACCGGTGGCGTCACAGATGAACGAACGAGGCAAACGCAATCCCTCCTGCGGCATCGAAGCCGTGGGGCTGCGAACCAGCGGCAAAGTCGCCTACAATCTCGTCCCGGCGGAGCTCTACGAGGAGGCGCTGGCACGCGGCGAGGTGCGACTCACCGCAGACGGCGCGATGGTCGCCGAGACCGGCCAGCACACCGGCCGCTCGCCGAAGGACAAGTTCATCGTGCGCGACGCGGTGCGCGAGGATGAGATCTGGTGGGACAACAACAAGGCGCTGCAGCCCGAGCGGTTCGCGACGCTGCTCGACGACTTCATCGCCCATGCCGCAAACCGCGATCTCTTCGTCCAGGACCTGATTGGCGGCGCGGACGAGCGCCACAGGCTGCCGACGCGCGTCGTCACCGAGAAGGCGTGGCATTCGCTCTTCATCCGCAACCTGCTCATCCGGCCGGAGCGCGAGGCGCTCGACCGCTTCGTGCCGGGACTGACGATCATCGACCTGCCCTCCTTCAAGGCCGATCCGGCACGTCACGGCTGCCGCACCGAGACGGTGATCGCGGTCGATTTCGAGCGGATGATCGTGCTGATCGGCGGAACGACCTATGCCGGCGAGATGAAGAAGTCGGTCTTTACCGCACTGAACTACCTGCTGCCGGCGCGCGGCGTCATGCCCATGCACTGCTCCGCCAATGCCGGCCCCGACGGCGATGCGGCGCTCTTCTTCGGCCTCTCGGGCACCGGCAAGACGACGCTGTCGGCCGATCCGGGTCGCACGCTGATCGGCGACGACGAGCACGGCTGGAGCGAAAGCGGCATCTTCAACTTCGAGGGCGGCTGCTACGCCAAGACGATCAAGCTCTCGGCCGAGGCTGAGCCCGAGATCTACGCCACCACCAGGCGGTTCGGCACGGTGCTGGAGAACGTCGTGCTCGACGCCGAGCGGCGGCCGGATTTTGACGACGGCTCGCTGACCGAGAATACGCGCTGCGCCTATCCGCTCGACTTCATCCCCAATGCGAGCCCGACCGGCCGCGCCGGGCATCCGAAGAACATCGTGATGCTGACCGCCGACGCGTTCGGCGTGATGCCGCCGATCGCCCGGCTGACGCCGGCGCAGGCGATGTATCATTTCCTCTCCGGCTACACGGCCAAGGTTGCCGGGACAGAGAAGGGTGTCGTCGAGCCGGAGGCCACCTTCTCAACCTGCTTTGGCGCGCCCTTCATGCCGCGTCACCCCTCCGTCTACGGCAATCTGCTGCGCGAGCTGATCGCCCGGCATCAGGCCGAGTGCTGGCTGGTCAATACCGGCTGGACGGGCGGCGCCTACGGCACCGGCCGGCGCATGCCGATCGCGGCGACGCGGGCGCTGCTCTCGGCCGCGCTCGACGGCTCGCTCAAGGATTCGGAATTCCGGACCGATCCGCATTTCGGCTTCGCGGTCCCGGTCGCGGTGCCGGGGGTCGACGCCTCCATCCTCGACCCGCGCTCCACCTGGGCCGATGCAGCGGCCTATGACGCGCAGGCCAAGCGTCTGGTCGGCATGTTCATCGACAACTTCGCCAAGTTCGAGGAGCATGTCGACGGTGCCGTGCGCAGCGCCGCCCCGCGCATGAACGAGGCGGCTGAGTAGCGGGGGCTTCACTTCGCGGGCGAAGAGGTGCAATCGTCCCGGCAGGAGACGATGATGACGCTGCCTGCCTTCCGGCCGCTTGACTTCGAGCGGCGCGACCCTGACGACTGCGCCCGCCGTGCCGGCGAGTTCCGCGCGCTGATGACACGGCGCCGGACCGTGCGCGACTTCTCGCCGGAGCCGGTGCCGGAAGCAATCATCCGCGACTGCGTGATGACGGCCGCGACCGCGCCCTCCGGCGCCAACCAGCAGCCGTGGAGCTTCGTCTGCATCTCGGATGCGGAGACCAAGCGGCGGATCAGGATCGCGGCCGAAGAGGAGGAGCGGGACTTCTACTCGGGCCGCGCGCCACGCGAATGGCTCGAAGCCCTGGCGCCGATCGGAACCGACGAGAACAAGCCCTTCCTCGAGATGGCTCCCTGGCTGATCGTCATCTTCGCCCAGCGGCACGGCGTTGGCCCCGACGGGTCGCGGGTGAAGCACTACTACGTGCCGGAATCGGTCGGGATCGCCACCGGGCTGCTGATCGCGGCGCTCCACAATGCCGGCCTGGCGACGCTGACCCACACGCCTTCGCCGATGGGCTTCCTCAACGGGATCTGCGGCCGCCCCGAGCACGAGAAGCCGTCGATCCTGCTCGTCGCCGGCTATCCGGCAGAGGGCGCGCGCGTACCCGCCATCACGCGCAAGGGCGAGGACCAAGTCATCACCTGGATGCGGTGATGACGGGCAAGGTCGAGATAGCGCCGGGCGCCGCGATCGGGGAGGACGAACTGGAGGAGAACTTCATCCGCTCTTCGGGACCCGGCGGACAGAACGTCAACAAGGTGGCGACCGCCGTCCAGCTCCGCTTCGACGCGGCCAGTTCGCCCGGCCTGTCCGACTACGTGCGTGGCCGGCTCCTCACGCTTGCGGGGCAGAAGGCGACCAAGGACGGCGTCGTCGTGATCGAGGCGAGCCGCTACCGCACGCAGGAGCAGAACCGCGCCGACGCGCGCAAGCGGCTGTTCGAGCTCGTCGCGCGGGCGGCCGACCCGCCGCCGAAGCCGCGCAAGAAGACGCGGCCATCGAAAGGCGCGGTGGAGCGCCGGCTTAAGGCGAAGGCTGGCCGCGCCGGGGTCAAGAAGATGCGCGGCAAGGTCACGCAGGACTGATTGCCGGTCAGCCCCCGGGCCGCGGCAGCTTCTGCGCCCATGCCGCGAAGGCGTCGAGGGCGGTCTCGATGAAGCCCAGAACGTCCTCATCGACGAAGCGGCCGTCCTCGACCTTCTTGTTGGCGAAGGGAACGATTGCCTCCTGCCAGGGGAAGACCGCAGCCAGCATTCCGTTGAGGATGTACTTCAGATGCGACTGCGCGCGCACGCCGCCCATGGCGCCGCCGGAGGTCGAGACGACCCAGCACGGCTTGCCGCGGAAGACCGACTGGTAGGCAGGGCGCGATGCCCAGTCGATGGCGTTCTTCAGCACGCCGGGGACCGAATAATTGTATTCCGGGGTGACGAAGAGGACGCCGTCGGCGCCTTCGATCGCCTCAAGCAGTTCCAGCACCTCGTCCGGCTTGCCGAGATCGGCGTTGTAGTGCGGCAGACGGGCTATGTCGAAGCCCGACACCTCCATCCGGTCCGCCATCCTGTTGGCCAGCGCCCGCGCCAATGCAGCGCTCGAGGATTCCTTGCGCAGGCTGCCGCCCAGTATCAGGAGCTTGAACACCTCGCCTCCTCTCTTCTTGATCAAAGCCTCGCCAGCCAGGTCGCTATGCCCGGCACGAAGCCGATGACGACCAGCACGACGAGCATGGTGGCGACGAAGGGGAAGGCGCCCCGGAAAATCTCGCCGACCTTCAGACGCTTGTCGTTCATGGCCGATTTGATCGTGTAGACCGAAAGGCCAAACGGGGGCGTCAGGAGCCCGATCTCGACGGCGATCACCGTCATGACGCCGAACCAGATCAGGTCGAAATCGGCCGCGATCGCGATCGGCAGCGCGATCGGCAGGAGGATGAGCATGATCGAGATGGAATCGATCAGGAAGCCGAGGACGATGATCAGCAGGATGAAGAGGACGAGAAAGCCGTAGGGGCCGATCGGGCCGGAAAGCAGCGACTGAGCCAGCATGTTGGGCAGACCCGACATCGCCAGCATGCGCGAGAAGAAGCTCGCTGCCATGATGAGGAAGAGCACCGACACCGTGATCTGGCCGGCCTCGACCAGGATGCGCCAGAAGCTGCCGGGGGTCAGCGAGCGCCGCGACAGCGCCAGCACCAGCGCGCCGAAGGCGCCGATCGCGCCGGCCTCGGTCGGGTTGAGGAAACCGCTGTAAAGGCCGCCGAGCACGAGCACGATCAGCGAGACGATCGGCACGCCCTTGAGCACGAGCTGGAGGGCCGACAAGTCGGTCTCGGGACGCTCGGCCACCTCGTTCTCGAAGACGAAGCGCGGCCGTCTCCAGGCGAGGAGCAGGATGGTGACGGTGAAGGCGGCCGAGAGCAGCAGGCCCGGGCCGACGCCTGCGAGGAACATCCGTCCGACCGACTGCTCGGCGAGCACCGCATAGACGATCATCAGGAGCGAGGGCGGGATCAGCATCCCCAGCACCGAGCTTCCCGCGACCACGCCGGTGGCGAAACGCCTGGTGTAGCCGTAGCGGACCATCTCGGGCACCGCGACGCGCGAGAAGACTGTGGCGGAGGCAATCGAGACGCCGGTGATCGAGGCGAAGACGGCATTGGCAAAGACGGTGGCGACGCCGAGCCCCGCACGCACCCGTCGCAGGAGCCGCTCGAAGACGTCGAACGTGTCTTTGCCGACGCCGGAGACCGTCACCAGCAGCCCCATCAGGACGAAGAGCGGGACGATGGCGTAGAGATACTCTCGCAGGGCATCGTTGGCCACGGCGCCGATCATCCGGATCGCCACCGCCTCGTTGCGGATCAGGTAGACGCCGACGAAGGAGACGACCAGCATGCCGAGACCGATCGGCATGCCGATGCAGATCAGCCCGAGCAGCGCCACGATGGCGAACCAGCCGACCTCGATCGAGGTCATGGCGCCGACTCGTCGGCGGAGCGGGAGGGTGCGAAGGCGGCGACGGCCTGAGCGATGAACTGGACGGCAGCGACGGCGACGCCGAAAAGGATCACCAGCCGGAAGGGCCAGGTCGGGATGGTGAGCACGCCGGTGACGCCGATATAGCGGCCGCGGGCGAGATCGGCCTCCAGGATGCCGAGCGTGGCCCAGGCGATGATCGCGAGCATCACCGCGCCCGCGAGCTGGAAGACGGCCTCGATGACGGCCGCCGATCCCAGCGAGCGCGCCTGGATGGCGGCGAAGATGAGTTCGGCCCGCGCCAGCCGGTTGTGGCGGACGGCGGCGCCGAGCTGCAGATAGACGATCATGACGAGGGTGAGCGCGCTGAGCTCGGCGACGACCGGCAGCGAGGCGTTGAAAAGGTTCCGCGCCACCACGTCGCTGCAGATGATGCCCATCAGGACGACGATCAGGACGGTGCCGAGGGCCGCCATCCCGTCGACCATCCAGCCCCAAGCCGTGAGGACCGGGGCAAAAAGGCGCCTCGCTGCCGAGGCGCCTCCGCCATGCTCATGCGCGCTCACTCCGGGTCCCCTGCGGCTCAGGCCTATTCGACGCCGTCCCAGTTGCGGACCGGCTACTCGCCGCGGTCGCGCAGGCCCTTCATGTAGGCCTCCAGGAACGCGCGCCCGGGAAGGCCGCGGGCCTCGACCGACTCGACCCATTCGCTGGCGAGGTCCGGCAGCCCGTCGACCCAGCGCTGGCGCTCTTCGGGCGAGAGGTCGGTGATGACGACCGGCGTCGCCTGGTCTTGGCCGAGTTCCTGGATGCGGTTCATCGCCATCTCGTGGCGCTCGACGAGGTCCTGGGCATGGGCGTTGGAATAATGCTCGCCAGCGGCGAGCAGCGCCTGCTACACCTCCTCGGGAAGCGAATCCCAGGTGTCGCGGTTGATAGCCAGGCCACCCGAGAAGACGGTCCCCATGTTCACGCGGGTGACATAGGGCGCCACCTCGTAGAGCCGTGCGGGCAGTACGCCGAGAGCCAGCGAGAGGACGCCGTCCGACACGCCGGTCTGGATGTCGGTGTAGAAGGTCGGCAGGGCGCCATCGACGGCGCTGGCGCCGGTGCCGCGGAGCCAGGTGGCGAGAACGCCCGGCGCCGATATGCGCATGCCCTGCAGGTCGTCGAGCGTCTCGATGGGCTTGGTCGTGTAGATGTCGTAGCTGTCGGACCCCGTCGCGCCGAGATAGACGAGATTGTACTGCTCCCACTCCTCGCGGAACTCGGGAACGGTCTCGAACAGCTCGCGCATCGTATCGAGCTGCACCGGCGGGTTGTTGGTCGAGAAAGGCGTGTAGGCCGTGACCTGCGACAGCGGCATGCTGGCCGCCTCCAGGTAGGAGAACACCCAGCCGATGTCGGTCACGCCGTCCTCGACCGAGGAGAGCGTCGCGTTGGCCGCGTAGAGCTGGCCGCCGAAGGCTTCCTGCCACTCGATCTGGTAGTTGCCGCCTTCGGCCAGGATGCGGTCGACCTCGGGCATGAAGTGGCTCTGGATGAAGCCGATCCACGGGATCGTGGTCGGATGGCTCGAGGCGACCGTCAGGTTGATGGTCTCCTGCGCCTGGGCCACGGCGGGCAGTACCAGCGCGCTTGCCAGCAGCAATGTCTTGAGCTTCGTCATGTGCAGTCCTCCCAGTCTGCTACGCCGGAGGCCGCGGACGACCCTCCGGCACCTCACCGCCGGCCCTCAGCCGGCCTTCCTCCGGGCGATCTCGGCCCGTATCTCTTCGCCGTGCTCGTCGAGCGTCGGCGGCGGCACCACCTGTGTGTCGGGGCTGCCGTCGAAATTGTAGGGCGGCCGGACCGTCTTGAACGGCCCCATGGCCGGATGCTCGGCCTCGACCGCGATCTGCAGGTGCCTGGCCTGCGGGTCCTCCAGCGCCTCGTTCGAATCGTAGGCGGGCGAATGCGGCACCTCGTTCTCGAGCAGCCGGTCGCACCATTCCTGGCGCGTCCTCGTCCTGAAGACGGGCGCCAGCTGGTCGATCAGGTCCTGCTGGTGCTTGATGCGCTCCAGGCGCTCGGCGAAGCGGCTGTCGGTCAGGAGGTCGGGGCGCTCGACCGCGGCGGCCAGGCCCTCCCAGAATTTCTGCGGCGACGACAGATGGATGGCGATCCATTTCGCGTCGGCGCATTCGAAGGTGTAGGACTGCGAGACCATCGGCCGGCTGAGCGGGCCCATCACCTCGCCGACGCTGAAATAGTGGGTGAAGGAATCGAGGTTGAAGTGGCACATCGCCTCGAGCATCGAGATGTCGAGGCGGCGGCCCTTGCCCGACTTCACGCGCTCCAGCAGCGCGGCGACGATGCCGAGGGCGGCATAGTGGCCGGTGACGGCGTCGGCGATCGCCGGGCCGATGACGCGGGGGTTTGCCGGCGGGGTGAGCAGACGGAGATAGGCGCTCGCGGCCTGGGCGACGGTGTCGTAGGCTGGGCGGTCGCGCGAGGGGCCGGTCTGGCCGAAGCCGGTGATGGCGCAGTAGACGAGCCGCGGGTTGATCCGCTGCAGCTCCTCGAAGCCGGCGCCAAGCCGCTCCGCGACACCCGGCCGGAAGTTCTGGATGAAGACGTCGGCGGTGCGAATCAGCTCGTGGAAGACGGCGCGGTCATCCGGCTTGCCGGTATCGAGCGCGATAGAGCGCTTGTTGCGGTTGTAGGTCTGGAAGTGCGGAGAATAGAGCCCGCCCTTGAAGGCGCGGAAGGGATCGCCCGTCTCCGGCCGCTCGACCTTGATCACGTCGGCCCCGAGATCGGCCAGATGTAGGCCGGCGGCGGGACCGGTGATGTAGGTCCCCATCTCGATGACGCGGTAGTCCCGGAGTATCTTGGTCATCGTCGAAGTCTCATTCCGAACGCCGACGGGCGGGCCGGCCGTCATAGGATATCGCCAGGTCGGCCTTGTGCGACATGATGAATCCGATCGAGCGCTGCGATTCCTCGTAGAGATGCGCGACCAGTCCGGCCGCCCGTGCGAGCAGGGGAATGCCCTTCATCGCTTCCATCGGCCAGCCGGCATCAAGCATCAGCGCGGGAATGGCGCCGGACACGTTGATCGGCAGCGGCCGGTTCATGATTTCCGGAGCATGGCGGCCGAGCGCACGCAGGCAGGCGACGTGATCGCCCGAGACACCGAGCTCGTCGGCATAGGCAAGGAGCACGTTGGCACGGGGATCGCCGGAACTGTGCTGCGGATGGCCGAGGCCCGGCACCTTGCGGCGCGCGGCCTTCAGCCGCTCGAGGCTGGCTTTCGCGGCCGCGTCCAGGTCGATGCCGTCCCTCTGGGACTCAGCCAGCACCTCGACGAGGTACTGCCCGGCGGTCTCCGAACTGCCCGCAACCACGCTGCCCATGCCGAGAAGACCGGCGGACATCGCGCCCTGCCAGGCTTCCGGGGCGGCGGCCAGCGTCATGCGCGCCGCCTGCACGCTCGGCACCAGCCCGTGCTCGGCGATCGCCACCATGCACGCATTGGCGATGGCGCGCTGGGTCGCGCTCGGCTTCTCGCCCAGCACCAGCAGCCAGAAATAATCCGTGAGGTCGATCTTGCCGATCAGCTCGCCGCAGAGATCGTGCCCGCGGACGGTGATCGTCTCGGCATCGGACGTGGCGATGGCCGTGAAAGCCCCTTCCTGCTTGCCGATCCGCATGTCGCCTTCCGTTTTCGTTGTGCGAAACTTTTTTCTTCATACGGAATCTAGGGCGTGGTAAGGCTGGGTGTCAAGACTGTGCCGGTGCGGCGCGTCCGGCGCGATCATGGCCTGGCGGGGAGGAAGTGGACGATGCTCGAGCGGGCAGGCGATGCGGAGCGTCCGGGGGAATTCGTCGAGGGTCTGGCGAAGGGCCTCGCCGTCCTGGAATGCTTCGACGCGAGGCACCCCGAGATGACGCTGAGCGACGTGGCGCGCAAGACGGGCCTCAGCCCCGCCGCGGCACGCCGCAGCCTGATCACGCTGACGACGCTCGGATATGTCGGCCAGATCGGCAAGCGCTTCCATCTGCGGCCCAAGGTGATGAGCCTCGGCTCGGCCTTCTATTTCTCGGCCCGGGTCGACGAGGTGCTGCAACCCGAGCTGAGGCGCCTGGTCGAGATTTTCGGCGACGCATCCTCGGTCGCGACTCTCCTCGGCCACGAGGTGCTGTACATTGCGCATTATTCGGAACAGCGCGCCAGGCGGCCGACAGCCGTGGTGGGCGCCCGCTATCCCGCGCATGCAACTTCGCTCGGGCGGGTGCTGCTCGCGGGTCTGCCGGCAGACGAGTTCGAGCGTTACATCGCCGAAATGAAGCCCGTGCCGCTGACCCGCAAGACGGTGGTCGACAAGGAGGAGCTGCGGGCGCTGATCGAGGAGGTGCGGGAGAAGAACTACGCTACCACGGTCGACCAGCTCGACTACGGCATCACGGCGATTGCGGTGCCGATCCGCGGCACGTCGGAGCGGCCGATCGCGGCGCTGAATTCCTCGGGCTATTCGGGGCTGGTGACGGCGGAGGAGCTGGTCGAAAAGCGTTTGCCGGAGATGCGCATCTCGGCTGCGCGGCTCGCCGACACGATCGCGCGTTATCCGGTGCTGGAATCGATGATGGGCACGCGCTGATCGTCTTCGGCCGACGATCGCTCGTCCGCCGAATTGACAGTCGCACGGCGACAGCATTAGCATGATCGAAAAAATTTTCGCATAGCGAAATCTGGCTCAGGTCAGCAGCCCGGAACCCAAGTTCCGGCAGAGGGAGGACCGATCATGTGCGAATATTGCGGTGCAGGCATGCTGGTCGAGCGGGAAGGCCGGCGCGACTTCCTGAAGGCGTCGCTCGTCGCGGGCGCGGCGGTTGCCACCGGCTTCATGGCGACGCGGGTCGCCAGCGCCCAGGAGATGCCGGCGGGCACCGGCGAAGAGGGACGCCGGCTCCTCATCCGCGGCGGCCATGTCCTCAGCATGGATCCGGAGGTCGGCGACTTCGAGCAGGCGGACGTATTGATCTCGGGCCGCCGCATCGAGGCGGTTGGTCCGGACCTCGACGCCAGCGATGCAGAGATCATCGAAGCAGAGGGCATGATCGTGATGCCGGGCTTCGTCGACACCCATCTCCACCAGTTCGAGACGGGCCTCAGGAGCTTCCTCGCCGACGGCATCCTCATCAATGACGGCCGGCCGGAGAACGCGGTCAATTACTACGAGTACATCCTGCAGAAGTTCTCGATGGTCTACCGGCCGGAGGACGTCTACATCAACGAGCTCTACGGCTCCCTTGCGCAGCTCCACGCCGGCGTGACGACGGTCATGGACGTCTCGCAGATCCACCACTCGCCGGAGCATTCCGACGCGGCCATCCAGGCGCTGCGCGATGCCGGCCGCCGCTCCGTGTTCGGGTATTTCGAGGGCTGGGGCGAGACTGCGCGCTATCCCGAAGACGCCCGCCGCATCCGCGAAGAGCACTTCGCCTCCGATGACCAGCTCGTCACCATGGTCATGGGCGGCGAGATCTACCTGCCCAACTACGAACGCGCCTGGGAGATCGGCCGCGAGCTAGGCCTGCCGATCGCCGCCCATATCGTCGGCACCTTCGGCATGCAGCCGGTCTTCGACCAGCTGGCGGAGTCGGGCGCCTTTGGCGACGACAACATCTTCATCCACATGACCGGCATGAGCGAAATGGCCTGGCAGCGCGCGGCGGACGCCGGGGCGCATGTCTCGCTTGCCGTGCCGATCGAGATGCAGATGCGCCACGGCATGCCGCCGATCCAGAAGGCGCTCGACCTCGGCATGCAGCCCTCGCTCTCCTCCGACGTCGAATGCACGATGACGTCAGACCCTTTCACCCAGATGCGCGGCGCGATGACGCTGCAGCGTGCGCTGGTCAACCAGCGCGCGCTCGAAGGGGAGGAGAACCTGCCGGCGCTGCTGACCTCGCGCGACGTGATCCGCTTCGCGACGATGGAAGGCGCAAGGGGCCTGAAGCTCGACGGCAGGACCGGCTCGCTGACCCCCGGGAAGGAGGCCGACATCGTGCTCCTCGACGCGCGCGCGATCAACGTCCATCCGCTCAACAACGTGCCGGGCGCGGTGGCCACGCTGATGGACCGGTCGAACGTCGACACGGTCATCGTCGCCGGCAAGATCAGGAAGTGGCGCGGCGAGCTGGTCGACGTCGATATCGAGCGGCTGGGGCGCGAGCTGGCGGACAGCCGCGACTATCTCTTCGAGGCGGCAGGGGTCGAGCGCGACCTGTTCCGGACCTGATCCGGTCGCCGGCCGTAGCGACTTGCCGCCATGGCCGGCATCAGCTTTCTTGTGACCAGATTGGCCGGCGCCGGACCGGCGAGGAGGAATACACATGGCGAAGCTTTGCGCCGTTCTGGCGACCACGCATCATCCCTTTTACCTGAAGGCGACCACGATGCCGCCGGAGCAGCAGATGCCGCAGGCTCCGGAGTGGAAGCGCAAGATCGAGGCCTACCGCGAGACGCTGACCAGGGCTGAACCCGACATCCTGGTCATGGTCGGCTCCGACCATTTCCACCAGTTCTTTCTCGACAACTATCCGACCTTCCTGATCGGCAAGGCACCCCGCTACGACGCCACCTTCTACAACGAGATCCGCGAGTTCGGCCTGCCGACCTACGTGCTCGAGGGGCATGAGGAACTGTCGGGCTACATGCTGCAGGGGCTGATGGACCGGCGCTTCGACATGGCGTTCAGCCATGAGCTGAAGATCGACCATTCGATCATCTGCCCCATCATCACGACGCGGCCGCAGGCCGACCTGCCCGTGGTGCCGATCTACACCAACATCTTCGCACCGCCGCTCCCCTCGCCGCGCCGCTTCTGGGAACTGGGCTGCGCGATCCGCGAGGTGATCGACGCCTATCCGTCCGACAAGCGCGTCGCCGCGATCGGGAGCGGGCATCTGTCGCTCGAGCTCGGCGGGCCGCGCCAGTTCCGCGAGACGGGTCCGGACCCCGTATTCGACCGCCAGGCGATCGAATGGATCTCGACCGGCAACATCGAGGCGATCCTCGAGAACGTCACCCACGAATCCATGGCCAAGAGCGGCAACGCCACCCACGGCTTCATGAACCTGATCCTGATGATGGGCATCGCGGGTCCGGGCGCGGCCGACTATGTCGACAATCTCGACCTCTTCCACACGATGGAGGCCTATTTCACCTGGTACCCGAAGGAGCAGGCGGCATGAGCAAGTACTACGTCAACAAGTTCCTGTTCACGGTCGACCGCGACCCGGAGCTGCTGCGCCGCTACAAGGAGGAGCCGCGCTCCTTCGTCGCCACCTGGGAGCAGTCGATCGGGCCGAAGCTCAACGAGGCCGAGCGCTCGACGGTCCACTCGCTCACCGACGAGGAGCGCGAGGCGCTGATCAACCACGACTTCGTCAAGCTGTTCGAGATGGGGGCGCACTTCTTCCTGTCGCTGACCATCTTCATCGCCATCTGTGACGAGGAGTGGATGGAGCGCGACGGGCCGCTCTCCTTCCAGCGCCACTTCGCCAAGCAGCTCGCGCACTGGGAAGGCAAGGACTACCCCTCCGTCGGGTGCTGAACGCAGTCCGCGCTCAAGGTGGGCTCGACCTCGGGAGCCGGTTCCGGCGGATCGTCGGCCGCGCACGAAGCGGGCGTCGCGGCCTCGCCCTGCTCGCCGAAGAAGGGCCGCACGACCGTCACGCACACCCCCGCGCAGCCCAGCCCGGCAATCACGTCCATCAGATAGTGGCTGCCGTGGGTGATTGCAGAGACCGCCATGGCGCCGTTCAGGGCGAGCACTGGGTAGCGTAGCAGCGGTGAATTCCAGGCCGCCCAGGCGCAAAGCGCGGCGACACCCGCATGAACCGACGGAAAGGTCAGGATACCGGCCGCCTGGTCGAGGTCGAGCACGAAAATATCCGGCGACGGCATGGAACTCCGGGAGGAAGAAATAGCCGAAGTGGGCGTTGATCGAGGCGACCGACTCGAGCGGCATCTCGAAATACACATAGGCGCCCAGCGCCGGCCACCAGACACTGATCAGGCTGGCGATCGCGCACAGCGCGCCGTAGCAAGCGAGGAAGGCGTGCGCCCGCGCCACCCGCCCGGCCAGGCACAACAGGACCGGCAGACCGATGAGCTGAAACGGGAAGGACGAATATGCTAGTCCGAGGATGCCGGCCAGCAGCGGCCTGGCGTCGATTGCTGCGATGAAGGTCGGCCAGTGGAAGCCCAGCGCTGCATCCATCGCTGCTAGCGTTTCGTCGGCCAGCGGCATGCCGACCCCGATAGCCATGTAGGTAGCGACCACCACTGGGATCGTCAGCAGGAAGAAGGCGCCGAGGCATTCGAAAACTGGCGCCAGCGCTTTCAGCCCAAACCATCGGCACAACGCCCACAGCGCGGCGATGACGGCCATCAACCAGGCGACCGGCTCGATCGAACCCAGATAGAGCGATACGTTCGAGAAAGGTAGCAGTGCCAGCATTGCGCCATAGGCCAGCGCTACCATCCTCAGGAGCGCAATGCCTGTAAAGTTCCCGTCATACATGCCCCGGCTGCCCCGCTTCAAACGATGCGATGGTAGCTCCGGCTCCTTAAGGCTTTTTCGGCAGGGCGGTGCAGCGCGGCGTGTCGGCGATTCATGGTAAAAGCTTCCTGAGCGCCACTTCCTCGACCAGGTGGTTGGCGGCCTGGCGCAGGATAAGGATCGCGCGCGGGCGCGTCGGCAGGATGGTCTCGCTCAAGTTCCGGAGATTGGTGGCGTTTCAGAGGTCTTCTGCAATGGCGAGCGCGCATGCCGCAACGCAAGCACGAGCGCATATCCGAGCGCCGTGACGACCAGGAGCGGCGCTACCGGATACCAGAGGAAGGCAAGTGCGGTTGCCGTGACGGGAACAAGCGCCACACCGACCAGCAGGCTCATGGCCATAAGGCGGGTCCCATGCGCCGCAGTGTGCAACAGGCGCTGGAGAACGAGCAGCGCCGCAGCGGCCACCCCGAAATCATAGACGAGCCAGTAGGGCGTCGCGACCATCGTCCCGAGCACCAGGACCGCCGCGCGCAGCGCTGGGTCGCAGCAGCGCGAGGTGACGACGCCCGCTGCCGCGACGCAGGCAGATGCGATGAGGCCATGTGCCGCAAGCGCGGTCTCGGCCTGGAAGCCCAGGACGCGCATCGCGGCGAAAACCGACGGCATCATGTCGAGGAACATCCCCTGATAGGTGTTCATGATGTGCGACTGGTAGGCGAGCGTAACCGTCGCGTAGCCTGTCCAGCTGTCGATGCCGAAGGCGAGGCTCGAAAGAGCGAGGAGCATCAGCGCAGTGGTGCCGGCGCTGGCAATCACCAGCCATCGGCGCTCCATCAGCAGGAAGAGCGGCAGCAGGATGCCGAGCTGCGGCTTGATCGTCAGGCAACCGATGAGGATGCCGGCCAGCACCGGCCGCTCGTAGCGGAGGGCCAATCCGCCGAGCAGGAGCGCGCCGGTGAGGAAGCCGTTCTGGGCGGACCAGAGATTCGCGATGACGAAGGGCCCGAGGAGGACGATCGTAGCCCGCGGATCCAGTCTGCCAACGAAGGCGCGTGCCGCCGCCAGATAGAGCGCCAGCGTGACGACGAGGAAGGCAAACATCGCCGCGTGGTAGCCCATCAGCCCGAGCGGCCAAACGAACAGCAGGTAGTGCGGCGGGTAGCTCCAGTTTCGCCACTGGTAGCCGGCGCCGAAGGTCTCGACGAGGTGGCGATGGTAGGCTGCATGCTCGCCGAATAGATCGCCTACCTGCCCGGATTGGACGAGGCGGGAAGCAAGCCAGTAGTTCGCGAAATCCTTGTCCTCGAGCCAAGTGGGAAGGCCATGGCCGTAAAAGAAGAACGTCACTGCTGCCATAATGGCGACGATCAGCACGGCGGCCACGAGATCGCGGCCGACCAGGATCCGGTCCGGCTTCTCGGATGCGTGCTGCATGTCGCGCCCCTCGCGGCGGAAGATGCGCGACAAAGATTAACAAGCGGGCGACTGTCGGAGCCCCCCAAGCGCGCGCCGCCTCGTACTGTCGACGCCGCGGGAAATGCTTCCTTAATTCGCATCGGTAAATGTTGCTGTCTCAGCGGGCTGCGATGACGGTGAACTACTCGAACCTCGACCAATTCCAGAGGCAGATCTGCCTGGCCCTCTTAGCGGCAGTAGCCCTGCTCGGGCTCTATGGGCAGCTCCAGCTCTGGCAGCTCGATATCGACGGGCTCTCGCAGCTCAGCGGGCGACTGCCCTATTGGGACTTTTCCAATCTGTGGGCCGGCTCGACTATGGCTCTGCAGGGCAATGTCGATCGCTTGTTCCAAGTCGGCGCCTACAGACACGAACTCGACCAGCTCTTCGGGGTCACGCTGCCGGAACAGGAGTGGAGTTACCCGCCGCATATCCTGCTTGTCGGAGTGCCGCTGGCGCTCATGCCGATCTGGCTCGCCTATGCGGCCTGGACGGTCGGGACGCTGGCGGCACTTCATTTCGCTCTGCGCCCATTCAGACTGCCGTTCATCGCGCACGTTGCCGTCCTCCTATGTCCCGCGATCTGGTCCAACCAGATCTTCGGACAGAACGGCGCGGCCACGGCCGCTCTCCTCATCGCCGGGCTCTACCACGCGAGATCAAGGCCAGTGCTCGCCGGCTTCCTGATTGGCTTGCTGACGATCAAGCCGCATCTCGGCATCCTCGTTCCTATCGCCCTTCTCGCGAGCCTGAACCATCGCGCCATTCTATCGGCAGCCGTGACCACGCTTGGGCTCCTCCTCCTTACAGGACTAATTTTCGGGTTCCACGTCTGGTCCCTCTTCCTGACCGAGACACGGCCGCTCATGACCTCGATCATGGAGGCGCCCTATCCGCAGCATTTCCATTCCCATGCTGCTACCGTCTTCGTTCTCCTGCGCTCGGTAGGTGCCGAACTCGGTCCTGCCTACGCGGCGCAGGGTGCCGTTGCCCTCGCGGCCGCTGTGGTCACCGCCTGGCTCTGGCGACCTGCCAACGCGATCGACCACCCGACACGCGTCGTATTGACAGGCTTGCTGGTGATCCTTGCGACGCCCTACGGCTACACCTACGACACCACCCCGCTTTATCTCGCCCTAGTGTGGCTGATGTTGCGCGACCCCAAGCCGAACCTGGCCGTTTATGGAGTCGTGTGGTTGAGCTCGCTGGTCGCGCCGTCCTTCCATTTGGTCGGAGTAGCGGCCGGCATCGTGGCGCCGCTTGGCTTCGCGATCTACGCCCTGGCGCGCCTCGGCGCGGGAGACCTCAAGCCCCTGGTCAAGATCAGAGCTTCCTGAGCGCCACTTCCTCGACGAGATGGTTGGCGCCCTTGCGCAGTATCAGGCCGGCGCGGGGGCGGGTCGGCAGGATGTTCTCGCGCAGGTTCTTCAGGTTGATGTTGCTCCAGAGGTTCTCGGCGATCGCCAGCGCTGCGTCCTCGGAGAGCTCGGAATAGCGGTGGAAGAAGGATTCGGGCTTGCGGAAGGCCGTCTCGCGTAGCCGCATGAAACGCTCGACATACCAGCGGCGGATCAGCGCCTCGTCGGCGTCGATGTAGATCGAGAAATCGAAGAAGTCCGAAACCACGGGAATCGCGTTGCCGTCCTTCGGCAGTTCCCGCGTCTGGAGGACATTGATGCCCTCGAAGATGAGGATGTCGGGGCGGTCGATGACGACATGCTCGTCCGGGATGACGTCGTAGGTGAGGTGGGAATAGACCGGCGCCTCGACGTTGCGCTGGCCGGACTTGATGGCCGACAGGAAGCGCAGGATCGACCCGACATCGTAGCTCTCGGGGAAGCCCTTGCGGTCCATGAGGTTGTCGCGGCGGAGGATCTCGTTCGGCCATAGGAAGCCGTCGGTCGTGATGAGATCGACCTTGGGGCTGGACGGCCAGCGGGCGAGCAGTTCCTTGAGCACGCGGGCCGTGGTCGACTTGCCGACCGCGACCGAGCCGGCGATGCCGATCACGAACGGGTTCTTCACGGCGTTGCTGGCGTTGAAGAAGACCTGGCGCTGCCTGAAGAGGAGCTGCATCGCCTCGACATGAGCCGACAGGAGCCGCGACATGGAGAGATAGACGCGGCGGACTTCGTCGAGGTCGATCGGGTCGTTGAGCGAGCGGAGGCGCCGCACCTCGTCCTCGTTCAGCGTCAGCGGCGTGTCGGCGCGGAAGGCCGCCCACTCGGCGGCGCTGAAGATGCGGTAGGGCGAATAGCGCTGCGTCGGCGCGAGCTGGTCCGCCAGGCCCATGGCCGGTGCCTCGGAGGGTGCCTCGGCCTTCATCATGACGCGGACCGCGAAGCCTTCTCTGCTAGGCCCGAGCGGGCGGTCCGGCGGGAGAGCTCCTCCAGTACCTCGTCGAGCCGCACGCCTGCGACGTTCATCACCACCAGCCAGTGATAGAGAAGGTCTGCGCTTTCGGCGACGAGAGCCTGCCGGTCGCCGCCGACGGCCGCGATCACCGTCTCGACCGCCTCCTCGCCTAGCTTCTTGGCCGCTTTTTCGGGACCGCTGGCAACGAGCTTCGCGGTCCAGGAGGCGGGGTCGCCGGACGCCGCCCGTTGGGCGATGGTCGCCTCCAGCTCGTGGAGCGTGAAGCCGGTCATGTCGTCTCCTCGTGCCCCGGGCGGTCGAGCCGCATCGCGAGGCCCGCTTCTGCCATGTGCGCCTTGGCTTCGGCAATGGAGTAGGTGCCGAAGTGGAAGATCGAGGCCGCGAGCACGGCCGTCGCATGGCCGTCGCGGATGCCCTCGACCAGGTGGTCGAGCGTGCCGACGCCGCCCGAGGCGATGACAGGTGCGCGCACCGCATCGGCCACCGCACGCGTCAGCGCGATGTCGTAGCCGGCCTTGGTGCCGTCGCGGTCCATGGAGGTGAGGAGTATCTCGCCGGCCCCGAGCCCGACCACCTTCCGCGCGAACTCGACCGCGTCGATGCCCGTCCGCTCGCGGCCGCCATGGGTGAAGATCTCCCAGCGGTCGGCCTCGCCGTCGCCCGAGACGCGTTTGGCATCGATGGCGACGACGATGCACTGGTTGCCGAACTTGTCGGCCGCCTCGGCGACGAAATCGGGATTCTTCACCGCCGCCGTGTTGATCGACACCTTGTCGGCGCCGGCGAGCAGGAGCTTGCGGATGTCGGCGATCGCCCGCACGCCGCCGCCGACCGTGAGCGGCATGAAGCACTGCTCCGCGGTGCGGGCGACGATGTCGAATATGGTGTCCCGGTTCTCGTGGCTCGCGGTGATGTCGAGGAAGCAGAGCTCGTCGGCCCCCGCGACGTCATAGGCGCGCGCAGCCTCGACCGGATCGCCGGCATCGACCAGATCGACGAAATTGACGCCCTTCACGACGCGGCCGTCCTTCACGTCCAGGCAGGGGATGACGCGGGATTTGAGCACAGCTACTTTGCCATTCAATTGGGGGATCGCTGATGGACCCGAACGGCGACTATATATTCTACGCGGACGAAAGCGGCGACCATTCTCTTACCAAGGTAGACCCGTCATTCCCGGCTTTCGCCCTTTCTCTATGTGCCTTCAAGAAGGTCGAGTATTGCAGCCGCGTCGTCCCGCGGTTCCTACGGTTCAAGTTTGACTATTTCGGGCACGATTCTGTGGTCCTCCATGAGCGCGATATCCGAAAGCAGACAGGCGATTTTGCTTTCCTTACGGACCTCGTGGTACGGGAAAGGTTCATGCGCGATCTGACTTCCCTCGTCAGCACGTCGCGTTTTGCAATATTCGCCGCGGTGATAGACAAGGCTGCACTGAAGCTCGATCTTTTTCCTAGCAATCCCTATGGACTCTCCCTGCGCATATGCATCCAATCAGCCTACCGCTTTCTTGAACGTCGTAGGCAGATTGGGCGAGCACATCACTTTATATTCGAGAAGCGAGGACTCAAGGAGGACAACGAGTTGGAGCTGGAGTTTCGACGGCTCGCTGATGGCGACAATGAGCTGAGGCGTCGACTCGAAGGGTTTCACATTCGCTTTTCCGATAAGCGGGCCAACTCAACTGGCATGCAAATCGCCGACCTCACTGCCCGTCCGCTCGGACTGAAAATCTTGAGGCCGGATCAGCCCAACCGAGCCTTCGACTCGATTGCCAGCAAGCTTCACAACAACCGACGATATGCTCGCCCGAGCCGGGGTATCTACGCGCCATAAAGCGAAAGGCCCCGGACTACTCCGAGGCCTGACGCCGACCGGGAACCCCCAATCCATTTGCATTTCATATAATTGGCGATCCGTGAAAAGTCAAGAAAAATGCTTGCCATTCAGAGGGATACGCCGGTTCACCTAAGTGATTCTTTTGACTCGGCTTTTCCGGAAACCTTCAGACCGCCGCCACGGTCAGCCCTTCAAAGCGAGCAATCTGAGCGCCTCCTTCGGGTCGATCCGCCCGTCATAGAGCGCGCGGCCGGAGATGGCGCCCTCGAGCCTCGCCGCGTCCGGCATGGTCATGCGCACGATGTCGGCCATCGAGGCGAGCCCCCCCGAGGCGATGACCGGGATCGATATGGCCTCTGCCAGCGCGATCGTCGCTTCCCAGTTGATGCCCGAAAGCACGCCGTCGCGGTCGATGTCGGTGTAGATGATCGCCGCGACGCCCGCACCCTCGAAGCGCTGCGCCAGCTCGACCGCGCCGAGTTCCGAGGCCTCGGCCCATCCCTCGACCGCCACCTTGCCGCCGCGTGCGTCGATGCCCACCGCGACCTTGCCGGGGAAGGTTCGGCAGGCCTCCTTCACCAGTCCCGGATCGCGCACAGCGACGGTGCCGAGGATGACGCGGGCGAGACCCTTGGCGAGCCAGGCTTCGATCTGCGCCATGGTGCGGATGCCGCCGCCGAGCTGGACGGGGTTGTCCGTCGCATCGAGGATGGCCTCGACCGCAGCGCCATTGCGGCTCTCGCCGGCGAAGGCGCCGTCCAGATCGACGACGTGAAGCCACTCGAATCCCTGGATCTCGAAGGCCCGCGCCTGGTCGGCCGGGTCGTCGTTGTAGACGGTGGCCGTCGCCATGTCGCCCAGCCTGAGGCGCACGCAGCGTCCGTCCTTCAGGTCGATGGCGGGGAAGAGGATCATGCGGTTGCCCTCACGGCTTCCACCTCAGGAAGTTGCCGATCAGCGCGAGGCCGAGGGCCTGGCTCTTCTCGGGGTGGAACTGGGTGCCGACCATGTTGTCGCGCGCGATGATCGCGGTTACCTCGCCGCCATAGTCGGTGAAGGCGACGAGGTCCTCGGGCCGCGTGGTATCGAACTGGTAGGAGTGGACGAAATAGGCGTGGAGCCCGTCCTCGCCCGTCGCGATCCCGTCCAGCAGCCGGTGCGGATGTTTCACGTGAATCGTGTTCCAGCCGATCTGCGGGATCTTGAGCGACGGATCGGATGGGGTCATCTCGCGGACGTCGCCCTCGATCCAGCCGAGCCCGCGCGTTACGGTCTTCTCCAGCCCTCGCTCCGCCATCAGCTGCATGCCGACGCAGATGCCGAGGAAGGGGCGGCCGCCACGGATCACCGCCTGCTCCAGCGCCTCCACCATCCCCGAGGCGGCGTCGAGACCGGCGCGGCAGTCGGCATAGGCGCCGACGCCCGGCAGCACGATGCGGTCGGCCGTGGCGACGCGCCCGGCATCGGCCGTCAGGTCGATCTCGGCATCGAACCCGGCCTCGCGCGCTGCGCGCTCGAAAGCCTTGGTGGCGGAGCGCAAGTTGCCCGAGCCGTAGTCGATGATGGCGACCCGCATCACCGCGCTCCCGGCATGCCGAGAAGGCCGAGCGCCGGGCCGGCGTCGACGCGCCTTGCCGCAGGCGCCGCGCTGCGGCTCCAGGCGGGGATGGGCGGCGGCTCGTCTTCCGTCGCGACCTTCTCGGCGGCATAGCGCAGTTCGGCCTCGTCGGCATTGACGGCCTCGACCACGCCCCACTCGCGCCAGCCGCGCCGCCTCAGGGCGCCCACCTTGAGCGCCGCCGCCTCCATGCCGACGAAGATCGAGAAGAGGAGCGAGAAGATCGCCGCCCAGCCGCCGACCATCGCCAGCGAGCCGAGCCAGCCGATCGCCATGGCGACGAGCAGTGCCGCCAGCGCCTCGATCCACAGCCGGTGGGCCAGGAACCAGAGGAAAGGGATCAGGAAGGCGAAGAAGTGGAAGCCGTCACGCACCAGCACGGCTTCGTCGTCCGGCCGGTCGAGCGGAGGCTCCATCACGACAAAGCTTGCCATCGCGCTCACCTCACGCCGTCAGCGTGCCCTTGGTCGACGGGATGCGTCCCTCGATCCGCGGGTCGACGGCAAGGGCCGCACGCAGCACACGGGCCACCGCCTTGAAACAGGTCTCGGCGATGTGGTGGCTGTTGGCGCCGTAGTGGTTCTTCACGTGGAGCGTCACGCCCGCGTTCTGGGCGAAGGCCTGGAAGAACTCGCGCACCAGCTCGGTGTCGAAGGTGCCGACGCTGGAGGACGGGAAGACCACGTCCCAGACCAGGAACGGGCGGCCCGAGACGTCGATCGCCGCCCGCGTCAGCGTCTCGTCCATGGCGAGGTCGAGGGATGCGTAGCGAACGATGCCGCGCCGCTCGCCGAGCGCCTTCGAAACCGCCTGGCCGATCGCGATGCCGACATCCTCGACGGTGTGGTGGTCGTCGATGTGCAGGTCGCCCTTTGCCTTCACCGTCATGTCGACCAGCGAATGGCGCGAAAGCTGCTCCAGCATGTGATCGAAAAAGCCGACGCCGGTCTCGATCTTCGCCTCGCCCGTGCCGTCCAGGTAGACGGACAGCTCGATGCTGGTCTCGCTGGTCCTGCGGCTGACGCTCGCCCTGCGCTCTGAAGTGCCTTCGGCCATTGTTGGCTCCCCGGTGCTCGACTGCGCGCGCTCTTACCAGCAAGGTTCCGGAATGGCCAGAAGGCCGCAGCTTTGCATTCGCGCCCGGCGTCCATACATAGACGCTCACGCGATCGGCGCTCCGGGCCGGCCGCAGGCAGTATCGGAGTTGATATGTCTCATGAAAACACCATGCACGGCACGACGATCGTGACCGTGCGCAAGGGCGGCAAGGTCGTCATGGCCGGCGACGGGCAGGTGAGCCTCGGCCAGACGGTAATGAAGGGCAATGCCCGCAAGGTCCGCCGGATCGGCAAGAACAACGTCATCGCAGGCTTCGCGGGCGCCACGGCCGACGCCTTCACGCTGCTCGAAAGGCTGGAGGCCAAGCTCGAGCAGTATCCCGATCAGCTGATGAGGGCCTGCGTCGAGCTCGCCAAGGACTGGCGCACCGACCGCTATCTCCGCCGGCTCGAGGCGATGATGCTGGTGGCCGACAAGAAGGTCACCCTGGCGCTGACTGGCACCGGGGACGTGCTCGAGCCCGGGCACGGCGTGATGGCGATCGGCTCCGGCGGCAACTATGCGCTCGCCGCCGCAATGGCGCTCGCCGAAACCGATCTCGACGCCGAGGAGGTGGCGCGCCGCGCCATGAAGATCGCCGCGGATATCTGCGTCTACACCAATGCCAGCGTCACGGTCGAAATCCTCGATGCCGAGTAAGACCGAGCCGGGCGAAGCCGGACGCTTCGACTTCCGTCCCGTCGAAACCGCGGACCTCCCCATGCTGGCGGACTGGATGCGCCAGCCGCACTGGCAGGAATGGTGGGGCGACCCGGAGGAAGAGGTGGGTTTCGTGCGCGACATGATCGAGGGCCGCGACACGACGCGTCCCTTCCTGTTCCTGGTCGACGGCGAACCTGCGGGCTACATCCAGTACTGGTTCATCGGACATCACCAGAACGAGGAGTGGATCGCCGACAGCCCTTGGCTGGCGGAGCTTCCGGCGGACGCGGTCGGCGTCGACCTGTCCATCGCAGATGCGGGCAACCTCTCGCGCGGCATCGGCTCGGCAGTGCTCGGCGCCTTCGCCGCGCGGCTGCGCCAAGAAGGCCACGACACGATCATCATTGACCCGGATCCCGCCAACCTGCGCGCGGTACGGGCCTACGAGAAGGCTGGCTTCAGGCCGATTCCGAGCCTCATCGGGCGCAGCGGCGACAGCCTCCTCATGCAGTTCGTCACAGATCACGAAGAGACAAATCCATGACAACCTATTCGCCGCGCGAGATCGTCTCCGAGCTCGACCGCTACATCATCGGCCAGAAGGACGCCAAGCGCGCCGTCGCGATCGCACTCCGCAACCGTTGGCGCCGCCAGCAGCTCGAAGGACAGATGCGCGAGGAGGTGATGCCGAAGAACATCCTGATGATCGGCCCCACCGGCGTCGGCAAGACGGAGATCTCCCGCCGGCTGGCGAAGCTCGCCGGCGCACCCTTCATCAAGGTCGAGGCGACCAAGTTCACCGAGGTCGGCTATGTCGGCCGCGACGTCGAGCAGATCATTCGAGACCTCGTCGAGGTTGCGATCGGCCTGACCCGCGACGCCATGCGCGAGGACGTCAAGGCGCGCGCCCACATCAATGCCGAGGAGCGGGTGCTCGAGGGCCTCGTCGGCAAGACGGCGAGCCCGGCGACGCGCGAATCCTTCCGCCGGAAGCTGCGCGCCGGCGAGATGGACGACAAGGAGATCGAGGTCGAGGTGGCCGACACAGGATCTGGCATGCCCGGCTTCGAGATCCCCGGCATGCCGGGGGCGAATATCGGTGTCCTCAACATCAACGACATGCTGTCGAAGGCGATGGGTGGAAAGCGCACCAAGACGATCAAGACGACGGTACGCGAGTCCTACAAGCACCTCATCACCGACGAGTCGGACAAGCTGCTCGACCAGGACGAGGTGATCCGCAAGGCGCTGTCGTCGACGGAGAACGATGGCATCGTCTTCCTCGACGAGATCGACAAGGTGGCGACGCGGAGCGAGATCGCCGGCGGCCCCTCGCGCGAGGGCGTCCAGCGCGACCTGCTGCCGCTGGTCGAGGGCACGACGGTCGCGACCAAATACGGGCCGGTCAAGACCGATCACATCCTCTTCATCGCCTCCGGCGCGTTCCACGTCTCGAAGCCGTCCGACCTCCTGCCCGAGCTGCAGGGCCGGCTGCCGATCCGCGTCGAGCTCCGGGCGCTGGAGAAGGACGACTTCCGCCGCATCCTGACGGAGACGGAGGCGAGCCTGATCAAGCAGTATGTGGCGCTGATGGAGACCGAGGAGGTCGAGCTCGACTTCACCGACGATGCCATCGACCGTCTGGCCGGCATCGCCGTCGACCTCAACGCCTCGGTCGAGAATATCGGCGCGAGGCGGCTGCAGACGGTGATGGAGCGGGTGCTCGACGACATCTCGTTCAATGCGCCGGACCGCTCCGGGTCCAAGGTGACCATCGATGCCGAGTTCGTCGACAGGAACGTCGGCGACCTCGCCAAGAACACCGACCTGTCGCGCTTCATCCTGTAGGCACAGCCGGTATCCAGAGTCAGTGCGGCCAAGCGGCCGCGCTGTCGTCCCGCTTGGCCCCGCCCACGACGATCAATCTTCGTGCGTCATCTCCTTCAGCCGCGCAAGGAGCTCCGCGATCTCGTCTTCGCCGAGGGAGCCGATCGCTTCCCCAAGGCGGTTCGCCAGCTCGGTGGCGGCCGGCGACAGGCCGGACGTGTCGACCACGACGCGGGGACGCGAGGCGGCGGCGAGCTTCTGCAGGTCTTCCGCCTCGTCCCAGATGACGTTCAGATAGCCAATGACGGCCTGCATCGTGGCCCAGCTCGGCACGCCCCGGCGGCCGTGCTCCAGGGCCGAGAGATAGGCGGCGCTGACGCCGATGCCTTCAGCCATCTGCTTCTGCGTGATGCCGCGCGCGCGCCGCAGTTCCCTCAGCCGCTGCCCGAACGGGGTCACGAGGGCTCTCCTCGCGGGCGGCGCAGGCGGACATAGATGGCGCCATGCCCGCCATGCGGCCGGCCGGCGTCCTCATAGGCCGAGACCAGACCACGAAAGGCGCCGGTGCCAAGCCACTGCGGCACGACGCGACGCAGGACGCCCTCGCTCCCCATCGACGAGCCCTTGCCTGTCACCACCAGCACATGCCGGCGGCCGGCATCGCGCGCCTGGTGCAGGAAGGAGAGGAGGAGGGCATGCGCGTCGGACTGCGTCAGGCCGTGAAGGTCGAGCTTGCCCTCGATCGGCAGCCGGCCCTTGGCGAGCTTGCGGCGCGTGGTCCTGTCGATCGCGCCGGGCGCCGGGGGCGCGGTCCGGGGCGCCTTGGCCGGCGCGACGACGGCAGGGTGGATGGCAGAAGGCTCTTCCAGCGCGGCTTCGGCTTCAGGCGGCTCGGGAATGCGCGGCACGCTGCGGCCGGGAAGAGGGTTCACCGAGCCGGCGACCTTGCTCCACAGGATGCGGTCCTCGAGGTTGAGCGAGCGGCCGCGATCCCGGCTCATCGCCCGCCTCCGGCCAGGCTTCTCGGTACCAGGACGTAGAAATCGGCCCGATGCTTGATGACCCCGGCCTGTTCGCCGGCCTCGGAGCCCGAGCCGGTGAAGACGTCGCCGCGTGCCATGCCGACAATCGCCGAGCCCGTGTCCTGCGCGATCATCAGCCGCCTGAACGGCGCGGGGCCGAGGGCATTGAGCTCCGGGGCGACGACATAGACCGGCGTTCCGAATGTGTGGATCAGCCGGTCGACGGCGAGCGAGTGGCCGGCCGTCAGCGGCACCTTGGCCGCGGCGATCGGGCCCAGGCTCTCGTCCTCGACCGGAGCCTCGCGGAAGAATATGTAGGAGCGGTTGCGCCACAGGATCTCGTCCACCCGCTCCGGATGATCGCGGAACCAGGCGCGGATCGACTGCATGGTGACCGCTTCCGGCGCCAGCTCGCCCAGCTCGATCAGGACTCGACCGGGGCCGGTGAACCGATGGCCGCTCTTCGCCGCATAGGTGATGCGGCTCGTGGTGCCGTCGTCGAATTCCAGCCGCGCGGCCCCCTGGACATGGATGAAGAAGGCGTCGACCGGATCGGCGACCCAGGCAAGCTCCAGCCCCCGACCTGCCAGCGCGCCCTGCTCGATGGCGCTGCGGTCGAAATACTCGATCAGCCGGCCGTCCACGCGCCGCCGCCCGAAAGCGGCATCAGGAGCGGAGATCCCGCGATCATCCTCGGTTATGTCCAGGAGATCGTCGGGTCGCGCGAGCAGCGGGACACCGAAGTGTTCGCTCGGGTGCCGGCTCGCCTTCACGACCGGCTCGTAGAAGCCGGTGACGAAACCGCCCGCCTGGCCGCCGTCGAGGCGGCAGGGGACGAAGTGTGTTTCGAAGAAGCCGCGCGGATCGGCCCTCGCGCCGCCAAGCGCTGCCACGCAGGCTTCCCCAAACGCCTCGCAATCGAGGCCGAGCGAGCCGGTGCGGTAGGGGCGGGCAAGCATCCTCTCCGCCGAACGCGCGAATGCGTGGAGCGCCGGGAGCGGGTCGTCGTCCTGCCAGCCGGGCAGTTCTCCGAAGGAGATCGGTTCGAGGAGCGGGGACAGCGCCATCGGCGCCCGCTCCTCAGTCTTCCGCTTCGGTGGCGACCAGCTTCCAGTTGGGGTCGCGGGAGCGGGTGTCCCGCGCGAAGGTCCAGACGTCCTTGACCTCGGCAACCGTCTCGGGATCGCCATCGATGACCTCGCCGGCGCCGTTGCGGGTGGCGGAGATGAGCTCGCTCACGATCCTGAGCGTGACATGGGCGTCGCTGCCCTTCATCTCGGCGGAGACGATCTCGGCCTTGTCGATGCCGACGAAAGATGACTCGATCTTCTCCGACCGGCGCTCGCGATCGTCGATCGCCGAGACGAAGCCTTCATAGACGTCCTTGGACAGGAGGTTCTTCAGCGTCGCGCGGTCGCCGTCCGCATAGGCCATGACGATCATCTCGTAGGCCATCTTGGCGCCCTCGACGAAACTGTTCGGCTCGAAGGACGGATCGGCGTCGCGGATGGCACGAAGGCCTCGGTTCAGATCCGATCCGGGCGCAGCGAAGGCATCGATGGGAGCATAGTCGGAAGCCTCGCCCTGGGCGCCCTTGCGGCGCGGCAGCGCGACGACGTTGTCCGGCTCCTGCGGCGCCTCGTCGCGGGCGCCTCTTCCCGCCGTATAGGGATCGAAAGGCGGCCGCTCGTGGCCCGTGCGCCGCCCCAGCACGTTCCGCAGCTGGTAGAAGATGACGACAGCCGCCACGAGGAAGAAGATTGTGCCCAGGTCGAAGAATTCCATATCACCAGCCAGATGACCACGCTTCACCGCCGACGGCAAGGCATCGGCATCGGAAGACGCGAATGCAAGCGAGGCAGCGAACTGCGCCTGCATATAGAACGGCACGGCGCATCATTCAAATCAAAGACGGTTCACCCCATCTTGTCGAGGTACGGCCGTCCCGGCCGCCAGCCACGGAGAGAAGAAAACTTGCGACTGTCCCTTCTGCCCCTCGTCCTGCTCGTCGTCCCGCTCTCCGAGATCGGCGTCTTCATCCTCGTCGGCAGCCAGATCGGCGTCCTGGCGACGCTGGCGCTCGTCGTGGTGACGGCCATCATCGGCACGATCCTGCTGCGGGTCCAGGGCCTGGGCGTCCTGACGCGGATCCAGGCGACGCTCCAGGAGAACAGGGTGCCGGGCCGCGACCTGGTGCACGGCGTGATGATCCTGGTCGCCGGACTGCTCCTTCTGACACCGGGCTTCGTGACCGACAGCCTCGGCTTCATCCTGTTCGTGCCGGCCGTGCGCGAGGCGGGCTGGCGCTTCCTGCGCGAGCGCATCGTGGTGCGGCCGATGGCGGCACCGGCGGGCCGGCAGCATTCCGATCCGGACGTGATCGACCTCGACCCGGCCGACTACGAGTCCGGACCGGCCAGGGACGACTCGCCCTGGCGGCCCGGCCGCGACTGAGCGGCGGACGCGAAACTTGTCAGCTATGGGCGGAAGTGCTAGCCAGCCGCCGATCACAGAGGCCCCGACAGGCCCGCAGAGAGAGGACTTGGCTGATGGCCGACCAGAACAGCAGCAACAATGCCGGCGCAGCGACGGGCAATGGCGGGGCCGCCGCCGGACCGGCTCCGACGCTCAACATCCTCGCACAGTATGTGAAGGACTTCTCGTTCGAGAACCCCGGCGCGCCCCAGTCGCTGCGGGGGCGCGAGAAGCCGCCCGGCATCAACATCAACGTCAACGTCAACGCCAACCCGATGAGCGACAAGGAGTACGACGTCGTCCTGACGCTGTCGGCCAAGGCCGAGATCGAGGGCGCCGTGCTCTTCAACATCGAGCTCGTCTATGGCGGTGTCTTCCGGGTCGACGGCTTCCCGCAGGAGCACATGCTGCCGATCCTGTTCATCGAATGCCCGCGGCTGCTCTTCCCCTTCGCGCGCCAGATCGTCGCCGATTCGACGCGCCAGGGCGGCTTCCCGCCGCTGATGATCGACCCGATCGACTTCGCGCAGATGTTCCAGCAGCGCATGCAGCAGGAGCAGGCCCGCGCCCAGGGCGCGCCGGCTCCTGCCCAGACCAACTGATCCCGACCTAGCCGCCGGCAGGGCTCTCGCCGGCGGCGCTCTCCTGGAAGGGGAGCCAGATCGCCTTGTCGCCCAGGCCGCCGACGAGCCTGGCGTGAGCCTCGGCCTCCTCCGCGGTCAGCCTCGGCCGCAGCTGCCGGGGCCGCTGGTAGACCAGTTCCTGCACCGCCGAGCCACCGGCCGACGTTTCCTCGCCCGCCTGCTCGACCTCGAGGATCAGCGCGGCCTGCTTGCCGCCGACCAGCTCGATATAGACTTCCGCGAGGAGCTCCGAATCGAGGAGCGCGCCGTGCTTCGTGCGGCGCGAGTTGTCGATGCCGTAGCGGCGGCAGAGCGCGTCGAGGGAATTGGGGCCCATGGGATGCTTGCGGCGGGCCAGCATGAGGCTGTCAACGATGCGCTCGGGCGCGATCAGAGGCTGCCGCAGCCGCCCGAACTCCGCATTGACGAAGCCGAGGTCGAAGGTCGCGTTGTGGGCGATCAGGATCGCATCGCCCATGAATTCGAGGAGATCGCCGGCAATCTCCGCGAAGGACGGCTTGTCGGCCAGGAACTCGTCGCTCAGCCCATGAACGGCAAGCGCCTCGGGATGAACCTTGCGGCCCTGCGGGCTGATATAGACGTGGAAGGTCCGGCCGGTCGGGAACCGGTTGTAGAGCTCCACGGCTCCAAACTCGATGATCCTGTCGGCCGCTGTGTCGAGCCCTGTCGTCTCGGTGTCGAATATGATCTCGCGCATCGAATCGCCTTCCTTGGCCGCAACTTGAACGTCGAAATTGGGTCTTCTCAAGGCCCCGCGGCCGACCGTCCCCGCAATTCCTCGACCAGTGCCGCGACGGCCGTGCGCGCAGCCTCCATACCGAGCCCCGTATCGACGATGTAGTCGGCGCGGGCGCGCTTCTCGGCGTCGGGCACCTGGTGCGCGAGGATCGCCTGAAGCTTCTCCTCGGTCATGTTCGGGCGCGCGAGCACCCTCGCCCGCTGGACGTCGGGATCGGCGGTGACCACGAGGATCCTGTCGACCCGATCCATCCCGCCCGTCTCGAACAGCAGCGGAATGTCGAGCACCGCGAGCGGCTCGCCGCGGCGGCGGCAATCCGCGAGGAAGGCGTCGGCATCCGCCCGCACCAGCGGGTGGACGATCTGCTCGAGGCGCCGCAAGGCATCCGGCTTGCCGAGTACTGCGGCTGCCAGCCTGTCGCGGTCGACCACGCCGGAGGCCGTGGTGCCGGGAAACGCCTCCTCGATCAGCGGCGCGGCAACGCCGGAATAGAGCCGATGCACCGCCTCGTCGGAATCGTGGACGGGGACGCGAAGCTCACGGAACATGGCGGCCGTGGTCGACTTGCCCATGCCGATGGAGCCGGTGAGTCCGAGGACGATCATGCAGCTTCGCCCACGCCCTCGAGCACATGTGCGCGTAGGGCCGCCGTGACCCGGGGTCGGACGCCGAACCAGCGCTCGAAGCCCGGCACCGCCTGGTGCAGGAGCATGCCAAGCCCGTCGACGGTGCGGAGGCCGGCAGCGGCGGCGCGGGCGAGGAGAGGCGTCTCGAGCGGGGTGTAGACGATGTCAGAGACGATCGCTCTCCTGTCGAGACGGCTGAGGTCGAGTTCGGGCATAGGGCTGCCCGACATGCCGAGCGAGGTGGTGTTGACGAGCAGGCCGCCGCCGCCAAGGGCCTCGTCGACCTCCTGCCAGCCATGAACCGAAACGCCATCCGCCAGCGCGCGGAGGGTTTCGGCACGTTCCATGTCGCGGTTAACGACGCGGATCGCGCCAAAGCCGGCCTCTCCGAGCACGTGCACGATGGCCCGCGCCGCGCCGCCCGCACCAAGGACGACCGCAACCTCGGCATCGCGCCATGTCGGCACGCGATCGTCGAGATCGGCCGCGTAGCCGAAGGCATCCGTGTTGCCGCCGCAGAGCTGCCCGTCCTCCATCCAGAGCGTGTTGACCGCGCCGATGGCGTCGGCCGCTCTGTCGCGCCTGTCGACCAGCCGCCAGGCTGCCTCCTTGTGCGGAATTGTGACGTTGCCGCCGGCGAAGGCGCCGGCGCGCACGGTATCGATGAAAGCCGCGAAAACCGCCGGAGCGACGTCAACCCGCTCGTAGGAACCCGCGAGCCCCAGCTCGCGGAGCCAGAAGCCGTGGATCAGCGGCGAGCGCGAATGGGCGATCGGATGCCCGACCACGAATGCCCGCGGCGAGGCTTCAGGCATCGATCGCACCCGAGGCGCGCAGGAAATCGAGCAGCGGCAGGAGCGGCAGGCCGATGATGGCGTAGTGGTCGCCTTCGATGCGCGAGAAGAGCTGGATGCCCTCGCCTTCCACCTGATAGGCACCGACGGAAGCGAGCGCGCGGTCGCCGACGCGGGCCAGATGGCGGCCGACGAAACCGGGATCGAGGCTGCGCATGGTCATGCGCGCCACCGAAACATGCCGCCACAGCGTTTCGCCGTCCCTGACGACGGCGACGGCGGAGGACAATTCGTGCGTCCGCCCGGAGAGTTCGAGCAGCCGGCGGCGGGCACCTTCCATGTCGGCAACCTTGTGGAGCACCCGATCGTCCATCGACAGGACCTGGTCGCAGCCGATGACCAGCGCGCCGGAATTGCGGCCCGAGACGTCTTGCGCCTTCGCCTCGGCGAGAATGGCCGCAAGCTCGCCCGGCATCACGCCCGTCCGGTGCGTGGCTTCCTCGACCGCGCGTTCGTCGGTGTGCGGCGCCTCGGCGCGGAACGGCACACCCGCATTGGCGAGAAGCTCGCGCCTGAACGGGCTGGTCGAGGCCAGGACGATGTCTGTCGTCATCACATTCTCCTCCGCACGTTCGACTAATGGCCTCGCGGCCGCAGGGCAAGGATCGCGGCCGCGGTCTCCTCGATCGAGCGCCGCGAGACGTCGATCATCGGCCAGCCGTGGCGCTTGCAGATCGTGCGGGCATAGACGAGCTCCTGCGCGATCAGGCTGCGATCGACATAGGAGCTCGAATCGTAGCCGGTGCCGAGGAGGCGGTTCTCCCGCACATGGGCAATCCGTTCGGCCGATGCCACGAGCCCGACGACGAGCGGCCGCGTCGCGCGGGCCAGCGCCTCCGGGATCGGCACGTTGAGCACGATCGGCACGTTCGCCGTCTTGATGCCGCGGTTGGCGAGGTAGATGCTGGTCGGCGTCTTGGAGGTGCGGGAGATGCCCACGAGGACGATGTCGGCCTCCTCGATGTCATCCGGCAGCTGGCCGTCGTCGTGCTCCATGGTGAAGTTGAGGGCATCGATGCGGCGGAAATAGTCGGCGTCGAGAACGTGCTGCGCGCCCACGCGCCGGCCGGCCGGCGTCCCCAGATAGGACTGGAAGACGGCCAGGACGGGCTCCAGCACCGATACCGACGGCAGGCCCATCGCACTGCAGCGCTCGTCGATGAGCCGGGCCAGATCCTGGTCGACGATCGTGTAGAGCACGATGCCCGGCGCCTCCTCAATGTCCTCGAACACCTTCATCAGCTGCTTCTCGGTCCGGATCAGCGGGTAGATGTGCTCGATCGCGCGCGCATCCTTGTACTGGGCCGACACCGCTCGCCCCGCAGCCAGCAGCGTCTCGCCGGTCGCATCGGAAACGAGGTGCAGGTGGAAGAAGCTGGGCGGCTTGTTCACGCAAAAATCCGCCTTCTGTGGACGGGTGTGGATCGACCGGCGAGTCCGGACGGAGGGACGACAGGCGACTGTATCAGATCGCCATCCATCCACAATTTGCCGCGGTGTGGACAGAGCCCCGCGGCTGTGGAGCGTGACGCGGAGAGACATGAAGCCGCACATGAATGAAGACCCCTACATTTGTGCGGTCGATCTTAAATCATTGATTTTTCACATTGTTCCGAAGTTCTCCCCATAGTTCAAGCTCGGTTGTTATAGAAGGACGAGACGGCCGTTGCGAGCCGCCGCGGCGCACGAGGGTGGGATTTCGCGAGGGTTACCGCTACGAACAGACTCATAGAATCAGAAGATTCTTTCTATAGATCATATTGATTTAGGATCCCCGGAGACCGGTGCGCGAATGACGAGCGAGAAAGCGGTGCTCGAGGTCCTGAAGGGCCGGACGGTGTTCCCGCCACCGGTCTGGCTGATGAGGCAGGCAGGACGTTATCTTCCCGAGTACCGGGAGACGAGGGCGAGGGCGGGAAGCTTTCTCGATCTCTGCTACAACCCGGAGCTCGCTACGGAAGTGACGCTCCAGCCGATCAGGCGGTTTGGTTTCGACGCGTCGATCCTCTTCTCCGACATCCTCGTCGTGCCGCATGCGCTCGGCCGCAGGCTGGCCTTCGAGGAGGGTCGCGGCCCGATCCTCGATCCGATCTCGCGCGAGGAGATCGGCCGCCTTGACCCCAAGGGCTTCCACGAGCACCTGGCGCCGGTCTACGAAACCGTTGCCCGCCTCCGGCATCAACTGCCGCCGCAGACGACGCTCATCGGCTTCTGCGGCGCGCCGTGGACGGTGGCGACCTACATGGTCGCCGGCCACGGCACGCCCGACCAGGCTCCGGCGCGGCTGATGGCCTACCGGGAGCCGGAGGCGTTCCGACGCCTCCTCGCTCTTCTCGCCGACTGTTCGGCCGAATATCTGATCCGGCAGATCGACGCGGGGGCGGATGCCGTCCAGATCTTCGATTCCTGGGCGGGCGTGCTCGACGACGAGTTGTTCGCGACATGCTGCGTGGAGCCGGTTGCCCGGATCGTGCGGGCGGTGAAGTCAGCCCACCCGGATGTTCCCGTCATCGGCTTTCCGCGTGGAGCCGGCGCCAAGTACGACTGCTATCGCAGCCTGACCGGCGTCGATGCGCTCGGTCTCGACTGGACGGTGCCGATGGCGCAGGCGGCGAGGCTGCAGCAGGATGGGCCGGTGCAGGGAAATCTCGACCCGCTGCGAGTGATCGCCGGCGGCGCGGCGCTTGACCGCGCGGTCGACCATATCATCGACGAACTGGGCTCCGGACCGCTGGTCTTCAACCTCGGTCACGGTATCACGCCGGAGGCGCCCATCGAGCACGTTCACCGGCTTGTCGATCGGATCAGGGGCGCCGGGCGATGAGGCGCGGGCAAGTGGTTCTTGTCGTTGCACTTGCGGCGCTTGCGGCTGCGGCGCTCTTCTTCCTGCTCCCGGATACCGCATACCCATGGATCAGGGCGCTGCACATCATCGCCGTCATTGCGTGGATGGCGGGGCTGCTCTATCTGCCGCGCCTCTTCGTCTATCATGCGGAGGCAGGTGTCGGCACGCCGCAGGCAGAGACCTTCAAGGTGATGGAGCGGCGACTGCTCCGCTACATCATGGAGCCGGCGTCAGCTGTCGTTTGGATCGCGGGCCTCTGGCTCGCGTGGAGGGTCTTCGGCTTCATGGGCGGATGGCTGCACGCCAAGCTGGTGCTGGTCGTCCTCCTGACGGGGCTGCACGGCTATCTTTCGGCGGCGGCGCGGCGATTTGCGGACGATCGCAACGAAAAACCGGCGCGGCACTGGCGCGTCGTCAACGAAATCCCTACCTTGCTGATGGTCGGCATCGTCATCCTGGCGGTCGTGAAGCCCTTCTGACCGGCTCCTATCCGCGCTTGCGCTTTTGCCGATCGGCGGATAAAAAGCGGGCCTTCCCTTACGAGTGGCACTGCATTGGCTTCGGCCGGCCTCCAGAGCCTACCGCATCCCACCCATATTATTCCCACCTTTCTCGCCCAGAGGGCATACATGCAGGAAATGAAGCTCCAGGAGCTTAAGAGCAAGGGTCCGACCGACCTCATCGGCTTCGCCGAATCGCTCGAGGTCGAGAACGCCAGCGTCATGCGCAAGCAGGAGCTGATGTTCGCGATCCTCAAGAAGCTGTCGATGCAGGACATCGAGATCATCGGCGAAGGCGTCGTCGAAGTGCTGCAGGACGGATTCGGCTTCCTGCGCTCGGCGAACGCGAACTATCTGCCGGGGCCGGACGACATCTACATCTCGCCTTCGCAGATCCGCCGCTTCTCGCTCAAGACCGGCGACACGGTGGAAGGACCAATCCGCAGCCCCAAGGAGGGCGAGCGCTATTTCGCCCTGCTCAAGGTCAACACGATCAATTTCGAGGATCCGGAGAAAATCCGGCACAAGATCCATTTCGACAATCTGACCCCGCTCTATCCCAACTCCAGGTTGAAGATGGAAACCGACAATCCTACCACGAAGGATCTGTCGGCACGGGTCATCGATCTCGTCGCCCCGCTCGGCAAGGGCCAGCGCGGGCTGATCGTCGCGCCTCCGCGGACCGGCAAGACGGTGCTGTTGCAGAACATCGCGCACTCGATCGCGTCGAACCACCCCGAGTGCTACCTCATCGTTCTGCTGATCGACGAGCGGCCGGAGGAAGTGACCGACATGCAGCGCTCGGTGAAGGGCGAGGTCGTGTCCTCGACCTTCGACGAGCCGGCGGTGCGGCACGTCCAGGTGGCGGAGATGGTCATCGAGAAGGCGAAGCGCCTCGTCGAGCACGGCCGCGACGTCGTGATCCTGCTCGACTCGATCACCCGCCTCGGCCGCGCCTACAACACCGTCGTGCCCTCTTCCGGCAAGGTGCTGACGGGCGGCGTGGACGCCAATGCCCTGCAGCGGCCGAAGCGCTTTTTCGGCGCGGCGCGCAACATCGAGGAAGGCGGCTCGCTGACGATCATCGCCACGGCGCTGATCGATACGGGCAGCCGGATGGACGAGGTCATCTTCGAGGAGTTCAAGGGTACCGGCAACTCGGAGATTGTGCTCGACCGCAAGGTGGCCGACAAGCGCATCTTCCCGTCGATGGACATCCTCAAGTCGGGCACGCGCAAGGAAGACCTCCTCGTCCAGCGTCAGGACCTGCAGAAGATCTTCGTCCTGCGCCGCATCCTGGGTCCGATGGGCACCACTGACGCGATCGAGTTCCTCATCGACAAGCTGAAGCAGACGAAGACCAACGGCGACTTCTTCGATTCGATGAACACCTGAGGACGGCCGGGGGCCGCGTTGGCCCCCCTCCCCGGAGAGCCGCGGCCCCAATGCCCCCGCTCCAGGACACGATCTTCGCGCTTTCGAGCGGTGCGCTTCCTTCCGGGGTGGCGATCATCCGCATCTCCGGTCCGGCCGCTCGAGCGGTTCTCGAGCATCTGACCGGTCAAGCCGGGCCGCCGCGGCGTGCCCGACTCTGCGATATCCGCAATGGGTCAGAACTTCTGGATCGCGGCCTCGCGATCTATTTCCCGGGTCCCGCCAGCTTCACGGGCGAGGACTGCGCAGAGCTTCACCTGCATGGCGGACGTGCCGTCGTGGCATCAGTGCTCGACGCGCTCACCAGCCGGGAAGGCATGCGGGCCGCGGAGGCGGGAGAGTTCACCCGCCGCGCCTTCGTCAACGGCAAGGTCGATCTTGTCGAGGCCGAGGCGCTCGCCGATCTCGTAGAGGCCGAGACGCAGGCCCAGCGGCGTCTTGCGCTCGCGAACAGCGGCGGCATCCAGTCGGCGCTCTATGCGGACTGGCGTGCACGGCTCGTCTCGCTGCGGGCCAGGATAGAGGCGGAGCTGGACTTTTCGGACCAGGAGGACGTTCCTGCCAACGACATCGATGCCGTCCGCGACGGTGTGAATCAGCTGCGGCAGGAGATCGACAGCCATCTCAACAAGGCGCACGCGGCCGAAATCGTCCGCGATGGCTTCCGAGTCGCGATCGTCGGAGCACCGAACGCGGGCAAGTCGACGCTGCTCAATCTTCTCGCCGGGCGGGAGGCGGCGATTGTCACCGAGCATCCGGGCACCACGCGAGACGTGATCGAGGTTGCGATGGAGATCAAGGGACAGAAGGTCGTGCTGGCCGATACGGCTGGGCTGCGCGAAACGGAGGACCCAGTCGAGCGGATCGGGATCGCACGGACCCTGGCTACCGCCGCGTCTGCCGACCTTGTCCTACGCCTGACGGATCTGAGTGATCCTCATCCAGTGGCGGCGGACATCGAAGCACCAGCAATGCTTGTCGGGACCAAGAGCGACCTCGTTTCCCAAATCTGCGGCGAGGACGCCATTTCGGCGCGCACGGGGGCGGGGGTGGAGGCCCTGCTCGAAGCGATCGCCCGCCGCGCTCTTGATGCGGGTGTTCCGTCGCTTGAAGGAGCGCCGATCAGGGTGAGGCAGGTGAATTTGCTGAGGGCGTGTGCACGGGCCCTTGACGCTGCTGGCGCGACCTCTTCCCAAAATCCGGAACTGATTGCGGAAGAGTTGCGACGCTCCTCCGACTGCCTCGGCCGGCTCACGGGAGCCATCGAGACGGAGGAGGTTTTGGGCGACATCTTTTCACGGTTCTGTATCGGCAAATGATTCACGTGAAACACGCAGGGGCGTTTCACGTGGAACAGGCTCTTGACACGGCGTGCTTCGTCGCCCAGTTGCGGCTCCCGAGGAGACAGTCGATGCAGCGCAGCTATGACGTGATCGTGGTTGGCGGCGGCCATGCCGGCTGCGAGGCAGCCGCCGCCGCCAGCCGCCTGGGCGCATCGGTCGCGCTCATGACGCTCAAGGCGGACGCAATCGGCGTCATGTCGTGCAACCCCGCGATTGGGGGCCTCGGCAAGGGTCATCTCGTGCGCGAGATCGACGCTCTCGACGGCCTCATGGGCCGCGCGGCCGACGCGGCCGGCATCCAATTCCGGCTACTCAACCGCCGGAAGGGCCCTGCCGTCCGGGGACCGCGGACTCAGGCCGACCGGAAGCTCTACAGAAGCGCCATACAAGCGCTTCTGGCCGAGGCTCCTGGCATCGACATCATTGAGGGCGAGGTCCATGACATCGAGATCAATGCCGACACCGTCCAGGCTGCGATCCTTGCGGATGGACGGCGAATCGCCGGTTGCGCGATCGTCCTGACCACGGGTACCTTTCTGCGCGGTCTGATCCATATCGGCGAGCGCCGCTTCGCGGCGGGTCGGATGAACGAGTCGGCGGCGAACGGGCTGTCGGCGACTCTGGCACGGCTTGGATTCCAACTTGGGCGGCTAAAGACAGGCACGCCACCGAGGCTTGACGGGCGGACGATCGATTGGTCCGCCGTGGAAATGCAGCCGGGGGACGAAGATCCGGCGACGTTCTCGCTGTTGACCCAATCGATCCGCAACCCCCAGATCCAATGTGGCATCACACGCACGACGCGCGAGAGCCACAGGATCATCGAGAAGAACATCGCCAGATCGGCAATGTATTCGGGGGCAATCGCCGGAGTAGGTCCACGATATTGCCCGTCTATCGAGGACAAGATCGTCAAGTTTCGCGAGCGCGAGAGCCACCAGATCTTCCTGGAGCCGGAAGGTCTCGACGACAATACAGTCTATCCCAACGGGATATCTACTTCGCTCGCCGAGGACGTGCAGCACGAACTGGTTCACAGTATTCCGGGGTTGGAAAAGGTTGCAGTCCTGCAGCCGGGTTACGCTATCGAGTATGACTACGTGGATCCCAGGGAACTGCGCCCATCGCTGGAGACCAAGCGGGTGCGCGGGCTGTTCCTCGCGGGCCAGATCAACGGGACGACGGGCTACGAAGAGGCCGCCGGCCAGGGTCTTGTCGCGGGGCTCAATGCCGCGCGAGCGGCGGGGCAGCAGGCGCCGGTCATCTTCGGCCGCGCCGACAGCTATATTGGGGTGATGATCGACGATCTCACGACTCGCGGCGTAGCGGAGCCATACCGGATGTTCACCTCGCGCGCCGAATTCCGGCTCAGCCTCCGCGCCGACAATGCGGATCTCCGGCTTACGCCGCTTGCGATCGAGCTGGGAATGGCATCGTCCGAGCGTGCGGCCGCATATCGCGAGCTGTCGTCTTCGCTCGATGCCGCCCGTTCAGAGCTGTCGAGCAGGTCGATCACGCCGAACGAGGCACGTTCCAAGGGCGTTACGCTCTCTCTGGACGGAGTGAGGCGGACGGCCTACCAGCTGCTGGCTCTGCCGAACGTTGAGTGGGAGACGGTCGTATCAATCTGGCCTGAGCTGTCCAGCATCTCGGCTCGAGCAGCGGAGCTCGTTCAAACAGAAGCGCGATACTCCGTCTATCTCGAGCGGCAGCATTCCGATATCGAGCTTCTGCGCCGTGAGGAGTCCCGAACCTTGCCAGCAGAGCTCGACTATACGTCTCTGCCCGGTCTCTCGACGGAACTGAAGCTGAAGCTGGAACGCACCCGCCCTGCCAATGTCGGCGCCGCCCAGCGGATCGACGGCATGACACCGGCCGCCCTCGGCATTATCCTAGCTCACGCGTCGCGCCTGGAGCGCGTGGCCGGGGCCGCCTGATGGGATCACACGAAGACGTACTGGCCAGAGCAGCCGGAAACGTTTCACGTGAAACCTTCGAACGGCTTGGCCGTCTGGACAAGCTTGTCAGGACCTGGAATAGGCGAATCAACCTGATCGGTCCCGCGACGGCTGGCGATATCTGGGACCGCCATATTGTGGACAGTGCACAGCTCGTGCCTCTGGCGCCTGCCGCCAGACGGTGGGTGGATCTCGGGTCCGGCGCCGGGTTTCCAGGGCTCGTAGTGGCAATCCTGCATGCGGAAGATGTTGGCTTTCGCGTGCATCTGGTGGAGAGCAACGCCAAGAAGGCTGCCTTCCTCTCGGCTGCTACTGCCGAACTCCAGCTTCCGGCAGAGGTTCACCGCTGCCGGATCGAAGCGGCATTCAAGACTGTGGGACCGGCCGACGTCGTCAGCGCGCGGGCCCTCGCACCGTTGCCGAAATTGCTGGAACTGGCGGAACCCTGGCTTAAGGTGCCCGGCTGCAAGGGGCTGTTTCACAAAGGACGAGACTTCGTTGGAGAAGTCGAGCGCGCACGTGACGAATGGCGGTTCGATCTGATAGAACACCGAAGCATAGTCGATCCGGGCGGGATGATTCTCGAGATAGGCGGAGTGAGGCCGCTCGAACCGCCCCAGATGGAACGGACATGACCTTTCAGCCCAAGCCTCAGACGCGCGTCATCACCGTCGCCAACCAGAAGGGCGGCGTCGGCAAGACGACCACCGCCATCAACCTCGCGACCGCACTTGCCGCAATCGGCGAGCGGGTGCTCATCATCGATCTCGATCCGCAGGGCAATGCCAGCACCGGCTTGGGGATAGACCGCCAGGCGCGGGAGGTGTCGTCCTACGATCTGGTGCTCGGCGAGGCGACGCTCGCCGAAGCCGCCGTACCGACCGCGGTCCCGGGCCTGGATATCGTCGCATCCACGCTCGATCTCCTTGGTGTCGAGATGGAGATCGCCGCCTCTCCGGATCGCGTGGTCCGGTTGAAGCACGCATTGTGGGCCGGTGGGGAAGCTCCTGCCTACGGTTACGTCCTGATCGACTGCCCGCCTTCGCTCAACCTCCTGACGCTGAATGCCATGGCCGCCGCCGATTCGGTGCTCGTGCCGCTGCAGTGCGAGTTCTTCGCGCTCGAGGGACTGAGCCAGCTCCTGCAGACGGTCGACCGGATCAGGGCGAGCATCAACCCTTCCTTAACCATTCAGGGCATCGTGCTCACCATGTTCGATGGCCGCAACAACCTAGCCAATCAGGTCGTCGAGGACGTGCGCGCGCATATGGGCAGTGCCGTCTACGGGACGGTGATCCCGCGCAACGTTCGGGTTTCCGAGGCGCCCTCGCACGGCAAGCCGGCCATCCTCTACGATCTCAAATGCAGCGGCAGCCAGGCCTATCTGCAGCTTGCGTCCGAAGTCATTCGCCGCGAGCGCAGCCTGCGGGCGGCATAGCCTGCGACCTGCGGAGGGAAGATGAACCAAGACCTTTCACGCAAGAGATTGGGGCGCGGTCTGGCGGCGCTGATCGGGGAAATGGATCGCCCCGGTCCGGCGGCTTCCGAGCAGCGTCCAGCTACGCAGGCCGACGCTCGACTGGGCATCGACCGGATCGATCCGAACCCGCGCAACCCACGGCGCCAATTCGATCCCGCGGAACTCGCGGATCTCGCGCAGTCCATTGCCAGCCACGGCGTCGTTCAGCCTGTCGTGGTGCGCCCAAGCCACGGAAATCGTTACGAAATTATCGCCGGGGAACGGCGCTGGCGCGCTGCGAAGCAGGCCGGACTGACCGAGATCCCGATCATCATCCGGGAGGTCACGGACCGTGTCGCGCTCGAGCTGGCGATCGTCGAGAACGTCCAGCGGACCGACCTCAACCCCGTCGAGGAGGCGCTGGGCTACCAGCAGCTGATCGAGGACCACGACTACACCCAGGCCGACCTCGGTCAGGTGATCGGCAAGAGCCGGAGCCATGTGGCAAACACGCTCAGGCTCCTCAAGCTGGCGCAACCGATCCTCGACATGCTGGCCGACGGAACGCTGTCGGCGGGACACGCAAGAGCGCTGGTGACGGCCACCGATCCGACCGGGCTCGCCCGACGGATCGTCGAAGAAGGGCTGTCGGTGCGGCAGGCGGAAGCGCTGGCCCAGCAGCCGGCCGCGAGCGAGCCGCCGCGTCCTGCGCGCCAGCCTGCCGAGAAGGACAGCGATACGCTGGCGCTCGAAAAGGTGCTGAGCGACGCGACCGGGCTGAGGGTCGCGATCCAGCATGGAGCGCGCGGCGGCGAGATCCGCATCGGCTACAAGAATCTGGAGCAGCTCGACGAGCTGTGTCGACGGCTGCAGCCTTCGGGAGTCGTGCGGTGAGTGACCGCGCGATCAGCCGTTCTTTGCCGGCCAACATGGAAATTGACTGGAACAACAAGGGCAGATCGGGCAAGAGGCGGCGGCAACGGGCGGGAACAACAGCATGACCAGGCGCTATTTCGGGACCGATGGCATCCGCGGTCGGGCCAATCGATTCCCGATGACGGCCGAGATTGCGATGAAGGTCGGCATGGCGGCCGGCATGTCGTTCCAGCGCGGAAGCCACCGGCATCGTGTGGTGCTGGGCAAGGACACGCGGCTATCCGGCTACATGATCGAGAACGCCCTCGTTGCCGGCTTCTGCTCGGCCGGGATGGACGTGTTCCTGCTCGGCCCGATCCCGACCCCCGCGGTGGCGATGCTGGTGCGATCGCTGCGCGCCGATCTCGGCGTCATGATCTCGGCCTCGCACAACCCCTACCACGACAACGGAATCAAGCTCTTCGGCCCGGACGGCTACAAGCTCTCCGACGAGATCGAGAAGCGGATCGAGACCATCGTCGACGGCGGCGTGGACATCGTGCTCGCGGATGCCGATGCCCTCGGTCGCGCCAAGCGCGTGGATGGCGTGCACGACCGTTACATCGAGTTCGCGAAGCGCACCCTGCCGCGCTCGCTGTCGCTCTCCGGGCTGCGCGTCGTCGTCGACTGCGCGAACGGCGCCAGCTACCGGGTCGCGCCGGCGGCGCTCTGGGAACTGGGTGCCGAGGTGGTGGCGATCCACGACGAGCCCAACGGCCTCAACGTCAACCAGGATTGCGGCTCCACACATCCGCAGAGCCTCGTCGACAAGGTGCGCGAAGTGCGTGCCGACATCGGCATCGCGCTCGACGGAGATGCTGACCGCGTCGTCCTGGTGGACGAGACCGGGACGGTGGTCGACGGCGACCAGATGATGGCGCTGATCGCGGAGTCGTGGCACGCGGCTGGCCGGCTCGCGGGTGGCGGCGTGGTTGCCACCGTCATGTCCAATCTCGGCCTCGAGCGGTTCGTCGGAGATCTGGGCCTCCAATTGCATCGCACCAAGGTCGGCGATCGCTACGTCGTCGAACACATGCGGGCGCACGGGCTGAATGTCGGCGGCGAGCAGTCGGGACACGTGGTGCTGTCCGACTTCACGACGACGGGCGACGGGCTGATCTCCGCGCTGCAGGTGCTGGCCTGCATCAAGCGCGCCAACAAGCCCGCCAGCGAGGTCTGCCGCCGCTTCGAGCCGGTGCCGCAGGTGCTCCGCAACATCCATCATTCCGGCAAGTCGACACTGGACAGCGCCACCGTGAAGAAGGCTGTCGCCGATGCCGAGAACCGGCTGGGCCGCAGCGGGCGCCTGGTCATACGTCCGTCCGGAACCGAGCCGCTCATCAGGGTTATGGCCGAGGGCGACGACCGCGACCTGGTGGAGCACGTGGTCGCCGATCTGGTCGAGGTCATCTCGGCCGCAAAGACCGCGGCCTGAGGCGAAAAGACGCTGGCACGCCGCATGCACTGTCTTCTCCGCGAGGGACCGATTGTCCCACGAGGAGACAACAGATGCGGAAACTGGGCAGCTTCTCACAAAATTTGCGCCGCTTTGCCAAAGACAGGGGCGGCAATTTCCTGGTCATCACGGGCGTAGCGGTCTCGCTGCTGACGCTGGCGGCGGGGTACGGTGTCAATACGGCACAGCTGGTGCTCACACGGTCGAACCTGGTCAACGCGCTCGATTCGGCGGTGACCTCGACGGCGCGGGACCTGACGACCGGAGTGATCGCCGAGCAGCGTGCGCGCGAGGTCGTCGAGGCGTTCCTCTCGGCCAACGGTGCCGCGGGCTTCGCCAGCGCCGATCGCCTGCGGCTCGACAGCCTCGTCATCGACCGGCAGGCGAAGACGGTGAGCGCGCAGGCGAGCGTCGACGTCGCGCTGGCGTTCCCGCTGTTCGGGTCGGAGCCGACGCGGCGGGTCAGTGCCGAATCGGCAGCACGCTACAATGACCGGAAGATCGAAGTGGCCATGATGCTCGACATTACCGGCTCGATGGCCGGGCAGCGCCTGCGGGACCTGAAGGCCGCCGCGACGCGGGCCGTCGACACCTTCCTCGGCGGCCAGAATGCAGCCAACCCGCGCGTGCGGGTCGCCATTGTGCCGTATGCGGATGCGGTCAACACCGGTTTGCTTTCTCACACCGTCTATCGCGAAACCTCCTACACTGAAGCGCCGCCACCGCCGCTCGGCGCCCCACAGGTCGCGTCCACCGGCGATCGCTGCGCGACCGAGCGCAAGGGGCCGCTGCGCTATCGCGACGCAGGACCCGACCAGGCGATGGTCAACCGCGATTCGCGCCTCTCCTTCTGCCCGGCCACTGCGCTGCAGCCGCTGACATCGGACGCCAGCCGCCTGCGCACGGCGATCTCCTCCTTCTCGGCCGGCGGTCATACGGCGGGCCATATCGGCATCCAGTGGAGCTGGTACCTCCTCTCGCCCTCGTGGGCGTCCGTGCTTCCGGCCTCGTCGCGGCCGAGCGCCTATGGCGACAGGGACACAGTGAAATATGCGATCCTGATGACCGACGGCGAGTTCAATACCGCGTTCCTGGACACGCCGCAGACGCAGAACGTCCGCAACCAGCCGATGAACTCGCGCAACCATGCGGAAAACCTCTGCGCCGAGATGAAGCGCCAGGGCATCACGGTCTTCACGATCGGCTTCATGCTGGAGCAGGCTGCGGCCAAGCGGGTCCTGGAGAACTGCGCTTCGCCGCGCGCGGGGAATGTGCGCACCTACTTCGACACATCGACCGCCGCAGAGCTCGACCGCGCCTTCCAGGAGATCGCCAGCAATGTCGAGCGGCTGGCGCTGACCCGGTAGAATGGCGCCGGGACACAGCCTTGACAGCCGGAGGAGCGGACCACTAAATGCCGCTCGTCCGGCGACCGGGGCTGTAGCTCAGTTGGGAGAGCGCGTCGTTCGCAATGACGAGGTCAGGGGTTCGATTCCCCTCAGCTCCACCAGCCGGATGCGCTTCAGCAACCTTATATTGCCCATGCGGGTCAGGCGGATGCCTGCCGCCACGCTCCGTACCACTCCACGAAAAGCTCGTACTGGCGCTCGAGGTAATTGCGCTGGGCATCGGTCAGCACGTCCGTCTCGTTGAAGTTGAGCGCGTAGCCGGCGTTGCCCGTCAGCACCATCAGGTGCTTGTAGTAGAGGACGAGATCGGGGCCCTCGTCGAAAGAGGACAGCACCATCAGCGCGTCCTCCAGTTCCCGCGCCCGCCTGCGGGCCGAAACGTCGCCTGCAGCAGCCTCACGACACAGGGCCACGAGGTGCAGCAGTTCGCGCGGCAGCGCGTTGCCGACGCCGGTGATGACCGCCTTCGCGCCGCAGTTGACGAAGCCGTGGAAGACGTTGGTATCGACGCCCACGACCAGCGCGACACCCTCGTCCCGCGACGTGATGTGCTCGGCCGCGTAGCGCAGATCGGCGGCTCCGCCGAACTCCTTGAAGCCGAGGAGGTTCGGATGGCGGTCGCGGAGCGCGAAGAAGAGGTCGGCCCGCGTGGCAAAGCCGTAGTACGGGCTGTTGTAGATGACCGCCGGGAGGTCGGGCGCGGCCGACAGGACGGCCTCGAAGTGATGCCGCTGCGCAAGTGGCGACGAGCTGCGCGACAGGAGGCGCGGGATCACCATCAGACCCTGCGCACCGACCTCGCGGGCATGGGAAGCGTGCGCCACGGCCTGCCTCGTGTTCATCGCGCCGGTGCCGACGATGGTCGGCACGCCCGCTGATACCAGCCGCGCGACGCCTTCCATCCTTTCCGCGTCGGACAGGAGGGGCCAGTCGCCCATCGAGCCGCAATAGACGACGGCCGACATGCCGATCCCGATCAGTTCGAGCGCCTTGGCGACGAGGCCGTCGAAATCCGGCTTTCGATCCGGTGTGCAGGGCGTCATGAGCGCCGGGATGGTGCCGGTGAATATCTTGTCGCCCATTTCCGTCCTCTCGAACGGGCTGCCCGCGCGGCCGCCCTGCATGTCCGCGGCCAGGCGCCGCTTCGCCAGTTCATACCAGCGCGGCCTTCCGCACAAGGAGGCCGTGTGGCTTCGCGGCGCAGCGTGAGCCGGCCCTTGGCGCTTGCGCAGGCCGGCGAGGTAGGCTTTTCTGTCATCGGAGAACGAAGACGAAGAGGCCTCGTGTCGGATCAGGCCCATCTCACAGGGACGAAAGCCTTCGCGGATCGACGGCGTCAGCCATCGACCGCGCAGCCCGAGGTGCCGGTCGGATGACGGTCGCGGCAGCAGAGGGCGCTTCCGTCCCGGTCGCCCTGCGGCGAAGTGATCCCGGTCGATCGGACATTGCCGTCGAGCAGCTGACCAAGGTGTTCGGCTATGGCGACGACGCCGTCCGGGCGCTCGACCACGTTGACCTCTTCATTCCGGAGAACGAGTTCTTCACCCTGCTCGGGCCGTCGGGCTGCGGGAAGACGACGCTGCTGCGGATGATCGCAGGCTTCGAAGCGCCGTCGAGCGGCCGCATCCGCTTGGGAGGCGCCGACATCGCCGGCCTGCCGCCCAACCGGCGGCCGGTCAACACGGTCTTCCAGAGCTACGCGCTGTTCCCGCACATGACGGTGGAGGAGAACATCGGCTTCGCGTTGCGGATGCTCAAGCGCCCGCGGGAGGAGATCCGGGCGACGGTCTCCGACATGCTGCGTCTCGTCAAGATGGAGCAGATGGCCAACCGCCGGCCGACGCAGATCTCCGGTGGTCAGCAGCAGCGGGTGGCGCTTGCGCGCGCGCTTGCGCCGCGGCCGCGCGTCCTGCTCCTGGACGAGCCGCTATCGGCGCTCGACCTGAAGCTGCGCAAGGAGATGCAGGTCGAGCTGAAGCGGCTGCAGTCCGAGACGGGCATCACCTTCGTCTTCGTCACCCACGACCAGGAGGAAGCGCTGACGATGTCGGACCGGATCGCCGTGATGAGCAGCGGCAAGGTCCTGCAAGTCGGCAATCCGCAGGACATCTACAACAGGCCGGCCGAGCGCTTCGTGGCGGACTTCATCGGGGAGACCAATTTCCTCGGCGCCAAGGTCGTGAATACGGCTGCGGATCGCGCCCGGGTTCGGCTGTCTTCCGGAGTCGAGCTGAACGCGGCGCTGCCGGAAGGGCTTCGCCCTGCGGAGGGCGACACGGTGACCGTCATCGTGCGTCCGGAGCACGGGTATCTCGCGCAAGACGGGCAGATCGCGGCGCGGGTGGACAACATCGTCTACTTCGGCACGGACACGAACTTCCACCTGACGCTCGAAAGCGGCGAGCCCTTCCTGCTGCGCCGCCAGAACCGTGTCGACGGTGGCAGCCTCCCGTCCCGCGGCGATCAGGTCCGCATCGGTCTTGCAGATGGCGGCGCGCAGATCGTGAGGGACTGATCGTGGCCGTCGGCGAGATCCCAGCGACGGCCGAGGCAGAAGAGCGCCCGGTCCGCGCCCGAAACGAGATCGCCTGGCGCTGGCTGCTCTGCGCGCCGGCGCTCGTGGTGCTGGTCTTCGCAGCATCCGGGCCGCTCTTGATCGTCCTCGTCTATTCCTTCCTGTCGCCCGGCTCGTTCGGCGGCGTGACCTGGGAATTGTCGCTCGAAGGCTGGTTCCGGGTCTTCTTCTCGCGCGACATCTTCGACGACACGGTGGGCCTCGCGGAAGCGCATGTCCAGATCTTCTGGCGCAGCATCTCGCTGGCGCTGGTGACGACGCTGATCACGGCGATCCTCGGCTTCCCGACCGCGTGGTTCATCGCCACGCGCCCCGCGCTTTCGCGGCCGATCTGGCTGTTCCTCGTCACGATCCCGTTCTGGACCAACCTGGTCATCCGCACCTTCGCGATCCAGGAGGTCATCCGCAACGAGGGCCTGATCAACAATTTCCTGCTCTGGGCAGGCGTGATCTCGCGGCCGATCCAGATGCTCTACACCGACTTCGCGATTCTCGTCGGCATGGCCTATGTCTTCCTGCCGCTGATGGTCCTGCCGCTCTATGCCAGCATGGAGAAGCTCGACATGCGCCTGCTCGAGGCCGCCTACGACCTCTATGCGAGCCGGATGCGGGTCCTCTGGGAGGTCGTGCTGCCGCTGGTGAAGCCGGGCTTCATCGCGGGCTCGATCCTGGTCTTCATTCCCGCGATCGGTGCATACGTGACGCCGCGAATCCTCGGCGGCGGGCGAAACCTGATGCTGGGGAACCTGATCGAGCTGCAGTTCGGCCAAGGACGCAACTGGCCGCTCGGCTCGGCGCTCGCCCTTACGCTCCTGATCATCGTCGTCGTGGCGCTGCTTCTCTACGTGCGGACCGCAATGCGGGACACGGAGCAGCGCCATGGCTGAGGCCAGTCTTCCGAGGCGCTTCTCGGTCACGCATGTGCCCGGCTTCGCGGTGGTCGCGATCCTCACCTTCCTGCTGCTCTACCTGCCGATCGCGACCCTGGTCGTCTATTCCTTCAACGCCTCACCATCGATGACCAACTGGGGCGGCTTCTCGCTGTCCTGGTACGAGGCCGCACTGCGTAATCGCGCCGTGCAGGACGTGTCGATCCGCTCGCTCATACTCGCCGTCTCTGCCGCATCGACCGCAACGGTGCTGGCGACGCTTGCGGCATTGGCGACGACGCGGCAGCGCCGTTTTCCCGGCCAGACGATCATCTACGCCCTCATCAACCAGCCGCTGATGGTGCCCGAGATCGTGACCGGCGTCGCGCTGCTCATCTTCTTCGCGATGATCAAGATCCAGACCGGCTATACCGGCCTCGGCTATCTCATCGCCGCCCACACCGCCTTCTGCATCCCGTTCGCCTACCTGCCCATACGCGCGCGGCTCGAGACGATGGATTTGACCTTGGAGCGGGCGGCGGCCGACCTCTATGCGACGCCGGTGCAAGCCTTCCACTACGTTACGCTGCCGCTCCTCATGCCCGGCATCCTCGCCGGCTTCATGCTCGGCTTCGTCATCTCGCTCGATACCGTCGTGATCACGGAGTTCGTCAAATCGGCCGGGCAGGATACGCTGTCGACCTACATGCTCGGCCAGATGCGCCGCACGATCACGCCCGAGATGAATGCGATCGCCACGCTGTTCCTGATGCTGTCCCTGGCCGCCGTGACGATCTTTTTCCTGCTTTCGCGAAAGAAGGTCTGAACCAGAGGGAGACGTAAGATGAAAACGACGACCACCGCCATGGCTGCCGCAATCCTTGCCGCATCCACAGCACTGGCGAGCGCCGAAGGCGTTCTCAATATCTACAACTGGGGCAACTACACCAACCCCGAGCTGATCGAGAAATTCCAGGCCGACACGGGCATCCAGGTCACGCTGACGGACTACGATTCCAACGATACCGCGCTGACCCGCATCCGCGCCGGCGGGCACGGCTTCGACATCGTGGTGCCCTCGGCGAGCTACATCCCCATCTGGGTCGAGCAGGGGCTGATTCTCGAGCTCGACCATTCGCGGCTGCCCAATATCGGCAACATCGCCGAGCAGTGGGTGGACGTTCCGTTCGATCCCGGCCGGACCCATTCGGTACCGTGGCTCTGGGGCACCACGGGCGTGATCGTCAACACCAGCGTCTATGACGGCGATCCGCACACGGCTGACATCTTCCTAGATCCGCCCGAGGAGCTGCGCGGACGCATCAACGTGATCCCCGAGATGTCGGACGTGATGGCGATCGCCATCCGCTATGTCGGCGGCACGGATTCCTGTACCGAGGATCGCGACGTGTTGCGCGCCGCGCGCGACGCGCTGATGGCGGCCAAGCCGCACTGGATCGCGCTCGACTACGGAACGGTCGACGCCTATGCCGCCGGCGATATCGCGGCCGGAGTCTACTGGAACGGCGCCTCCATGCGGGTGCGCCTGCAGAATGCGGACTATGTGTACGGCTATCCCCAGACCGGCTATCCGATCTGGATGGACAACGCGACGATCCTCGCCGATGCCCAGAATGTCGACGAGGCCTACACCTTCCTGAACTACATCATGGAGCCCGAGCACGCGGCGATGCTGTCGAACTTCGCGCGCTACGCCAACGGCATCGAAGGCTCCGAGGAGTTCATGGACGAGGAGATGCGCGAGGCGCCGGAGATCGTCATTCCGGAAGGTCTCGGCGAGGCAGGCCAGTTCTCGCTGACCTGCCCGACGGAGATCCAGCAGATCCACACCCAGATCTGGACCGAACTCCTGCGCTGATCCAGCGGTCGGCATAGCTTTTCTGTTGCGCCGGCTCAGCGGACCATCCGCAGAGCCGGCAGACGCCATGGTTGGCGACCCTACCGGTCGAGCGGATCGCCCTGCGAACGCCAGAGCACCAGCCAGTCGTCGACACCGACCGCGCGGCAGGCATCGAGCATCGTGTAGAAGTCGAGCCGGAAGCTCTCCCCATCCCAGGTGAAGCTGCCGGCATGGCCGCAATCGCCTGCCCCGCGCCCGGTGTGGGCAAAGTGCAGGCTCATACTGTCCGTCGAGATGTCCATATTGGGCAGGCTGCCGGTGTGGATGAGGCCGGCCAGCGCCTCGGGTACCGTGAAGGGCGCCGGGCGAACCGGTCCGCTCCCCGGCCCCACGACGAGCGTATTGCCCGCGTGGGATGCACCCATGTAGCAGCGCACGCTCCACCAGGCGAGATCCGAGGTCAACCAGCCCGACTGGTCGACGGCGATGTCTTCTTCATACACGTCCTCATCACAAACCTCGGCGAGATCGGCGTCCTGCAATGCCGGCGGCGGCGCCATCGCCGGCGCAGGCACAGTATCGATGCGCGGCAGATCGGGCGGCGGGGGCACGGCATCTGCCGGCGTTTCGCCGGTCAGGATGATGGCGTCCTCCGTCCCCTCGCGATGCTGGACGCGGTCGAAGGACTCGAGTAGCGGGCGGCCTTCGTCGAGCGAGATGGCGATCGTCTCCGTCGTCCTGCCGTCTTCGAAGACGCCGCGTATGCCGGCCGTTCCGCCGCGCGTCAGCGCCGCCAGGAGGGTCTGCACATCCCTTTCGGCAAGTGCTGCGCGCTGGTAGTGCTCGGCGCGCCGCCAGAGGGGTTCGCCCTGCAGCGCATCCTCGAAGCCCGGTCCAACGATCTCGATGCGCTCGAAGGGTCCGGCTGCTGCGTCGCCGAAGCTCATGACGAGCTCGATCTCCACGGGCGCCCGTGGCCCGCCAGGCCGGCTGATCCAGACATAGGCGCCGGGTATGGGGTCGTCGACTGCAAGCGCGAGGATCGTGCAGTGGCGGAGGTTGTCGCAGCCGAGCCGCCAGTTCTCCGTCGCCTGAAGCGTCTGGGCATGGACGGGTGAAGGGGCCAGCAGCGCCATCGCTCCAAGCATCGCCACAAATGGCCTGTTTGTCATGTTGCGTCCTCCGATCCTACCAGAAGCGTCCTGATCGGGACGCCGCGTTGCAGGCGGATGGCGGCAGGGACGTCGCTTGTTTCCGACGGCCGTTGCCCGCCGGTCGGGCCTCAGCCTTGCTGCGCCATCCTGCGTCCGCTCCGCTCGGCCAGCCAGATGCCGCCGAGCACCATTGCAATCGCGATGGCGTGGTAGGCGTGGAAGGCTTCGCCGAGGATCAGCATGGAAAGCAGGAGCCCGAAGATCGGCACCATGTTGATGAACAGGCTGGCGCGGTTGGCGCCGATCATCTCGACGCCGCGGATATAGAAGATCTGCGACAGGAGCGACGGGAAGAGGCCGGTGTAGATGACGATCATCCAGCCCAGCGCGTCGGGCAGGATCGCCTGGCCGACCTGCACCTCCCAGGCCACGAACGGGATGGAGGACACGACCGCAGAGGCCGTCAGCACCAGCATCAGGCTCTTCCAGTGGATCGGCGGCTTCCAGCGCAGCGCGACGGTGTATCCGCCATAGAGCACGATCGCCACGATCATCAGAGCATCGCCGAAATTGACGTCGAGCTGCAGAAGCCGCGTCAGGTCGCCGTGACTCGCCGTCAGCGCCACGCCGGCCAGCGACAGCAGGAAGCCGGCGATCTGGGCGAGCGAGACCCGCACCGACAGGAGCAGGAAGTTGATGAGGAAGATCACCATCGGCATCGCCGCCTGCTCGATCGAGACGTTGATCGCCGAGGTGTGGAGGAGGGCGCTGTAGAGCACCGCGTTGAAGCCGGTGAAGCCCGCGGCGCCGAGGACGAACAGGAAGCCGAGATGGCGCTTCGCCACCGGCCAGTCCTTCCGGAACTGCTGCCAGCCGATCGCCACAAGAATGGCGAGCCCGAGCACCCATCGCAGCATCGTCAGCACCATCGGCGACACGTGGCCGACGGCAAGCTTTCCAGCCACCGCGTTGCCGCCCCAGAAGAGCGCCGTCAGCAGCAGCAGGAGATAGGCAAGGCGAAGCATGGGCGACTGGAGGGTGAGCAGGTGGAAGGAGAGGCCGCCTCACTAGGCCGTTCGGAAGCTGGCGGCAATGGCCAGGCCAAAGCGGGGGTCGCGCCGCCGCGCGCTCGCGTCTATAGAAGCGCCATGATCGCACCCGGCCGGTGCTCCTTACGGGAAGGAAAGTCTCAATGGCGAATGTGGTGGTCGTCGGCTCGCAATGGGGCGACGAGGGCAAGGGCAAGATCGTCGACTGGCTATCGGAGCGGGCCGACGTCGTGGTGCGCTTTCAGGGCGGCCACAATGCCGGCCATACGCTGGTCGTCGAGGGCCGGACCTACAAGCTGTCGCTGCTGCCTTCGGGCGTGGTCCGGGAAGGCAAGCTCTCCATCATCGGAAACGGCGTCGTCTTCGATCCGCACGCCTTCGTTGCCGAGGCGGCCCGAATCCGCGAGCAGGGCGTCGATATCGGTCCAGACCGCCTGAAAATAGCCGAAAACACCGCCCTTATCCTGTCGGTACACAGGGAACTGGACGCCTTCCGGGAGGATGCCGCGTCCAATTCGGGCACCAAGATCGGCACGACCAGGCGCGGCATCGGCCCCGCCTACGAAGACAAGGTCGGCCGAAGGGCGATTAGGGTGATGGACCTCGCTGACATCCAGACGCTGCCGGCCAAGGTCGATCGTCTCCTGACGCACCACAACGCGCTGCGGCGGGGGCTGGGCCACGACGAGGTCGCGCATCAGGCGTTGATGGACGAGCTCACCTCCGTCGCCGACGAGGTGCTGCCCTACATGGACCGCGTCTGGAAGATACTCGACGACGCGCGTCGTGCTGGCCGGCGCATCCTTTTCGAGGGCGCGCAGGGCACGCTCCTCGACATCGACCACGGCACCTATCCCTTCGTCACCTCCTCGAACACCGTGGCCGGGCAGGCCGCCACCGGCTCGGGCGTCGGGCCTGGCGCGATCGGCTATGTGCTCGGCATCACCAAGGCCTACACGACCCGCGTCGGCGAGGGTCCGTTCCCGACCGAGCAGCAGAACGAGATCGGCGAGTTCCTGGGCACGCGCGGCCACGAGTTCGGCGTGGTGACGGGCCGCAAGCGCCGCTGCGGCTGGTTCGACGCGGTGCTCGTACGCCAGGCCGTCGCTGCCAACGGGATCAACGGCATCGCGCTCACCAAGCTCGACGTTCTCGACGGGCTCGACGAGATCAAGGTGTGCACGCACTACCTCCTCGACGGCGAGAGAATCGACTACCTGCCGGCGAGCCAGGGCGCGCAGGCACGGGTGGAGCCGGTCTACGAGACGCTGGAGGGCTGGAAGGACAGCACAGCCGGCGCCCGCAGCTGGAACGACCTACCCGCCCAGGCGGTGAAGTATGTCCGCCACATCGAAGAACTCATCGGCGCGCCCGTTGCGCTCCTCTCTACCAGTCCTCATCGCGAGGACACTATACTTGTGACCGATCCGTTCCGGGACTAGGTTCGCTCACTCCGAATCGGGGCCGAGCCGCCTGCCGGAAAGACTATCGAGGCTGATCACTTATGGCAGATTTCGTCGCGGTCCTGCGAAAGACCATCGATGCGCTGGGCGAGAACACGCCGGCAATGCGCGAGAAGGTCTTCGACAAAGCGCGCGCCGCGATAGAGGCGAAGCTGGCGGCCATCCAGCCGCCGCCTCCGCCGGCCGTGATGGAGCGCCAGCGCAAGGCGCTCGAGGACGCGATCGTCGTGGTCCGCGCCGAATACCAGCAGCCTGCGCCGCAAAGCCAGGTCGAGGATGATCTGGAGGAGATTTTCGCCAGTCTCGCGGCGCCGTCGACGCGTCCGGCAGCGGCGGCGACGCTCGGGCCGGCACCCGTGCGGGCGGAGGCCCAGACGCATGCCGAGCCGTCCGCCTCATCGCCGGAACCGGCCCGTTTCGAGCCTCAGGAGACGCATGTCCCGTCAGAGGCTGAATTAGCGGCGGAACCGGATGACGAGCATCTCGAGGGTGCCTATCGGGAGCCTCTCGCGCCGCAGCCGGCGCCGCGGCCGCCGCGCAGGCGCGGCGCGGGGCGGCGAATTGTTCCCCTGATCGCGGCGGCGGTAGTGCTGGTGATCGTGGCCGGCGGCGGCTACGCCCTGTGGCTGAACCGGGCCGATCTCGCCGCCATCGTTGGCTATGGGAGCCTGCAGCAGGCCGTCGAGGCGCAGACCGACCCCGACCAGGCCGCAGCGGAAGCGTCCGATCCTGCGACCGACGAACCCGAGGAGGCAGCGGACGCGCCGGCGCCGGTTGAGGAGACGCCCGTCGAGCAGGCCGCCGCCGCACCGGCAGCCGAATCCAGCGAGCCCGCCGAGCGGGGGCCCGCGACGGCCGCGCCCGAAAAGTTCACGCAGCGCCTGCTGGCTGACGGAACCGAGGTCGATCCGGGTCCGGCCGGCGGCGAGCGGCGGATCGGCGAAGGGACGTCGATGGCGAGCGCCGCCCAGCCGGCAGCCGGTACCCAGAACGGGCAGACCGCCCAGCCTCAGCAGAACACGCAGGTCGCCGTCGGACAGCGCGCCATCTTCTACGAGGAGCGCACCGGCACGACGGACGGGTCGGCCGAGGTTGGCTCGATCGTGTGGTCGGTGGTGCGCGAATCGCCCGGCGGCGATGAGCCACCGGAGCCGGCGATCCGGGCGGAAGCGACGATCCCGGCGCATAATCTGCAGCTGCGGATGACCATCAGGCGGAACGCCGACCAGACCCTGCCGGCAAGCCACATCATCGAGATGATCTTCCTCACACCGGAGAATTTTGCCGGCGGGGCCATCGACAACGTGCTTCGGATCGCGATGAAGGACACCGAACAAGCCGCCGGCGTCCCGCTGATGGGCATCCCCGCCAAGATCGCCGACGGCTTCTTCCTGATCGCATTGTCCGATTCGCCGGCCGAGACGACCGCCAACCTCAACGTGATGTCGCGTCAGAGCTGGATCGACGTACCCGTCATCTACCGGTCTGGCCGGCGTGCGCTGATGACGATGGAGAAGGGGCTGCCCGGAGAGCGCGTCTTCAACGAGGCGATCCAGGCCTGGAGGGAAGCATCCTCCAGCGGCTGAGCCGACGCGCTCAGCGCGCGTCGGCCTCGACGGTCCTCAGCGCCTGCTGGCGGCGCAGTGCGCTCGCCTTGACGGCGTCCTGAACCTTCTCGAACGCTCGCACCTCGATCTGGCGGACGCGCTCCCGGCTGATGTCGAACTCGCCGGACAGTTCCTCGAGCGTCATCGGGTCCTCCGCCAAGCGCCGCGCCTCGAAGATGCGGCGCTCGCGGTCGTTCAGGACGTCGAGCGCCTCGCCAAGCATCTCGCGGCGCTGCTCGAGCTCGTCCTGGGCGGCGAGGATCGCTTCCTGATTCTCGCTCTCGTCGACCAGCCAGTCCTGCCATTCGCCCGATTCGCCCTCGGTTGCGCGGATCGGCGCGTTGAGCGAGGCGTCGCCGGAGAGGCGGCGGTTCATCGAGATGACCTCCGCCTCGCTGACGTTGAGGCGTGTCGCGATCTCGCTGACCTGCTCGGGGTTCAGATCGCCCTCCTCGAGCGCCTGGATCTTGCCCTTCACCTTGCGCAGGTTGAAGAACAGGCGCTTCTGGTTGGCGGTGGTGCCCATCTTCACGAGGCTCCACGAGCGCAGGATGTACTCCTGGATGGACGCCTTGATCCACCACATGGCGTAAGTCGCCAGGCGGAAGCCCCGCTCGGGCTCGAATTTCTTGACGGCCTGCATCAGGCCGACATTTCCTTCGGAAATGACCTCGCCGATCGGCAGCCCATAGCCGCGGTAGCCCATTGCGATCTTGGCCACGAGGCGCAGATGGCTGGTAACGAGCTTGTGGGCGGCGCCGGGATCCTCATGCTCCTGGTACCGCTTGGCGAGCATATACTCTTCCTGCGGCTCGAGCATGGGAAAGCGCCGGATCTCCTCCAGATAGCGGGCGAGACCGCCTTCCCCGGAGACGATGCTGGGTAGTGTCTGGGCCATAGAAGCACCCTCCTCTAAGAATTTGCCCCCGATAAGGCGGGCCGCGGCTGCCGCACAGGCGCGCTACCGCAACCAATTGATATAGGAATTTTTGCCGTGGGCTGCACGTCAAATCGACGCAATCACGCAAATGTTCCGCCGCAAGGGCGGCTCAGCCCGTCCGCCACTCCTCGATGGCGTGACTCGCCGCGGTCCTGTGGGCCGGCCGCACGTGGCGCCCGACGGTGGAGAGCGCGGCCATCAGGACGGCGGCATCATCGGTGAAGCCTATCCCGACCCAGACGTCCGGGATTGCGTCGACCGGCAGGACGAAATAGGCGAGCGCCGCGAGAAGCACACCGCGGACGCGCGCGGGCGTCCGGTTGTCGAGCGTGCAGAAATAGGCGGCGACGGCATCCTCGATGAACGGCACGCGCACCGCCGCGCGCCGCGCCTTGGCCCAGAAGCCGCGGCGGACGCGCTCTTCCTGCCGCGCCCGCTCGGCGCCCTCCGCCGGGCGGATGATGTCGGCGATCCGTCCTGTCGCGAAGCTCATGCCTTCAGCCTCTTGCGAATCGGTCCATCCTGGCCGCCAGCTCGAAGTCGAGCGGCGTCAGTCCCGCGGCATCATGGGTGGTGAGGCGCACCTCGACCTTTCGATAGACGTTGCTCCACTCGGGATGGTGATCGAGTTTCTCGGCAGCCAGCGCGACCCGCGTCATGAAGGCGAAGGCCTCCGAGAAGTTGCGGAAGGTGAACGTCTTGGTGATCGCGACGTCGCGGCCCTCGAGAGCCCAGCCCTCGAGTTCCGTAAGCCGTCCGGCCACTTCATCGGGAGCGAGCTTCTCGCGTGCCATGCTTCCTCGCAACGCCGTCCGATCCCTTAGATGGGCTGTGGCGATGCTCCTGCCAATAGGCCTAGCGGTGGTATCGCGCCGCCGGCAGTTCCAGGCCACCCTGATGGGCCGCTACCGAGGCGGTCGACAGCGGCCATGCCTCCTCGACGACATACGGCCCGCCGCCGATCGAATCGCGCGACGACATGAGCACGAATCGCGGCACCCTGAAGGGAACGCTGGCGAAATTGCCGCGCGACGAGAGATAGGCCGCGACCTCATGCGGGCCGACATTCTTGAGCCGCGCCAGCGTCACATGCGGCACGAACTTGCGCGCGTCGGGGGGGAGCCCGAAGCGCTGGCTGATGCGCTCGATCTCGGCCTGGAGGGCGTTGAGGTCCGGCGAGGCGGCGACGCCTGCCCACAACGCATGCGGCTTCTTGCCGCCGAACACGCCCACTCCGGAAAGCGCCAGCGTGAAGGCGGGGCGGCGGACCCGGTCGAGCGCGTTGCAGATCTCGTCGGCGACGTGGCCTTCCACATCGCCGAAGAAGCGCAGCGTCAGGTGGTAGTTCTCGACGTCGATCCAGCGCGCGCCGGGCAGGCCGCCGCGGAGCAGCGAGAGCGACATCGCCGGATCACGCGGAATCTCGAGGGCGGTGAAAAGTCGCGGCATGGCAACCTCCTCGAATCGGTCCGGCAATTCAGCGAATCATCCTTTGGGGCGGGCGGCAAGCGCTTTCCCCGGCCAGTGATCGCATCTGCTCGTTCATCCCGAACGATCAGCGCGGCTGTTCGTTCAACATGGCCTCGACCACCGGCAGAACGCCCGCGACCATCTGCTCGACGCCGGCGGCGTTGGGGTGCATGCCGTCCTCGAGAAGAAGGCTGGCCTGGGTCGCGACTCCGTCGAGGAAGAAGGGGTAGAACTCGACGTCATATTCCTCCGCGAGGCGCGGGAAGATCGCGTTGAAGGCCTCGCCGAAGTCGACGCCGAGATTTGGAGCGGCGAGCATGCCGATCAGGAGCACCCGGACGTTGCGGGCCTGCAGACGCTCGATCATCGTGCGCAGATTGGCCTCGGTGACGCCGGGATCGATGCCGCGCAGCATGTCGTTGGCGCCGAGCTCGAGTAGAACGATGTCCGTTCCGTCCGGCACCGACCAGTCGAGACGGGCAAGCCCGCCGGTCGTCGTGTCGCCGGAGACGCCGGCATTGGCAATAACGACATCGTGACCGTTCTCCCGCAGTTCCGCTTCGAGGCGCTCCGGGAAGGACTGGCCGGGATCGAGCCGGTAGCCGGCCATCAGGCTGTCACCGAAACCGACGATCGAGGTCTGGGCCATGGCCGGTCCGGCAGCCAGGAACGCCCATCCGGCCACGGTCATAACGCGTAGGAGGTGTTTGAAAGCCATGCGCCTCAACCCATATGAGCGGAACCTTCCGCCGAGCCCAGCCGCATATAGGGACATTTTCGCGTGACAGAACCCGTCATCCGCCTGAAGAACGTCCAGCTGACACTCGGCCACGGGGCGTCCTCCGTCGACGTGCTGCGCGATGTCGACCTGTCGCTCCCTGCCGGACTGGCGACCGGCATCGTCGGACCGTCGGGATCGGGCAAGACGACGCTCCTGATGGTGCTCGCCGGACTGGAGCGGGTCGACGCGGGCGAGGTGATCGTCGCCGGCGAGCGGATCGACGGGCGCAGCGAGGACGCCATCGCCGCCTTCCGCGGCCGCAATATCGGCATCGTCTTCCAGTCCTTCCACCTGATCCCCAACATGACCGCGCTCGAGAACGTCGCGGTGCCGCTCGAACTCGCGAATCACCCCGACGCGTTCGCCGTCGCCGAGCAGGAACTCGCGGCGGTCGGGCTGCGAGACAGGCTGACGCATTATCCGGGCGAACTGTCGGGCGGCGAACAGCAGCGCGTCGCCATCGCCCGGGCGCTGGCGCCGTCTCCGCGCATCCTGATCGCCGACGAGCCGACCGGAAACCTGGACCAGGAAACGGGGCGGCAGATCGCCGACCTGATCTTCGCCAAGGTGCGCGAGAGGTCGATGAGCCTGATCCTGGTGACTCACGACCCGAAGCTCGCCGAACGCTGCGACATGCAGGTCGCGATGCGGTCCGGACGAATCTACTCGGCGGCTCCCGCGGCGGCAGAGGTCCTGGCTTGAGCGGCGGGGTGGGGATCGAGGACGCCGGGCGGTCGACAGCCGCCACGCGTGCTCACAGGACGGGCACGCAGCTGCCGCTCGCGCTCCGCTTCGCGCTGCGCGAGATGCGCGGCGGGCTCTCCGGCTTCTTCGTCTTCGTGCTCTGCATCGCGCTTGGCGTCGCCGCAATCGGCGGCGTCAACTCGGTCGCGCAGGCGATCACCCTCGGGGTCCAGTCGCAGGGGCAATCGCTGCTCGGCGGCGACGTCCGCTTCCGGCTCATCCATCGGGAGGTGAACGCCGACGAGCTGGCCTTCGTCAGCGGTCTGGGCGAAGTCTCGCATAGCGCCGGGCTGCGCTCGATGTTGCGCCTGATGGACGGCAGCGATCAGACGCTGGTCGAGGCAAAAGGGGTCGACGATCCGTATCCCCTCTATGGCATGGTGGAGACTGCTCCGGCGCAGCCGCTGGGCGAGCTCCTGGGGGAGCGCGATGGCGTCTTCGGCGCGCTGGCGCCGCAATTGCTGTTCGACAGGCTGGGCGTCCAGCCGGGCGACCAGGTCCGGCTCGGAAGCGCGACCTTCGAGCTGCGCGGGGAGCTCCTGTCGGAGCCGGACGCGATTTCCGACGGCTTCGGCCTCGCCCCGCGGCTCCTCGTTTCGCTGGAAGCGCTGAGGGCAGCCGGGCTGCTCCAGGAAGGGGCGCTGGTCGAGCACGCCTACCGGGTACGGCTTCCCATGACGACGACGGACGCGGACATAGCCGCGATAGCGGACGAAGCGAACCGCGCCTTTCCGGAAGCCGGCTGGACGGTGCGCGGCCGCTCCAACGCGGCACCGGCGCTATCCTCGAATGTCGAGCGCTTCTCGCAGTTCCTGACGCTGGTCGGGCTGACCGCCCTCGTCGTGGGCGGTGTCGGTGTCGCCAATGCCGTCAGGGCCTATCTCGATTCCAAGCGCGGCGTCATCGCCACCTTCAAGAGCCTCGGCGCCTCGGGCCGGCACGTCTTCGCGATCTACCTGATCCAGATCGTCCTCATCGCGCTCGTCGCGATCGCCATCGGCCTGGTCCTCGCGGCGCTGATGCCCTTTGCGACCGGGGCCGCATTGTCCGAGCTGCTGCCGGTGCCGGCCGAGACCGGGCTGTTCCCCGGCGCGCTCGTCATGGCGGGGCTTTTCGGCCTGATGGTGACGCTTGCCTTCGCCATCCTGCCGCTCGGCCGGGCCCGCGACGTGCCGGCGACCTCGCTCTTCAGGGAGCTCAGCTTCGACGGGCGCGGCTGGCCAAGGCTGGTCTACGTGCTCGCGGCGCTCGGCATCGCAGCCCTGCTCGCCGGGCTTTCGGTTTGGTTCTCGTCGGATCGGCGCATCGCGACGATCTTCGTCAGCGCGACTGTCTGCGCCTTCGTGGTTCTGCGCGGCGTGTCGCTTCTCGTCCAGTCCCTGGCGAGACGCAGCCCGCGCGTGCGCTCGACGACGCTCCGGCTCGCGATCGGCAACATCCACCGCCCGGGGGCGCTGACGCCGTCGGTCGTGCTGTCGCTGGGCCTCGGGCTGACGCTCCTCGTGGCGCTGGCGCTCATCGAGGGCAATCTGCGGTCGCAGGTTTCCGGCAACCTGCCGCAGCAGGCGCCCAACTTCTTCTTCGTCGACATCCAGAGCGCCGAGGTCGACGGCTTCCGCACGTTGGTCGAGGGCGAGGCGCCCAACGGGCGGCTCGAGATGGTTCCCATGCTGCGCGGACGGATCATGGCGCTCAACGGCATCGACGTGCGCGAGATCGAGGTGCCGCCGGAGGGTGCGTGGGTGCTGCGCGGCGACCGCGGCATCACGCATGCGCGCACGATCCCGGAGAACTCGACGCTGGTCGAAGGAGCGTGGTGGGACTCCGACCACGAGGGCGAGGCGCTGGTATCCTTCTCGGCGCAGGAGGCGCGGGAACTCGACCTCGGCGTCGGCGATACGGTCACTGTCAACGTGCTCGGCCGCAACGTCACCGCCACCATCGCCAATCTGCGCCAGGTCCAGTGGGAATCGCTCGGCATCAACTTCGTCATGGTCTTCTCGCCGAACACCTTCGCCGGCGCGCCGCATGCCTGGCTGGCGACGCTGACGGATCCAGCCGCCGGGCCGAGCGACGAATCGCGCGTGTTGCGCGCCGTCACGCAGGGCTTTCCCGCGGTGACGAGCGTGCGGGTCAAGGACGCGCTGGAAATCGTCAACAGCATCATCGCCCAGCTCGCCACGGCGATCCGGGCGGCGGCGGCGGTGGCGCTGCTGGCCTCGGTACTCGTCCTCTCGGGCGCGCTCGCCGCCGGCAACCGGGCCCGCGTTCACGACGCCGTCATTCTCAAGACGCTCGGAGCGACCCGCAGAACCCTGATCCGCGCCTTCAGCCTCGAATACGCGATGATCGGTGCGGCGACGGCACTCTTCGCCATCCTCGCCGGCGGCGCGGCGGGCTGGTTCGTGATATCCCGGGTCATGGGACTGCCCTACGCCTTCCTGCCGGAGGTCGCGGTTTCAACGATCGTGGTGGCGCTGGTGCTGACGGTCGGCTTCGGCCTGGTCGGCACATGGCGTGTGCTCGGCCACAAGGCCGCCCCGGTTCTGCGCAATCTCTAGAGGCCTTCCGCTGCGGTGCTGGTATCCGGATGTTAACCATCGGGCGGAAGCCGCTCGGCGAGGCGGATCACGCAGCCTTTCGCAAGGATACAGGTCTTGTTCTTGACGCAGAGAATGCGCATATTTCGCCGCAGGCATGCTGGAGTCCCGCCAGCGGCGCCTGGGCGTATGCCCGACACCCGACGGGACATGAGCAGATGAGAGGAAATCATGGCTGACCTTCGCAACTATCAGGCGCGTGTCGCGACGGCGGGAACCCGCGCAGACGCCGCCATCGACGAGGGCCTGCGCGCCTACATGGTCAGGGTCTACAACCTGATGGCGATGGGCATGGCGATCACCGGCATCGCCGCGCTGGCAACCGTCTGGATGGCGACCACCAACGATCCGTCGCAGGCAGTGGCAACGCTGGGCAACGGGCACCTGCTCACGGCCTTCGGTGCGGCAATCTACGGCTCGCCGCTCCGCTGGGTGGTGATGCTCGCGCCGCTGGCGCTCGTGTTCTTCATGTCGTTCCGCATCCACAAGCTGAGCGTGTCGGCGGCCCAGACGACGTTCTGGATCTATGCCGGCCTCGTCGGCGTGTCGCTGTCGTCGATCTTCCTGGTCTACACGACCGGCTCGATCGTCCAGACCTTCTTCATCACCGCCGCGGCCTTCGGCGCGCTGTCGCTCTACGGCTACACGACCAAGCGCGATCTGTCGGGCATGGGCTCGTTCCTGATCATGGGCCTGTTCGGCCTGATCATCGCGATGATCGTGAACATCTTCCTCGCTTCCTCGGCGTTGCAGTTCGCGATCTCGGCGATCGGCGTGCTGGTCTTCGCAGGCCTGACCGCCTACGATACGCAGCAGATCAAGGAGATGTACTTCGAGGGCGATTCGACGCTCGTGGCCGGCCGCAAGGCGATCATGGGCGCGTTGCGGCTCTATCTCGACTTCCTGAACCTGTTCCTGTTCCTTCTCCAGTTCCTGGGCAACCGCGAGTAGCCTCGGCACGGAGTCTCGTCGGACAAGGGGCGGTCCCACGGGCCGCCCCTTTCTTTTGGGGTCAGCATGGACGACATCCTCATCCGGCCGGTCGAGCCCGGCGATCTTCCAATCATCACCGCGATCTACGGCGCGGCCGTGTCGAGCGGCACGTCGAGCTACGAGCTCGATCCGCCAGACCTGGCCGAGATGACGCGCCGGCACGCGGCCCTCGCCGAGGCAGGGATGCCGTATGTCGCGGCGACGGACGGGACGGGACGGGTTCTCGGCTACGCCTATGCGGGCCCCTTCCGGCCGCGGCCGGCCTACCGCTTCGTGGTTGAGGATTCGATCTATATCGACGCCGATGCCCGCGGGCGCGGCCTCGGACGGCTGCTCCTGTCGGCACTGATCGAGATGTCAGGCAGCCTGGGCTACCGCCAGATGGTCGCCGTGATCGGCGACGGCCGCCCGGAGAGCGCCTCGGTCCGGCTCCACGAGCGACTGGGCTTCAGCCACGCCGGCACGCTGCGCGGGACGGGCTACAAGTTCGGCCGCTGGCTCGACACGACGTTCATGCAGCTGGAGATGAACGGCGGCGCCGGCCTGCCGCCTGATCCGGATTCGGCGCCCGAGCGCCGCTACCAGGCATCGCTCAGGCCTTCACGAGCCTGAGCTTGCCGTCGAAGACGGTGAGCACGCGCGCCAGTTCGTGGCCGCGCTTGAGGATCATGCCGCTGGCCGCGACCACCGACCACGCGCCCTGGCGGCGCGAGAGGTCGGGCGTCTTGACGATACGGAACAGAGGAACCTCGCTCGTTCGCCGGAAGACGGAGAAGACGGCGCGGTCCCTAAGGTGATCGATGGCGTAGTCGCGCCACTCGCCGGCGGCGACCATCCGGCCGTAGAGGCGGAGTATGAGGTCCAGTTCGCGGCGCTGGAAGGTCACCGGCAGCTCCAGGCGCGCGAGCCGCGCATCCTGGAGCGGGATGAGGACTGCGGATGCGTCTGCGTCCTCCACTGCGTCACCGCGATCGACCATGCCGTTCGTTCCTTGTCACATGTCCGTCACAAGGAAGGTCGCGCGGCGGGGCGCAAAATTCAACCCCGTCCGCGCAATCGACCGGCGTGAACCGGTCCGGCTGGCTGGCCTTGCCTCAGGAAGCGGCTTCCTCGGCCGGCTCCTCGGCAGGGGCGGCTGCGGCTGCCTCGGCCTCGGCGCGCTTGGCGGCCGCCTCCTCCTCGGCCTGGCGTGCTGCGGCGAGGCGTTCCTGCGCCTTCTTGCCGGGCTCCGCCTTCTTCGGGTTGCTGCGCTCGGGGCGCTTGGCGATTCCCGCCTCGTCGAGGAAGCGGAGCACCCGGTCGGTCGGCTGCGCGCCCTGCCCGATCCAGTGGCGGATGCGCTCCTCGTTGAGCTTGATGCGCTCGCCGTCCTTCGGCAGCATGGGGTTCCAGGAACCCAGCTGCTCGATGAAGCGGCCGTCGCGCGGCGCGCGGGCGTCGGCGACGACGACGTGGTAGTAGGGACGCTTCTTCGAGCCCGCGCGGGCCAGTCTGATCTTCAGTGCCATTGTCTTGCTCCTTCTGGATATCACTGATCGGCGGAGGCCGGCGCGCCGCTTTCGGCGGCGATGGCCTCGTGATGGCGGATGACCTCGCGGATGATGAAGTTCAGGAACTTCTCCGCGAAATCGGGGTCAAGGTTGGCCTCGTCGGCGAGCCGGCGCAGGCGCGCAATCTGCTGCGATTCGCGCGCGGGATCGGCCGGCGGAAGCCCGTGGGCAGCCTTGAGGCGGCCGACCGCCTGCGTGCAGCGGAAGCGTTCGGCCAGCATGTGGACGAGGGCGGCGTCGATATTGTCGATCGACGCGCGGTACTGGGCGAGCAGCGTCTTCGGATCGTCGTTCATGCGGCTTGTCCTCGGGAAATGCCGGCGGATGGATGGCGCCAGACGACGGCCAAGCCGCCGCGCAACTCGATGCGGCGATCGGCGACGGCGCCGAGCTTCTCGGCGACGCGGATCGAGGCGGCGTTGTCCGGATCGATGTAGCTCACCAGCCTGTCGGGGCCGCCGAGGCGGGTGATCGCCGTGCGGGAAGCGCGTGCCGCCTCGGTCGCATAGCCGCGGCCCTGGAAGGCGGGGAAGACGTTCCAGCCGATCTCCGGCTCCGGCCAGTCCGGCGGGTTGAGGTAGCCGGTGTAGCCGACGAGTGCGCCACCCTGTTCCTCGATTGCCCAAAAGCCCAGTCGGTCAAGCTGCCAGTGGCCGACGAAGGCGGACAGGAGCGCATGGACCTGGACAGGGGTGCGCGTGCCGCCGATGAAGCGCGTTGCGGCCTCGTCGGCGAAGAAAGCCGTGAGCGGTCCCAGGTCGTCGAGCTGGAAGCCGCGCAGGACAAGCCGGTCGGTCTTGATTACAGGCGCGATCATTTCTTGGGACCCCGCGGCAGGCCGGGGAGGCCCGGCAGCCCGCCGAGGCCCGGCAGGCGGGGCGCGGCGCCCGGAAGACCCGGCAGGCCGCCTGGCAAGCCCTTGGGCAGGCCGCCGCCCAGACCGGCGGCCTCCGCCTGCTTCTTCAGCGCCTCGAGCTGCTTCGGGCCCATCTTGGAGAGGTCCGGCATGCCAGCCATTCCGCCGCCGCCCATCAGCCCGCCGAGCCCCATCTTGTTGGCCATGCCGCCCATCAGGCCGCGCATCATGCCGCCGCCCTTTCCCTTGCCGCCCATGGCCTTCATCATGTCCGCCATCTGGCGGTGCATCTTCAGGAGCTTGTTGATCTGGGCGGCGTCGGTGCCCGAGCCGGCGGCGATGCGCTTCTTGCGGCTGTGCTTGAGAAGGTCGGGGTTCGAGCGCTCCTTCGGGGTCATCGACTGGATGATGGCGATCTGGCGCGCGAAGGTCCGGTCGTCGAAGCCGGCGGCGGCCATCTGGTCCTTCATCTTGCCCATGCCGGGCATCATGCCCATGATGCCGCCCATGCCGCCCATCTTCTGCATCTGGCGGAGCTGATCGGCGAGGTCGTCGAGGTCGAACTTGCCGGCCTGCATCTTCTTCGCCATCGCCGCGGCCTTCTCCGCGTCGATGGTCTCGGCCGCCTTCTCGACGAGCGAGACGATGTCGCCCATGCCGAGGATGCGGTCGGCGATGCGCTTGGGATGGAACTCCTCCAGCGCATCCATCTTCTCGCCGGTGCCGATCAGCTTGACCGGCTTGCCGGTGACGGCGCGCATCGAGAGAGCCGCGCCGCCGCGCCCGTCGCCGTCCATGCGGGTCAGCACGAGGCCGGTGATGCCGACGCGTTCGTCGAAATTGCGGGCGAGGTTGACGGCGTCCTGGCCGGTGAGCGAATCGGCGACGAGCAGGATCTCGTGCGGGTTCGACGCCCGCTTGATCTCCGCCATCTCCGCCATCAGCGGCTCGTCGATATGGGTGCGGCCGGCGGTGTCGAGAAGCACGACGTCATGGCCGCCGAGACGGGCGGCCTGGACGGCGCGGCGCGCGATCTCGACGGGACCCTGGCCGGCGATGATCGGCAGCGTCGCGACCTTCACCTGCTCGCCGAGCTGGCGCAGCTGCTCCTGCGCAGCCGGACGGCGGGTGTCGAGCGACGCCATCAGGACCTTCTTGCCCTGCCGCTCGTGAAGGCGCCTGGCGATCTTGCCCGTTGTCGTCGTCTTGCCGGAGCCCTGCAGGCCGACCATCATCACGACGACCGGCGCCGGCGCGTTGAGATCGATCGTCTCTCCCTCGGCGCCCAGAGTCGCGACCAGCTCGTCATGGACGATCTTGACGACCATCTGGCCAGGCTTGATCGACTTCAGGATCTCGGCGCCGACGGCCTTCTCCCGCACGCGGTCGGTGAAGGAGCGCACGACCTCGAGCGCGACGTCCGCCTCGATAAGCGCCCGGCGCACCTCGCGCAGCGCGGCCGAGACGTCCTGCTCGTTGAGCGCGCCGCGGCCGGTGAGGCCGTTCAGGATGGAGCCAAGACGCTCCTGAAGCGATTCGAACATCCGCGTTTCCCTTCCCTTGCAATTCCTGCAAGGGGAAGTAGTGATTGGACGGGCAAAACCAAAGCGCCGCGACACCCGGGGGCGCATGGCGCTGCCGGATGTTGACCTCCGCGGTCCACCAATCTGGCGGCCGGGTCGGCGGCTCGGAGCTTTCACTCGTCGCTGAAGCGATGAGCCCCTATCGGGCGGTGGCCGGAATGTCAACCAGCCGCGGCGGCGTCGGACGGATCAGTCGGTCACGCAACACCACAGAGTGTGGGAATTGGTGATGGCCCGCCATATTCTCGCCGTCTTTTTTCCAAGCTGAAGCCCCAATGTCTGGCAAACATCCGCTCGTTGCCTGAGACGGTTCGGTCCGGCGCGGCTCCGTAATCCCCAAGCCCCCCGCCCACGGGGTCGAAGGTCGGATCGAACCAACTCCGGGACTCCTCCCGGGTCATGAGCGACGATCCCAAAGCAAGACTGGACCGGCGTTGGCCCACCCGTCAGCGCCGGTTTCTCTTTGTGCCGACAGCTGGCTAGCGCCGATATCCGTCGCGCGGACGGCGCACCATCGCCGCACCGAGAATACGGCCGGGCAGCCCGTCGCGCGAGAATGCCTGGACGAGCACGGCGCAGCCCCCGATGGCGCGTTTCGAGACCTCGCTCATCGGCATCTCGAATCGCGCCGGCCGGCCTCGCCAGACGCCCGCGCTGTGGAAGCTCGACACCGCGTTCCAGAAGGTGAAGCGGCGGCCGCTGTTGCGTCCACGTGTGATCTCGACCTGCGTGGCGGGCCTGAAATAGACCAGCAGAACATGGGCGTCCTCGACGTCGACGTCGGCGCCGCCGGTCTCGATCACCACCGCATCGCCCGAATAGGAAACCTCGACTTCGACCGGGAGATCGCTTCTCGAAGACGATCCCAGCGCGCCCTCCACCGCAGCCCGGTCGGAGCCGTTGATATGGGCGCGGCCGTTGATGACAGCCTGGGGGGTGTAGACAGAGCGGCTCTCGAAGGCGCGGCTGTATTCCGTCTGCCGCTGGGTGTTGTCGGCGGTGGCGAGCGTGTCCTGCCAGCCGAGATAGTCCCAGTAGTCGACGTGATAGGCGAGCGCCACGACGTCATCGCGCTGCGCCAGCTCGGCGAGAATGGCGTCCGCCGGCGGACAGGACGTGCATCCCTGGCTGGTGAAGAGCTCGACGACCGCGAGCGGGCGCTCGCCTGCCATTGCGGCCGGTCCCCAAAGCACGATCGCGGCTGCCGCCAGCCTGACCAGGATTGCGTGGTACATTCAATCGGATCCGATTCGTCCCGCTGCCGTCCGGAAGGTCGCGGAGGCCGGACTCCGACTTAGTCTAGGCAGCACGGCGGCACAACGGGAAGTCACGTTGAGGTGACACCGACGCCGCCGAAGGGGGCAGCCGATGCTGGAGCATGTCGACCTGTACTGCGAGCGCGCGGATGCCGGCCTGTGGGCGGAGCCGCTCAACGCGCTAACCAACATCGCCTTCATCCTCGCCGGCGTCTGGGGGCTGCGTCAGGCGCGGGCACACGGCAGCGACGTCCTGGTGACGGTGCTATGCTGGTGGGTGATCGCGATTGGTGTCGGTTCGGGCCTCTTCCACACCTTCGCCAACCGCCTGACCATGCTGGCCGACGTCATCCCGATCGCCATCTTCACCCTCGCCTATGCGGCCTTCGTCATCCGCCGCTATCTCGGCTACGGCCGCCTCGCGACGGCGGCGATCTTCATCGCCTTCTTCGCCTCGACGGGCTTCCTCACCACGCTGGTGCCGGAATGGATGAACCGAGCAACGAGCGGCTCGATGGGCTACCTGCCGGCCTTCCTGGCGCTGTTCGTGTTTGGCGGCTGGACCGCGGCGATCGGACATCCGGCGGGCATGTGGCTGCTTGCCGCCGCGCTCACCTTCCTCGCCTCCGTCACCTTCCGCGCGCTGGACCACCATGTGTGCGACGTCCTGCCGATCGGCACGCACTTCATGTGGCATGTGCTCAACGCGCTCATGCTCGGCCTGCTGCTGACGGCGGCGGCGCGGCACGGTGAAAAGCAGATCGCCGCCCGGTAGGGGCGGCGATCGTCATATCGGCAGGTGGCTCCGACGGCCGCTCAGGCGGCGAGGTCGCGCAGCACGTATTGCAGGATGCCGCCGTTCCTGAAGTAGTCGAGCTCGTCCAGCGTATCGATGCGGCAGTAGACGGTGGCCTCCTTCACCGTCCCGTCGGGGAAGGTGATGCGGGCCGTCATCTTCTGGCGCGGCTTGATGTTCTCGATGCCGGGGATCTCGACCGTCTCGTCGCCCTTGAGCCCCAGCGAGGCCCAGGAGACGCCTTCCTCGAAGACGAAGGGAATGACGCCCATGCCGACCAGATTGGAGCGGTGGATGCGCTCGAAGCTCTGGGCGATCACGGCGCGTACGCCGAGCAGGTTGGTGCCCTTCGCAGCCCAGTCGCGCGACGAGCCGTTGCCGTATTCGACGCCGGCGAAGATCACCAGCGGCACGCCCTCCTCGCGGTAGCGCATGGCGGCGTCATAGATCGGCAGCTCGTCCTTAGAGGGGTAGTGGATCGTGTAGCCGCCCTCGCGACCGTTCTCGCCCAGCATGTGGTTGCGGATGCGGATATTGGCGAAGGTACCGCGCATCATCACCTCGTGATTGCCGCGCCGGGTGCCGTACTGGTTGAAGTCGACGACCCCCACACCATGGCCGATGAGATACTCGCCGGCGGGCGAGGCGGCCTTGATCGAACCGGCCGGCGAGATGTGGTCGGTGGTGATCTTGTCGCCGAACAGGCCAAGGATGCGCGCGCCGCTGATGCCGCCGATTGCGCCCGGCTTCCGGCCCATCCCCGCGAAATAGGGCGGGTTCTGGACATAGGTCGATCCCTCGTCCCAGGCATAGGTTTGACCCGTCGGCGCCTGGACCTTGCGCCAGTTGTCGTCGCCCTTGAAGACGTCGGCGTAGCGCGAGGCGAAAAGCTCACGCGTGACGTGCTTCTCGATGAACTCGTTGATCTCCTGCGAGGAGGGCCAGATGTCCTTGAGGAACACCGGATTGCCGTCCCTGTCCTCGCCGAGAGGCTCGGTGGTCAGGTCGATCTTGACCGACCCGGCGAGCGCGTAGGCGACGACGAGCGGCGGCGAGGCGAGGTAGTTCGCCTGGACATCGGGAGACACGCGGCCCTCGAAGTTGCGGTTTCCGGAGAGTACGGAAGCGGCGATGAGGCCCTTCTCGTTGATCGTCTCCGAGATCGGCCCCGGAAGCGGGCCCGAATTGCCGATGCAGGTCGTGCAGCCGAAGCCGACGAGGTTGAAGCCCAGCTGGTCGAGCTCCTTCTGGAGGCCCGCCTTCTCAAGATATTCTGCGACTACCTGGCTGCCGGGAGCCAGCGAGGTCTTCACCCAAGGCTTCTGTCTCAGCCCCAGCCGGTTGGCGTTGCGGGCGAGCAGCCCGGCGCCGATCAGCACCGAGGGGTTCGAGGTGTTGGTGCAGGAGGTGATGGCCGCGATGACGACGTCACCGTGGCCGAGGTCGTGATCCGCGCCCGCCACCGGATAGCGCTTCTCGAGGTCGACCGTCTTCCTGTACTCGCCGGTCAGCGCCGTAGCGAAGTTCGAGGCGATGTCGCCGAGCGCGACGCGGCCCTCGGGGCGCTTCGGACCGGCCATCGAGGGCACCACGTCGCCGAGGTCGAGTTCCAGCGTGTCGGTGAAGACCGGGTCGGCCATGCCGTCCTCGCGCCACATGCCCTGGGCGCGGCAATAGGCCTCGACCAGCGCCAGACGCTCCTGGCTGCGGCCGGAGGTCGTCATGTAGCGGATGGTCTCGCGATCGACGGGAAAGAAGCCGCAGGTCGCGCCGTATTCGGGCGCCATGTTGCCGATGGTGGCGCGGTCGGCGAGCGTCATCGAGGAGAGGCCGTCGCCGTAGAACTCGACGAACTTCCCGACGACGCCCTTCTTGCGCAGCATCTGGGTGACGGTGAGCACGAGGTCGGTCGCGGTGACGCCTTCCTTCAGCCTGCCGGTGAGGCGGAAGCCGATCACCTCGGGCAGCAGCATCGATACCGGCTGGCCGAGCATCGCGGCCTCCGCCTCGATGCCGCCGACGCCCCAGCCCAGCACGCCCAGGCCGTTGATCATCGTGGTGTGGGAATCTGTGCCGACGCAGGTGTCGGGATAGGCGACCGTCTCACCGCTCTCGTCGTTCGTCCAGACGACCTGGCCGAGATATTCGAGGTTCACCTGGTGGCAGATGCCGGTGCCGGGCGGCACGACGCGGAAGTTCTTGAAGGCCTGCTGGCCCCATTTCAGGAACTTGTAGCGCTCCTCGTTGCGCTGGTACTCAAGCTCGACATTGCGCGCGAAGGCCATGGGAGTGCCGAACTCGTCGACGATGACCGAGTGGTCGATGACGAGGTCGACGGGCACCAGCGGGTTGATCTTCTCGGGATCGCCGCCGAGCGACACCATCGCGTCGCGCATGGCGGCCAGATCGACGACCGCCGGGACGCCGGTGAAGTCCTGCATCAGCACGCGCGCCGGGCGATAGGCGATCTCGACGCCGGCAGCGCCCTTGTCGTTCAGCCATTCTGCGACCGCTGCGATCGACTCCTTGGTGACCGAGCGGCCGTCCTCGTTGCGAAGCAGGTTCTCGAGCAGCACCTTCATCGAGAAGGGCAGCCGCGACACTCCGTCGAGCCCGTTCTTCTCGGCCTCGGCAAGGTCGAAATAGACATGGTCCTTCCCGTCGACGGAAAGGGTCCTGCGGCATTTGAAGCTGTCGAGCGAATTTGACACTGGCGATCCCTAGCTAACTGTCGGTTGCCGAAGGGGACCGGACGCCAGTGTGCATCACGCGCAAAGGTGCGGGTACGGTCATTTCCGCTGTCCGTTCCCCGCACCGCCGCGAGGCGGCGCAGGTTCGGCGCAAATGGCTGACTCACGCCGACCGCTGGCGTGGTTGCCGGTTCTATAGTGAATTTCGTATGAGACTGGAAGTGCGACGGAAGGCGAAAATGCTGCGCGGCCGCGAGCTTGCGGAGGGGGAGGGTGAATGCGGCTCGTGGCGGAGGAACTGGCGGCCGAACGCGGGGGCGAGCCGGTCTTCGAGGGTATCGGTTTCGTCCTGGACGAAGGCCAGGCGCTGGTCGTCACCGGTCCCAACGGCTCGGGCAAGTCGACGCTGCTGCGGGTCGTCGCCGGCCTCCTGCCGCCCTTCGCCGGCAGCGTGCGTCTCGAAGGCGGCGGCGAGGACTGGCCGACGGTCGGCGGCGCCTGCCACTATCTCGGCCACCAGAACGCGATGAAGACAGCACTGTCGGTCGAGGAGAACCTGCGGTTCTGGCAGGATTTCCTCGGCCATCCGCACCTCACGATTGACGAGGCGCTGGAGACTGTCGGACTGCCCGACATCGGCCACCTGCCGTTCGGTTACCTCTCGACCGGGCAGAAGCGGCGGGTCGCGATCGCGCGGCTGCTCGCCAGCTACCGCCCGGTCTGGCTGGTCGACGAGCCGACGGCCGGTCTCGACCGCGCCTCGGAGAAGGGCTTCGCGGAGCTTATGCGGACGCATCTGGAGGATGGCGGGATCATCGTCGCGGCCACGCACCTCCCGCTCGACCTGCCGGGCAGCCAGTCGCTCGAAATGGCGGGAGCCCTGCCGGCGGCCTGAGCGTCAGCGGGCGCCGAAGATCGCCGACCCGACGCGCACCGAGGTCGCGCCGAAGGCGATCGCCTTCTCGTAGTCGCCCGACATGCCCATGGAGAGCTTCTCCACCTCCGCCTCGCGGGCGAGCTTTGCGAGCAGCGCGAAATGCGGGCCGGGGTTCTCGTCGAAGGGCGGGATGCACATCAGCCCCTCGATCGCGAGCCTGTGGATCTCGCGGCACCGGGCGACGAAGGCCGTCGCCTCGCGCGGGTCGATGCCCGCCTTCTGCTCCTCCAGCCCGGTGTTGACCTGGACGTAGAGGCGGGGCGCGCGGCCCTGCCTCGCGATCTCCTTGGCGAGCTCGGCGGCGATCTTCTCGCGGTCGACCGTCTCGATGACGTCGAACAGCGCGACGGCCTCTTTCGCCTTGTTGGACTGGAGCGGGCCGATGAGATGCAGCTCGATCTCCGGAAACTCTTCTTTCAGCGCCGGCCATTTGCCCTGCGCCTCCTGCACCCGGTTCTCGCCGAAGACGCGCTGGCCTGCTGCGATGACCGGCCGGACGTCCTCCGGGCCGAAGGTCTTGGTGACGGCGACGAGGGTCACGGAGCCGGTGGGGCGTCCTGCCTCGTCCTCCGCACGTGCCATCTTCTCCCGCACCGCGCCGAGCCGCGCGACCGCATCGCTCATTTCCGCCGCCTCATCTTCTGCCTTTGCGCCGCTCCAGCCTGCCGGAGTTGACGCTTCCGGCAAAGCGTGGTGAAGGTCCGCACCCGTTCCCGAACCTCTTTAAGCGATACCACCGGCATGGCAACCGAACGCTACAATCCGCGCGCATCCGAGCCGAAATGGCAGAAGGCCTGGGATGAGGCGCGGCTCTTCGCGACGCAGAACGACGACGGGCGCGAGAAGTACTACGTGCTGGAGATGTTCCCGTACCCCTCCGGGCGCATCCACATGGGCCATGTCCGCAACTATGCGATGGGCGACGTCGTTGCGCGCTACAAGCGGGCGAAGGGCTTCAACGTTCTCCATCCGATGGGCTGGGACGCTTTCGGCCTGCCGGCCGAGAACGCGGCGCGCGACAACAAGGTCAACCCGCGCGACTGGACCTATTCCAACATCGCGACGATGAAGGCGCAGCTCAAGACGATGGGGCTGTCGCTCGACTGGGAGCGCGAGTTAGCGACCTGCGACCCGTCCTACTACAAGCACCAGCAGCGCATGTTCCTGGACTTCTGGAAGGCCGGGCTGGTCGAGCGCCGCTCGGCCAAGGTCAACTGGGACCCGGTGGACATGACGGTGCTCGCCAACGAGCAGGTGATCGACGGGCGCGGCTGGCGCTCCGGCGCCCCGGTCGAGCAGCGCGACCTGACGCAGTGGTTCTTCAGGATCACAAAGATGGCGCAGGACCTGCTCGACGGGCTCGACACGCTGGATCGCTGGCCGGAGAAGGTGCGGCTGATGCAGTCGAACTGGATCGGCCGCTCCGAGGGCCTGTCGATCCGCTGGAAGCTGGCGGCGGACACCGCGCCGGCCGGCGAAGAGGTGCTCGAGGTCTACACGACCCGGCCGGACACGATCTTCGGCGCTTCCTTCATGGCGATCGCGCCCGACCATCCGCTGGCGAAGAAGGCGGCGGAGAAGAACGCAGAGCTCGCCGCCTTCATCGCCGAGATCCGCCGCGGCGGCACGTCGGCGGCAGCACTCGAGACGGCCGAGAAGAAGGGCTTCGACACCGGCATCCGCGTCGTCCATCCGTTCGACGAGAGCTGGACGCTGCCCGTCTACGTCGCGAACTTCGTGCTGATGGAGTACGGCACGGGCGCGATCTTCGGCTGCCCGTCGGGCGACCAGCGCGACCTCGACTTCGCCAACAAATACGGGCTGCCGGTGGTGCCGGTGGTGATGCCGGAGGGCGCCGACGCGGCCGCCTTCCAGATCACCGAAGAGGCCTATGTCGACGACGGCGTGATGATCAACTCGCGCTTCCTCGACGGCATGAAGCCGAAGCAGGCTTTCGACGAGGTCGCCCAGCGCCTGTCCGGCGTCGCCATCGGCAACAGGCCGCAGGCGGAGCGCAAGGTGCAGTTCCGGCTGCGCGACTGGCTGATCTCGCGCCAGCGCTACTGGGGCTGCCCGATACCCGTCATCCACTGCGACGATTGCGGCGCGGTACCGGTGCCGGGCGACCAGCTTCCGGTCGAGCTGCCGGCCGACGTCTCCTTCGACCGGCCGGGCAATCCGCTCGACCACCACCCGACATGGAAGCATGTCGCCTGCCCGAAGTGCGGCAAGGATGCGCGCCGCGATACCGATACGATGGACACCTTCGTCGATTCGTCCTGGTATTTCGCGCGCTTCACCGACCCGTGGAACGGGGAGCGGCCGACCACGCTCGACGTGGTCGACGGGCCGCGGGGCTGGCTGCCGGTCAACCAGTATATCGGCGGCATCGAGCACGCGATCCTGCACCTCCTCTATTCGCGCTTCTTCGCCCGCGCGATGAAGGAGACGGGACATCTGAACGCGGTCGAGGAACCCTTCGAGGGGCTCTTCACCCAGGGCATGGTCGTCCACGAGACCTACCGCGGCGCAAAAGGCTACGTCACGCCCGCCGAGGTCAGGGTCGACGAGGCCGAGGGCAAGCGGCGAGCGGTCCTCCTGTCGTCCGGTGAGGAGGTCGAGATCGGCCCGATCGAGAAGATGTCGAAGTCGAAGAAGAACGTGGTCGACCCCGACGACATCATCGAGGGCTACGGCGCCGACACCGCACGCTGGTTCATGCTTTCGGATTCGCCCCCAGAGCGCGACGTGATCTGGACGGAGGCGGGCGTCGAGGGCGCCCACCGCTTCGTCCAGCGCGTGTGGCGCTTGGTGTCTGAGGCTGTGCCGGCTCTGGCCGGCGTTGCCGCCGCTCCGGCCCGCGAAGGCGCGGCGGGAGACCTGTCGCGCGCCGCCCACAAGACGGTGAAGGCGGTCGGCGAGGACATCGAGCGGCTGGGCTTCAACAAGGCGGTGGCGCGCATCTACGAGCTGGTCAATACGGCGGCGCCGCACCTCGCCAGGGCCGAGCAGGCCGATGCCGCGCTGAAGGGCGCGTTGCGCGAGGCGGTCGAGATGCTCGTCCTGATGATCTCGCCGATGATGCCGCACCTCGCCGAGGAGTGCTGGCAGGCGATCGGCGGCGAGGGGCTGGCTGCGAATCATGCGTGGCCGCGCTACGATCCGGCGCTGGTGATCGACGACGAGATCACGCTTCCCGTGCAGATCAACGGCAAGAAGCGCGGCGATTTGACAATCACGCGCGAGGCTGACCAATCTGCCGTCGAGGCTGCGGTGCTGGCGCTCGACTTCGTCCAGAAGTCGCTCGAGGGACGCCCGCCGCGCAAGGTCATCGTGGTGCCGCAGAGGATCGTCAATGTCGTCGCATGAAGTCGAAGCGCGCCGACCCGGCCGATTGCGGGTAGCCGCAGCCATGGTGGTCGCCGCGTCTCTCGCCCTTGCCGGATGCACGGTACAGCCGCTCTACCAGTCGAGCGGCGGGCTCGAGGCGCCGTCGCAGGGGACCGGCATCGCCGCGCAGCTGTCGCAGGTCGCCATCGCCCCGGTCTCGACGCGGGAGGCGCTCGAGGTGCGCAACCATTTGACCTTCCTGCTCGGCGGCGGCAGCCGACCGTCCGAGCCGCTCTACACGCTGACGCTCGGGGTGATATCGAGCAGTTCCGCCGCGGCGCGGATACAGCGGAGCGATGACGACGAGCCCACGGCGCGCGTCGTGACGATGGCGTCGAACTACGTCCTGGTCGATGCGAGGACGGGCCGGGCGATATCGCGCGGCCTGCGCCAGACGACGTCGTCCTACGACGTGCCGCGCCAGGAGTTCGCCGCGCTCAGGGCGCAGCGTGATGCCGAGAACCGCGCGGCCCGCGAGCTCGCCGAGCTCCTGCGCCACGCGCTGGCGCAGGACCTCTCCCGCCTGCCCGCCTCCTGAGGCGAGAGGCGCCCGGCGTCAGCCGATCTTCTGGCCGGTCTTGGCCCAGTCGGACAGGAAGGCGTCGAGGCCCTTGTCGGTGAGCGGGTGCTTGACCAGCGCCTTCAGCGTCGCCGGGGGCACAGTCGCGACGTCGGCGCCGATCATGGCGGCCTGCTTCACGTGGTTCACGGTGCGGATCGAGGCCGCAAGGATCTGTGTGCCGAAGCCGTAATTGTCATAGATGGTGCGGATTTCCGAGATCAGCTCCATCCCGTCGATGCCGATATCGTCGATCCGGCCGATGAAGGGCGAGATGAAGGTCGCGCCGGCCTTGGCGGCGAGGAGCGCCTGGTTGGCCGAGAAGCAGAGCGTGACGTTGGTCTGCCGGCCGTCGGCGGCGAGTGCCCGGCAGGCCTTCAGCCCATCGAGAGTGAGCGGGAGCTTGATGCAGATATTGTCCGCGATTCGTCCCAGAACCTCCGCCTCGCGCATCATCTCGGCATATTCGACCGCGGTCACCTCGGCGGAGACGGGACCGTCGACGATGTCGCAGATCTCCTTCGTCACCTCAGCGATGTTGCGGCCCGCCTTGAGGATCAGCGACGGATTGGTGGTGACGCCGTCGAGCAGGCCGAGGTCGTTCAGTTCGCGTATCTCGGCGACGTCTGCCGTATCGACGAAGAATTTCATGTGGGTCTCCAGAGGAATTGGCCGGGCTCTTCCGGGCCCCGCGGGCGGGCTTTCCTCTAGCCGAAGATCGGGCGAAGGTCACGCTCGATGACGAGGGATTCGTTGCCGCAGGTGGTGCCGGTCATGGTGCCGACACCGGCCGAGCGGCCCTACAGCTATGCCGTTCCGGAGGGCCTGGCCGTCGAGCCGGGCTCGATCGTGCGCGTGCCGCTCGGGCCGCGCGAGGTGGCCGGCATCGTCTGGGACGGTGCCGGCGAGGCGATCGACCCGCGCAAGCTGCGGCCGATCAGCCATGTCTTCGACTGCCCACCGATCGGCGCCGACATCCGCAGGTTCGTCGAGCGGCTCGCCGACTACACGCTGTCGGCGCCGGGCATGGTCGCGCGGATGGTGCTGAGGGCGCCGGAAGCGTTCGATCCGGAGCCGCCAATGGCCGGCCTGCGCTTCGCCGGCGGCGAGCCCGAGCGGATGACGGATGCCCGCCGGCGCGTGCTGGAACTGGCCGCCGACGGGCTTTCGTGGACGCGGTCTGGCCTCGCCCATGCGGCGGGGGTGTCGCTGACCGTGGTCGACGGCTTGAAGGCGCGGGGGCTGTTCGCCGAGATCGAGATCCCGCCCCGCCCGCTGGTCGCCGCGCCCGACCCGTCCTACGCCGTGCCCCGGCTGTCGCCGGACCAGGAGGATGCCGCAAGCGTGCTGCGGCAGAAGGTCGGCGGTGAATTCTCCGTCACACTCGTCGATGGCGTGACGGGATCCGGCAAGACGGAGGTCTATTTCGAGGCGATCGCGGCGGCCCTGGAGCGCGGCCGGCAGGTGCTCGTCCTCGTGCCGGAGATCGCGTTGACCAGCGCCTTCCTCGAACGCTTCCACGACCGCTTCGGCGCGCCGCCCGCGGCCTGGCACTCGGACCTGGCGCCAAAGACCAGGGAGCGCGTCTGGCGGCAGGTCGCCGAAGGCGGCATCCGCGTCGTCGCGGGCGCACGCTCGGCGCTCTTCCTTCCGTTCCGCGAGCTCGGCCTCGTGGTGGTCGACGAGGAGCACGACCCGGCCTACAAGCAGGAGGACCGGGTCTTCTACAACGCCCGCGATATGGCGGTGATGCGCGGCCATGTCGGCCGCTTCCCGGTCGTGCTGGCCTCGGCCACCCCCTCCGTCGAGACGCGGGTCAACGCCGATAGCGGCCGCTATGGGCGGGTCGTCCTGCAGTCGCGCTTCGCCGAGGCGGTGCTGCCCGACATCAGGGCGGTCGACATGCGCAGGAGCCCGCCGGCCCGCGGCGGCTTCATCTCGCCCGTGCTTCTCGAGGAGACCTCGAAGGCGCTGGCGCGGGGCGAGCAGGCTCTCTTCTTCCTCAACCGCCGAGGCTATGCGCCGCTGACGCTCTGCCGGGTCTGCGGGCACCGCTTCCAGTGCCCGAACTGCTCCGCGTGGCTGGTCGAGCACCGGTTCCGCGGCCAGATCGTGTGCCACCATTGCGGACACCATGAGCCGCGGCCGGAGGCATGTCCGTCATGCGGAGCGCTCGACCATCTTGTGGCCTGCGGGCCGGGCATCGAGCGCGTGGCGGAGGAAATCGACGGCCATTTCCCCGACGCGCGCACGATCGTCCTGTCCTCCGACCTGATGGGCGGCGTGAAGCGGCTGCGGCTGGAGCTCGACGCGATCGCCAAGGGCGAGGCCGACATCGTCATCGGCACCCAGCTCGTGGCCAAGGGCCACAATTTTCCCAAGATGAGCCTCGTTGGCGTGGTCGACGCCGATCTCGGGCTGGCGAACGGCGATCCGCGCGCGGCCGAGCGCACCTTCCAGCTGCTCTCGCAAGTGACGGGCCGCGCAGGACGATTTGGCCGCAAGAGCCTGGGGCTGATCCAGACCTTCCAGCCGGAGCACCCGGTGATGCGGGCGCTCGTCTCCGGCGATCCCGAGGCCTTCTATCGGCGCGAGATCGCCGAGCGGGAGCGCAGCGGCATGCCGCCCTTCGGCCGGCTGGCGGCGATCGTCGTCAGCGCCGGCACGCGTGCCGAGGCGGAAGCGCATGCGCGGGCGCTGCGGCGCGCGTCGCCGGTCGACGGTGCGGTCGAGGTCTTGGGTCCTGCCGAGGCGCCGCTGGCGCTGGTCGCCGGCCGCCACCGATTCCGGCTGCTCGTCCATGGCGAGCGGCGCGCCGACATGCAGTCCTATCTCCGCGCGCTGCTGGCCGCGGCCCCGCCGGCGCGCGGCTCGGTGCGGGTGCAGGTCGACATCGACCCGCAGAGCTTCCTGTAGATCAGCGCCGGCCGGTCGCGATATTCGCGTGGAGCGTGGTGACGACATAGTCGCCGCGGCGGTGCCGCTCGACCAGCTCTCGCGTCTCGGAGGTCACCGCGGCAACGAAATCGTCGAAGGCGGCGGAGTCCGCCGCGAATTCCGGAATGACGGCCGCGTAGGCGTATTCCATGTTGAAGACGAAGTTGTCCGGATCGGCGAACTGCGCCTCGCGTTCCTCGGCCACGACGACGACTTCGTCGAAACCTGCCTGCTCCAGCAGCGCCGTCAGCTCGTCCGGATCGCCGAGCGAGAAGGGCTGGTTGAAGTCGTCCCAGCTCACGCCGAGCGGCTTGAGATTGCGGTATTCAGCCTCCGCCATCGCGTGGAGCAGGCCCTGCCGCTCGAGGTCCTGCCACACCATCACCGCCAGCAGGCCGCCGGGCCTCAAGAGGCGGCGGGCTTCCTTCAGCGCGAGCAGGCGGTCGGGGAAGAACTGCAGCCCGGCCTGGCAGGTCACGCGGTCGAAGGCGGCGTCGGGCAGGCCGGTCGCCTGTGCGTCGCCCTCGACCCACTCGATCCTGGCGCCCTGCGGCTGCGGCAGGCTGCGCGCGGCGGCCAGCATGCCGGGCCGCAGGTCGAGCGCCACCACGCGGCCGTCGGTGCCGACGAACGGCGCAGCCTTCCGCGCCACGATTCCGGTGCCGCAGGCAAGGTCGAGAAGCGACTGTCCGGGCCGGAGGTCGGCGCGCGCCAGGAGCGCGTCGGCGAAACGGCCGAACATGGCCGGCACGAAGAACTCTTCGTATTTTTCCGCAGGCGTCATCTCGCGCCCCCCGGCGTCGGCGCTGTCACAGGGGCGCCGGAACACCAGCCGCCAGAATAGCACGCGAATGGCGGGCGAACCACCGGATTGGCCGCTTCCGCGGGCGAGGCTAGAGTGTCGCCCGATTCGTGGAGGGCATGGCTTGATCGAGTTCGCGTTTCCCTGGCCGACGAGCCAGGGCGAATGGCTGGCGTGGTCGTCGGCGGCGGCCGCGGCGCTGTTCGGCCTCGCCATGCTCGTGGCCCCGCGCGCGGCGCTCGCCATCATGCATTTCGCGAGGCCAGCCGAGACTCCCCAGGCTGTCGCCGAGCTTCGCTCGCGGGCGGCCGGGTTCCAGCTCGGGTTGGGACTCGCCTGCATGCTGCTCGCCCAGCCGCTCCTCTACCTCGCGCTCGGCGCATCATGGGGTTTCGCCGCGCTCGGGCGGCTCGCCGGCGTACTTTTCGACCGCGGAGCGCGGCGGAGCAACCTCGTCTGGCTCGTGGTCGAGGCCGGGCTCGCGACGATGCCGCTCGCCTATGTTCTCGGCTACGTGAGGTAGCGGCCGCTTTCCTCCCCCGCGCCTGCGACAAAACTGCCGCAAAGCTCGCCTGCGCCGCGTGTTGCGGGACAGGGAAGCCTGTGCTAGACGGCGGGCGGCTTTCGGTCCGGCGGCAGGCCAGCTTCTGTACGGCGGTCGAAAGAAATCATCAGGGTCAATGACTTAGCCGACCTGCAATCGCAGTTCGGCATATTGCGGGGACCCTCCAGACGAACATCAGGCGAAAAGGCGGTCCGTGGCTCAGACTGGCTCTTTGATCTCAGGCGTGGCCGAGCGCTATGCGCGCTCGCTCTTCGATCTGGCCGCCGAGGCGGGAACCGTCGGCGAGGTCGAGTCCCAGCTCGGCCAGATCGAGTCGCTGCTCGACGAGAGCGACGACTTCCGCCGCCTCGTGCGCAGCCCGGTGTTCTCGGCCGACGAACAGTTCAAGGCGATGTCGGCGATCGCCGACCGCGCGGGCCTTCACGGTCTCGCCGGCAACTTCCTCAAGGTCGTCGCCCGGAACCGGCGCCTCTTCGCTCTGCCCGGCATGATCCAGGCCTTCCGCCGCATCGCCGCAGAGGCGCGCGGCGAGGTCGCGGCCGAGGTCGCTTCCGCCCACGCCCTATCCCCCGCCCAGGAGGCGGAGCTCAAGGCCGCGCTCAAGGGTGTGGTCGGCAAGGACGTGGCACTCAACCTGACCGTCGATCCCGCCCTTCTCGGCGGCCTCGTCGTGCGCGTCGGCTCGCGCCAGATCGACACGTCGCTCAAGACAAAACTCAATTCGCTCAAGCTCGCACTGAAAGAGGTCGGCTGATGGACATCCGCGCCGCGGAAATCTCCGCTATCCTGAGAGACCAGATCAAGAACTTCGGCAAGGAGGCTGAGGTCTCCGAGGTCGGGCAGGTGCTGTCGGTCGGCGACGGCATCGCCCGCGTCTACGGTCTCGACAACGTCCAGGCCGGCGAGATGGTCGAATTCCCCGGCGGCATCCGGGGCATGGCGCTCAACCTCGAGGCCGACAATGTCGGCGTCGTGATCTTCGGCGCCGACCGCGACATCAAGGAAGGCGACACAGTCAAGCGCACCGGCGCGATCGTCGACGTTCCTGTCGGCAAGGGCCTGCTCGGCCGCGTCGTCGACGGTCTCGGAAACCCGATCGACGGCAAGGGCCCGATCGAGGCGACCGAGCGCCGCCGCGTCGACGTCAAGGCGCCGGGCATCATCCCGCGCAAATCGGTGCACGAACCGATGTCGACGGGCCTCAAGGCGATCGACGCGCTGATCCCGATCGGCCGCGGCCAGCGCGAACTGATCATCGGCGACCGCCAGACCGGCAAGACCGCGATCATCCTCGACACGTTCCTCAACCAGCGTCCGCTCAACCAGGGTGACGACGAGAGCCAGAAGCTCTACTGCGTCTACGTCGCCGTCGGCCAGAAGCGCTCGACGGTCGCGCAGTTCGTCAAGGCGCTGGAGGAGCGCGGGGCGCTCGAATATTCGATCATCATCGCCGCAACCGCCTCCGATCCGGCGCCGATGCAGTTCCTGGCGCCGTTCGCCGGCTGCGCGATGGGCGAGTTCTTCCGCGACAACGGCATGCACGCCGTGATCGCCTATGACGACCTGTCGAAGCAGGCCGTCGCCTACCGCCAGATGTCGCTCCTGCTGCGCCGCCCGCCGGGCCGCGAAGCCTATCCGGGCGACGTCTTCTACCTGCACTCGCGGCTCCTCGAGCGCGCGGCGAAGATGAACGAGGACAACGGCGCCGGCTCGCTGACCGCCCTTCCCGTCATCGAGACGCAGGCGAACGACGTGTCGGCCTATATCCCGACCAACGTGATCTCGATCACCGACGGCCAGATCTTCCTCGAGACCAACC